>ERZ808259.15-NODE-15-length-165700-cov-16.957735_pt1 | contig 165700 bp, 226 predicted proteins | sample MGYA00521279_ERZ808259 | MGnify/ENA primary metagenome ERZ808259 (study PRJEB31516, sample SAMN03275586) | gut metagenome | biome: mammalia-associated habitat; material: feces | host: Papio cynocephalus | place: Kenya | collected 2012-07-27 ...
GATTTTAAAAGCATATACTTTTTAAAATAAAACCCGTCTTTCATAGGCGGGTTTTATTTTTTCACAACAGGGTAAAAATAACTACCCGAATATATGTGAGGTGCAATGTACTTGCAGTACACCCACGCTTTTTCTAGACTGGAGAACCACTTGCGGTCTACACAAGTTTCTCCACGGTATATGAGAAAAGTCATCGCCATTAAGTATAGTTATGTAAGTATAGTATAAGTATAGTTCTTGGTACAAAATCAGCCACAGGTAGTTCATTTTTAGCCACAGCCTGGTCATTTATAGCCACAGGTAGTTCAAAAATAGCCACAGCTATTATAAAATAGTTGTATAAAAAGTTGCAAAATTAAACTTTTATTACTATATTTGCATTATTAAAAATAGAAAACTATGGATGAAATTATTTTAAACCAGAACCAATTTGTTATTCTCCCCAAAAAAGAAGATGGAGAATTACTACAAAAGTACGAGATATTGGTATATGTTGCAATACGTCGATTTATGAATAAAAAGACAATGCAAGCATATCCATCCCTAGATAGAATTGTTAAAGATACTGGAATTTCAAAGGCTACTGTTATTAAAACAATTAAAGAAATTGTTAATAAAGGATATATGACAACTGAATCCAAGAAAGGAATTGGTGTTACATATACTTTTAATAACGAAAAGTCTTTTGAACCTTTTAGTTATGAATTTTTAGATAATCCAAATCTTACAAAGGCGGAGAAATTGCAAATACTCTGTACTCAACAATATATGTTTAAAGATGATGGTGTTGGAAAAATATCATATACAGATGAAGAACTGTCAAAAAAGACAGGCCTTAATCGACATGCTATAGCAAAAACAAATAATTCTCTTGTAGAAAAAGGTTTTGCAACACAAGTTTCCTTAAAAACAAAAGACCCACAAACTGGTCTTATGAATAAAGAAACTATATATCATCTTAACGAGCTTGGGCAAGCAATTGTTTTTAAACTGAACGATCACGAAACTCGTATTGAAAATAACGAACAAAAAATCTCATCTCTTGAGAAAGATAATGAAATTCTTCGTAGGGAGATTGATGAACTCAAACGACAAATGGCCCAACGAACCATTTATAACTTTTAATATAAAATCCCACTAATCATCACGACTAGTGGGATTTTGTCGTATTTATGCCTCTACACACACGAGTTTCTTCGTATACGCAACAAGCTTTTGTCCTTTTGTCTCAGACTTAAAAAAGTTGTACTCAGGAAAATCTTCTCGAACTTTTTCTGAAAAGGCTTTCAAATGCCTTTTTATATCTTCAGGCTGAGTTACATATATTGGCATTTCTATTTCAGCCAGTTTAACGTCTTTGTATTCGAATCTATACTTTTTCATGATATTTATTTTCTAGCATTGTACCTATTATACTCCATATAATCATAGCGACCCCTATTACAGAGGCCGCTATTCTTATATCCATATCACCGGGAATTACTCCGACTATGCAGAGTAATATCCCTATGATTAGAAAACCTAGCATACGGTCAATTTTAGGATTGACCGTTTTACGGTGATCACCTTAAAAGTGTTACCGTCTCCACAATGAACAGTGTCTATGTGAAGAGTGTCCCACTTTATTTGGTAATCCTTGAGTGCCGCTTCAAACATCCTCTGGCACTCTCCTATTTCTGAGGATGTTGCATTTACCGGACAATTGCATGAAGCAACTACTTCCGTCGTCCGGTCGACGTTAAAAATTAATGTTTCCATAATTGTTTTGTTTTAATTGTTTCTTTTTAGCAGATTTAGTTTCGTTTCCTACTTATCTCCCAAGCCACGTAAAGGCACTGCTTATTTTGGGAGTACAAACAAACTACTTGTTGCATGGTAGCTTGTTTGTGATGCGCTTCTTGTTTTATTGTGCGCTAATTACGCGAGGGCCAGTTAAACCCTATGATTTCTCATTCGGCAGATAACGCGACCCCTGCCTTGCCTAGGATGCAACAATCCTAGACTATTGTACCCATAACACCGATCAAAGTGTTATGGATAAATCTGTCTTTCCAGATCGTCAACAAACACCATCATATGAACAATAGAACACAGAGCAGATTTCACTCTACTCTGCATTGACGAACCCAGTAATTGAATATCAGTCATTTCCTTGTGCATGTACACAAAATACTACACGGAAATAACCAAATTCTCCTTTAGGCCATTCATTATAATTACTTATATGAAATGTTCCCAAAGGAGAGTTTAGTATTCAATCATTGAGAGTTCCAGGAATTGTGAGTATGTTAAACATACTCAACAATTCCCATAGGCCGCTGCTGATACTTACCATCAACACGCTGCCCATTTTCGAAGACTGCCAAATCAACAGTCTTCATTTCGGTGCACTTAATGCTCTTGCCACGAAGAGTATTATACACCTCTGCGAAAGACGGCAGATATGACAGTTCCTTACGAACCGCATCAAGCGGCTCATTATGTCCATCCCTACGGGTAAGCGTAGAAATAGACAGCCATGATGGCTTACCGTTACGTTCAACCGCAACGTAATAAGCCAATGGGGAATCCTCAGACTCCCTGATTTTCTGAGAAACCACAAGTGGGTTCTCATCCGGGAACTTAATAATATCCCCGAGGTGGAGTGCGAATGCTCCGCCTGAAACGCCGATTGTTTTAAGGTTGTCGGCAGCAACCTCTGATACTGGCCTGCTCTGCTGACCTGGCAAAAGCGGCATCTGTGAAAGTGTAAACATAAAAATAAATTTAAGTTAATAAATGTGTACTACTTATACTACGAAAGTAATGAGTCTTAGTTGAAGGGAGGAAAATTATAAAAGGGAGGGAAAGTCCCTTTTATATGAGTCTTTAGTGTTTTTTTTAAAGAAAAACCTACCCCGAGTATGGGGTAGGTTAATGCTAATCGCAGGAGTTGTCGTCGACTCAGACAACTTAGAAATTAAACACCGCAAACTTGCTGTTTTTATAAACATAATTGCGGTTTGTGAAGTCGCTCTTGGCAAAGTCGAAAGACTTGCCATCAACAAGCTCAACAACCGTGAGCGTCTTTCCCTTGAGGAGTTCATAACGCTCATAGTCGGAGCCGTTGTAGAGCGGCTTCATTTGTGGATATGCTTCGAAGAACTTCTCAGTATCCACAACTGGGAAGTTCCTGAACGCGCTCATAGGAATGAGCGTGTTCTTGCCGTTGATCTCAGCGGCAATATACGGAATGTTCCGGTCTTCCGTCTTACCGTCGACAGTTTTTACCTGTCTGGTTTTGGAGTATATCTGATCTCCGAGCACGACCTTGTCGCCCTTGAAGAAGTATACTCCTTGTCTTGATCCTGATTTCGACAGGATCTGAGCCGCCTGAGCGGCTTCAACCTTGTTGAAGCCCTCAGGAATATAATCTGGCGTAAACATAATAATGATGTTGTAATGAAAAATTTAGTCTTAGTTATCTTTTTTATTTTTCATCTCCCAAAATCCTAGAAATAATCTTAGTTTCAAAATCGTTTTCCCACAGCGAAACCCCGGGGGTCTTCTGAATATAGTATCCATTTCTCCTCAACATATATACAATTTTAAAAAAATTATTATCTTTGCACTATGGGAAAAATAAAACACAACGACTACTATGGCTATGTTAATAAACTTCAAACATACGCCATTTAGCATCCAGAATGATTCTGGAGTGATGATTCTAAAGCACAAGAAGCTCGCCAGTGGTTATATAACAATAGCGCTAGTGCTATAATAGATACGATCTACGATGAGACCCCAGATAATCTCAAGCCAAAAGATCGTAAAAAAATGGACAAAAGATCGACAAGAAAAAGTCGGAACTAAAGAAATGAAAGATAAAATACATGAAGGTCAAAAGGAGTTTCTAAGTAATGCGTTTGACACAACAATGCGATCTATGAATATACTTGGTACTCCACTTGATTTTTATGCAAACCAAAAAAGTAATGGAGATTATCAAACTTTTGGAGAACTAGTTCGCAAAGGAAATGATTGAGGTGTAGCCGGAAATATAGGTGCCGAATTTTTAAATCCAGGAAATGCAGTAGACCTAGCCTTAGGTTTATACGGAGTAGGCCAAGGAATTAAACAGGGGGTTAAATTGGCAAAAGAATATGCTCTAGCCGTAAAGCAAGCTGTAAAAGACTTTAATTGAAAACTTGGCCCACAAACTTGAAAACAAGGCGACGAAGCTGTTAAGATGTTTAAAAAATATGGAACTCAATCACCAGTAGAAGCATCCCCTTTAATGGAAAGAATAAAAAAATACGTTCCAGAAGCAAGGGAAAGATATGGACTTGTTGGAAGAGACGACATAACGGATGACGAGATAGCGGGAGCTTTATATAAGAAAGCAATGTCTCTTTCTAAGCCTGGAAATGCTGCTGTAAATGAATTTGGGGAACCACTGTTGTTATTTAGGGGCGATACGCGGCGATATCCAAGTTTTAGACCCGTACTCACTCCAGAAGAATTAGCAAAAGGACGCGGCTCGATGGATAATGCTTTTGGAAACTTATTTCTAGGGGATTTAGGAAAGGGGGAAGAGGGCGTAGAGCGATATATAAATTATGTTTTAGAGCAACCGAGTGGGTATCGACAACTGAGACCATCTGCAACTGGGGATAAGGTTACTTTTAACGGCATAAGAATGGATGTAGATTTTGATGAGCGTGCAATTATATTACCTAAGAGTGCTATTGGATATGATATAAAACCAATGCAAAAAAGAGGCGGCATCCAAACTAGAATTAGAAAAGTATCTCCAAGTGTAGTTGAATCGGGTGTCAACGACATTAACGCTTTTGTTATAAACACTGGTAATGTTAGAGATGCAACTATGGAAATTTCTCCAGAAATGGGAGGTCACTTTATAACGATTGACGGAAAGCCCAAATTTAAAAATGCAGATGGGGTTGATAGGCCTGCTGCTGCAAAGAGAATTGAAGAAATATTAAACGACGCGCAGCAAAAAGGCGAGGGTCTTCTTTTATCGAAAAAAGATTCTCCTTTAAGGCAGCAGGAGCACACATCTTATGATTATTATGCTCTACCTAATTTTAATATAAATGGAGCAAAATCAATTTTGCCATATGATTTAAATAGACCAACATTTCCTTTTATAGATAGAGGACTTTTATATAGAAAACATGGAGGAATTATAAAAAGGAAATAAGAAAAATCGCAGTACTACTTTTGTAGCGCTGCGATTTTTTGCTTTAAGTCTAGTTCATTAAGTCTATTAAGTATATTAATTATATTAAGTATTGTTAGAGTCCAGTTTAGAACAAAAGTAGTCCAATCTAGAAAAGAAGTAGTCCAGTTTGAAAAAATAGTAGTCCAATTTGGAAGCGGAGTAGTCCAGTTTAGAAAAATATATTTTTATATAAAAATACTTGTTTGTATGTAAAAATATTTTTAACTTTGTAAAAATAGATATTTTAATATAAAAATTTATCAAAAAATGCAACATGTAGAAATTCCAAACGAGTTAATTAATTTAAAGAGACAAGGAAAATTAGAACAAGGAGATCAAGTTATTTTTGCCGCAATTAAAAAATATATGAATTGGGATACTAGAGAATGCTATCCGAGTATTACTACAATTTCAAAATCGCTTAAATGCAGTAGAACAAAAGTTCTCGCAGCAATAGATAGATTGTGTGAAAATGGACTTATACAAAAGAAAAATAATGGAAAAGGTTCAAGCAACTCTTACTTGTTTGTTAGAACCGAGTTTGATAACTTTTTTGAGATGTTTACAGAAAGCTTTTTAAAAATAGATATGCCGCTTAACGTGAAAGAATATTATATGGGAATTCAACAATTTTTATATGGAAAAGACTCCGGAGTTGGACGTTGCACTCTTAGTAATTCAACATTATCTGAAAAGTTAGGGATTAGTAAACTTTCCGTTAAAAAATACAACACATACCTTATAGAGCACGGGTTTCTTGAAGAAGAAACCATGAATAAGACAGACGAAGCCGGATTTCCGATGATACAAAAGAATTTTGATCTTAATAGCTTGCAACAAGCAGAGTTATGGGCACGTGCCGTTACGCAGCAGGTTATACAAAACACATCGGATATAGAAGATATGAAAAAAGAACTTGCTGAACTCCGTGAATGAAAACAGAGAAAGGAGCGCGAAGAAGCTCTTGAAAGAAATAGAGTGGAAACACATACATATAACTTGTAAAATCCAAATATTTTTATTATATTCGCGCCGTTATGAAAATTAGAAAATACCAAAACTCGGGAGACTTGCCTTACATGCCTGCTGATAATACGGCAGTTGCATGAAATCCTCAAAGGAAAGAAACTATTGTTGCTAGACAATACACCCCAACACAAGAATTAGATATTACCGATAATCCGATGGGGTATGCTCCGGTAGTAGGAGATATCTTACAAGGAGGACAAGCAATTATAGATTTTTCAAATGGAGACTGAAAAAAAGGTGCATTGAATCTTGCGTTACTTGCAGTTCCTAATGTAATTGAGAGGCCAGTAAAAGCTGGTATTAAGGCATTAAAACAAATTCCTCGGAACGAAATAAAAAGAGCGGCTCGAAAAGGGGCGAGAGATGCTGATCGGTTTTTAACCAGTGACCCAACAAGAGCTTCTATTCAAAGAAATATAGATCTTTTTCTAAAGAATAAAGAAAAATATAAAAATATAGACTGGTCTCCAATTTCCCAAGACGAAATTGAAACTGCCTCGTTTTATTCTCCAAGAATAAAAGTAAAAAATCTTGGTACAAAACGAGGCGAATCAAAAGTTGCAGTAGATGACAATGGGAGATTTTTAATTTCAATGAAAGAATCTATTCCAAACGGCGGAAATGAAATTATTGTGAATTTAGATCATACTGCGTCTAGTGCTAGGTCGACAGGATTTCATGAAAGATTACACGTGCTTGGCTACGGAGATGCCTCTAGTAATCCAGTTAACTCGGAGTTGGGGCTTTCTTTATTTAAACCAGAAACAGATATGCACTCTCAAGCTGCTGTGGATTATATGAGATATTTAAAAGAGCCTCACGAAACAGCTGCGTGACTCGCACAAACCGGATACGAACTAGGATTAAGATCTGGCACACCATATCCCGGAGTAGACGGGGTTAAAAAATTCATAGAAAAAAATAAAAATCAAACCAGACTTAATTACCTGCTTAATTTCTTAAAATTAGACTCAGAGGAAAATTATAAGAAATTATGAAAAGGCCTGACTGGAACATTGTATACTGGCATAGTGGTATCAACTCTAAATTCTGAAAATTATGCTCCCAATGGATTGTACTAAAAAATTAATTTTTTGAAAAATTCACAAGAAGCCTGTTCCAGATTTTTATAAAAAAACCCTTCAATATTTTGAAGGGATTCGCCCAGCAGTATTTTATGAAGAAGAGGATAAGGCAAAAATAATTTCAAAGAAAATAAATGAACCAATCGAAATTGTTAAAGAGTCGATCGAATATCTAGTAAGCAATAGCATAATTGAGTTTTACTAATATGCCAATACCAAAATTTTGAATAGACTGGAAACGCAAAAGAGATCAGGAAAATCTCGAACAGGCGCTATATGAAAAGATAGACAAAGATAGGGAACTAGAAGAAAGGCAACACTCTCTTCCAGAAGAGAAGCCACTAGAGCAAGAACATCCTGCAATGGATGTTGCTCTTATATGGACGCAGCCAGGAGGTTGGCTTGCAAAAGTTATGGCTCCTGGTGCTTATAAAGCACTTATAGAAACGGCTATATCCGGAAATACAGAGGACTTATTGTATAGTGCAACACCGGTTGGGAAAACAAAGTTTGCAGCAAAGACTCTCGAAAATGAAATGAAGGCCTCCGCAAATAAAGGTGTGCGCGATGCCAATGCTTTTGTTAAAGACCCAGTAGTGCAGGCGTCTATACAAAGAAATGCAGATTGATTCACGAGACAACAAGCGCTAGGACAAACACAAATACAATGACCTGCAACTCAGGCTGGTGAATATATTACTCGCGCAAACACGTCTCCAAAAATAGAGCTTGTTGATCTGGGAGTTGTTTCAAATGGGAGAGGGGCTTATGCAAGAGTTCTACAAGACGGTACAGAGAAGTTTATTTTTACCCCACAAACAATACGTGCTGGATATTCAAATAAGATTGATATAAATAAGAACTTACCAATAGAAAAAGTGGAGTCAACTGCTTTTCATGAACGACTTCACACCCTTGGATATGGAGATCTTGGATCAAATCCCGTGAATGTAGATATTGCGAATAAAATCTGAAAATCATACAGCGAAGTACCTGCCCAACTGCACGAGGAGCTAAAATATCTAAAAAACCCAACTGAGACCGCAGCGTGGCTCTCCCAATCTGGCAAAGAATTAGGATTAAAACCCGGCTCTAAATATATAGGTAAAGATGGGCTAGAAAAACTCATAACAAAAAACGAAAGACTTAGCAAACTAAAAAAATATTTCAATCTTCAAACAGAAGATGATTATAAAAGACTGTGGTCCGGTCTAACGGGAACTCTTTTTGGAACAACTGTAATTGTTAATAACTATGGTGGAGCTGGGGGTGAATAATTTTAAAACTTGAACTGTTAACCACGATAAGGCCATACCAGATTGGGCGTATCCTGTTTGAAGTTATTTTGTCGGAGTATCTCCTGCAGTTGTTTTTGATGGAGAAGACATTGTTGAAACTATTTCAAAATTTAGAAACTTAGATTACTCAGATGTAAAAAAAACTCTGGATTTTTTAGTTGAAAATAAATATATAGAGTTACCATGAAACAATATTTCACAGTACAAGAACTCTGCTACTCCGATACAGCAGTAGCAAAGCACATAGATAATACTCCTACAAAGCAAGTAGAAGAGAACCTTAAAAGACTTATAGATTTTCTGAACTCTCTTAGAGAGAAATGGGGATCCGGAATTAGAATTAACTCTGGATATAGATGCCCTGCTCTTAACAAGGCTGTAGGCGGCGTTCCGACTTCGGCACACACAACAGGAAATGCAGTTGATCTCTGACCAATAAATGGTCAGTTTGATGCTTTTTGTAAGTTTGTCCTTTCTTATCTGGACGCTAGTAAAAGCTGGGATCAGTGCATTATTGAGCAATCTGGAAAGAGCAAGTGATTGCATTTTGGATTGTTCAATAATGATGGAAAACAGAGAAAAATGAAATTCGAAATAAAGAAGTAATGATACAATACCAAGCAACAGTAAATAAAGACTTTTCAAGTTCAACACAGGAACCAGAGGAGCCAATAATAGGATATCAACCAAGATTCCGACCAAAAACACAAGAAACAACACAATCTGCAGAAACCCCGGAAGACACTCAGGTAGAAACGCCTACAGAAACACAGGAAAACACACCCCAAGTAGAAACGGTTTCCCAAGAGAAACCCCAGGGGGCTGAAATAGACTTTTCCAATACTACTAATCTAGGCATGCGGCACGCTGCTAGTAAATATCTTCAGCAGAAATTAGGTCTTACAAAGGAACAGGCAGCAGGTTTAGTAGGGGTTTGGCAGGCAGAATCTGGGTTTAATATAAATGCAGAAAACAAAGAGGAGAAGGCAGGAAAGAACAGTTCTGTAAAATCAAATCAATACGGAATTGGAATTGGGCAATGAACAGGATCCAGGCATGATGATTTTGCTCGTTACGTAGCAGAGCATGGTGGAGTTGCCGATCTGAAAACGCAGCTAGATTTTGCAATAGACGAGATACAAAACAAATACAGTGATTATCTAAACAACCTTAGAAAAGCCCAAACAGCAAAAGATGCGACAGCATATACTTATGCGCAATACACAGGGGCAAACGAGAGAAATATATCTAGCCTAGATGACTTATATGCCCGTGTTTCAAAAATAGAAGCAAAATATGCGAAAAAACACAAGGAGATGTACGGAAAATCGGGATCTGGAAATCTAGATAGAAGGGTACGTGCTGCTGAGGAGAGTATTTTTGCTAAGAAAGGAACAAAGTTGCCGAAATTTCAATGGGGGAAATTGTTGCCGGCAGATACTCGTGGAGAACACATAGATGCCAATGAAATAGGAATGAGGCAGGCTTTTATGGAAAACAATTTTTCTTCTACTGGCAAAAGTCCAAAAGGAGCAAAGGGGCTTTTTCAAATTATGCCGGCTGCACTAGCGGATTACTTACAGGCAAATCCAAAAATAAAAATAGACCTAGATAACCCAGAAGACAATCAAAAAGTACGAGACTGGAGAATTGGTCGCGATATAGCTTCTGATGTTTTTACAAAAGGAAATCCATCTGACAGAGTTTTGTGGGCTAAAACATTAGCCGCATATAATTATGGAAGAAGAAATACAATAAATGCTCTTAATAAAGCAAAACGGGCAGGAAAAGATATATATCAAAGTCTGGACTGACTTGAACACCTCCCGAAGGAAACGAGAGATTACGTTAATTTTATTTTGGAGAGAAAAGATATAAATAAACATAAAAATAACGAGAACTATAATAAAGCAAAAGAGGGAGTAGCCCTTTCTTTTGAGGACCCGTTGCCTAAAAAGGCACTGGTAGCAGATCCTACTTTTTTATATATACAAAATGAACTTAATAAACAAATAAACCCAGACCATTAGGCCTGGGTTTTCTGTTTTTAATAATTATTTCTACATAAAATTCCTCCCCTTTTAAAGGAGAACATGGTTTGCGCGGTTGGTGAGTACGCTGGATTCCCACCGGCACCTTCTAAATAATTCACAAATTCAACAGATGGATTCCGCCAAGATTTTGGTGCAAACTGCCCAACATGCAATCGGCTACTTCCTACAAGTCCTGGAGTATCGGCGATTCTAGGTTGCCATTCTGCGCCTGTTGGAACAGAATAAATTTCTGATGGGTTTACGCCTCTACCAGTAACTGCATCTCGATACATAGATCTCGGGGTAGTATAAACTTTCCCTGAAGTTCCGTAGCTATTTCTGCCATAACCTAATCTTGGTAATCCTGGCTCAAAATTACTACCAAACGTACCTCCTGCAAGGCCACCAACGGTACCACCAATAATTTGACCAAATGGTCTATGGTAATTCTCGGCAGGCATTGCTGTGGCGATTTGCCCATAATATTGATCAGCTGTAGTAAACCCAGATGTGTCTCCTTCGTGTAAATTTGCAGCGAGGTCTCCGCCGATTTTGTTACCAAGTGCACCTCCAGCAACACCAAACACAGTGGCCAACGGCGCCGCTGCAAAGGATAAGGGCAGAGCTAATCCTCCTGCGACAGTAGCAACAGTCCTTCCACCCTTGTTAATTGCATCTCTAACCCCAGTGTTATATGCAAACTGTTTTTGTTTAGTTGTCATAAGTCTACGATCCGGCTTCTTTCCTCTAGAAACGGCGTCTTCATAAAATTCGTTAAAAATGTCTTGGCCTTGAGGTGTAGATCCCAAAAATTCCCGCCACTGTGTTGCCGATGGATCTTCGGATCAAAACCAATCCTCGCCCCCCTGGCCATAATATCTTTCTTTAAGTGCCTGTATATCTCTATACATATCGTTTTGTGTAGCCCACTTCTTTCGAGGTGCAGGTGACTTCTGACCAGTATTGACTCCTCTCACAAAACCAGAATGTGCCCCAGAAGGCCCAGAGGCATCATCTCTATATGGCGAGTTAGTTGCATTTAAAACTCGGTGAAAACTGTTTGTTGATTCCCCCCACATTCCATCTGCATTTGTTCCCATAGCTTTCTGGTATTCCAGAATCGCCTTATATGTTTCTGGTCCAAAAATTCCATCTAAATCTCCATTATAGAAAGACTCTCCTATATTGGATTGTTTCACGCCCCCATTACCATTGGAATTTCTTACAGCAAGAAACTGCTGAATCTTTCTTATTGTATCTTTATCTGCGTGCTTTTGATAATAAGCTTTTGCTTGTTGATAAGTTGCCATAAAAATTATATTTTAAAAATATTTTTAATTCAATCAAATCTCTTTCTTTTATAATCTAGTTCATTTTCGTGCTCGTATGCTTCCTGTTCAAAAGAAATCATTCTGTAAGCATCATGCTTTTTAATTGCGCAAGGGATAAGTTTCCAAAGCCACTCAAGCAAGTAAAGGAGATAAAAACAAATTCCCCCAATTAAAAGCCTAAGCCATTCTGGAAAACAATCTGGAGTAAAATCCATTATCTGTGCATAATGGACCCCCTCGTGTCTAAGCATTCTTTTGTAAGTCTCTGTGCCATCGTACTTTCTGTACTCTTCTCTAATAAAAATCCATTTTAGGATCGTGATAGCATAAAATCCAGGCACCGGCAAAATTTTGTTATAAATAACTTTCATTAATGTTTTCACTTTCTTGCATTTCTAGCGAATGTGATCATCTTTCTAACGGATGCATCGCCATCTTTTCAGAGTTCAGCCTCTGTTTTTCCTGTTCTCTTTTTTAGGTTTGTTAATTTCCCCTCATTTTCTGGTTTTATATGAATACCAGATTTTGCTTTTATAAGACCGCCATCTCTAAAAGCAGGAATTGGGGTGTATGCCCCAACTAAGTTAAGTAGTCTAAATATGTCCATAATATTTTATTTTTAATGATCTGCAAATATATAAAAAATCTGGAGAATAACAAAACAAAAGTTGCAGAAATCAATTATTTTTTATATATTTGCGGCAGAATGGAACAATAAGTTAATAAACTAAAACTAATAACAAATATATGAATGGATTGGGTATCTATAATATCAATGATAATAGGAGCATTAACTGGTGGAAGTTTTATGTTTCTTTTAAACCCTAAGGCAGCTAAGAGAAAACCAGAAATAGATAACAAGGCAATCGAGGCTGCCACTAAACAGACAGAGATGCAATCTTATGCAGATGCTTTTCGTGCAATGCAAGAAACAATTAAGAGTCAAGAGAGTCGAAATCGTGAACTTTTTGAAATGAATGCAAAGGCTCATGAAGAAATAAACGGATTAAAATCAGACCTAATGCAATGTTCTAACGCGTTGTGTATCAATTCATTATGTCCTTTAAGGGAACCTGAGAAAGGTTTCGGAGACGAAGTTTTTGCCAGATGTAAAGAAAACAATGAAAGTTTGTTTAATAACAAAGAATTTTCTGAAATTGCCCGTGAAAAGGGTTATGATGTTAGAAAGATTGGAACGTTGTCAATAACAAAAAGTGATGAAAATAAAGAAATATCAGAATCTGGCGAATAAGATACAGCCAGCAGATGATTATAGTAGAAAGGAAAACAACAAACAAAAAACGCAATTAGATAATTGTGATATTTTTTCGGATACATATATTCGTGAGTTGAGTTTTTGGAAGAAACAAAAATGAGCCAAGATGAATTAATAAAAGAGCTCAATGAAAATTATAAATGATATGATAATGTTTCTCCAAATCCGTACAACGATATAATAAAGAAGTTTAAAAGATAATTAATGTTTAATGAAAATGAATTATGCCAGCAGGACACAATGAAAAAGAAAGGTTTTTTAAAGATATAAAAATAGATAAAGAAAACGACGTTTGTTTTTTTAATGACGAACAGCATAAGTACTACAATAAAGAAACAATGAAAACGTACGTTTCTTGCACAACCATTGTAAATTCGTACGGACAGCCATTCGATGAAAATTTTTGATCGTCTTATAAAGCATTGGAGGCACTGCTTCCAATGGAAGTTTGGTTGCCAATTAAAACAACTCTTCTTACTACAAAACGGTTCGACCTGCGTTTACTTAGTAAATTAGGCGTTAACTTAGCTGATTTTGAACAAAAGAAATCTGAAATACTCGCCGAGTACGAGAGAAAAAGGAACGATGCCTGCATAAAGGGAACTCTTGCACACGAGAAGAAAGAATTGTCTTTTTATAACAAAAATCAGTTTGATTTTGGAAAGTACGGTTATAAAGACTTAAAAGGAGAATTTGAGTGTAGAGAAAATTACTACAAACTTGATCTCCAGAATGGAGTTTATCCAGAATTTCTTATACAATGGCAATCTGATGACGGGGAGTTGATGCTTGCAGGAATATCTGATCTAGTTGTTGTACATGGGACAGACTTATATATTATTGATTGAAAAACATCTAAAACAATTGATAAAAAAAGCTATTTTAACAAAAAAACAGGGAAAAGTGTTAAAATGCAATTTCCGTTAAACAACCTAGATGATTGCAATTTTAACCATTATCAATTGCAAACGAGCCTGTATGCATGAATGATACAGCAGCAAAGGCCCGACTTAGTTGTAAAAGGTCTTATGATTGTACAGTTGAAGGACGACGGCACAGAGGTTGAATATCCGTGCCAATATCTTAAAGAGGACGTTGAGCATATGATTGCTCACTACAAGAAACAAAAGAAAATCCAAGCGGAATTAGACCGCGATAAACCTTTTATAATATAATGAGTACACTTTCTGAAAAACGGTTGGCAATATGTGAAAAATGTGGGTTGTACAAAATGAGCCAGTTTGGCCCAGTTTGCAATTCTAGTAAATATATAAATAAAGAAGGTAAGACCTCCTTTTTGCCAAAGGAAGGATATGTTAAAGGTTGCGGATGTTTTTTGGAGAAAAAAACACCTCACGTAGATAGTCATTGTGTAGCAGGATTTTGATAATGAATATTTTTATAGAAATAAAACATATAATAGTCGGTTGATGGAACTGGCTTTTTAAAAGAAATACAGCACTAGCCAAGAAAAGGCTAGATATATGCGCTAGCTGCGATCAGCGCATAAGACTGACAAAAAACGAAGCGATCTGCAGTCTCTGTGGATGCCTTTTGTCAGCCAAGACTAGAGTGAAAGATGAAAAATGTTTAATGAACAAGTGAAATGAATAACGTAGCAAAAACAATTTTAGAAAAGAATATAAAAGATATTAACACAGATGAAGTTGAGATAACGCCATGCAATATGAATGTGATCCTGAAATTTTATGATGAAAATCCATATCGCGAACTAGAAAAGACTGAGAGTGGATTGATTTTAGGATTGGAAGGGAACAAGCGATATAAATCGAATGAGACCGGAGAAATGGAGGACTCTGAAGAATATATGGCTGTTGCCAAGGTTGTTGCAGTAGGACCAGCATGCAAATATGTTAATGTAGGAGATGATGTTATTGCTGTTAAAATGATTGCACAACCGATTCCTTTTAGGAACAAGGGATATCGAGCAATTAATGAAACAAATATAATATGTAGAATAGTTAAAAAGTAATATGATCACTGAAAATGACAAGATCTATTTCGTGCCCGGAGATATAGTAGTGGTACGACACGAAGAGCTGGATAATAGACCAGCAATGTACGTTGTAGAAAAAGTTACAAAAACTTTTATAAATAAAGAATCATCCGAACGTGAGTCTATTTTTACTGGCCTGCGTTGTAGGTGGTTTTCAAAAGATGGGGAACTGCAAGAGGCAGTTTTCTCTACAAAGGATTTAGTACACATTTAATATGGATGAAAAAACACTACAAGCAGCTGCACAGACGTTTTGTTTAGTTCCAGAAATATATGCACAGGCATTCAAACAAGCTGGTGCAGATTTCCCGGATGAGTTAGTTGCCCAGATCAAGAAACAGCCACAACAAGCAATGCAGATGCTCCAGGAAGATAAAGAGCTTTTGCAGGGAGTTGTAACAATCTACTCACAATACCACGATCAGATCGATCAAGTTGCTGCTCAAGCCGCACAACAGGCAGGTCTTTTTAAGAAGGGTGGGAAGTTGGAACAACTTTTAGTTAAAGCGCAGGATGGCACAAAAACAAAAGTTCCAGAATGAATTTCAAGAAACAAGTATGTTTCACAAGAATACGGATCGGACGGGACCGTTCAAGTAGAGGCTGCTCCAACACGTAAATCATTAACTGTGAATCAAAAGAAAGATCCGAATAGTGATTTTAATGTCGCAATGGGCGACTACCTGGATAACCATCTATATGTTAACGCCGATAAAAATGGAGTAACGTCCGTTTATAATGGATATGGCCCATTCAATGATCTGCATGGTGCAGACTCTGCGGCTGTAGTTAACTATGTTGGAGCACTTTTAGAGAAGGCGGGAATCAAACCTGGTTTCCCAATGAAAAACGCAGCAGATAAGAAGTAATGAATTTTTTTGTGTTTGATAACGCAGAAAATAAGTTAACAATAGAAGAGTATAGTGTCCTACTTGTAAAAGAATTTAAGGACTTGTGAGATATAGCTAGAAATAAGTGTAAGGAAGATAAGAGTGGAAAGATGAGACTCCGTGCATATAAGGAGTTTACATATATTTATTTAGTTCTGGATTTCAAATCTCCGTACTTTCAATATCTAGAGAAAGACAAGCACGAAGCTGCATTGGATGATTCTGGATTATGCGAAGATGATCTGAAAGATGAACTTTTTCTGGCAGCATATCATAAGTACCAAGAAATACAAGAGTCAGACCCAATTTTATCGTTAATTAAAACTGCATATAAGACACTGCATAAGATGCAGGTGTTTTTGGATAATATAGATTTTAATAACGACATAGATGCAGATGGGCGTCCGTTATACAAACCAAAAGACGTTATAGCAGATATTAAGTCCATCTCCGAAATACGAAAGCAACTCCAAGAACTAGAAGCTACACACAAGAGAGATCTTGCTGAGAGTGGCGAAAAAGTTCGGGGAGATGTCAAATTAGGACTTTTGGATTAGTATGGCTAGAAAAACACCAAATATAGAACTACCGCCAGAGAAAGAGCGGATTGTTGATCAAAAGAAAAGACTCCCCGATTTTAGCATGAAATCTGAGGCTGCATTAATTGAGCAACTTTTTAAAGAGCAAAATGAGCAACAGGCACAGAGTGACGCAGAAATCGAAGAAATGATGAATGCAAAAACAAATATTCACAAAGCTCGTCCTGGGGAAGAGTGAGATGTTCCAATTGACGAAGAAATACAATATTTCGATCCAGAACTTTCTTATGAATTAACTGGCTACAGACCGATTACAATGCAGAAAGGTCTCGATTTTGACCCGACTCCTTTTAGAGAAACGGCTGCTATATATGATCGTGACGGGGCTTTTACCGAGTTTCCAGAAGGATCAAAAAAATGAAGGGAATTTTGGATGGAACAAATCGATCGATGTAAGAACGGTTACACTGTTGGACGATATAGGATTACTGGAGATCATTATTTCTTTTTGAACTTTTATAGAATGGAAACTGTTGTTGAAAATGCAGTTTCTGGAGCAGGTCGAAAAGAGGCATTTCCATCTTTCCTGGCAAAGCAATATGAGTTTTTTCATTACGTAGATATGTGCGAAAAACTACATAAAGATGTTTGTATATTAAAAGCCCGTGGCATAAATAATATGTGCTCCTATATAGTAATATATAGGTAATAAACTTCGCAAAATCGGTAGAAACTAAAATGAAATGTGATTGAATCACGATTATTATGAATAAAGAAGAACAAATTAAGTTTATAGAGGATAATTATCCTATGGAAAAGCATATACGAAGTAAGAGATATATGCGCCATACATTTTTTTCAAAGATCGAAACAGAGATGCAAGCATATCTTCTTGGATTATATGCGTCCGATGGAAATATAAATGAAAAACGAAAAACGTTTAGGATACATCTTAGCTACGACGATGCATATATTGTTAACTATTTTAAGGATATCATTTGTCCAACTGCAAGAACGTTTGTTATTGAACGCGGAAAACAAAAAATTGGCAGACATGGAGAAATTTATGAGTGTGCAACAACGTACGGTGTAGATATAAACAGTACAACACTCTGCCAAGATTTAGTTGCTCTTGGGCTCGGTTACAGAAAAACATGAGCAGAAAATCATATACCAAACATACCAAAAGATCTGATTCCACATTTTATACGTGGATATTTCGACGGAGATGGTTGTGTTAGCGGTTATTATATAAAACCAGACCTGAAATATAAAAAGAACGAGAGGTTTCGTGCAAATTTTTCAATTGTCTCTAAAACAAAAAGCATGCTAGAAGATATTAAAAACGAGCTTGAGAAAAACAATGTAAAATGCAATATTTGTCATACCAATCGTGACAATATGTTTACGCTTAGTGCTGCAACTTCACAATTGCCAAAAATTTTTAATTATCTATATAAAAACGCAAACTTCTTTATGAAAAGAAAGTATGATAAATTTAATCATTATGTTAATACCGAGGTAACTCAGTTAATCGCTGAGTACCGTAACGCGCAGAAGGTGAACGTTAAAGAGAGTAATAATCCTTCCACGAGTGCGGAGCATCCTAAAAAGGATGAAAATGTGCGCTGAACTTCAGAGAAATCTGAAGAGCTACCGGATAAAAAGCCGGTAGGATAACAAATTGAGGGCTATCGGAAATTTTGGCAAATCTAGCAGTTAGGCCATATACAGTACTACCAAACTACAACGTTATCATAACTTGTGCAGCTGAAGCAAAATTGCAACCATTACGAGAAAAGTGCTGAAGACAGCTTGATTGGCTGAATATGAATACTACTGGTGGGTTGCGGCATGCTAGACTTGTTATAAACAATAATGACACAAAAAGGGCATCCAAAAAGACAAAGGACAATGTCGAATATGGGTGAATGTCCCAGATAAACAGCATTGTGGCAGATACGTCAGACAAGGTGAGAGGATCTAGAACTGACCGTTTGATCTACGATGAGGGTGGATCTAACCCCGCCTTAACAGACTCCTGAATTAAAGGTGATGCTCTTGTTTCATTGGGTGGACAAAAGTTTGGAACTAGGTTTGCGGTTGGTACAGGTAAATATATTAACATTTTATAACTAGTAATATCATGGATAGAGAACGTTATATTGAATTGATAGATAAAATTATAGAAGAATACTTTCAGACTCCTGAAAAGGAAAGGAGTTTGACAAAGTTATATAAAAAGTATGGAATTAAAAGACAAACTCTTGCAAAATACATAAAAGCAAAAGGGCTTCCTGTTATAAATTATACAAATATAGTTAAAATAGACCAAACAATGTTTGATGTTATAGACACAGAGGAGAAAGCGTATTGGTTAGGTTTTATGTATGCAGATGGTAATATTGCTAAAAACGAAGATAAAATTGAAATGAATCTTTCTGTTGGAGATTTAGATCATATGAATAAATTTAAGAAATTTTTAAAATCGGAAGCAAAAACAAGATTGTGCGATAACCACGGTTCTATAATATGCAGGTTTTCCGTTAGAAATAAACATATGTGACAAGCTTTATATGATAAGGGTTGCGTTCCCGCAAAATCCTTGATTTTAAAATTTCCTCCGGAGAATATCTTTAAACATCGAAATTTAATTTATGATTTTATTAGAGGATATTGCGACGGTGATGGTTCATTGGGAATCTACTTTGGAAAACATGGAAGAAAATTTCAGTTAAGTTTTTGTGGAACCGAAGAATTTTTAAAAGGCGTTGAACAATTTTTAGGAATTACTGGACATATTAGAAATAATAGTTGTAATGCATATTTATCAAAAGCATCTACACTGTATTATAACAGCAGGAAGGCAAGGGCTGTAAGTAGACTTTTATACTCTAACTCTACAATTTATCTTGACAGAAAATATGACATTTATAAAATGTTCTGCCTGGCAGAAGAGGGATCTTCTGTTTTGAAATCGAGCAAAATCGGTAGAGGCTGGAATGCAAATACCGAGGTAACTAAATAAATTACGAAAGGTTATTTAGCACCGTAACGCGTAGAGACTGAATAAATATAATGTCTCCAAGAGTGCTCGACCCCAGAACGGGTGAAAATGTACGCTGAACTAAAACGAAGCAAAAGTTTTAGAAGTAGAGGATAAAAAACCACTACGATAACAAAATTGGGAGATGATGTCAAACTTGAGGGCCTACGAACAATGTTCCTTAACCCAAACGGATATAACATACTACCTTATAAAAACTACGACTCTGATGATGGGCGACCAGATCTGACTGCATTTTTTATACCTGCACATAAATTCGGTCTTGTGTCGAAATATCTTGATAATCGAGGAGTTACAAACTGACCAAAATTAAAGGCATTTTATGAAAAGCAGCGAGAAAATCTTTCTGACAAAGACTATCTTAACGAGTGCGCAGAACACTGTTTTATACCACGTGAAGCGTTGTCCAAGCATGGTGACAACGTTTTTGATGCTGCTGCAATTACCGAAAGAATTGTACAACTTAAAATACACGGGGCAGGGATAAAACCGAAGAAAATGCAATTGCTCTGAGATACTGCTGGAGGAGCAGTTTCAATGAGCAAAGTTAAAGCGGTTGAAAGTCGTAGTTCACACTTGCTTGTTGTAGAACCACCACTTATTGATCCAGAAACAAACAAACCTTATAAAAACTTATATGTTGCTGGAATAGATGCAATTGATATGGGTAGATCTGACTCTGCACAAGATAGTGATGTTTCTGATTTCTGTGTTGTTATAAAGAAGCGTGTTTTTGGACTTAATGAACCGAAATATGTAGCAATGTACAAATATCGACCACAAGATATACGTGAAGCATACGATCTTACAATGAAGTTGCTTACTTGATATGATTGCAAAGCGATGTTGGAGTACACCAAAATCTCGATACAGACTTATTTTCGGGAAAAACACAAAGAACATCTTTTTATGGCTCGTCCAGATTTTGCAATTACCAAGAAGACCACAAGATCGCCAAATACAAAGAAACTTATTGGAGTGCCTGGTACTGAAGCAGTTATACGGCATGAATTGGAACTTATTGCTGCTTTTATAAATGACTACTGGCATACAATTGATTTTGATGAAATGTTGGACCAGATGTTGAATTATACTTATGAAAATAAAAGAAAATTCGATATTATCGCAAGTTTAGGCATGTGCGAGCTTGGCGATGAAGATATGTCTGGTCTTACTGTTGGAAAGGTCGATACTGTTAAAAAGCAGTGGAAAGATATTGGTTGATATACTGATGAATATGGACGGAAGAAACACGGAGTAATACCTGAAAATTATGGATATAGAACAATACCAGCAGCAAATAGTTGAACTAGTCCAAGAGGTGACTGAAGCCCAATATATAGGCAAGATTGAAGTTAGGTTCGACGAGCCGGATATGTGAAGTCTGTTTCTTTATCTGGATCGCGAGTTAGTACCACTTATACTTTCCTACCAGGGTGATTTTGAACAGTTCAAAAAATATATAATTAAAGAGTTAAAAACCAGGCAATTAACAAGGGTTGGTTTTTATAAAATAGATCTCGTTTATAACGGGTGTAAAAATGAATGCAATGAATAAAGAAAAGGAAATTGAAAAAATTAACAAGTGTATTAACGAGTTAGTTTATGATAAAGTTCAGTTGAGAAAAGCTTACAATTACTATCATTGCACGAGAGACGAAGAACAGTTTAGACACATCGAAGACAACTATGGAATTGGAACTCCAACATCGGTTGGGTTTACTCCGTTGATTAAAAAGCACGTAGATGTGTTGGTTGGTGAATATCTTGAGCTTGATCCAGACCTACAGATTACTTGCAAGGATGACAAGACAATCTCGAATATTATGCGTGACAAGCAATTAAAGATACACGAGGCTGCTTACAAGCATTTTGAACAACAGTTAAATAACGTTATCTTACAAGTTTTTGGAGACGGGAAAGAACCAGTTGTTGACGCTCTTTTCGAGCAAGAAATGGAACGAATAAAGAAAGATACTGAAAGAAGTTACGTTTCTGAATATGAAATAGCAGCACAAAATATTTTAAATTATATTAAAAACTCTCGTGATATTGACTTAAAAAACAAAATGCGGGATCTATTAACAGACTTGTTGATTGGGGGAATGTGTTATTATAGAACACGCCCAAAAGGTGACACAATTAGTCTGGAAATATTGAATCCACTAGACACTTTTGTAGAGCGAAATTTTAACGAATTTTACCTTAACAAATCTCCTCGTGCAGTTGTTAGACGATGAATGACTGCAGAAAGAATCCTAGACGAGTTTGGCGATGATCTCTCAAAAGAAGCAAAAGAAAAACTAGAGACACACCAAGATCAAGGAGTTAGAAATGATAACTTCGTTTATGTGAAAACAGATATGGCTCCGTTTAGTGCAATGGCATCAACTCCTGGAATCCTCGGAGGGATGGAAGCACATCCAATTAGGGAAAATAGAGGAGCGTCTGCGATTGCAAAAGAGAATACATATGAAGTTTATGAATGCGAGTGAATCGAATATGATAAAGAAAAAGAGCGACTTACTCGACACGAAGGAGTTAAAATAGGTACAGAAATATATATAGTTCGTGGTGAATCGAAAAGCATTACGAGGAGCATTTCAAATCCAAATGATTGCTCGCTTAGTATAAATGGGCTTTTCTTTTCAGATAAGAATGGAGACCCATTCTCTATCTTATTGAGTACCATGGACTTGCAGGATTGACTTATCTAGTCCTGGGTAAATCCCGAGAATTGCTGGAAACTCTTACCGAGAAAGACGAAGACAACCAGCAGCCGAGCCCTTTTGGGAAGGTTCAACGACTATTATGTAGGAGCAAGCGTTCCGAAGCACGGGAAACAGAAATGTTATGATATAGTCTGGACTGCATAGAAATATGCAGCAGCGAAAGCGGCGTAGTCTTAGCGAAGCTACGTGAACAAAAACGAGATATGATCTTACAATCTACTATAGGGATAGCCTTATAGCATCGTCTGGAACAGTTGGAGATTTTCTTGATGCAGCGCACTTACCTGAATTTCTTGGCGAAGAAATGCCCGAGCGAGTACAGAAATGGCTTGCATATAAAAAGCAGGGTGTTGCGTGAATTGACTCTTCAATGGAAGGTTCACAGATGATTAACACTGCTTTTAACGGTTATGATGACACGATAAAAGCACAAACAATCCAAGCCTTTCAGATGGTACTTGAAAGTATTGAACAACAAGCCAGTTCGATTACCGGAGTATTTGCTGAAAAGTTAGGAGGAATCCAGCAGAGAGATGCAGTGAGCAATGTGAAGGTTGGAATTAGGCAATCTACACTACTTACCAAGCAGTATTTTTCTGCAATGGATTTGATATACAAGGAAGTTAATTATGATCTGCTTAATTTAGCAAAAATCGTATTTAAAAAAGGAATTGCCGGTACACTTATTAACGGCACCAGATTGAACCAGATTTTCACAGCTTTGCCAGAGTACTACACAATGACAGATTTTGATATCCACATCCAGGATAGTACAGAAGCTTTCCAGACTCGTGAGACGTTAAAAGCATATTGTGCAGAACTTATAAAAGCAGGCTTAGCAAACGCAGAACTTATTGTTGATATGAGCGCAGCAAAAAATCTTACAGAACTGAAAATGGTTGTGAAAGACGCACTTGAAAAACAAAAGGCAGAAACTGGACAATTGCAGCAATTACAACAGCAAGCTACCCAAGCCGAGCAAACTGTTAAAGAGTACGAGAAGCAAATTAAACAGATGCAGGAACAGATGCAGCAAATGGAAAAACAACTTGAGAAATCAAATAACGAAAAACTTGCTCTTGAACGTGATCGTCTTGAGTTGGATAAAAAGATTGCTGCCGATAAACACAGTTATGATATGCGAGTTGCTGAAATAAAAGAAACGCAAGCCCAAGCTGAGATTGCACAATTATATGACGGCAACCCATATAACGACAAAATAAAAGAAGTATAGTTATGAATAACGATATGTACCCAGAGCTCTCTTTTGAGCTTGAGACAGACACTGATTGCAACTTGATTGCATATGATAAAACTGACTATGACTCTCTTGATATAAAAGTGTTTGAACACCATGGCTTTTGTGAGTTTATTACAGAAGTTGATGTGAACGGTGATGAATCTGAACCTATTTTTGTAAATATTAGACTTTTTATGGACGAGGGGGATCCTGCATTAAAGCAGTCCCTCCCGTACAAAGTCGACCACGACGGCTGTTATGTATATAGGCGATTGGTATTACCAAATGAAGAGGATGACTCTGGGGCTTATATAGCAGCAGATAGAGACGGTGTTTATAGAGTTTGGGAGAAAGAAACTCCAGAATCTGAACCAACTGAAATTACTGATTATATGGCATTATATGATAGTGCACACGATAGATTCCAGGAAATTTTTATTGGTGAGAAACTCGGTCTTGTTACTTGCAAGTTACAGAAATGCCTTTTCGCTGCGCAGAAAGCATCGATTGATGATATTTTGAAAAAAGGTTGTGATTTTACTTGTTCCACTGGTGTTGATAACTATAAAAGAGATTTTCTTCTGTCTGCAATGTTAGTTATTGACTATTACACGCAGAGTGGGGAAATAAAGAAGGCATTGCAATTGTTAAATCGATTACATGCTTGCGGAGGAATCTGTGGTGATAACGATAAGATTGCCTCTGATTGTGGATGCGGAGGAAAATAATGAATGAAATATATAAAGAGTTTGAGGAGCTCTTTTCTGAAGAGCTGAATGATCTTTTAATTGGATACCCGTTCAACAAAAAGCGAATGAATCGAATTATGAATCTTGTTACGTTTATATATTATATAAATAACGCAACAGATCCAAAGACAGCAGCAATGCTTGTAGAGTTATTAAAGTAATGTTGAATGGAATTAAAATCGATAACAATCTAGAAAGGAGTACACAAAATAAAAGTACCGCTCTTTCTGGAATTATGGGAAATGATGTTACCAGGAAATACTACAAAGGCAAATCTTTTAGATGAGCCGGATATTGAAAAGCTGGAGAGCATTATTTTAATGACGAATATATAGTTGATTTTGTTTCAATTGAAGGTGCTATGTGCATCTGTGAAGTTTCGCATCTTTCTAGTGAGAACAACAAGCCAGTTCTTAAATATGACGGCAAAGGAAATGTCATAGGTCTAGAAAATACGAAATATTGGCAGATTTCATTAGTTGGTGGTGGAGGTAGCTCCAACAGTGCGGTTAGGTTCGATATTGAGCAGCACTTAGAAGATGTGCAAAAATTGCGAGCCAGAATAAATATTGGTGCTGTTTCGCAGGAAGAAGTTACGGCAACTGTTGATGAGGCTGTCTCTGCGCTTTCAGCAAAGATTTTACCAACGGATGATAAAGTTAGTGATACGTCGACAAACCCAATACAAAATAAAGTTATAAAAGGTTATGTTGACGATACGGCTAGCTCGTTACGTGCTGAAATAACGAGAGTTGATGATAGGTTAACTGAGCTAAAAGATACCGTTGGGGATCTTACAATAGACACTGGCAGAATAGTCGACAATGCTGTTACTGAGGCTAAACTTAGCAAGGACTTACAGGCAAAAATAACTTTTGATACTGAATTATCTGAAACATCTGAGAAAGCAGTACAAAATAAAGTTATTACAAAAGCAATTAATAGTCTTTCTGCTAGAATAACTCCTCTTGAAACTACTTTTGAAATGGTTGATGAAGCTGTTACAAAAATAGATGCGCGAGTTACTGAAATTGATAAAAATTTAACATGGACAGACGAAACAGGGAAACCTGTTAAATAGATATTTTTATTTTTAAATTTATTTTATGGCAAACGTAAAATTTATTAAAATCACAAAGAAAGAAAATCCTACCTACCCTAGTACTTATGAAGCCGGTGCGATTTATTTCGATGAGAACAAAAAACAGATAATGTTGGGAGCTGGTACAGCGACACCAACAGTTTATGGAGGAAAGGTTGCTGATGCAACACTTGTAGACAAAAAGCTTACAATTAAGTTTAGTGATGGTACAGCAGATGTTGTAGTAGATCTTTCTGATGTTGCATCTGCAACTGCAATGGCAGCCGAGCTTGCAAAGAAGCTCGAAACAATTTCTGGTGATGCAGCAGACGGAAAGCACGCGATTTCAGCTAGCAAAACTGGGACAGCAGCAAAGGTTACATTGGATATCGCATCTGGAGACGATGCGGGAAACGTGGTGCTCACAAAGACTGCTACTGGTCTTTCTGCAAGTGTTGATATCCCTACTGTTACGGTGCCTGTTACAGGAGTTGAAGATGGTACTGATACAGCAGCAAAAATTGTAGATAAGAAGGTACATGTGGATGTCGCTCTTGGAAAAGCAATTACAATTGCTGGAGGACCACTTGCAAATAACGTACAAGAGACTGGCGATACTTGGCCTTGGACTGATGACGCGGGAAATAAAATTATTCCTGAAGGAAAGTCTCTTGCAGAAATTCTTGAAGGTCTTTTCTTAAAGAAGCAGAATGGTACACTTTCTGCAAGTTATACTTGGAGCCCATCTATTGCAGCACCTACTGCCTCCCTTGGTAGTTCAGCAACAGTCGAGGTTGGAAAGGACCTTACTGCTACTTTTGCTGCTGGTACTGCCGTTTCCGGAAATTCATCAAAGGTTACTATTTCTGGTACATACGGTGTTTTCGTAGACAACAAATTTCAGTCCGGAGCTTACACCGAAACAAAGGCTGGTACAACTACTGGAACTGCTGCTGCTACTGCTACAATAAAACTTGGTTCTGCTACGGCTGTAGCTGCAACAAGTGGTACAGCATATGCTGCTGCAGAAGGTGATAATGTTCTTTCTGTTAGCAATGCCGGAGTTACTGCTGTTCCTACTGCGTTTACAGCAAAGACAGTTTATGCAGCAACTAACACGAAGGAAAAAGTAGAGGGAACAAGCAAAGCGGTAGAGACTACACATTTCTCAAATAAAGCACTTACCAGCACAAAGAGTGCTACAGTTAAAGCGTATTATCCGATATATACAAATGGAGCCTCTTCAGGCACTTCAGACACATCGACCCCGACAGTTACTGCTACTGCCGACACTACGAAGCTTCCTCTTGTCGCAAATAACACAACTTTTGGAGTAGCGTTCGCTGCACAAGTGGCTGGTGGAACTGGTTACAGAATTCTGTTACACTCAAGCAAATCAATTAAATCAGCAAAAGCACTTAACGGACTTACTGCAAAGTATGATATCGATGTACTTTCTAAGTTTGTAAAGAATACAACTGCAATAACAAAAGCTACAGGAGATACGACTGCAACTTATTACGCTTGGGAGTACAAGGGTACCGAAGGTTCGAATAGAGTTAATTTCACAATTGGTTAATTATAGGAGGAATTGAATATGAGTAAAAAGTTTACAGGAAATATTAAGTTAGCGTCCGCAATTAACCAGACCGGTGCGCAGCCGCTTGATGATAGGGTAGTAGTTGCTTCTGTAGCAGATCTGTACAACTCTTTTGGTACGGCAATATATGAGGGCATGATGGTTGTTGTTAACGACGAACATGCAATATATGTACTTACAGATACGACCAAGGTAGCACAAGCTGCTGGATGGAAAAAGATTGGTGATGTTTCTGGGGATATTTCAGACCTTCAGGAGCAGATTACTGCAGTAAAAAGCACCGCTGATACGGCTGCTTCTGATCTTAAATCTTTCAAAGAGCGCACTGAGGGATTCGCTACTGCAGCACAAGGGACACTCGCTACAAATGCAGTTCGTAAAGTTGCATCGGGAACTGCTAATGGTACAATTTCAGTAACTACTGGAACAGGAGCAGCAACAGATGTTGCCGTAAAGGGTCTTGCAGGCGCAGCTTACAAGGGTGTTTCTACAGAGGTTAAAGCTAGTGATGCAAATCTCGTAACAGGAGGCGCAGTTAAGGCTGCAATTGATACCGCAGTTGCTTCTGCATATAAAGTAAAGGGCTGTGTTGCAAATTTCGCAGATCTTCCTGCTGCTGCTAACAACTCAGTTGGAGATGTCTATAACGTTCAAAATGCGTTTACACTCGAATCAAAACCTTACCCAGCAGGAACAAATGTTGTTTGGGCGCCAGCAGAAACGGCTGAAGATGCGCCTGAAGCACATAAAGTTGCGCACTGGGACGCTCTCGGTGGTACGGTTGATCTTTCTGGATATGCATTAAAGACTGATATGAACGTCGGGACGCCGCCTGAATCAGCAAATTATATTGTAAAAAGTGTTTCGCAAACAGATGGTAAAATTACCGCAAGCTACAGCGTAATTGCTGGTATAATAATTTCAAACTACAGTAAGGCAGATGAATACACCGCTGTTAAAACCACTGATTCACTTGGTGCAGCTCTTGGAAAACTTGAGGCTGGTGTAACCGAAGCAAAAAGTGCAGCTTCATCTGCGGCCGCTGCTGGTGTTACTTCTATTGATACCCAAAAAGGTGATATTGGTTTTGAGACTGTACAAAAAGGTGTACAGCTTAGTATTACTAAGGGAACTTCTGATACAAACGCAAAACTTAAAGCAACGATTGTTGGCGAGGCAATCGCTGAGGCGAATATTGCTGATGGCGCAGTAACTAAGGCTAAGTTGGCAACTGATGTACAGGCGTCGCTTGGAAAGGCAGATAATTCAGTACAGTTTGAAGCGAATGGAAAGGATGTAGACATTGAGGGGAACTTCAAGACAAAAAATGGAAAAATTGAGTTAGGACAAAACGGAATAACAATCCAAAAATCCTCCTCAAGGAATAATGGGAGTTCGGCATTATTACTTAATGCAGATCCAGAACACGAAGAAAATGTTGTGCTCATGGGTATTGCCTCCCCAGAAGTTGATACCGATGCAGCAAATAAAGCATATGTTGATACAAAAGTCGGTGCAATTGACACTGGCGTCACAACTTTTGGTGGGCAAAAAGGTGCAATTACTGTTGATTCTGGAAAAACGGCAACTGGAGCAGTTAATTTCACCGTAGGAACAGACAAGAAACTTACTGGTACTGTTGCTGGGTTAGGTACAGCTGCGGCATTAAGTTCTGATGATATTGTTAAATATAGTTTAAAGGACGGCAAACACGATTCTGTTTTAGTTGATGCTCCTATTGCTATAAATGACGCAGATTCAGCAGACCGAATTGTGTTACAGAGAACGGGCGAGGAAAATATTTACATACAGTATCTTCCTGGCGGTAATTTGCGGATTTTAAATGGAACAAATTCCGTTAAACTCATCGGAATAGCAACACCAGAAGGAGATGATTCAGCAGTTAACAAAAAATATGTTGATGATGCTCTTACTTGGACAGAAATCTAAAACAATTAACTCTACGCTCCTTGATCGGAACGTAGAGTTCCAATTTCTTAAAATATTAAAATATGGAAACAGTACAATTTTTAAAAGGTCCCTACACGGAAACAAAAGTTAAAAAACTTACTGCAGGGCAATTATTTTTTGACACAGATGGAATAGAGGGCGTTTGGCTTGGTACAGACAAAGGTGGCGTACAGATAGCCAAGGGCGGAATTGAAATAATAGATCTTACATAATGTTTACGATGAGTTTAGGTGGGTCTTCCGTGAAGTTGGAGACTGGAAAACAAATTGACACAAAAACTAGACAAAAACCTTTGGAATTTTCGGATAAATTTATTAAATTTGTGACGTTTGATAAAAATAGAATTACAGTAACGATTGATTCTTTTAAAGAGGACTGCTCAGAATTTAATGGAGGCAACGTTAGCTTACCTTTTTATAAAACATTATTAGAAAATAATATGTATCTGTGTTTGCAAGTTAGATGCAATAGATCTGCAATAACTTATGATAGGCAACCAGGCCATCCTGAATACACAGATGCGTACAGGCAAAAAAATAGTAGATTAGAATATAGTGGGAGTAGTGGTGGCACTGCCTGAAAAACGATTTTAATCCAGCAAATGACTCCAGAAAAATCTGTGTATGATTTTGGAATACAATATATAAAAGATACAATTTTTAATGCCAGCACACATTTTAGCTGAATAAATCACAAAAAAAACATGTGAAATTATTTTTATAATAATGATACACAGAATAGTTTTAATGAAGACTACCCTCCATTTATTAAAATTAGGATTGCTATTTGTTTTAATCAAGCATATCTTAGTAAGTATATATGCGATTACGCCATACCATTTGATAACACAATACACGATCAGACGTATCTGGAAAAAATTAGGCCAGAAATACTCTCAGATGGATTTTGTTTTGGACTTTTTAGATTTCGTACTCTAAATAGAACACAAGAAAAATATATAACAATATAATATTCGCCGTTAGTATATCACTGAGTGAAGTATCCGGCTTCGGCCGTGTGCTAGTGCACTACTACTGTTTTGCGGCGCCCTCCTTCCTTCGGGAGGGAGGTTTTTTATATAAAACAATATGGGAAAGTTAAATAAAATTTTTAAAATTAGTAGCACTGATTTTGCTACTCTGAAAGAACAAGGACAGATAACAAAAGCGGGAGTTACTTATAAATACGATCCCGACAATCTATATCTTATAGAGAATAACTTAACAGATGACTACGTCCTCTTGGGAGGTGGTGGTAGTAAACTAGAATCTGAACTCAGTGTTAAAAAAGCAACACAAGATGGAAATGGGGCAGTTATTGCTGATACTTATGTAAAGAAAGAATCTGGAAAAGGACTTTCCACAAACGATTATACTACGGCGGAAAAAACGAAACTGTCAGGAATTGCTACTGGAGCCAACAAAACAACCATAACGAACAACCTTACCACAACAAGTACCGGTACTGCGTTGGATGCTGCACAGGGGAAGATACTTAACGACAAGTTTACCAGTGGATTATATGAGGCAAATCTAAAGTGGGGTGGTAGAAACATAACAGATGCCGTATCCCCAGTAGACGCAGCTATGGTTACACAATTAACAGCAAATCGTCTTGACTTTCTTAATCCAAATTGTATTAAAATTGAGTATTCAACAGATGGGGGCACAACCTGAGTTGACTACAATGCTTCTGACGCAGACAAAACAAACTTAGTTTCAACAACATACTATAATTCCAGTTTCCGCTGTGGTAAAAAAGATGTGTCAGATACAAAAACAACACAAGATAGACTAAGGATTACATTATATAATTTTAATGGTTATCTATATACTGGTATACGAAAATTCATAATGTATGTAACAACAAATAGTTGTAAAAATTGCTGATGTACTATTAGAAGAAACACATGAGGAGCACAAGATACGTTTATAGAACTAGCCACAAAGCAGCCAATATCTGGATGAAGTGGATGAAATGTAATTAATGTTCCACTTTTTTACACTCATTGCAATGCCGACAGTCAAGCTGAGAGAGTAGAGCTTATTTTTGGAATGGACACAATTGCATTCCCAACATATTCTAGTTTAAACATTAGTAAACTTTTTGCTTTTGGCGAAACGTGTTACAGCGCATATTCAAGTGTGGCAAAGCTTGGAACTATATACACTATTGATGCTAATGCAAAGAGTACATTTGTTGGCGCTGTGGACGCTCCTAGTCTTTTGGAAAACGGAGCACTCCTTTCCAACAAATACGCCCTCAAGACAGCAATACCAACAGTGGAATCCTTAACAACAACCGATATAGATAACGCAATAAAATAATGATACAGAGTAATATAAATAAAAAAGGAAAATCCTTTCGTTGGTCTGGAGAATGAAAAGAGGACCAACATTATTTCAACGATGAGTTTGTTCAAGATTTTTGTAGAATAGATGAGGTTGTTGTTGTTTGTAAAGCTAATCACTTATCTAAAGAGGAAAACAAACCTGTAATATTAAGTGATGCAAAAAATAACGCAATTGGACTAGAAAAGAATGCATATTGGGAAATAGCAATATTACCTAATACTGATTTTATTGTAAATGGTGATAATCTGCCAGATGGTGTTATTACTACTGAAAAGATTGCTGATGAGGCAGTAACTGAGGAAAAGTTAGATACCTTGTTGCAAGGTAAAGTTAATGATAATGTTAGGACTATTCCTCAGAGTTTAAATAACGAGCAAGTAGTTCAGGCACAGATTAATGTCAAACTGCGTGACGACAGAGACAACATCTTTTATGACCCGAAGGATTTGAACGAGGCTTTCTCTGCGGGTGTGGTTAAGCCTCGCAATTCAGTCTTTGGGGCGGGGTGTAAGACAAACTATTTTGCGTATGAAAGTTGGAACAATTACTTCGGCGACAAGTGTATCGGGAATAGCTTCGGTTACGGCTGTCACGGTAATCGTCTTGGGTATGACTGTAGCAAAAACACATTCGAATCATACTGTAAGGGCAATAAGTTGGGGAGTTATTGTAAATCTAACACAATTGGGGACAGTTGTAACAACAACACATTGGGGAACAATTGCGGCTATATAACATTGGAACAAAGTTGTAGCAACAACATATTTGGGAATAAAAGTAACCGAATAACCCTCGGTTACCGATGCGTGCACAATACATTCGAAAACGAATGCACTAACATATCATTGGGGTCAGACTGTGCAAACATCCACTTCATCAATTCGAAGGGCATTTCATTTTCAAAACCTGCCCTGAGGAACATTACTGTTCTTAATATTAATGGCGGAGGTTTAGAAATTACAATACCGGATGAGTATTTAGTGGAGCAAAGAAGTTCACGTCATCTCATAATAACATCGAAAGCAACCGGCGAATCCACAGCGGACGACCTTATATTCTATTTCGCGGATGAGGTTGCTACACAAGAAAATGTAGATTCTCAAATATCTGCAAAAACGGTACGGTATGACAAAGAACAGTCACTTACTGATAACCAAAAGCAGCAGGCAAGAGAGAATATAGGTGCTGGTAAGCCAGTTGAATCTGGTACTGATATATCAGTGGAAAACAATAAGGCAAATATAGCAATTACAGAGAATATAACAGTTGCAGGACTCAGTGACACTTACGGTTGTGGTCTTATCAAGAATGGGGACACAATTCCTAAGGGAACATCATTGTCAAAGATACTTGAAATGATGCTCACAAAAGAACTTATGCCGGCCACGGCTACAAAGCCGACAATTTCTATTACAAAGACATCTGTAGTGTCCGGACTTCATGAAATAGGAGAGACAGTTAATGTAGGTACAGCAACAATTTCAAAGACTGCTGGTCATTTCAATAACAACGGATGGGCTTCTCCTGCACAGCCAACTGCTAAGTTTACTTGGAGTGGAGAAACAATGACATCACAGCTCGCTTCCGGTGCAACTGGTTATGTAAAACAAACAGGAGCATCAATTGCACAGGGCACTGCAAAGACGGTCAAAGGGACAAATAAAGTTTCTATTACTGCGTCTGCAAATTACTCAGCTCCGACAAACAGTCCGATTACCAACCTTGGAAACACAAAGACAGATGCTGCTTATACATGGACGGCAAGTAAGGCAAGTGCGACATCCACGATTGAATGGACCGGTGTATATCCTTGCTTCACTAATCTCGGAAAACTCGGAACTGAGCCTACTGTGAAACTCACATTGCAGACAGGTGCGACGTTCAGTATTTCTGTTCCATCTCACAATGCAGGAAATAATGATTTTCGTTTCGCATATCCGGATGGATGGACAATCTCGTCGTTTAAGGTAAAGTCTCTTGACGGTAAATACTATGAGTTTGCTGCTGACCATAACAAGAATGCAGGGAATCTCACAAAAACGATTCAAGGCGTTAGTGTTACATATCATTATCTTACTGTCGCTAATGGAGCATCCGATTATCAGATTACGTTGAACAAAGCACTTAATGCATAATAGGAGGAATAGAATATGGGAATTATAAAAGGAGCAATTTCATTCGGCTCAAATTTTAATATTGGTGCCAAGGGTCCTATTGATGCAAGAATGCGAGTGGAAACATTGGCGGACCTTACTACAGCATGGACTACAGAAATGCCTGCGTATAAAGGTATGGCGGTAACGTGCCTTGCCGATGGAAATATATATGTGCTTACTGATGATAATGCATCAAAATTAGACAACTGGAAGTTAATTGGTGCTACATATGCACTTACCGAAACAGAGATAGATAACGCAATAAAATAGAAATATATGGGAAAATACTTGGATTCCTCAGGGGTTACATATCTCTGGGGTAAAATTAAAGGATTGTTCACTGACAGTAGTCTTAACACAGGTGCAAAGACAATAACAGGAGCAATCAACGAGATAAACACAAAGGTAAACAATCTTACAGGAGCTTTTGTGTGGAAAGGTTCTTTTGAAACAGAAGCTGATAAACCAAGCGCTGCAACCTATAACATAGGCGATGTTATCGGCGTTGCACATAAGGAATATGTGTGCACTGAAGTAAATGGTGCTAAGACTTGGGTAGAGTTTGGTGATGAAGCAAATCATATAACAAAGGATTTTGCTGAAAGCACTTATTTGAAGAACACTGCCAGTGCAGTTGGCACGGCTAATTTGTCAGATAACGCAGTAACAAGTGCAAAACTCGCAGTAGGTACCCGCAATCCAATCATCTTGACAGAATCAACAACGGAGGTAGATGAGGAAACCTACCAGAAGTTGTTGAGGGATGATGTGGATGTGGTGTTTAAGATGAATAATGCCGATTTTTTATATCGCTTTACATCAGAAAGCGTGGGAAGTGGGTTGATGTTGAACTTTAGTTCACTGGTTGCTTTTCCTAAAAAATCAATCGAAAATGTGCGTGTACAAGGAGTACAAGTAACAATAAAACACACAACTCCACATACTTGTAAAGTATTCGGTATAGATTCAGAACCTTCATTAAAAAATTTGATTGATGATGCAAAATACCTCAACAAATCCACCCTCACTCCAATCCTCAAGGAAATAGACCTCACGGGCACGGATGCCGAAAGGAAGGCGAAGTTAGACCAATTTGAGGCTGATTGGAAGGCATTGACGGGTAGTGATTCGTTAGATGGAGCGAGGTTTGTGGGGAGACTCCCTGCGACTTCTACAGGACAGAATAATGTACTTCTAACATATAATTGGGCTGACGGTGAATATAAGGGACTTTGTAGCGATGATAGTTATGTAAATTCATCAGTGAGTGTGAGTACAACTAACGGTTCTATCTTCATCACCCCGCTCTTCCAGCACCTCGAAGCTGTTGTCTTAAGAATATCTGACGGCGATTCTAATGCCGATACGGTAAATGCGGCAAATAAAACATCTATTGAAAACTACGTCGCAAACTTGCAATCTCTCGGAGTTTCGATAGAAGGTACACCTTGTCATTTTAGATTACTAAAATACAAAAATGGGAACTATACGAATTATACAGTAAATGTAGGTATACTGAGACTTACAGAAAAGAACAGCCAATATGACTTCTGGATTGATGGTGTTAAGGGTGGTGTTGATTATGAAACTGGAAAAGTGACTATCTCATCCAATCTAAATACCACTCTCGAAGCGATAACCATCTACACCGACAATACCGAGGAGCATATGCAGATGAACCTCGACAACATTGCCGCCTATGAGGCTAACTTGCAGGCGTTGGGGGTTGATACTACGAAAAGCCCGATGATAGGCGTTATCTTAACAGACGAATACTATAATCCTATCGGTAATGGGTGCATTCAGTATGACCCTATTGAAGGAGCTCACATTGGATATGCTTCTCAGCTTAATGGCGATGGATATGCCGAAACCTTTACATTTAAAGTAGATGTGTCGGGTTTTGCATATATTACAAAATTAGCTCCTGAAAGTGCAGTAGTCTCCAAATCCCTCAACGCCAAATCCCTCGAAGCGGTAACAATAAAGACCTCCAACTCCGATGCTGACAAGGCAGCGAATGTCGCTGCAATAAAGGCTTATGTGAACAATCTGAAGAGTTTGGGAGTTGATGTGACGAAGGGGTATATGATACCTATTGTTATAGGCGACAAGATTGGCTATATGGCGATAGTTAGCGGGACACTCTATCGCGGATTATACATGTATGATTTAGATAGAACAGTCTGGTTTTCTGTATCAAGCGTAGACGGAACCTACAGTCAGGTATATGTAGACTTTGGCTCTCCAACATCAAATCTCACCACCACCTCAAAGCAGATTGTCGGTGCTATAAACGAGGTGAATGCTGCGGTGAAGACAAAGGCTTCCAACATAAAGGATGCATCGTCTACGGGAGGAATCAATCAGGCATTCGACGGTGGGGAAACACTCGATGTAACAAGCAAGAACCCTAATGCCACTGCATTGGATTCAACCATCACAGGAGCACTTACAAGGGGTGCAACTGGACAATATGCATCTTCTTTTGGTGGCAAGTCTATAGCCATTGGTAAGAGAAGTTTCGCCGAGGGTACCACTACTATAGCGAAGGGTAATTACTCCCATGCCGAGGGAGATAATTCAGTCGCATTGGGAAGTGATTCTCATGTGGAGGGTTATCAGACAACAACAGGTCCATCTGCGATGGGTGCTCATGCTGAGGGTAATGGAACTCAATCTCTGGGTGCGGCATCTCATTCAGAAGGCAGCTCCACTATCGCCAAGGGAAACACATCTCACGCAGAGGGAGCAGACACAAAAGCCAATGGAGTTGCGTCTCATGCCGAAGGCAATGGAACAAAAGGCGATGGTAACTATTCCCATGCAGAAGGCAATGGTACGTCTGCTATAGGTAGCTCTTCTCATGCAGAAGGATACATCACCATTGCACAGGGTGATATGTCCCATGCCGAGGGTGCGCTTACGAAGGCGATTGGAAGTCACTCACATACTGAGGGGTCAAACAATACGACAAATGCAGGCAACTCTCACGCAGAGGGTGCAAACAATACAGTAAATAACTCCAAGTATACCGCTCCTTCGGGAGGTTCATCAGGTAGTACAGGTAGTACTGAACCGTCAGAACCTGCTGATTTTAATATCGAGGAGCACTACGGAGAAGGTGGCCATGCTGAGGGTATGTATAATAATGCATACGGATATGCATCCCATGCCGAGGGAGCACATAACAAATCAAAGGCACATTATTCACATACCGAGGGACAGGGGAATGACGCTTCGGGAGAGGGTGCTCATGCGGAAGGATGGAGTACTGTAGCATCTGGTGTTCACTCACACTCCGAGGGTCAAGGAACCAAAGCAATAGGAGATAATGCTCATGCAGAAGGCAACGGTTCAAAAGCAACTGGCAGTGGTTCTCATGCAGAAGGCAGTGGTACTGCACAAGGAGACAATGCTCATGCAGAAGGCGCTTCTATTGCAAATAATAGTAATGCCCATGCAGAAGGGCTAAGTACTACTGCAAGTGGAAATGGTGCTCATAGCGAGGGGCATTATACTCAAGCAACTAACAATGCCGCCCACGCAGAGGGGGTACATACAACAGCCAACGGTGACGGAAGTCATACGGAGGGCTGGTATACCACGGCAAAAAATCGCGCTGAACACGCAGAAGGATTTTTTAATTTCTCAAACAGTGTAAGTCCATCATATTACACAGAAGGTAATAACACTCTTCATTCTGTAGGTATAGGAACGTCAGACACTAATAGGAAGAATGCATTTGAGGTGATGCAGAATGGTGACATATATGCCTATGGAGTGGGTGGGTATGACGGTACCAATGCAGTAAACAATGCGTCGAAGACCCTGAAGACTGTCATTGAGAGCAAGCAGGACAAACTTGTTTCAGGTACTAACATAAAGACAGTAAACGGTACTTCGTTGCTGGGAAGCGGAAATATCACTATTTCAGGCGGCTCAGGAGATATTACTGCCGCTGGGAATAATACTTTTACAGGAAACAATACTTTTAGTGGTGAGACAATCATTAAAAATAATATAGTATTTAATAGCGACGGAAACGGTAATATCGAGGTTGAGCAAATTCCTATAGGACTCCAACTTGGCTCAAATGGTTCTGAAATTATAGTTTCTGGCGTAGCAACACCAGTCGATACTTTAGATGCAGCCAACAAAAAGTATGTAGATGACCAGATTACTGCCAAGTTAGGAACAGTATTAACACAATTACAAAATATATAGGATATGAGTGATATAAGTACAGAAATAACAAGATTAGAGAACGCAAAGGCAACGTTAATAGCACTCGGCAATAACCTCATTCCAGGTTTGTTTGATAAAGACGACCCTCCCACAATAGATCGCATCGCCGTTTTATTAAACAATAATTTAAAAACAGCTGCGTCAGATAACATTACAATATTTCCTGCTGCAACAGAAGCTGAATATAATCAAATTAAAGAGGACACTTTAATAAGGGATAAAATTCCGCTTGTAGTTTTTTATAACAATACTGGTGTTGGAGCACAAATAAGCGTTTTAAAAACAAAAGATGTTTGTGGCGCCAGGTTCGTTAACGCAACTACTAGACCATCTGATGTTTATGGAAATGTGTCTTTAAGCAATGGCGTAGGCGGCGATATATATGTAATTGACCCAAATGGGATAGAGTGTGAATATATACAGGGAGCTAGCATCGTATCAGTAGTTCAAACAACGATTAAAAATGCAATAAAAGGTCTTTCGTCGATTGTGCCAAGATTAGAAACCAATTAAATTAAAAAATTATTGCAGATATAAGTATCTTAGACAATTATTCAGCCGATTATGAAGCTATGTTGATTGTTGTGAAACTATAGAGTTACAAGAGATATATAAAATTTTGTCCAAAAAATCAGTGATTTGAACAAAATTATAAGTCAATCTGTTTTGATTGGACTTATGAAAATGTTATATTAAAAGATATTTTAACAATTAAAATTTTTAGAAATTATGAAACCGATTCAAAGAACTAGTATGATGTTATTAAAATATGCACCAATGATAGCAGGCTTTATAATGTGACTACGAGTTATGGGCCTGCTATGTGGTGTTAGTTACCCAATTGCAGAAACTACAATCGGATTACCTGTTGTACCCTGCATTACTTGCATAATATGATCAAAAGCTTTTGGATTTTGTACAATTCACAGGCATTTTATAGGATATGTTGGTGCTGTTACTTGCTGTATAAAATGGCAAGCTTGTTTTGCTGGGTTTGGTCTTGCATTACCAATTTTTAGATGAGCTGTGTTTATTGCTGGTATTGCCTTGTTTGCATGGTTTGTTTACACAAAATTAAAAGAAAATGGAAAACTTGCACATAGTGGATTCGTATAAAATCTCAAAATGAAATATGCTTAAAATCTTAAAAAATCGAGATTGCGTTCTTGAACGCTCTAATTTCTCTCTTTTACTTGAATGGGCTTCGCACAATCTCTTATATGACTTGCATATCGCTAGAGAAAGAACAAAAGACGTCGACTTGGAGTACCCACAAAAATGATATTATAAAGTCGCATATTTTATTATTGGATTACTAGCCTTAATTGTTATAAAATAATGAATAAATTATCTCTTATAAAAGAACTTCTGTTACAATTAGTTGCACGTATTGATGCAGGAAATTGTTCGATGACAGAAGAAGATTATGACAAAGTGATTGAACAGATCAAACACTTTTCAATGGCTGACACAAAATATAGCAAGTACCAAGCTTGCAAGTACTTAAATATGTGTCGTGCTACTTTTGACAATCACGTTCGTGCTGGAGATATTCCAGAGGGACGAAAACAACAAGGGTTTACTGAGTTGTTCTGGTATAAGAAAGACCTAGATAAATATAGAAGCTTAGCATAGATATGCTAAACGAATCGGTTTCCAAGCCTCTGTAGCTGTGATAGTTACGGAGGCTTATTTTTTTATATAGCATAGTATGTGGGTTAGGTTGAAATGATAGTATATTTGCATCGTGATCACAAAATAAAAGATATTTTTAACTTAAAAACTTACTTATTATGGCAGAAGATGCAAAAACTTATGTATTCGGAAATGATTCCGGATTACTTTCTGGTGTTATTCCACTTTTACAGCAACGTGGAATAGACCCTGGAGTCCTTGCTCTTATGAAGGACAGAGATGGTGGTTTTGGCGAAGGTGGCTGGTTTATGTGAATAATCTTTCTCTTTTTCCTTATGGGATGGGGTGGATTTGGTTACGGAAATGGCCGTGGAACTGGACTAGAATCACAACTTAATAACGATTATGGACGAGACTTACTTATGCAAGCAATTAATGGTAATGGTACTGCTATTTCTCAATTATCTAGCTCGCTTAATTGTTCAACTGGTCAAATTCAAGCAGCGATCAATGCTGTTGGTAGTCAAGTGCAGTCTGTTGGTAACACTGTTGGTCTTTCTGGACAACAGGTAATTAATGCAATACAGGCTGGAAATCAAACACTTGCTAGTCAGCTTGCACAATGTTGCTGCGAGAACAAACTTCTCACGACATCACAGGGTTATGAAGCTCAGATTCGTACTCTTGAACAAACAAACCAGCTTGGAAGCAAGATAGACGGAAATACAGCCGCAATAACAGCAGCTATTTCAAATCAAACAGCGTTAATGGATCAGCAGTTCTGTGCAATAAAAGAAAGAGAACTCCAGAGCAAGATAGACACCCTTACAGCGACTAACACAGCTCTCCAGAACTCAATCTCAAATGCAAATCAAACAGCTCAGATTCAGGCGTACGTTTCAGGGTTGGTAACTCCAATTCAGAACGAGGTAACTGCGATCAAGAACTCAATGCCAGCTACAGTTGCAGTTCAGTATCCTAACTTAACAGCAATTCCTAGTTATCTTACTAGCGGAGTATATGGTACAGTAGCAAATCCAGGATTATGGGCATAGTATGCCAGGAGGTGTATTATGTTAGTTTTTCCAGGATATTATTGGTCAAATAAAGCAGGTATTCCTAGAGTACAGAGCACGCGAGTAACAGTAGGAACAGATGATGTCGAATTTTATTTTGATGGAAACCGATTGTTTAGTGAAACTTATTCAGGCTTAGTATTGGTTAAAATAGAGCAAGAAATTGCTTCCGGAACTACTACTACATTGCCAATTGTTTTTAATTCGACAAATGGAAAACAAAATGTTACAACTTATAACAGTGCAAATATAACTGTTGCAGATTGGTCTGGTACGGGTATATATCTGATGTATTATGATAGAACAACAAACACGTTACAAAATATAGGATAAATTATGTTTCAATCATTAAGAACAAATAGTTCCGTTTATATTTTTCATAAAGGAGCGGAACCTTTTATGGAGATCGGTTATGTTTCTTCCGTTTCAACACCGAGACCGAAATATCAGGTTCCGCCTGTTTTCGGACAACAGCAAGAAACAGTAGTCGATATAATTGTTAAAATTGGAGATCAGACTGTTAATTATAATAGTTTGCCAGCACAACTAGATGTTGCTGATTCTTCTTCAAACGGAGAGTCGATCGTTATTTCGAGTAGCAAAGACGCAATGAACGCAGAAATTCTCTCGTTAAAACAAAAGAGTTCAGATATTATAAATAGTATAGATTTTCACAAAAAGTTTATAGCAAATTGTGATAAAATCTTATCTGATCTGAATCCCGAGTTTGCTGAAAAACAAGCGCAGAGAAATGAAATAAATGACTTAAAACAACAAATAGGAGTTATGTCGAAGAGTTTGTCTGAATTAATGGAAACAAACAAACGATTGGTTGAGCAATTAAATAAAAATTAGTTATGAGAATGTGGGAAATTAGAGAAAACGCTGGTCGTTATGATGATTACGACAAGACTGGCAGTGACTACGAGTGTGGTTACGAGGATGGTTATGAAGCCGCAATGAAAGAGATAAAGAAGGATAGAGCTTCTTATAGGATGCCTAAGAGATATTAATATGAGATTGGACGCAAGAGATAGACTACCCTCTGGCATGGGGGATTATCTCTCCCAATATGGATGGCATTTTAGCAAGAAAATGTGTGATTGGGCTACCTCTGGAATGTACAAAACAACAGGCAAAGAAAGAGCATATATAAATGTTTGGAGCAAAGACGAAGTGGACTCCGTTCTTAAAAAGTACAATGTGACTCTTAACAACAAGTTTGGATATGATTATGTTTTTGTTGCAAATATGTGCCGTGCTGATTATCTAGGTTCGTCTATAACAGATGAGGGACATGTAGCAATGTTTATAAAAGACTATGTCGACGACCCTGATGGTTATGAAGAATTACCTTTTACCCGCTTTTATGCGGATTGTATTGGTTCTGGAAAGCCAATTAATTGGGAGGATATGATATAATGATAGTACAGGAGATTTACTTAAAAGATTGGAATTGGTCCGTTAAAATATTTTATGCGGTAGACACTTATTATGTGGATGATATTTTGGGAGAACTAGAGGCGATTGGATGTCCACAATCTGACTTAGAACAGGCTGAAGCTTGTTTATGTGGGATTAACTCTGGACTTACTTATTCCAATCTTGAAAGTAGATCTTCTGTTATTGTTATAGGGCTTACGTCGTCTGCTGCGCAATTCCAAAATACTTTTGATCACGAGAAAGGACACTTAGCAATGCATATATGTGGATTTCTACATATAGACCCTTTTGGAGAAGAGTTCCAATATCTAGTTGGAGAAATTGGACAAGATATGTTTCCAGTTGCCGAAACCTTTTTGTGTGATAGATGTAGAAAATTTGTCAATAAGATAAAATAGGAGAAAGTCGGTAACTCTTTGTTAGATAGAGAATTACGCGAATTTGGATCACAATGTAATGGGAAACAATCACAACGTATTGGGAAGCCATCACATTTTATTGTGATACCATCACAATAATTTCTGAACATCATACACGAGTACTTTTGTGAAACATACATTTTTTTCTGAAAAGATTTAACAAAAATTTGTGTTGATTTTTTCTGAAAAAGTTTTGGAATTTTCTGAAATATTTTATATATTTGTATATAATTTTAAAACAAGAAAAATATGGGAAAATTTCAAGTTGTTACACAGCGGGAGTTGCTAGATCCAGAAACTGGTGAGCTTACAACGATTGAAACCGCGAAAACTTACACGAAGAAAATAGATGAGGACTCCTTTTATATGACTTTTATAGATTGTTTGAGCCCATTATTTGGATTAAAAACAGATAGTGCTAGGAATCTTTTGACGTGAATGTGCCAAAACGCAGAATTTAACACTGGGCGAGTTGCGATCACAGTCGGCAAACGAAAGGAAATTATGCAAAAATTAGACATTGGGACAAACTCGATTTCTGCATATTTAAAGAAAATGAAGGAGTTAAAAATAATTACCGGAAAAGATGGTGAATATATGATAAATCCTAAAATTTTCTGGAAAGGAGATCTGAATACTCGGAGGAATTTTTTAGAAAACAAGGAGTTGCGAATTACTTTTGACTTGGTCGACAAAGATGACCCGAACAAGACAGGCGAGGAATAAAAATCCTCGCCTTTTTGCGTTTGTAGATATTTTTTATTATATTTGCGAAAATCTTAAAATTATGTGAAACAAAATTAAAACTTATGTTAGAATAGGTCTGGCGGTTATTATAGCAGGCCTAGTAGCGGCTGTTATTATACAAGGAAATAAAATAGCCAATCTGAGAAATGATAGAGATATTTATAAAAGAAACATGGAATCTGCCTTAGTTGATTGTGAGACATGAAGAACAAAAGACTCTCTTTCGGTTGCAAAAAGCAACACTCTTACTCTGCGAGTAGATGAGCTGGAACGTTATAGAGAACAAGACCTTAAAACAATTAAAAGTCTGAAAAAGAGAAATGAAGACCTCGATCAGATTATAACACAACAATCCAAAACAATTGCTGAGATTAAAACACAAGTACGAGATAGCATTATCTACGTAGATTCTACAGCACATAAGGCACAAGTTTTTTCGTGATCTGATCCATGGATGCAAGTTGATGGCACGATTATTGATAGGGAGGCCGATCTTAAAATTCAAAGTAGCGATAGTTTGGTTGTTAGTGTTGTTACTGAACACAAGAGATTTTTAGGGTTTCTCTGGAAGACAAGCAAAATAAAATCACAGAGCGTTTATGTGGTTGCAAAGAACCCACATACTGAAATACAAGATGTTGAATGCATTATAATTAGAGAAAAAGGATGCCACAAAAAATAATTGGAGAACCGAATAAAAACATAGTTCTAGAAACAGCAGGTCGCTTTTATGTGAAAGTCGGTCAAAAATATTATGAAATTAATTTTAGAAATCAAGATAAAACAGATACAGATGCAGTTAAGAAAATTGCAAAATCAGTAGCGGAACCGATCGCTGAGGAAGCTGTTAAAAATGCAGAAAAACCGGATATGTCCAATTATGTGACTTTCCCAGATCTAGAAACATCGCAAAGCAATTATGTTACAAAACGTGATTTTGAGGCAGTTAAGGCAACACAGGCAGCTCTGGAGGAGGCTTTTGCAGATGAGTTTACCGAATCAATAAAACCAGCAACAGTACAAACGATGCAAATGGTGGTTGGATCTGACCAATTGCAGTTCCAATGAATTAAATCTCTTACCGAAGAAGATCTAGTCTCAGATCCATTATATGTTGATTTTGATACAAAAGAGATTGTTTACAAGCCGGGTTATGTGAAACATTATACACTAGGTGGCCCAACACAATTGAAACCAGAGGATAAAAATAACAAGAATACAAAATATTATTATAGGTGATATATAGAAACTCCAGGTAATGGAATATATGAAGAACCCAAAACTACTGAAGGAACTACTGAAGGAACTACTGAAAAAGACGAATATAGAGAAAACTTACTACCTGGAACATATTATTACTATGTGCAGGTGCCTTTTATTGAAGTGTCTGATGCAGACGTAAATAGCGGGGATTCTGGTCCTGCAGATGATGCCATACACAAAGGAAATCTATATTTTTATGCGGATGATGAAATATATCCAGGAAAAATAAAAACGGCTGAATATACAGGCGTTTATGCAAAAACTGGTGTAGGGCAATTAGTTAAGACTCTCTATAAAAAGGATTATTGTGAATATCTTACAACAGTAAATATGGGAACCGACAAAAAGCCAAATTGGGTAATACAATATGCATATAATTTCTTGTATGCAGTTGTTACTGTGTCGAGTGTTGATGATTATCCATCTATTGCTACGATGAATGGTTTTACTGAAATAACACCAGGCCAGATAAGGGCATATATGTTCTCTAGCCCAGATGGTGATAGTTATCTCGATTTAAAAAATAGCAAGTTTAAGTTGGGTAATGATTTGATGTTTGAGGACGGATCCCTTTCTTTAAAAGGGGGATTACTTGCTGGATTGGTTGGTGTTCGAAATTTAGTAACAAAAACCGTTAAAGATGCAAACGGAAACGAGTCTACTAAAATAGTAAGTAGTACTCTTGAAGCAGGACTTAGCGCTGTAGATTCCGCTAAGTTTGGTGATAAAACATATGATTTAAACGATTCTGAACATGGTAATTTAATGATGTTTGCAGGGGCTAATGATGTGCCAAAAAATAGCAAGTTTCAAGTATATGAAGATGGATTTATAAAGGCGAATAAGGCTCTCCTAACAGGAGGTGTACGCGAACCGTTTGTGTTTTATTCACCGGATCTTTTTGCCGACACAATAGAGACGAGCATATATAATAATATAATGTGCGATTGGATCTCTGGGAACGTTCAATTAGGTGGATTTTCTATACCATGAGATACAAGTCAGATAGGACGTCGAATGATATTGTTAATACATCGAAAAGAGTCCAATAATACTTTTGCAAGCAATTTAAACACTAAAATTGAATTTCCTGCTAAAATTGTTAAAAATGAAGATGGATCCATAAATAGTGATAAATCAATGTTTTTTTATGAAGATGGAGTCGCTTATCAATCTTTAACAATTTGGGGTCAAGAATATACAGAATTAATTGGCATTGGCATCACAGACGCCTCAGATCCAAGCAAAAATCGATTCTATGGTTGATTGGTATTAAAACGCGGATTCGTATTAAATAAACAGCAACTTGGGAGACTTCGTCCTATACTTGCAGATGGAATTATTACTACTGATAAACCAGGCGAAAATACTTGAAGAACATTTGATCGTTCTGTACTAAAAGTAGAACGACTTGCTGTTGGTAAAATAAAAATAACATTTCCAACACATTGAGAAATGAATGATAGATATTATGTTTTAAGTACGGGTTATGGAGGCTTTGTCTCAATAGAAGACAAAACATCAGAATACATAATAATATCCCTTTATAATTTAGCTGGGAGTTGCGACGGAAAGATAAGTTTTCAAATTGTGCAATACGACTCATGAACCCGAAATCAAAAAGGTGTTTATCTTGATGGAGATGTTTGAAAAGAATATACAAAATAGTCATAATTAAATAAAAAATTTGCATTATTTAATTTTATTTATTATATTTGCAGCGAAATGGCTAAAATAGCCTAAAAGATATATGAACTAATATGTAATTTTATGGAAGAAAATGTAGACTTTGATGCACTTTTGGACCAGGAAGATCCTACAATTGAACAAGGGGCAACTCATATTGATGAATTTGACTCAGTTGGCGTTGACGATCTTGTTGATAGTCCAGATGATGCAGGTGATGAAACCCCACCAACAGAACAGCATGAAACAGAGCAAGAAACTCCAGATTATTCTGGAGATGCAATGTACGCTTTTCTGCAAGCACGTGGTTTAAAAGATCCCAGTAAGTTCCAGATCTCAGATGAAGATGGAAACTCAGAAGAGGTTGATTTTAAATCACTTACACCGGAGGAGCAATTGGAGATTCTTAATGAACTCGCTGATCCGGGCTTAACAGATGATGAAATTAATACAGTTAACTTTCTGCGGAAAAATGGGTTAACAATGCAAACAGCAATGGACGCTTATGCGAAAAACTATCTTAATGCTTATTTGCAGCAGAACCCAGACCAAGTGAAACAGAAGACTTACGACATTGATGATTATTCAGATGACGATCTTTATATTGTTGATCTTAAAAGACGTTATCCGAATTTTACAGACGAGGAAATTCTTGAAAAACTCGACTCTGCAAAAGAGAATGAAGATCTTTATAAGAAAGAAACAGAGATACTTAGAAATGCATATAAGGAGCAAGAAGATTTAGCTGAGCAAGATCGAGTGCAGGCTGAACAGCAGGCAGCAGAAGATTTAAGAAACAACTTAATTAACGCTGCTACAGCTTTCAATGAAGTACAGCTTGACTACACTGACGATAACAGCGATTCTTTAGTTATTGAGGATTCAGATAAACAGAAGATGATTTCTTACATCCTGGACAAGGATACGAACGGGAAATCGCAACTAGTTAAGGATCTGGAGAACCCCGATGCTCTTATAGAGTTGGCTTGGCTCCGTACACAGGGTGCAGAGGTTCTTTCCAACGTTACACAGTACTGGAAAGGGATCCTTGCAGAGGAGCGGGCAGAAAATAAGAAACTCCGTTCACAACTTGAAAAGGTTAGTAAGAAAGAAACAAACACGGTAATTGTCCCTAATAAAAAGGCAGATAAGAGGAGTCTTTCTATCGATGATGTTTGGGGCAGTTCAATATAATTATTTTTTATTAACTTAATTTTAAAATTTTTATGGCAGTAAGAATTTCAGGTTTTTCAACCACTAGACCAGACATGGCCGCTACGAGAACATATGAGAGTTTGTAACAAAGCTCCTAATTAGAGCAATCTAATTAGCAAACCCCTCTAATTGCTGGGAACTCTTAAAATTGCCAATTAAGACAATCAGCAGCCAAGACTTGCATGCAAGTAAGGTTCAACGACTATCTCGAAAGAGAGTAGGGCAGAAATGCTCGAAACGGGGGGCGTCCCATTGGGATGATGATATAGTCTGATCTGCATAGTGATATGCAGTTAACACAATGTTTATGAAATGGCTCGGAGCAAATCCAACCCGTCTGGGAATTGTAGCTAAACTCTATGATCAGTACACAGCTACGCACCTGACTGAAGCCCTTATGAATACTTATACTAAAGGAGAGAAGAAGGGCGGTTCTGGTTTTCAGTCAGTTAACAATTTCGTTATTGAATGGAATATCGAAGTACACAAGATCCACAAGGTACAGATTCTCGATGTAGATGGAGATGGAGCTAATGCATCAGAAGTTAAGTTCTATTTCCCGGAGAACTACTATCAGAAGTACGATACTTTTATTGAGGAGCGCTCACGTCAGCAGTTCATTGTTGTGAACCAGCCACAGCGTCTTTCAGATAAGTGCTATCTTGTAATTGCTCAGATTAACGATAACGATTATGATTCTCAAAAGGATCCGCTTGTAGAAAAGGGTGCTTGGACTCGTTTTATTACGAATGCAGTTCCAGAGCTCCACGATCAGGGCTAAATTGGTTGGCCCATTATATAGTGATGTATAATTAAAAACCTCCTTAATTGCTGGGAAGTCTATCTGCCAATAGATTATCAGCAGCGAAACCAAAAGGGACGTTCAACGACTATCAAACGCATAGTAACAGAGAAAGACTGTTATGAACAAGCAAGTAGAGTACACAAGCGTGGAAACAGGAGGGTTCTTATATTTGCTAACGGAATATAAGAATATGATATAGTCTGAACAGCGTAGAAATACGTTGATAACAAAAATTGATACCAAGTATACAAGCAACACAGAAAGTTTCAGGAGCTATATGTCGTCACACCGTTGCGATGTTGATGCTTCTGCAATGTACAAGCCTATGGAGGATGTATTCATCCAGGTAGGCAAGGGCGAGCAGGGTGGCACTGATCCTGTTTTCCACCTCAATAAGGCCGAGAAGGTTTGTCTCGACAACTTTATGGAGGTTCGTAACAACAAGCTCCTTTGGGGTAAGTGCAATGTGGATGTTAATGGAAAGGTTAAGAACTACGACGATGTAGGTCGTGCTATTACTACGACGGACGGTAGATTTTATGCCGCTTAACTGAGAAATCAGTTATGAAACAACTCTTAAATTCGGTGAACCCTGAGATGGGAATACCGAGCCAAGCCTTATAGGAATATAAGGAAGGTGTAACGACTAGATTTATATTATTATAATAAATATCATTTCATATGGATAAAAGAAAAAAATCTCTCTTAATTGGATTAGTTTTAGGTGATGGCCACCTAAATCCAAGGCATGGTGTTGCTCTAGAAATAGAGCATGGACACAAGCAAAAATTTTATATCGAATACAAAGCAAAATTAATTTCTGAATTATTAAATTGTCAGGAACCGTACTTGTATCATAGAGTTGCAAAAGATACATATAAATTATCAAAAGGCCATAAATATTTTAGGGTGCTGTATAAATGAATATATAAAAATAAAATTAAACATTTCGATAAACGACTTTTAAATTACCTGACTCCGGAAGCGATAGCATTATGGTGAATGGATGATGGAAGCCACAACCGCGAATACAACAAAAAAACGGGTGCGGTTAGGAGTCACTCTTTTCATTTTTATACGATGACAAACGCAGAAGATACTCAAAATATTATTGATTTTTTTAAAGAAAAATATGATATAAAATTTTATCCATTAAAGAAAACAAACAAAGCAGGAGAAATAACTTATTACTTAAAGTGTAGAACCAGAGAAGGACGTAAGTTCTCGAACTTAATTAGGCCTTATATAATTCCTGGTTTTGAATATAAAATAATGAATCCTGGTGAATAGTATAAATCCACGAAAAGGAGTCACCCGAAAGGGTGAAGATATAGTCTGAACTTATATGAACAAAAATATAAGAAGTAACGTATAAACAACGTTACGATAACAAATTGATAATACCTCAGGCAGAGCAGTTTGCTACTAAGTTTGTGTTTAACAAGCTCAATGTAGGTTTCTTCGAGAAGGCTCTCCAGGCAATGGTTTCTAAGTCAGAGAAGCCACAGGGATCGACCTTCACAATGCTTTGCAACACCGCCTTCTATAACGAATTCCAGCGCGTGATGAACGCATGGATCATTGCTCACAAGACGGATGGCGCATACCTTTGGTCTAAGGGCGCTAACGGATATGTAGACCTCGGTGCTACTTATCAGTCTTATGAGTTTGCGGGCAACAAAATTATCGTAAAAGTTGATAGGTGTTTCGATATTGAGTACCCTACTCGTAAGTTCGGCATTATGCTTGATCTTACCCCGGACGGACAGTCAGGCAGGTCTGCTCTTGCATTCTACACCTTCAAGGGTGGTGAACTCATCCACAACTTCATACCTGGCGTTGGAGGTATGACTGGCCTCGCTTCTGGTCAGGTTTCCTCTCCTGTAGCAGGAATGAAGTATATTAACTGGGGCTTAACTACTGCAGCCTAGGTCCCTGCACCGGTGACGGTGTATAAATAAATTTCTCTAATTGCTGGAAAACCCTTAGAGATTTGTTAACTACAACGTAGATGGTAACACCAAGCGTGAATGTTTGAAAATAACAAATATTGGGCAATCAGCAGCTAAGTGTAGATAATAGCAAGCGTTTAACGAAGCTACTACAAAAGTTCAACGACTAGGCATTAAATGCCGTAGGTTTTAAATTAAAATCGAAATGGGAAATAACTTAACAAAAACAATACTCTATATGACAGTAAATACTGTTAACAACAAGATATATATGGGAATCCATATAACAGAAGATCCAACAAAGTTTGATAATTATTGGGGATGTGGTATAACTGGAACAAGTTCATATCATTTTAAACATCCAAAAACTCCTTTTCAAAGGGCTTGTAAAAAATACGGCCTTGCGGCTTTTAAAAGATACACTCTTTTTATATATGACACATATGAAGAAGCGCAAGAGATGGAGAAAATCCTAGTGAATGATCGTTTTGTTGCTCGTGCTGATACTTACAATACCGCAATTGGTGGAGGTGAAGGGCGAGTTCCAAAAATGGAAATTGAAGTTCATAAATATGATCTTGATGGAAATTATATTGAAACTTATGTTTCTCGATCTGATGCCGCTAGAAAAAATGGAGTTAAATATCCATCAATATTAGCAGCAATTATAAACAAAGGTGTATGTGCTGGATTTTATTGGTCCGAAACTAGAAAGGCAAGACTTGATATTTCTGAGTATAAAAAGGATAGAAAAAAAGAGGTCTTTTTATATGATAAAGATGGAAAATTTTTACAATCTTTTGAATCGGCATCTGAATGTGCAAAATTTTTGGAAACTAGACCTCAAGATATATCAAATGCGGCTAGAAAAGAAATAAAGTGTTTAGGTTATCGTGTTTCATATAATAAATACAATGTATTTCCAACACAAAAATATAAAAGAAACACACATCACAAAGTATATCAATACGATGAAGATGGGAAGTATATTTCGGAATTTTCTGATCTTCAAACTGCAAGAGAAACACTTAGTTTACCATTAAACGGGTGCGCTCATAGAATACAAACAAAATCATTGTGTGATGGCTATTATTGATCATATGAAAAATATGAGGAGTTTCCAATTAAAAAAGTACAAGCTAGAAAAGTAGTACAAAAGGATCTTGATGAAAATATTATAAAGGTTTGAGATACAGTTCGAGAATGTGTAAAAGAATTTTCAAACGTTCGATATGTTCTTTCTGGAGCGAGAACCCAAACAAAAGGATATAAATTTGAGTATTGTGATTAAGTTAAAGATATAGTCTGAACAATTATGTAAGTAATTGATTATTAACATTTTGACGGAAGCAGTGTTTTGTACAATCCGTACCGTTCTGTAGTTATGATTGGCGAAGAGAATCGCCCTGGTTATAGCGTATGGTCATAATTTAAAAATAAGATAGATTATCCTCTCCCAGTTATATGGGAGAGGTTTTTATAGATTAAGAAATAATGTTTATGGAGAATCAGGTAATAACGCTCCGTTGCGTTTATAAGATTAAGGAATATCATTTTCAGCCAGGTAAGATGCCTAATGGGGCAAACTTTCCTTTTGTGAAGCCAGTTAAGTATGATCAGTACGGCAATGCTGAAATGATTATGTCAGATGCAGAAAGAAATGATCCGAATAGTCAGTATTTTTTGGCTGAGGACGAAGATATTGTAGTAACGGAAGGGACTACTTTTGATTTAAGTGATCCACTTCAGTACAATAAGTGGCTTGCAATTAGAAACTCAGATTTGATTGTTCCTACTCGTGATGCTCGCGATAATAAGGGTAATTTCTTTATTGATGGAGATAAGAAGAGGTATGGAATTGCAGAGCTTTATGTTGATGTTCCAGGTGCATCGTCTGCTAAGACCGTATCGAAGAAAAAGAAGATTACTGAAGCCTGGACGTATATCGAGAACGATAGCCAGTATGGTCGTTTGACTAAGTGCAAACTCCTTGGCCGATATATGGAAAATGCCCCTGACACAGACGTACAGGAGTATTTGTATCGTGAAGCAGAAAGAACGCCAGATAAGATTATCGAACTCTACACAAGTGGAGATATGGCGTTAAAACTTCTGATTATCGATGCAAAAGCAAAAGCAATTATTATAAGAAAAGATGGCATGTTCCAATATGCCGATAATATTCTTGGCGCTACTGAGGATGCAGTTCTTCTTTTCTTGAAGATGCCTGCAAATAAGAGAGTTCTTGATGCAATTAAGTTTGAAACCTACCCAGAATATGCTCCAGTAAAAAATCTGGAGGATAAAATTGATAAGGTAGATGAAGATGTAGAAAAAGTTATCGAAGCATCGAAGGCTGATGGTACTCCGAAGAGAGGGTCCAAGAAGTAAAAATAGAAAATAATGACCGCGAGGGACCTATATGAAAGCGCCCTTGTTGAATTAAATAAAATTGAGGCCCCTAGTTTATTGCTTGAGGATTACAATTATTTTATTAACAAGGCCGTTCAGCAATATATTAACTTAGTATATGCAAAACTTGAGGTCGATCAACAAAGTACCGATGATATTCGTGTATTAAAGGCGTCTACGGTTCTGACACCAAAGAAAATTGGCGTGGAAGAAGAGTCAATAATTGAAGGAATGAAAAACGGGATATTCAAATCTAGTTATTACGTAGATCTTCCAGGAGATTATATGCATCTTCTTAATTGCGTCATAGATTACGAAGTTACAAAATCTAATTTTAAATGCTATCAAGAAAACGATCATGTTTATTTTGCGGCGCGCCGGCTAACTCCAAATATGTTTACTCAGATTCTAAATAATGCTTATATGCGGCCTATGTATAAAAGGCCTTATTATTATCTGACAAACATTAATGGGTCAAAGAATCTTCCAACTAATTCTCTACAGGATGATGAAGTGCTAGAAGATGTTGGCGAAATAAGTGCTGGTATTACAGATGCCCAAAAAGCCGGGTATTATAATGCGATGGGCGCTTATCTAAGTGCAAAGAATAAGTATGAATCCGCCCTAAACAATCCTGACACAACCCAGGATGAAATAGCAAAATTAGAGAAGGATCTAAAAAATAAATTTGGGATTGTTAACGTAACAAAAAAAGTAATTACTAAATCAACACAAGTTAACTCAGTGGCAAGCGCTGGCAATAGACTTGCCAACCCATCTCGCGTTAGACTGGAACTCCGTTTTGGAAACGATGATGTTTTTGTTCCAAAAAATATCTATATAGACTACCTTAAAGCACCGATGTATATTCGGCTTACACAAGAGCAAATTGATCAAACTATTGACACATCTCAAGTTCTTGAATTTCCAGATTATGTTTGCTTCGAAATTGTGAATATTTTTACTCGTTTGATTATGGAGAACGCAAGTGATCCTAGACTACAAACGAATATGCCAATAAATAACACAATTGTTTCGCCTATGCAACAAGCGCAGGCAGCAAGCAAATAGACAATAAATTTTTAAATTGAAAATAAATTATGTTTAATTATACAAAAGAAGTTATTATTAACGACGCATCTGGCGTTACGTTCGCCAATGGTGAAATTAGAATTCCACGCGCAGCAAATTATAAGGCTGTTAAGATTCTTGATAAGAAGATATATAAGACTGCTCCAGTTGTTGGGTCAGCAGGTAAGGTTAAGATTACTCTCCCTACTGGTATTACCAAGGGCGATATTATTCGTATTACGATGTTCCTCTCTACGCCAGGTGTAGAACTCGCAGAGTTTGGTACTCCGTGCTGGCAGGACTTCGGAAAGCCGCTCGTTATTGAGGTTTCTGCAAAGGCAGATGCCGCTCGTGTTGCTGCTGCTATTAAGCTCGCTGCTGGTGAGTATGTTACGGCTACGGTCGATTCAGGTGCCGTTGTAGTTGAGGGTAAGGAAAAGTGGATGGACTTTCAGGATGTTGACGTAAAGGTTATTGAACTCCTGGAGAACGATGAGGCTGTTGGTGTTGCTACCACTGACGCAAAGGTTGATCCTACTGCTGCTGTTGCTGAGTTTGGTACCGCTGAGTGGATTGATCACACGCTTCGTTTCCCTACTGCACCAAACCGTCGCTACTCTCCGCTCTTCGCTGATGAGCTTCCGGTACGTGGTGGAAAGTACTACCAGTATGTATTCAAGTACATTGCTCGTCATAACGTTCCAGGTGGTCTTTCTGGCGTTGATCAGTGCGTAGACTCTATTACTGCACACATCTTCTTCGTTAAGGATGATCAGGTTACTGCTTTTGATAAGGTTCTTACGCAGGCTGGTATCACTCCAACCCTGATTGCTGATTATAAGGCAAATCTTGAGGAGCTTTCTATGAACCCTTATGCTAACGAGGTTGCTGATGTAGCTGGTCAGGCCGATGCTAACAAGGCTGCAGTTACTGCTGCTAAGAGCGCTGCTGATGCTGCAACGGCCGCTGCAAAGAAAGCAAATGATAAACTTGCTGCAATCGGTGCATTAACTGGTGATGCCGCAACAGTAGCAAACATTATTGCAAAAGCAAAGGCTTAATTTTAAAACAAAATAAAACAAAATATAGAGCGAGTGAGAGCTGATTCTCGCTCGCTCTTTTTCGTATAAAAGCAAATAAAATGACAGTTAATGATATTTCTTCTGCAATTTTAAATGATTTGTTTTCGGGAAATTTTGTTACCCCAAACAATCAAAGTCTGCTTTCTGTAGACCAATTGGAAGATGAAGTTATAGAAGAAAGGGCTGCTGTTATAAAGGAAATGTTCTTAAAAGGTATTTTAAATAAAAATGATGTTCTGTTCGCACTTAATTGTGTACCAGTAGATTGCAAAGACCAAAATAAATGTAAGTGTATGGGCTTGGGTGTTGTTAAAAATGCAAAACATTTTGAAATCCCGCAACTCATGCCAGGACTTGGTTCAGAATCTCTCGTTTATGTAGGTAGTACCGATAGATCAAATTCTTATAAAATCTTTTATAACAAAGAAGCTCTTGATTATTATAAATATTTTCAGAAGTACTCTCGAAGCAAAAAGAACAAACCGTTCGTTTATATAGAACGTACCCCAAATGAAAATGGAATGTTTGATGGCTGAATTTTCGACGCGCCAATGGTTGAAAATATAGCAGTTATTGGTGTGTTTCAAAACCCTAGACAATTAGAGGCGTACAATTGTTGTAGCCAGAGCGATTACCTTGAAATGGGAGTACTTAGTAGTGAAATTAAAAATCGCATTTTAAATAAGAAGATTAGATTATATAGAAGCGCTTCTCCAAGTGCTTCACAAACAGTTGGTTAGTATATGGGGAAATTAGTTAATATAAAAGCGGCATATCAGCTCTGTAACTCGTTATTCGGGGTAGACCCAGATCCAGATACGTTTGAAGATGTCGCATTGGTAGGGTGGGAAAAAATTGGAAACAAACATACTAGATTATATAGATATAAAGCAAATACGAAAGATAAGGAACTAGTTCTTCCTTGTAACGTAGAAATAATTGAGTCGGTAACAATACCGGCTCTGAGCGCACAAATAACGAGTAATAAAACAGATATAATAGATCTTGAAAATGTGCGCGTAGAAGGTTATATAGAGGCCTTCAAACAAAATAATGATCCTTTTTATACTAGCGGTAGTTACGTTAAATATAAAGAAGGAGATGGAGTGTTATATTTCTCCAGAGATTATGATGATATAACTGTGTTATATCACGGAATTTTGGCAGATGAAGATGATGGTCTGCCACTTGTTAATGAGAAAGAATTACGTGCAATTGCAGCATTTGTTGCTTGGAGAGAGACTTACAAAGATGCAATTCGAAGAAAAGACAGAAATGCTTTTACAATTGCACAATATATAGAGGCAGAGTGGTACAGGGCCTGTAACGCAGCACGAGTAAAAGACCACTTGAATCAAAACGATATGAATGCCATTTTAGATGTTAAAACTCGTTGAGACAGAAAGAGTTACGGCAAATCATATAAAAGTGTTTTATAATGATTGGATATATTTATAAAATTACAAATGTTTTTAATAATAAAAGCTATATAGGACAAACCGGGCGTAGTGACGTTAATTTAAGATGAAAAGAACATAAAAGAAAATATAAAAATAAAAACAATAGTGATTACAACAGCAAATTTTATAGGGCATTACGAAAATATGGGCTAGAAAACTTTTTGTGGAAAATAGTAAAAATAGTAAATGCTCCTAGTGATGAAGAATTAAGAAAATTACTAAATCGATGAGAAAAATACTATATTAAAAAATATGACACTTTTGTAAACGGATACAATCTTACAAAGGGTGGTGATGGATGTTGTGTTAACTATCTTCGAATTTTAATGTTTGATGAGACCGGGAAGCTATTAAAAACGTTTGAGTCTTCAAAAAGTGCTGCCGAGATACTCGGTGTAACTAAGGGGAGTATCCAGTCCTGTTGTTCAAGAAATAAATTTTATACAAAAATAGATGATAATAGGGTGATTTTTAGATATGAAAATGACACAATAACCGAGGAGGATTTTAAGAACTTAAAAAGAATTAATTATGATAAGAAAATTTTAATGTTTAATATGTCTGGAGTACTATTGAGAACTTTTAATTCTGCAAAAGAAATTTCAAGTGTTTTTAAAATTGCACCTAAAAGAATAACTGCGAATTGTAGATCGCAATCATCTTTTGTTTTAATAAATGATACCAGATATATTTTTAAATATAAAGGTGATACTATAACGCAAAACGACTTGAAGCGGGCGCACAAAATTAAAAGTGATCCAAAAATAAAGGTTACTGCTGTAGATAGTGTAACAGATGAAATTTTAGGGAAGTTTGACACATTGTCAGAAGCCGGGAGACGTTTTAATACACACGGTCATAATATTTCTGAAGTGTTATCTGGAAAAAGAAAAACAGCTGGGAAATTTAATGGGCATCCTATTGGTTGAATTAAAACTAGTCAGTATAATGAAATATCCGGTAGTTGATCATAGTTTTTATGCTAGAGACCTTTTTGAAACTTTTGATATAAAAGGAAAGGTTCATTTGAAGCAAAAGATAGTTAAAAAGAAATATGGAGTAGATAGATTGCAATATCTGTGTGTTAGTGTGTTTATATATTGTTTTTATATAACACTTTTGGATATTATCGAAAATAATGCTAACTTTACGTTGCCTTTATATAGGGGGAAACGCGCCCAGATATATTGCAAGGAATATGTTGGTGAAGAATTACAAGAAATGCGAAAATGTGGAGCATTTGCAAGCCAAGATATGTTGGAACAAAATTTTATTGGATATGGGCTAGTTTATATGTGCGATTATACTAGCGCACCAATGGTGAAGTCAATACATATTAATGATGGCCTTAAAAAAAAATTGCGCGATAGAGCAATAAAAGGACCAAAACCAGTGAAACCAACAAATCTAGACGATTACTTACCTTTTGTGTACAAGGAGTTCGAGGATCTTCCGGAAAAGACAATTAGACAAATCTGTGAGCATGCATATAGAACTATGTTTCGACTGCAAGGAATGGGTTGCGATATTTGTTTAAGTAATAAAAGACTTTTTCCGTTTGTTGCATATTTTGGAAGGTTTTTCATTAGTGATGAAAAATTTTACGAATATCACAATAAAAAAATGGCAGATAAAATAAGAATACGATATAACTTGGAAAGAAAAACAAAACCATGAACAGGATATTATTATTTTGGTCTTACTGAGGATGAATATAATGAACTGTTTGCCGATAAGAAGGGTAGGTTGAAGAAAAAGATTGTCTTTCCAAAAATATGTTTATATAAAGTAAAAGAAGAAGCGGCATTGTTTAGAAAAGCCAAATATTTCTTTCGTACTCCGTGGCAGGAAGAGAAGGGTTGAAAAATCTGATTGGAAAATTACGAGACAAGAAATGTTGAACTTATCGGAGAACGTGGTGCTGATAAAAAGGTACATTTTAAAGAATAAATATGGGACAGGCTTCAAATAGTTTTTCAGATGGAATGGTAAAAGATATCAATCCGATAAATGTGCCAGCTACAGCACTTACGGATTGTAAAAATGGAACAATTTTAACATATAACGGAAATGAGTTATGCCTCCAAAATGATATGGGAAATTTTGGATTGAAAAATTGCAAACTCAGCCCTGGTTATGTGCCTGTTGGATTAAAGGAATATGGAGGAATATTATACATCGTTTCTTACAACCCAGCAACAGATCGAACTGAGATTGGATCTTACCCATCTACAAAAGTCAATGCAAGATTGGATGATGGAACTACTCTTAGTGAGACAATTAATTATATTGATTGAACACAAACACAAACATATACAGATCTTTTAGATAAATATCACATACAAGTTTTTACAGATAAAGACCCAGAACGTTGGAAAATAAACCCAGGAGACCAGGTTAAAATTGAGTGGGAGGGAAATGAGGTGAAAGAAGAGAGAGAGGTCTTAGATGAAAATGGGAAAAAACAGCTCGATGAAGACGGCAATGTAATAAAGGAAACTGTTATTACAGGAATAAAACAAGAACCTTTTCAAAAGACTGAATTTTATATTATGGACGAAAATAGAAATCTTACGAATATTGACGAATATATACAAGAACATCTTGCATATAAAAGTTCGGCTATGAGTAAGAATGACGAGGTTCGTTGAAAAATACCTGGGTGACTCGCTGTTAAATTATGTTTTCCGGATATAGATAATTTCTTAATTAATTTTACTACTGGAAACTCTCCAAATTTTAAAGGCGATAACATTCCAGCAGAACTTAATATAAACTTAAAGTTTCGTACATTGATGTCGGATGGGCTATATAAAGGTCCGGTTGAGATAAAAGAAGTGGATAGTGAGGGAAAAGAGACAACAAAAAATATACAAGCAAAAGTTATATATGAGGTCACGCTCGACCAAACTTACGTAGTTAAAAAGGATAAGGAAGGTAATGAATTAAAAGACGAAAATGGAAACTTAATCTTTGAAACTGATAACAATGGCAATATTATTATAGGGGAGCGGACAATATCTGGTGAAGATTTGTTTGAAAATACTCCAGTTAATATGCCAAATGGTCAATATTATTTTAACACTGAGGGAAAATCATATACATTCACTGTTATGAAGGGTTGCAGGATCACAGTAACAGCAACTCCTTATATAGGAAATGTTGCATATGACAAGTTTAAAAAGGAATATACATACACGGCAGATGCAACATCTTTTGATGAAAACAACGTTGAAATAGGAAACAATTATTTTACCTACGCTCTTAGTGAAGATGAATCTGAACTTAAGGTAATGTTCAACACAACAGGAATGGCAAATACGGTCGGTGCTAGACTTGAATGGGGATTATCTCGTCTTACAGGAGAAACTAACAGTACATTAAATTGGACTCCAATTAGAAACAATATTGAACAAACAACTCCTGATTATCACCAAGTTGATACATGGGAGACCGCGGAAGATATTACGACATCTCTTACGATCAATCTTGTGAAATATGACAAATCTTTTGATGGTTCTGATGACTCTGGCAATAAAAACATAGACGGTAGCGGACATAATTACAAACAGATTGTTCCAGAGGACATATACTTATTGCAGTTCAGGATTATTTTGGATAATAAATATTTCCAGAATGACAATATGAAAAGGCTTGTTATTGCCTCTAAATTAATGAATGGATTTAACGATGCTAAGTACTATGAAATTACTTTTGATAGGTGGTTTGCTAATTATGAGAAATATATAATTAACCCAGATTTTAAATTATACAATCTTAATGCGGAGATTTTAGACACGCCGATACAATTGTACAGCTCGTGGTTTACCGAGTTATCAAACCCAACCTGTGTAATGTACCCAGGATTTGTAGAATATTCAAAATATCAAAAACATACTTTGAATGGGAAAGAAACAACGGCAGAACAAAGGTACTCTTTAAAAAGCGATATAAAAAGTGGTGGGATTTTACCACACGGACCAATGTGGGAGTACATTAATAATAACTCATCCATTAAAACAAAGGTCGGTGATACAACAATTGTTAAATATAAAATAAACAATCTCACAGGATCGATAGGGCCCGTTAATATGGTAAATACACAGCATAGAGTTTCTGCAGTATATACATATGATTTAACTTATAATCATAATGCCACAGACATAGTATGTTACGATTACACAACAAATTCAGCTAAGATTTACTCTGATATTTATACAATTCGTGATCTGGCAATGGGGAATCCTACTAATGGCAAACCGATAACCACTTGGAGAGCTTGTTCAAATGGAATTAGCGCTACCTTTTCTGAATATAATAACACACAATGAATGCAACAACTTTGAAAGACAGTAAACGGTCAAGTTTTTATGGTTGATGTCGGAGTACGTGGATATAAATTAACTTTAAATTCTGGCACATGAAGTTATCATGCAATTGGAGATAAAAGTATTGATGACGTTGGGAAAATTTCAAATTGGCATGTTGGTGATTCAAACTGGTTGCAAAGGTATTTTATAGGGGTTAAGCATCCAGAAAATAACAATGTACTTATATTTCCAATCGCTGGATCTAAGTCTATACATTGAAATAATGATGACTTTGATTACACAAACATCTTGTTATTTACAATAAAATTTGCTAAAAACATACGTTTATTTAAAAAAGGAGATATTTTTACTGGTGGTTTCTTGCAAATAGATAAAACATCAGATACAAAATTTGATACAACAATTAAACTGGATAGTGAAATTTCAATATATCCGAGTATGTTCTGCGATGCTACATTGTCCCAAAACTCAAATTTTAAGAGAGAAGTGAAAGATATGAAATTTAGTTATCAACAAACTCAAACAGTTTTTGATAATTTTGATTTTTCTGACTTGTTGTCTGCATTAAATAATTTTGATTTAAAAATTCAGGATTTTAACAGCGAATCAACAAAATCATATGAAAGACGTTTTGGAGAAGAAGAATACTTGTTTTCAAGAGAGTTTCTAAATAAAACATCTCTTTGATTTATAGACAAAAGTGTTAATGTACTAAAAAAACATTATGCTTTTATAGAAAGTTTTTTTAATAAAGACCTTGAATATTCAAACTATCCTTGAGCTCATACCGGACATTATACTTGGGGAGACTTCGGCGACGGCTATACATCAGTATGTGTTTTTGGTAGAGCTAGACAGGATTTGGATGAAATACAATTAACAGAGTTCGATTAATGTCATCAACAACATACACACTACACTTGCAAAGATTCGCCCAAAGTGGTGACTTGCAGCATACATACTCTGCGTTACGAAATTTGGTTTCTGATGGTAAAATAACTGGATTTAATGTTGATAATTCTAGTCTTAAAATAGATCTGGAACATCCCGTTTCAATTGAGTGTCAACCTTCTTATGATGGTACGGTTAACTTAATTTTAACAGATGATAAAAATCCACCTAGAATTATCAACTCTCGTTTTTCTAAAATAGAAAACAACAAATTTCGAGTAATTAACAGAAACCAAACACAACAGAGTAACTTATACGATGAAAAAAAGATAGACCTACAAACTAGGCTTATAAAAAGTACAGATAAAATCCCGGTTATAACGTTAAATAACGTTATTTCCGGGGGAAATCTTAAAGGTGGTACATATACCTTTTATATACGATTAGCCGATGCTGATGGCAATAAAACTGACTTTCTAGCAGAATCCGGGCAAGTTTATATATACAAAGGTAGTTACGAAAATATACCGTCTATTTCAGGAACGTTGTTAGACGAAACCACCGATAAAACAATTAAATTAAAGGCAACAAATCTAGATCGTTCTTTTTCACAATTGTTTTTATATTTTACTAGGGAAACTAGTGATATGAATGGGGTTCGCACCACAAAAGCATACCAAGTAAAAAGTGCATATAGCATAGGTTCTGAAACTGAATATTTTACATTAAATGGCTTCGAGGATCTTTTGGACATTTCTGTTGACGAACTTAATATACAATACAACCTGATAACTTGTGCAAAAACAGAAGTCCAAATACAGAATATGATCTTTTTTGGAAATATTGAACAAAATACATTACCAATTGACGATCTACAAGCAATTTCTTATTATATTAGAGTTTCTGTAAAGCAAGACGAGGAAGGAATTGGATGAGTAAATCCTAGTAATTACAAGGCGAGTGATACAAACAAACCAACGTTGTGTGAATACTACAACCCACTTAACCTATATTACAAGCTAGGATATTGGCCAAACGAGTTATATAGGCTAGGAGTTGTTTATATTATGCAGGATGGGTCACTTAGCCCCGTTTTTAACTTACGAGGTTGTGATTTCTCCAATAAGGAATCTAAAAATGACTTAGTGTCTAATATTGATTATGACATTACTTATATGTTTGATGAAACAGATGGTTCTCTTATAAAGCTCAATAAAAACACTATGCTTAATAGTCCTGATTGGCTAGATAACACTTACGGAGTTTTTAAAAATCCAGATCTGTCTGTTATCGACTATTCATCTAGTTCTGTCAAACCAATATATTACAATTTTGATATACATCCTTGAGTAAAACAAGAGCTTGAAAAAAGAGGGGTTCGAGGATATTTTTTTGTTAGACAAAAAAGAATTCCATTAACACTCTGCCAGGGTTACTCGGTTGGAATTGATGAGGGTTGTTCAATACCAATGTTGGCAACTAAAAAAGAGGGTGGTATAACGACTTTTTCTGCAGAAAGTTTTTTGAACGGGAGTGGAGAATTAGCACATGATTATGCAAATCACATAAGAACAACGGATATGTCCTCTGGGTCTGGGTTACTCACACTTGATGCAACGTTAATACCTGAGTTAAGATCAATGTTTGACGGCTCTGAGTTTGGAATTTTTAAAACTACCGAAGGAATGGGGTTAACACAATCTCTAGATAAAAGTAGGCACTATTATATACAAAATGGGCAATCCTCAAACCTTACAAACTATGGTAAGGTCAATATGATATATGTTGACAATAATTGCTCATCCAAAATCGTTAACGGATACACTTTTGCTACTCAGGTTGGAAATGCAGAGGATGTTAGTCAATTTGGGTTATTTAGAAATAAGAGTGATTATTCCGAAGACAATGTTAACATAGTTCGAGGATTATACGCTCCTTTTATAGGTGCTACCACAAGACTCCCTTACGGAGAAATGTACAATATAATGCAACGTGACTACAATGAGCAATTCCTCGCTGATTATTTTACTGTGCGTGGTCTTGACACAGCTCCTTTTTATGCAATTACCGATCGTTACGAAATAGGCGATACAACTACACATAGTGAAGTGGATGCATATAGAGGAGATTGTTATACAAACACCGTAACAATACGAATGAACCGTAATTTTATTGACCCTGAAGTTCCTATTAATAATACCATCGTTGATCGCAATACATGAAAAGATAACTACAAAGGCATGGGAAATATGAAAATGGGGGCAGAAGAGTTAAAGGATGGACAGGGTGATTATAGTAAAATAAATAGGGCAGACTTAAATACAGTAGCACTTGGACAATGGGTCACTTTTAAATGCATGTCCAATTACAATCTTGGTCTTAGATCAATTGATAGAACACAAACAGACGAATATGCATTGATGGGAAATCCTAGATACTTTTACCCGGTTAATGATATTTCGACGTCTGCTCCTTCAAAGGTTGCTGATTCTGCGTTATTAAATCAGGGGTACAATGCAACGGTTGGACAAAGACAAAATTTCTCTGCACCAAACCTTCCTTATATAAAGGATATGTTTGATAATAGGGTGATGTTTAGTAATGCACAAACTTACGGTAATTTCCAGAATGCATATAGAATCTTCCAATCACTTGATTATCAGGATATTGAAAGACAATACGGCGCAATTGTAAAATTACTTCCATGGAATAGCAATCTTTTATGCATATTCGAGCATGGTGTAGGAATTTTACCTGTAAATGAAAAGGCATTGCTTTCTACACAAACTGGGCAATCTGTGCATATGTACGGAGCAGGTGTACTGCAAAATCAGGTCACTGTTATCAATCCTGATTTTGGAAGCATCTGACAAGATTCGATTATTCGTACACCAATTGGTGTGTATGGTGTTGATACTACTGCGAAGAAGATATGGCGCATCACACAACAAAATGGTTTTGAGACCATTTCTGATATGAAAATACAGAAGTTTTTGAACGAACATATAAAACTTAGTGAATTAGACAAAACTGTTAAAATTGGCCTTAGAAATGTTAAAACACATTATAACAATTTTAAAGGAGATGTTATGTTTACTTTTTATAATGAACGTGAGGACGAAAAATGAAATGTTTGTTATAATGAGAGATTAAGTAAATGAATTACACAATATGATTGAATACCATTGTGTTCTGAAAATATTGATAATATATTTTATTCAATGGATCGAGAAAGAGTCACCTCGTTAGCACAAATATATGACAGTAAAAACGCATCTTATGATCTTAATAGCACAAACGCAGTTTGGGACCTTGATAATAAAAATGTTATTAATTTTGAAACAAAACTTGTAGCTCCAGAAGGGATGGCTATTGACGGGATTTCTGATATAAAAATAAATAAAGTTGTTTATTGTTTATATGATGAAAATGACGAAAAGCTTGTTTACGATGAAATAACAGGCAAAGAAAAAATTGCTGAACTTTTCCAAGTTGGTTCTGATGAGGATACGGATTCTGGAAAGAAAACAAACTGAAGAATAACTTCTAGTGGGCTTAGTGCGTTTATAAATGCGTTTTCCGAGACAAAGATGCCAGTGCAGTATGATATACACATCACTTATTGGTGCTTATATGGCGAAAATGAAAAACCGTACGATACAATTGTTGGGATGATTATCAATAGCAAAGATAAATTTCAGAAACAAATTAACAATGTTTTAACAAATGGCTTTTTCGTGCATGGTCAGGCCGGAATATTCGATGATGTAGAGGGGCTTGAAATAAAGCCATGTTATTGGTACGATAGACAATATCCGTTTGAGTTTGAATATGTTTGTAATGATCAGGTTGGAATGCATAAGATTTTTAACAATCTCGTGATTATTTCCAATAATGTTGCTCCAGAGGAAATTGAATATATAATTGATGGTGATGTTTACGGCTTAGTTGGTACTCCGTTAAAAGACCGAGATCTAGATAATGCAGAGATAATTGCCAGTCTAGATTACCAAAATAAGAAGGCAATCAAAGTTGAGCAAGATTGTAAAGACGTTCGTAAAGTCGGTAGGAGACTTGGAAATACTCAATATATAGAGGACTCTTGAAATGTGCAAATAGATCCGATTAAATACAAAGACGGAAGCCGAAATAAAGAAACCAGAATACGAGATAAATACGTTAGAATACGCGTTAAATACTCTGGAAAAGATCTTGCTGTGATAACGGCATTGAAAACAATATATACACAAAGTTACGCATAATATGTGAGAAAATAATAGTTGATTAGATCCTACGAATCTTACCGGAGTAAAAGCTCTAAAAACACGCAAGAATGTTAATGAGTACGATATCCCCGATGAGTCTGGTATTATAGACGTAAATAAATTACTTGAGGATTATAACGCAGGGTCACATGCAAGAATGATGACTGCAACACACCCAGTTACAGAAACATCTGTTGCAACTCCAGAAACTGCAAGTGCAACAAAAGTTATGACAGATCTTACGCAGGGCCAAAATGAAAAAGTGGAAAAAAAGTGAGCAAAGGAAAACAAACCAAAAGGTGATGGCGCAGATATATCTCAAAAAGGCTCTAGTGGGGTAGATATAATGAGTGCATTAACAGAGCCAGTAAATGCCGTTGGAAATGCATTATATCAAAAATCTGGAGTAGCTGGATTCGGAGCTAGTGATACTACAAAGCAAGTGAGAGATTCGATTTCTGATGCTGCAATAAAATCTGGAAATCCATATGCGATGGCAATTGGACTTGCAACAAAGGCAGTCGATGGAATTACAGATGCGACGGGATTGCGAGCTGCAGATTATACAGACGAACAAATAGAAGATCTGGGACTTGGAAGTGATGTTAAAGCAGCAAACTGGGTTCAACACGTTTTTAGTTCCTTACCTGGCTCAGCTGGTTTCGGAAATATTGCAACCAAAAAATTGACAAATGCAGAAATTTCTCAAGATACAGAAAATGTACGAAATGCATTTTCTGGGTCTCTTAAACAAATGGACGCAGCTGCGGCTGTTGGTGGTACTGGAATGGCATGGTTCTTACGTAGGGCGCAAAATAAAATGCAAGCAAAGATAGATGAGGCTAATGAACGAAATAAGTTGTTAACGAATATTAGTCGCACAAACACACTTGCAAAAGAAAATACTTACTCGCAGGAACTTAATGCACAAAACCAAAATAGATACTCCGGCAATAGTGGCGCAACAGCTCTTGCTAGGCATGGAATGGAATTGCCAGATAAGCATATGATTGCAGTAATCCTAGAAGCGCGCTCAAACATGCCCAAAAAGGGGGTAGAAAAGGCGTCTGACGAGTCTGAAAAGTTACCTGGCATAGATACTAATGTGATACCAGAAGGTGCCTTACATGCCCATAAGAATCATCTTGAAGAGGCAAATCCAGACATGGATAAAGTGACCGAAAAAGGCATACCAGTTATTGCTACAGATTCGCAAGGTGTTGACTATCAGCAACTTGCAGAGATCGAGTCAGCGGAAATTATTTTTCGAAAGAAGCTTACAGATAAGATAGAGGAGTTAATGAAAGACGGTTCTGAAAAAGCAATGATACGTGCTGGCAAGTTACTTGCTCGTGAGATTATGTGCAATACCGATGATAATACTGGAGAATTTTTAGATGGAGACGATTAATATAAAAATAGAAAAGAAGCCGTACAAAGTGCTCGCTGCCCGTACTGAAGAGGAGCGAGCACAAGGCTTACAAAATGTAGAGGAGATGGATAATGATGAGGGATGCATTTTCTTTTATGACGAACCACAACACGTTGATTTCTGAATGAAAGATTGTGACCTCGAACTAGATATTATATTTTTCGGAGAAGATAAAGAAGTTATCTCTGTTAAAAAGGGCGAACCAAATAACGAGGATTTCATTTCTGAAGATAATGTGAAGTATGTCGTCGAGTTAAATGCTGGTAGTGATGTGGAACCCGGTGATGTACTTGAAATAGATAGCGATGATGATTACGCGGAAGAAGAATCTGACATAGAATTAGAACCGAACACAATGTATGTTATTGGTTCGGATGGGCAACCACAGGCTATATTAGAAGGTGGGGAAAGAATTATGTCAAGAAAGTCAAGCCGCATAATTATTGGAAAGGCAGAAAAAGCATTTCAAAGTAAGAGTGATGTAGATTACAAGGCGTTGGGTAGATATGTTTTTAAAGAGATAGATGCCCAAAATCATAGAAAAGCCGAGTATGTAAAAGCTAAAAATTAAAAAATTATGGGAGTTTATAAAACAAGAACAAAAGAAACAGAATTGCCTGGAACTAACGATGTATTAGCTCAAACTAGAATAGAAACGTTTCCAGACGGAACACAACGCCAGATTGTATTTTATCCAGGGAGTTTATATGTTGGAGGATCGGCAGCCGCAGACACTACATTAATATCTCCACAACGAGATACTATATATTCTCCACACACTGGATATAATCACGACAAAACAACGGCAGGCTACCTACTTGGTGGGCAAACAATTTCTCCAGAAGCGTGAAAGCGGATAAACATAGAAATGGACAAACTTCGTGAAAATATGCTATTTCCAGCTTTTAACCGCAGATAATGCTTAGGTATAGTTCATAGGTATATTAGGTATATTAAGTATATTAAGTATAGTTAGTGGTCAATTTATTTCTTGATGTGGTCATTTTATTTTTTTATCTGGTCATTTTATTTCGCGATATGGTCAATTTATTACGTGATGTGGTCATTTTATTACAGCACTTTTTTATGTTTTTAGTATTGCATATTAAAAATTTTTATATTATATTTGCATTATAGAAAAGATTAATGAATTTATAAAAATTTTTTGAAAAAATGCAACACACTGAAGTTCCACGAATATTAGACTCAATGAAATTAGCGCACACTTTAGAGCATGGCGATAAAATTATTTATGCCGCAATTAGAACGTACATGAATGAAGATACAAGAGAATGTTTCCCCGCCGTTTCGACAATTGCTGAATTATTGCAGTGTAGTACAGGAAAAATAAAACTAGCAATTGGAAGATTAATTGAAGTTGGAGTTGTACAAAAATCGAATGATGGCAGAAAAAACCATTATTATTTCCCGAGAAGTGACTGGGACAAACAATTTGAAATGTTCACAGAAGCTTTTTTAAGACTAGATATGCCATTGAATATAAAAGAATATTATATGGACATACAGCCTTTTTTATACGGAAAAGATACTGGAGTGGGGAAATGCTCGTTTACAAACACAGAACTATCCCGAAGAACGGGGTGAACAACACAATCGATTAAGAAATATAACACTTGGCTTATCGAGCACGGATTTTTGGAAGAGCAAGCTACCGAAAAGAAAGATGAGTCCGGTCTGCCAGTTATACAAAAAAATTTCAATTTAGCTGGACTGCAACAAGCCGCTTTGTGGGCAAAAGCTGTTACACAGCAAGTAGTTAAAAACACGTCTGATATAGAGGAAATTAAGTCTGAAAATGAGGATTTGAAACGACGGATTGCTGCATTGGAAAGAGAAGCTGCTCTGAATAGAAATAGAGTTATAGAAAAGGAATACAAACTATAATAAAAAAGCCCCGCTATAACAGCAAGGGCTAGCAATACTTAAAAATGTTTAACGTCGTTTGCCGTAGCAGCGGTCACGCTCTTTTATTATTTTATTGCAATACAAAGATAAGATAATATTTTTAAAAAGCAAACACAAAATATATTTGCATATATCGAATTATTTTATTACTTTTGCCACAAAAGTAATATGATCTATGAGAAAATTAACACAAGAAAAATTTATAGAAAAATGTAGAGAAATTCACAAGGACAGATACGACTATAGTAAGACTATTTACTCTGGGCAAAGAAATAAAGTAATAATAACATGCAAAACACATGGAGATTTTATTCAACGAGCCGGCGCTCATTTACAAGGACAAAACTGTCCAAAATGTGCTTTAGAAAATAAAGTTCTTCCAAAGAGAATCTGAAACCCAAACGCGGAAGCCCGAAAAGAAAAATTGTTAAATCAATTTGCTAAAATCCATAATGATAAGTACATCTATAAAATAGATGGAACTGAACATATGCAAGATTGTATAATGATTGTGTGTAAAAAACATAACTATAAATATAGACAACGGCTTACGAACCATCTTCGTGGTCATGGATGTCCAATTTGTTGTGGGAAATCAAAGCCTTTTACAACAGAGGAATTTATAATAAAGGCGAGGGAGATACATGGAAACCTTTATAGCTACGATAAAGTAGAGTATACTGATAAGGAAACACCAGTTATAATAACATGCAAGACCCACGGTGACTTTTCGCAAAAACCACATAATCATATATGCGGAGGTGGTTGTCCATTTTGTAAAAACTGAAAAATGCAACAAAAAATTTTTGAAAAACTAAAAGAACAATTTCCAAATGAACCGTGGATTTGGGAATATACAACGACTTGGTTGGGCTTTCAAAGAGTGGATATCTTTAATCCAAGATTGAATCTTGCAATTGAATATAACGGAAGACAACATTATGAACCAGTTGAATTTTTTGGCGGAGAAATAGAATTTGAAAAAAGAAAGTTATTGGATAATAAGAAGAAAGATTTACTTGCAGAACATAATTGTACTTTATATATTATAAAATACGACGAATATGATGAGGCAAGTTTTTTTAAAAATATAAAAACACTTATAGAAAATGAAAATTAAGAAATTTGATGTAAAGTACATGCAACAGGGTGGGCCTGTACCAGCAGAGGCACAGGGAGCTCCAGCACAAGAGGTGCAGCAAGCACAAAGTGATGAACAGATGATGCAACAACTCTCACAAGTAGCACAACAAATTATCCAGGAGATGGGTCCAGATGCAGCAGCAATGCTCGCTCAGATTATTATGGAAATGCTCCAGGGAGCAGCACAGGAAGTTGGTGCACAACCACAAGAAGTAGGTTTCCAGCGCAAGGGAGGCAAGATCTGTAAGAAGGCCTGCGGTGGAGCTAAGATTAGAAAGTAAATAAAGATTTCTTTTATAAGGAGGGGTGGAATAAAAACTGCTCCTCCTTTTTTAATAAATGATAATATATGTCACAAGTAATATATAGAAGTCAAATAAAGAAATACCAGAATGCTCCAGGCCCTCTGCCTAAAAATGAAACAGAGGAACAAAAAAAGAAGCGACTGGAAGAAGAGGCAAAAAAGAAGGCTGCCGCTAGTGAAGAAAACAAAACTCAAGTTACTCCGGCCCAGTCTAGTACAACTGACACAAAAACAGGAGCCGCACCTAGTACAACAACTACAGGAACATCTAGCGCTAAGTCCGTTGTAACAACCACTCCTGCTACTAAGCCTGCATCTACTACAAGTGCAGCTCCAGCAGATCCTGCTGAATCGGCATTGGTAAACAATGGCTTTTTTGAGTTAAATGGAGTTCGTGTTACCGGCGCTAGAGCAATACAGGAAATAAATAAAAGGTTTAGGAACTCTTCTAATAAAAGAGCACAAACTGATGCATTAAATGCAATAAATAATGGCGGCGGAATTCGTGTTGCAGGAAATAAAGTTTGGTTTTTTGATAAAGATGGGAACGATATCACGCATTCAATTATAACTCCAAAAACACTTCCAAAAAGTCGTTTCGCCAGAAATTGGGCAGCTACTTTTTCTACACAAAAAGACGCAGATCTTGATAGTTATAATACTCTTATATCTGGTGAAATTACGCCAGATGCTCCTGAAAAAGAACTCGGCCCAGTAAAGAAATCACTCTTACGTGGAAGCGGGTGGTTTAGCTATGATAAAGACAAAGATGGAAAATCGATATATAATAAAGGAGCGCAGTCCAATCAACAAATGTACGACACAATGCGTGACGCTGTTGGTGCGATATGAGCTGATGATTTTAATAAAGACAATTATAATGATGTCGATAAATGAAATTTTGACTACATCCGTGCATTAAAAGATAATTTTAATGGAACCGAGGGTTTTAATAATTATCTGATTGATCTGGAAAATAGACTGGCTGCTGGGGAAGAAGTAAAGGATAATGACAAACGAATTCTTAAATTGTTTGGATATGAGCCAGATGCAACAGGTACAGAATCTGGAAGTAGTTCTGGCACAGGTAGCACTACAAAAGAATACTGGACTCCGGATGCTTTTAAAGGAAATGCCGATGCTTATAAAAAGGCTGGGCTTACTTTTACAAAAGGTGAAAATGGTGAATACACTCTTACTGGAGGGATTTTTGGTAATGGAGATGTAGATTGGGCACTTTTTGGAAATAATCTTTTTAAAGGCACACAATACGAAAATGGATTTTATCACAAAGGTCGTTTATACACTAGGGATGAAGTTGCTGCAGATGATGCATTAGGTACGATATTTCGTCCATTCTTAACTGCTAGTGCAAATGGGGCAAATTGAAATACTACTTACGACAATATGAACGCCTCTGGAGTTCGTTTTCAGGGTGATAGAATTTGAGCAGGAAAGGATAATAAGTACTATGGTGGTTATACCATGTACGACCCAGAAAGCGTTTATGCAAGAGAATATGATAGTGAGTTTAGAAAAAAAAACGGATTGGCAGGAAAGGGAGTAAAAGACATAACTGGTGAATATAACTTAGGCGCAGGAAAGAAATTATTCGCTTATACGGATGGGCAAACAAATTATGGTGAGCCAATTATACGTTATATGATGTTTGATAATGGTGCTGTTACAAAGCTGAACAACCTAGACGCGTACGCTAGTGCTAGAAAACAAGCAGCCTATCAAACTGCTACACCAATTGATTGAGGTGAAATAGATGCGAATGGTTATGCTCCTTACAAAGAGTTTACTACACAAGCTCCTGGAAAAGCAAGGCAAAATAACGCATTGATGTATAATCCAACTACTGGAAGATATAGCATTATAACAAATTATGATCCGAATGCGCAAGGAGCCAAAGGATATGATATAGATCAGAGTTGGAAAGATTATATACTCGAAAATATTAAAAATGGAATCTGAAATATTGATTTTAATGGGCAATTGAGTCAGTTTGGAAAGCGCAGGGTAGATCCACAAACAAGAGCAAACAATCCAGAATCGCGTGGCCGGGAGGCTATTTCTGGACTAGCGTTTAAAAAACAAGGAGGAAAAATTGATTGAAATAGGCTCCAAAAGCTCCAAACTGGAGGGGCTTTCGCTGGTCCGGTGGCTGAGGCAAAAATTACAAAAACTAGTGATCTTAAACACGATATTTCCAAAGCGCACACTATGGATGAGGGTCTTACAGAATCTGAAAAACTTAGGATTGGCGCTGCTATCACTGACTTAGGAGGAACAATCGTATCTCTTATCCCGGGCGCCTCTACTGCCGGCGCAGTAACTGGAGCTCTTGCTACAACAGCTCAATTACGGGCCGATCGATTGGCACAAAAAGAGGGTCGTGACGTTGGGAATTACTGGGGTCGTGCAATTGCAAATTATGCGATGGACGCACTTACAGCAGCTCCTATTGCTGGTGCCGCTGCAAAGATTTTCAAAGTTGGAAAAGGACTCCAAAAGATTGCTCCGTTACTTGGAAAAGCAATGCGTTTCGCCGCTCCTGTTCTTGGCGCTGCTGGTCTTGCAAACGCACAAGCAGCTCTTGATAAAATCGTTAAGGGAGAGTGAAGCAAACTTACCTCCAATGATCTTACTGATCTTTTTAATGGACTTTCTGCTGCTACTGGTGGTGGAGCCGTTGTTAGACAGGGAATTAAAGACGCTCGTGCAATTACAAATCTTGCAGATACAGCACAAACTGCTGCAAAAGATGCAAAGGCAATTAAAAATGGAAAGGTAGGAGACGTCCTTTTTGATAAAAAGACTGGGGAAATACTTGAAACTCTTGATAAAACAAAAACAAAGAAAGAGGCTCTTAGCAAAATCAAGGACATGGTAAAAGAGCAAAATAGTGCTCTTGATGGAGAAGCTCTTGATAAAGCAGCACAGGATGTTTTTGACGCTCTTGGTCTTAAAGAGACGGCTGGAAAGAAACACTGGAAAAGAAATGGATTTTTAAATTGAAGTCGCGAAGCTGGTGATGCTCGTTTCGAGTTAGGAGACAGCCTTAAATTACCAGAAAACACATCGATATGGGGCGAAATGCTGAATCCGAAAAAAGTTTGAATGCGTGACGAAAATCTTGCTAGAGCTGTTTCTGGGCTTTCTGCAGAGGAAATAAATGCTGCAAATAAAGCAGTTAGAACTAGACAATACAATCCAAACAGTGAAACTAGCTCTATGGACTTGTTTGATTGGTTACGCGCTCGTGACACCGCACAAGCTATTTCTAGGATGACAGTTAACAATCCGCAAGTTTTCACAAATGCTACTTTTGGTAACGCGCCAGTACAGGATAGGAGACGTTGATTAGGCCCTCTGACTGCAAATGCTTTTGGGCCACGTGGATATAGGATGGTTACACCGGCTACTCCAGCAGCAACAACTCCAGCGCCAGTTGTTCCAGACAGTCGTTTATCTGCTAAAAGATTGATTGATTTTAGAAACGACCTGATTGCCCGCCAAGCATCCAGCTACCCAGCGGACGCAAGCTCGGCTCGTTATAGTCTTGAGAACATATTCGCACAGCCTGAAGCAAAAAAGTTTATGCAAGAACATCCAGAGGCGGCCGCGAACGCAATACGCCGAATTATTGCACAATGGTATGGAAAAGGCACGCCATTATATACAGGAACAACCTACTTATTGAATAATAGTACTACTGGAGAAATTGGTAATTTTATGCGAGGAAAAGGAATCAAATTCAAACAAGGTGGTGAAATACCGAAATTCCAAGACGGTGGTGAAAATATACATGAAAGAGGAAAAAAGCCAAAGTTTAATATTCCGGGAATGATGGACTTGACGTCTGCAATAGTACAATCTACGGCAATTGGAAAGGCTTATGACGACAAGAGAGAAGCGTTTAAATTGGCTGGACTTGCAACGAAGACATCACCAAGAATACAAGGAACTCGTTTTGATGTCTCCCCAATTGATAGACAAGTAAATGAAGCAGTTGAGCCTTACAGGCAGGTACAGTTCAATTCTTCTGATAACAGAGAAAATATGGCTGGAGAACTTCAGAGAGCAAAAGCAATTTCTGATATACATGAACGCGCAGGAGAGCAGAAAACACAAGCAATCAACCAGTTTAACGCAACTGAAGTACAAAGAGCAAATGCGCAAGCTTCACAAGATGCAGAAGTTGCAGATGCAAATAGAGCATTATCTGCACAGGTGGCCGCATCTCTTAAAGAGGCTGATGCTGCTGAAAGAAATGAAAAGTGGGCACAGGTTTGAAATACTTATAGCAAGCAGTTTAGACAGAATGCGCGTGATCTGCAGAATAAAAAGGCACAATCACAATACGAGTCCGATCTGCAAGATGCAGAGAACGAGTACAATGATGCTATTAAAATGGAGTTTGCTGGATTACGTGGCGAATACGAAAATGACCCAAATAAAGGGAGCATGTCTTTTGAATCTTGGGTTGCTTCTGATGTAAATCGACTTAATAGATATAATAAAATTAAAGAAGGCGATGGCGTTAGAGCCGCTACAAATAGATACAGAAATAAGAGGCTTGGCTTGCAAAATAATTACTACTCGACTATATATGGACCAATCGTTGGATATAAATCCGGAGGAAAAGTAGAAAAAACTGTATCAAAGAAGCAAAAACTCGACGTTAACGATAGGCTTGTCTTACAAGGTGATAAAGCAGCAAAACGTGCTGTCTTACAAGCGAGCAACAATCTGCATAAAATGCTGATGAAATTAATGAAATAATATATGAAAATAAAGAAATTTGCAGGCGGAGGTATTGCTTACCTTCCTACAACAAATAGAGTCGCAGAAGAGACCGTAAAAACAACTACGGCCTCTTCTGAGGATTCTTCAAAGAAAAACAAAACAATAGATAAATTATTCGATCTCGTTAAAGAAAAAGGGCTTGACTCTGATGTCGCCAAGTTCTTAGATGCAGTTGATATAAAGCTCCAAATGGGACTTAACCCAGACGGAGAAAATCTTACACAACGTGATCTGGTACAATTAGCTAGAATGGCATCCTCCGTTACTACAAATTACGAACGTTACAACACAGCAGTTAAAAACTTAACGGAGCAGAATGCAGAGGCAGATCTTGCGATTGATGATAGAGGCCGAATATATTGCATGAATACAGATAGTGGAAAAGTTGAAGCACTGACTCCAGATAAAATAAAAGAACAGGAAGGAAAAATTGCTCCTCTTACAAATGCAGAGTTATTAAATCTTAGGCGTAGCAGACCCGATCTTGCATATAACACAAAGATTATTGATGATATAAATAACGCAGTAGGCATTGATACAATCACAAAATATCTGCAAGATACTATTTCTAAGTTTAAAACAAGTACAGTAGAAGGGTACTCTGACAAACAACAGAATGCAATCCAATCTGGATTACAAGATCTTATTGGAGGAGATTTTGACACAAAGCAATTACAGCTTATACAGGCGGGTCCAGATGGAGTTTACAAAATTAAAAATCAGGACACAATTGCTGATAAAAATATATATACTGCTCTTAACTACTTGATGAGTACTCTGCCAAACAAAATGAAAAGGAAACTTGAAGCAATTTCTTTTGCAGAGGGATATGATCCAAAAGCAATGATGGCTACAATGCTTGTTGCAAATACTGAAAGATCTATTTCTGTAGACTGAGAAGGACAGGTTGAAAAAGATGGCAAGCTTAGTAAAACTGCGGCTAGCGAAAAAACCGGAGCAGAAGTGCAACATACACTTGGCGAATCTTACGTTGATGGGGCTAACTTACCGCCTGAAGAACGAATATCAATTTCTCCAGCTGACTCAAATACATCTCTAGTTGTTTCTGGGCAAAACGTTGGCCCAATTAGAAAAGCAAATGGACAAAACCCAGGAGACATAATGCCAATAGCAAGTGTTGCACAAGTTCTTGAAGACGCTTACGCAATTAGGGAAGTGACAAATGGTACGGTTGTTTTTGGCGATCAATTAATTTCTCAAAAAGATCTGGGCGGACTTGTTTATGATGGTTCAAATATGCACAGAGTTGTTATGCCTTCAAAAATAGTTAACGGCAGAGATATTGTTCCAGATTATGAATTGCAAGATAAACTTGATGGAATTATTACCGCAGCCGAGGAACAAGGAATGGATGATGCAACAATACAAAGATATGTAGCACAAGCATGCCCTGGAGCTACATATGATAGTGCTCGTGGTATAATTATATTGCCAAAAGATAAGCAGCATGTTTTCTTAACTTTTGGTGCAGTTGGGTCTCCAGACTTAATTAATTTTAATAAATCAAAATATCTTATTAGAGATGATGATAATGGTTATGTAACGAAAGATGTATACCGAGACGCCGCGATGTATGGTTATGCAAACTCACAAAATGGGCAAAAAAGAAGAGAGCGTTCTGCGGGATCTGCAAAACAAGGATGATGGAGCAGAACATTTACTGGAACAGATCTTTATAGGGGAAATGTGTTTATTCCAATTTCAAGCAATGTTATGGGGTCGGCAATGTATAATCAAGGGTATATTCCAAAGTCTGCATATCATAATATAACTGGCCAGACTGTAGAAAGCAATAGAAAAGAACAAGTATCAAACGAATTTGCATCTGGGCAAAGACAAACTAATTGGTAGTATGGAAGAAAATAAGAGAAATGATTTTTTGGCAACTCTGGTTAAAAATCCAGATCTAAGTGTTGCGGATTTAAAAGATAATAACATAACGCCGGATAACTCGTCTTTACTTTCTAAGGACGAGTATTTGTGTATAGAAGGAGTTAGGAATGCCGATGTTTTTAAAAACGATGCAGGGCAATTTGATGAGAAAAAGTTTGACTCCTATTATAAAAATGCACAAATTCTTTATACTAATTTCGCCAACAATGAATTTTTGGAAAATATTTCCAATAATTTAACATACGGCGAGGACGAGTGGTTTGCCCCAAAAGATGCAATAAAAAGACCGCAAGCACCAATTATAGTTAGAAATCAAATACCGACAATTGATGCGCAAGGAATTGCTTATATAACAGAGACTACACAGGACGGATCAAATCTTAGTATTAGAGAGCAGGCACAACGTGAGAAGATTGTTGATTTTGAAACTGGTGAGGAACTGGATTATTCTCCAAATGATAAAGCGGGTCTTTTTAGTCGGTACACACTCCCATCTTTAGTTGTAGCCCAATGGGATGAAGACGGCACACATATTGAAAACGGGGTAGAAATTCAACACAAAGCTGGAGACTTAAAATTAAATAAACGGGGGCGGCCATATTATGAAACGCTGGGAGATCGAGATATGTACAATAAAGATCTATTGCGCATGTCTGATGTACTTACGGTTGATGGGAGCACCTGAAATCAATTTGATTTTTTTGACTCTGACGATAAAGAAAAAAGTTTTGGAAAAACCGCATTAAATCTTGTTGCTAGAATTGCTCCAATGTTTATTCCCGGAGTTGGTGAAGTTTACGGATATATAACTATGGGAGAGGCCCTTTTGCGTGTACTACCAACTATTGGAAAGGCCACAAATCGGGCTCTTTTTGGGGGCAGTGATAAAGTTAACAATGTGCTCAATGCTTGGGAAAGTTATATGGGTAGGTTTGATCCTACTGCATCTGATTATGGTCGTGAGCATTTTGTTTCTTTTGAAAATCTCGGAAATATGATCGGAGATATTTCTGGTCAATTATTTCAGCAAAGAGCAATTGCAACAATTCCAGCTATTATAAAGAAAATGTCTGGCAGCACAAAGGATATTACGAATATTAGCCGGAATCTCTCGCTAGCTTACATGGCTGCTGCATCTACTTATGACTCCTACGGCGATGCAAAAAATGCTGGAATGTCAGATATGGCTGCTGGGTTGATGATGTGGGGCACAATGTTGGGAACATACGGCTTGATGCATAGTGATTATTTTCGAGATAATTTCTGGAAAGACACTTTTATGGATGAAAGTGATTTGCGGGGCGCAGTTCGTGGTGCAGCAAAAGAAACTGCTGACAAACTTGCCAGCGCAGCCCAAATAACAACTACTAAACAGGCAGCAACTTTTTTACAAAAAGCATCTAACTTTTATCAGAAGAACCTTTTAAATGCGATGCAAAATAAAGGTGTTTCTGGAATTATTGCGAGGGGTCTTTCTGAGGGAACTGAGGAAGTTATGGAAGAGGCAACTGCTGACGCAGTTAAGGCACTTTTTGCTGGAGCTAATGCACTAGGTATACCAATTGCAAAACATGACACAAAACTTGATTTTGGATGAAGTGGAGAGGACTTCACTACACGTTATCTTTCTTCTGCGTTTGGTGGTTTTATTGGAGGAATGGTTTTTGCTGGACAAAATCGTTATGAAAAGTGGCTAAGAAAATCTCTTTACAAATTACCAGATATAAATCCAAATGATATGGAGCGTATTATCTACGGGATTGCATCTGGAAAACGTGGAGAGATAGATGCGTATTTAGATAAATGGTACAAAAAAGGACTTCTTGGAAACAAAAACCTCACAATTGACGGAAAGACAGAATTTGCGCCAGATGGATCTTCTGTTTTTGTCCCAGATGGAAAAGGTGTCGATCAAAACACGGCTGTTTATGAAACTCTTAAAAATGCTCTTGACACAATAGAACAGGTGATTAACTCTGAAGTAGATGTTAAATATCTGACGCCTGAAGGGTTCGAGCAACTTACCTTACTAGGATTTAATATTGATGAAATAAAGAAAAACCCAAACTTAATTGGAGCAAGTACTTTAGTTGCATTAAAAGACTATGGTTCTTATCAAAACGCTCTATACAAAAATATTTCAGAGTTAGTTAAAACAAAAGTTGCGTTACAAGCAAGAATAAAGGAACTTAGTCAAACTAATGCAACTACTGAGGATGAGAAAAAAACACAAGCAGATAATATTAAAAATGACAATGTTGTTAAAAATCTTCAAGAACAGTTAAAAGAGTTACGGAAGAAGAAGGACGATTTGTTTGCTGGTAAATATAACAAATATTATAGTGGTCAAGCTTTTTTCGCTGCGAACAAGCCATTATATGAAAACTTTGTGTCACTAGATCAAAATACCTTTGTTAAGCTAAAATACGGACGTAATTTTAACTCTTTTACAAAGGAACAACAGGACGATCTGATAGAAGAGTTCAAGAACTACTCTGACACAACCGGAAGAAATAATATATATAGAGCATACGATTTATATCTGGATTTATCGAAAAAATATACTGGTACAATTGAAGAGAATGCCAAAAAACTTGAAGATGCTTTAAAAAGAAACAGGCTCCCGAAAACCACTTACGGAATTAAAACTTTTGATGAATTATATAAACTTACAAATGAGTTAAAAGATATTTTAAATGTCGATGAAGCAAGTAGAACTCCGGAGCAGATAAAACGTGCTTCTGAACTTGAAGTGGAAATTAATAAACTCGATGACGATGTAAAGCGAATAGTCGCAAATCCCAGTTTAGCAGATATTTCGACCGATGAAAATATTGATGTTTATACGGGAGGAACAAAAGGCGAGGTTCTGAAACTTTATGATGACAAATCTGCATTAACCGTAGCGCGCAGCTCGAATGCAACAGTTGATTCTGTCTTTAATGCAACTAAATTATATTTGGATGAACTTAGGAAACAATATAAACACGATGCTACTTCTGGGGATTTCAGATATAATGATGCTGCTTTAGAGTTATTTTTATCAAAAGTTGTTTCTTCTTTTAAAGAGAACGTAGGTGTTGATTATGGCTTTAATTCGTATTTTAGTAATATACAAGAAAACCCACGTTATATGGATGGGGATGAGGAAACAAATGAATGGTTCAATTTTAAAAGTGACGTAATCAAAAAATTGGAAATAGATGAAAATAATCCAATTTGAACACAGGGAAGAATTGAAAACGGATCTGAAATAAAGCGATTGGCACAAGAGGTTTTAAATAATGTAGGAAAAAACAACGAAGCCGCAAATAATGCATACAACGCATTACTTTCTGAAATTGGTAAAAGTTCTAGATTGCTGGAAGCTGGAAATGAAGAATATTTAAATGATTTTTTAAATTACATTTTACCAACAATTGACAGTAAAAATATACATGACATAATCACTGAGTTTGACGATTATCGTTCAAAAATCAATTACTCCGTTTTTGGTAAAATTGCACAAACAATTGGCACTGATTTAGTAAATACAAATCTTTTTGACTTAGTACAACAAGAATACCTACATTTAGCTAACTCAAATCAACTAGCTGATTATATTATTAATAGTCCAGCAATAAAAACATCCTTTGCCAATGAAACAATTACACCAATTGTTAAAGCAATAAACGCAGTTATTTCTGGAGCGGCAGATGGAACAAATGCAGTTATTAATAATTTCAAAGAAGACGTTGATAACATGCCACATTTAGCAGAAATGTCTAAAGACACTGCCAAAATGATAGTGGCACAAGGAAATAATTTCCTTGAGCGAATTGCGTTTTTAAGAACTTTGTCTGAAAAAAACGGTAATAGGGCAGTTAAAAAACATAGAGACACTACAGTGAATATGCGTCCTAAGTTTTTAAACGCGGTACTAAATATTGCGGATTCAATAAATAAAGAACTCGGGATTGATATTAAATCGCTGTGAAATGGGCCAAATAATGTTAATGAATCTAATTATAAAGAATTTGAGCAAAAGTGCATCGAGTTTGAGCAAACTTTTTACAACGAAGTACAAAATAAATTTGGTGAAATTACTGATAAAGATAAACAAAAGAAGTTTGCAGAAAAACTTTTAAATCTCGTAAACAAAGGAACTTTATTTAAAGCCGCATCCACAAAACTTTCCCAAAATGAGGATGAAGTTGTTAGTGAGCTTGATTTAATCTATTATTTAGCTACAATTGGATCCGTACCAACGGAAAACTTTTATGCTGCATATAAGACGTTTTTGCCAGATAATCTATTACCAATACCTGGACATGAATTTACAATTAAGCAGGCTGTTGCACAGGCAATTAACCCGTATTTATTTAACTCGTTACTTGATGGAATTAAATCTAATGCAAATTATGATGGAATTTCTAACGTAGCTGTTAAATATTTAAAAGCAAAACCAAATTTGCATAATCTTTCAACAATAATAGGAAGTGCCGGAACCGGTAAAACAGTTGGTGTGGTTGTCAATATAATTAAAGCACTTACACATAATTTAGACTCCCAAATAATTTTCTTGGCCAAAGAACAAAACCAGGCCGACAGAATTATGGAAAATGCAAACGCGGGTATTGCTAAAACAAAAGCTGAGACGGTTGATGAGTATTGTACAAAAGTATTTGGGGAATCTATAAAAGATTATGAAGTAAATAAAGAAACTCACCATGTTGAATCTAAATCAAACGTTACATCGGTTGCATCTGATTTTGATGAAACATCAAAATTAAAGTTACTTGTGATTGACGAGGTTGAGACTTTAACGGAGGCAGAACTTGAGAGAATTTGTGCGGACGCTGAGGATAATGGAATATTTGTTATTGGGGCCGGAGATCTTAAACAACCTCCGACTAATATTAATTTAGTTCCAACCGGAATTGAAGATTGCAATTTTATTAGAACACCTAGTTTATCTGTTTCTATGAGAGCTGGAGTGGCCGCCAAAGTAGAAAATGCAGACCTACTTGGAAACGCACTAGACGTTGTTTTAAACGCAGCGCAAACGAATCCTGAGCTTACTTTACGCGATAGAGATGCACTGATTGATGCAAATTTGAAGGGTGCCGAACTATATTATTACTACGATTCAGATTCTGGTAAAATATATGGGGATATGCAAACAAATGACGATGTTGATTTTAATGAAAAAATTAAAAAAGTAATTGCACTTGATGGTGTTAAAATCGGAATTATTGTTGACTCAAGTAAAATTGCAGAATACAAAACAAAATATGATTTACCGGGAAAAGTTGATATTGTCCCATATGAGAAACGTGCTGGAGGAGAATGGGATTATGTTTTTGTTGATGTGGATCTTAAATCTCACAACAAAAGCGTCGATGGAGTTAGTAAATATTTACTTACTCAGGACGTTTATACATTAACACAACGTTCTAGATTAGGCACTCTTATAAAGAGTGGCGATTTAGATATGTTTACTTTTAAAAACGATCCTAACAAAGTAGACGAGGTTTCTATTCCTAAAAATGAATCTGAAGAATTTAGAAAATGGCGTTTTGATTGTTTGGAAAATATAGCAGACGATGAAAATGCGCTAGATGCTACAGTTTTAGAATCTCCATTGGCTAACAAACCAGTAACTCCAAAATCTACGCCTACGCCAGAACCAACAAAACCAGTTGTAGGGTCAAAGCCTACTCCAGAGCCTATTATAACTTCTAAATCTGAACCAACAATTGAGTCGGTTTCAGAGCCAACAGTTGAACCAGTTGTAGGGCCAACATCTGAACCAGAAACAAGCGCTACTCCAATAGTTGAACCAGGTGAACCAACAGTTGCTACTGAGCTAGAAATAGTTGTTACAGAACCAAAAGTAGATGAATCTGAAGACAATATTAAAGAACTTTTATCAAATGTTAGAAATACATTTAAAGAACTGACCGACAAAAACTTTGACGATGTAACACTACGAGAGCTTATTGATTTTCTTGGAGCTAATAATTTAATTAGCTCAGAAGCGGCAGCTCAATTAAAATCTGAGTTCAACGATATAATGAGTGAAACTGTCGGAAAATCTCTTGGCCTAGAAAATAATGTTGTAACTAATGAACTAAATAAAGCACTAGAAACCACCACAGTAGAAGAAGTTGTAGAAAATCCTGAGGAAGTTATTAATGAAAATAAAAAACCAAAAGCAAGACAAACATTTTGTATGGCTGAATCTGACAATGTTGACGGAGATGTTGACGAAAGATATAATGGTACCGAATTAGAGGAGGGCGATATTTATGATGCACTTGACATAGATCCTGATCTAAAAGATGTTGATGATATTGGTGTAGCGGTCGATCAATTATCTTCTGAATTTAGAAATGGATTATTTAGTGATAGTGATAGCATAAAGAACTTAGCAATTAGTGTTGGACTTAAAAGAAAGTTATTGAAGTTTTCTTTTGATAAATATATGATATTACCATATAAAGAAAAAGGTGCACAACTAACTGCTCGATTTACAAACGGCGAAAAATGATTTGATATACATCTTTTAGATATCGAAGATACGCTTAGTATTTTTGGGGAGTACACTGGTCCAATTAATTTTGTGAAAAAATTAAAATTAAGAAAAAATACTGGAAATTTTACCCCAGTTGATGATTTTGCTTTTGATAATAATGTACAAGTAAACAAACGAGTTGGAATTGTAGATGTTCCAGCAACCACTAAGTTTCCAATAGGAACCCTATCTTCAAGATCGAATAAATACGTCATGGAAAATATGGGAAAACCGATGGTAACGGTAACCGATGAACCTGCATTAGCGAAGCGTTATATGCAGTTGGGGTCTGCCGGGTATACTACTGAAAATGGAAACACAATACAGGCATACGATAAGTTTGTAGTTATGGGAGTACAATGCATTGCTTCCTTTGATCAATTTTTTGAATTAATAAACAAATACCGTGATCAGACTGGATGGAATAAAGATAACCCAAAAGTTAGATTTACTTCAAAAACTCCAAAAAATTCAAGTTATGAAAGCCCATATGTTTCTGGTTCTGAGGTTGTTGATGATATCAAATTTTTAAAAGACGAAAAAGGAAACATCAGACAGCTTCTTCCAAGAATCAGAGCTGCCAAATTGATATCCGCTGCTTTATTAGATAGTAAGAGTGCACAATTCGCATTAAATTCATTAATGCATATTATGCAATCCGGAAATGCAAAAGTGGGTTATTTGGTGAATATCGAAGATATTAGTATAGGTTTATATAATGGAAAGTATGTTGTAGGAAACTACGACTCAGATATGAATTTTGTACCAAATCCAGCATACTCTATTTCAATTGATGCAAATACTGGTTTGTTTGATTTAAATCAGATTTTATCAGAAATGGGTTATGACTTAACGGAAAATGGTTTACCAATAGTACACTATACTTATTATAGTAAGTATCCTGGGAAAGAGCTATTTGTTAGAGATGTGTCATCAAACTGAGAATTAGCTCATACTATCGGAGCAATTGAAAACCAATCTGAGATAAATAAATTTATTGAATTCCTAAAGAATACAGAGTTCCCAAATGGAGTTTATCTTGATGACCATGCAATTGGTAAAAATAGATCTATCGAAAAATCAGTATACTCAACACTGGAAACTGGTGGCAGAACATACTATACAGACTATGAACTAGAACATGGGACCATATATAGTCTTGAGCTTGACGGAAATATTAAACCTATTGAGCCAAAATCTACTAATCAGGAAGTAGCTATTACGCCGGATGTTACAGAAACTACTGAAACTGCCATAGAACCTATGCGGCCATTAACGCTACAGACATTTTTGAACGACAATCTACCTGGAATTTCCGCAACTAGTATTGAAGATGCAAATCGACAATTAAAAAACAAGGCGTCCGATTGAGTTTACAAACAAATAACATTTGATGGAACAAACTATACTATAACTGAAACAGATGATTTAAATATAAAGAGTTGATTAAAAGAAAGATGAAATATTGACTTAAATGGCAATGAGGAAGAAATACTCGATTTTGCAGATTTTGTTAGATCTCTTGAAAATAACGAAATAGAAAGTGAACTTGATGTAATAATATATAAAACACAATCTGGTCAATTATTATTTAAAAAATATAATAATAAATTTAAATTGACCGAAGATATATTTTATATAGATGCATCTGAGAATATACATAATTATATAGCCTCCAAATTTTTCAACACTGTTTCTTTTGATCAAACCAAACTCTTTGATACAATTAAGAACAACTTTGAATTATCGCAAATTTTAATTAAATTTGAAGATCAATTTGAATGTTAAATTAAATAATTTTTTATGCGTTGTAATTTTGTAAAAGACAAAGACATGATTAGAGCGCTTGCTATTTATGTTGGAACTGGTGGGAACGTAGATTCGTTCCTACCGGGAACCAACTTTAATGAAGAATTAGCAAAAGCGTTCAGTAACCCAGAAGATGCCAAAAATGCTTTACTAGAGCATTTTGGAAAACTAGATGAACCAAAACCAGAAATAGAACCTGTTGTGATTATTGATGGGGTTGGTAATTATAATAGAGACGAGTCCTCGGATAATATAGCTACTTATTATGTTGGCGGTTCTGGGTTTATGAGAATGCAACAACGTTTTAAAAAGGATATATTAAAAAACTCTGTTTTGGATATTGATTTAAAAACGGGTAAATACACATTTGTTGACGCATTCGCTCAAGTTACTGGTGGAGTAACACAGTTGCAACAAAACATTTTGTTATATAAAAATAGTCTTATAAATATACTTGCTTCTGTTGATGATAAAATTATTAAAAACCAACTAACAGATTTAAATATTTCTAATGCTGATTATACAAACATTATAACAAATATTTTAACAGAATTTGAGAATTATTTGAAAACGCATGACCAAGCAACTCTTGAAGTAAATGGAATTTATGATGCATATGTAATATTAAAAAATTTTGATAAACTTATTGAATCTAATACCCCGTTTATAAAAATAGATAAGAGTTTCAGAAATCAAAATCTTGAAGGCATCGCTAAATATTTATTTGATACAAACGTCAGTCATTATTCTGGATTTACTTCTGACGATAGTGCTGATATTTCTCGACAAATTAGTGGTCTTGCAGAAACGCTTTTACAAATAATACCAGAAGTTGAATGGAATGGCAATGTACTTGAATCATCACCAATTGGGAAGTCAGGATTTAATGGAGCAATGCAAACATTAAAAGAGGCATTGCTTTATACAAATGTACTTGGAGAAGAGATTGTTGATGGTCAAACGCTCGCATCTAAATTTAGAGAAACGTTTAATGCAGGAGCCGGTGCTTTGCTAAATTCTGAATACGGGCTCGCTGCAATGATTGATGCTTTTATCGAAGCAAACCAAAAGACAAACGATTTAGCAATTAGTTCCTTTGATAGTTATAGGCAGCGTTACTTACATAATAAACTAAACGGAATAAAAACATATTTGCTTTCAAAGAACACACCAGAATACATAAAGAATATGTTTGTACAAATGTTTCTGAAAACAGAAGCGACATCTTATCGGGTTTATACATTTGACCCAGAAACAGAATCTTTTATGGGAAAGAATCTTGTTTCTAGAATGACACTAAACCAGAAATATGCTTTTCAAAGTGTTATTTCTAGTGGCCTTAAAATGATTGTAAATAGTACCCGGTCTTATGCTAGTAATATTGCAAATAAATATGATATTAATATAAAATCTAATGGAAGTAGTGAGCTTGTTACAATAACTAACAAGCAGATAAATAAATCTGTTATGATTTCTTATAATAGAAATAGTAATGGAATTATGGATATTTCTCAAACTAGCTCTGTTGTAAATGATGATAATGAAGTTGTGCAAGCATTTTTACAAGATGTATATAATTATGTTATCCCAGATACATATGCAAACTGTGTAACTAACCTTGATAATTATGATTGAAGAAATGACTTTGCTCCATTTATCGTTCTTGCAGCAAAGCAAACAAACAAAAAACTTGGTAAAGAATATGGGGCTGATCCAGTAATAATTAATAGCAATAATGAAATTGATGTTTCTAAATTTAATAGAAACATACTCGCGGTTGCAGAAAGACTTGGTGTTATTTATGGAAATTCTATACGAAATACTGTTAAAAGTTTGAGTGGAAATAATTTACCATTATTCCAATTAACTAGTCTCGAATATAATTGAAAGCAGTGTCTTGATGACGTTAGAAAACATCCGAATCCGTTTAATATGCAAACTTTTAATTTGCTGTATGATAACGAGGACTTAGTTGTTGCTCCACAAATTAGAAACGAGATTGATATTAATGGCAAAACAAAATCCCCAACACAATTGTCTGTTAATGAGTTAAATAAACTCGGAATTGTTGATGACTTCTTTTTTGAATACTTGCGCAATAAAGCGAACAAATCTGATGATGCTGTATTATATCTACAGAATGCAACATTCTCCGATAAATCAAAACAGTTCTTGCCTGGTTTTAAATTAAATCACTTGTTACACGGATATGCAATAGAAAGTGTTTATGGCAAAGCGGTCACCCTTGAGGATATTATTGATGATATTATTAAAAACGGAGATGCCAAAATAACAAATGTTATTTATAATATTCGTAAAAACAAATATTTAGCCGCCGCTTCTAAACTTTTAAAAGATTATAATGAAGTTTTTAATTTTGGTTTTGATATTGATGCGATCGAGTCTGGCAATATGCAAAAGTGTGTCAATGCGTTAAATGTACTTGATAAATGGATGTTCGACTCCAAGCAAACAATAAAATCACTTGAGGATGCGTTTTATGCGAAGGGTGTTGATTTTAAAAGGGAATTTCATGCGTATCAGCCGAAAGTAAAAACGTTTGGAAAGGCAAGAGTAAATGAAACGATTTTGGCATATTGCAAAAATACAACCAGTTTAAAAGCCTGAAATGAATATGAAAATAAAATAAAAGGTGAGTTTGGAAACAACATTTCGTCACTTGCATTACATGGTTTTGATAGAAATACAAATACACAAATTGAAGCAATTTTAAAGTGAGCAAATGAAAATAATATTGATTTAAAGGAATACTACAATCCAATAACAAAGGAATTTAAATTCGTTAATAATGGCAATTTAAATAAAATTGCGGACGCATATTATTACATTGAGCAGTTACTAACTAATGAATTTAACTCTCTTGAAATTGGGGAAATCTGGGCACACCCAAATAAAAATAATGATACTAAAAATTACGAGAAATACTCTATTGCGAATCGTTTAGCAAATCAAATAAAACGCTCGGTTATTTTTGGATCGACAATACACCCATTTGCTCAAAATATAAAAGATCAAAATGGATATTTTACTGGTGTGACAGATCAGTTAGAGATTGCTGTTATTGATGATGAGGCCGGAGACATATATACAATTAATGGAGTTTCATCTACGGTTGATTCTCAGGATGGTTCAGGACATTGCACCGCGCTTGAAGCGTACTTAGAAAACCAATCTTTAGTTGATGCTGCGGTTGGGGTAAATAAGAAAACAATTGTCCATGATATTGACCCAGAAACAGGAGTGCCACTTCTTCTTAAATGGGCTGTATATGCTTTAACAAATGATGTTAGACGAATGGGCTATGATTCAAAATCGAACGTTGAGTCGCTTGTTAAAAAAATGTATAGCAAACATAAATTTAATATAGATCTCAATCTAGATAAAGATTTTGATGAATATAAAAGAAATGGTGGACAGCTTTATACTAAAGATATAATTGCTGGTGGAGAACCAAAACTTGTTACAAAAATTATTAAAAACTCCGACGGCTCTTTTCAACGCGCATATGAAGACGGGACTTTAAGTAGAAAATACTATTGTAACACACTTTATGAAATTGATCAATTGTTTGGTGGAGCTTGAACATATAATAAAAACGAGAAAGGCAAATTTATACCAAATGAAGAAAGTGTCTCACTACTCGCATCAGCGGCAATTAAATACAATTTACGAGACAAACAAGTTGCGTATGCAGTGAATACTAGTGCTTGTAAGGTTGGTGCTACAAACGTTAATTCTAGCGACGTATTAAAAGATGAAAATGAGTTACGGACATTTAAAGTACACTCAAAATATGCTGGAGTTATGATGAATGCTGACCACGAGCTTGATATAGCGGAAGTTACTGAAATGTCACAGATGATTTCTGCGCTTATTGAGGATGGACATTATACTAAATTTGTAACCGATATTTACAAAAATATTGGTAATATTGCACTGAATAATGATAAAATCAATAAAATTATTTCTATTGTTAAATCTAATGATCCAAACAAAAAACAGAAAATGATGGAAATAATTGGCAAATCATTAATTGCTAGTTTTAGCTCCGGAGCAAAAGATACTATTGGTTTAGCTCAAGCTTTTATTAAAAAAGCATCACAAGAGTTTCAACGAGCAAAATCGCGGGGCGAAGACTACGAATTTACAATCCCGATTAGTGATCCAACAATTTATGGAGCATTTGTTTCAGATGTCGTCTCGTCTATTAATAAGGCCGGTATCCGTAGAAAATACGAGGGTTTTGCCGGAGTGCTGAATCCGTCATATAACATGGTTCAATACTACTCTGATGGAAATAGAAATATGCTATTTAGCGAATTTAATGATTATTGCCAAGAACAATTAATGAAAGCCGGAATTAGCCCAGCGTTGATAACATCATCCTGAGTTAATTTTGCTAGAAATAATCCTATTATTAATGGAAAAGTCTCGCCGTTATTGAGGGAAATAAATAGAAATGAAATTGATTTTGAGGATACAGTTGTTATAATTAGGCCAGATCAAAGTATTATTAAATATTATATAAAAGACGCCCCAACATATGAACTTGTAAAACACCAACTCGACTTTACCGGATGTTCACTTTATATAGATACAGCAGAAGCTAGAAATTTACGTGGCACTGGAACATACTTTAATGTTAGTGATGGGGCCGGAAACAAAATTGGAACATTCAATATATTTGATCTTGACTCCGTTAGAGCTGCACAATTCATAAATGAACTTGGAAATGATAGAAAACTTAATGGAGATGCAACGCACGACTTTAAAGTAAATTTAATTAACAAAGTCCTAGCTGAAAATCCAAATGCTTACGGCGTGACGGATCTTGATAAATGTAACAATATTACACAAGATATACTTGAAATATTTGATGAAAAGGGAGAAATACCTTGACAAACTAGTTTTGGGGAAAATCTTGGACAGAAATATTTTGTTGATAGTTATTATGTTCGTCCAGCAGAAATAATTGCAGGACGTTACCAAATGGAAAAACTTGGTTTAGGTAAAAACGACCATATTTATGATGTTACAGGTCCAGAGTTCTTCCTTAAAAAGCTTCAAACAACATACGGATTTCCAAAATTAAATGGGGATACTAGTGGCGCATATGATAAAATATTATACCATAATAGACAACCAGTTTTAGTTAAAATCGATCCGGATACATTTTCTAAAAATAATTTAGAATTACTTGAAAATAATGATATTAATATCGTTGGAGAGGACATTAAAAATGGATCGGAAGTTGTTATAACTACAAATAATCCAGATAAATTTAAGTTTTCAACACTGACAGATAAAGTAAATAAATATTTATTAATAACAGTAGCGTCTGAAGAGGATTTTAATGAACTCTATGAATCGCAATATTTTGATGATGTATATAGAAATAATATAGATTTATATAATGAGGACGGCTTGTTTGATTTACTTTCAAATAATAACACACTTGTTTATAACGGAAATTATATAAATAAAAATCAATTTGATTTACTCAATTCCGACGAAAAATATAAAGTGCTTTTAGACAACGACAATCTTCGTGTTAATAAGCAATTAGAAATTGCAGCTAAAACAAGATATGAAGCGTTTAAAAGGGGAATTGAGTTGATTGGAGCACGTATTCCAACTCAAGCAATGCAGTCATTTATGCCTTTCAGAGTGATTGCATTTTCAAATTGTGACGAAAATGCTGTTTATGTACCTGTTGCAAATACGGCAATTGAAGGCTCAGACTATGATATTGATAAGCTCTATTTACTTGCGGCTTCAATTTTAAAGAACGGAACTGTTTCTGCGGGAAGTAGTTTACAGAAATATGTCGGATTCGATGTTGCATCAAAATTATATACTCCAAGAGGTAATAATATAGTAGCAGGTAACACTGGAGTTAAAGTAAATGGAACGTTGCTAACTACATTTACAGAGGATCCGAATAATTGAAGTGAAATAACTAAATCAAACTTTATTTCAATTGTAAATAAAATAGGAAATTCAGTAGATGACGATAGTGATATTTCTGTTAATTTTGAAAATACTTTAAATTTGCCAGAACAAAAATTTCAAAAGCAAGTTAGGAAGTTTTTGTCAATGGTAAATAAGCACTCAAAAACCCCATCATATATAAGAGATTCTATGGAAGCTTTGAAAAGCAAAGTTTTTTCTGGAATTTTCCAAGTAACAACGTTTGCTCAAAACCAAATGAAAGCTCAAATTATGGTGGATGCTTGTACAGGAGAACTAAAACGACGTGCGGCAGATACAGTTGCTGGTAGTGCAGAGAAATTAATTACACCAGACAATCCAGCAAGTAAATATATTATGCAAGAACAATGTATGCTAGGAAAAGCGGTAGTTGGTATTGGTGCGGTTTCGTTGAAGACATACTTTATTTTGTCAACAATGAATCAACAAAAAGCGGAACGTTGTACTGATTTAATTAACGCTGGTAATTATGAGTTGGCAGAGAATGTGCTAAAAACAATGGTCATTAATGGGCCGTACGGCATAACAACAATTGCTAACACAAATTTAAGACAAATACAAAGAGCTCTTAATAGGGCGCCGGAAACACAGGAAACAAATAGAATGTGATCTGTTTTAAATGCTTTAATTAAAAATTCACAATTTATTAGTGCACCCGAATTTTTGTCTGGAATTATTTCACTAGCAGCAGATAACGCAAAAGATTTGGCACTGCCTAAATTAAATGCAACGTCTGACCTTGTTGATATATACACAACATCCGCAATGCTTGGAATACCTTTCCAGGAAACGGCTAGAATTATGACATCTGATATATTTAACTGAATGACAAAAGCTGGAGCTAATGATATTTTTGATGATTACACAGATGGAAACAAGGTGAAGAAAATGGTGAAATTTATTCTTTTCCAGAATTTTGGAAAATTAAATATGGGACAAATTTATCAAGTTATTAATAAATATAATAATTGAGCACCAAAACACGGAAAACCTGTTATTAATACAAACAACGTTGAATTACCTGTAATTCTAAGTAATATTTTAAACATATCTAATATAAAAGAATTTTTATCTGCGCAAGATGGCATGATACAAAACGCGGCAGAATATATGTCAGAGGAGGCCCAGATAGCATATGATAGATTAGTACAAGATGCTTCAGACCAAGGACTACCTATACCAGAACCGGATATGTTAAAACAAGATTGTTATAATGCATATAGAGTATTTGAGAATTATGAACAAATGCTATCAATTGGTTATGATGTAGAGGATATTGAAATATTAAATAAACTTCTTAACATTGTTACAGAAATGACAACATTGGGGCAACAGGGTTCTATTAACCAAGGAATGAAAACAAATACAAATGATTTTATTTCTTTTAGTAGGAAAATTTCAGATATGATAAACGATAAAATTGATGCACTAAATAAAGCTTTGAAAAAGGACGCAGCAAAGAGGGACGTTAAATTTAATCCATATCCACAATTTAATATGACTAAATATCTGTTAGACCCAGAGTATAGAGAAAATGAAATTAACTTTTATGAGGACGCACTAAAAAGCGGATTTAACATTTTGGAAGCACTTGCATATTCTCCGAATTTCTTTAACATGTCTCAACTCGTGCCATTTACAGAAGAAATGCTAAAGAACTCATATGCGTATCGAGTAATTGAACAAGTTAGCAACGAGTTACTTGATAAGAAAATGTTATATAGTATTTCTCAAAATGACGCAAAACAAATTTCAAATACTGTGTTTGATGCAATGATTTATAGTTTTCTTATAAATGGCGATTTTGAAATGGACTTAACTCAGATTGACTCTGATTTTAGTATTTATACTCCTGATAAAATGTTGAGTGAAACATCTAGAAAGAAACTAACTCTAAAAACCCCAGAGGAAATTGCATCATTTAAACATTTGATGGAAACAGTAATTATTCCAAAACTTCGCTCGGATTCTAGATATTCTGATAATCAATTTATTAGAGATTTGGGATTTCAGGAAGATACTGCTGGTAAAACAAAACTCGCATTACCGATACAGATGATGAATGTGGACTCTGATACGGGAACGCAGTCTAGATATTCTCGTTACTTGGATGATTTTAATAAACTCTGTAAAGATTCAATTTATGGCCAAAATATCGGTTCGTTGATGTTTTTGTATAACTTAATTGTTAATAAAAACGGATACGGGCAAAATTCTTTAACTAGAATATTTGAAGATCTAATTGATAGTAAAAATCAACCAGAATCAATACAAGCATACTATAAATGAATTGGAACTTTAGATAAGAGTGGTCAATCTATAGATCCAAATCTGAGTGCAGATATTTTATATAGGATAAAGAACTACTCTCGTGGAACAAAAATTCAAACAAAAAATCTTATACAAAAAGTTAACTTAAACTCGGACTTTACGTTTGAATTACCTTATACAGCAAAATTAAACCAAGCAAAATGGCTTAACAACCAGCCTTATTTGGCCAATGTTACTACAGTTGGGAACATTGATCCGGTTGAGGCGATTACCGCGTTGGGGGCTACAATTAATAATATAAAACCTGGCACAATTACATTTATAACGGACGCTATAGTAAAAGAACAAGGTTTACCAAAAGAAGCTGGTTTTGTTATGAATGGAAAGATTTATATAAATAAATCAAGGTTTAATAATGTTGCAGATGCAATTGGGGTAGAAGCACATGAGCTTTCCCATTTAGTTTTGGCCGCAATGAAAGTAAATCAGGATTATAATTTTAGAAATGCTTTTTATAAATTATTAGCGTCAGTGAAGAACGATCCAGACTACAATAAATATATGGAAGCATATCCAGATTTAGTTGGTTCAGACTTAGATGAGGAGATTGTTGCATCAAAAATTGGAAAACTTATTGCAAATCAAATTAGTAATAATTCAGATTTGGAGTTACAAATAGTAAATGGGGAAATGTTGCTTGATGCCTTTAATGTATTGTTTAATAATAAGAATATTACGTTAAGGGACATTGTTAATAGTAACACAGAGTATCTTTTGGAGAATTTTGCTAAAAATATATTTAGTTTTACAAATGAAATAAATGAGGATTTTATTAAAAAAGATCAGCGTATTTCTGGTATTAAAACTAGATTATTTAATAGTACAAACTCAAATTGGAATTTAAAACAGGATTGTAAATAATGAAAGTATTACAAAATGGATGTAAATGAAAACTTACTTGAGATGGTAAGTTAATTGAAACAACAATTGGTGGGGGTCTAGATGACGAGGGTCTAGACTCCTTCCTTTTAAGAAATTCAAATAATAAAGTTTTTGATAAAGTAAATAATATATTTTATTCAAAAACAATGCAAGATCAAGTAGATGATAAAATTAAAGAAATTATTGCTGATAGAAAAAGTGGGGCAATTGAATATGCACATAAATTCCAAAACGAGGACGGCGAACCAGAAGTAGAAATGATTTTAAAAATTCCAGATTCGATTGGTACAACTCGTTTTTTATCTGAAGTAAATTTAGAAAATGGGAAACCCCTAGTTACTAAATTTGATCAAGAAGACTGAAAATCAGATAAAATTAAAACATATAATAGTTCTACTCCAGTTTTAAATATATTAGACCAAGACATGACTAAGTTTGCATTAGATAATAATAAAACTCCAGAAGAAATGATTAAAATGGAAATGGAGTCTTGGCCTAAATTAACAGAAACAGGAACAGAGGTCCATAAGATATTTGAGGATATTTTTAGCGATAAAACTCCAATTAAGCCAAAATCATTGTCAGACACAGTGTTCAATAGTCTTGTTGCGCAAGTAAATACATTTAAAGATTCATTAAAAAAGAAGTATCCAAATTGTCGTTTTTATACAGAATTGGGAATTAAGTCAAAAAACCTCGCTCCAGATATGCAGGAGCTTCTGAATAATGCAGGACTTACGTCTATAAATGGTGTTATCGACCTTTTGGTTATTGACGAAAATGGAAATGGGCACGTTTATGATTATAAAGTAACTCGTAAAGCAATCGCACCAACAGGAGACGACATAAACACTTGATGAAAAACCACGGGAAATAAAGCAATTCAAACAAGGCATTTGTGGCCTTCAACAAAGAAACTGGCTGCAGAATACCAATTAGAATTATATAAAAATATGCTTAGTGCATATGGAATTAACACAATTGACACAAACGTTGTTCCGATCAAAATTAATTTTGAGTACGATAATTCTAACAACCCATTTGAAGTAACTGGAGTTAAAGACATTAATGTGCCTACCGAGTCTGGTATAATTAAAAATCCTGCAAAATGAAACGGTGGAGAACATGCAAAACGAATTAAAAAAATGTTTACAACTACGGCTACAATTGATCCCGACGAAGTAACTAATCTTTCTAAAGTTTGGGATAGTTTTTTTCCACAAAATAGTATTATTGCCAAAAGAGAAACGGAAAGAAGTAATGTCGATTTCTATAAAAAGAACGATTCCTATGTGCACAAGGTACTACCAGGTGAACGTTATTATGGAGAACCAGGACATGAGTATAGACTTTCCTTAAAAGGAGTCAATTCTAAATATGTGTACTGCGATGAAGCTGATCTTGATAATAAATTAACAGAATATATAAACACATTAGCTATATCTAGAGCTGATTTTAGTGTAAATATTGCAGAAGCAATCGAGAATGTTAAATCTGGGTCTGATGAAAGCGAGTTGTTTAATTTGGTTGGAGAAAAGCAACAAAACTTTTTTCGCACTTCAATAGAAAAATATTTACGTCCGGAATGGCAATTTGTTCCAAATCCAGCGATGAATTCCCTTGGTTTACTTGTTTTTAAAAATGGAAATCGTTGTGAAATAGTAACACTAACTGACAAGGCGCTTCGAGTAACACAAAATCTTGGGGAAGGAAAGTCTATTTTAGGGAAAACAGTTGATGATAAACACGTTGATGCCAGAGAAATACTACCTGCAATGCAGGGTAATATGGAGCTAATAAAAGCAATGATTTATATTTCCCAGCACGAGGATGTTTTTGATGGCTTAAAAATCACTGGCATTAAAGTACTCAATCCAAAGAATGGAACTGAAATGAGTGTCCTTTTATCACAATTAATTAATAATTACAATGCGCTTGTTGCGGAAAATAAAGCGTCTGGAGCAAAACGAATCAGTCAGCGTCTTTTTGCGTCGGATTTTGAAGCAATTGTAAAAAATGCAGAAGATTATGTAAATGGGCTAGAACAATTACTTGAAAATGGTGGTCACGGAGCAAATGACAATTATTATACTACAGAATGGTTTTCAAACGCAATAGATTTATTTAAAAAACATTATGGAAATCAAATGGATTTTAATGCTGGCTATCAAAATACTGCAATTTGAAATGCGTATCAAAAATTATATGATGGGCTCATTTTGTCACAAGGATATAAAACACACGAAGAAACCGACAAGGAGGATGTTATTTCTGGAAAGTTTTATGAATTAAATGGATTGCTTATTTCATCTCCACAATTATCCGCTTCTTCAAATATACGTGAATTAGGTCAAGCAATTGATGATTATGCAATGGAGGTTAGAAAGCGTTGTTTTGAGATGGGAATGCCTTTTGATTTAGCTCTTAGAAAGTTCTATGAAAAGCACGGTACTGGCGCAAAGGTTTTTGATATATTTTATGCCGATAGAGAAAACCTTATTTTAAAAGATCCAGATTCTCCGGAATTTGCTGGTGATCAAGAAGCAAAAGAAGTACTTAATTTGTTTTTAAGAACACTTGCCAAATTGCGGGATCCAAATATAGAAACAGAAGAAGACTACAAACGCGCAAAACAACGGGAGGATTATTATGCAATCCCGTTACTCGAAGGAACATTTACACGCCAAGCAAAGAATATTGGATTTTTAAAAGCAGTTAAAAATAAATTTAAAGAAAACTGAACTACGACCAAGAATCTTTTTATGGGAGAGGAGGTTGAATATGGTATGGATAATTATATATCCGAAAACCAGGAAGTTTATAACAAACTTAAATATGACAACATGCTTGCTAGGCAAGATAGGCTCGTGAAATACGGTGGTGCCGGAATGATGGAAACGGACCTTGAATTAATAATGCATGCGGCATTGGTAGCTTTTAATCGCTCAAATGTTAGTAGAAAAGTACTCCCAATTATTACTGGCCTTAAAATGGGTCTTGAATATCGAGACGCGCATGGATCTTTTGAAAATAAAGGAAAGCGCCAGGATATGGCAAACATTAGAAAACGTTTTGACCAAATTGTAAAAAGTAAACTTTATGGAGAATCGATTGTCCCAGAGAAAGCACAAGGCTTGCTAAAGTTTATTAACTTAGTTAAATCGTTTTTTACAACAATGACCCTTTCTTTAAATAGTAGATCTTTCTTACGAGAAACTTTATCTGGTATTTACAATGGAGTTAGCCGAGCTGGAGTAAAAATGTACCCAGGAATTGACGAAAAACACTATATTGAAGGACTAACTTACGTTATGCAAGAATGCCCTAAAAATTTTAGTGGAGTTAGTCTTTTACAACAACTAAATGCGGTTTATGGAATGGCAAACCAGTCGCTTAACCAGTTGCAGGGATATAAAGTTAATTGGGCGCATATTAGCCATTGGGGAAAAGACACAGCATTTTTGACGGCCTCTTCCCCAGACTTCTTGCATAGAATGGCATTACTTATTGCCAAAATGAAAAGTGACGGTTGTTTTGATGCTTATTCGCTTGATGAAAATGGATTGTTAAAATACGACTTTAAAAAGGATAGGCGATTTGAACATTTCGTTAATGGAGAAACTACAAATGAGAATTATTTAAAAGAAAAGTCATTATATTTAACAATGATCGATGAGTTCAATAAAACCGGCTTTAAAAATCCAGACGGAACACAACTAAATGCAGAGAATATGGATGCATTACCACAGGCATATACACGAATTGAGGGGCAGAGTATTAAAAACTTTGCAGATTTATTATATGGCCATTATGATGATGAATCGAAGTCGTTGTTATGTGACACTTTCTTAGGTTCTATTTTCTTGCAGTACAAGACATTTTTAACAGCAAAAGTTGAGCAGCTCACAATGACGAAAGGAGTTTATAATACTGCCCAATTAAAACAACAGTTTGATAAAGACGGAAATCCATTATATGTTAAATATTACTGGGACGAAGATAACAAACCACATAAAGACACAATTTTACAAAGCGAATATGAAGCACTTTCTGATGAAGAAAAAAAGGCATGTAGGTTGTTGTTTGCTTATGAAGGTTCTCCAATGCAAGGTATTTTCCAGGAGTCCATGAATGTTTATAAAACATTATTAACAATGAATCCAGAAAAGATTAAAAAGGTATGGAGTGACCAAACAACGAGAGCAATGTTTATGTTGCAAATACATGATTTGTGGTTCTTAGGGTTGATGATATTCCTAGTCACTTATGTGTTTGGTACAATGGAAGACTTGGATGATCCACTCAACCAGAAGGCTGTATATAGTGCAATGCGTAAAGCTGGACCAGTTGAAAGTCTTGCATATAATGTACTTGCTGGATCTATGGCAGATTTTTCGTTGCCAAATATAATTAACTCGTTTACAGATAAGCCGCCAGTAGTATCTGCCCTCTCAAAATTTGCTACAACTTCAATGAATTTAATTACCGGTGATTCGTCCGTTACAAATTGATTAACACGAAATATTGGTGCAATTAGAGATCTTGAGGGACTTACAAATATGATTGATGAATAATTAAAAAAATAACCCCTACACAACCGAAAGGTCATGTAGGGGTTTTATTATATGATATTGTTCCAAATAAAATTCACAATTTTGTGAAAAAATAGCTACTACAATAGCTAAAACCTCTATTGTAGTAGTCAAAAGTTGTTCTGTAGGAAACTAGTGTTTCTCTGTAACTAACTAATATATAATGTATTAACCCTATTTTTAACAATAATCTCTTCTTATCTAATTATTAGTTTTGTAAAATATTTTTATAAATACAAAATAAATAAACAATTATTTTTTATTATGAAAAAATGTGCGCACTCTGCGCATATATTTTCATAATAGTGCGCATATATTTTCAACTAACTATACTTAATATATACTTAATAACTATACTTAAATAAATTTCAAAAGAAAAAATAAGGGGCGTGTAGCATAAAACTACACACCCCTATATATTATTCTTCTGTTGTTTCATCTTCCGTGTAAGTCAAGATAACTTTTCTAGTTTTTGGTAATTCATTAATTTTCCCCTTATAAAAATACTTCGGATTCAAATAATATGTCGATCTATGTTTTGGATCTTTTATGATTGTTTGTGATTTTGCCAGCCCTGAAATACAGTTTCTAATCGTTTGTCTTTTTATTCCGAGATCATTTTCAATTTTATCAAAAAGTAAATCTCCTACAACTATACAATTCCCAGTCATTCCGTCATCTGGGTAAGACGAAAATTTTCACAACCAAGCTAACACTCGCAACTCCGTCTGCGTTTTTATATTCATTATTCCGGATAAATCGTTCAGATATAAATAAATAAAATTATCTTTTGTGTACTTTCTCTCTGCCACGATTGTAGTGGTTTCTTCTAAAATTTCTCCAGTGTTGGAGTCTACTACTGTTTTCTTTTGCTCTTTCATAATTTTTATACTTTTGTTAACTACATTTTTATACTGCAAATATAGTTATATTTTTTATAAAAAGCAAGAGTTTCTACTTTTTTTCGAGTATAAAGATTGTATCAATGGAGTATAAAAGTAGTGTCAATGGAGTATAAATATTATATAACTGGAGTATAACTTTTCACATCAACGTGTTATATATCAGGAACTTAACTATGTTTTTCCTATATTTATATTATATATAACAAAAAAATAAGGGCCATACAGCTTTCGCCATATGACCCTATATATTACTCTTCGTACTTTTTTAATATTTCATCAAACTTTTCCTCAGGAAAATCATCCTCCATTGCGTTGTCTATAATTTCGTACACCTTAGGTGCTCCCTTTTTAAACATATTTTTTACTCTATCAAAGTAATTTCTTCTATGCTCCTCCATTGTAACAAGCACAATTCCAAAAAGAGCCATGAAAAACATTCCTGCAAACACAGAAAGTACAAGCAAAATTGCCAAAATAATAATTGTTGCTACCATTAGTTATATTTCTTTTTAAAATAATTATATGCCCATTTATATAACTTACAATTTCGGGCAAGATCTAATGTTCTATTAAATTCACCCTGTGACGCATCGTATAAAGCAAATGCAAACACAAAGAAAGCCACTCCTACAAATCCAAATAAGAGAGTTGCTACTAGCACATAAAGGAGTATTCTAATTAAGACGATCATCATTCGGAACTAGCCACAAAATAATCAATCCAAGTAAGCCTAGAAAGAAACCAAGTAGGCCTCCGATAAGCATATTGGCAGACTTGTTATCTTTTATAAAGTTCTTCTTTCCTCCCTCTTTTATAGCGAAATAAATAATTGTGATGTAAATAATCACTGTTAAGAGCATTGTAAATCCGTCCATTTTACTATTTTATTAAATAAATCTTCAAGAGTTCCGTTGTTTTCAATTATAAAATCAAAATCGTGATTCTCTTTCATCTCTAGCACTTCGTTTTCACTGGAGTGTTGTTCTGGTGCACAATTCGGGTTGTCTATGTATATAACAATTCCCTTATGTTTTCTAACCGCCTCTAGTTCTATTTTAAAACGCAAGTCTGTAATAATCATTTTATCAAAAGTGTGCTTCATTGCCCTTTCAGCCCAAAAAGCATCTCCGAAAAGTCCCCTAACAATTTCCGTGCCAAAACATTGTAGGAGTTGTCTAATTGTTATAAAATGTGTTCTTAAAAAAGAAAAATCTTTTTCGGAAATCATTTTAATAAAATCAGATTCAGAAAGAGTTTCCTCTTTTGGAGGAAAGCTAGTTGTTTCCAGACCTCTTATATAGAAATGCTCTTTAAAATCCCGATCATAAAACTTTTCTACAGGTATGCCAAGTAAGACAGAGAGCGTATCTTTAAGAGAATCTGCAAAAGCGACCTTCTTATATGTGTCATTAAAAGCATATCGGTAATGTCGGTACATCCAGTACTTCTTAAAAGGCTCTGGAACACTCAGGCAGTACTGTAACATATCTGCTACAGTATCTTTGCCCGAGTTTTTTAATCCAGAAATAACAATAATATTATTCAACATTTACAGATATTTTTATATCATAATCACTTCTGTTAATTGTTTCTTCGAGAGCTCTAGACGCATCTTTAAAAGCTCCCTCTATGCAATCTTTTAACATAATTCCACACAACTCCTTATCTAGATCACTTTGTGGAGAGTACATAAGATATGTTCTAATTGATGAAATAGATGTGCCAACTGGAGACAATATATATTTATCTCGTAGTTGTTTTACTGCAACGGAGTTCCACTCTGGTGTATAAGAACATGCATAATAAGTAGATTGTAACAAGACTTTTACTGCTGTTTTTACATCCGAAATATCATATCCTGTAAGAAGTCTTAATCCTAGTCCAACAGAACTTTTATCTGGAGATTTAAGCAAGTCTCTTATAGAGAAAAAATCGTCTTTATTTAATTTGTTGAGACTTTTTGAAACAATTGTATCAAGATCCGTGTCTGTAATTATTGCATTTATTTGATCAGTCATAATATTATATACTAAGTCTCCTTGAGGGTAACATATCGTAACATCTTCGTATAATATTTTTGGTGTAGCATTTTCTTTAAAAATAAATGGACGCCTCTTTAAAAACCCGTACCAATCTTGTGCATATTCGTCACCGTAACGTGAAGAGGTACGATGTTGACATGGAAGAGCTCCTTGAACAACATAATAACACTCTTCACCTTCTAATATGTAACGATGTTCAATATAAAAATTAATAGGCGATTCATGTATAACAACACAATCAGATTTATCAATTTTAATAACCCTTTTAAAAGAGGTGTCCTTGATTTTAAACCTTGGAAATTTTGAATTTTTACTAAAATATAATTTTGACCCCTCTTTTAATTCTTTTGTTGTTGCATTTTTTATCTTATTGCAGTAGTCGTTATTTGAAATAGGATTTACAATGCAGTTTGCATGAAAATCACTTCAGAAACTATCCCAATACGAATGGTCTTTAATGCACTCCGGTTCCATTACATCCCAATAAACGCCTCTAATTTCATATATTGGTTTGTCTTTTAATAAAATTGGCATTATTCAAAAGTTATTTTAAAAGTTGATTTAAAATCAGAATCGTTAATTATTTGATTCACTGCTGTTTGAGTAGATTTAGTCCACTTTAGTACGAAATCTTGGAACATTTCTTCGCAACATTTAGCATCATCATCACTGTGCTTTTTCTGTTTTGTGTAATTTGAAATACAACCAATTGAATAAAAATTAGTTTGCCTTATATCGGTGTTTTTGCGAAATTGTTTTGTAGCAGTTGATTGCCACTCAGGAAGCATTTTAATACGATTATAATTAAGTCCCAATAACATATTAACAGAAGCCTGCATTGGTTCCATGTTATAATTGCTCAACAATCTAATGCCTAGACCAATACTGTCTTTATCAGAAGACTCAATAAGTGCCTTTATCTGGTGGAAAATATTATAATTGATTGCATCAAGACCTCCAGTAATAAGTTTGTCTAATTGTTGATCAGTTATAATATTGGTTGTTTTACCATTTAATACATCAATTAGCAGATCTGGAGTACTTGTGTGAAATACATTATAATTATAACTATTTATAATTTCAGAAGAAAATAGTGCATCTTTATATTTCTTGATAAAATTATCAAGATTTGCATATTCTTTTCTGTATTTATTCCAATAATTTCCAGAAAAATAGGCATGACTTTGAAATAAGTAATATTTATCCTCAGTTTCAATTATTTTGCTAAAAAATTGATTTTCTATAGCAAAATCCTTAATAACTATAAAATCAGCTTTTTCTTTTTTAATGCATCTTTTATAGCTAGTTTCTGCCAATTTAAAACGTGGAAATTTTGATGACTTATCAAACAAAAACACAGCGCCATCTTTCGGTGACACTGTGTTTATTTTTTCATTAATTTTTGCTGTTAATTCCGTGAGTGTAGCGTCTGATGCTATTAATTTATTGCAATTATATCTTCAAGTAATACTACGATGACTAGGATCATGAACAACTGCGTCAAAATCACAATAACTATAAAAAGTATAAACTGGTTTGTTTAATAAAAAAATATCCATTACAATATTTTATTTCTAATTTTAGCATTTAACAAAAGTTTGTTAGTTCTTGCTTTATATTTGCCTACGAGTTGTTTAATAATATCAAACAAGAAATCCTCAGAAAAGAGCATTTTCTTATCTGGGTCATCATTTGTGTCAATAAGATCAATAAGACGCTGTTCTACAACATCTGTTTTTGCTCCTTTCTGCTCGAAATAATACATGGAGTAGTTAAGAAGTCTGGTGTGTAAAATACTAGCTACCAATGGTTTATAATTACCGTTGTCATCATATACACATTTCTCGATTTTAGGCGCAACTTTCTTCCAGTCTCCTGTTAAGAGTTCTTCTGGAGAAATAAGTTTATCAAGTTTATTTGCAATAAAATTGGTGAAAAGAGTTCCAATTGTGTTGTCTTTATCATCTAGGAATGCACCAGATGCAATTTGCAAAATAAGAGCAAGACTTTTTGGGTCTTCCCAATTTTCAATTCCCGAAATAGTGTTTGCAAACATCGTGTAGTTTCTAGCATTAACTGGATGTCTATGTTGTGCGTTTTCTTTCATTATTTCGCTTGAGTAGGCAAGCATAAAATTTTGAGCTCGATCATCAAGTCTGGCGTTTTCTGCATATCTCGCCCAACTATTAACATCAAATTTTACATTAAAACGCATAAATCTTGTCGCGAAAGCCTCATCATAGCCGTTTGTATCATAATTTCCATCATCTGGATTTTCTGTTAAAATAATGGTAGAGTTTGGCGGTAATTTCCATGAAATATACTCCTGACGACAGATAATTTCCATAACTGCCTGCATAATAGCTTGGCTTGTACGGTTATAATCATCTAACAAAAGTATCGTCGGTTTATTAAGATCCAATCCTTCAATCCACGCTGGCACAGCATAAGACATCCTGGTTTCTGGGGTAATTGTCCATCCGTTTGCCGTATAAGCGTCGATAAGTTTTGCACTGATCCAATCGCACTCATCACCACGGCAAACGTGATATTCCTGATATGGCCAGCCAACAATTTCTGACGGGTCTGTCAATTGACTGAGATTCAAACGTATATAATTAGAGTCAATTTCTTGTGCTATTTGTTCACAAACTTGACTTTTACCTATCCCGGCAGCTCCACATAACGAAATTGAAACAGGAGATTGTCCTTTTTCTTGGAGTGCTCTATTATTCTTAATTATATAACGCAAAACGTCTTTTGCTTCATCTAGTGTTAATTCCATCTTATTTATTTTCTTTTGGTATTTCTATTACAACGCCTGGGTATTCTTGATCTGCGTGATTGGACGTTAAAACCCAGACAACATTACGTCCGTTTAAGTTATTAATATCAACAAAACCATCAGTGAACATTACGAGTGTAGAGAAATCTTTTTTATGCTCATCTTTGTACGCCCACAACTCCTCGAATGAAGTTCCTCCACGACCATTTATTTCACCGTCAAAATGACCTTTATATTCGTATATTCTATTGATCCGTGTATCAATTTCGGCTATTGTTACTTTTACTCCACTTTTCCACAAGTGGTTTATTTCGGAAAAGAAATCTAGCAATTCATTGTTAGACACACTGCCTGATGTATCTACTCCAACTAGTACACTAGGCTTTCTTTTCATTTTAATGCCCTTAGCATCAGGAAATCTCCTACTAGGGCGCATTTTAGTTAAAAGTATTTCAGATGTTATCATATTACCGATAACTCTTCTGAAATATGCTTTCCAATTAAAAATCTGCGGCTTTACTACAAAAAGACTATCTATATATTCTTTAAACTGTCCCGGTATGTTTCCACACTGTTTCATCACTTGCTCTGCTGTGTTCTTTGCAAGTGTATCAATTTGGTTTTTAACTAGTTGTTTTTCTGCCTCTGAAAGATCGTCTGCTTTTTTCCAAGTAGAATGATCGTCGATTGTTTTTTGCTTTCCTTTTCCTTTTTTACTTTTATTTCCTCTAGACCCATTGCCAATACCACTTTTGTCATTCTCTCCATCATCTTCTGGTTCTGGGAGATTTTCATAATAAAATTTGGAACCCATATTATTTTGGAAACCAAACCTAGCAGGCCATACATAAGGGTCTTTTTGTAGTACTGGGATATTTCCGTTCACTTCGCAATCACAACTCAAGTTAAACCTTTGTTTATCTGTGAAGTCCTTTCCCATAAGTAGGTGATTATAAAGCAGATGGGAAATTTCGTGCATTAGTACTCCAGTTTGTTCTTCATCGGAAAGTCCATTCCAAAATTCCTCGTTAATCACCAATTCACAATTTATGCCATTTATTCCAACGGCTGCCGTAGGTACTTCATCGGTGAAATATCTATTCAACCCAAGCAAAAACAACCCATAAAAAGGTTCCTTAACGATGAGGGATTTTACACATTTGTCAAGTGTCATTTTTATTAATCTTTCTTCTCAGACTCTACTATTTGTGCTTCTTCTGTAAAATCTGGTACTATATTCATATATTTAAAAAAGTGATTGGCAACCGCATTAACACCGCCATTTGCAGCAAAATATGCCTGTAACAAAACGTCCCGGGTTGCATTCTCCGGGACGTTCAACTCGTTATCAAAACGACTATATGTAACTATATATTTCATTATATCAGTTCTTTTGCTTCAAACTGGTTCTTTAAGTCAATTGCCAATTTTTGTATATCTGGGTGCGCTCCCTTCGCTGTTCTAAGTTCAAAAAAGTGCATCCAATCAGAAATAAAACCGGTATATATAACTTTTGTTTGTAGATCAAGTGGCAATATACCACGTGCTTCCTGTGGCTTCATTTTATGCCCCTCCTCTGTAGTAGTGAGGTACATATAATCCTTTTCTATATTTGCAAGGCAATCCCAATAAGCAGCAACACTACGATCTTTGCAAGTTAAATAACGTATAAGACTATTTCCTTTTGCGTTTGCAAGATCTTCATCTCTAAGCCCATCGGGTCCAGCATATTCTGCTAGTTCATCACGTAATTTATATGCCCACTCAGGTACAATAAAAGTCAGTTCGTTTCCAAACTTGTCTTTCGAGAAATTGCAGTAGCGGGAGCTCATTTCTACTATGCCTAGAGTTCTTGAACGATTCCACTCCCTGGAAATCCCTATGCTACAATTAGTTACAACAGTAGCTCGTTTTTCATGGAAATCACTAGGCTCATCCAGATAACAGAGATCTTCAAGCCAGTTATTTTCAATCAAAACTCGCATATTTGTAGTTATGCAATAAAAAGTAGTTGGACCCTGTTTCTTAACAATTTCTCTCCAATATAGTGGTGCATAGTTATATACACCAAAAGTCTTTATAGATACTCTAGAGTAAGGATTTTCGAGATATTTCTCTGCAATTGTTTGCCTTTTATCGTACTTTCCAAAAGGAATAGCAATTGTAAGATAAACACAACCAAACTCAGTTGGAGTAAGATGTCCTGCATTTTTAAGTTTTTCCACAAACTTTTCTGCCGTAACATTCTCGTAATAAGGGCAGGTTTCAAGGGTTTCCTCCTCTGCACAACTAGTAAGTTCTGGATAAAAAACAACTAGTGCATTTGGGATCGACACATAATAACAATGGTCGAAAAAGGCACCTTGTTTTATAACTACTTGTGGATCGTCTTTTAGTTTGTTAATCAACTCCTGCGTATTCGCGTTTTTAAGGTCATCTGGAACGCAAAAATATCTTGTCCCAGTACTCTGATAACTATAGCGTCCGGCCCTCTCTATGTCCTCGTAAATGCCCTTTAACGAGGTATGTGTTTCGACTAGGGAAACACTACTATCCACAAACTTCATCGTTAAAAATAAGTGAGTGTGAGTATCCATCTTCGCGTGGGTACATTGCGTCGAGCGTATTCATCGCCTTGAACTTATCTTCGGCCTCTATTGTTAAAATATGCTCTATTCCAGTTCTTTTAACTCGAAATTGAAATTTACTTTTCATTGAGTTCTTTTATCTTGTTATAAAATGTTTCTAGAGAAATATTTCCAACGGTTCTACCGAGTTCTTCGTCTTTCTCGTTAAGAAAGAGTAGTACCGGTATATTGCGTATTTTATATTTCTCGCAGATTTCTTCATTTTCATCTACGTCCAATTCTTCGATTGGAACGTCTGTTACTTGCTTAAGCATCTCAGAAAGTGCTCTACAAGGTGCGCACCACTCTGCACCTAGCTTCAGAACTTTATTTACCATGCGTATAATTTATATTGATTTGCAAAATAGTTAACTTCGTTTTTTATATTTTGAGGGTTTTCTCCAGAAAGAGCCCTATTTATAAAACGAGCAATTAACTCCATATCTTTCATTCCCCGAGTAGTTATTGCAGGAGTACCCAATCTGAGACCAGATGTCTTAAAAGGTGATCTAGTGTCTCCTGGAATCATATTTTTATTAACTGTTATATCACATTGTCCAAGTATTGTTTCAGCGTCTTTCCCAGTCATATCAGGATATTTTGTGCGCAGATCAATCAGAAAACTGTGATTGTCGGTCCCTCCTGTAATTATGTGAAAACCAAAATCTTGCAGTGATTGCGCTAGATTTTTTGCATTTTTAACTACTTGTTTTTGGTATTCAACAAACTCTGGAGAAAGTGCTTCTCCGAAACAAACGGCTTTTGCGGCAATTGTGTTTTCGAGCGGACCACCTTGATTCCCAGGAAAAACAGACGAGTTAATTCGTTTGCTCATAAGTTTTCCTTCATATTCGAAATCTTCTCGCATCAAAATAATTCCACCACGAGGGCCTCGTAGAGTCTTGTGTGTTGTGGAGGTAACTATATCAGCATATTTGCACGGATTTATCAAAAGGCCAGCAGCAATTAAGCCAGCAGTATGTGCCATATCAAACATCAATATTGCTTCAGATTGTTTTTTGGCTTCCAAAAGCGCTTCGTAACCCCACTCTCGTGAGTAAGCAGATGCACCAGCAATAATCATTTTTGGCTTTATTTTGCGTGCTTTATCAATAAGTTCATCATAATCGACAATCCCATCTTTCGTAGAACCGTAGGTTTCAACGTTATAATACTTTCCTATGTAACTAACTGGAGATGAATGCGTTAGATGCCCACCACAATTAAGATCTAGTGCAAGTACAGTATCTCCAGGATTTAGTACAGCTTCAGTAACTGCTCTATTTGCTTGGCTACCAGAGTGTGGTTGCACATTTGCGTAAGAACAATTAAAAAGTTTGCATGCTCTATCTATTGCTAATTGCTCGATTTGGTCTATAACTCCGCAACCGCCATAATATCTATGCCCAGGATATCCCTCAGCATATTTATTTGTGCAGACAGATCCTAGTGCTTCATATATATCATCTGAAACATAATTTTCAGAGGCAATTAATTCTATGCCATTTAATTGCCTCCGAGTTTCGTCTTCTATAAGATTTTCTATTAATTTATCCTTCATTTTTAGCTATTTTATTTAGCTTGTACTTGTATAAAATCTCATCAGTACGTTTCTTTAAAAGATTGTACTCTGGATTGAAATAATCATAAAAAACCTTTTTAATGTCATCATAATTGGCTCTACTAAGCGCATTGTGTGCATTGCCAAGCACGTTATAATTGACGATTTTATGGTTTTCTATAATTTGGTTTGCGAAAATGCAATATTTAATTGCTTTTAAGGATTGCTGTTTTTCAGACGGAAATTCTGTTTCACCAATTTTATTTAACTGTATATCAACACATTGCCTCAATTGCAAAAGATCGGTCTTCATAAGGAGTTTTACGTGCTCTTTAATAACGTACTTTTTATTCAAGCAAGCACATTCCCAAGCGAGTATATCACCATTCATAACTCTCAAAAACCAATCGTTTATGTTAATCGCGCTATAATTAAAATCAGCATTTAAGAGTTCTTCTGGTCTTTTAAAATCCTCAGTAACAATAAAAAGATAATAATCTTTATCGGGCTCTATTCCATATAAACTACGAGGGAGTCAATAGATATATAAAATATCTTTATTCTCCTTTAATTTGTTAATTACACTATTCATCCTTGTGTATATTCATATCTCCATAATAAAAACAACCGCTTATAACATAGCCAGTATATTTATTATCTTTCCATATATAACTCCAAAAATCAAGCTCCCATCCATTTATTTCAAGAGCACCACAATTTGCATCTTCTTTTGATTCGGAAATTGTATAACCCAGTTCTTCAAGCGCTTCTCGTAGAGTAGCAAACGCAACATAATTAAGATTGCACTCTACAAGGCCATTTTCTTTAAAATATTCTACAATTTCTTCTCTTGTAGGGGAGCCTTTTATTTCTTCCATTAGTTTTCGTCCTTTTTATAAAATTTACTTGTTTTATCGTGAGGGTTTCCAATATATTTTGGAATAGTATTTTTTCTACTAAACATATATTCGTGTGCTATATGTTGTCCATCATCCAATAAACACATGGATGAGATTCTGCCATACGACACACCAGTATATAAGCTGGCTTCCTTTAGAGTATTAAAATGTCATATTAATTCTCCATTTGCATTAAAAACATTTACTCCTTTTTGTCGAAGAGGGCAATTTGATTTTTTATAGTTTATACAAAAGTTGTGTTTTTCTGAACTTCATTTTCTATTTAATTTATAAATTGGAAGATTATAAAAGTGTTCAAAAATTCGTCGGGCATTTTTGCAGCTTATTGTATATGTGCAGGTGTTTCTCTTAAATTTTTTATCATGATGTAATTTAGATGTACTATTTCCTAGAATTTCTTCAAACCGATTTTTAACAAATGTTAAAACTTCTGGCGTCCCGACAAGACTTATATATAATATTTTTTGTCTACCTTTTGGTGTTGAAAAATGAATACTACCATCTCCATCAATCAGTCCTATAATATACGCATCGATAAAAGTTTCGTCTACCAGATTCGGTGATTTTAATGTATAAGATTTAGCGTTTGTTATATTAAAATGACTGTATAAATCTGAGACTATCTGTTTTGATTTTACATCTAAATAAATTGAATTTTTGGAGCTAGGACGAAGTGTGTAATTGGTTTCTAAGCTATTTAAAAATTTTTGTAAATGCGTTGTATCTTTTCTAGATAATCCAATTATTAATCTAGACTGATCTTTCGAGATGTATCCGTCTGCTGCTATAAATCCTGCTCAATAACAATTTTCAAGCGTTAACTCTGTAAAATAATTATCCTTTATATAATAATTTGGTTTATGGACAGGTATATTATATTTCCTCTTATATCGACTTAATCTTGTGTGTGTTCCGAATAAAATCTTTTGCGCTTCTTTTTCTGTTACATTGTTTGTTTTTGCATAAACAATGATTTGTTCTACCATTTCTTTTGTCATATTAAATATACTTTGAATTGAAATTCAAATATAGCAATATTTTAAATAAAACGCAAATTAATTTATGTCTTCTATATTAACAATTCCCTTATCTAAACATGCACTTGTACCTTGAATGAACGAAAAGGTTTTTAACTTCCAGGCTCTTGCAATCATATCTTCTTTCTTTATAACAACTCCCTCCTGTGGTACTGGGTTGTTACAATCAGGTGAATTTGCTTCCATATAGAAAGATTTATCATTGGCCATTTTATCCCAGAACATATCATTCCAAGTTTCATAGTCACCTTTATCCCAGCCGTATAGATTGCCGGCAAGACCATAATAAAATTCAGTTACCGGTGTTAATCCATTGTTATGACACCATTGTTGTACCTCTCTAGCAGAAAATTCGTGAGCTATTCCATCAACATTTGTTATGGTTATTCGATAAACTCGTACTTTAAAATGCTTTTCATGAGTATATTCCTCGCCCCCTTTAGGTGGCACGCATCCATAATCATAACCATTCTGTATAAAACCACCGTTTGGTAGGAAACCTACGATTTCTGCATATATGTGCATGCCTTTAATAAGATGTGGTCGTAAGATTTTATCAGCCTCTGCCCAAACATCACAATCATAATAACCGCTATTTAGATGTGCGTTATAATTGGCATTTTTAATAACCTTTCTAGAGTGATATATATAATCGTAAAATACTGGTTCATTGTGAGTTAGGCGATCATATATTCTCTGGAAGAAATTACGCTCTTTCTTACAGAGAAGATATGCAGATCCAATACTTGTGCCGTGAATTTTGGAAGTAATTGATATTAAATCAGTTGGCTGTATAAACCATGGTTCCTTCTTTACCGTAATTGTCTCGTAATGGAACTTAAACTGTGTATCGAGTATTTTATTGTATTTCTTAACTTTCTTACGTAGATGATAATTGTTTCGTTCTGAAAATTTTCTTTCAACTACATATTTCTTACAGATCCAAAAAGACTTTTTATCCTTTTCAACAGTATCGAACTCAATATTATCAAGTGGTTCAATTGTTTCGTTTATATTATCCTGCAAGAAAGCAGCAAATGCATCAAACGGCAAAAGAAATCCATCAGAAACTACTCCACGTAATTTTATTGCTTTTACACGTCCATTATCCTCAAAAAAGCCAGAAATTGTTGGATTGGAATTTTTATCACTATGCCTATATAAGTTACAGTAACCCAATAAGTTAGGGTTAATCTTACAATTAGTAGGAAAATATATATAATATCCATCTGCCTCATTCAATCCTACACAAATTTCATATCCGCCAACTCTAGCAATTTTCATTTTATCTGCGTTGGGGTGTGGATGCCACTGTGTAATATTAACTATTTTGGCAAGATAATTAATATCACCATTTTTGTCTTTTGTTAACGCTAGCATATGTTATAAATATATTTTTTATCACCTTCACCATCAAATATAAAGCGTTCTATATCAGCCGCTTTTACGTACCCAAATTCATCAGAAAATATACAGTTCAGCATATAAAAATATTTTGCATATATTTCCTCTAAAATTGGATCACTTTCTATTTTGCTAGTAAGGCCATTAATATCAAACGAGTCCTGGATCTGTACTGCCAAATCCAGGACTTTTCTATATGTTTTTTGTGTCATTAATTCAAACCAAAACTCCTCAAAATATCATCATCGTCATTGTCAACATTATAAAGCCTGCGGATTTCATCACAGAACTTGTGTAAATCGTGCATCATTTCTACGATTTCTCTACTTTCGTACTTATTTTCCCACTGGATAAGTGGCGCAACAAGATCTCCAGCTTTTAATGTAACATCATCATAATGTTCTGGTAACAACGAGATAAAACAATCAATCATTCCCCAAGTAGTGGAACGAATTTCAGTACAAACATCTCCAATAAAAACAACATCATCTCCTTTTGGAAAAAGGTTTTCTATAAATTGAGAGTTGTGTTTGTAAATTGGTGGTCTATCAAAATTGATTCTCCTTCTATAATCACCGTCTTCCTGGTCGAATATGCCTTTTATTTTCGCTATTCTAGGAGCTTTTGTTAAATCATTGTAATCTAGTTCCATTATATATCTTTTTCTAAACGAACAGCCTTTCAAACTGGCTGGAGTGGTACACCATCGTCAGACAGATAAAAATACGTACAGGTTGCTGGTCTACCTTTTATCTGACTTTCAAAATTGGCATACAAATCATTTTTAACTTCACGAGAACCCATTGGTTTCGCCTTAAATTGCTTCCCATCAGCAGTTTCCATAACAAAAACCATATCTTCAATTCCACGTAAACCTAGTTCAATTCCAATTGTCTTAAATTCAGAGTCTAGTCTAGATTTTAACTTAATCATATCTCTGGCCCCTGGATTGTACTTTTTATTCGGATCTCGCAATACAGCACCCTCTCAGCCTTCAGAGACGTACTGGTCATGCAATTTCCACATCAATTTTTCATCGTTCGGAATTTTAACTTGTGGTAGCATCTGTACCATTAATTCATCATCTCCAAAGGTTTTCTCTGGATCAAACCCTAAATTGAGTTCCTTTTGGATCTCTTGTAGGATTTTATATCTTTCTTCAAAAGTCTTTTCAGTGTCTACAATATCATAAATATAATATTGCAACTTAAAAGGCAATTCTCCATCTTCGAGTCTTGCGCACCCAGATAAATTTTGTAGGCTCTTTCCAAAAACAAAGAGTTCTCCATCTGTCTGTATATCAGGATGTTGCCTAAAAAACTCTATAAATTTAGGATGATTCCTTATATGTGCTGTAGCGTAATCATAATTGCCACCTCCTCTTGACGCACTACGTACTTGTGTGCCATCCCAGTAGAAGAGATTTCTCGTTCCGTCGATCTTTTTACTTATGTATCAATGAGTTACACGACTAAGAGCACTTTTTGAAACGTTTTGAATTAACTTGGCCAACATCGGTTTTACTGCACCTTGTTGGTCTTGTTTTGTTTTAGGTACTGCCTTTTCTATATCATCTGGCATTGTGTCGAAAAGTTTATATCCCTTATCCAGATAACTCTTTACGTTGGAATTATACTCCAGTTCTGCCTGTTGTTCCAGTGTTCGTTTTACTTTTCCTTTGTCTATTACAATTTTAGGGTGGTCGACAAATTTACCACCAACAATGCCGGACTTGCGTGTTATTTCATAACTACTGCCGGACTTATAACAAGAAATATTTATCTGTCTAATCTTTCCCTTTGAATCTCGTGTTAATAAAATGTTTGACTTACCAAAATCGCTCATAATTACAAACTGCTCTTTCTTCAGATTTTCCGGAATCATATCCTTTCAGATATGCCTCATCTATCAAGTTTTCTACGGTTTGTTTTTGTGCTGGAGTCAAACTACGAAAAAGTTCTTTCTTAGACATATAAAATATATTAAAATTCAGTTGCCAAAAGTTGTTTTACAAGAGCAAGCTTCTTAGGCTCCTGCATATAACGCACATACAATACCCAGAGAAGTTGTTTGTTTGTTATACCAGGATAATACACATCACCAATCTTTTCCTCAAAATCGATCGGCACTGCATCGGTACCAAGGATTGCATTTCCAGCATGCTTGGATAATTCAAAATAGCGATTTCCTACTGAATAAACATCTTTTGCAACCATTTGTGGCTCAGGATATTCCTCAGATGTATAAGTTATAGCATTTTCCTTTGGTTCGGGCTCTTCTGGCTTTACTACATGCACATAGCCGTTACAAGACTCAGCATCGTCTCTCTTTTCAATCTTCTTTTCGGCTTTCTTTTGTTCATCGGCCTTCTTATATGCATCTTTTACATAATCTTTACATTCGTCTTTTAGAGCCTTAATATCCTCTTTAGACAATCCAAGCACATTAAAAAGCTCGGACAAAATATCATTTTCTGTGTACATATTTTATTCTATTTACCTGTTGATCCAAAACCACCTTCTCCACGATCTGTTGCACGGAGTTCTGTTACTTCGCTAAACTCAATTGCACCTGTTATATCAAGATGAATCTGTGCAATGCGATCACCTACATTATATGGCTCCCCATTAGGATTTACTTTATAAAAGCAGCACATAATTTCTCCAACGTACGATTTGTCGATGGTACCCAACGAGTTACAGAGTTGGAGTCCGGTTTTATATATGCTACTCCTAGGACGAACGGTGAAACCAGCAATTACATCTCCATCACCTTTATCATCTATTTGTAACGCAAGTCCAGTACCATATCTGAAAACTCCAGGAGCAATCTCTTCTTTACTAGTGGCAACAAGATCATATGCAAAATCATCAGCATGTGCTTTCGTTGGCACAACTGCCTCTGGTACAAGCTTTTTAAAATTAACTTTAATCATTTTTAATATATAATTGACAACAGCATTTATCCCTAAGTCTATAACTTTCGCAAGGACAATGCAGATCTCCATCATTTTCTTGGTGCGAACACGGGCACTCTCCGTTATTTTTCTCTATGCGGGTAAAAATCGCATTTACTAGTTTATCGTTTGGGTTCAGAGACCAACCAGACTTTCTAAGAATTGTTATCATGTTTCCAAAATTGTGATGTTTCGTCTCTCCAACCGGGCCCAATCGTGTAGTTACTATAAAATATACTATACTCGTAAAATCGTTGATTGGTAGTTGGACTAGTAAGAGGCCCTTTTTCTTCTATATAAGGTCCGAGTTTTATATAATCCCAGTTATATAAGTTGATTTCTTTCGAGAGTTCCTGTTTTCCAGAATACCAACCTGTTTTAACACCAAAAAATCGTAATTTAACGAATCTAGCAAGTTCGTCTATATATGCTGGGTCTTGGTCACCACCCATGAAACCAACACAAGTAATACCACTATTCGCATTTATAAGACGTTCTAGCTCTTCTTTTGTTAGTTCTATGCCAATATCATCAGCCAAGTAAGACGAGTGGCAATTTTTACACCCTTGTTTACAACCTGATATATTAATACAAAGTGCTATTTCCTTAGGAAACTCTCTAAGGCCGATCAACGTATCTACATATTTCAACATATTTTCTGAGATGATTAATTGTTGTTTCTGGTAATATAAATTTTTTTAACAGAATTTCAAGATATTCTCTATCGAGTTCCATTTTAAAATTTACAGCATCTGTGAATATTTTAAAATTTTTGTTAATCTTTTTATTAACTCGTCTAGAACGAACACAATACGTATTATGCTTTGTTTTATAAATACCGTGCCCGAGCGTACTTAGAAATGTATTTATAGTTTTAGGGATCAAAATACATGTTTTTTCTGAATAACACTTTGGGTAGATGCCCTCAATTTCGCAGATACAATCTTTATCTATATCACAACTATATTCCAATTTGTGTTCTGTGAATCACCTTTTAAAATTTGAATAATATTTAAAATACTCAGAAACATATACGCCTTTTGCACCGTAGTTGGAATAACCATCTATATCTTTATAATAGCATCTCCGCTCTATATTCTTTCATATAAAATATATTGAAGTATCCACATTTCTGGCATCACAAACAAAACCAAATGCGTCTGGTTGATCAATGTTCTTAATTAGTCCGCTTTTTATTTCGTCTAATCGTTGAACATACTTCCGGGTGTATCCATCAAAATGACAATCATATAAATATCTATTTCTAACCTTTGTAGTGGATTTACTGTCTATAATTAATCAATCGCCACAATTTTGTAGATATTTTTTTACCATAACAACCAATTAAGCCACAACACATAATAATCTTTAAAAGCCTTTGCGTCATCTGGAAGTACATCAAACAGATAATATGCCCAGATAGCTTTTTTATTCCATCCAGCTCCCATCGTCAATACTCTTTTTAATCTCTTCTTTAAGAGACTTATACACTTGCCTAGAAACGTACAAGTAATCTTTATAATCTTGTTCAGAAAGTTCAAAAGGTCGAAAACAAACATGCTGGAGCTCATAACAAGGTTCTTTTGAGTCATATTTAAATCCAGCAACAGACATGCACTGTTCTGGGTTTTTAAAACAACCTGGGTGGATAGTAACATTAGGATAATTTTTCATATGTGCACACCCATTATCGTCCCAATCATATTCGTCCTCATGTCCATAATAAGGATTAGGACTCCAAACAACAATATCTACATCTTTATTATCTGGTGGCGGATCAAACAGATACGTAGGTTTCCTAGACTCAATATTTCCAACTCTAATATACTTGTTCATCGTAATCTCCTACTTCAAATTGTTTGTAAAAATCATCGACTTCCATTCACGCGATTTCATCTGGCTGGAAATCGTTTTTATTAAACAAAAAGTCTTCCACTTGATCACTAGTGTCAAATGGAAGACCTCTCATATACAATATTTTACCTAAATTATAATCTAAAACGACTATATTCATTAATAAGAATCGTAAAAATATACTTTTAAATCTGGGTGTTCCTTGTAGTACTCCTTGAACCATTCTAAGAAAATAATATTTTTATAAAAGTGTTCAAAATACTCGTCATATTCCCAGATTGAATCTGCATTTTCATCCCAATAATCTCGGGAAAGAAAAGGTTTTAAACCTCGAATAAGCGCTGGGATATCATCTGGATCAATATCCTTTTGATATTCTTCCTGTCCCATATGTAGTACAGAAAGAACTACTCTACGAAGCCCCCAACACTTTCTCCAATAAACTGGCTCAATTTCTCCAGCACCGAGATAGTTAGTCATATCATTGTAATAAGGGATTTTCTTTTTATCTTCTTCAGGCATCCCTTTTATTCTAATTCCATTGTCTAGTCCCATAAGGCAACTTCTCCTTTTTTTGTTCTCATAGAGATTTTAATTATCACTATAAAAGATAATTCCGTTATTATAAAAATTCATCCAACGATTAAAACGCTCATTTATATCATCACCAAAAATTTCAGGAATTTCGTCGATATTCATCCAGATCTTATCTGGGTGTGAATCGTTTGGTTGGAGAACGTTGTTTGGTGGGACAAAACCGTCAGTTTCAGCAACAACTTCGATTGTTGTATCATCCTTATCTATTGTGTAGATCGATTTATTTTTTCTTTTACTTTTTGAGACATTGGAAATCGCATTTTTTGCATCCTCTAATGTCGCGTATTGCGCAGAAAGGGGCTCATATCCTATTGTATAACGTGTTACTGTATAACTCATTTTAACAAAAATTTAAAAATCCAAGCCATTCTGGGAGAACACTTGGATTTGGTTTATTTATCTCGTACTCTTGTTTTGGCCCATATAACTGTTTATATTCATCTACAGTCATTTGGAGTATTTTACCATCTGGTGTAGTTATGATCATATTAGTCAAAATTTGGTTTTGTATAAAAAACATTAGCGTGATTTTCTTTTGATAATTGTTCCCATTTATGTTTTTTTCGTAATGCAATTTCCATGTTTGAATAATTATCAAAAGAGACTGGCTGTGGTTCTCCGTTTATTATTTTATATTTATAACAAACGGGTCTTTTATAAAATTCGGACGCTAAAAGCATTATATATCGTCAACTGAAAAATATTCAATTTCTATATCTTTTCCAGTATATTGGCTTTCCCAATATCGCTTTTGTTTAAGTGCATCTTCTTTTCGAGAAAATTCTTTAAAAAAATGTTTTATTGATCTCTGGCGTCCATTTTGGTCTTTTGGGCCCCATTGATCTAGCACAACACAATGTTTAATCATTATTTATTCGATTTTGTTCTGTTCTAAAAATTTTTGTAATTTCGTTGCAAAATATCCAGTTTCTAACTGTCTGTTAATCAATCTGATAGTTTTTATATGAAATGTATTAAAAAGATCGTCACTTCGTTCTTTGTCTAGTGTTTTTTGTTGTTGTGTGAAATGATAGCCGCCGTCTACTTCTATATCTATATGATAATCAGGCAGATATGCGTCTAGTATATAAGAACGACTACAACAAACAATCTGTTGCGGAAAATATTTTATATTATTTTTTGCAAGAAATTCATATAAAATCTTTTCGCCAACGGTTGGGTTTTTAAGCATTTTTCTAGCTCGGGCAAGTAAAATTTGCATTCCGGTAGTGTTATATGTATAACTAGAAATTTCTTCTAGAAAGTTATCCCGAAAATATTTCCTTTTCTTATTTAGCGCATCGTCTTTTGGTTTTACTTTTATTTGTTGTGGCAACCCAAAATTAAATGTGTACGGATCCTGTATTGCATGTACTTCCGAGTTACTTTCAAACGATGGATGGGACTCTTCGTAAGAAACTTCTGACTGTTCTTTTTCTGACTCTTTCGGAGACCAATCAATAACTTTTATCTTTTTATTTCGTTTATTTTCAATAATATATGAAATTAACAAAATAATTTCAATAATTATGAGTATTCCAGCCAGAGTCCAAAAGAAAATAGTTGTTGCCATGGAAATTATGTTAAGAAACATTTTATATTACTCCCTCCATCCAATTATCAAATTCTATTTGTGTTGTGGAGTTATTTTTTGAAACAGTATTTGGGGAAAGAATATAATATTTACCTAGTTCAAATAAAATATAACCAGATTTATAATTTTTAGAAAATTTATATGTTGTTTGCTCGTACGTTGAATTATTGTCTACTTTTAGTGTAAATTCAATTTCTGACGTTGTGGACTTATTCCATTTATTTGGAACAAACGTTAATCCAATTTCTCCAGATTTAATCATAATAGGATCGTACGGGGTACTTCTAACTGCTACAACCTCTTTCAAATTAAAAACAACACAAAAACAACTATATTTTGCATGCAACGTGTATATAGATTGCCCTGCTATTATAGAAATTGTTTCATTGATATAAAAAGTTGGGCTAGACGTTGTTGTATATATAGGTTCACTACTTTCATAAGTAACATCATATTCGTCAATAGGAAGTATATATTCATTTCCAATTTTTACGGAATATGTCAACCCGGTTGTTTTAGACTTTAAGTAAACTGTTGGGTTCGTATTTAGTTGCGATTCTATTAATTCAATTATATCATTTGCTGAAAAAGCTTTAGTAACCATTGAATGGCTTTCAACCATTTCATAATTAAATGTAACTCGCTGCAAATCAATTGTTTCTTTTTTACAACATATTAAAGCTGGAATAAGAAATAAAATAAATTTTAATTTATTCATCTTTTATCATTTTATATTTTTTATTTTCTCGGTCGATTCAAATTTTTTTGCGACCTTTTATATTTGAAGTAAGGCCAGTATGTGACGAACTTTGTTTTTTTCGAGTCACTGGATTATTTAAGTTTTCCTTGTGTGTTACCCAACGTAAGTTTGAAATTGTGTTATTTCGAGGGTTTCCGTCAATATGATCTATTTCTGTATAATTGTTTGGATTGTCTACAAAAGTTTCTGCGACTATTTTATGTAAAAATACGTTCGTTTTATTTAACGAAACTTTATAATATCCTATTTTTGTTAAGGTTGCAGTAATAAACCGACTCTTTCTACGATAATTTCCAGAAACAGATCCAGCAAAATAAACTACTCCGTTTTTATTTATAAAATAATTTGGATAATTTTTAATAGGAAATCATTCTGATTCAACAAAAGGAACTCGGAGTTCTTTTAAAAACTCCGAGTCTGGAATGCGATGTTTTAATTCATATTTTCGTTTTGCTCGTTGCGATGGAGTTAACTCGTCGTTAGCTGCTTTCTTAGCTTTTGTTAAATTACTATTTCTTGGCATATTAGTCTGTTATATGTGAAAGTACTCGTTTCTTAGCCTCTATATATCTAGCATCGCTATAGCTACTTAGGGGTCGAAGGAACCCGATTATTCTTATCCAGTAGTCTATATTCTTGCTTTTACAAATTGGGCATTCTTCAACGGGAGCATTAACAACGTGACCGCAATCCTTGCATTCACTTATTGGAATATTAAATCCAACGTAGCTAACTCCGTTTTTTGCATCAAATTCTAGGAGTTTTAAATATTGCTCCTTACTTGGATGTGCATCTAAATGAATATGTGCGGCTTGCCCACCTGAACAATATGAAGCAATTTCCTTTCCATGTAGACGCAACTTATCCAGAATAGAAATTTTATCATCCCATTGCTTAAAGAAATAACTACTATAGAGATTTTGATCCCCTGGAACAACATAGCCGTCGTTTTTGTCCCAATTATATAATTTCACAGCCAGGTTTTCTCCGGGGATACCCTCACTGTTCATTATACAAGGTCTTTTCTTATCGTGAATAGAATGAATCTTATTTTGCTCATCTATAGTTCCTAGGAGTAATTGTAAAAATTTCACATATTGATTATTGTAATTAACTTTTATTCCAAGAAATTCCGCTGCTTCACAATAACCAATAAAACCAATTGTACTATAAAGCTTTTTCGTATAAATATATCCGGCGTTAGAACTGGAAAACATTCCACGATCTTCTGCATCATATAACAGAGACTTAAACGCAATCTGGTACTTATAAACTCTTTCTAGTATAGTAATTAAATAGTCTTTTAAAGACTGTTGTAATTCTGAATCTGTGTATAGCAAACTACCGATAAACGCAGGAGATGCTTTCCCAGACTTTTCTTCAAATTCTACATTACAATAAAGGCTTCTATACCAATCCTGTACTATCCTATTGAAATTCAATGAGATAACGTTGGAAGATCCGGTCATGCACTAACCTATATATTTCTATATAGTGTGGGTCATATCTTGCGCAAAGCGCTGTGCTATTTCGGTTTTCAGACACTTCGTTTTCTAAAATGTCGCTACGTATCAATAGTAACCCTACTCCCCTGCTCATCACTTAGGGGATGACCTCCACGCACAAATTAATAATTTAAATAAGATTTATTATGGACAATTTGACTAACAACACATTCAGCCAAATCTGGGTATCATATTTTAATTATTTCCATAATTTTATTTCCAGCTTTATATTTTGCTCTAATATCTAAAACTATTTCTTTTGATAATTTTTCTCGCTTCTTTTTACATTTTGAACTACGTTGCGGCATCGGCACGTTTGTAAAAGTTGTTCCAAATATAATTTTTCTAAAGCCGCTCAGGGAGTATAAATCTTTAAAATCTTTATATATCTCTTTTGTTGTCATTCCTTGAACCCAGTATTTATTTCTAATTTCAACAACTTGTTCGTCAGTTATCTTGGAAAGAAAATGTTTATCCCCAGTCATCATTCGTTTATCAGTTTTATAAAACTGTGTTAATTCTGGAGTGTTTAATTCAGGAGCAACGTCAGGGCGACTTTCGTATGTTCAAATTTTATCAAATCCACTATAAGACATTTCGTCTTTATAAAACTCGTAGACTTGCTGCATTGTATATTCTTTTGAAGCTCGAATTTGTCTAATTTTTAATATTTCTGTATTTGGAAGAATTGCATTTGGGCTATCTTCTCCTTTTGGTTGAAACCCAGAGTCTCCACCAAGTGTAGAGTTGTACCCGTCATAATAAGAGTTATATTTTTCGATATAATATATTTCTCTTTTATTGGCTTCTTCAACTGTTAGTATTCCATCTTCAATTACAGAAAAATTTTCAATTGTAGTTTTATATTTTCGCATTGCACGATATATTTTTGTGTCACATCTCATTACAGATGCTTCTCATAAATGTTCGCGCCATCTTTTTTTAGTATTATATGTTTGTCCAATATAACACTTTCCACTAGGAAAATCAATTTTGTAAATTTTATAAATTTTGTCCATAATAAAAAATATTAATTATTAATCTTTGGCTCGGTATTACCATGCACATATTTTGTGTTTAGGTTTCACCGATGCTACAAAGGTACAAAAAATATTTTTTATTCCAAAATATTTTTACCAAGTAACATTATTTGATAAAATAATTAAGCACATAAGGACCATTTCTTGATCCCAGTTAAACCTGTAGTAGAACTAAACGTATTATCTGAAATTTCATTTCTTACCCGGCAACAACTGGAAATACTTGATGCACAGTCACTTAGATATACAAAAAAGCTACTGCCTTTAGAAAGCTCCGTAGCACACAATTCTTTGTATTCCTTGTCAACAATGTCATTTTCATCGGTAAGCAAACACATTGTTGTAACCGGAAAAGTAAGTGGTTTTATAAGACGCAGTTCTCTATGCAATTCAAGAAAAATTCGTTGCAAAAGATCAATTGCTTTTCATTCCGGTTTTGTTCCGTCAGGATAATAAAATCCATCAAAAATAGCCGTAAAGTATTGACTATCAAATAGATTGAGATTACTGAAGGGTGAATTGTAGGATCTGTTACCCGCTGGCTGCGAGACCCCATATATAAACTGTTTCATGCCCTTTCGTATAGCGTCTTTCACTGTACGTTGTTTTTCGCAAACTTTTGTTGTTATAACATCATCAAGGTGCTCGTACCACTTTTCACCAAACTCAGCGACTACATAATAGTTAAGAGCAACGAAATAATCACCCAACGCTACTGCGCCACGTACCTGCGAAGAAAGTAAGAAAACGAGATTCGTTACTTGCCCACTAAAAGATTGAATATCATTTGGAGCACATGGGGTAACCCCATCAATATTTCCAGTTCCTTCTAGCATCATTGGGTACAAACTAGCAGCCATACAATAATTTTTCACCGCAGGAGACGATGCCTCGTCGTGAGCATATATAATGTGTGATTTTAGGTCCTTTTCATACTGGTCAGCAACTTCTGGGAAAAGTTCATTAAGCCTCTTTTTCATTCTTGTCCTTTGCACAAGCCTATTTTGAACTTTATAAACCTCACCCTCCATATTTGCAACGTTTTTCATTGAAACGTTTGCATTCGCATCTGTTTCAGAGGAGGATGCTGCGTTGGCAGTTGAGTTGCTGTACTCATCCATATAATCAAGGCGACTCTGGATAAAACGCGCTTCCCTATGCTTCTCTCTATACAAAATATAACATCTAGCAACATCACATTCTCCAAAATTCATTATTACATCTTCAACGAGATTTTGGATACTTTCTACATCTATGGGTTGTTCTCCCTCATAGGCATTAAATCAACATCTTACGTGATCTACTACTTTGTTGCAATTATCTCTATCTTTTACCCGAACTGTTGGGTCTGCAAAAGCATTTCTAATTGCCTTCTCGATCTTTCCAAAATTAAAATCTGTTACTTGTCCACTTCGCTTTTTAACTGTTAGCATAATTGAAATAAGTTATTAATTAACATTGTCTTTTCAAACCGATTCACAAAATCTTTTGTTCCAGTTATTTGGGCGCATATTGCATCATAAAAATTAAACATGGAACATTCCTCGTTTTCAGATATATAATAAGGTGACCCACTATCGTTATATATTGATTCATAGGCCTTTATAATATCATTGCTCGAAAGCTTTATTTTCCCATTTAGAGTTTTACTTTCATAAACAAGGACTTTATCAATCAGTTCTCCAAGAAATTTCTGTTTTTTATCTGTTGGTAAAAACGACGATTTTAATTTTCGCATATTTGCTTCAAGATCATTTACTGCTCCAAACAACTCTTTGATATCATATTCGAGTTTTTCATTTGGTTTTAACTCTTTAGCTATCAATCAGTTATTTGTAAAAGTATATAGATTCTTTGAAACAGGATTCATATAGGCTCGAAACACTTTATAAACAGGAACACGCGTATCTAGTGCATAAACGAGATTGTAAGTTTCTTTATATTCAGATTCACCTGGTACAATGGCTTGTACTCAAACTCTGTTATATGCCAGATCTTTTCCAGACCCAGTAATTGTCATTTGATCAGGAGTCTGTACATTAACAATAAACTTGTTTGTGTACTTTTTCAGTTCAGTTATAAAAGGTTCTGTATATTCTTTTGTTTCAAGAAATTCGTTGTTTTTAATTATTGTTGGTTTCCCCGCACTTAGCCCTTCTAATGTAATTTCCATTAATAATTCGCAACATTTTGTATAATATTAATATCGGGGTTCTTTTTATTAATTCAGAACTGTTCTCTTTCAACGACTCTATCAAGATCTGGATATTCTATAACAAAAAAACTAGCAACTCCGATTTCATTAAATCAAGTTTGCATGTTTCTGTTATAATGTTTGTTCAACTTCAAAAGTCGTATATGCTCTGTTATTCTGGCTTTTGCATTTCTTTTTGTCGAGCCAATATAAATATGTTCCCCAATGTGGATCTCGTAAATAGCTGGAAAAGTCCGATCATATAAATCGGACTCTCACAAAATTTCTATCATATTTTGGTCAAAAAAGCAGGATTGGAGTTAACCAACCCTGCTTTCTATTTTAGTTTCCAAATACAATATACTTTCCAAGCTGTGTACCTTTCGACGGCGTGTAATCGATAGTAAATACTCTAGCGTGTGCTTCATCTACTCGATATACCTGCTCGCAGTACATATTCTCCTTAACGTCTTTCATAGCAGCCTTAGCCTTACGAGATGCTTCACCCTTCGTTTCAGCAGTTGCTACAAGCTTTCCAGATTCTGTGTGTATCTCAAATACACGCTTCTTAGTGAGCTGGCCCTCTGTTACAACATTATTAAATGTGTACGGTCTTTCCTTAGTGTCGGCAGAACCCTTAACCTTAACAACGATATATGCCGTACCAGTAGTTTCAGTCATTTTATCCTTCTCGAACTGCTCGTTTGCAAAAGCTTCTATATCTTCTGGAGAATCAGCATTAACATATCTACGAGTAACATCTTTTACAACTGTGAGACCCTGCTCAGCAGCTTTTTCTCTAGCCTCATCAAGGCTAAATGCTTCAATTTCAACAATTTTCATAATCATTAACATTAATTAGTTATCTGTTTTTACCTACACAAATATACTAAAAATCTAGGTAAAAACAAAATTTTATACAAATTTTACTTCTTCTTCCCAGCCAAACATCTGGTAATATGCAATCATCTTAAAAAGCTTTTGGTACTCTTCTACACCCTTTTTATAATAAGTGTTATTCATTGGGCAACACTTGCTATTATAAGGAGGATTGTTTCTAACTACTAGAAAATTCATTTCCTTAGTCCAATCATTTTCGTTATACCCATATTCATGCATACAATAGAGCTTCAGAACATCTCCGTAGAGAGCTCCCTGGCGATAATAATTAAACGTTTCTAAATGTCCGCTCTTGGTAGCAAAATACTCTGGGTTATCACGAGCCGTTTTCAGATCATTCAGAGCGAGATGTTTGTTTTCTTTATCGATTGTCCAATTATCGATTTTCATTTTATATTTCAGAGTAGTGGCTTGGTTTTTATAAACTACCCAAAAATCAATAAACATAGCATCTTCGTTATGTGATTCGATTGGATCTCCAAAAATATCAGTAGGATGCAATTTTTGCATTATCTCTTTATTGTCTTGTAGAGATTTAATTGCACTATTTGCGGATTCCCAATCAGCATCACTTAAAATTGTGCCATTGCCTTTATATGCTTTGCGTGCAAAATAATATTTTAAGCCTTTCTTTATAATATCACGGATTCTAAAATCATTTATTGCATTTGCATAATAATCAGCATTTTTCATTGCTTGCTTGATTGCATTGTATCCTCCAATTCCAGATTGTCGTAGCTTTATAATTTCGTCTACACAATTCCCCAATTTTGCACTAGGTCGCCCTAATTTTGGAGCCATTTCATAATACTCATTTTGGAGCATTTGTTCGTGGACTACACTACCCATTGATAATGAGGAACTTACGAATTTAGGAGGATTTTTATATTTACTTGGAGAGCCTCCTTCATCGGGATTTATTAACTTCAGACGAGAGTTACTTACACAGTCTTTATATTTATCAGAGAAATACTCTTCATCCGTCATATCAATCCTTTTTAGGGAGTTTAGATCGGGCAAGATTTTAAAATCATCTAGTTTAATTTCTTTCATTAGAACTTCAGATCAAGATTTGTTATTCGGCGATGTTCTGGTACTTTGAACCATTTGTTATGCGGAGAGTCCATTAGATAACAAAAGATGCCATTATTAATAGCATCTTTGTAATTATCTGGTTTATCGTCGATTAACACAGACACATTATGCTCCTTCATAACAGCAATTTTACTTTCATTCCAAGGTACACAATATACTGGAGCACAAGGTAGCCCTCTTTTTTGAAGATTCTCCTTTGTCCATTCTACTGGAATAGATCGAGATGTTATATACATTGCCGGTTCAAACGTTGGCATATTCAATACAGGCAGGTTTGTCCAAAACTCTTTATCGTCCTTTATTTTATCAAGGTCTTTAAGTAGTTCATAAGAACCATCCCAATAATCGTTAAGTTTTCCAAAACGTTTTTCGTACTCCCCTTTAAAATCGAGTACAACATCATCTATATCAAGAGCGATGATTGGCCTGTCAACTATTCCTACTACTCGATCATCACCGTGTGGAAATATTTTATAATATTCAGCCAAGATAAGGGCGGACTCTGCAACGTAGGCAATATTCAAAAGTCCATTTTCATCGAAATCATTTCCTTTTTCAAACTCTATAAGATGCTTTTTAAGAGAGGAAAGTATTTTGGACCACGAAATGCCGTATTTCCATTCATTTATTTCGTGTTTATTTAGCCTGTGTTGGAGGACTTTTTCCACGGACTCTATTCCGTGAGGTGGGATAAGATCATATCTTTCGCACATTATTCTGGCTTTTTGTTAGTTAGTGTCATCAGGAGAGATGACGCCAAAAAACCTATAAAATCGAGTTTTTCATCAGACTCTTTCTTGAGATCGGATTTATATTCGAGTGTCTCTGCTTCTCTATCATAATTAAAAGTCAGAGTGATTTCTGTTCCTTCAGAGTCTGGATTAGTGAATTTAACTATTGCTGTTTCCATCTGCGTATGGTTTTATTAATTTATAAAATAAGGATTTTGGAACTATGACAACTTCTCCAACCGAAACTATATTTGCTTCTCTAGGCTCTTGTTTGTTTCATATAATTACAAACTCGTCTGGATTCACAGTAGTTTCGGAGCGTATCTTAAAATATTGTGGAGTTTGTTGTGTTGCCTTTAATTGGATTTTACATGGCAGATTACCTTTGTTATCGTGTATATCAACTTTGTTATTATCTTCTGCCTTTGAGTTATTTCGAGTAGTTCCAACATCAAAACCCAATTCTTTGAGTTCCTTTACTATTTTACGCTCGTAGGCATTTCCTTTGTTTCGGGAATAACCTGCGCTTCGTTTTCTTCCCATTTATTTATATTTAACTCGGTTTTTAGCAATTTTATTGCAGCTTCTTTGCCATATTTTTTATAAAAATCACTAAAATCTTTTGCTTCGTATTTTTCTGGGATATAAAAATATTCCAATTCTGGGTGTTTTTCTTTTATTCTAGCTAGTGCGTTCTTTCCTGGATCGTCATTATCATATCACACTATTATTCGCTTGAATTTGCTTTTAACTTTATCTAGTTGTGAGTCACTTAAAAACAGATTTTCACTATTTGGTGCAATTGCAATAATGCCTAGTTCATATAAACACATGACGTCTTTCATTGATTTTTGGATAATCAACAGATCTCCGCCATCTTTCGGCAATTGTTTTGCACCTTGTAGTTGATTTGCTTTTCAGTTTGTTAAAAAGCGCATCGTAGTTCTATCTGGTCAATATAATCGCCATTGTTCAATTCCTTCTTTTATGCCTCCGTAGTATCCGAAAATCTTTTGTTTTGGACTTTCGTAGTGAAATATATTCCCGTTAAGCCATATATTTTTACAAGAAAACACACCGAATTTCTTCAGTGTGCTTTCTTGTATTCCATATTTGGCCCATCAATTAAGTTCGTAGGATTGAAATGGGCGTATTTCAACCTGTATAACAGAGGTTTGTTTTTCATCTAGTTTGTTTCCTGTATATTTCAGCTTTGGTTCATTCACAACCAATTTATCATCATGTATGATTCCAAAATCATTTGCTATAATATGCAGTGCTTGTGAAAAGTTGCAGGAAAACTTTTCCATAACAACCTTGAAACAATCTCCGGAAAAACAACCAGAAAAATCGTGAAATATAACTAGTCCCGTTTTTGTTTTAAAAAAACTAGCAGTTGGTCTTCTGTCGTTTCGCAACGGATTTTTGAAAAGACCTTTTTTAACTGGTATTCCCAGATAATATTCTAGTATTTGCTCTTGTGGAAATCTACTCAATATAAGCTCCTTGGTAATCCTAACGGGCTCTATTGTTATCTCCATGAGTATCAATTACTTAGAACGGGAGATCCGAATCAGGATCCTCAAGGTCTGTTGCCATTGCAGAAACTACATCGGCAGTAGAAGTAGCCATGTTAGTAGGCTTTGCTGTAGCAGCATTCTCGATCTTCTTTACCTCCGAGCTAGTAAGAGTGAGATTATCACCAATAATACGTGTAGCAATACCGAGATTGCCATTGCGATCAATACGCGCAGTGAAAGATGGCATATTGCAATAATTGTCTCTGCCAGGTATGAGCTTAATTTGGGTCTTCTTTCCAATATGAGGCTTAGTGTAGGTTACAATTGCATCAACAATTTGCTTAAAATTGCCGGTGAGCTTCTTTGTGCCAGCATTAATTTCTGCGGCAACTTCTGGACAGATCGCTTCAAGGATTTCCATTACAGTGATCTTAAAATGATCAAGCGGAGATGCTGACTTACCCCACTGCATTTCCTGACGCTCTGCTGACTGAGGCTCGAAAAAGTTCTGCTGATATGGACCGTAGCCATCAATGTTTACTTTGAGAACGAGAGTCTTAAAAGCATCACCAGTCTTCTGACTAGTTACATTTGCAAACTCTACACCCTCGAAAGTAGCATCTTTAATTCCTGGAGTCAATCTAGAACCAGACTCTTTTGCATTTACTGCATCTGAAAAATCAAAATTCATTTTTAAAAAATTTTAATAATTATACTTTTGGGGTTAATTTGTAAAAGTCTTTAAACTTTTCCATTTTGAAAGAAGTACCATATTCGCGCAGAACTTTGTTCTGTTCACCCCGAAACGAAATAGTACCAGATTTTGTTAATTTATTTCCTTCATCAGAACCGAACCATTCAGCACGTCCAATAAGAGGAAATGTGGTTTCGCTATTAACTGTCCAATAATTAATTGCAATTTTATCTTTTGGTTTCACCGAAAGTGCTTTTATTGCATCTTTCGACAAAACCAAGTTGTTATCTCCTAGTTCTACAATTGCATCAGTCAGATCAATATCTGTTGGACTTTCTGTGTTAACTACAATTATAGGAGAAATGTCGATATTCATTACTGTGCAAGACTAGGGTAGATTCTATCCCAATGTGGAACAAAAGAGCCATCTTCAGCCCGCTCAGCTACAATAATATCTTTATTTGCAAGATGCTGTGGTCTAGCTCCTGTGAGAACTTCTCCATCAGTACCAAACTGTATGCAGAGATTGCTATCTTCGTCCCTATGTACGAAACCGATTGCATCAGACTTTGCTGCGAGTATGCGAGAAACCTTTCCTGTAAGATCAAGTGTTTTAAGAGATCCGTTTGCATTTTCAGCAAGTGCTGCGTCCTTAACATGCCCGCATATAATAAGATTTGGAGCACAAGCCGCAATTTTATCAATTACCCTCTCGATTGCAGTTCTCCAAAAAGCATAACCAGATCCATTTGGTAGCGATGCAGGATCTTTTACATTTGCATATTTCTCAGAAAACATTGGAGAATCTTGGTAGAGCTTTATCGCAAGTGGTTTTGCCATTTCTTCAACGGCAGTAATCGTGTCAATCGTTATATATTTATAAGGATATCCAGCCTCTTTAATTGCAGCACAGATCTCGTTAAGGTCTTTAAGTGTATTAACCTTTATTTTAAGAGCGGAGACGTAGTCAGAGCCGTTCTCAAAATCCAAAATTAGATTTCCTTCAAGTGTGGAGAGAATTGTTGTCTTTCCCACTTTCGGTAACCCAAAGAGTATCAGGTACTTAGGATCTTGTGTTGTTGCTGGAATTTTTGAAGTAGGTAGCGTAATAGCCATTATTAAAAAGAATAATTTATTTCTTCCTTCACCCCATTATCTGGAGTTGCATCTTTTATTTTATTTTTGGGAGAATTTTCTAATGACGTATATATAGAAAAATTAGTTATTGTTTTTGCAGGAGGGAGCTCTCTAAAAATTCCGAGTTCTCCGAAAAAGTTAACAGGAATTACTCTATCACTTACTCCTTGGCGATTTTTTATTATGTTTAGTGCTTTGTATCTATCCCTCAATCCTTTAAATCCACCTTGCAGAGGATTTTCTTCTACAATAATTGGGTAACCTAAGTGAGATTTTATTTTGAACTTGAGAGGGAAATAAACACCAATACATATTTCACAGTCATTAAAAGTATTTCCAGTATCTTTTAAATCTTCTGAACTACATTCCGTAAGTCCTGCCTTTCTTCTATCCATATCTGCAGAATTTCTATTTTCCTGCTGAAGTATAACAAAAGAAACTTTGCATTTCTCACGCAACGTAACACAATATGATGAAATGAGATCCATTTCTGCTTTTTTTGTATGACCATCAATTGGCATACAGAGCATTTGTTATCCAAAAAGTTTTTTATCTTTTTGTTCTTTATATTTCTATAAAGTTCAGCATATATTTTCACATAAGTGTTGGGCACTCGTGGTAATATTATATTCTATTTCTAGTTTCAACTACTATGCGTTACAGTGTTTAATTATATTATTAATTAAATTACCTCGATATTAGCATGAATATAAAAATTGTCAAAAACAGATTTTTTACGTTTTAGATATATTGTTGCATCTTCATATATATATTTATAAAATTTATATATTTCATCTTTTTTACGTATAAAAAGTCTATACATATCAAAATGTCCGATACATTCTCCAGTGGGATTAGGAAGCATAATATTTTTTCTATGTTCACAATTTATTGTTGTAAAAATATTGTGGTTTTCTAAATGTTTTTGGATACTTTCCAAAATTTTTATTGTCGGAGAACATATATTTCCTTTTAAATAAGAGCAATGATTCTTAGGATTACATACAAAAATTGTTCCATCCCCATCAAAATAACCTCGAATGAAATGTTGGATTAAATTTTCTGGTATTGGTGGAATTTCAAATTCTGTATTTGTTTTTCCGCGGATAATACCTCATTTTTGTGCATTTTTACATGCAATCTTGGAAGAAATACGAATACAATATGCTCCTCTATTGTGATTCCCGATGGTTATATCTGGGGAAAAATAATTTCGTATATCGGTTAATATATCTAAGTCGTTTATTGCTAGACTAAGTTGGGTTTTTGAACACAAGCAACCATCAGAAAGTCAAAAGCCTAAGATATAGGCCTCTGTTTCATTGGTGATATCTTCAAATTGCCAATTTAATTTTATACAATCTCTTCTATACTTTGCTCTAAATTCTGATGCACTCAATAACACTCCAGCTTCTTTTAATATTTTTTCAGTAGTTGTGTGGTACTTTTTATTAAGCTCTCGTGCAGATACTTCAGAAAGATATTCTTTGATAATTGTATTTTTAAATTCTGGAGTTTTCTTTGGTATAATTCCTTTTGATTTTGTCATATTATTTGAATTAGTAGACCAAAGTTAGTATATTTTTAACAATTTTCTAAATATTTTTAGCCTTTTTCGATTTTGCCCAATTTATTCTCGGCCTCTGACCGAGATGATCTACCACAACTTCTATAAGTTGTTCTGGATCGTTTGGTGTATAAACGGTTCTATTACCACCATCTATTTCTGTAAATGTACCTCATTGTTCAAGAAGATTCATCAGCGTGTGATAGAATACTTTATTCGTTAATGTTTTGTCAAAAATGACTAATTTTTCAGAAATAGAGTTAAGTCATTCTCTTCCTTTTAATACATACTCATAATCATCGTCAGACAAAATTTCTTGTCAAGACATTAATTTTGTATAAGGAATTATTTTTCCAAATTCTTCGTAAATATAAATACAAAGTAGTTTGGATAAAAGAAGTTCAGCAGAAAGTTCTAGACTATAATATACAAGTTTTATATTTTTATCCGGGTGGTCTTTTAGCGGTCTATATATATAACTATATAAAGCGAGTGCTGTTTTTCCGCTCCCAGAAGTTCCAAAAATAAGTGTATATATACCTTTTCTAACTCCTCCTGTATAACTATCTAGTTTTGGTATACCTGTACTAAGCCCTGTATTTTTTCCGGCTTTTCCAGAGTTAATCATATTATATAAAATATCTACACTATTCATCTAAAATACAAATATTATCAGCAGTTCCAACCATTTCTGGATTATCTCGTAGTTCTTTTAAGGCTTCCCATTGTCTCGATACGACAAAGTTTAAGATTCCAAAAGAAATTTTGCCGTTCTCTTTTGCTCAGTCAAGAATTTCCATAACTTCTCTGTGCTTTTCTGGATTGTTTCCAATCTGTGTTGCATAAAAGCAAAAGAAATCATCAAGAGACGCAAAACGAGTAGCAATGTTTTTAAGACTAGTTAACTTTCCGTTAATATTCAACCAAGACGGATATTTTGTAAATAATTCCTCTCCCATTGTACAACCACTTTTAAATCAACCTTTTAGAAAGTTTTTGTTAAATTCAACCTCGTTTGGGTTGTAAATTGTTGGATTGTACGATTTTAATATAACACCCTTTTCCTGTAACGAGCTAAATAGGCTACGTAGTACCTCATTTCCTCCGTTGCGAAATCAGGTGTCAAAATACTCAGCTCCGTGTTCTTCATCACGTGCAAGTAAGGTAATATAAATCAAAAGCAACTCATCAGCAGATAAGTGATAAGTTGCCATCAATTTTAAAATTGTTTTTATTTCCAAGTTAAAATATGTTTATAGCCATATTTAACTCGACCGATGTTTATAACTGTTACGTATTCATCGTTTATTTTGGTTAAAATCTATAATTTTTTGTTTCTCCAAAATCTCTTTCACGAGATTCTATTTCCTCGTGATTCAAGACTTTTTGTAATTTTTCCTCAGAATCAATCGTGATATAACTAGTTGTGTTACTGTTGTTAAATCACTTCACTTCCTGGGTGTTATTAATAACGAGATAAAACATTTCAGCAGTCTTGTTTGGAGAAAATCTACAAACTCGACCTTGACGTTGTGTTGCTCGTATTTTAGAACTATCAACACCCATCTGTATTCCTACTGTAAGTCCTTGAATATCAGCGCCTTCATCGATCATGTGGCTAGTAGCAAGTCATCCAATTGTTGCATTATTAAAATCTGCAATTATTTTTTTATTTTCGCTAGCCTTTTGTTTGGAGTGCAAAACATTGCCTCTTTTTATCTGGCTAGCAAACTTAATTGTTGGACAAAACATAACTCCTTTTGTGTCTTGTCTTGCATCAACAATCTTTCTACAAATTTCAATTTTCTTCGGATGATTCTCTATAAAAGCCTTTCTTGCGTGCAATGCCTTCATTCATTGTGCTGCCATCTGCAAAACAGTTTTTGGATCAGACCCAATCTGTTTCGCAAACTTATTGCGGTACTGTCATTCTTGCAAAGCTGCCATCGCACAGTTAAAATCGAAGCCAAAGAACGCAAAATAACTATTAAATTTCCTATCTAGTTCCTTATATTCTTTTAAATCAACATTCAGGAGAACTAAATAATTTTTAACTGGAGAAACTCATCCATTTTGCGTTGCTTCATCAAGAGTGATTGTATCACAAACAGGTGCGTGCTGTTTAATAATTATCTCTTTTCCATCAAGTCTTTCAAGTGTAGCAGTTAAACACAATACCATTTTGTAAGTTACTGATTTAAAAACACTTGCAAAACACGTTGACGAAAACCGATGCGCCTCATCTAGTACTAAAAGATCACAATTATAATTATGTTTAACTATTGTATTAACAACAATAACGTCACAATTATTAATAAGACTGTATTTCTCTAATTCCGCAATCCATTGATCTTTTAAGTACTGCGTAGGAACACTAACAATTATATATGCGTCTGGATTTTGTTTTAAAAGCAATGAAATTGCCATTATTGCAAGTCGGGTTTTACCTACTCCAGTTGCATAACATGCTGTGGCACAACAATTTGCAGCAACTCACTTTTTAATTCCGAGTTTTTGTCGTTCTGTTCTAGTAAGCATATTAATGTATCCAATGGTTGGAAACCTCTGCTTCAGCAGGTAATTCTAGTTTTTCACAAAAGAAAGAACCAGCTCTGCTCATGCAGTTTTCAAGTACAGAGGTCATCTCTTCACTAATTTCTTCAGGAACTTCTATATTCCACTCATCATGTGCTGGTATGCACAATTTTACTTTAAAAAGTAGGTTATGCTCCAATATATATTGAAAGAGATATATTGATGCTAGCTTAAACATTGCTGCGCCCGTGCCTTGACATTTGTAATTGATGGCCTGCTTCTCGCAAGCAGATTTTCTTTTAAAATAATGTCGAACTTCCTCTACAATTGTTGATTGTGGATGAAACTTTTTATATTCTTTATATGTATTCCAAAATTCTGCATTAAACTTTTTTTGTATTTCTTGCAGTTCGTCGAAATCGTATATAAAAGCTTTATGTCCGGATTTATCATTCAGCACGATATATCCATATTTCATCACAAAAGCGCGTTGCTTGTCTTGGTAGTTTTTAACACCTGGAAAACCCTTCATATAATTATCATATATTTCTTGGGCCTCACTTAATGGTATGTTCTTGTTGGACTTGATTGTATTTGCATCACCGCCGTAGTTAATTGCGAACTCCACCCCTTTCGCTTCTTGCCTCCATTTCTTGAATTTATGTTTTATTTCTTCTACGGGGCAATCACCTACTTTATCGGGGTATGTCATTTTGGCAACCAGACTATGCATATCTCCGCAACCCTTGTTAAAAAGGTCGAGCATCGCTTGATCATTAGAGACATCTGCAATAATCCTGCTTTCTTGTGCAGAATAATCACAACTAATCCATTTGTAACCAGGCTCAGAAATGAAGCAGGCTCTAGTTTCAGCATCACTGGGAAAATTCTGGAAATTAAGGTATTCTACGTTATGTTCTTTATCTTTTCCCCCAGAGGATAGTCTACCGGTATCACAACCCAGTTGATTGAAATTAGTGTGTATTCGGTGTGTAACGGGATTTATTTGGTCTAGTACATTCTGCCCATAAGTTCCAACAAGTTTTTCATATCCTTTATATTTAATATATAATGGAGCTATATCAGATTTGTCTTTTTGGGATTCAATAATATCAGCACCAACCGATTTTTTAGTTTCCTTTGTCTTTTTGTCGAAAGTTTCTAGATTAAAACCCAGCTCTTCAAAAAGAGGTATAACTTGTTTGGGACTACCCCAATTAATAATGCAGTGCGGATTTTCATCAAACCCAGTAAAAAGGTCTCCCTGGAGTTCTTTATAAACATATTTGGATTCTGGGAAATGTTGTTCAACCCAACTATTTAACTCAGTTTTTGCTGTTTCAAAACCTTCTCGGTCTTTTTCCATTTTTCTTTTCCAAGCATCTTCATCAAGTTTCACTCCACAAAACTCAGTGTACGCTAAAACTGGACAAAATTTATTCTCGTAGGCAAGTGCTTTTAAAAGACCTTTTTCCTTTAATTTAACAAGTTGTCCTTCCCGAATTTTTTCTAGATATTTAACATCGTGTGCTCCATATATAATAATATCGTCACTTAGAGTTTTCGACCAGATAATTTTGCCCCGGACACTCTTATCAAGTTCTACATTACAATATTCGAGCCCGGCTGCTTTTAATCCCATGCTATGTTGCCCTGCAGGATAACCCAACCATTGCAATTTTTCTGCCAGATAACCATCATATATATTTGTTATAACAATTCCTTCTTTCAGGAAAAATTTCAGATCAAACTTTGCATTCCAAAATAAGAAAAGTATATCTTTTCTTTCAAGAAAATTTTTATATAACTTTATGTCGACAGTTCTACAATCAACTACAATTTGGAAATCAAAACAACCAAACTGCGCTAAAAGGAGTTTTTTTGTGTGTACATCAATTCCTTCTGTTTCAGTATCTACACCAACAATTTTTAACGTATTTAACTTTTTTAAACTCTCCTCAACAGAAATAACTTCATAATTTTCATTATTAAACAACTGTTGATTTCCAGTAACTAAAAAAATCATTACTTTTCAAACTTTAAAAGTTCAATTCCTTTATAATTGGCCACCTCTTCTATTTGTTTGGCAATTCCAGTCCACCTCTTAATATGCCAATCTGTATCTTCAGAAAGCATTGGAAAAACTTTGTCTCGCATAAGTCTCAGAGTATCAGAGGAAAGACCAGAAATCTTTGGCAGTGGAGCAAGATGAATAAGCGCCCTAAACTCACTATAAGAAAAACCTCTTGGATCAATTCTCAACTTTACTTCACTAGGCATTAAACAACGTTCCTTTACAACATCGAGCCATGGCCTTTTCTTTCCTTCATCATCTCTTTCAGAAAGTTCTTCTTTCTCAGGCTCAGTAAGTCAGATTCCTTTGGAAAGGATAAAATGCTGCGAAATCATTTTTCTATTAATAACTTCAAGCTGGTCAAGACAAGCGGCGATAAGATCACCATAAGTCACACTCTCAAACTCCTGTGGTAAGTGATCAAACAGAGTAGAGACAGGATCAGAGTCAGTAAGATTGTTTTGCTTTTTGTACTCCCTAATAAGAGTAACAATTTGCATTGGAGTTTTAAGTGCTTCAATATTGCATTCATATATCAAGTATCTCTTGAATAATTCTGCATTGCATTGATTGATAAGGTATTGCATATTTATTTTAGTTTGATACTTTCCAGGCACGTACTTATCTTCGTTATATAGCATTTCATGCACATGCTTATATGCACGATTCAACTCCGTAGCATCCATATCCATCAACCGTATTTCCTCTCCGGACCTACGCTTTCATACGTACTGGTTAATATCTGTCTTAATTGCCTGTGCAATTGCACTTCCAAACTCTGTTGTGTTTTCTTTCATATCTAAAAACTATAATTTTTATCTTTTATATCTTTTGTTTTTATAAAATTCATAAAATAAAGTGCAGTGTACTTATATCGCTTAACTTGGTCTGTGTTTGCCTCCAAATATTCATCGCCAGCTTCGGCATATTCAAAAGTAACAAAACCTTCGTCCCCGATTGTTAAAGTACCTACATTTTGTCAATTCGGACATTGTGTAACAGTTATATACTTATACAAACTCTTATCATCTTCGTCCAAATTTTTAAAGACGTAATTAATATAAATTCCGTCTTGTTTAGCAACTAGTTTCCCGTGGATTGTTATCTTCTCCGCACTCATAAAGTTTGTCCATCATTCTTCTAATTGTACACAAAGAACTATCTATCAATTCAAGATGCTCCTTAATCATCTTCTTGTAGATTTTAACGAGATCTTTTTGCTCTTTCTCAATTGGACATTCTTCTTCCTGCGTTTCAATTGCAATTTCTACAGTTGGCTGCTGCTCTTCAGATTCCTTATATTTCATCTAGTGCAATTCTATAAACGGATTCATGTAAATCGAGGTCGTAATTCAATTCGAGCAAATTATATAATCTAGATGTTAAATAAAATTCATACTTATCAATATAAATTTTCATTGTAAAATCATCTTCTGTGGTAAAATAACGAGTCATATCTTCCTCGCTAAATTGTATAAGACCTTCCTCAATTATATAATCTCCTTGCTCAAAAAGCCAGATATTATCGACAATTCCTTCGTCATAAATATCTAACTTATTCAAAAACAACTCGATCTTTCTATCTAAAATTAAATCATTGGGATTGTGGTGTTTTATATTCAAGTACCAATGATTCCCAATTTTCTTAAAAATCAATCTTACAGATTTCATCTTCTGGTATATTCAAGCATTGTGCCGCGTGTACAGCTAACATATCTGCTAACTCGTTATATTCGTCACCATTGTGCCCCTTAACTCAAACAAAAGTCACATTGTGTCTAGGCAATTGTTCAAGTAATTCTCACCACAAATCAAGATTCTTTTTGGTAAAATCCTGATCATCAAATCACTTTTTTGCATGCCCATTAACAATCGAGTTAATAACATATTGGGAATCACAGTGAATTTCTAGTTCTGTTGGTTCCTTAAAATATTTCAGAGTTTCTAAAACACCACGAATTTCGCATCTATTATTCGTGGTGTTTTTTAAACCCATATAAAGCTTTTTAAAGACTTTTCCGTCTTTTAGAATAACAGAACTTCATCCACCCGCTTTTATCGAGTCCTGATACGAGCCATCACAGTAAACAACATATTTCTCCATTAAAACTTAATCGGATAAGTCCAGTCGCAAGCCTCGTCTTCTAGTTCGAGACATCTCTGCGTACAGATTTTTCCCAATTGTGCCTTATTTTCGATATACATAACATCAATTGGATTGCTCTCTGCACGAGCAAGTGCAAGTTTCTTTCCAACTTCCTTATTAAAGACATCTTTTGTGGAGCATCTTGATACACCAAAAGAAAGAGTCTTTTTCTCGGAGTCGTAAATGGAGCAAATTGTTACTCTTGGCACACTCTTTTTCTTGCCAGTAGGATCACCAATTGCAGTAATAACTTCATTGTTGGCATCAAGCAACACTGGAACCATAGCAACCTTGTACTCAGTTCCATAAAAATACCTAATCGATTTCATTTTGTTTCTTTTTATAAATTAATAATAACCAAGTAATTGCGGCTAAAACAAATACTTCTATAAACATACTAAGACAAACCATAACTCCCATTGCAGCACAAACCCAAACAAGGATTGCTGTAGTTAAGTTGTGAACATTTTTGTCCTTAAAGATCAAACCGGCACCTACAAAAGATATTCCAGAAACAATCTGCGCAATAACGTGATAATCAATAACTCCATCACTGTTATATGCCGTATAGGTAAAAGCAAATGCACCTAACATAACAAGTGCAATTGATCTAAACCCAAGATCTTTTCCAGATGCTTCTCGTTGTATGCCAATTATATATGCTATAGCAAGTATATAAACAATTTTAATCAGAAATAGTATCTGTAGGTCTATCATCTAACAAAATAACTTTTATATTGTCATACTTACCTTCGTAAGTAAACCCAACAATTGTTTTTTCTTTTATTTTGTCTCCTATGGTCAAGTAAGGACCAGCATCGAAATCAATTGCAACTATATCATGTGTATCAGGATCAGTTGTAATAAGCATATATTTATCCAGATCTGGACAACCAGGCCATTCTGTATAAACGGAATATGTTGCATTGTCTCCACTAACTTTTTCAAGCAGCAGTTTCTTTATTTGCCCGGTTCTAGCATGTCCTAATGGTGCTAAGTTAATTATTTCCTCAAACATAACTAAACTATTTGTGCTGCCATTTTTGGGGCAACAATTGCATCGGTATTTAAAAAGAGTAGCATAATCGAAATTGCATTTTCAAAAGCAAGTCTAACTGCTTTTGCTGGATCAACAATTCCAACTTTTATCATATCTTCAACAAAACAACCGCGTAAGGCATCAAAACCAGCGTTATTTTCAACTAGATCAATGTACTTCTCCGGATCTCTACCAGACGTAATAACAAGATTTTCAAAAGGGAATCTAAGGACATTTTGGATAATATAACCTCCCCAACCAAATTCTCGGGTAATAATTTTCCTTGCTCGCACATATATAGTTGCTCCGCCGGGAACAATGCCCTCCTCTATAGCTGCTTGTGTAGCACAAACTGCATCATCAACTCGGTCTTTTCTTTCTCGCATTTCGAGTTCGGTACCTCCACCAACGTGGATAACACAGATTCCACCAGTAAGTTTCGCAATTCGCTCCTGTAGGAACTTTTCAACAAAACCTCCTTGTTGTACAGGATCTGCTTTTACTCGCTCGTATTCTGCTTTTAAGTCTGTAATTCGAGATTCAATAAGATCGGCATTCCCATTGCCTTCTGTAATTGTGGTCTTTTCTTTTGTAACAACTACTTTCTTGCAAGAGCCAAGAATGGCATTGGTTGCGTCAACCAATTCGAGTCCAGAGTCATAAGACACGTTAAAACCACCAGTTAAGATGGCAATATCTTCAAGAACTTTCTTTCGATATTCGCCATAAGATGGGGCCTTTATTGCACAACAATCGAGAGTGCCGTTAAGTTTGTTAAGTTTCAATGCCTCAAGCACAGCATCGTCATAATCTTCTGCAATAATCAAAATAGGCCTACCTTCTTCTACAACTGGATTCAAGATTCCAACAAGATCGCGAGTTCTAGTGATTTTATGTTCTGTTATAAGCACATAAGGATTTTCAAGAACACATTGATCTTTTGTTGTATCTGTAACAAAATGTGGAGAAACATAACCTCGATCAAACTGCATTCCAGAAACAATATCGATCGTAGTATCTGCGTTTTTGGACTCTTCTACGGTAATAATTCCGTCCCTACCTACTTTAAGAAACGCATCAGCAATAAGTTGCCCAAGTTCAGGATCATTATTTGCAGAAATTGTTGCAATATTCTTTATATCAGCATCTGTAATTTCGATTGCATTTGCCTTTATAAAATCAACAACAGCTTTCTTTGTTCGCTCAATTTCCTCTCTAAACTGCACTTTTGGTTGTTTGTCAAGATATTGTGCAAGTTGTACACAAAACGCATAACCGAGAATAGTTGCTGTTGTAGTACTGTCTCCCACTGTGTTAACCGTACGGATTGCAGCCTCTTTAAGTAATTGTGCACCAGCATTTTCAAAAGGATCATCGAACTCGATTTCTTTTGCTACAGAAACACCATCTTTTGTAACATGTGGCTGTTTTCCAATATCACATAAAACTACACTAGCACCATTTGGGCCAAAAGTAGCTCCAACAGTAGTGGCGAGTTTTTTCATTCCAGAGAGCATTAACTCTCTAGCTTCTTTGTCAGTTTTTATTTCTTTAAACATAATTAAAACCCAATTTTATTCTCTTTCTTGGTAGTACAATCTGTCTTATCGAAGTTATATATCTCAGCGAGTGTCATTGGTTCATAACTATCAAGAGTTATTCCTTGCTCGTTCAAAAGAGTCTTTGTTTTCTCAACGCAGAGTTTCTTAAACTCATAATTAACAAAACAACGACCTTTTCTTAAAAGAGCCTTATCAATCGTCTCAATATTTGCATTAAAAGTACAGATAAACTTAATATTAAACACATCTGACATAATTCCATCAGTCATATTCAATATATTCGATATTGCTCCACTAAAATTTGTCTCTTCGTCACGATCTTTTATAACCTGCTCACAATCTTCAAGAATGAAAATACTATCTCTATTTTCAAGCATGAAAGACATAAACTCCGGAGATGCAAGGGATTCTGCTACGGTATTAGTAACTAAGATATATCTTTTTGGGTAACTCGTTATCAATGAGCGTATTAGGTTTGTTTTTCCTGAACCTGGGATCCCATTGAGCACAGCAAGCCCACATTCACGACTTTCAATAAACTTAATGAGATCGTCGTAAACAGGGATAAAATCGTCATTGTAATTCTTTTTAATATCAACGATAGTTTTATTAATCTTCGCTGGTACGGAGTAAAAAGATTGATCATAAACAACAAGACGAACCTCAGATGTTTTTGGTCCCTCGTCTTTCTTTGCTAGTACCTCGTCGAGATCGCTAATTAATTTTTCGTAATCAAAATCAAGACTAGTAAAATAAACAGTAATTGAATTTACATCTATATATATAGCAAAATTCTCACTAATTACTTTGATACAACTTCCAACCCATTGTCCTCCAACGTAAACTTCGCCGTCGTCATCATCTTCATCGGCAGATGATGTCTTTCGATCATCAATAGTAGCAGAAAAGAGTACTTCTGCATCTGGATATTTTTCTTGGAGAGTAATTGCGTCCTCCTTTTTTAACTCGAACTTTCCGTGTTCATCACTAAAAACATGCACTGCCTTGTGAGTAAACTTTCCAGATGCATTATTAAACGCCTTTTCAGTTATAAACGTACCCTGTCCACTAAAACAATCATTAATGTCCTCGATGTTCTTTAATTTGGTCTTGTTGTTCATTTAACATTTGATTTCTACAAGCAATATCTAACTCAGAAAAAGGCATTGTGTGTCCATTTTCAGAAAAATAGAGCAGATTATTCTTAATTTCAAAAAGATAGTTATCGCCTTGTAAGTTTCACATTCATTTATTCTCTTTTATACAGTTATATCGAAAGATTCCCTCTTCCTTTGTAATAAAAGATTTTTTATTCATTTTATCATTATTCACATCTTTATTTGCTAGTTCTGGTGCATATTTTTTAAAAACTCCAGAAATAGTTTTTTTAGATGGATTTCCTAACGCCTTTTGCATATTTGCGTAAGTTCAATTGGCTTCTCGCATTGCTAAAATACACAATTCAAAATCGTTAGCTTCAGGGATATTGTTGGGAAAGATCTTTTAACCCCAACTCAGTTAATTTATTTTTATAATTCATTTGCATAACAAACACATAAACAATAACGCCCGTTACATATACAATATGGGAAATTGCCGACATATTTAATTGGGCCACATATTAAACCCTTTTGAGAAAATCGCTTGTCAATCTGTGAGAAAATAACTTTTACTATAGTAACAACCTGTCCTTCTTTTGGAAAAATTATTTCAGCGTCAATTAATTTATCTCTTTGTAACATGCTACTCTACAATAATCTAAACTGTTTTTAAAAATCCAAGCAATACCTCCCCAATCGATTTTATAAACCTTAATTGCATTTTTTCGATCATATAATATGCAATTTTTATATCTTTTAAAACTCCGAACTTTATAATTCTTTTTATTGTCCGGAGATTTTATTTCCGGGTCAATCCAACTAGACATTGCGATATTTACAAAAATTACAATAATGTGAGACACAATTATCATCTAGCCAAAATCCAGTATTTATCCCGAGATGTCCAGCACCACAAGCAGTAACAATTTGACTTCTATTTATATGTCCAGGATATTCAGATATTCCAAAAAATTGTATTGGTACAACTTTTATTATATCACCTTCTTTCGGAGGTAGTATCTCGGCGTCTATATAAATTTCTCGTAACTTCATTTGTATAACCAACCGTAAGCAATTTGATCCAAGGAATGTATTATATCTTCATCATTAAAAGAGTGAACTGTAATTCTTTTTTCAGGAAATTGTACGAAATGTGCAACAGATATTCTTACATTAAATGGGGGGCGTTTTATTTCAACATCTATAAAATTAGACATCATTTTCTGCATCCCAGATCTCCTTATCAATAAAAATATTACACTCTTTATCATTATCAACGAAAGTACACTCAGTTATAAGTTTTTCGTTAACTCCATAACCCATTCCATCATCTTCCAGTGTTCTTGGATAAACATCCAATCTAGGATCATTAAAATCTACAACCCCATCCTTTATAAAAGGCAAGTACTTTAATATTTCTCGCCAAGTAAGAGCATAAACTGGCCAACCTTGAAAATCTTTACTAATTTTTTTCATATTTTCTCCATTTATATATTCTTTGTTTTGTAGTTGTTGGTCTACTAAAAAAGCCGTTATACACTTTTCCTCGACAAATTTCTCCGTCATATATTGGAATTATTTTTTTAATATTAGTCCAATCCCATTGAACAATTTTTAATCCTACATATATTTCAATATCTTCTGGAACTTGAACAATTTCAGAGTCTATATATTCATCCATTTATATATCCAATCTTTGTGTACTAACTTATTGATTCGACCTCGAACTATTTTCCCAATTAAAAGAGTATCGTGTTCTTTGTAATGATCGGGTAAAAGGTAGTTATCTCCTATTCTATATTTAGCCATTTCTATTTTAACACCTTCTAGAACTGGAACAATCTCTGCATCTATATACTTTTCCATACAAAAATCTTATCATACGGGAAATATGTGTCAATTCCCAATATATTTGCTTGTACATTTATTCCATCAAAAATTCCAGAAAAATCTAAAACGCCATATTCAGGAACAAACAAAATTGGCTCATTTACTCTAGGTGCTTTTATTTCGGGATCATAAAAAATATCGTGATTCATATTATATATATTTATAACAAACTATTTCTCTAGCGCCACAGACACATTTGTACTTAAAATTAAAAACAGTTCCTGTCAAAATTCCTTCACCAAAATCAAGGTACTCACCATAGCCTCGGCATACAACATACCGATACATAATACGACCATTTGTTGGTAATTTTATTTCTGCGTCTATCATCCTAAAATAAAAACATTGCCATAGGGAGTTGCCCCTATAAAATCATTTAATTTATTTTGTCAGATATAACTGACGGCATAAACTTTCTTTTTGTCTCCGTCCAAACACAAACAAGATCTACTCATCTGTAAAAAGAATGGGCTTTTTATTTCTATGTCAACCATACTAATAATATTCTCAAAATAAAATTTCAGACCAAGCAAGGTCCATATTTTTAAAAATTCCCACTTTAGCACGCGTTTCAGAGCCGTACTTATAACAAACGATAATTTTAGTCGATTGCGGTGGATATTTTACTTCAATATCATATCTTTTTAATTCTTTTTTCATAGCTAAAAACATAAAAACCCACTGGACTTCACAGCCGAGTGGGAATAGAATTTTTCAATGTAAAATATTTATAATCAATTAGTTAGGCACCCTCGGCCCGAATCCAACAGGCACTTAAGGATTTGAAGTCCCCAGTTCTAAGCATTAAACTACGAGGGTAAAAACCACTATAAAGTCAGTGGTTAACTATAGATTTTTGATTATAAATTTTTCGTTATCTATAAGCAAATATTGTTCCAAATTAGTATCACAACACCAAATATCAACTGGTTTTACAACTATATCTGGGCCATATGTGTGATCCGTACCTTCCACATCCCCAAAATCATTAATTATGTGTATGATCTTTTTAAAAGTGGTATGTCCAATAACTTGTGTATATCCATCAAGAGCATCCTTCATAAGAGTCTGGGGACGTATCCATGTGCAGGGCTGAGTTCTGCTAGTTCCGTAGTAATCCATGTAATTATCTGGAGTAAATCCAAATAATTCACTAGGCGGGAGTTTGTTAATATCCTCTACTTTTTCACAGCCTGTTCTGGCAAACCAAGTCTTGGAAATTCCAGCATGTGAAAATATGATATTATCAACAACATTAACCCATTCTGTTGCATCAAGCCATTCTTGCTTGTGTTCCTGAAACCATTGTTCACACTTACTTCCGGCTCTAGGAGAACAATCTGCCCAACTATATCCGAGTTGCTGGTCATGATTGCCCCTCTGTATGTGCATTTTATCACCAAAATCTTCTTTTAAAGATAAAATGCCTTCCATTACCATTATCTGGTCGTCTTGTGTAATCTTCGGGTTGTGTGTCGAAAAGAAATCTCCAGTCAAATTAATCATATCGACATTATCTACTTCTTTTCGTATTATCTCAAAAACATCAGTACGACCATGAACATCACCTATATTCAGTATTTTCATTATTTTAAAATAAGAGTTTTTCCAGACTGCTCTAAACTATTTCTATTATAAGGACGTGTAATTGTAAAAGTGGTGTCTATAAGTTTTCCAGAACTATCTGTATAAACTATAAACACCACATTTTCTTTTCTTTCTACAACCCAACCATCATAAAGACTTTCTCCAATTTTAACTTGGACATCATCATATTGTTTGATATCGTTAAGTTGAGTAAGACTAGTAATTGGTTCAGAAACAACTGGTTTTTTAAATAAATCTAGAAATTTTCTAAACCAATTCTTCATCGTCTGTTTCTATATCTCAATTCATATCGTTAAAATCAACATAATTCTTTCTATGGTCGATTTTAACTCGTTTCTTTTTGCTTTCTCCAGACTTGTGTCTAAAACGCTCAAAAGTAGCTTCATCTTCATAACGATCTAGGCTACCTAAAAGATTTTTTCCCATTCTTGTTTTTAATTAATTTTAATATCTTTTGATATACAAATATAATAAAAACTTTTATTCTTCGCAATCTTTTTCATAGATTTCTGAAAGTTCTTCTACTCGCTCTTTCATCGATCTATAAATTGTTTCAGGTAAGAAAGTCATTCCGACCATAACTGTCTCTAGCATATGTATCATGTCATCACCATTAACATCTTCATATGGCCTTTCTATAACTATCTTTCTATCAGATTGTTCTAGTGTAAGTCTAGTAAATCGGTCCTTTTCCATTAACTTAAAGGTTTTTCAAAAATCATTTTTGTTTCTGGGAACGTACCACCAATCCATAACTTTCTTAAATCATGCATTTTATGCAATTCTTTCTCTGTAAGTTCATATATTGAACGAAATTCATTATTTTTAAAATCAAATAAAAAGAACTCATCACAAAGATCAAAAGAAAGTAACTGCGGATTATTCGTTAAAATGTTTATATCGGCACTAGCACTATAAAAGCGCACTTGTTCTAAATTATATGTAGTTCCCATTCCGGCATCTATGGCAGTAAACTTAACGCTTTTTTCAGCGTTAAGTTTGCCTGCTGCCATATATACTGGGCCATCATAAAAATAAATTGATTTTATCATTATTCGGCTACAACATTTCCAGACTCATCGTAAATCTTTCCATCAATCAAGAAAGTCTTCTTACCAGCCTTACTAGTAAATTCCTTCTCGACTTTCATTCCAGATTCACGAAGATCTGTTGCAATTCGTGTTGTGTGCTGCATATTATACATTGCCTGCATTACCTGCTCACGTGTTTCAAGTGGTCCAAAATGTGAAAGCGCTTCTTGCATGTTTTTCTCATCTTCATCACTATACGCAACACCCACAGGAACATCTGCAATCTTAACAAGACGCATTCCTGCATTAAGAGTGTCTACTACTCCATACTGCTCAATTGGCTCTGCTTTTTCAGCATCAATCTTCTTTTTTGTTTCTACGAAACTCATAATTAACAAACCTTGTTTAAATTGTTTATAATAATATTAAATTTTTCTGCCCACTTTTTTATAAATTCACTAACGCCTGGGATTTCGTCAATTTTACAATTATATTTTCCGTGGGCTTGTTCAATTTCATAACTATCACCTGTTGGGATTATATCAACCGTTACTAAGGACTTATCTAATTCTCCGTTTTTACGTAAAAATAAAATTATATTACGGCCTTCAACAATTCGTTTCAGATAACTTCCAACACAATGATGTAGAGTACTCCCTTCTGTTACTATGTCTTCTGCTGTTTCTGGATAAAATATACTAAAAATTTCATCTGAAAATTCATATTTTGGAAATGTTTCCTTAATTTTTAGATATTTTTCTAGTAAAATTCTGTCCTTGTTTATTTCATATATATTTAATATATTCCAATGTAACTCTGATACTTGTCTTTCACTTTTAATATCGAGAAAATGGGCCGGCTCAGCATTCGGGTACATTTCCTTAAACATTGTGTAATAATCAACATATTCTGTGCAAGCAAAATATGTTGCCCATTTAGATAATTTATTTATTACATGTTCTGTCATAACAAAATTTGGAAACAATCGGTCAATTAGAGTGATATAACTATATAAGTCAGGCAATTTATAATCTGGGTGGTCTATTAAAATCTTTGCAGTACATTTCATATGCAAAATAGTTCTGATTCTAGACTTATTTTTTTCATAAAAAGGACGCGGCATTTTTAAAAACCCAGCTGGAGATTTTTCATTTGAGCAGATTGGGCAAGTAAAATTAAAAACTCCGTTATTTTCAAGATACTCACCAAGATCCTCTTCTACTGGAGTTATATTATGCCAATCTTTAATATAAAATGGGGATAAGCCTTTTTTAAACATATTTAAAACTGCTGGATCAGTAAAATCCTCTTTATGAAGATATTGCCAAACTAATGGTATTCTATATTTTCTGTTAATTATTGATAATCCTTTATTTTCGTCAATTGTACATCCATAACTCTCTTTTGTTCCATTGATAACATATTCTTTAATTGCAGCAATTTCGTTTTCCCAGAGTGTTGTTTCGATTGGGCTCAATTGTGAAAAATAAGTATACTTTTGATATATAGTTCGTATAAAACGTTCCATATCACAAGGTCCAAAATATTTAAAATTATTCGAATCCTCAGTACAGATAGCATATTTACCAACACGATAATAAACTGTGGCTATTCCATTGTGAAACATATTATCATCATCCCAAACTCTATATTCCATTATATAATAACCATTTACTTTGGGAGTAATTGTGTGTCTTTTTAGATCGTCAACAACATATCTCATAATTAAAAAATTTTAAAATTTGTCATCCCGTGGGGAATCGAACCCCAATTTCTTCGTAGAGCGAACTAGCCATTATTCGACAGGATGAGATTTCCCTAGTTGGAATTTTAAGTTTGATAATAAAATTGTTAATAATTGTTAAAAACTAGGGAAAATAAAAAATTATTCTTCGTATATAACTTTGTCCTTTATTTTAGGATAGTAATACTCTTTTAAGCGTTGAACCTCTGCCTTTGCGTTGGATAGATATGGGTATTCCATATCAAAATAACCACCATAGTTTTTAACAGAGCTCCAACCTAGCCAAGTTTTTCTTTTAACAACATAACAGATTCTTCCATTTTTGTTGCGTTCAATTATTCTAAACTTGTACATATTTCTTCGATTTTATAATCTTTTATGCTTTCTTTTGGAACTCCAAAAAACTTTGCTAGTTTTTCTTTATTCCATTTAAAAGTGCGTCTAAAACTCTTAAGAACGCAATGTTCTAATTCACAAGTAATTAAGTATTTCATTATATACTAAAAATAAAAACAAACAAAATTAATGCAATAACAAAAAATATAACAGAGCCTATAATAGAAAGGTTCTCGATATTCTTTTTAACAGAACTAAACTCAGCATATTTGTGTTTTTTGCAATATTTTTCAGCGAGCAAGTTTTCATCAATATCTCGTACTTCTATACCAAGAAATACCAAGATAATAATCAAGATAATACAAACTATTTTCATCGTCGATCAATTACAAATATACCGAATTTTTCGTAGTACCCAGCAAGTTCCTCAAGATTTCCCGTATTTGTGATTTTAAGGTACTTCTCAAGGGTTTTCTCCGAGTCGATGATAACTACATTGGCAAAATGACAAGACCCGTCAGAAGGGAATTTAATGGTGTTTTTGCGAATGTACCAAAAACATATAGCAAGTCCAACGAGACTAATTATCAGAATCCAAAAAATCATCATTTTGTTGTTTTTCGTAATCTTCAATCATTTGCTCTCGTTCTACGAGTTCATCACCATCGCGGCCATTTACATTTCCAGAAACGCCATACCAAGAGTTATACAACCCAAAATCGAGTAAAAACCTAGATTTTCTCGGAGCATGTTCATCACAATACGGACACTTCCAATACTCAACAGGGGTTTCACAAGTAGCTGGTTCTCCACAAATTATGCAAGTTCTACCCGAAATATACTCATATTTTCTAATAATCTTATATACTTCGGGAGTGGCTGCTGCTGGGTAAATCTGGAGTTCTCCATACTTTTCTTTTATATCATGGATCTTAAAAGAACGAACTGCTTTCCAACCACCTGTCTTATAAAGGGAGTGTCTTATCTCTTCCCAGAGTTGTACTCCAAACGCTTTTCTCCAACCGTATGGTATCCAAGTATGTATGGAATGTGTTGGTACACAATGAAATATGCCAAGAAAATTTTCAAGAAACCCGAGAAAATTATAATATATTTCATATTTCTTAGATTTCCAACGATTTTCTACAACTTCGAAATGGGAACCTCCAGTAGCAGAGTGATCTTCTGTGCGAAATATATGATGCTTATTATATAGGTCGCTCATTTTAGTCTGGATTTTCCAGTTTGTATAGTGTTTTCCAGACCAAACATTTCTCGGATAGAGAAAAGGAAATCTTATGCACATATAGATAGCATTAGGCATATTTCGTACATTGAACCACCAATACTTTACTTTACGCAATATCTTTTTCATTTATTAAAACTTTTCTTAATAGATCTTTTGCATAATTAAATTGCTCCAGACAAGGAGCACCCTTATTAACGCGAGTCTGGAGCAATTTCATAATTTCAGAGTGCAATTTTTTATTCATAGAGCTCATCTTCGTTATAGTTAAAATTATCGTGCTTCGATAAAACCAAAAACATTACATAAAATAGCCAGCACATAATTTTACTTCCGAGTTTGCTTAACTTTTTTAGTTTGCACTTTTACGACAAGATGTACAAGTCGTTTAATAAATTTTGATATTTTAAGATCGCAACGTGCTTCTGCAAGTAGTTTGCAGACATTCACATTGTCAGATTGTTGTAAAGTAACAGCACCACTGAAAGAAACTTTTGCCTCGTCAATTTTCATGCCAGATTGTACAATTGTCTCTTCTATTTCATGCTTAGTAAGAGCTGGATATTTCTCTAGTAGTTTAGAGAAATCAATTGTTTTATTGCAAACAATTGCAGCGTCTCCTATTGTGGTTTGGGAAGATATAACTTTAATCATAATTTAATTAATTTCATCTAGATATTCAGCAACATCATCTTTAAAAGTCTTTTCGTCAATAGCTGGATAGAAATATCGATCATCGACATTTTCTTCAGCGTCGGTAAAAACACAATAGAGAGAGTATTCGTTAGACTCCGGATATTCTTCTTCAACTGCTATAGAGTATAATTTTACTTTCCCAACCAAACCTTTTTCTTTAATTACTTGATTTATTATATTGCAAAAGTATTTCTTAAACTTGTGTAGTGAAATAGTATATTCACTTAAAACTTGATCAAATTTCATAATTACCCCCTTGCTTTATTATATGCATCAATAAGTCCGGATATCAATTCTGACTCAGTTTCACCTCTATAAGTAACAATTGTAACTTTATCAGTTGCTTCATTATATAATTCTATACGAATTACGAGTGTACTATATGTGAAATCATAGTCGAAAGTAGGCTCTTCGAACGAAATCATATCATCCTCTTCTACTTGTTCGAGAACTTTATCATAAATTTTATAAATTTCTTTAGCAAACTCGTTGTATGCTTCCGTAAAACTAGTTCGCAACTTCGTGAAAGTCTCTAATTCCATAACTACTTGATTTTTAAAAATTTACACAATTGAGCACGAGTCATAAAAAGGGTATTATGTTCCTGTTTAAGGATTTCTACGCTTTTTCTGGGATCTCTCCTACCACGATTTTCAATTACTTTAGTTCCATAGTCTACTCCAATTTCGTAGACTTTTCCGTTAGCATAATTAGCCATTGTATCTATTCCAATTTTTAAGAAATTTCAGATTTTTGTGTTGTATTGCCAAACCAAGAGCCATATCTACTCTTCTTTTGGTGTATTCGTTCATTGCATTACATGTTGGTGCTTTTATATTTTGCCACCAATCATATTCTGCTTGAAACGAGAAGTTCTTGCCCATATATGTCCGACCAGCGGCCATATAATCACAGATCATTTCTAGAAAATCATCTTTGGGCATCCGTATTCGAGAAAAAGTCTCATTATCGTAGTTATCGGTCCAATATTCATAATGATGTGTATTTCTACCTCTATGATGTAACCACGCTCTGGAAACACCTCCATTTGCTTGCTTGCATTTATTTATAGGAGAGCCTTTTCCACCATCATAATATTTAACACTTTCCCAAAACTCAGTTGGAGAAAATTTAGATAGATCGTGTACTAAACCTCTCCAGATAAGTCCTACTTGATAACAATAGTAGAAAACCCACCATTTATGCATTAAAACGGTCTTTAAGTGACCGAATATATTTCGTATCATTGAAAGATATTTTTGACTTTATCAGAAAACTAGAGAGCAAAATAAGACCAATTGCTTGCCAGATATTTATTGTAACTAAACCAAAAATAAGAGGCATAAGCCAATTCCACAAAAGCATAACAATCAGTCCTAGCCCAAAAATAAAAGCAACTGTAATAATTGCAATTATTGTAAAAGAAATTAATCCAGTTATTATTTGATCTTTTGTTTGCATATTACTCCAGATTTTTGAAATTGAGTTTTGAGTTTTTCTCTAAAAATATCCATTGCTACAACTACATCAGACTTGCCAATATAATAATAGTCAGACCAAACAGAAAATCTAGTCATTTTTACTTGAATTGTATATGCTTCTTTTTTATCGCATATAAGACGCATCATATATGGCTTTGTTACTCGACTTTCTATAATATCTATAATTGGTATATAGAGCATAACACAAGCTGCACATATAACAACAATAACAAAAATTGCAGAAAGAAAATTAAGCATTACTCGAAATATTTAATTATTGTGAAATCATCTCTTTTTCTATTAAGATAATCTTTAAAAGATTCTTTTCGATATTTAAGCTCTATTTCTCTAAGCTCCTTTACTTTATCTAGTGCGTCTATGTAATTTACATATTCATACTTTTTAAAAGGAGATAAGACATCTGCACGAGAACCTTCATATTCCCAAACAGAGTGAGAAATACCATCATCACAAACTTGCATTGTGTGTCTCTGAATATAAAAATGCTCGTTGTGTTCTACAATTCGAAATTGACAAACATCTTCATGATGTTTGTCATGATATATTGCCACTATTACACCTAGTGCGATAATAAGTAGTGTTGTTACAATTGTTAATGTTACCCACATATTATTTTTGATTTATTTTGTTAATTATATCAAAAGTACAGTTGTTTGTTATAAACTCCTCAAAATCAAAAACAAAATTTGCGCTATTTATTGGCATAATATTTTGATCCTTTTTAGGGTCTACAACAAGTAATGTTATTGGCATATCTCTAGCACTAGCATAACCTAACTCCCAAGAAACGCCGGAGTCAGAATATTGCCCAAAATATATTGCAATAACAGCATCACTATTTCTAAGAGCTTCAACATCCATATCATAAACTTTTTCAGCCCATTCAGAGTTAGTCATAATTTCTCCATTTGGAATTTTATGATCTCTAGGAAAGAAAAAGTCTGTTTCTGGAAATTGTTCCAAAAGAAAAGCGCGTAAGAGATTCAATTTTTCAATCTCTTCGTCATTAAAAAAGGGAGCAGCTACGTAAGTCATAATTTATTTTATTTGTAACAAAAGTCCAATTTTCTCCTATTTCTGGTCTTTTGAGAACTTTATCCCAAGATTGGTCATTATCCAGAAACTCTTTTAATTTTACGAGATCCTTTGTAACAAGTAATCCCACCCAATTTTTATCAATAACAAAATATTCCATAATTGTTTTTATTTAACGGTGTGTCTGATGAGACTTGAACTCATGACCCTGATATTAAAAGTATCATGCGCTAACCAACTGCGCCACAGACACATACCGGAATTAGAAACTCTTTTTAACAGGATATTGTTGACTCCAGACGACCTTTATTTTATTTGAAACAATATGTCCAGTTATTTTATTTTTAAAATAGATTGTGCCTTTCGGAATAATACAATTAACGATACAATTTGCTGAAGATTTATAACGTTCAGGGTGTGGAATATACGAATGAAAACCTTCGTCTATTACAAGTAATTTTTTACATATTGGGAGACGTCCATATCCAAGGTCAAAAGGACTCATACGCTCTTCTTTTCCTAGAGTGTAAACTTTTCCATAAAACTCAGAAATAAACTGATTATCAGCAACTTTATTTTTTGTCATGAATTTTATCACTTGAATATCCTTAAAAGCAATCCGAAAATCAGTTATTTTACCAATCCAACACATAATTTATTAAGATGCTAAGATAACATGTTCTTTATCATAAGGGTCTTCCAGAACGCTTGCAATATCACCCTCGTGATCCTCAATACCATCACAAACAAGCATAAGAACTTTTGCTTCGGGGTTCATTTTAGAAAGTTCATTAATTAATTCTTTGATAGTCATATTTTATTTATAATAAAAATTAAACAATTGGAGATGTTATAAGAATCGCAGGTTCCACATCACGTAAGTCTATTACAACATCTTCTATACCTCGTTCATACTTAACTCCATTCACATAAGTAACTAAAATAACCTCTGCATCAAAATCTAAACCACAGAGTGCATTATCAAGTTCTCTTACAGTCATAATTATTTTATTTTAATTGAATATTCACATATATCATCATTGCACTCATCACAATGATCAACATACTTGTATTCTCCAACTCTTTGTGCAACATCTTGTAAGATTTGGATCACATCATCCTTATTTAAGTGCTCGATGACTTTTAAAAGTGTGTTTTTAATTTCTACTTCAGAAAGATCTTGTACGTCTTTTTTGTCTATTGTAAGACTAAAACAAGTACAACCTTCAGTGTAAACTATTTTCATAATTATCTCATTTCGCAACAGCTGATAATTTCATCAACATCCCAATATTCATGCCTTATTTTTGTAATGGCATCTTCACGGGTTTCTGCTTCAGTCCAGCATTTGCTTGTATCGCCGAACTTGTCCTTGTAATAAACTTTCCAACTTTTCATAACTATTTAATTTATAAGTGTTTGTAATTCCGGTTGGAGTCGAACCAACTACTTGCTGAGACTTCATCATCAGGGGCTGCCCTGACTTAGGCCATGCTGCTCTACCGTTGAGCTACGGAATCAACCAAGTTTCTCCAATAAAACCAAACACATTACAATGGAGAAACTATTTCTTCAACATTTCTACAAGTTCGTCTGCATAAGATACGGCAGATTTTGAAAAATAATTCTCATCTGTATTTTTAGAACGCAATTCTCTTGCCGAATCACATCCAACTAGAGATGCCATTATCTGAATAGCGGCTTTTATCCGTATGCTTTCCCAATCAAACCCCTTATCCAGTTGTTCTTTTGGAGTGATATCTAGATGATAATTTAATTGGTCAAGAGTACTTGGGCAACATTTAATTTCTCTTGGAGAATTTTCCCAAGTAACATCCTTGAATTCATTGAAATCAAGTTCGATAGAACCTTTTCTTACCTGGGTAAATATGCCGTCAATTTTATCCTTAACAGGCTTAACTGAATAGGCATATAATTCTCCATTTCTATCTCTTGCTATCCACATAATTATCTTCCCTTTTTTTGTTAACCATATCCAACCAAGTGTTCAGAGCATCAATTGCCTTGTCTGGAATCTCTTTTACCTTAGGATTGTCTTGACAATAATCAACTATTGTTCCTGCACCATAGATGAGGTACAAGTCCTGTTTCGATGGAATGAGGCAGCAAAAAATACCAAAAATCAAGGCTGTAATACCGGATGTAATTGCCGATTTCTTAACTGTCTTAAAACAATATGATTCTTTGCCGTCTGCAATTATGATAAAACAAGCAATTGAAAGCAATATGAACGCAAAAAACGCGACAATTGCAATAATGAACGACGCCGCACTAAAACTTCCAAGAACTGTTATCCAATAAATTTCACTCATAATTATTCCTCCATAAATTTTATAAATTCCTTTTGTCCGTTCGGTAAAACATCCGAATCACGCAGCCAATCATCTATTCGACAATCTTCGGCAAGATAACCCTCGAACCATGACATAGCTTTTTGTGAAGCAGACTTATATCCTGCAAGAAAAGCCTTCATAACAGCGATGTTCATTGCGTTTTGAAAGTCGTTATCTGCAACAGAGTGATTTTCAACAAGATACTTATTTGCGAGTTCTATTGGTTTCATATTCTCCACTTCGTTTCAGCGCTTCAAGACATTCTATACAGATTGGTCTATTACGCCAAGTGATATACCCGAGACCATCAGTGCCAAAAGCAGGTCTTTTGTGGCATCGGGTACATATTCGGTTTGATTTAAAATTCATTACAACAGCGGTTTGGCGGTTTCCAAGAGGTCCTTGAAGACATTGATAAACTCCTCAGCCGTGGTCATGTATTCAAAAGACAACCCGCACGAATTAAGTATCATATCACTCACCATTACCTTGCCGCCCTGTGACATGATTTTAAAGCGCAGAGGCATTCTTTTACAGTCTTTTACCCAAGCATTCCGCAGCTGAATCAGCTTCATGTAGGCAATGAAAGCCTCACAGAGTTCTTTTGACATTCCGCATTGTAGAAATTCTGAGTTATTGCCGATATATGCATTTATTTTGATGCTTGCGTCTTGAATCGGACGGCTCTTTTTAAGATATTCCTCCCAAGACATCGGTCTGTCGTTGGAGTTGTACCAATTCGCATATTCAGCAGAACGCCTGCCCCAAACCTCGTTTCCCTGTGCGGTCAATTCATAGTCAAATGCGGTGATTATAAAATCTCCGTCATACGAGGTGTGCTTCAATCCTTGTTTGAAGCTATTCTCGTAAAACTCATTTTTCCACGGCTGCTTGTCGAGCCATCCTAAAATCTGTTCCTTTGTTTTCATATCTTAAAATTGTCTGCTAAATCGTTAAATCCAAGAATCCTCAAAATATTCTGCAATTCATGAACTGCGGAAAATGAAGCCACAGAATCACCGTGAATATATTGCTCGTGGCTGTCGCTAATATACCAATGCTCCTGATTCTCATCACATGAAATATGCAGCTCTTTAGGGTTCTTATAATATCCCGCAAAGTACTTTTCAAATTCATTCTTTTTAAGAATGTTTGAAGTGATTGGTATCTGCCCGACTTTATCTATTTCTACACAGACATTGTCGTTTAATGTACCGATTGTTACATAGTGTTCAGAAATTCCTATAACCTTGCCATAAAGAAATTCCGTTGTTGGCGTTTCAAATTCTACCCAATCACCCAACATTAACTCGCTTGCTTTCATAACTCTATTTCTTTAATTCATCAATAAGGGCATCAGCAAATTCAACTGCGTGTTTCGCCTCGCTTTCATAAGATTTTCCACAGTGGTTCGGATTGGAAATAAGGGCAGCCAAGGTGTCCCTTGCAATTTCATACCTGCGCTGCTCCCAATCAATCTGCTTGTTGTAATTACAATCAGTCGAGTGCTCCCGACAATACTTTGTTACAGATTCATAGAAAGATTGTTCTAACTGTGTCATCATAGCTCTATATTTCTACAGATTCATCATCCCAAGTGATATGCTTTCCGATGAGTTTTTCATCGGCATCTGAAGGGAGTGCTATTCCGAAATCATCGTCATACACATTAAAGGCGATGTAAGCGTCAGTTCTCCATCTGCCAAAATTGTCCCTTGTTGGTTTTTCCCCAAATATTCCGAGAGTTTCATCACTATCTCTTGCTATCCATGCCATAATTTTACTTTTTAGATTTGCATAAGCGGGTCCAATGGGCGTAAGAACGGTTGCTTTTCAAGGTCTGAAATCCTTTTCAGATTCTTGATTTCATTTCTTATTTCCTGATTATTCATAACTATTCCTCCCATTCAAGATATTCTTCTTTTAATATTTTTATGTTTGGCTGGTTATTTTTGAATTGCTCCACTTCCGGATATGTTATAAAATCAGCTGTTCCAATTGCGCCACAAGGATATCTGTATATAACTATCCATACACCATGCTTTTCTGGAGCAAAAAACAATCGTTGTTGATCACTATTACTAGATTTTCCATTCTTAGTATATAATGTAGTTATTTCGTTTCCGTCAGATGTAACAAGCGCAACAATTGGTTTGCCATCCTTGTTATTTCTGTCAGTTGCAATTATACGCACTGATCTATCAAAATCATCTACTATTTTCCTATCTGGATTTTTCAGATATTCTTCAAGTGAAAATGGTTTCATTATTTTTCTTTTTTAAATAAATAAATATAAATATCAAGCATTAAAAGAACAATGCCTGTTCCCGACATTGCAATCGTGGCCCAAACAGGCATCCATGATGAAAACACACAAATTGTTACAACAATCGAGTAAAACATACTCAACCATCCGAATAATCTACTAAAATCAAACTTTTTCATTATTTTGTTATTAAAACCCATTTTGTTGTTCGATCTTCTATTTCAATCTTACAACCAACTGGTAATTTCCATTTTTTAATAATTCGTCTAATAATCGATTTTATGGACTTATTTTTAAATGCCGCATAAGAAGCAGTGTGAATGTCGTTCTCAAACGGAATTGTCCAAAAATCATATTCTTCGTTATACCAACAAGTACTATTACCTAGATAAATATCGACGATCCAATATCCGTATTTTCTTCGAGAGTAGTCGTTATAACTTTTATATGGCATATTTCCTATGCCATTTTTTAGCACAGAAACATGCCTACAAGGCACGAACTCTGGAAGAGTGGGTACTTGTGTTATCTCGTCATAAAGATCGCCTGTAAGATTGTTTGTATAACGGCTAGCAAGCCATTCTCTAATAAAAGATAGGTTGCAATTGTGATAAAGATAATTGTCGAATATCACGGGAGAATTAAAAATTGGTACACAACCATCCTTAAAATCCTCTTCTTTCCAATTAAAGATATAATCAGAGATAACTACTTTTGCTCCTCTAGGAGTTATAAAAGATCTATCTTTTGCCCAATCACAAAAAGTCTTGTAATCAGCATAGCTATCTACATAGCACTTATCTATCGCTGCCATAAACTTTTATTTTAAATTGTTCTAAAATAGATTTTGGTTCAAAAATAGTACAAGAATCAAGGAGATCTTCAAGAATTTCTACACATTCATCTTTTGTGTCTTTTTCAAATTCTTTTATCTCTTCAATTGCGATATGACCAAGTTCTTCACAGTGATCAACATAACAATCGTCAGCATAATTAAGAACATCGAGAAGGTTTTCTTTTTCATCAGAATCAGACATAGCAAGTACTAACTTATATGCCTGTGAGATATTATCGTAATTCATAATTTTAAAAATAAAAAGGGTGATGAAATCGGAATTTCACCACCCAAACAAACAATTAAAACAATATTATGAAAGTGGGTCCCACAGTTGGAATTGCACCAACGACCCCGAGATTATCAGTCTAAAAGATAATGCGGAAATAACCAAAACTGGCTATTTTATAACGTGCTCTACTACTGAGCTATGTGGGACTTTATATAAAAGAGATGTCCGGGAGGGTGAATTCTACAGAATTATCTGAGAATATCTCTCGGAATTTATTGTTCTTAGCATAACTGCCATAGGAGAAAGATCGTCTCCACCAAGAACTGATTGTACAATTGCTGGCGAGTAACCAGAAACAAGAGCGCAATTCTTATCAGCAAGAGTAACAGGCATATTATTGCCACGTCCTTCTATATTCCAAAAAATCAACCCAGGCCTTTCATAGCCTGCATTTTTAAACTTCTCCTCGATTGCTTCAAAATTCGTCTTATCTGCCTGATTCATAACACAATCAATCTCCATATCACTAAGTATCAATAACTTAGTAGGAAGATCTTCTTGAGAAAGATGACATTCTATTACTCGCCTAAGAATAAGATCAAAAACTGCTTGCAAGTCTGTGTTATAACCCTGTATATAGTTTTTAATATATTCAAATTTTGCAAATATGTCATTGCCGGTAAGAGTAACTATTTCTGGTTTTTCTGAGAAGGTCATAAAACAGTTATGAAATGGGCCTTCATTGTGTTCTGCAAGATATACTCCGAGAGCAACTGAAACATCGATTGGTTGTACCTTCTGTGCAGGGTTTCCCCATTTCATACTACCAGAAACATCACAAATTGGCATAATGCGCTCCTTGCAACCAGCCATAAAGTTTGGCATATTATTCCAAAGTGCTCGAACTGCATCTTCTTTTAAAGTACCATGTCGATAATCTGCATATATATCACTTGGAAAGAGAACCGATGCGTTAATTTTTTGCTTGCCATTGTTAACTGCTTGTAAATAAGCAGAATAACGAGCAGGATCGTGCCTCCCAAATGTTCCAGAGTAAATACGTGATGCCACACTAGGAACGGTACTATACTCAATCTTGCTCCATTTTCTAGCACACATTAATTGTTCTACAACTTGTGTTCTATTCACAATATGATGCCTAAAAACAGTTGGAGTAAATCCAAGGAATTGACGCAGTTTCAAAAACCACAAACCCTTTCGAGGACAATATTTTGCACAAAGTGAATGATCTTCTTCGTTAATAAGCGTGTTAGCTATATAACGAACAGGTTCATCTGTTGGTTGAAGTTTGTAAAGATCTTTCCAATATCCATATTCCGGAACTAATCTGAAGATTTTTGAAAAGATTTCAGGCCTATGTTCTTGCAACCAAGAAAGACAAATCTGAAAATTCTTTTTTGTACCAGCACCACCTCGGCAATCACGGGACCAAAATAAGATCCGAATTGCTAATTGCTCATTTTCTCCAAACGCGGAAAGAAAAGAGCCTAACATATCTTGGTGATTTCCTGCAATTGCAAAGAAATCTAGACATTTGTTGAGTGTTGTACTGTTTGTGATTGCACCGTTTGCTGTGTGAGCATTTTTGGTGCTGATTGCTGAAATGAAGTTATCCATAATAAAAAGAAAAAAGACTAGGGGAGAATGTGCAATACGGAATAAACACCCTCCCCTAGTCTGTTAAAAGGAAGTGTGAAATCATGAATTTTAGCTAAAAAATGCTGAATTATTCCAAAAATACAGGTTGTTTTTTAATGATTTTATAGCAAAATAGTAAAAATAAGAATGCTGAAACAACCTTAAAGAGTTTCGCCGTAATACAAAACTAGATGCGGGAGTAGGGCTCGAACCTACGTAGATCGGCTTATGAGACCGAGCTGGGACCATCTCCAGTCTATCCCGCAATAAAATAGGTTGGTAGCATCATAAATAAAATGCCACCAACCCAAAAAACAAGTAAATTGACGAGGTACGGACTAGCTCACTTATTGAGCCTGTTGCGTTCCATCATATGCTCCCTCACGAGAGTCAACACGTTATTAGCGACAACCCTGGTTTATAACTGGTTTCATAACACATAGCCATTGTCCGGAATAGCTATATGTACCTCGCTCGTAATAGTGGTCTGTACTTGTGAAAATTAATTTTAAAAATCCAATATAACGAATTGGATTTTGTACCAAAAGCGGGACTCGAACCCGCACGGGCCTTTCGGCCCAGTGAATTTTAAGTCCACCTCGGCTTCCATTACGACATTTTGGCAAAAGTTGAGATATTCTGACTCGAACAGAAATTCCAAGAACCAAAATCTTGTGTGCTAACCCATTGCACCATATCTCAATAACAGTAAGTTTAAGGATTACTTACAACCACAAATATAAAAAGAAATTGCGATTATTTCAAAATTTTGTTTCGTTATTATCATCAGGGAATTTTTCCTCGGGTTTTTCATAGCCTATGTTAGCAAGGATTGCACAAATTCCCCAGATAATAAATGGAAGAGCAATAATTATGCCAACTATTTTTGCGTACATTATTTCACAATTTTATCTACAAGACCGTAAGAGACTGCCTCTTCTGCGGAAAACCAACGATCTCTATCAAAATCATTCCAGATCTGGTCAAAAGATTGTTTAGTTTTATCTGCAAGAATCTGACAGAGTTCTTTCTTCATTTTTTCAAGTTCTTTCATATCGATGAGCATATCTGATGCTTTTCCTTCAGTCCAACCAGATGGCTGATGAATAAGAACCCGTGAATGAGGAAGAATGGATCGTGTAGCACCGTTTACGAGAAGAATTGAACCCATTGAAGCTGCCATGCCAATGCATATAGAATTAACTGGAGATTTAATTAGGTTCATTGTATCGTAGATTGCTAGACCAGCAGAAACAGAACCACCAGGAGTATTGAGGTAGAGTTGGATAGGTTCGTGTGATTGTGAGTCTAGATAGAGGAGTTGCGCAATTATTGTATTGGCAACATCATCGTCTATTGGCATGCCAAGAAAGACTATCCTGTCTTTTTGGAGCCGAGAAAACACATCTAGTGTTATTAGATGTGTGTTTCCAGATTCAAGTATGAATGGAGTCATAATTTTTCTGCTTTTGCGTGTTGGCCAATTATATCAAACTCTGGAAAGACAATTGCTATATCAACTCTATTGCCTACTACATAAAAGACATAGCGTAGATTGCGTACACCTTCTATTACATAGGTAATAGTTGTGAAGCCGTTTTCTTGCTTGATTTGTGCATCAATCAGTTTGAAACAGACTTTCATATTAGGACGATCTACGTAGACCATCTCTTTGTCTGTATCTACTGTGATTTTGATATAACCGGAAATTATTTTTGTATTCGCTTGATTTGTGAGATCATTAGAATAAAAAACCTGTGCCTGAGAAGCAAGTCCCAAGCATAGGAAAACAATTATGAATATTAGGCGTCTCATTTTGTTTCATTCTTAACGAGCCTGTGATCAGGTAAGAGATTGGTCTTACATGGAAGAACCTGCCAATCCTTTACCTGGTTGCCATTTTTGTCCTGCTTGTACTGAAAACGCTTGATGAAAAACTTAGTCATGATTAATTGTATTTATGAGTGTTTTGATTGCTTTAGAGAATTTAGCCAGATCTCTTAGTTCTGGAAGCAGTTCAATCAGTTCATCAATTGGAGTAGTCTGCTTTACTACAGCAATTGGTTTTGGTTCACATATTTGATTGCGTGACTCCTCTATAAGAGAGATGATCATTTTCTCGTTTGGTTGTGCTATACCATTACGAAAACGAATTTTGCCGTTTGTTGTTTTGATTAGCATTTTACGAGATACTCCCTCGTTACGAAGTCTTTGGGCATTAGTAGGAGATACTATACCATTTAAGGCTTTGTAGAGTGAGGTAGAGTAATTCGGATCCTCTTTTGATTTGAGCCATATAATATGGAACTGATGAACAATTTGACTAAGTTTAGCCTTGTCAGTGAGTTTTGTTCTGGGACACCCGATACGAGTGGAGCCCAGATTTGTTTCTTGCATTACTGTTTAGTTGTGATTGGGCGGATAGCATATTCTACGTGTTTCGTGATTCCATCTACTACTGTAGCGGTTTCTTGGATACGATTTTCATAATATGCCTCCATGGTTTCTTGTACAACTTCTTCACGCTGGATTTTGAGTTCACGCTGATAAAAGTTGTAGATTTTTTGTTTCTCTTGCTCGTTTTTCACTTGGTTGGATTTATAGAGACCCAGACCAGTAATTGTGAGAATAAGAGAAAAGATTGTGAGAACAAGTGCGACAATGTCACGGACAGAGTACTTGTTCCAAGTGAAGAGAATGAACAGCGTAAGTGCACAGAGCAGGATTACGGCTGTAATTAATGACCACATTTAATGGGAGATTAAAATTGATTTTTGTGATTTTTTAGGGCCTTTTGAATAAAAGTAGTGTAGGATAGGCCCTCTACATGCATCCTACGCTCATTATTTGCTTATTACCGGGTAAAAATAACTACCTAAAAAAATATAAAAAATAAAACTAAATTATATATAGAAGAGAAAAATCGTTAACTTATTTTATAACAATTAATTAGCGATTTTTTAAGGTTGTTGTGAGCTAACTTTTGGTTGCTGTGAGCTAACTTTGTTTATTTTTTTATAAACTTTGTTTGGAAAATTTCGTCATTAAGTATAGTTTGGATTAAGTATAGTAATTAAGTATAGTTAGTTTGACTTGTGGAGTTTTATATTGACTTGTAGAGTCTTTTATTGACTTGTGGAGTTTTATATTGACTTACGTAGTTTTTCTTTGCATAATTGTTGCATAATTGTTGCACATTAAATATTTTTTATATAAATTTGCAATAATTAAAAGATAGTAAAACTACTAAAGTCAATAATCATGTCTGAAAATCAACAATGGGTAGCATACCCACATGCCGAAAATGTTGGCAATGATCTAGAACCACAAGATAAGCTAATATACTTAGCTATAAGAAGATACATGAATGAAGATACCATGCAAGCATATCCGTCATACGCTAAAATAGCTGAAGATACTGGAGCTGCGCCCCGTACTATTTTAAAATGTGTACAAAACCTAATTAATGCAGGATATCTAGCTACTAGTAAAAAAGGTCGAAAAATTGTTTATCAATTTAACAACAAAAAACAATTCGAGGCCTTTTCTTATGATTTTCTAGATAAAAAGGATCTTTCTTTTACAGAAAAATCATATATTGTTGCGACACAACAACATATGTTCAAAGATCCAATTAGAGAAGAGGGAAGAATTTCTTATACTAATGCTGAATTATCCAAAATAATTAATATGCCAGAAGCAACAATATCAAAATGCAATAGATCACTACAATCCAAAGGATATATGGATTTATCTGACCCAAATACAAAACGATTTCAGTTACGAGAACTAGATCAATTAATTATATGAAAACTCAAAGAGCAAGACGATCGCCTTAATAGACAAGACAGTCGACTTAATCAACATGACTCCGAGATAGAAATGCTCAAACGAGAAATTGCCCAACTCAAATTGGAAAATAAAGAGTTAAGAAAAGAAAAGATTTTAAAAGCATATACTTTTTAAAATAAAACCCGTCTTTCATAGGCGGGTTTT
>ERZ808259.19-NODE-19-length-139370-cov-8.970032_pt1 | contig 139370 bp, 94 predicted proteins | sample MGYA00521279_ERZ808259 | MGnify/ENA primary metagenome ERZ808259 (study PRJEB31516, sample SAMN03275586) | gut metagenome | biome: mammalia-associated habitat; material: feces | host: Papio cynocephalus | place: Kenya | collected 2012-07-27 ...
CAGGAGGCCGCACAGGTTCAACGGGGAGAGGTTCACCTTCGTGGACTTCCTGTGAGGGGACGTGTGTGACGGGACGCGGCCGATGAAGGAAGACCGGACGGGGAGGGGCGCGGGAGACGAACTCTTGCCCACGTTTTTGGGAGTCTGTGCTGAACAATTTGCAACCTTTTGTAAAAACGCTTTTTTAATAAGCATAAAAATGTTACTTTTGCGGTATAAGTAGCACGCAAATGAAGAACAACCTGCAAACGATAGCCGTAGTGGCAAGCTCCGGATATGTCAGCGCGCTCGGTGCATTCGTCAACGAGTCACTGGCGGAGATATCCGTATGGCTGCTCGTCATGGTATGCGTCATAGCCACAGACCTCTTCGCGAAGTGGTTCAAGATACTCAAGCTGCGCGACGAGCCGTTCCGCATAAGCAAGGGCACGCGGGACACGCTGGCCAAGATGGTGGTCTATTTTGCGGCAGTGGTCACGAGCGTGTTTGTGCAGCACGCGATGAATGCCGACTCGCTCGCCAGGTGGACGTGCGGCATGGTGATAGGCGTCGAGGGAATATCCATCGCGGGAAACCTGCTCCGCGCGAACGGCTACAGGCTGGACACCGGCGCGCTCATCGCCTACATCGCGGGGAAGGCACATGTGCCGGAGGACATAATCAAGGAGGAGGAGAGACATGGGAGAGCGGAACATTAAGTACATCGTCGTGCATTGCACGGCGGGAAACCAGAAGGCGACAGAGAGGGACGTGCTGGCCGAGTTCAAGAGGAAGGGCTGGAAGCGTCCGGGATACCATTACCTTGTCACGGCAGACGGCAAGATACACAGCCTCACGGCAGAGGCGCATGTGGCAAACGGCGTGTACGGATACAACAGGTTCTGCGTGCATGTGGCCTACACGGGCGGCATGGACGGGACGGACACGCGCACGGGGGAGCAGAAGGCCGGGCTGCGCTCTGCCGTACGGCTGCTGCACAAAAAATACCCGGACGCGGTAATACTGGGACACCATGACTTTCCGGGGGTCAAGAAGACATGCCCCAATTTCGACGCCAAGAAAGAATACATTAACGTATGAGCAGGATTGTCATCAAGGGCGCGGCCTTTGTCATTGCCGCGACACTCGCATGCGGCGGCTGCGCCAGGCGCGTGACAAGGAGCACGCGCGCGGAAGCGTCAGACAGCCTCCGGACGGCGCACATACGGACAGAGGCAAGGGCGGAGGCAAGCAGGACGGGCTACAAGGACAGCACAGCCCATGAGCGGGCAGACAGCGTGCACATCTATGACAGCGTCCACGTCACGGAGCACGCGGACGGCTCGGTGGAGGTCTTCAGGTTCCGCGACAGGTATCGCGGGCGGGCGCTCACCGAGACGCGGAAGAGCAGCAGGGAGCGCGCCGACAGCGTCTCGGTGTCGTCAAGAGACACGATGGCCGTCAAGGCAAAAAGCACGACAAGCACAGAGAGCCTCAAGTCAGCGCGCCAGTCCGGCGGAATCCTCTGCCACATTCTGCCTTTCGCGGCACTTGTCATTTCACTCGCATGCATTTACTCCATAATAAGAAAGAAGCAGTTTTTGGGGTAAATGTTGTTTTTACCCCCAAGGGCAGGCCATCCGTGACGGACAGCCTGCCCTTTCTCACGTCCACGTTGGAATATCCTCCTCCCCATATGCGTTCAGGTGGTCGATGACCCGCCTGTTCGCCTCGTCCACCTTCTCCATGTCATAATCGATGTACACGTCCGTGACCCTCACCCCGAACGAGTGGCCGAGCGCCATGCTTATGACGTCCTTCGGCACGCCTATGCGGTGCGCGATGGTCGCCCAGGTGTGCCTTGCCCAGTAGGTGGTGATTTTCGGGTGGAGCGGCTTCCGCTCCTTCACATTGTACCTGTTCCCGGTCTTCACCTCTCCGATGCACTGAAGGTTGCCGTTCATGCGGTGCATGAAGTCGCGGTAATCCCCATATTCCTCCAGGACAAACAGCAGGTGCTCCCTGCCCGCGTACCTGCCAATGATTGCCTGGGCCTCTGGCTGGACGAGCACGCTGTAGAGCTTGTGCGTCTTCGTCCTGCGGTACTCAAGCCTGCCGTTCACCACATCGGACCTCATCGCGTTGCACAAGTCCACCATGTTGATGCCGAGAAGGTAGAACGAGAGCATGAAGATGTCGCGGTAGCGCACCTGGTGATCCTCGCACGGCCAGTCCCGGAACTCCGCCAGCTGGGCTTCCGTGAGCGACCGCTTGGGGGTCTGCTCCTTCCTGATGACAAACCTGCGGAACGGATACCCGCTCGCCATCCCCTCCCCTATCGCATAGTTGACGACGGCGCGCAGGTTCCGCATGTGGATGGCCACCGTGTTGACGGCCAGCCCCTCCGCGAGCAGGCTACCCTCGAACTTCCTCACCCAGTCCGTGTCCACATCGGCCACATCCATCCCCTTCCAGGCATACCTCCTCACCTTCTTGATGGTCGCCTCGTATATCTCACGGGTGCGCGTGGTCTTCGTGGAGGCAAAAGCGCCGAACACCGCCAGGAGCGATGTCCTGTCAGCGTCCTGGCCGGCGTCCGCCCCGATGCCCAGGGCATCCTGCACATGCGCCCTCACCGCAGAGCGCACAGCCGCCACGCCACACGGCCTGGGCACAGAGCGCAGGCCGGCGTCCGCCGCGACCACGGCCTCGCGTATCCTGCTGTTGTAGTCATCGGCGGAGGCATGCCCGCACACCCACGTCATGCCGTTCCCGCCGCCAGACCTGTCAAACTGGTCACCGCGCACATACATGCGCAGTGACACATACATATAACGTCCGCGATAGGACACTCCCAACTTGACGGGATGGACACTCCCATCAACCGTCACGCGCCTGTCAAGGCTGACTCTAATGTTTGCCATAATTATGTCGCAATTTTGTTGCAAGTGTTATTACCACCAAATGGCACGAAATGCCACCAAATGGCACGAAAAAGCCAACTTTACAACAGCAGGAAGGAGTGTGCCGAAAGGCAAGGGGCTGGCTTCCGCATTGGAAATCAGCCCCTTGCAACCAGGTCGGGATGACAAGACTCGAACTTGCGACCTCGCGCCCCCCAGACGTGTGCGCTACCAACTGCGCTACATCCCGTAACCTTGCTTTCGCTCTGCAAAGGTAGGATGATTTTTCTCGCCCTCCAAATAATTTCGTAACTTTGTGTCATATTCATATGCAAATACATCTACATACACACATATGCGCATTAGGATTTACCCGCCAGACAAACTAAGGCTGGAGGCACAAATACCTGCAAGCAAGAGCATTAGTAACCGTGTGCTCGTCATACGGGCCCTGGCTGGGAGGGGAAAGGACAGAGCGGAGAGTGAAGTGCGGAACCTCTCGGACTGTGACGACACACTGGTCATGGAGCGCGCGCTGAGGGAGATGCCCGACGTGATTGACATCAAGGCGGCAGGCACCGCCATGCGGTTTCTCACCGCCTACCTAAGCGTCACGCCGGGCACGCGCGCCATCACTGGCACCGAGCGCATGCGGCACCGCCCCATTGGCATTCTGGTGGACGCGCTGAGGAGGCTGGGCGCTGAGATAGAGTACACCGCCACAGAGGGATTCCCGCCGCTCCGTGTCACCGGGCACAACCTGCGGGGAGGCACGCTTGAGCTTCCCGCAAACGTGAGCAGCCAGTACATCAGCGCACTGCTGATGATTGCGCCGCAGATGGAGCAAGGGCTCACGCTGAGACTGGCCGGCGACATCGTGAGCCGTCCCTACATAGACATGACGCTGGCCATCATGGGTTCGTTCGGAGCGCGGGCTGGCTGGGCAGACGACCACACGCTCAAAGTGAATCCTGTGCCCTACACTCCCACGCCCTACACGGTGGAGAACGACTGGAGCGCGAGCAGCTACTGGTACGAGATGATGGCGCTCACGCGGGACACGCACCCTACCGTGACCCTGCGCGGGCTCTTCAGCAAGAGCCTCCAGGGCGACGCGGCCATAAGTGGGATATTCCTTCCCCTGGGCATTGCCACCGAGTTCCTCAGCAACGAGGACGGCACCGGGGGCATACGCCTGAGGCGGCGCGGAACGCCATGCAGGCACTACGAGCATGACTTCACCAGCCAGCCCGACCTGGCGCAGACTATGGTGGTGACCTGTGCCATGATGGGCGTCACCTTCCGTTTCACCGGCCTGCAAAGCCTGAGGATAAAGGAGACCGACCGCCTGTCGGCACTCTGCACCGAGCTGCGCAAACTGGGCATAGTGCTCAGGGAGGAGCATGGTGACACCCTCATGTGGGATGGCGAGCGGTGTCCTGCCCAGGAACCCGCCGTCATGGACACCTACGAGGACCACCGCATGGCCATGTCACTGGCTCCCGCATGCATGGTGACCGGTTGCCTGGAGATGAACGACCCGCAAGTGGTGAGCAAGTCCTACCCGCACTTCTGGCAGGAACTGAAAGGATTCCGCATCGACGAAGCGGACGGGGAAGGAGGCCGGGAATGTTCTATCTGATAGTCCTCACATGCCTGCTGGCGCTTGGCGCGGCGAGTGCCATACTGTACCTGCGCCGCGACAAGAGCGAGCCCACCGGGCAGAAACCCGCAATCCCCGACACCGGATGCTGCGGCCAGCACGAGGTGTGCGAAAAGGAGAGTCTGCTCTCGGCCGTGAGCAAGAGCGTGGAGTACTATGACGACGAGGAGCTGGACCGCTTTCGCGGACGCGCGCCGGAGGACTACACCGACGAGGAGACCGAAGAGTTCCGCGACGTGCTCTACACCATGCGCGAGGAGGAGGTGGCGGGATGGACACGCAGTCTGCAACTGCGCGGCATCGAGTTGCCCGAAGACATGCGCGACGAGGTAATCCTCATTGTGGAGGAGCGCAGGCACGCCCCACAAACCAAACCCGAAACATAATAAAGCAACACGCGCACACGTTATATGTAAATAGGAGTCCCGCCGGCCACCACACAGGCAAGAGGCAGGACAAAGCCCTACCGTGGACACGGGGAGGGACAACGACAAGAGAGAAACAGCAATGGCACGCAGCATGCACAGGAGACACCATGGCAGACGCCCCTGGGGCATCCGCCCCATCCTCATGTGCCTCATGCTGATGGCCATCACCTCCTGCTCCACCAAGAAAAACACATCCGCCACACGCTTCTTCCATGCCACCACGGCACGGTTCAACACGCTCTACAACGGCCAGGTGGCCTACAGGGAAGGGTGCGAGGCCCAGCAGAAAGGGCATGTGGAGGACTACACCAGGCTGCTGCCCATGTACACATGCACGGACAAGAAGACCGCCGAACTGGGCAAGGCAAACTTTGAGACGGCCATCACCAAGAGCGAGAAGGCCATCAAGCAGCACAGCATCAAGAAGAAGCCCGTCTCAAACGCCAACAGGCGCAAGACACCCAAGGAGAAGGCCTACCTGGCACGCAAGGAGTTCAACCCCTACCTCTACCACGCATGGTTTCTCATGGCCGAGTCACAATTCCGGCGCGGGGAGTTTATCGAGGCGGCCAGCACCTACAACTACATCCTGCGCCTCTACAGCACACAGCCCGACATCACCGGCGTGGCCAAGGCACGCCTGGCCCGCTGCTATGTGGCGCTGGGATGGGCCTATGACGCCGAGGACATCCTGGGAAAGATGAGGCGCGACAGCATCACTCCCAAGGGCCTGGCCGAGAAGGAGAGCACCGAGGCGGCCTACAGGATACTCACGGGCCAGTACAAGGAGGCCATACCCTGCCTGCGCGGCGCCATCCGGCGCGCCCGGGGAAAGACCGAGCGGGCAAGGCTGAACTTCCTGCTGGGGCAGCTCTACCGCGAGACGGGCGACAACAATCTGGCCTACAAGGCTCTGAGCCGGGTGCGCAAGGCCAGCCCGCCCTACGAGATGGCGTTCAACGCGAGCGTCCTGCAGACCGAGGTCATGCCCAAAGGCAAGTTCAGCCAGATGATATCAAGGCTCAAGCGGATGGCCAGGAGCGACAAGAACAAGGACTACCTGGACCAGGTGTATTACGCCATGGGCAACATCTACCTGGGCGTGCAGGACACCGCCCGCTGCCTAGGCTCGTGGGAGAAGGGCGTGGAGGAGGCCACAAAGAACGGCCCCTCGAAGGCCATGCTCCTGCTCCGCCTGAGCCAAATGTACTGGCAGAGGGAAGACTACATCAATGCGGCGCGCACCTACAAGGCGTGCGTGGCCATCCTGGACAAGGAACACCCCGACCGCAAGGAGAGCGAGCGCAGGAGCGAGATACTCAGTGAGCTGGAGCCTCATCTGAGCACAATCAAGATGCAGGACAGCCTGCAGGCACTGGCCAAGATGACCGAGCCGGAATACACCGCAGCCATCGACCGCGTGATAGAGGCCCTGAAAAAGAAAGAGAAGGAGGAGGCAAAGAAGGCGGCACGCAACGGCACAGCCACCGGCACGGCCAACGCCAGGGGAGGCAACGCGGCCACAGGAGCGGCCGGAAACCGGCAGGCAGCCACCGCCAGCCCCGCCAGCGGGCAGAAAGGGGCCTGGTACTTCTACAACCCCGCCACCGTGAAGCGGGGCGAGGAGGAGTTCCGCAAGCGGTGGGGACAGCGGCCCAACGTGGACTACTGGCGCATCAGCAACCGCCAGTCGCTGCCCGGCGGTGGCGAGGAGGGCGGCGCGCAGATGAGCGAGGAGCAGGCCGACAGCCTCTATGGCGCAGGCGGCAGTGACGACACCGGCCAGGAAGACCAGGCACGCAGGGACTCCCTGGCCAATGACCCGCACCACAGGGAGTTCTACCTCAAGCAGATACCATTCACCGAGGAACAGAGGCAGGAGTCCGACAGACTGCTCTCCGAGGCTCTCTACAAGGCGGGCATCCTGGAGCAGGAGCGGCTCGAGAACTTTCCGCTGGCCGAGAAGACCATGCTGAGACTCCTGGCCGACTTTCCCGACACGGAAGGTCTCGATGACATCTACTACCACCTGTTCCTGCTCTACGGGCGCACCGGCCACGGCAGCGAGGCGCAGAAGTACCGCGACCTCCTGCTCAAGGAATACCCCGACAGCAAACTTGCCGCGCTGCTGGGAAGCCCCCTTTACGAGATGATAGCACGCCAGGGCAGGCACATGGAGGACTCCGTCTATGCCCAGGCATACCAGTCATACCTGCGGGGCGACTACGCGCAGGTGGAGCGCGACTATGCCTTCAGCACCCAGAATTTCCCCCATGGAGTCCACCGCGCCCGCATGCTGTTTGTGCGCGCGATGGCCAACCTGTACGCAGGGGAGCGCGACACCTTCATGGTGAGCCTGAAGGAGGTGGTGCAGAACTACCCCAAGGAGGAGGTGGCGGAACTGGCCAGTGCCATCGTGAAGGGTCTCGACGAGGGACGCCAGCTCATGGACGAGCGGCTTGACGCCAGCAGCATCTGGTCACGGCGCACGCGGCGGGAGGGCGCCGACAGCACCGGGACGGCCAAGACGCTGTCCGACGAGCGCTACACCAACTTCATGTTCCTGCTGGCCTACCCCGCCGCGAGCCTCGACGAGAACCTCCTGCTCTACGAGATGGCGCGCTACAACTTCACCAGCTACATGGTGCGCAACTTCGACATCGAAATCACCGAGGACCGAGGGCTGCGCCTGATGGCCGTCAAGGGGTTCCTCTCCTACGACGAGGTACACGCCTACGCGCAGAAACTATATGCCGACGAGCACATGGCCACGCTGCTCAAGGGCATCCGCTCGATGCTCGTGTCCGAGGAGAACATGAAGCTCCTCGGCACGGAGTACAGTTTTGATGACTACAAGCAATTCTATGACGCGCACTTCGCGCCCATGCGGGTGCCCGGGGACCTGCGGCTCGACGAGCCCACCGACCTCAAGGTCATCGACCCCGACGACGCGGCTCCAGAAGAGGAGCAGGACGAAGGCGAGGACGGGACAACAGGTGACGACTTCCCTTACGGCTTCTGAGCGCGGGGCGAAAACTATACAGAAAGGAACACACAATATGGCTACATACAGACTCCTGTGGGTGGATGACGAGATAGAGTTGCTGGGAGCGCACATCCTCTTCCTGCGGAAGAAAGGCTACGAGGTGCGCACCGTGAGCAACGGGCACGACGCCCTGGACTGCTGCGCGGGGGAGGCCTTCGACCTCATCCTGCTTGACGAGAACATGCCTGGGCTGAGCGGGCTGGAGACCCTCACGCGCATCAAGGAGATATGTCCCGCCACTCCCGTGGTCATGGTGACCAAGAGCGAGGAGGAGAACATCATGGAACAGGCCATCGGGGCCAAGATTGCCGACTACCTCATCAAGCCCGTGAACCCCATGCAGATCCTCTCCACCCTGAAGAAGAACATACACCAGAAGGAAATCGTCACCGAGCAGACACAGACAGCCTACCGGCAGGACTTCGGCAAACTGGGCACGCAGATAAGCGACTCCATGACGCTCGACGAGTGGGTGGATGTGTACAAGAGGCTCACCTACTGGGAACTGCAACTCTCTGAGACCGACTCGGCCATGAAGGAGATGCTGGCCATGCAACGGGGCGAGGCCAACCGCGAGTACGCCAAGTTCGTGCGCCGCAACTACATGAGGTGGATGCAACAGCCCGAAGAGCGTCCCCTCATGAGCCCCGACATCTTCAAGCGGTGCGTGTTCCCCGCCCTCAACCGGGGGGAGAAGGTGTTCCTCATCGTGATTGACAACTTCCGCTATGACCAGTGGAAGGTGCTCCAGCCCGAGCTCTCGGAGTCCTTCACCTGCGAAGAGAGCCTTTACTGCAGCATACTGCCCACCGCCACGCAATATGCCCGCAACGCCATCTTCAGCGGACTCATGCCCAACATCATCGAGAGCATGTTCCCCGAACTGTGGGTCGATGAGGACTCCGAGGAGGGCAAGAACCTCAATGAGGCCCCGCTCATCAAGACACAGTTTGACCGCTACCGCCGCCGCAACACCTTCACCTACCACAAGGTCAACGACTCCACCGCCGCCGAGAAACTGGTGCAGCAGCTCCCCTCGCTACAGAGGTACGACCTCAATGTGGTGGTGCTCAACTTCATCGACATGCTCTCACACGCCCGCACCGAGAGCCGCATGGTGAGGGAACTGGCCAGCAACGAGGCGGCCTACCGCAGCATCACGACCAGCTGGTTCCGCCACTCGGCGGTGGCCGACCTGTTCAGGGCACTCGCCGCCACCGACTACACCATCGTGCTCACCACCGACCACGGCAGCATACGCTGCTATAACCCCATCAAGGTGGTGGGCGACAAGAACACCAACACCAACCTGCGCTACAAGCTGGGCAAGAGCCTCACCTACAACCGCAAGGAGGTGCTGGAGATACGCGACCCGCGCAAGGCCGGGCTCCCGAGCCCCAACCTCAGCACGGCCTACATCTTTGCCACGGGCGATGACTTCTTCGCCTATCCCAACAACTACAACTACTACGTCCAGTACTACAAGGACACCTTCCAGCACGGGGGGGTCAGCATGGAGGAGATGCTCATCCCGCTGGTCACCCTGCACGGGAAGAAGCGCGCATAAAACACCAAGCACCATGACCATTACATTCCAGGAAAAGGACATCCAGCAGGCGGCGGCACAGTTTGTGCAGGCTATGGGCGCGTCCACCATATTTGCCTTCTACGGCAAGATGGGCGCCGGAAAGACCACGTTCATCAAGGCCGTATGCCGCGAACTGGGCGTGCGGGACACGGTCAACTCCCCCACATTCGCCATCGTCAACGAGTACGAGGACCGCGCGGGCAAACCCGTATATCACTTCGACTTCTACCGCATCAAGCGGCTCACCGAGGCTTACGACATGGGATGCGACGAGTATTTCTACAGCGGGCGCCCCTGCTTCATCGAATGGCCCGAACTTGTCGAGGGCATCCTGCCCATGGAGGCTGTGAGGGTGAGTATCAACGAACTGCCCGACGGTAGCCGCCAGGTCACCATGGGCGACTGACCAGGCTCCCGCCACAGCCCCCGGCGCGGCGGGAGCGCCATTCCGAGCGCCGCCTTTCCCGAAAGGCGGAACATGCCTGCGTGCCCGCGTGCCCCGGTGATTCCATAAAGACAGCCCACCACGCAAAAAAACGCATGCCGCTGCATTCGCCAACGCATGCCGCTGCGATCGCCAACGCATGCCGCCGCATTTGCCAACGCATGCCGCCGCATTTGCCAACGCATGCCGCTGCATTTGCCAACGCATGCCGCCGCGTCATGACCCGCATGCGCCGGAAGGACAAGGCGTGGCTCTACAAGCCCGGCCGAGACGGGATTACCGGGGAGGGCAAGCGTCCCGCTCCCCCGGCATCCTTTCAGCCCCCCCCCCTTCCGGGGAAGAGGGGAAGGGGCTTGCCCCGTCAGTACTCCGCCCCACGCTGTCCATGATGAAATAGCGCGGGCGGCGCTTCACCTCCTGGTACACCTTGCCGATGTACTCGCCCAGCACACAGATGGCCAACAACAGCAGGCCACCCACAAGCCACACCGAGATGAGCAGTGAGGTCCATCCCGCTATCGTGTGTCCCTGGCAATGCCGCGCCAGAGCCCACACGATGACCCCCATGGCCACCAGCATGGAGCACACCCCGGCGACACCCGTCCAGCGCAACGGCTTCACGCTCAGGCTGGTGATGCCGTCCATGGCCAGGGCTATCATGCGCGACAGGGGGTACTTGCTCACCCCTGCCTGCCGCTCAAGGCGGTCGTAGTACTCCCGGCACTCATTGAAGCCAAGCATGGGCACCATGCCGCGCAGGAAGAGGTTCCGCTCGGGATAGGACAGCAAGGCACACAGCGCGCGGTGGCTCAGCAGGCGGAAGTCGGCATGGTTATAGACAAGGTGACTGCCCAGAGCGTTCATCAACCGGTAGAAGAACAGGGCCGTCACACGCTTGAAGGCCGTGTCGGTGGCACGCTCCCTGCGCACGCCGTACACGATGTCGGCCCCCCGCCGGAAGTCGGCCACCATGCGCGGGATGACCCGGATGTCATCCTGCAGGTCGGCGTCGATGCTCACGATGGCCTCGGCGCGGCTGGCCACAGCCTCCATGCCGGCCCACAGAGCCCGCTGGTGCCCCACATTGTGAGCCAGTCTGACACCCTCCACAAAGGGATAGCGGTCATGCATCTGCCCGATGAGTGCCCAGGTGGCGTCGCGGCTGCCGTCGTCCGTATAGAGTATGCGCACCTGCTCGCCCTCCATCGTGGCGATGAGCGAGGCCAGTTTCCCGGTGGTGTCCTCCAGCACCTCCTGCTCGTTGTAACAGGGTATCACTATGTATATCATACTTGCGGTTTTACTGTTCTTCGGTTTTATGGTTTCACAATGTCGCTTGCGGGAAGACGGGGCCATGTCCCTGCGGGGTGGGGAGACAACGGGCAGGTGCCCCGCCGTGGCGTGGGTCACGCTCTGTGGGGGCCTGTGGGGATGAGCCCGCATGAGCGTGGCGCGTCCCGCTCACTGCCCTTCCCGTGTGTTCTTGAACACGAATCTCACCAGCAGGAAGTTGACGGGCACTGCCACGCAGTAGACCGGCACAGGTGCCCAACGCTCCGGCATGCCCATCCGCAGCACGAGAGCCAGCAGCACGATGTGTACCCCATAGTTGACGGCATGCGCCCCCGCCATGCCCCACATGCGTGTCCAGGTTGGCCGCGTGCGGAACGTTACGTAACTGGTGGCCAGGAAATTGAACAGGAAACTGACCAGATACCCCGCCGTGTAGGCCACATACACCTGACACCAGGGCAGTGCCGCCCTGTAGATGAGCCAGTGCAACATGGTGGACAGACCGCCCACAAGCACGAACCGTGCCAGTTCGCCCAGTGCCCCCCTGTCCTTTCCCTCACTCCCGCTCATGCTTTCTGATTTCCTCCTGGGCTGTCTGCAGGGTGCTGAAGAGCGTCTGCCTCATGCGCAGGAAAGTGCTGTCGGGACGTTCCCGGGGTGTCAGCTCTCCGTCGGCTGCGGTCAGGTACATCCACTCGGTGCCTGTGGCGGGCTCACAGATGTACAGATGCCCGTCGGCACGCGCTCCTATCACATTGTCGGCGGTATAGAGCGCCATGGAGCGCGGGTGCCGCAGGAGGTTCTGCCCGAAGTTCTCCTGCCGTGCCGTGATGCCCAGCAGGCTGAGCAGTGTGGGCTGCACGTCCATCTGCATGCCCCACGATGTCACCTCTCCGGGGGACATGCCCGGAGCGTGTATGATGAGCGGGATGTGATTGAGGCAATCCGGCATCTCACTCTCCGAGCTGCCTGTGAGCTTGCCGTGGTCGCCCAGCAGCACGAAGACGGTGTGCCCGTACCAGGGCTGGGCAGAGGCCTGCTTGAAGAAGATGCGCAGCGCGTCGTCGGCATATTCCACTATCTGCTGTTCCTTCTCCCCTGCATCCGGATGGAACCAGTCGGGGATGATGTAAGGCGGGTGGTTGCTTATGCTGAGCAGCGTGGCCATGAAGGGTTCCTTCTGCTTGGCCAGCCTGTGCAGGGCATAGCGGTACAGGTAGTGGTCAGGGACGCCGAAGCTGTTCACCACCTCACGCCTGGGGTAATTCTCCTGCGCATATATCTCATCGTACCCATTGGTGCGCAGAAAGGCGTTCATGTTGTCGTACTGCGACTCGTGGGTCATGAAGAAGAGGGTGCGGTAGCCATTCTCGCGCAACACGGTGGGCAGCCCCCGGTAGCGTGGGATGTTGCTTCCCTTCATCAGGTTGCGGAACATCAGCGCGGGAAAGGAGTAGAGTGTGCTGAAGATGCCGTGGTTGGTGTGGTTGCCGGCCGAGTAGAAGCGCGGGAAGAAGAGGCTGTGGCACGCCAGGCTGTCCAGGAAGGGGGTCTGCCCGTGCCCCATGAGGTCGGCGCTCATGCTTTCCATGAGGATGAGCACCACGTTGCGCCCCTTCAGTTCCGAGGCGTGCCTGCCGCCGGGCACAAGCGTGTAGGCGAGCGGCCGCCGCATGTCCCGCAGGCACCGGGCGCGCGCTTCGCCCACCGGCATGAGATTGAGGCGGCGGTTCTCGGGGCGGCGGTCATCGAGCGTGCTGGTGAGCAGGCTGAAGGCGGGGTTGACACCCAGCTGGTTGAGGAAGGCATCGTGGCAGTAGTAGGCCGCGCTCACCTTAATGGGGTTGTAGCCCGTGCGTCCCCTGATGCCGAACAGGCACAGCCCGATGGCTGCGCAGCCCAGCACGAGCACGCCCATTGCCCCGGTGGGGCACCACGGCCTCGCCTGCAGACCCTTGTGCTCCCCACGGCGGGCATCCCCGGCGGGCACCAGGGCGCGGCGCACCCTGACGGTGAGCCACAGGAAGATCGCGGACAGCAACACAAAGCCGGCCATGGGCGGATAGTAGGATTTCTCGCCCAGGAGCATGCCCATGGTGGTGGTGCCGTACTCGGCCCAGTTCCATATGCTGGAGTTGATGTTCTTGAAGAAATACAGGAAGTAGGGGATGTTGGCCGCCGACACACCGATGGCCGCCACCCACAGGACGCGCATCCACCACAGGCTCGCCGCAAGTGCCGCGCGTCCCCTCCCGGCCAGGTGGCAGAGCACCGTAAACGCCAGCGGGACGATGAGGATGTAGCAGCCTATGACGTTGTCGAACCAGACACCGCGCACAAAAGCCTGTGCCTGCAGCAGTATGTCCCCGGCCGACCCTGCATCCAGGAAATGATGCCCCGCCGCATACAGCGCCAGCCGCATGAGGCTGAGCGTCACGAGCCCAACAGCATGAACGCCCAGCAGGCAGGCCAGGTGTCGCAGTAGGAGCCGTGTCATCTGTGGTAATGTCCTTTGTCCTTGACCAGTATCACCTTGAGGCGCGGGTCGCGCAGCATCACCTGCCCCAGCGGGTCAAGCAGCATCCACATCTGTGTGCGGTGGTTCATCCAGGCCAGGTAGTCAATGGGCTCGTCCCTGAACTGCCAGCGGAGCGTGTTGTACCAGTAGGCCGGGAATGACAGCGCGCGCACGCATCCGCTCCTGGCCACCGTGCCCAGCCGGGATACAACGCTGTCACGCTGCCATTTGGTGAGCGACGACGGGCGGGGGGCGGTCACATAGCACGAGGTGTAGTAGCGGTCACGGGTGAAGGGGAAGAGCAGTTGCCAGCGTGGCGACTCTATCACCATCTGCCCCTTGTCCACACCATACGTCCAGACCAGGCTGTCCAGCACGCGCTTGAACTGCTGCTGGTTGTCCTCGGACAGGTTCTTGATGTCCAGCCAGATATGCCTCTCGGGATGCCGGGCAAGATATTGCATATAGGGACCGATGCCAAGGTGGAAGGTGGTGTCCTCGTCATGCGTCACGTCCATCACCCCGCCTGGGCGCAGGCAGATGTCCACCTCCACGTTGGGATAGCGGTGCTCTTTCTCCTTCAGTTTCTCGATGGAGTTGCAGCGGTGGAGCCATATCTTGCGGGGGTAATCGTCAACCTGCCCCCACACATATATAATGTAGCACAGGGCTGAGCAGGCCAGCACGGCCGCGATAATCTGCAATGCTTTCTTCATATGCGAGTGTGCCTGTGGAGAGCCAGGCTACCTGCAAAGGTAGGACTTTTGGGTGAGTTTGCTTGCCTCTCTGCGCTGGAATGTGTACTTTTGCACAAATTTGCGAACCTATGAAGCGGCTTCATGTCATCACCCCGGTGAAGGACTCCATCGACTCCACGCTGAAGACCATCAACGCGGTGCTCGACTCGGAACTCACCGTTCCCCACACCTACACCATATACAACGACTTCAGCACGCCCGAGAACACGTCCCTGCTGGAACTCAAGGCACAGGGCCTGGGCTTCGGCCTCGTCAATCTGAGCGACCTCACCACGCATCCGTCGCCCAACTATCTGCTTGTGCTCCAGCGCGAGAGGGAACTGTGCCTGCAGGACGATGCCGCCCTGCTCATCGTGGAGAGCGACGTGACCGTGCGGCGCGACACGCTGCAGCGGCTGTGGGACAGCGCGCTGGAACGCAAGGAGTGCGGGCTGGCCGCCGCCGTGACCGTGGACGGGGAAGGCCGTGTCAACTACCCCTACCTGTTCGCGCGCCGCCACAGAAACCGGGTGCTCGACACCCGGCACCACTGCTCATTCTGCTGCACGCTGCTTACCGACGAACTGCTGCGCCGCGTGGATTTCAGCCTGCTCGACAGCACACGCGACTGGTTTGACGTGACCATCTCGCACATGAGCCTCGAGTCGGGGCTGCACAATTACCTGTTCACCACGCTGCCCGTGCTGCACCAGCCACACGCCAGCCGTCCGTGGAAGCAGTTGAAATACAGCAACCCGCTGAAGTACTACTGGCTGAAGTTCACCAAAGGGCTCGACAAGATATGAGTTCGCTGCTGCACCACATGCTGCACCCCACCACGGTGCGGCTTTATCCCGGGCACGAGGGACTGGACTCCTTCATGCGCTCGCTTCCCGATGCCTTCGCCCGGGGGGAGGGCACACTCATCCACGATGGCCGCAACCAGCTGCGCGTCCTCACCCATGAGGGTGTGGAGTATGTGGTGAAGTCCTACCGGGTGCCCATCCTGCCCAACCGCCTCGCCTATGGTTTCCTGCGCCCGTCCAAGGCCGAGCGCGCCCTGCTCAACGCGCGCCGGCTCATCCAGATAGGCATTGGGTCGCCCGAGCCCGTGGGATTCATCAACATCCGCAACGGACTGCTCTTCACCCACAGCTACATGGTGACGGTGCGCTCTGCCTGCCCCTTCCGCTACGACATGCTCCACACCTTCCGCTTCGACTGCCTGGAACAGGTGTGCCGCGAGGTGGGACGCTGCACAGCGCTCATGCACGAGCACGGGATGTGCAACATGGACTACAGCCGGGGCAACATACTCTTTGACGTGTCGCCACGCCCCACGGCACAGGGCGACCGCCTTGTGGTCGCGGGGCAGGGTGTCCCGCATGTGCGCCTGGAGATGGTGGACCTCAACCGCATCCGCTTCGGACGCGTGGACATGCGCAAGGGATGCCGCAACTTCGAGCGCCTGCCGGCCAGCACAGGCATGCACCGCTGGATGGCCGAGGAATACGCGTGGGCACGGCACCTTGACCCCCAGGAATGCTACAGCCTCATCCGCCACTACCGCCTTATGCAGCCCGGAGTGGAGGAATGGGAGCGGTAAGCCGCTTGCAGGGGCGAAGCCGCCATGACCCGCCCCCTCTCACACAAAGGGAATGCCCTCCCCAGGGGGGGGAAGGCATGAGAGAAAGGCTCTGGAGGCGGCGGGCTCCAGGCTTCGCCGCAGGCACTCAGCCACGTCCGGGAAGACTATTTCACAGCCCAGTACTCATACAGGCACACCGTCTGGCGCGTGTCACAACTGCGGTGTGGGGCAAGATTCACCTTGTGGAACACATAGCCCTTCTGGCGCACAAAATCCCGCGCGTCACGATCACCTACAATAAGGAAACCATGCGGCGAGGCAGGCCCTTGGGCTGTCCACACGCCCACCCGGTCATGCAGATAGAAGTTGATGGTGAAATAATGCGTGGGGTTGCCAGGCACGCTGCCCGCCACATAACTGGTCAAGGGAGCGTCACCCACAAGGCGCTCTATCTCGCGCGCCGTGCCCAGGTCGCTCTTGCGGTTGAGCACGATGGGCAACACCACGGCGAAGGCCAGGGTGTAAAGCACGGCCACCGCCGACGACAGGCGGCGCACAAAGCGCTGGGTATAGTTGGCACACAGATACTGCGACACAAAGAAGGCCACAAACGGGTACATGGGCATGATATACACCCCACGCTTGCTGTGCGGTATGCAATAGAACACAAACACGGTGAGGGATGCCACCAGCGAGAACACCTCGGTGCGGTCCATGGCTCTCAGGCGCGCAACGATGGCCCGCCTGTCCCACCGCCTGAAGAGAGCGGGAAGGAGCAGGAGTGTCCAGGGGAGCAGCCCGGCGGGCAGCATGACGAAATAGTACCAGAGCCCGTTCTCGTGGCTGCGGTAGGACATGCGCCCCAGGAAGCGGTACACGTTCTCCTCCATGAAGAGCCGCAGGAACCCGTCACCCTGCTGCCTGTATGCCGCACAGTACCACAAGGCAGGCAGAGCCATGGACAGCAGTGCCGAGAGCAGCAGCAGCCCGGTCTCGCGCAGCCACCCCTCACGCCTCACCACGGCACATATCCATGCCACGGCACAGGGAAGCACAATGGCCACAGGCCCCTTGGTGAGCGTGCCTGCACTCATCAGCAGGATGGCCAGCCAGGGCAGTCCGCCGCGCCGGCCACGCTCCTGCCACGCCTCGAGCAGCATCATCGCCCCCACAATGCACATGGTGAGCACCATGTCCACCCGGCAGGCATAGGCCGCGCGAAACATCTCGAAACTGGAGAAACTGACAAAAGCCGTTATGAGCGCCGTGCGCCCGTCCCTGCGCCGTGCGTAGAAGAAATACACCCCGAAGGCAAGCAGGATGGCCGACACCGCGCTGGGGAAACGCGCCACATACTCGTTCACCTCCCCCACCAGCGCGCCGCATGCCGCCACGCACCAGTGCATGAAGGGTGGCTTGTAGGCTATCTCGCCGCCGTTGTTGTGCGGCATCACCCAGTTGTCCTGCGCCAGCATGGTCTGCGCCACTATAGCCTCACGCGGCTCTCCCTTGGTGTTGAAGTCGGCCAGACCCAGCCAGGGCAGCGTCATCACCACCGTCAGGAACAGCAGCACATACAGATATCTCGTCTTTTGGGGTGTAATGTCCATAGTTTTTCTCTTTTGTTGCAAAAATAGGGAAAAAGGGCGGAAGAGCATTCTCTCCGGCATGAAAAATAAGCGGAAAGCCCCCTCGTGGCCTTCCCCGCCGGGAGGAAAGACACGAGGGGGCTTCCCGTATGATGCCGCGCGGGCTTCCCTCACACCAGGCGGCGGATGATGTCCTCGCGATCACCAGGCAGACAGTCTATTACGGGTATCTCTATCATCGTGTAGGCACCGGGCTTTTGCCTCATGCTGGCACGCGCCACATTCACGAGCACCTGGGCGGTAAGGGCGGGATTGTTGATGCTCATGTCAAACTCGAAGTGCTGGTTGTGGGTCTGCCCGCTCACGCCCTTGCGCACCAGGTTCACGCCATGCCCCACATCGTTGATGTCGGCCACGCGGGACACCTGGGTCACATGCGTCTCGTCGTTCACAAAATAAGGGTCTGCCTTGATGGCCTTCTCCACAGCCTGGAAGTCGGCGCCATCCTCCAGTTCCACATACACCATGCGGCGGTGTATGCCCGTCCCCAGGGGGATGGTCACCGAGAGTGCGTCACGCACGCCCGCTACCGCACGCACGGCCACGCTGTGCCCCATGCTGCGCCCCGGGCCGAAGTTGGTATAGGTGATGCCCTTGGGCGCGAGGCTCTCCATGAGGGTGCGCACCACGCTGTCCGAACCTGGATCCCAGCCCGCGCTGATGACACTCACCGCCCCGTGCTCCTTGGCGGCCTGGTCGAGGGTACGCCTCAGGTCTACAATCTGAGTGTGGATGTCAAAACTGTCCACCGTGTTGATGCCCAGGCCGAGCATCTCCAGGGCATACTGCCGCACGCTGCGCGTGGGCGTGGCCAGTATCGCCACATCCACCCGTCCCAACTGGCGGATGTCACTCACCACCTGATAGTCGGCCAGGCTGGCGGGCTTGTTGTCGGCCCCGTGACGGCGCACCACGCCTGCCACCTCCATGTCGGGTGCTTCCTGAAGAGCCTGCAGGGCATACTGGCCTATGTTGCCATAGCCCACGATAGCCACTCTAATCTTTTCCATAGGGTTACTGTTTGTCTGTTGAATGTTGGTTGTGGCGGCAAAATTACAGGTTTCCCGTGGTTCTTGCAACAGACAGGCAGCCTTTCACGGCATTTCGCGCCAACACGGACAATTGAATCATCACTTCCGGGTAATGCGCTCAGCGGTCGAGCACGACCACGCGCAAGCGATCGCGCAAATGCCAGGGGCCGCGTCCGTAGCCGCATTGCGAGTCGGTGAGCATAAGCAGCGTGAGCCTCCCGTCCAGCAGGCGCGGGCCCAGGCAGAGGCCCTCGTAGTTGGCAAAACGCATGTTGAACACCCCGAAGCGCGTGTTCCACTGACCCACCAGTTGCTTCTCGCCACTTGAGGGAGTGAAGCGGAAGATCCTGCACCAGCAGCGGCTTCCCTGGTAGTGGCGCGCTATGCGAGCCTCACGCTCGAGCACCATGAGGGTGCCGTCGGGCATGGCTGCCATGGCCGAGACCCCATGATAGTAGTCGCGCCCGTGGCTCCGTGCCTGGGGCTCTTCCATATAATAAGGCAAGGAGGCGGTGAGCCGCAGGCGGTCGTCAAACTGCATGAGCAGAAGCCGTCGGCTGTGGCTCTCGATGAGGAGCGGACTCTCGTTCATCGTCCAGAAGTGATGGGACACGGTGTCATAGGTGAGTGACTCGAACCCACGGTTTGTGGCAAGTGCTGCCACCACACGCGGGGGCACGGCCAGGCGGTTGCCGGTGAGCGTGCCATCGAGCCTGTGCTCCAGGATGGCGTTGTCATTCTCCCCGCTCACCAGCACGCTGTGGCGGACAGGGCAGTAAGCCACGCCCTCGGCATCACGCTCGTTGCGTCCGGGATGTGCACGGAAGCCCTCGTCGGTGACGCTCTGCAAGCGCCCGGTCACAGGGTCGATGCTGATGTGCCACACATGGAAGCCCGCCTGCGTGTCACGGTCACTCACCACCGCATAGCGGTCGTCCCCCAATGCCGTGATACCGCTGTACCCCCCAGGCACGATGCCGTAGCGCTCCAGACGGATTGCCTTGCGCGCGGCCAGAGGCTGTCCCGCCAACAGCAGGAGCAGGGCCACCGCACAAGCATACGTCATCCGCGCACCACACATCCGCATATTCTGACATTCCAACATGCGCATGGCCCCCTTACTCCCGCTCCAGTTTGAATAGTTTGTCACTCGCCCTCACCTTGCGGTCGATGGGGATGCTCACCCGCTGCCCCTGCCTTGCCGTCTGCACGGGCTGCAGGTCATAGCGTATCTCGCGCACCTCTGTCTCCAAGGCACCGGTGGTGGGGCCTGTAATCAAGATACGGTCGCCCACGCTCAGGGTTGCGGCCTCTATCTTGAACTCAGCCACCTGCAACTTGGTATAATAACGCACCCCGCGCCCCACATATACCTTGCGCTCGGTGGCACGCGAGCCCGGGCGGTCGTTCCACTCACCCATCGTCTGGCCCTGGTAATAGCCGTCCCAGAAGCCACGGTTGAACACGCGCGCCAGCCTGGCATCCCACTCATCCTTGCGCTCCTCGGTAAACGTGCCGTCGAGCACCGCCCCGAGCGCCTCGTCATAGCAGCGCACCACGGTATCCACATACTCGGCCCCGCGCGCCCGTCCCTCAATCTTGAACACACGCACGCCCGCCCGTATCATACGGTCAAGGAAGCGTATGGTCTTGAGGTCCTTGGGCGACATCACATACTTGTTGTCTATGTCCAGCTCGGTGCCTGTCTCACGGTCGCGCACCGTGTAGGAACGCCGGCACAGTTGCAGGCACTCACCACGGTTGGCACTGTGCCCTGTGTTGTTCAGGCTCAGGTAGCACTTGCCGCTGACGGCCATGCACAGCGCACCGTGGCAGAACATCTCTATGCGCACAGGCTTCCCGCCAGGGCCGCAGATGCCCTGCTGCTGGATGCCCTGGTATATCTGGGCCACCTGAGCCATATTGAGTTCGCGGGCCAGTACCGCCACATCAGCAAATTGTGCATAGAAGCGCAGCGCCTCGATGTTGGATATGTTGAGCTGTGTGCTCAGGTGCACCTCCAGCCCTATCTGCCTGCAATAGGCCATCACCGCCACATCACTGGCTATCACGGCACTTATCCCGGCCTCGCGTGCCGCGTCCAGTATGCGCCGCATGAGCGGCAGGTCCTCGCCGTAGATGATGGTGTTGACAGTCAGGTAACTCTTCACCCCGCACCGGCGGCACTCCACGGCTATGCGTCTGAGGTCGTCAATGGAGAAGGCACACGCCGAGTGTGCCCTCATGTTGAGGTTTTCTATTCCGAAATAGATGCTGTCCGCTCCCGCGCGCAAAGCGGCCGAGAGGGAGTCGGGTGACCCCACAGGAGCCATTATCTCAAAGTCTTCTCTTGTCATCTTGCTCACTTTCACCGCCACACTCCTACATGAGTGAGAGGCGTCTTTTCGGCGGATAAAGGTACGAACAAGTTTGCACACGGGCAAGCAAGAGACCGGGAGATATGCCGCTCGCCGCCGTTCCACCACATAACAGCGGGTGCTGCGGGACATCCTGGACGCTCCGGGAGGTGAGTGCCAAAGCCTGCCCTGGGGATGCCGCAACGGCATACGCCTCCGGGGAGAAGGTATTGGGACAAGCCACAACACCATGGCACGCGGATTACCCAGGTGCCACACTCCCGACGCGGAAACCCAGGGACTGGTTCCGTGGGACTTCCCTGATGGTTCAGCGCTCTGTATAGCGGGGATACAGGAAGCGGGGTATGCCAACAGCCATGTAGGCCCGGGGCACATGTCCCTTGGGCAAGCCCAGCAGGCGCGCCACCTTGCCGCGCGGCATGAAGCGCAGTGCCGTCTGCACCAGCCCCAGATACACCTGGCTCACTTGGTGCGCCTCGGCCATGAGCGAGGCGTTCTGATAGGCCAGGTTGCAGTCCTGCCATGCAAAGTCGTACCCCGCCGGCGCGCTGAACACAAGCACACACGAGGCATTGCAGCAGCAGGGTGACTCCCCCGACTCCCAGCGTTCTCTGAAGCGTGCCAGTTCGGGGGCCTCGGCATACAGGTCGGGAAGGAGCATCCGGGTGAGCGGACGCATGGGCCTGGCCATCAGCACTCGGGACAGGCCGAGGAAGAAGCGCATCACCACACGCTCCAGTTCATGTATCCGCGCACCCTCAAGCACTGTGACGCGCACCCTGCGGGTGTTTTCGGCAGTGGGGGCATAGCGGGCCGCCTCGAGCATGTCATCAAGCACTGCGCGGGGAACTGGGCAGTCGGTGATGGTGCGGTTGGACCGGCGCGCATGCAACAGTTCCATCAGACTCTCGGGACTGGGGAGCAGGTCGCGTCTCACCTCATGCACACACCCAGGAGGGAACAGCGAATGGCGCAATGCGCCTGTCTCGCACACATCCACGCAGTGACCGCATCCTATGCACTGGCCGGCGGCACGCATCCGGGGCACACGCCCGCTGGTCCAGGCCAGCACCGAGGCCGGGCACACCTGCACACAACGCTGGCAGTGGCGGCACAGGCTGGGTTCCACACTTATATTGACATTACGTTCTGTATTCATAAATAGAGGGGGAGGATAAAATGATTTTGGGAACATAGGGAAGCCACCTCCTGGCCAGACGTGCTCTCCCTTCAGGGTTTGCGCTTGGTTTGGTCATATGCATCCTGTGGCGGAGACGGCAGTCAGGGCACACCATCCCTGCCCTGGGCGCATCCTTCCAGGAGTATTTCCTGTCATTCCTCATTGTCCCCAGGTGTTTCCGCCACTGGATAGCAGCGCACAAAGACCATGAACAGCCACACACACAGCAGCGCGGAAACGGCCATCACCACAATAGCCACAGGGTCTCCGCCCATCCACTTCCCCCATGTGAAAGTGCGGGCAGGGTCGCCCAGAGCCCTCGTCAGCCCCACACAGAGGAGGTTGTTGGCCATATGCAAAAGACAGGGAAGCACGATGTTGCCCGTACGCCAATACACCACGCCCAGCATCATTCCTATGACGAAAGCCGCAGGCATCTGCGCCGGATTGACATGGATGGCACCAAAGACGAACGAGGAGATGAGGATAGCCCTCCCGGGGGAGACCCTCTCATGCAGCATGCCACCCAGCAGAGCCTCGCGGAAGACGGCCTCTTCCACCAGCGGCCCCACCACTCCCACAGCCAGGACACCTGGCAGCGTGCCCATGAGTCCTGCCAGGCTGTCACCAGCCCAGTCGGGCAGGTCAAGGCGCTCAAAGAACAGGTTGACGGCCAGCACACCCGCCGCGAAGGCCAGCAGAACCAGTGGCGCCTGGCGCCAGCACACCCCGCGCGGGTCAAGAGCCCTGGGGAAGCGCAGGCTTCCCGTGAGCCTGGCCAGCACATACAGCGTGACGGCGCCCGACACAAATATGATTGCGGCCATCTCGCCAAAGCCCAGCGGCGGCATCCCGTCGGGACAGGAACTGGCAGAGAAGAAGTGCCCGCCCGTCTGCCAGGCATTCTTGCACATGGTGCCAAGCATTGCCAGCACACTCACCAGGACTGAGGTCACGCCCTGTATGACGGCAAACAACAGCACCGCCAAGAGCGGCTTCAAGTACCTCCTCATCCTTGTCCCATTTTTAAAGGATTCTTGGTATGGGGTTCCCCGTTGCCGCAGACGCGGAGTGCGCTGTCTTCTCTTATCAGTTGGAGCAGACGCGCCACAGCCTCCCCTTCGGGTATGTTCTTCTCCACGCAAACCTTTCCCCTGTAGAGCGACACCTTGTGCCTGGCCGCGCCCACATACCCGTAGTCAGCATCGGCCATCTCGCCCGGGCCGTTCACTATGCATCCCATGATGGCTATCTTGAGCGTGTTGAGATGTGGCAGGGTGGCGGAAGCCTCGCGCACAGCGTCCTTGATGCGGGCGATGGTTCCCTGCAGGTCATAGAGCGTACGCCCGCACCCGGGGCACGATATGAACTCAGTATGGGTAAACCGCACGCGCGCCGCCTGCAGGATGCTGTCGGCCAGAGCGGCCTGGGGCACGCCCTTGTTGACCACCACCAGGCTGGTGGCACGCCGGTCTATCAGAGGCGCGCCGGCCGCCATGGCCGCCTTGAGCATCAGGTCCTCGGCATCGTCCTCGTCCAGCGAGAGCCTCATCACGCCGTCCACGATGGGCGCCGTGCGGCGCAGGCGTGCACATTCGGGAATGAAACTCACCAGTTTGCGTGCCACAGGTATCTCGCTTTCGGGCTCCTCGGAGAGTGACACGCGTATGGTGTCGCCCAGTCCCTCGGTGAGCAGCGCGCCTATGCCCACGGCACTGCGCACTCTCCCGTCCTCGCCCTCACCCGCCTCGGTCACTCCCAGATGCAGGGGGAAATGCATGCCCTCGCGGTCCATGGCCTGCACCAGAAGGCGCACCGAGCGCACCATCACCACGGTGTTGCTGGCCTTGACGCTGAGCACCACATCGCGGAAACCGGCCTTGCGGCATACGCGCAGGAACTCCATGCATGACTCCACAATGCCCTGTGGCGTGTCGCCAAAGCGTGACATGATGCGGTCAGAGAGCGACCCGTGGTTCACGCCTATGCGCACCGCCGTGTGGTGCTCGCGGCAGATGGCCAGGAAAGGCAGCAAGCGTGCCTCTATCTTGCGCACCTCGTCGGCATACTCGGCATCGCTGTAGGAGAGTTTCTTGAAGGTGCGCGCGGGATCCACATAGTTTCCGGGGTTGATGCGCACCTTCTCGCAGCAGGTGGCGGCCACGTCCGCCACGGCGGGGTTGAAATGCACGTCGGCCACCAGGGGGGTCATGATGCCCTCGGCCCTGAGGCGCGCCGATATGTTCCTCATGTTCTCTGCCTCGCGTGTGCCCTGTGTGGTGAGCCTCACCAGCTCGCCTCCGGCGGCGATGATGCGCTTGGCCTGTGCCACGCACGCCTCGGTGTCGTTGGTGTCGGTAGTGGTCATCGACTGCAGCCGGATGGGGTTCTCCCCGCCGATGCCTATGTGCCCCACCCTGGCCACACTGCTGCGGCGGCGCGCGTAGGGAGCTTCGGGAGGCAGGCCCGCGCGGTGGTTGGTATCTTGTTGTGTCATGGCCTTGCTGCCTTACTTCTCACCACCGCACTTGTACTCGTACCTGAGGGTTGCCAGGTCGCGGTTGGCCTTGGCGATCTTCTCGCCCAGCCCATCCTTGTAGGCGCGCAGGCGCGACGCCACACGCTTGTCCTGCAGGGCCAGGATCTGCATGGCCAGGATGGCCGCGTTGAGCGAGGCGTTCACGCCCACCGTGGCCACAGGAATGCCTGGAGGCATCTGTATGATGGACAGCATGGCGTCCAGTCCGTCAAGCATGCCCTTGACGGGCACGCCTATGACCGGCACCGTGGTGCTGGCGGCAATGACCCCGGGCAGGGCCGCCGCCATTCCGGCCGCCGCTATAATCACCTTGATGCCCCGGTCCTCGGCCGAGCGCGCAAACACCTCGACATCATCGGGCGTGCGGTGGGCCGACAGGGCGTTCACTTCAAAAGGTATCTGCTGCTCGTTCAGGAAGGCGAGGGCCTTTTCCATGACAGGCAGGTCACTGGTGCTGCCCATAATCACACTTACAATAGGTTCCATCTGTTTTGGGTTTTATGTTTGTTTCCTTCTTCACTGCCCCGCGCCTGCCTCGCCACCACATCCGGTGTGGCGAAGTGCGGGAAACGGGTGTCTCACATCACCCTGATGCCCGAATAGCCGCACAGCACGCCCAACAACGCGCCTGCCAGCACCTGCCACAATGTGTGCTGACGCAGCAGGGTGCGGCTGGTCATCACCAGGCCGCACAGCAGGATGCTGCCGCACAGCCACCACACAGGATTGAAGCCGAAGAGTTGGGCGTAAGCCATAAGCGCGCCTGTCACGGCACCCGCGCCCGCCGAGTGCATGCTCACCTTCCACCTGAGATTGACCAGCAGGCAGGCCGCCTGCACCAGCAGGCTCACGGCCAGGACGGCCAGCATGAAGCGCGGCAAATGAATGCCGCGCATGATGAACATGCAAAAGAGGTAACAGCAGAGATGTATGGCATAGGGCACTATGCGCCTCTGTTGCTGTCTCAGGTCACGGGCGCTCCATCCTCTGAGACGCCGGTAGCCATTGGTACACACCGTGGGCAGAGCCACGGTGAAGAAATACACCATGGCCAACACCCACAACTTGAACACCCACGGGAAGATGTTCATGTATGTGAAGACAAACAGGATAATGAATCCCACCAGCGGATAGTAGGCGGGACGGAAGAGTGCCGAGAGCACACGTGCTATGGTGACAATGGTCTTCATCTTCTCATTCTTGCCGGCGGGATGCCCATCATGTCACGGTACTTGGCCACCGTGCGCCTGGCTATGGGATAGCCCGCGCCAGCCATAAGTTCGGTGAGCCGCTCGTCGCTGAGCGGACTGGCCTTGTCCTCGCCCTCCACCAGTTCGCGCAGCTTGGCCTTCACCGCACGCTGGGTCACCTGGGCACCGCTGTCAGTCCCGACACTCTTGCGCTGGAAGAACCACCTTAGGGGGTAGATGCCGAAGCTGGTCTGCACATACTTGCTGTTGCTCACGCGGCTGATGGTGCTTATGTCGTAGCCGGTGCGCCCTGCAATATCCTCGAGCACCATGGGACGGAGCTGGCTTTCGTCTCCCGTGAGGAAGAAGGGACGCTGCCAACTGATGATGGCCTGCATGGTGCGCATCATGGTCTCCCTGCGCTGCAGCAGAGCCTGGATAAACATCTGCCCACGCTCCACATAGCGGCGCGTGAAACGCATGTCCTCCAGTTCGGAGCGGCTCAGCCTGCCAGTGCCCCGCCTCTCATAGGAAGCCAGGCGGCCTGTAGCGTCATCGCTGATGGTGAGCGAGGGCATGTCGCCCTCGTTAAGTGTCATGGTGATATTCCCGTCGGTGTCAGTGTCAACAAGGAAGTCGGGAGTGACATGCTGGCCAGCCGCCCCGTCGCGCTCGCCCAGGGAGAACCCCGGATGCGGGTCAAGACGCAGTATCTCGCGCTTGACACCCTCCACGGTACGCTCGTCCAGGTGGAGCGTGCGCGCTATCCTGTCCCACCGCTTATGCATAAAATCGTCAAAGCAGGAACGCAAGACCTGGGTGGTCTCCTTGCGGAAGCGCACATGAGGGAGACGCGCAACCTGCAGCAGCAGGCATTCCTGCAGGGACCGCGCGCCGATGCCTGGCGGGTCAAACTGCCACAGGACGTGCAGCATCGTCTCCAGCTCGTGGCTGTCGGTGGTGATGCCCTGGTATATCTCGGCCTCATCGGCCAGCTGGTCAAGTGACTTGGGGAGCAGGCCGTCCTCGCCCAACGAGCCCACCAGGTACTCGAGCACCTGCTCCTGGTGGGGAGTGAGGTCATACTCGTGGGCCTGGTCCTTCAGATGGTCGTAAAAGGAGAGCGTGGAGCGGTAGTCCATGTTCTCGGGACGGCCGGCCCCCGCAGGGTTGCCCAGCAGATGGTCGGGCATATCGTCCTCGGAGCCATAGTCGCCCACACGCTCGTCGGCAGCCGTCCCGTCGCCATCGGGCTGGATGTCCCCACCATCGCCATTGCCTGCCACAGATGCCGGGTCACCGCTGTCCTCACGGGACTTTTCCAGCCAGGGATTCTCCATGCACTCATTGTCCACCCTCTGACGGAGGGCATCCACGGGCATCTCCATGAGCCTGGCCAGCAGCACCTGCTGTGGCACCTGTGTCTGCACCTGCACCTGCTGCTGGCTTTGTTGCTGTCCAAGTACGTTCTTCTGCTCCATAATGCAAACGCAAAGTTACAATATTAACCCGAATAATCCACAGGGACACAAAAAAGAAGCGTTTAATTTTGCCCTCTCTACAAATTCTTGCATCCTTATGGTGTTGAAGTCAAAATGCGCAGCAAACGCTTCTTCCCACTCCTTTCGCCCATGGACTTGACTGCACGTCCAAGGGAATTGCCATGACAGGGAGAGAGTCCAGGGGCTTTGCAAGAATGGCAGGGACTGTCTGCCCAGGACAGCCGGCCTCTCTCACCGAGACAGGGAAATTGTCCTGGCCTGACAATCTGAAGAACTGGCCCAAAGGGGCTTTCGAGAAGGCACTTCTGTATTATTCGCGGCTCGAAGGGGCTTTCTCCGGCATCCGGTGATGACCTCCGCCCGCACAGCGCACAAGACCGCATGCCTTCCGAGCCTGCTCTTGCCTGTGCCCCGGCGTGCGGTGCGCGCTCCGTTTTGCAATTCCGCTCTCCACAGAAGTAGTACTGCGATGGTGGATGAAGTAGTACTGCATCGGCGGATGAAGTAGTACTGCGTTGGCGGATGAAGTAGTACTGCGTTGGCCAACGAGGCTATACTTCAAGTTTGCCCGGCATCATTGTTGCGGACGCATTCTTCTCTGTCCGTCCGTTTGTGGATAGAAGCTATCCCAGTTCAATGTGTCTGTTGTGTTCTCTATTGGCAGTTTGGAATAAAGCCAGTTGCTGCCATCCCTGATGATAACACCGCCGTGGAGCGGAGCCGCTTCTGTCGAATTTGCCTTCACATAGTCCAGCAGGGCGTTGTGCTTGGCTGGAGCATCCATGTCGCTGCCCGCACTCTTGGTGTCAAACAAGTAAATATGCCCGTTCTTCATGCGCACGATGAAATCCACATAGAAAAGCGACTTGGCCCCGTTCGCATCCCTATATTCTATGGCATAGTGCTGCTTGCCTTTGTCTCCGTTCTTGTACCACCAGTCGATATAGTTGCCGTTCTGCTCAAGGTAGGCGACAAATTCCTTCTCCGGGTTCGAGGCAGCGTTCAACTGCACGAACGGTATGAGCGCATGGGCCTCGGCCTGTTCCACATGGTTGGTTTCGCTGTCGTAGATTCTTTCTTCGGGCACTTCCCATTGGTAGGCTTTGAATGTCCTTGAAGCGGCGGCGGCCTTCTTTGCCCGGTTGCGTTGCTTCTCGTATTCGCTGAGAGCCTGGTCTATCAGGCGATCGAACTTCGGGCGGTTATCATGGTACAGCACCACTTTCTTCGCATCGGTGTCAAAGATGCCGAAGTAGTCAGCAAGCATTTCAAGCAGGTAGGATGAAATCTTGTCGGCACGCCCCTTGCTCTCGAACTGATGCCCCTTTGTGCTGACATAGGCCATGAATACGCGGTTGATTTCCGATGCCTTGCGGGCGTATTTTACCATACCGGCCTCGATGGTCTGCACTTCGTTCTGGAAATGCACGTCTTTCGGGATTTCCACATTGATGTTCTTCACGTCAAGCCGTATAGAGTTCTTTACCCTTTGGCGGTTTTCGTTCACTTGCAGGTCATCCGTATCGGCCAGCGGACTTGATTCCGTATCACCGCTCAATGCGGCAAGTTCCTCCAGCGAGAACAGCATCCTTACATTTGACTCCAGTTTGAAAAATGTATCGGCTGTCTGATAGAGAACACGCCTGAAATCGGGCCCGAGGTAGTTTCGTTCCACATTAGGACGTTCTGAGTAATATGATTTCAGGGCTACGTTGTCCAGTCCTTCCCGGCGGTGTGCCGTAATGGTGTTGTTCAGAATGTAGGACGCATCAGCGGCCACCACACGTATCTTCTCCTTGGCGATGTCGGTGTACACGTAGCCGGTGTTGAGCAATTCGTTCGGATAGTGCTTTTGTTCCGGCATACGCAGTATGCGCCCCACGGTCTGCACCGTAAACGTGTCGCTCTGCAGTTTGCGGAAGATGAGCAGCACGGCTGCACGCGGGCAGTCCAAGCCCAAGGCGATTGCCTCCTTGAACAGCAGCACCTCGGCCATGTTGTCAGGGGCTTCCAGATCGGGCAGGTTCCTCTTCTCGTCTGCCAGCCATACGGCCAATCGTCCGTTGTTCTCGTTGATACCACACATTACGTCCAGATATCGCTTCACCTGGTCGGCAATGGCAGTCTCTTCTGCCGTCATCTTCTCCTTTTCGTCATTGGGCAGCTGGATAAGTAGCAGTGGGTTTATGTTCACTCCCAGTTCTTTGTATGCCTCGGCAATCTGGTTGCGCTTGTTCAGGGCCGCGTGTATCAGGTTGGCGTTCAGTTCCAACTCATCGCTGAAGTCAAGCTCAATTTCCGGGTTCAGCACCACTTCCTTCTTGATCATCTCCGCCGCTATCACATCCTTCCGGTACACCACGACCTTTTCCTTTGCGTCAAGCGTCTTGGGTGTGGCTGATATGCGAATTTCCACGGTCGGGTTTATGCGGTCGAGCACGGCTGCGCTCTTGTCGGCAGTCTTCGACCAGAACATGTGTTCCTCGTCGATGATTGCCACGATGGGCAGACCAAACTCCTCCTGTGTCTTACGGGTAATTTCATAGAGCGATGCCGAACTCTCACTGTCACGCACCATCAGGTTGCTCTCCTTGTTCACGCTTTCCCAGTTGACGAACAGTATCTCGCCGGAACGTATGCCCTCGCTCTGCTCCAACTCGTCGAACATCAAGGGACGGAGTTTGCGCGTCTCGGAGAACACGTCTTTCAGTTTCTCGTAGCTTTGCAGGTGCAGTTTGCGTGGGGCAAACCAGATATAAGCCACCTCCTGATAGAGGCTGTCGCCACGATCCTGCAATTCATCCACGATTCCGGACAATGCCTGACATGCCATCACCGTCTTGCCTGCTCCTGTCGGGGCTTCAAACACGACCTTGTTGCGCCGTCCACCCAGATTGAGCAGGCGGATAGTCTTGTCAATCAGTTCTCTGACGGCTTTTTGCTGGTATGCTAATGCTTTCATTCTTGTGTCTAATCATTTTGTTCATAATAATAGGAGTAGTCGATTCCTTTCATGAACATTTCCAGGTTATCAATCTTTTTCACTATTCAGCACATCCGCTACGCGCAACTTCCCGTCCGGAACTTCAAATTTAAACCCGTGAGTGGCACTCACGAGTTGAATGCCCTCCTGCTTCAGCTTGCGTTTAAGTCACCGCCAGTAGTTTCCGGCTTTAGCATAATCCGGTTCGTTGTTGATGGCTCTAACTATATCGGTTGCAGAGAACCACCAGCAGTTATTTTCTTCATCCCATACTGCCCGTACTTCCCGGTCATTAAAGAAGCGGATGGATTTCTTTGGTTGTCTTTTTATATCTTCCGTCATTCCTCGCCTCCTAGTCTGTAAAGTTCAACATGCCGTCAGTTTGCGGTTCCTGCTCGGTTTCACCTGCACCGATTATCACATCCCGTTGCTTGGGCAGGACACGGCGGTAGGCATTGTAGATGGCGGCAGGCAGGGCACACAGCTCCACCTTGTCGGCAACCTCCTCAAACGTCTCTTCCCAAGGGTCTTCACTCGGTGAGAACACATATACCTTTATTTTGTCGTTGAAGTCGGTTTGGGCAATGAGCCGTGCAAGCTGCTCCACTGCTTCCTCACGATAAATGACCAGCATACGCTTCTGCCCGTTGTCGAAATAGCGGAACACGCTCTTGTAGGTCTGCTGTCCGGCAAATTCCCGCTGCTCCTCGTAGAGGTCTTCCTTGATGCAGAGCATGTCGGTGCTGAGATTCACCAGGCGGCGCATGTTTTGCACGCTCCGGCTTCGCCCTACAAAGTCGGTGCGGTAGTAGCGCAGGTTGTTGTCCGTCAGCCCAGCAACTTGCTCGCCTTTAGGCGTGGTGTATCCTTGGATCACGCGCTTGTTTCTTTCGTAAGTAACATTCTCGCAGATTCCGTTCTCGTTGTTGGTCACAAGGATGCACTTGCGGTGACCGCCGTCCTCGGCATTGAGTTTCATAGTGGCGTGAAGGGTGGTGCCGCTACCTGCGAAGAAGTCGAGGATGGTCAAATTCTTAAAGTGTGGATTGGAAATCAATAATAGGAACTTTATAAGCGATAATGGCTTAGGAAAAGCAAACGCCTTTTCTCCAAAAATATTTGTAACATCCTTCGTGCCGTCTTGTGTCATACCAACACTTTCATTGATGTATGAACTTACAGTTGTATAACCAAATCTTTCTCCAGCTTTAGCTTCATCATCTTCTTTCCAATATCTTAAAGCTGGCTTTGAGATATTCAGAAAATCATAATCTCCGGGAAATACAATGCGGTTATTTTTATAATAATTTTCAAACGTCTCTTTAGTAATAGCCCAAGTTCTATTTTGACTTGCAAGGTATTTTATTCCGTTTTTAGGATTTACTATTGTAAAATAGCTATTGGGCCTTTCGGCAGCTGTTGTTTGTTTAGTTAAATCATGTATTCGCCATGGCATTCCTGGGAAATCATTTGTTTCATAATATTTGCGGCTATCTTTTTGTATACCTGCCGCAAAATGAGCATTTGCGTAGCACAACACCCATTCGTAATCTTGAGACAAATAATGTGGGACATCTGCCTTTGCTGTTCTTTTACGCCAAGGAATAGTGGCCACAAAATGATCTTCATGAAACACATCATCGCACAACAGTTTCAGTTGCGCTTGCTCGTTATCATCTATGGAGATGAAGATTACTCCTTTGTCTGAAAGCAACTGCTTGGCAATCTTCAATCTTCGGCTCATGAACGACAGCCACTTGGAGTGGCGATAGCTGTCCTCTTTGTCTACATAGCGGTCGTTGTAGACAAAGTCCCTATTGCCCGTGTTATACGGCGGATCGATATAGATGACATCAATCTTCCCCTCGTGCGTATAGGCAAGGGCGGTGAGGGCTTCGAGGTTGTCGCCCTCTATGAGGATGTGGTTTGGCGCATCCGGATTGTCGGAGATAATGGCACGGTCAGGCACCTCTTTCAGCACAGGCAGCTCCTCGCGCAGTCGCTCCTCCACGTCTTCCGGCTTGTCTTCCCACACAAGGCCATAAGGCTTGTTCTCGGCAAGGAGTTCAAGCAGCTGGCTTCGCTCCTCATTGGTCAGCACGTCCAATGACTTGATGCGCTGCCGTAGTTGTTCCTTTATCTTAGAGTTCATAAGCTTATTTTTCTGTTTTCATTGATGAATTGAGCAGGTCTTTCACATCCACTTCAAGAAGTTCGGCTATGCGGAGCAGTGTCTCCAGTCCTGGCTGGGTGGTATTGGCACACCACTTGGACACCGTGGTTGTGTCCTTTCCCAACTGTTCAGCAAGCCACTTGCCGGTCCGCTTCTTTTCTACAAGTACTATTTTCAATCGGTTGATGTCAACTTTATTGTCAGTCATGTCAATACGTTTACCTTGATTATCCGGACAAAGGAAATCAAAAAAATGGATGAAATGAGACCGGGGATGAGCTGACCGTGTTTTGTTGGCCGCCAAGTGATTACCGCACCCGCACGCTGAGGATGCTGATGCTGAAGGGCGGCACGGCAAAGTATATGGTGCGGCCATCGGCCTCCACCTGGGCCTCCACCTCCACGGGCGACACACGCATGGGCTCCTGCATGGTGTTCTCATCGGTGCCCTTCCCGGCTGCCAGGCGTGTGATGGTGGCACTGGTGGCATGTCCCCCACTGAGGGTCAGGGTGCCGTCGGTGGCCGCGCTGCCCAGGTTGACCACCTTGGTGTAGAGCATGCCGCCCTGCTCGTCCAGCGTGCTGGTGGAATACACGCCGCGCATGTCGCCGCCTGTGAGCATGCCGTGGCAGTACACCTGCCCGTCCACGAGGCAGGCCACACTGTCCCTGTCGACATCCACCTGCAGCGTGTGCCACACGCCATCCTTGATATGTGTGGCGCGCCCGCCTGGCAACTTGCTCTTGTTGCCCTTGGCTGTCTGTTCGATGGCACTCTGCGTGTTGGCCCATCCACCCACGTTGAACCACCCGTAGTTCTGCCTGTCGGCATAGTCGAAGAGCATGAGGAAGCCCTCGTCACCGCCGTCCTTGCGCGCCTCCACACGCCAGGTGTAGCGGTCGTCCCTTATCGATATGGGGCAGAGGCGCGCCGTACCCTGCGCCATGGAGGTCTGCCGGAGCGTGTCGCCAGCACCTGCCCATTCGCCCCCCTGCCTGGGATTGGCCGCCGCCCAAGCCCGACCGGGCTTTATGTCCATCGTGTCGCCATCCACAATGACCTGTGCATTACGGAAGGATGCGCGCGTGGCCCAGGTGCCCACACCCACCTGCACAGGATGAGCACGCCTCACACCCTGCGGGCGGGGCAGACTCCACGTGAGACGGCTGCCCACCACGCGGGTGCCCAAATGGGTGGGGAAGAGCTGCTGCACCCAGTAACTGGGCGTGCCAAAGGCCTGTGCGCTGTTGAAGCGTATCATGTCGGGATGCCACTGGCTGCTGTTCTCATTGATGAAGATGGGGGCATAACTGCTCATGCGCACGATGTCGGAGTTGTTCTCCATACCCATCATGAACACAGCCTCGCCCAGCGCCGCGTTCATGTTGCCGTTCTGCCCATAGTTCTGGGTCACGGCATACTCGCCCGGATAAATGGCCGGCCCCTGGCGGTCATAATGGTCAAAGCGGTGGAACTGGCTCACGAACCACTGCGGCGAGCGGTAGTAATGCTCGTCCAGGATATCCACGGGGTGGCTGTTCCTCCACGTGGGCATGTCGGTTCCCCAGGCCTCCACATTGCCTATGCACTGCACCTCGGGGAAGCGCGCCTTGATGGCATCGTAGAAGAGGCGGTATCGCTCGGGGTAATGGTCACTCTGGTCGGAGTTGTCCTGCAGGCGGTAGTTGTAGTTCTCGTTGCCTATCTCCACATAGGCGATATTGAAGGGGGCGGGATGCCCGTTCTCGGCACGCATCTTGCCATAGCGGCTTGTCACGGGCCCGTTGGCATACTCCAGGGCAGCGAGGCACTCGTCTATCCATCCCTGCAGGCTGTCAACTGGCGTGCAGCCCCCATGCCAGATGCCCACATTGACCACATAGAGGGGCTTTGCTCCCAGGTCCTCGCACAACTGCAGATACTCATGGAAGCCCAGTCCGTCGGTCGAGGGATAACCCCAATTGGCATTCATATGCCCGGGCCTGCGCTCTATGGGGCCCACGGTACGCTCCCAGCGCCACGCGTTCTGGGGGCTTATGTTGCCCTCCACCACACATCCTCCGGGGAAGCGCATGAAGGCAGGATGCAGGGCCTGGAGCATCTGGGCCAGGTCACGGCGGCAGCCGTTGGGACGGTCTTTGAACGTGGGCGGGAACAGGCTCACCACATCCAGCACCAGCGTGCACGGCTTCTGGACGGAGAGCACAAGCGTGGCCTGGGGGTCGGTGCCCGTGGCGGTAATCACGGCCTCCAGCCTGCGCCACCTCTTGCCCACCTTCCCCGGCACCTCCACCATGCCCAGGATGGCGCCGTCCCTGCCCTGCAGGGAGGCTGTCACACGGCCGGGCTTGCCCTCCTGGGCACGCACCCACAGGGAAAGGCGGTACTTCGTGCCCTGTGTCACGTTCATGCCCCAGTAACCTGTGTTGCGCACTCCACCGCCCTCTGCCCCCACACGCACCCTGAGCGCTTGGGTCTGCACGTCATTGAGCATACCCTCACGGCACAACTCCAGCTGGCTGCTTACGGGTTCCCACCCATCCGGCGTGTCCCGCGAGAACTCCATCGAACGGTTGCGCACAAGTTCGGCATACAGGCCGCCATCGGCGGCATGGTTGATGTCCTCAAAGAAGATGCCATAAAGCGTGGGGCTCACCTGAACGCGCCTGTCGGCCAGGTCAACCTCCACATTAACCTGCGCGCCCATCGGGGAGGCAAGGGAGAGTGCGGCCACAAGAGCCGCCAGGATGTGATGATGCATGTGCATGTCCATAGATAATATTGCCTGTACCACAGCGAGTGGCTACATTGTCCACGCCGGGTGACGACATGCAAAATTAGCGAAACTTGGTGGCCCAAACAAACATGAGCACAGGAAAAAGAGGAAAGGAAAAGTCCCCGACACCACGCGTGGGGGGCAGTGAGGCGGCAGAGAAGATATTTGTGCGTGAGAGACTTGCCTGTGTGGCGAAAAATACATAAATTTGTGAGTATATAGAGCAAAGTTCCCATAATGGACAAGCAAATATCCACCTCGCGCCGAGCCTTTCTGCGCGTCACCGCCCTGGGCGCGGCAGCTGCCGCCCTTCCCTTTCGGCTGCAGGCAGACCGAAACCAAAAGGAGGTTCCCATCGCGCTGAAGGGAAAGTCAAGCTTCACCATGTGGCAGATACCGTCGCACGAGGACGACATAGGCAACTCCTATGTGTTCCGCACACACAAGGGCAGACTTGTCGTGATGGACGGGGGGATGCCCGTCGAGAGCATGTTCCTCAGAGGTTTCCTGGGTGCCATGGGCGGTGAGGTGGAGGCGTGGTTCATATCACATCCCCATGGTGACCACATGGGCGCGCTGAACCAGATCCTGGCCGACACACAGGACTTGCACATCAGGCACATCTACCACTCGCGCATGCCCGAAGCCGTCATCAAGGGCGAGCCACAAAGCGAGGCCGACTGCAGGGAGTTCTACGCGAGGCTCGAAGCCGCAAAGGACATCACCGTGACCGACCTGCAGGAGCCCGGCGACACCTTTTCCTGGGACGGGATGAACCTGCAGATACTGGGGGTGGCCAACCCATTCACCACCAACCCATACAACAACTCTTCGGTAATCATGAGGGTGTGGGACCGGCGCAAGTCCATCACTTTCCTGGGCGACGCGGGTGTGGAGTGCGGGGACAAAGTACTGCACGGGCCCTATGGTAGCCGGCTCGACAGCGACTACCTGCAGATGGCACACCACGGGCAAAGGGGATGCAGTGAGGATTTCTACAAGAGAGTCAACTTCCGCGCCTGCCTGTGGCCCACGCCCACATGGGTGTGGAACAACGACCAGGGCAGGGGATTCAACACCGGCATACTGGAGACCTGCAACACACGGCTGTGGATGGACCGCCTGGGCATCAAGGAGCACCACGTGACCTGCACGGACGGATTATGGCAACTGGACTGACTATTCAAACTACTAAGGCTATATTAAACGAAGAAATGAGAAAACTCTGCCTCGCAGCGGTGACGCTGCTGACCACCGCCACAACACTGGCGCAAAAAAACATCCCTCCCGTGTTCGGAGCCGACACGGCACGTTTCCGCGAGGATATCATGACACGCTCCTACCTGACCCCAAAGAAAATCCTGTGGGCCAGCAGCAACACCTCGGTACAGAATCCCGAACTGCTGCTCAAGAAAGGCACGGGACAGGCCGACATCTTCAACCAGGGCATGTGCCGCCTGGTGAACAGCGGCAATGAGCGCGCCAGCCTCATCCTTGACTTCGGCCATGAACTGCACGGGGGGCTCAAACTGGTCATCAGCAGTTGCACACCGCTCTCCACGCCACAGGTGCGACTGCGCTTCGGCGAGTCGGTGAGCGAGACATGCGCAGAGCTGAACACCACCAAGTCCATCGCAGAGACGGGCAGCAAGGCCGATGTGAACCTGAAAGCCAACACCGCCACCAACGACCACGCCATACGCGACATGGTGCTCACCATACCCTTCTACGGACAGATAGAGGTGGGCAGCACGGGCTACCGCTTCGTGCGCATCGACCTGCTCACACCCGGACAAACCGTCAACCTGAAGGAGGCGACTGCCATCCTGCGCTACCGGGACATCCCATACCTGGGTTCGTTCCGCTGCTCAAACCAGAGGCTGAACGACATATGGATGACAGGGGCATACACGGTACACCTCAACATGCAGGAATACATCTGGGACGGAGTGAAACGAGACCGCCTGGTGTGGCTGGGGGACATGCACCCCGAAACCAGCACAATAAGCAACGTGTTCGGTGACGACGGGAGTTTCTACAGCAGCATGGACCTCGCGTGCCAGCAATACCCGCTGCCCGCATGGATCAACGGCATGAGCGCCTACTCGCTGTGGTACCTCATAATCCAGCATGACTGGTACATGCGATTTGGACACAAGGACTTCCTGGAGAAGCACCGGGACTATATCCTGGGGCTCATCGACCTGATAGACAAACGCATTGACCAGAACGGGAACGACGACATGGGCGCACATTTCCTCGACTGGCCCAGCAGCCCCAACACAGAGGGAGTGGACGCGGGCTACCACGCGCTGCTGGTGTGGGCTATGAAGGACGCGGCCAAGATGAGCCTACTGCTGGGCGACAAGGCACGCGCCGAGAAGTGCAACGAGGTGATAGAGCGCCTGAAGAGGAAGACCGTGAACCCAAACGGACTGAAACAGGCTGCCGCGCTGATGGCCATCGCCGGGCTGATGAAGCCCGACAAGGCATGCAGGGACTATGTGGCAGTGGGAGGCCCCAAGGGATTCTCCACCTTCTACGGATACTACATGCTGGAGGCCTTGGCCATGGACGGGCGGCACGAGGAGGCCATGGACATCATCAGCCAGTATTGGGGCGGGATGCTCGACATGGGAGCCACCACCTTTTGGGAGGACTTTGACCTGGAGTGGACAAAGGACGCAGGACGCATAGACGACTTCGTGCCCAAAGGGAAGAAGGACATACACGGCGACTTCGGCGCATACTGCTACCCTGGATTCCGCCACAGTTTCTGCCACGGATGGGCCAGCGGCCCCACCGCCTGGATGAGCACGCACGTGCTGGGTGTCGAGGTGCTGGAGCCCGGATGCAAGCGAGTGCGCGTGACCCCACACCTGGGCAAACTAAAATGGGCAGAGGGCACATTCCCCACCCCATACGGGCAGATAAGCATACGGCACGAGCGCAAGCCCGACGGGACGGTGAAGTCAACCGTCAAGGCACCCAAAGGCGTGAAGGTAGTAAAATGAAACACTTCCATCCCACACATATATATATATAATGAGTGGTGCACTGGATTATAACGAGTGGTGCACTGGCAAACCACCAGACACGGCCACAGCAAGAGCGGGCCTGGCGAAGTGGCCTGACCAGACAACAGAAGAACGACAACCATCAAGACAAACATCAAACATAAAACATTCATGAAGAAAAGAAACATTCTGCTTGCGGCGGTCATGCTTGCCGCCTCTACGCTCCTTGCCATTCCCAGGGCAGAGTACCCGCGTCCCCAGTTTGAGCGACAAGACTGGGTCAACCTCAATGGTGACTGGACTTACACATTCGACTTCGTAGGCTCAGGCATGGAGAAGAAACTGCACCAAAGCCAGGGATTCAGCGACAAGATTACAGTACCCTTCTGCCCCGAAAGCAAATTGTCAGGGGTAGAGTACACCGATTTCATCAACAACATCTGGTACCAGCGCAGCATCACCATGCCTCAGGCATGGAGCGGCAAACGCGTGCGTCTGAACTTCGGGGCGGTATACTACAACTCTGAGATATTCATTGACGGACAACTGGCAGGACGCCACTTCGGAGGCAGCACTTCGTTTGCGGTGGACATCACACGCTTCGTGGCCGACGGGAAGGCTCACTCGCTGGTGGTGCACGCCTACAGCGACACACGCACCAACCTACAGCCCGCAGGAAAGCAGAACGTGCGCATGACACAGTTTGAGTGTATGTACACACGCTGCACAGGCATCTGGCAGACGGTGTGGATGGAACCCGTGGATGCCTGTGGCCTGGAACGCACGCAGGTGCTGACCGACATTGACCAGAACCAGGTTGTCATACACCCAACCTTCTACAGCGAGGGGGGGGCCACGCTCACCGTGACCATGAGCGACGGCAAGAAAGCCGTGGCCACCAGAACAGTGCCCGCACAAAACAACTCCACTATCGTCCTGCCCGTGAAGAAGGCACGCCTGTGGAGCCCCGCCGACCCCTTCCTGTACAGCCTTACCTATGAGGTCAAGGATGCTGCAGGCAAATGCATCGACCGCGTGAGCAGTTATGTGGGCATGCGCAAGATACATGTCAAGGGCAACAGGGTGTACCTCAACAACGAACCCTTCTACCAGCGCCTGGTACTGGACCAGGGCTTCTATCCCGACGGCATCTGGACGGCTCCATCCGACGAGGCTCTACGCCACGACATTGAACTCTCACTACAGGCTGGCTTCAACGGCGCGCGTCTGCACCAGAAGGTGTTTGAGGAGCGTTTCCACTACTGGGCCGACAAGCTGGGTTACATCACCTGGGGCGAGGCTCCCTCATGGGGCATGGACGCAAACAACCCCGAGGTGGCACGTAACTTCCTCTCAGAATGGAGCGAGGAGATTGTGCGTGACCGCAACCATCCCAGCATCGTCACCTGGACACCCATGAACGAGGAGTGGTGGCCCGACCGCGTGCAGTTCCCACGTTTCGTGTCTGATGTGTATGACCTCACCAAGGCCCTCGACCCCACACGCCCCGTGTGTGATGTGAGCGGAGGCGTGCATGTGAAGACTGACATTTGGACAACACACAACTACGAGCAGGACCCCAAAAAGCTGAAGGACATCATCTACAACGGATCGCGGTGGTTCCAGACACCCAACCACACCCTGGCCTTCCCCCAGCGCAACGTGGGGTTCAACCGCCATACAGACAACAATCTGTACGATTTCCCCACCTACGACAAAGCCGACAAGCCCTATCTGCTGGACGAGGTAGGCGGCATCAAGTGGGTGAAAGGGCAGGACTCACGGACGGGTAACGACACCAACAAGTCATGGGGTTATGGTGAGCCCCCCCGCTCTCTGGAGGAGTTCTACACGCGGCTGGAAGGACAGATTGACGCACTGATGGAGATATCCGACAACGTGTGGGGCTACTGCTACACGCAGTTGACCGATGTGGAACAGGAGCAGAACGGCATCTATTACTATGACCGCAGCAGCAAGTTTGACATGAAGCGCATACACGCCATTTTCAGCAAGAAACCGGCGGCAAGCAAGCAATAAAGGGCATGTGCGGTCTTGTCGCCACACGGTATCAAGACAACAGACCAGACCCCACTGCCGGGAGAACACAAGTGAGGGGCGGGCTTCGCAACCCTGCGAAGTCCGCCCCTCACTCCTTATATATGCCCCGCCCAAGTGTCCCAACATGCCCCGGCATCTGTCCTCACCTGAATGATTCTGCTCCTATGAATTATTCAGACTATGCTGTTTGGGCAAATATCCTAAGACACTTTGCCGGGTATCCTGGGGAAGTTTGACACGAAGCATCCTGCGCATGGCAGGGCCACATGCCCCACCCGGCGGCTCTCACTCCTGGCCCATGCGGTGAAGCAGGCCGCGTGTCTCCTCGATGACGGCAAAGAGGCTGTCCAGGGTGTCGGCACGGAGCATGCGTATGCGGGTCTCGCGGAAATCGGGGATGCCCTTGAAGACAGGCGTGGCGGCCAGATGACGGCGCACATGCAGGATGCCCCGGTACTCGCCTATGCGCTGCACCGACTCGGTAGCCTGCTGCTTGAGGATGTCTATCTTGCTGTCGAGGCTCAGGGGAGACCCGGGGTGGAGCATCTCGTGAAACACCCATGGCTTGCCAAAAGTGGCACGGCCGACCATCACCGCATCCACCCCATACCGGTCAAAAGCCTGCGTGGCCTGAGCATCCGTGCCAATGTCACCATTGCCGATGACCGGGATACGCATCGCGGGATGATTCTTGACCTGGCCGATAAGTGTCCAATCGGCCTCGCCCGTGTACATTTGGGCACGGGTGCGACCATGCAGAGTAAGAGCCTGCACACCACAGTCCTGCAGGCGAAGAGCCAAGTCAACGACAAAGGGAGTGCCGTCACGCAAATAAAGGGAATGCTCGTCCCAGCCCAGGCGCGTCTTCACCGTTACAGGCGTACCTGGCACGGCATCCACCACTGCCCGTGTGACAGCCAGCAGTTGGGGCACGTCACGCAGCATGCCACTTCCGGCACCCCGTCCTGCCACTTTCTTTACCGGGCATCCAAAGTTGATGTCGAGCACATCAGGGTGCGCCTGCTCCACCACAATACGTGCAGCCTCGGCCATCGCCTCGCAGTCCTTGCCATAAATCTGAATGGCCACGGGACGCTCATCGGGGCACACGGCCAGTTTCTCCAGGCTGCGGTTGACCATGCGCACCAGCGCGTCACACGAGACAAACTCGGAATAGACCATAGCCGCCCCCATGCGCCGGCAAAGGAGACGGAAGCCGATATCGGTGACATCCTCCATGGGAGCCAGCAGGAGCGGCCTCTCACCCAAATCGACAGAGCCTATCCTCATGCCCCGCCCCCAGACTTGGCCTGGAACGCCAAGGCGTACAGCTTCATCTGCTTGAGCATGGCCAGCAGGCCGTTGCTGCGTGTGGGCGACAGATGCTCGCGTAAACCGATGCGGTCTATGAAGTAGAGGTCGGCCGACAATATCTCGGCGGGCGTGTGGTCGGAGAGCACACGTACCAGCAAGGCTACTATGCCCTTCACGATGAGCGCGTCACTCTCGGCCTGGAAATGTAGAAGGCCATTCACCATATCGGCCTGCAGCCACACACGGCTCTGGCACCCTTCTATCAGATTCTGTTCCGTCTTGTACTTGTCATCCAGTTTCGGTTGGCTGTTGCCTAAGTCAATGAGCATCTGGTACCTGTCCATCCAGTCATCGAATTCAGAGAATTCCTCGATGACCTCATCTTGTATCTCGTTGATTGTCATTCTTCTGCGTTGTCGTTATAGATAAGTTGCGTGAGTGTCTGCCCCACGGCCTTGAGCACATCAGGGTCTATGTTGTCGGGGGTGTCCTGCAATGTGTGCCAGGTGGGGCCGAAGGTGCTGGGCCCGTCGGTGAAATAAGGCACGATATCCAGACAGGGAACACGTGCGATGCGGTTGACGTTGACATGGTCGTCAATCAGGCTGCCGCCCATGTGGAGCGGAAAGAAATGTCCGTACCCAAGCTGTATGGCCAGATGCCAGATCAAGTCGACCACAGGCTGGGCATACTGCATGCTCACCTGCTCGCGCGCGAAAGTACAGCCACGTCCACCCACCATGTCGAGCAGGACACCATAACGTGCCTTGTAGCCCGTCTCCCGTGCCTGTTGCGCCCAGTAGGCCGAACCCAGGCACCAGGTATCACGCCCGTCGGCAGGATCCTCACCCCACTCGGGAGTGCCGGCATCCTCTGCGTCGAAGCACACGAAGTCGACTCCCGTATGTATGGGCTGCTGCTGAAGCAGGCGGCAGAGTTCAAGCAGGACTGCCACGCCACTGGCCCCGTCGTTGGCCGCAGGCACAGGTGTGTGCCAGTTCTGCTCATCGGGGTCATTGTCGGCCCAGGGGCGGCTGTCCCAGTGTGCACAGAAGAGGATGCGGTCAAGCGACTCGGGGTTGACACTCGCTATAATGTTGCGTGCAGGCACCTGGGTGCCGTCGTACAAAGTCACCGTGCACCTCTGCTCGGTGACAGAAGCGCCATACTGGCGAAAGCGCGAGGCAATGAAGTCTCCGCACTGTCCTGCGGCCTCGGTGCCCATGACACGGGGGCCGAAGCCACACTGGGTATGGATATGCGCCATGGCACTGTCCTGCTGGAACTTGGGGCAAGGTGCCAGCGCGATGGTGTCGGCCTCGCTTCCACGCTTGCCCGAATGGCCACCGCAGGCCAACAGCGTGGCCACCAAGCCAGCGGCCAGCGCAGGAAGTACAAAGTTGGTCGTGTGTCTCATATACTCTGATATCTGATACTTGTCTTTTCTTATTCCTTTTGTTATATACACACCATGGGGCATGCGCCAGGATAAGAGCGACTCAGCGCATGGTGGCCGCACCCTGTGCCAGACGCATGACGCGCAAGAAGTTGCCGCCCCAGATGCCCTGAAGGTCTTGCCGGGAATAGCAACGGCGCAAAAGCTCACGCGTGAACCCCATCAGCTCGGATGCATCCCTGAGCCCTCTCACACCGCCGTCACCATCGAAGTCGGTACCTATGCCCACATGCTCTGGCCCCATCACATCCACCATGTGGCGCAGATGCTCCAGGACATCCATGATGGTCGCCTCGCCCTCCTGACGGAGAAACCCATGGTAGAGAGTAACCTGTGCCACACCTCCATGGCGGGCAAGGGCACGCATCTGGTCATCGGTGAGATTGCGCGGATGGGGACAGAGGGCCTTGCTGTTGCTGTGACTGCACACAATGGGGACACGGCTGACTTCAAGCGCGTCATAGAAAGACGACTCAGCCGCATGGCTCAGGTCAACCATCATGCCCAGTTCGTTCATCCGCGTCACCACGCTTCGGCCAAACTCGCTCAGTCCGCCATGCTCAGCCTGGCCGCGTGCAGAGTCGCATATGTCATTGTCGCCATTGTGGCACAGAGTCATATACACGACACCCATTCGGCGGAATCGGGCAAGCAGAGACAGGTCATGGCCGATGGCGTATCCGTTCTCGATACCCCGCATGATGGCCTTCATGCCACGTTCCTTCAGACGGGCAATATCATCGGGCGTGCGTGCCAGTCCCAGAAAGCGGGGGCAAGCCTGCGTGAGTGCCTCTATCTGCTCCAGTTTCCTCTCGGCCAGGGCAAGTGCCCGGCTGTTTCCCTCGTCCGTACGCTCACCCTGCGGGATATAGGCCACCATGATGCCCGCGTCCAGGCATCCGTCTGTCATCTTGGGCAAATCGACCAGCACACGATTGGTGCGCGTGGTGAACATGTGGTTGACCTCGTCCTGGCTGTCGGGGAAGAACATGGGGGTGTCCTCGTGGCTGTCCAATGTGATGACATGCGCATGCACCTCCTTGGCCTCGCGGAAGAGTGACGCCTCGCGCACAAGCCAGTCGAAGAGTGCGTGCATGGGAGTCGCACCCGCGTGAGAGAAGAAGGCTTCGGGGTGCCACTGGACACCCAAGATGGGCTTGAACTCGGTGCTCTCGATGGCCTCGATGACGCCATCCGAGGAGTGAGCGACTGCTCTGAGCAAACCGCCCGGATCGCTCACGGCCTGGTGGTGGAAACTGTTGACGGCCAACGTGCCGTTTCCCACGATGCTGTGGAGTAGGCTTCCCGACTCCACACGGACAGTGTGTGAGGCCGCGTCACGTCGCATGTCCTGGCTGTGCTTGAGCAACGTGACACCCTTCATTTGGCTGTAGATGTCCTGGCAGTTCTTTCCGCCCAAGGCTGCGGAAATCACCTGCATACCCCGGCATATGCCCAGCATGGGTATCTGACGGTGGTAGGAATGGCGCACAAGCCACATCTCCTGGGCATCCCTCACGGGACAGACTTCATGCAGTCCAGGCAGGGGCTCCTCCCCCAGGATCAGGGGATTGATGTCACCGCCGCCCGAAAGCAGGAGGGCGTCCACACTGTCGAGGGTGCGGGCAAGCGCGTCCTGTACTGGGTCTGCGAAGACTGGCGTATGGTCTTCTCCCTCATCAGGACTCGCCTCATAGGGGGGGATGACGAGCGGAACACCTCCTGCACGCAGCACAGCCTGGTAGTAAGCATGCGCCAATTCGCAGCCTTTGTCGCCGAAGTTGCCCGTGATGCCTATCACAGGACGCTTGTTGAATCCTTCCTGCATCATCTCCTGCCCGTTACTCGTCCATACTGACGGTGGGTACGGTCTCCTGCTGCTGCTGTCCAATGGGCACTTCCTTGCGGATGCTCTGCTTGAGTGAGATAAGCGTCTCGGTAGCTGTCACTCCGGGTATCTCTTGCAGGCAATCGTTGAGCAATTCCATGAGGTGGGCGTTGTCACGGGCATAAAGTTTGATGAGCATGGTATAAGGGCCGGTGGTGAAGTGGCACTCCACTATCTCGGGGATTTTCTGGAACTCGGCCACCACCTTCTTGTACATGCTGCCGCGCTCGAGCGTAATTCCCACATAGGTGCAGGTGTTATAGCCCAGACTCACGGGGTTGACATGGAAGCCGGATCCCACAATGACTCCCATGTCTATCAGCCGTTGCACACGCTGGTGTATGGCGGCTCTGCTCACCCCGCATTCGGCAGCCACATCCTTGAAGGGCAACCTGGCATTGGCCGATATTATTCCCAGGATCTTCTTGTCAAGACTATCTATCTTCTCCATATTCGCTTTTAGACTGATGTCATAGATTAGTAGCAAAATTACATCATTTATTCGTTACCACCTATCAAAACAGGCACAAAAAAAGACACCCGAACGGTTTCGGGTGTCTTTTTGACTTTCAGCGGAGGTGGTTCACTTTACTATCTCGTGCAGTTCCACCGTGAACACAAGACAGGAAAAAGGAGGAATCTTCTGCTGCTCGCGGTCTCCGTAACCCAACTGCTGCGGAATATACACCTCCCATTTGCTGCCCACGGGCATCATGCAGAGCACTTCTGTCCATCCCGGTATCACTTGGTTGACGGGGAAGGTGGCGGGCTTCCCGCGCTTGTAACTGCTGTCAAACACAGTGCCGTCTATCAGACGGCCCTCGTAATCGACTTTCACACGGTCGGTGGCCTGTGGCTTTTCGCCCGTGCCCATGGTGATGACCTTGTACTGAAGGCCGCTGGGAGTACTCTGTACGCTGTCCTTCTTGGCATTCAGACGCAGAAACTCCTCCCCCGCAACGCGGTTGGCGCCATACTTCTGCTCCATCTTCACCTTGTGGTAATAGGCTATCTGCTTCTGGACAACCGCCTGCGCGCTGTCCATGGTGTACCTGGTGTCGACGGGGAAGATACCATTCTGGAACCCTTTGAGGAAGAGTTCGTGATTGAGCACATCCACACTGTCGTTCACCTGACGGTTGGCGTTGGCCCACACCTGGGTCTCCACCTGCTCGCGTATCTCCACTCCTGCCAGGCGCGCCTTCTCACGCTTGTCGGCCTCGCTGAGCTCTTTTTGCTGGAATCCCTTGAGGAATTCCACCACATAGGCGGTATCGACACCCATGCGCTGAGCCAGGTAGCCCTTCAAACCTTGGCTGTTGGCCATGCCCAACAGGTAACTGAAGGTATCCACACACACGGTATCAACCCGCTCCACCTTTTCCTTTGTGGCCTTCCTGCCCTTGCGCTGGCGTTTCTTGTTGGCTCCGGTGGCACCCACGCAGAGCAGCGCCACCAGAGCCATCAGGATAATCTTGGTCTTCTTCATCGCTGACTTTCAACCCGGAATGGTACGTTTTTACTTCTTAATGCTGCGCAGTTCAATCTTGAACACCAGTGCCGAGAAGGGCTTGATCATGCCACGATCCTGGTTGCCATAAGCCTGCTCTTGGGGGATATACACCTTCCAGGAAGAGCCCACGGGCATGTGTGTCAGAGCCTTTGTCCAGCCAGGGATCACCTGCTTGCACATGAATGTGGTGGGCTCGCCACGCTTGTAGCTGCTGTCAAACACCGAGTCGTTGATGAGAGTGCCTTCGTAGTCAACCTCCACACGGTCGGTGTCCGCAGGCACCTCACCCTTGCCCTCGACAAGCACCTCATAATAGATGCCGTCGCCCAGGGTCTTGATACCGGCCTTCTTGGCTATTTTTGCCATGAACTCCTCACCAGCCTTTTTGTTTTCGCCATAGCGCTCCTCCATCTGCCTGTCCTTCACCGAGGTCATCATGCTCTCGGCCACCACGGCTGCCGAGTCCACGCTCATCAGGCCACCCTTTCCTGTAGTGCCTGCCACAAAGCCGGCCATGAAGTTGTTAAGGCTCACCGTCTTGGTGCTGTCGTCACCAAACACCTCGTAGTTCAAGCCCTTGATCATCTGCTGGCTTATCTGCTGGCCAATCTGCAGACCGGCGAAGTAGGCAGCCTTCTTCTTGTCGTCACCTGCGTTCACAGCATCGTTCAAGCCCTTGATGAACTCATCGATGCATGTGGTGTCAACGCCCATGCGCTGCTCCAGGTATTCCTTCAGTCCACGAGTCTGAGCCATGCCCATGGTATAACTGAGTGTGTCAATGTCTGTCTTCAGGTCGGCCTTGGGCGTTCCGTTGCCACAAGAGGCCATGGCTGCGGCAATTCCTGCCAGGGCCAGAATAGAAATCTTCTTCATTATAATAATATAGTATGTTTGGTTTTGTCGTCTTCTCCTGTTTCTGCCGTTCACTTCACTCCGAGGAGTTCAACATCGAACACCAGCGTGCTGAAGGGGGGGATAGAGGGGCCTGCGCCCTGCTCGCCATATCCCAGCAGATAGGGGATGTAGAAACGGTACTTGGCCCCTTCGCTCATGAGCTGGAGTCCCTCGGTCCATCCGGGTATCACCTGGTTGAGGCCGAACTCGGCCGGCTGCTTGCGGTCATAACTGCTGTCGAACACCTTGCCCGAAGCAAGCCTGCCCTCATAGTGGCAAACCACGGTGTCCGTAGCCTTGGGCCTGCGCCCTCCGCGTCCCGGGGCAAGCACCTCATACTGGAGGCCGCTCTTGGTGGTGACCACCCCCTCGCGCTTGCCGTTGGCATCCAGGAAGGCCTTGCCCTCGGCGATAGCCTTCTGTGCCTGATCCTTCTGCTTTTTCTGAAAATAATCGTTGAGCAGTTGCTGTGCCTCACGATTAGTCATGGCTGGAGTCTTGCCGGACAGCACGTCGCCCACGCTTTGGCTGAAGTCCTCCAACGAGAAGTCCTCGATGTCCATGCTCTTGAGCTGCTGGGCTATGCCGAGACCCAGTGCATAACTGATTTTGTTCATGCTTATACTTTATCTGAAAAATTCAATGGTGGCGCAAATTTACAATATTTTCCCCAACTCACGCCTCCACGCGTTTCTTTTTTTCTTATTTTTGCAAGAGAGTAAAAGGCTTAGGAGGGAAACATGAGAATAGTGGTACTGACAGGGGCTGGCATGAGCGCCGAGAGTGGCATCAGCACTTTCCGTGACAGTGGAGGACTATGGGACACCTATAACGTGGAGGATGTGGCCACACCAGAAGGTTGGGCACGCAATCCCAAACTGGTGACAGACTTCTACAACACCAGGCGCAAGGAACTGCTTCGGGCAAAGCCGTGCCAGGGACACCTGCTGGTGGCTGAATTGGAGCGCATGGGACACCAGGTGGATGTCATCACACAGAACGTGGATGACCTGCACGAGCGGGCGGGAAGCACGCATGTGCTGCACCTGCACGGAGAACTGATGAAGGTGACAAGCAGCCGCAACCCCAATGACCCGAGCCAAATACGCACACTTACCGCAGACAATGCCGAGGTGCACATGGGCGACCTGGCAGCCGACGGAAGCCAGCTCCGGCCATTCATCGTGTGGTTTGGCGAGCCCGTCCCGCAGATTGAGCCTGCCATTGAGTTGTGCAGGAAAGCCGAGGCCATGATTGTCATAGGCACGAGTCTCAACGTGTATCCTGCCGCCGGACTTACCCGCTGCGTCCCACGCGAGGCTCCCATTTACCTCATTGACCCGAAACCCGTGGAATGGAACGCGAGCCGGCCATTTGAGCACTTGCGGATGGGAGCAAGCGAAGGAATGGCCACACTGGTCAAGAGGTTGTGAGTGGCCGTGTCACCCCTAAAGCCATGCGCCCTTGCGGCACACCGGGAATACCGCCCGGACAAAGCCGGGCTGCCCCACCGCCATTTCCCTGCCCTGCACATGGCCGCGCAATCGCGTGAAACCACGCAACCGAACCATCACACATAACCGCACAACAGCAAAGAAATGACCAATACGCTGACCATCAGATGCAAGAACAATGGCAGTAGGATATCTGTACCCTTCGGGAACTCACTCTACGATGTATATGAGTTGACAGGGCTGCACATGGAGTTCGGCCCCATCGCCGCCATGGTGAACAACAAGGTGCAAGGGATGAACTATCGCTTCTACAACAACAAGGACGTGGAGTTCCTCTCGCTGGAGTCCCCCGCCGGCATGTACACCTACACCCGCACGCTCTTCTTCGTGCTGGTCAAGGCCGTTGAAGACCTCTACCCCACCAGCCGCCTCATCATAGGCGACCCCGTGAGCAGGGGGTTCTACTGCGAATTGCACACAGGAGCCGCCGTGACACCCGGCATGGTGGACTCCATCAAGCGGCGCATGCGGGAGATTATCCAGGCCGACATGCCCATACACCGCATACAATGCCCCATAGAGGAAGCCATCAGCATGTTCCAGCACAAAGGCATGACCAGCAAGGTACAACTGCTGGAAAGCCAAAGCAACCTTTATACCTATTATTATAAGCTTGACCAGACGGTCGATTACTTTTACGGTTGCCTGCTCACACGCACAGGGCTGCTGCACCTGTTTGACCTCATGCCCTTCTACGACGGCCTGCTACTGCGCATACCCATGCGTGAGAACCCCTCAGTGCTGGAGCCTCTTACCCCTCAGAACAAGATGCTCGACGTGATGCGCGAGCACCGGCACTGGCAGAACATCCTGGGCATACGCACCGTGGGCGAGTTCAACCAGATGGTGCTCAAGGGCGAGGGCACGCAACTCATCAACGTGAGCGAGGCCCTGCAGGACAAGAAACTCTCCAACATCGCCGACGAGATAGCGGCGCGCAAGGCCAAGCTGGTGCTCATAGCCGGCCCCAGCAGCAGCGGGAAGACCACCACGGCCAAGCGGCTTGCCATCCTGCTCATGGCCTGCGGGCTGAGGCCGCACACCCTATCGACCGATGACTATTTCGTCAACCGCGTGGACACGCCGCGCGACGAGAACGGGGAGTACGACTTTGAGTGCATCGGGGCGGTTGACACCAAGTTCCTGGGCGAGCAGATGAGCGCGCTCGTGCAAGGCAAGGAGGTAGAACTGCCACGCTTCGACTTCCCCTCGGGCAAGAGGGTGTTCGAGGGACGGAAGTTGCGCATAGGCGACGAGGACATCATCGTCATGGAGGGACTGCACGCGCTCAACCCGCTCATATCCGAAATGGTGCCCGATGACAAGAAGTACCGCATCTATGTGTCCGCGCTCACCACCATACAGCTCGATGACCACAACCACATCCCCACGCAAGACGTGCGGCTGCTCAGGCGGATACTGCGCGACTACAAGTACCGTGGCTACTCGGCACGCGACACCATACGCCGCCTGCCCAGCGTGACAGCTGGAGAGGAGAAGTGGATTATGCCGTTCCAGGAACTGGCCGATGCCACCTTCAACAGCGCGCTGCTCTACGAACTGGGAGTGATACGCGCACAGGTGATGCCCATATTGGAACAGGTGGCCGAACGGGATCCCGAATATGCCGAGGCAAGCCGTCTGCGCCGCTTCCTGAGATACTTCCGCATTGTGCCCGAAGAGCAGGTGCCTCCCACATCGCTGCTGCGCGAGTTTGCGGGAGGAAGCTCATTCAAGTATTAGACCTCATTCCGTGGCAGACAGGTGTCTGCCATCCGCCCGCCGCAACCACCGCCATGACACAGGAGCCAGAACACAGAATGGAACATCACGGGGTGAAGCCCACCGCCATGAGGTTGCTCGTGTACCACGAGCTGGAGCGGAGCGCACGCCCGCTCTCGCTCAAGGAACTGGAAGAGCGCATGCCCTCGGCCGAACGAAGCACCATCTTCCGCACACTCTCCGTCTTCCTCAAGCACCACCTGATACACGGAATCGAGGACGGAAGCGGAGCACTCCGCTATGAATTGTGCACCTGTGACAGCCACCACACGCACGATGACCAGCACGGGCACTTCTATTGTGAGTGCTGCCATCGCACACTCTGCCTGCGCGAAATCCCCGTGCCACAAGTAACGCTGCCCGCTGGTTTCGAATCCACCTCTACAAGCCTTATAATCAAGGGTGTCTGCTCCGAATGCAGGAGAAAGGCGCACCGCCCTGCCCGCCAGTAAGGGAAACACAGGCAGCAGACCGCCCTCCTCCCTTTCTTGCAGGGACTTTTTCTCCCGCATTTCCACCTTTAGACCCACATACGCTCTGGATTTCCCAGTTTCTTGCTTAAACCCACAAATTAAAGTACATAAATTTTGTCTTTTTATGAGAAAAAGTGTAAATTTGTCTTCGGCAAGTCCTTTGTGCGCATGTTTCCGGGATTGCGCATTGGCAGCACTGGCAGGTGCCGACCACAGGCAGACAAAAGCATAAGTAATTAGAAACCATCATAGTATTAACCCCTAAATTATCCATTATGAGAAAAAGACTCCTTAGTCTGTGCCTCACGGCCGTGCTGACAGTCATGGGCATCTCCACGTGGGCTCTCGAGAAGAACTCCGAGGGTGCCTACCAGATTGGCTCCGCCGCAGATCTCAAAGCCTTCGCGGAACTCGTGAATGGCGGCGAGAACCATGCCTGGGGTCAGCTCACAGCTGACATTGACTATGGCACCGAGCAGACGATGATTGGCACTGAGGCCAGCTCCTTCTACGGCACCTTGGACGGGCAGGGCCACACCATCAAGTACAACTTCTTCCCCGATGTCAACGGCAGCGCGCTTATCCGCAACCTGGAGGCGAGCGGTCTGGTGCAGAACCTGCGCGTTGTGGCCAAGATTACCACAAGCAAGCAGTATGCAGCCGGTATTGTGGTGTGGAACAGTGGCACCATCCGCAACTGCATCTCCCAGGTGGAGGTCGTTTCGGGAGTGGCAGGTGACGCTACCCATGGCGGTATCGCGGCGGTGTCCTACCACGGCGCGTTCTACACCAACTGCGTGAGCCACATCACCATCAAGGGCGACAAGACCGAGAATTGCGGTGGCCTCGTAGGCTGGACTAGTTCACGCAGCAACATACAGAACTGCATTGTGGTCAACAACGAGAGTGAGTTCAAGATCAACGATAACAGCAGTGCCTTCGGACGCAACGGCAAATCGCAACTCCTGCCCTTTGACGCGGCCAAGTATGTGGAGTTCCGTTCGGGAGCCAACAACGGGGCTCGCCAGGGCGGCGCGTGCTACAACAACTTCGCCGTACAGCAGTGGGGCAAGGATGACGGCAAGGTGGCCGACGGCACCATCGTCACCGTCCAGGACCTCACCGACGGCAAGGTGTGCTACATGCTCAACCATGACCAGCACGACATCGTGTGGCGCCAGGACATCGGCAAGGACCCGTATCCGCTTCCAGGCATCTTCGGTGAGGGGCACGCGCAGGTATATGCCTCTGTGCCGACCAACTGCAAGGGACGCTTGGAGGTGGCCGAGGGCGAGACAGAGCCCGAGGTTGAATACACCAACACGCCCACCAGCGTGACCGCTGAGGAGCACACCTGGGACAATGGCGTGTGCAGCACTTGCGGACTCTTCGACAATGACCACGTGGCCTTCGACCCCGCCGATGGCTACTACATGGTGAAGACCGCCGAGGACATCAATTGGTGCGAGATCAAGAACCAGGTGTCCAATGGTGGTTGCTTCTCCATCAAACAGATGAACGACATCGAGATTACTGCCCCCAAAGGCTACGGAATCTTCAACATGAGCAACTGGTTCGAGGGGGACTACAATGGCCAGGGGCACAACCTCACCATCGACATCGACTTCACCGAGCTCAACAGCCAGTCCTACGCAGCCCTTTTCCCGCAGGCCAGCAACTGCCTGATCGAGAACCTCAACCTGCACGGAACGGTCAAGACCAGTTACAACTTCGCCGGCTCCGTGATAGGAAAGACTGTGGGAAGCACCTCCACGCTGCGCAATATCTACAGCGACGTGACCGTGTCCACCACCAAGACCGGCGATGCCACCAATGGCGGTATCATTGGCAACGTGGGCATTGACACCAAGATGGAGAACGTCATCTTCGCAGGAAAGGTGGAGGGAGTGGAAGGCACGACCAACATGGGCGGCATTGTCGGCTGGGCCGGTGCCCGCGTTATCATGACCAATGTGGCCATGGTGGGCGAGGTGGTCAACGGCACCGATGACACCCACTCGTTTGCCCGCAACCCCCAGTCCCTGGCTCTCACCAACTGCTACTGCACCAATGACAACGGAGCTCCCAAGCAGGATGGCAACCTTACATATTTTGATGGTGCGGATGCCGGGAGCGGCGCCCTGGCCTACGCCCTTAACGGCAACAAGAACGGAAGCGAGACATTCTACCAGACCATCGGCAAGGACATGGTTCCCTACCCATTCGCGACGGGTGACCACAAGAAAGTATATGCAGTTCCCGCCGAGGGCTACCGCTGCGACGGGAAGCCCATGGGTGATGTGACCTACTCCAACACCGACCAGGGCGAGATTGTCCTGCCCGAGCACAAGTACAAGGACGGGTTCTGCACCGTGTGCGGCGATGTGGACATCACCTACATAACTCCCGCCGAGGACGGATTCTACGACATCGCCACCCCACAGCAGATGCTCTGGTGGGCCCACTACACCGCCAAGAAAAACCTGGGCGCCAAGGGTCGCCTGACCCAGGACATCGACATGCAGGGCATAGACAACTACCCCATTATCGGCGAGGAGACGGCTCCGTTCTACGGATGCTTCGACGGGCAGTACCACGTCATCAGCAATCTCATAATCAACTACCCGGACAAGAATGGTGTAGGCTTCATCAGCTACATCAACAGCGTTCCCGCCGATGCCGAGCACAAGGATGCCGACCGCACCGACGAGGAGCATGCCTCATATATCCGCAACCTCACCCTGGACGAGAGCTGCAAGGTGATTGGCCAGGCTTATGTAGGCGGAATCCTGGGCGGCACATCCGCATGGCAGGGACTGGTGAAGGTGCAGAACTGCGTGGTGCGCTGCGGCGTGTATGCCCTCAACGGAGCTAATGCCGGCGGCATACATGGCGTGTGCATGGGCAGCACCTGTGCCATCGCGGTGGACAACTGCGGTGTGACCTCCACCATCCGCTGCAAGAAGGAGGGCGGTGTCATCTCCGGCTGGATGGGCAGTTATGGCACACTCACCAACTGCTGGTCCATCTCCAACGTATATGAAGAGGGCGACGGTGTCAACATGGATGCCGACCCCGATGCGGCAAAGCGCGTTGACAACTTCGTGCGCTACTCCAGCACCAACAAGCTCCAGACTGCGAACAACTGGTGGCTCTACAAGCAAGACCAGGTGGTGACCAACACCTTCAAGATGGACATTGTGCCCACTGGCGAACTTGCATGGGTATTGAACAACAAGCAGTTCAAGGAGCCCATATGGTACCAGCGCATAGGCGATGACGAGGTGCCCTTCCTCGACAAGCGCCGCGGTGTGGTGGCCAAGCTCTACGACAACTACTACAGCATCTACAATGACGAGTCACTCGCCGAGGCCATCGAGGCCGTGAAGCATACCAACGAGGAATACATCGGGTCCATGGCCTACAAGGGCGTGCGCGAAGAACTGGAGGAGAAGAGCGAGGCCCTTAGCGCGTGTGCCGACTACACCGAGCTGGCCATCGCGATGGACACCCTCAACGTGTACGTAAATAAGGTAAAGGAAAGCCAGAAAGTCTACAAGGCATACGACGAGAAGTGCAAGGAGGTCATCGCCTACTTGGAGGCCAACCTGGACTTCGAGGGCGAGGAGCGCGACGCGCTGGAGAACTATCTGACCGAAGAACTGCAGCCCGGTGACGGAAACCCCATCGGCTCTTACCTGTATGTGACAGAGAACTGCGAGGCCGCCGACTCCCTTGTGGCCAAGGAGACCACACGTGTGGCCGAGTGGCTGAAGGAAGCCATCAACACAGGCTACATGCCCGGATCCGACGTGACCCGCCTGATTGCCAACGCCACCTTCAGCGACGGCTTCAAGGGCTGGGAAGGAAAGGTGGGCACCGGCACCAGCGGCAAGGTGACCACCAAGGACGAGAATCCTGCCGACATATATGCCGGCGAGACCTGGAGCGACTCCCTGAACATGCACCAGACACTGAAGAACATGAAGCCCGGACTGTACCTGCTGAGGATGGTCGGTGCTTACCGTCCGCAGGACTACCGCTACAGCTACAACTATGGAGCCACATTCAGTGCCAACGGCAACACCAACTTCCTGATGACTGTCATCGAGGATCCCGTCATGGTCAGCGACACCATTGACCTGGTCAACTGTTACCTGCACGGCATCACCAATGACCTGCCCATCTATGCCGATGGCACATCCACCACGGATGACTCTGGCTCCGAGATTACCGGATATGTGACACAAGGCACACAAGGACTGGCCGTCGCCGGACATTGCGGACGCTACGTCAACTACATAGCGGCCGAAGTGGGCGAGGACGGTGAACTGAACATCGGCATCAAGAACCCCACGTTCAACTATGACTTTGCCGGTGACTGGGTGGGATTCTCCGACCTTCGCCTCACCTATCTGGGCACTGCCGACGATGAGACCGCCGCGAAGGTTGACCTGGCACTGCAGAGCCAGTTGGCACGTGCCGCCACCATCATCGACAAATACCTTCCCGTTGACGGCTATGAAAAGGCCATACATTACGCTCCGGCATATCCCACCTCACTGAAGGCCGAGATTGAGACCGCCAAGGCCGAGGCCGAGGCCGCTGGCACAGTGGAGGAGAAAATGGCATGCGTCAGCAAGTTCTCCAGCCTCTTCAGGCAACTCTATGAGGCCAAGATGGCTTACATCTCGTACTACAACACAGCCAGCAGCATCGAGACACTCGCCAACACGCTCCAAGACAGCATTGGCGAGAACTACGACAAACTGATTGACCTGTGCGGAAACATGCAGGAGAACTACTTCAGCGGCTCTGTGCCGGTGGAGGAGGCTCTCCATCCCGCCTGCCTGGACAAGGAGCCCCTGGCCAGCCTCATGCCCACGGTGGACGAGAACGGCACCTTCCACATTGCCAACGCCTACCACATGATAGCCTTCTCGGCCACCGTGTCGGGCGGAAACACCAGAATCAACGCGGTTCTGGACAATGACATTGACATGGCCGGCTTCCGCTATGCGCCCGCCGGCGCGGCCAACGAGGGTGTCGCACCTGCCGAATACAAGAGATTCTCTGGCATCTTCGACGGACAACAGCATGCCATCAACAACCTGGCCATCGGCTCAGAGGACACTCCTTACTCGGCAGAGTGCGCAGCCCTCTTCGCCGACATGCAGAACGCCACGGTGAAGAACCTTGTGGTGAATGGCGTGGCCCACTCAAGCAACAAGTACATCGCAGGCATCACAGGCCGCTCCCGAGGCAAGAGCCTGCTGCAGAACTGCACGGTTGACTTCGTACAGAACTCCCAGGTAAGCGGTGACGCCACCAACGGCGGACTCATCGCCGTGGCCGAGAATGACGGCACGGTCATCGAGAACTGCTATGTGCACGCGGTGTTCAACGGCAGCCTGGCAACCTCCTGCGGAGGTGTCATCGGTTGGTCAAACGGCAAGAGTGAGGTCAAGAATACCCTGGCCATCAACGAGGTGAACCTCGCCGAAGGTCTCAGCGGATGCAACTCCATCAGCCGCAACGATGCCAAATGCACGGCGACCAACACCTACTTCACCACGGCGATGAACGGCACGAGCATCGGAACGCAGACTAACTTTGAGGCACTGGCCAAGGGTGAGATCACCTGGAAACTCAACGGCTCGCAGGGCGATGAGGTGGCATGGTACCAGACCATAGGCACCGACACCATCCCCCATCTGTACGCCGGAGACAAGGTGTGGTACTCCGGAGGCGAGTATGTCAACGAGAAGCCCATCGTGGAACTCAACGCATTCGCCTACGACATCACCGCCAGAACCGCCGAGGACGAGGTGAACGTGTGGTACACCCTGAACGCTCCCGCACAGGCCGTGGACGTGGTGTTCTACAACGGCGACACCCAGGTGGCCACCATCCCGGCCGACGGGCTCGGCAAGGGCAGGCACCAAGTGACAGTGGCCAACAGCGAACTGGGCGAGAAGGGAACCACCCTGCGCTATGAGGTGAAGGTGACCGGCCTGGGCACCAAGGACGCGACCCAGATTGGCGAGAGCTACAAGGTGTGGAGCCCCTACGGACTGGCCTGCAACAACGCTCCCGCAAGCCCGGGCTTCGGACAGACCTACCTGATAGAGACCACCCCCGATGTCCAGGACGGCTACCTGGCCGGCGGAAAGCTCTACACGGGCTACATCTCCGACAAGAACCACTCTGCGCTCTATGCCTTTGACCAGGACTTCCAGCAGATCCTGAATGCCGACAGCACAGCCGGATTCAAGGGCGGGCTCGAGAGCAAGAAGGGCATCTGCGCCGCTGATGGCAACGAATACGACTTCAAGACCGTGCGCGTGAGCAAGGACGGCCGCGTGTTTGTGGGTCGTGGCAACGGCCTGACCAACAGCCCCATCGTGGAGGTTAATCCCGCCGACCTCAATGCCGACTGGACTCCTGTGTTCACAGGCGGCGAACTTGACGAGGCCACCGGCATCGTGTATGTCGGCGAAAAGGAGCAGGCCCGCATGGTGAGCAGCTTCGATGTCGAGGGCGAGGGCCAGAACCTCAAGCTCTGGGTACTGGGCAACCAGCACTCCAACGGCCAGTTCAACCTCACCGACTATGCGTGCCACACCTACGACCTGGGCACTGCCACCACATGGACTGGACCCGCAAGTTCTGTGTTCGCGCCACTCACCGGCACCTACACCATTGCCCCCATGGCAGTGAACGTGGTCTCTGACCAGAAGGGCGGACTCTGGTACATCCAGCACCGCGACACCCCCAGCGAGGCTGTGCCTGCCCTCAAGCACTTCAATGCCCAGGGTGTGGAGGACTACAGCGACATCACCACATCCTTTGCACAGGGTGGCATGGCCATCACGGCCGACGGCGAGACCTTCGCACTGCCCACGGCAAGCAACCAGGTCACCATCTACACCACAGACTATGCACCCAACGTGCTGGGCAAGATATTCCTGAACCAGGTAGCCAAGATCAGCGTGAAGGAGTCTTCCGTGGCTGCAATGGCATTTGACTATGCAGGCAACCTCTATGTGGCCTCCGCCGGCACCGAGAGCGTGACCCGCTACACAGTGCCCCGCGACAACAAGGTTACTGTGACACCCGCTGCCCAGACCATACAGATTGGCGACCCCACGGGCATCAACTCTGTGGAGAACGGGGACGGCAAGGCCAGCGGCGCCATCTACAACGTGGCCGGCCAGCGTCTCGGCAAGGCTCAGAAGGGTGTGAACATCATCAACGGCAGGAAGGTGATGGTCAAGTGAGCGGAGTGGCCCAAGGCTCCGAAGAGGCTTGGGCCACTTCCGAACGCAAATCACCAAGGCGTCAAGCCAAGGTGACGGTCAAGTGAGAGGGCCGCTTTCCGGCCACAGCACACACCGATACAGGCGAGACCCCGCACGAGTCATGTCGTGCGGGGTCTCACGCATTAAAACTTTCCCATGCGCCACGCTTGCCGTATGGGGGAAAAACCGTAATTTTGAACGCAAAACATCCGCTGAGACTATGAGACAACCTGAAGAACGGTACATAAGTCTGCTCACCGACTTTGGCTTCAAGCGCATATTCGGCACCGCGCCCAACAAGGATTTGCTCATCAATTTCCTCAACTCGCTGTTCGACGGAGAGCAGGTCATCAGAGACGTGCATTTCCTCAACAGCGAGCATGTGGGTGACGTGTATGCCGACCGCAAGGCCATATTCGATGTCTATTGCGAGAACGAGCACGGCGAGAAGTTCATCGTGGAGATGCAGAACGCCTTCCAGCAGTTCTTCAAAGACCGTTCCCTCTTCTACTCCACCTTCCCCATACGCGAGCAGGCTCCCAAGGGGGCCGACTGGGACTTTCGCCTCAACCACGTGTATGTGGTGGCACTGCTCAACTTCAATATGCATGACGAGGCATTTGACCCCGGCGAGATCAACCACGACGTGGGGCTGCTGGACAAGAAGACCTGCCGCGTGTTCAATGACAAACTCACCTTCAAGTATGTGGAGGTGGCCAAGTTCAGCAAGACCGTCGACGAACTGGAGACACTCTATGACAAATGGCTCTTCGTGCTCAAGCACCTGGCCGGGCTGAGCCACCGTCCCAAGGCACTTGCCGAGAAGATCTTCGCCAGGCTCTTCTCCGAGGCCGAGTTCGCGCGCCTCACAAAAGAGGAACTGCACGAGTACGAGGACAGCCTGAAGGCATACCGGGACATCAAGAACTCCATCGACACCGCACACGAGGAGGGACGGGCAGAAGGGTTTGAGGCCGGAAGGGCAGAAGGGCTCGAGGCCGGAAGGGCAGAAGGGCTCGAGGCCGGAAGGGCAGAGGGGCTCGAGGCCGGAAGGGCAGAGGGGCTCGAGGCCGGAAGGGCAGAAGGGCTCGAGGCCGGAAGGGCGGAGGGCGCAAGGGAGACCCGGCTGGAGACCGCCAGGAACATGCTGGCCATGGGGCTGGACGCAAGCATCATATCCAAGGCCCTGGACATGTCCAGGGAAGACATAAAGGCCATCGGCCCCCACACCAGGGACGCGGAACAGGAGTGACCGCCGCGCGCCACTTTTCCGCCAGCCCCCTGGGGATAAGGCTCCATCCCCTTTGCCACGAGAGAATTATGCCGTAACTTTGCACACCAGGACGGACGCACACCACGCGCCCGCCGCATACACATTCACGAAACATCTACCCGACTATGGAGCAACCACTCATCATCTACAATACACTCACGAGGCAGAAGGAGCTCTTCCGCCCCATCAACCCAGGCCATGCGGGCATGTATGTGTGCGGCCCCACCGTATATGGTGACGCACACCTGGGACACGCGCGCTCTGCCGTCACCTTTGACCTCCTGTTCCGCTACCTCAGGCACATCGGCTATAAAGTGCGCTATGTGCGCAACATCACCGATGTGGGCCATCTGGAGCACGACGCCGACGAGGGAGAGGACAAGATTGCCAAGAAAGCACGCCTGGAGCAACTGGAGCCCATGGAAGTGGCACAATACTACACCAACCGCTTCCACGAGGCCATGCACGCGCTGGGCTGCCTGCCCCCCAGCATCGAGCCGCTCGCCAGCGGGCACATCATCGAGCAGGAGCAGCTGGTGCAGCAGATACTGGACAACGGATACGCCTACGTGAGCAACGGAAGCGTCTATTTCGACGTGGAGAAATACAACCGCGACCACCACTACGGCATCCTCTCGGGACGCGACCTGGAGAACGTGAAGGACGCGAGCCGCAACCTGGCCGGCGTGGGCGAGAAGCACAACCAGGCCGACTTCGCCCTGTGGAAGGCGGCACAGCCCGAGCACATCATGCGCTGGCCATCGCCCTGGAGCGAGGGATTCCCCGGCTGGCACTGCGAGTGCACGGCCATGGGCAGGAAATACCTGGGCGAGCACTTCGACATACACGGGGGGGGCATGGACCTCATCTTCCCGCACCATGAGTGCGAGATCGCGCAGGCCGTGGCCTCTCAAGGAAGCCAGATGGTGCGCTACTGGGTGCACAACAACATGATCACCATCGACGGCAAGAAGATGGGCAAGAGTTACAACAACTTCATCACGCTGCCACAGTTCTTCAGTGGTGACCACCCCATGCTCGCGCAGCCCTACACGCCCATGACCATACGCTTCTTCATACTGCAGGCGCACTACCGCAGCACACTCGACTTCAGCAACGAGGCCTTGCAGGCCGCCGAGAAGGGGCTTGCCAGACTCATGGAGGGGCTGAAGAACCTGCGCCGTTTCCTGGACGGGCAGAAGGTGAAGGGGCAGCCCGCCGTGGAGATGCGGTACGTGGACGACCTCAGGCAGAAGCTCTACGACGCGATGAACGACGACCTCAACAGCCCCATCGTCATCAGCCACCTGTTTGACGCCTGCCGCGTGGTGAACACGCTGGTGGACAAGAAGGCGGGCATCAAGGCCGAGGTGGCACAGGCCCTGCTCACGCTCATGGACACCTTCACGCATGAGGTGCTGGGGCTGGACGAGGAGACGGGGGGCACCAACAAGGCGCGCGAGGAAGCCTTCGGAGCAGTGGTGGACATGCTGCTCGAACAGCGGCAGCAGGCCAAGGCGGAGAAGAACTGGGCTCTGAGCGACCAGATACGCGACAGGCTTGCACAGTTGGGCTTCGAGGTGAAGGACACCAAGGACGGCTTCGCCTGGACACTGAACAAATAAAATGCGGAAAGCCCCTGCCCGGCCATGGCGGGGCGGGGGCGTTTCCCACCTGTACAGGAAGGGAAATCCGGGAGGACTCTTTCGCGAAGCGACCTTCGCGAAAGAGTCCTCTGCTTTTCCCGCAAGGGTTTCAGGTGGAGCTTTATCCCCAACCGGTCATTAGAAAACATCGCTTTCTTTTTGTCTTGAAACAAACCGAAAGCCGCGTGTTGCGTTAGCATACAGAGGGGATAATGGTGGTAGCCGGTTTACGTTAACTTTCTTTTTGCGCAAGGTAATTCTAATGAATGGTTTGGGCTTGTGTACTCTCCAAACCATGCCCCCCTTCCGGAACACGCAGGGCAAGCGGAAAAGCCAGCGCAGCCCGCACGCGTCAACATGACGCCCAGGCACAGGCAAACCGCAGGAGGAAGGCAAAAAGCGGAAAACCGGGAAGCACAGAGAAGCCGCCTTCACGAAACAGGGGAAACTCACACACTGCGGTGCATTGGCCATCGCATGCGGCTGCGTTGGCCGATGCAGCCGCATGCGTTGGCAATCGCAGCCGCATGCGTTGACCGTCCAGCCCGGGCTGGACGCAAGGCGCGGTGCGGCACCCCCCACCCCACATACGCATGGCGCGGACACCCCGCCAGGATGTCCGCGCCGCCAGGATGCCTCACTGCGGCAGGGGCATCAGGAGAAACTGGTGTCATTGTGCATCCTGCGCATGGCGGCCACATCGTTGCGGGGGCATATCATGAGTATGCCCTCCTCCTCGGCCACCACATAGTCCCGCAGCCCCTTGACCACTGCCGTGCGCCCCCCGGAGAGGCGTATCACATTGTTGTGGCACTCATACAGGTAGGCGGGAGTGTGGAGCAGGACGTTGCCGTCGGGGTCGGACGGGGCATCGTCATAGAGGCTCGTCCATGTGCCTATGTCGGCCCAGCCGAAATGTCCCTGCTGCACATATACCTGGTTGCTGCGCTCCAGGATGCTGAGGTCAACGCCCAGGTTGGGCAATGAGGTGAAGAACTCGGGCACGAGGCGCGGCGAGGCGGTCTCCGCCTCGGCCATCATGCGCGGGATCTCCACCTGGTACTCTGGCACGAGGCTGTACAGGTTGCTCAGCATGACCTCCACATGGTAGGTGAGGAGCCCGGTGTTCCACAGGAAGTTGCCCTCCTGCATGAAGACGCGCGCAAAGTCTGCGCCGGGCTTCTCGGTGAAGGACTTCACGGGGAAGATGCCCGGAGCGATCTCGCGGCTGTCCTCTGTCTGTATGTATCCGTAGCCCGTCTCGGGCCTGGTGGGGGTGATGCCCGTCACCAGGATGCCCTCCTTGCGCGCGGCGAAGGCCAGGGCATCCGCCATGTCGCGCCTGAAGAGAGACTCGCCGGTCACTATCTGGTCGGCGGGCGTGACCAGCAGGCACGCCTGAGGGTCGCGCTTGGCCACCACCACGGTGCTCCACGCCACCGAGGCCAGTGTGCCCCTGCGCAGCGGCTCCTCCAGGATGTGCTCGTCATCCACCTGCGGCAGTTGCTCGTACACCAGCGGCAGGTAGTCCACATTGGTCGATATGTAGATGTGGTCCTGGGGCATGAACTCCGCCAGGCGGTCATAGGTCTGTTGCAGGAGCGAGCGCCCCGTGCCGAAGAAGTCGATGAACTGCTTGGGCCTGTGCGCGCTGCTCACGGGCCACAGGCGGCTTCCGCAGCCCCCGGCCAGTATGAGGCAGTAGTTATGGTTGTCCATGGATACTGTGTTCATTGTCACCTCCTAACGCAGTTTCTTGATGACGGGGAGCAGCAGGCGCTCCATCACCGTATACCCCTCCGCGTTGGGGTGCACGCCGGGATTGTCCTTGGCATACTCGGCCCTCATGGCTGTCCCCTCGTCGTTGACCATCGCGCTGAAGTAATCGACATAGGGTATCTTGTTGGCCCTGGCGTATGCCCTGACACGCTCGTTGAGCGAGCGTATCTTCTGCATGCTGTCGGTGATGCCGCGCCTCCAGCCGAAGCCCCCGGCAGGCAGGCAGCTGGTGAGGATGACCTTTATCTTGTGGTAGCGCGCGAGCTCCACCATGGAGCACACGTTGCCGAAGGTGAGGTCCTCGTCGTACGCGCCTGTGTTCTCGGCGATGTCATTCGTGCCATAATTGATGACCACCACCTTGGGCCGCAGGTTGATAACGTCCTGGCGGAAGCGCAGGAGGAACTGGTAGGAGGTCTGCCCGCTTATGCCCCGCCCTATCAGCCCGTTGTCCTTGAAGAACTGCGGGTGTGTGCCTGGCCATCCGTCGGTGATGCTGTTGCCCATGAGCACCACACGCCGCTCGCCCTTGGCGGGGAGTCCCAGCGTCTGGTTGGCCTGCGCGTAGCGGTTCCAGTTGGCGAACTCGTGTTTCTGGGCCTGCGCGCCCAGGCTCGCAAGCAGAAGTATCTGCAGCAGGAGGGTTCTTGCTTTCATCTTGTATGCGTTTTTTTCTGTTTCCGCATGTGCAAATTTAGGGCTTTCCGCACAAACAAGACAGCAGGGAGGGAAGTTTTTGGCTTCCCTCCCTGCCCGTTTTAACTTCTTGTAATATTTCCCGCCCGCGCGGGGCAGTCCCGGCATGCGGCCTGCAGCCTGTGTGTGCGGCGCGCGGCGCGCGCGCTGTGTGTCCCACGCGTGCCCCATGCCCGTCACAGCTGCTCGCGTATGCTCCGGGCTATCTGCTCAAGCTCGTCGGGCGTGAGTTGCAGGTGGGGATTGGTGAAGCGCATGTCGGCCTCGCTCTGCATGGGCACCAGGTGGATGTGTGCGTGGGGCACCTCGAGCCCCAGCACGCACTGCCCCACCTTGACACAGGGGATGGCCTTGCGGATGGCGATGGCCACCTTCTTGGCGAAGACCTGCAGCCCGGCCAGCTCGTCGTCGGGCAGGTCAAAGATGTAGTCCACCTCGCGCTTGGGTATCACCAGCGTGTGTCCCCTCTGCAGGGGGCTGATGTCGAGAAACGCGAAGTAGCGCTCGTCCTCGGCTATCTTGTGGCAGGGTATCTCGCCCGCCACTATCCTGGAGAATATGCTTGCCATGGCGCGCCCCCTCACTCGTATGAGATGGATATGACCTCGAGCTGTATGGTGCCCTGGGGCACGCGTATCTCGGCCACGTCGCCCACTCTCTTGCCCAGCAGACCCTTGGCGATGGGGGTCTCCACACTGATCTTGCCTGCCTTGAGGTCGGCCTCGCTCGCGCTCACGATGGTGTACTTCATCCTCATGTTGTTCCTCACGTTGCGCAGCTCCACCGTCGCGAGTATCTGCACGGTGCCGGTGTCCATGTGGGTGGTGTCGATGATCTTGGCCTCCATGATGGTCTTCTTCAGCATCGCTATCTCGGTCTCGAGCTTGCTCTGCCATTCCTTGGCGGCGTCGTACTCGGCGTTCTCTGACAGGTCGCCCTTGTCGCGCGCCTCGGCGATCGCGGCACTGGCGGCTGGCCTGTCAACGCTCTCCATGTGCTGTAACTTGGCCACGAGTTCATCGTAGCCCTTTTGTGACATATAAGCCATAGTGTTTGTTGTGTTTTAAGATTATGCCTGCCGGCAACGTTTTGTATGGGATGCTGCTTCGGGAAAGAGCAAAAACAAAAGAATCCCAGCCCTTGGAGCCAGAACCCTTTACCCATTACTCGTTGATGTCAACGCTGCAAAGATAGGCACAAAAAACGAACCCGCAAACTTTTCGGCGGGAAATCTGCTTTTCCCCGGGCTCCCGGCACGCCTGGCGCACGCGCGTGCCCCATGCCCCCAGGCACTCCCGCCGCCATGGCACCGCACGCCTCAGAGCAGCTTCCCGATGGACGCCCCCAGGGTCTTGGGGTCTTCCTGGCGCGACTTGAGGTCGCAGTTGCGGTCGATGAGGAAGTATGTGGGCAGGCTCTGCACGTTGTAGAGCGTGAGGATGTCGCTGCCGAGCCCCTCCTCGCAATACACACAAGTCCAGGGCAACCGCTCGCTGCGCTGGGTCCAGAAGTGCCTGTCGGGGTCGACACACACCTGGTAAATCTCGAAGCCGCGGCTGTGGTAGCGGTCATAAAGCTCGCGCAGCTGCAGCGTGCGCTCGGGCGCGCCATCCAGGCCGAGCGCGGTGAAGTCAAGCAGCACCACCTTGCCCTTGAGGTCGCTGAGCGTGCGCTCCGTGCCGTGGATGTCGGGGAAGGTCATGTCGATGATGCCCAGTTCCCGCACCTTGCTGTGGCTGGTGTCGATGACTATCTCGCGGGGCCTGGCCTGCAGGCGCTGTCCCTCCATCACGATGTTGTACAGGTTCTGGGCCCGCTGGCTGCCGGGGTACTTCTCGCTCCAGGCATTGGCCACGGCGCGCACCCAGGTGAGGTCGCTGCGGTCGGCCATGGGGTCAAACAGGAGCCGCCCCCCGAGCGCCTGGAAGCAGGCATAATAGCTGGCGGCCGCATCGTAGCGGTTCTGTATGATGTCCGTCTTGACCTCTGTCTTGTACTGCCGCACCAGGTCGTCAATCATGCGGTCTCGCTCCTCCACGGTATAGTCGCGGTCATCGGCCACACGCCTGACGGCCCTCTCCAGGTCGGCGAGCTTGAGGCACAGGAGACGTATGGTGTCGCAGGCGCCGCTGCCCTCCACGCGGTAGCCGAAGGACATGTCCCTGAGGCTGGCCTCCACCCGCACCGTCTCGGTGCTGTCAATGGCCAGGTTCACGCACTGGCCGCCTATCCTCAGGCGGTAGAACTCGGGGGTGGACATGGTGTCGCCCCTGAGCGCGAACGCCCCGTCGGCGCCCAGCCTCACCGAGTCCACCACCTCGATGCCGTCGCCCAGCGAGAGGTGCTCAAGGTACAGGACCGTGTCGGCGGCGTCCGTTATATGGCCCTCCACACAGAACTGGCCACCATGCCGGCACGAGGCCACCGCGACGGCAAGAACAAGCAGGCATATCTTTCTCATAATTCCGTTCTCCATTTTCTGTGCCGTAAAGGTACTGCGATTTTCTCCCTTTCGGGCACTATTCTGGCCAAAAGGGAAGAAAAGAGCGCACGCGCAAGAGAAAACGCGCCACGCCCTGCCCCGTTCCAATAATAAAGATGTATCTTTGCATGATTTTCATTTGACGCAAAAATATATCGAGATTAACAAGATGAATGTAATTACCAAGACAGTCGAGTTGCCCGATGGGAGAACCATCAGCATCGAGACCGGGAAACTGGCCAAACAAGCCGATGGAGCCGTCATGCTGCGCATGAACAACACCATGCTCCTGGCCACCGTTTGCGCCGCGAAAGACGCTGTTCCAGGAACCGACTTCATGCCCCTGCAGGTGGAGTACAGGGAGAAGTATTATGCAGCCGGGCGATTCCCCGGCGGCTTCACAAAGCGCGAGGGAAAGGCCAATGACGACGAGATCCTGACATGCAGGCTCGTGGATCGCGCCCTGCGCCCCCTCTTCCCCAGCGACTATCACGCCGAGGTGTATGTGAATGTGATCCTCTTCTCCGCCGACGGCGTGGACATGCCCGACGCCCTGGCAGGCTTTGCCGCATCGGCGGCGCTCGCTGCCAGCGACATACCCTTTGACGGCCCCATCTCCGAGGTCCGCGTGGCGCGCATTGACGGCCAGTTCGTCATCGACCCCACATGGAAGCAGCTGGAGCAGGCCGACATGGACCTGATGGTGGGAGCCACCGAGGAGAACATCATGATGGTGGAGGGCGAGATGAAGGAGGTCTCGGAGCAAGACCTGCTCGCCGCCCTCAAGGTCGCCCACGAGGCCATCAAGCCCATGTGCCGCCTGCAGAAAGAACTCTCGAAGGAACTGGGCAAGGACGTGAAGCGCGAGTACTGCCACGAGGTGAACGACGAGGAACTGCGCCAGGCCGTGAAGGACGCATGCTACCAGAAGGCATACGACGTGACCAAGCAGGCCCTGGACAAGCACGCGCGCGCCGAGGCCTTCGAGGCCATCCGCGAGAAATTCAAGGAGGAGTACGCCGCCGCCCACACCACCCTCACACCAGAGGAACTGGAGGAGAAGAACGCGCTGGTGGACAAATACTACCACGATGTGGAGCGCGACGCCATGCGCCGCTGCGTGCTCGACGAGGGGATACGCCTGGATGGCCGGAAGACCGACGAGATACGCCCCATCTGGTGCGAGGTGAGCCCGCTGCCAGGCCCCCACGGAAGCGCCATCTTCACACGCGGGGAGACACAGGCACTGGCCACCTGCACGCTGGGCACCAAGAACGACGAGAAACTGGTGGACGACGTGCTGGTGCGCGAGTACCAGCGCTTCCTGCTGCACTACAACTTCCCGCCCTTCTCCACCGGCGAGGCGAAGGCCCAGCGCGGCGTGGGACGCCGCGAGATAGGGCACGGGCACCTGGCCTGGCGCGGCCTGAAGGGGCAGATACCCGAGGATTACCCCTATGTGATACGCGTGGTGAGCGACATCCTGGAGAGCAACGGATCCTCGTCCATGGCCTCTACCTGCGCCGGATGCATGGCCCTGATGGACGCGGGCGTGCCCATCAAGAACCCCGTGAGCGGCATCGCCATGGGGCTTATCAAGAACCCCGGAGAGGACAAGTATGCCGTGCTGAGCGACATCCTGGGTGACGAGGACCACCTGGGCGACATGGACTTCAAGACCACGGGCACCAAGAACGGGCTCACCGCCACACAGATGGACATCAAGTGCGACGGGCTGTCCTACGAGGTCCTGGAGAAGGCGCTCATGCAGGCCAAGGCCGGGCGGGAGCACATCCTGGGCGAAATGATGAAGACCATCGACAAGCCCCGTGCCGAACTGAAGCCCCACGTGCCGCGCATCGAGCAGATGACCATCCCCAAGGAGTTCATCGGCGCGGTGATTGGCCCGGGCGGGAAGATTATCCAGGGCATGCAGGAGGAGACCGGCGCCACCATCAGCATCGACGAGGAAGACGGCGTGGGCAAGATACAGGTGAGCGGCCCCAACAAGGAGACCATCGACGCCGCCATGGCCAAGATCAAGGCCATCGTGGCCATCCCTGAGGTGGGCGAGGTGTACGAGGGCACCGTGCGCAGCATCATGCCCTACGGCTGCTTCGTGGAGTTCATGCCCGGCAAGGACGGCCTGCTCCACATCAGCGAGATAGACTGGAAGAGGCTGGAGACCGTGGAAGAGGCCGGCATCAAGGAGGGCGACAAGCTCAAGGTGAAACTCATGGAGATTGACCCCAAGACGGGCAAGTTCAAGCTCTCACGCCGCGTGCTCATCGAGAAGCCCGAAGGATATGTGGAGCGCGAGCGCCGTCCGCGTCCCGAACGTGGCGAGCGCCGCCCGCGTCCCGAGCGCGGCGAGCGCCGTCCACGGCCCGACCACGACTCGGGGAACGGGGCTGAATAGGCAGCGGACAGGCGGGGCGTGACGCTCCCGCAAGCACAGGGAAGGCGCGCATCCGGCAGGATGCGCGCCTTCTGTCATCATACCGCCCCTCCCACGCCCATGGCCGTCCGGCACATGAGGCACGCGCCCTGGCGGGTGCTTCCTCCATCCTCCCACGGGTTCTGGTACCGCGCCGGGCAAGCCCTTGCGCCACAGGAGGAATGCCACCTCACGCCACACCACCGGCCGAGAAGGCAGGCCAGAGGAAAGGGCGGGAATGTCCTGCGGGAGGGAGAATGCCGCGCGCGAGTCCACGTCCAGCCCCCACGGGATGGCTGCGGGGCGGGAACGGACACGGCCGGGGGAAACCGCCACGAGGCACGCGGACTGCGCCCAACGCCCTGCCATTCCCCACATCTACGGCACGCGGACTGCACCCAATACCCTGCCATTCCCCACATCTACGGCGCGCGGACTGCGTCCAATGCCCTGCCATTCCCGCATCTACGGGCGCGCGGACTGCACCCAATACCCTGCCATTCCCCACATCTACGGCACGCGGACTGCGCCCAACGTCCTGCCATTCCCGCATCTACGGGCACGCGGACTGCGCCACAGCACCCTGCCATTCCCCACATCTACGGCGCGCGGACTGCGCCGCTACACCCGATGCCTGCCCGACATTTGACCCATAAAACGGAGAGAGACCCCGTGCGGCACGAACCGCGCGGGGTCTCTCTGATTATATCTGGCGGATGACGGGCTCTTGTCCCTTGTCGTCCCCGGGCTCTAAGCCAGGGTGACGGACATCCGCCTGGTGCAGGTCAAGGCACGCTGTGCGCCTGGGGCCACTCCTGCCGCTTTGCCGTCACCTTGGCTTGATGCCTTGGTGACTCGCGTTTGGAAGTGGCACCAAGGCGCGTTGTGCGCCTTGGGCCACCCCGCTCACTTGACCATCACCTTCTTGCCGTTGATGATGTTCACGCCCTTCTCTGCCTTCTGCAGACGCACGCCCTGGAGGTTGTAAACCTTCTGGTCGCCCGTCTCGTTGGCAACATTTTCGATTCCGGTCTTTATCTCGCCCACCTTGAAGGCGCAGCGGGAAGAGGCGGGAGTCACGGTAATGTTGTCCGTCCGGCTGGGGATCACATAGCGTGCGACTGTCTCGCTGCCGCTGGCTGCCACCACCAGGTTGCCGGCATAGTCGAATGCCATGGCCGAGATGTTGCTCTCCAAGTGCTTGAAGTTGGCTATGGGCTTCAGGTCGATCAGCTTGTTGGGCATGGGCACATAGTCGGTGGTGTAAACAATGATGTTGGCACCATTGGCCACAGCCAGCGTTGTACCGTCAGGCGAGATGGCACAGCCACCGTTCTTCAGACTGGTGCTGATGTCGGAGTAGTCCTCCTCGCCCTGCGCGTTGTAGTGCTTGAGGGCGGGCTGCTTGCCGCTCGGGCTGCTTCGGAACTGCACATACCATGCGCCTCCGTGCTGGTCAGAGAGGATGCTCACAGGCATGGGTGCGATGGTGTACTGGCCGGTGAGGGGGGCGAAGTTCATGGTGGGAGCTCCGGTCCACTGCTTGGCTGTACCCAGCGCATAGATGTCGGCCTTGTAGTCGGTGTAGTTGAATCCACCGTCGCTGCGGGCCATGCCCAGTGCCAGGAGCTGCATGTCCTTGCCCTTTCCGGCGAGGTCGAAGCTCACGCTCAGGCGTGCCTGCTCCTCGTCGCCCGCATAGGTGATGCCGGTCTCCTTGTCGATGGTGCCGGTGAAGACAGGCGTCCAGGCCTCCTCCATGTTGTCGGGGTTGACCTCGAAGATGGGGCTGTCGCTCTTACCACTGAAGCGTCCCACGAAGAGGCGTCCGTCCAGTGTGGTGCGCACGGTCTTGTAGTCGGCGTTGGGATAAGAGTTGGAGGCCACCACCTTCACGCCGTCGGTCATGCCGCCCTTCCATCCGGGAGTGCCGTCGGCGGCGTTCACCACCTGGAACAGGGGAGTAAACATGTACAGTGCCGAGTGCTTCGTGTCGGAGATATAGCCGGTCAGCTCCGTGCCCTTGCCGTATCCCGCGTCATTCCCGTCGCTCTCGGTGAGGTAGATGTTGCCGAAGGACGCGCTCTCGGTGTCGTTCATGATGGCCATGCCATAGGGGGAGTATGCCTTGATCACCTCGCCCACGCGTGCGGGATCCTTGGAGCCATAGCCCGTCACCTTCACATCGAAGGTGAGCGCGGTGCCCGCCTCGGGCAGGCTGCTGTTGCTCACGGTCACCTGGTGGGAGCCGGCGCCGAGGTCGCTGGTGGCGAGTGTCTCGGTATATACCACCTCGCTGCCCTTGTAGAAGCGTATCTCACCCTCGCGCGCCGGAGCGTTGAGCAGATAGGAGACAACCACCTTGTCGGCGTCGCTCTCCAGCGTGATGTTCGAGGCGTAAGAGTTGAGCTCTATATGGGGCTTCTCGTTTATGTACTGGCCGTCATAGTAATACACGGTCGGGCCGGGGGTCACGTGCGGGACGGTGTCGGTGCCCAGGGTCTGGAACCACGCGGGATCCTCGCTCTGGCTGCCGTTGAGGAGGAAGCAGAGCTCGCCGCTCTTCATCTTCTCCAGGGTGGTCTGTGTGCCCAGGGTCCCGCCGAAGGCCTTCAGGTAGTAGCTGTTGCTCACGACGCAGTTGTCGGGATAGCGTCCCCAGGTGTGGCTTCCGTTTTCACCCACGTTGAGGTCGCCGATCTGCAGGCAGTTGGTGATGTAAGCCTTGTTGCCTGTCCATCCTATGAATCCGCCGCAGTTGTCGGTGGTCTCACTGTTGATGGATCCGCAGAAGACGCTGTTGCTGATCTTCGTGCCGGCACCCTCGAGTACGCCGATGACGCCGCCATGGGTGCCGTCGCCCGAAACTGTGGAGTGGATGTTGACAGCCACGGTCACACGGTCAATCACGGCATTGGACCAGGAGTGCGCGGCCACACCGGCCGCATACTTGCCCGAAGTGGTGATGTTGCCCGCCACGACGAGGTTCTTCACCGTGCCGTCATTGTGGAGGAAGATGGCCGCGTTGTCCGAGGTCTTGTCAATGTTCAGCTCCAGCGTGTGGAACTTTCCGTCGAACACACCATTGAAGTCATTAATCATCATGTCGCCCGTGAATCCCTTGATGTCATCCACGAGGTCGACATCGACACTTCTGTCCACGTTTTGCACGTATGCGCTGAAGTAAGCCATGTGCTTCAGGTTGGCCAGATGCATCACGCTGTCCATCTCGGGGACATACCCTGCCAGTTCGGGAGTGTTGTCAAACATGGCAAGGTTCTTGGCCTCCTCCAGGGTGTACGAGCCCGCTACGGTAGCGTCAAAGACTCCATCACATTTTTCCAGAATGGTAGCGTACTCAGCATCCGTCACGAGGTTGCCCATCTTTTCCGCAGCGGTACTCAGTGTGCGTGCCGTGACTGCCACCTCCACATAAGCACTCTTGGCCTCGCGGATGAGCAGGAACAGGTCGGAGAGTTTCTGCACGGCGGCCATCTTGCTCTCGTTGTCCGCAGCCTCTTCCGCAGCCTTCACGGCGGCCTTCAGCTCGTCGACGAGCCCGGTGGGAATGCCTGGTGACTTCCTGGCGTCCTCGGGGTCGGGCAGATACTGGTCGGTGATTACGGTGGCACGCGCCGTCTGGCTGGCCAGCACCTTGTCAAGCGCCTCGGTGGTCTGGCCGGTGGTGGCGTCGCCGCAATAGGTCAGGCGTATGTTGCCGAAGCCGAACCAGTCATTGATACCCTTGGTCTTGTCCTGGCGCAGCCTCACGCTCAGCTTGCCGTCCTGGCCCACATGGGCCAAGGTGTAGTTCTTGTAGCGCGTTCCGCCGTTGATGGCGGTGGCCATGCTGAGTGTTCCGTGCATCACATATCCTGTAAGGACATTATCCTGGGTCTGTTCTGTGGAGTATCCGTCCTCAAACACGGGGAGGTCGGCAGTGTTGCCCGTGATGTTGCAGTTGACACCGTCGACGGCATCCTCGGGCGCGATGGGGTCCTCGATGTCGGCCATGAAGTAGTTGGCGGTGCCGTTGGCATCCAGTGTGGCGATGTAGTTCAGCCCGTAGCGGTCATTGTTCGGACGCACCGCGCCGGTCACTTCCATCAGATAGTAGCCCTCCTTCATGCCGGCCACCTCCTGTGTGAGGTCCAGGGCCTGTCCATAGCTCTCCGCGCCGGCCACCTTCTTTCCTTGGATGGTGTAGATGCCCACACCGATGCCCTTGGCGCCTGTCCAGCCGGTCTTGCCTTGCAGGAAGTCGGCATTGGTGAGCAGCCTGGTAACCTCGGCGCCGGCCACATATCCACGCATGATGGCGGTCTGCAGGGCGTTGTTGACACGTGTTATCTCGGAAGCGAGCGAGTCCGACGGGGCTTTCATCTGCTCGGTGATGTAGAGGTATCCGCCCAGGGGATAGTCCTCGTTGGGCTCATCGGGGCTCGCGAAGTAAGCCTCCAGCGCTTCGCGCTCCTCTCCTGTGAAGTCCAGGTTCTCGTCCAGGTATGCCTGCACCTTGGCCATCGCGTCCACATAGTTCTTGTACTTTGTGGCGCTGGTCGCGATGGCGGACTTCTTCTTCTGCATGTCGTTCATGTAGGCATCGGCCACCTCGGCGGTGGTCGCGAGGCTTGCCAGTCCCTTTGCGGCCTCGACATACGCGTCCTTCAGAGCCTTCTCGGCCATGGTGCTGTCGGCGTATTCATTGGCCTCGTTCTGGATGGCCTCCACCACTTGCTGCAGTTCATCGCTGTTGGCGGCCGACATGTACTCCCCGGCCAGTTTGAACACCACACCATGTGTGGGTATTGGCAGGGGGTACGGGTCGGCCTCGCTGCTGTTGCTCAGGTTCTGGTACCACTTGGGCTTCACGCTGGTGTTGCCGTTTGCGCGGTAGGCCAGGGCTCCGCTCTCCACGTCCTCGGCCGTCATCTTGGCCACCACCACGGTCTCCTTGCCGTCCACCGTCTGCGTGACCTCGCCTCCGTAGAGTGAGAAGCAGTTACGTATAGTGGCCCCGGCAGGACGCGCGAAGTAGAGGGTTGTCGTCTGCTCCTCGGCAGGCTTGGGGTTTCCGGCCTCATCCTTCAGCACACCTTCGGGGTTCTCCACGGTGCCTATGGCGTAACAATTGGTGACGGTGGGGAAAGAGCCGAGCCATCCGCTGATAGCCCCGTTTTCCGCTGTTCCGGCCACCTCGCCCGTCATGTAGCAGTTGTCGATGGTGATCCTGCACGCGCTGTTCATCACACATCCCAGTATGCCGCCGGCATTCGGGCCGGACGAGGCCACCTTGCCTTCCATGCCCACGTTCTGCACCAGGACGTTGCCGGCCCAGGGCCCGGTCATTCCGACCACACCCACATAACCGGCTCCGGTGATGGAGCAAGTCTCGTCAAGCACCACGTCGCGCACCACCACGGGCTCCTTCTCGCGCGCGGCGGCATCGTCGGCACTGGCCTTGGGCTCGCTGTTTATCACCGATATAAGGCCCACGCCTCTCACGTTGTGGCTGATCTCGAAGCCACTGATGCGGTGGAACTGCCCGTCGAAGTTTCCATAGAAGGGAGCCAGCTCCGTACCGATGGCAGAGTAATGGGCGTTGTCCTCGGCCGTCATGGTGATGTCGGCCGCGAGACGCGCGCTGGAGCCCAGGTTGTACTTGGCGGCATAGCAAGACCACCATGCCAGTTCGTTTCCGTCCTTGATGTCAAACCACCCGTCGGCCCCGGGGGTCATGAAATGCTCGTCGATGCCTCCGCACACGCCGCAGAAGCCGCCATGGTACTGGTGGGCGGGGATGCTGGGGGTAATCGCCTCGTTGGTGTAGGTGATGTCGCCCATGGGCTCGCCGTCACACCTGAACGACTCCGGCTTTCCGTACACCTTGGCGTGTCCGTTGGCCAGGGGCATGGGGAAGTTGTCGGTGCCCAGGGTCTGGTAGAAGCGGTCGGCTCCCTGCGCCTTCCCGTTCAGCAGGAAGGCCAGCTTGCCGCTCGTCACGTCGTCGGCCTCTATCTTGGTGTACCCTGCCGGCTGCTCCAGTTCATTCAGGTAGTAGCAGTTGTTGGCGACCACGTTGACGGGATTGCGGCTTGCCACAAACGCCTCGCCGCCCACGCCCTCGAGGTTGCCCAGGAATGCGCAGTTCTCCATGATGGAACGTCCGCTGCTCCAGCCGCAGAGTCCGGCGCAGTTGGTCACACCCGAATTGGCCTCGCCGGTGAGGGTGCCCGCATAGACCACATTGCGCAGGGTGACGTCGGCATCCACCAGTCCCACGATGCCGCCGCAGGTGGCGTCGCCCGCATGCGACAGGATGAGTTGCACGTCACTGAACACGTTCTCAATCACGGTCTTTCCTGCCAGCGTGTGGCCGGCCACCGAGCCGTAGTTGATGTTGGGACCCGAGATGGAGCCGTGCAGCACCAGGTTCTTCACGGTTCCCTGCAACTGGGGGAAGAGTGCGGCGCCGTTGGGGGCCCGGGTGATGTTGATGGTGACGGTATGTCCCTGTCCGTCAAAGACTCCCCCGTACCAGTTGTCGTTGTTGAAGACCGTCGTGCTGTCAACCGACAGTTCCACGTCGGCCATCAGCACCATGTCGTAGAAGGTGCCCCGCGCGATGCGGTTCTGTCCCTCGGCCAGGTGGAAGTCGGCGGCCGACTTGAGCAGGATCTTGTGCTCCTTGTCGTCTTTGGGACAGAGCGTGTAGTCGTAGTATCCGCAGGTGGGGCACACGCCGAACTTGTCGATGGCATGCTTCTCGCATGTGGCTGTGCCGGGCGTGTTGCTGTAGGTCACAGCGGTGCCCTCGGCCACGTGTCCGTGGCAGTCGGTGGGGGCGCTGGCATACACCTGCTTGCCGCTGCCGAAGGGCGTGGGCAGGGGGTACTCGTCCTTGCCCACCTCCTGGGTCCACACTATCTTGCTCTGGTCGCTGTTGAGCTGGAAGCACGCCGACCCGTCCTTGAGGCCATCCTGGCCCACGACGGTCACATACTTCACGTTGTCCCACTTGGCCGTGGCGAAGTTGCCGTAGCTGGCTCCTCCGGGGCGCGTGCCCTTGGCGTACGCGGCGGGGTCGATGCCCTGCAGGTTGTCGGGAGCGCGGCTTATGGTGCCGCTGCCCGACAGGTTCTTCATGTCGGTCTCGTTGACCAGCACGCAGTTCTGGATGGTGGTGTAGTTGCCCGACCATCCGATGATGCCGCCGCATTTGGTGGTCTCGGTGCCGTTCACCTTGAACTTCACAAAGCAGTCGGCGATGAAGGTCGCACGCTGCGCCTCTGCCACCACGCCGGCGTGTGTGCCGTCGCCCACCACACTGGAATTGACGGTGCAGTCGATGTAGCAGTTGTGGATGTAGGCTCCCTGGGTGTAGGAAGCCAGTCCGGCCACCTTCTGCACCGCCGTGGTGATGGTGGCGTTCACCCTCAGGTTCCTCACCTCTGCCGTGTTCTGCAGGCGGTAGAACAGGCCATAATAGTTTGCCGTCGGGTAAGCGTTCACCGTGATGGCGTGCCCCTGCCCGTCAAATGTGCCCTGGTAGTAGTCCGGCGCCCGTGTGCCAATCATCGTGCCGTCCGTCCCCAGGTCGATGTCGGCGTTGAGCACTGCGTTGGCCGCAGGGTTGCCGCCATCCTCGGGGCTGGCATTCACGAGCTTGGCGAAGGCCAGATAGTCCTCCAGAGAGTTGATCTGATAGACGCCGCCGGTCTGGTCAAGCGCCCATGCAGACATGCCCATGACTGTCATCACAGCCATCAGGCACAGACTAAGAAATCGTCTTCTCATGCTTGTTGTTTTAAATTAATAATAAAAAGTTAGCACTCACTTCCATCTCTCATAACGGCCTGCCCGGCGGCCCCACAGCCAGTCCCCTGGCCATGAAAACGCGCAAAACAGGCGTTCCGAACCACAAATTTATGTTTTTTTTACCATTGGAACAAACTTTGGACAGTTTTTTGCCCCCCAAAAATGGGCTTTTTTATAGAAAAACCCGTCCGACTGTCCCCGCGCGCGCATATAATATAAATAATGAGTGGACTCCCATCACCCTCCCGCATGAGGGGCACGGCAAATCGGCGGCGCGCCCTCCCGTCCGGCCTCCCGGGGGAGAAGAGGACGGGACAGGAAGGGAGACAGCCCCGGGACACGCGCTCCCCCGGTGCCCCCGCCACCGCAACGGGGGGGACGAACGCAGCCGCATGCGTTGGCGATTGCAGCCGCATGCGTTGGCCATCGCGGCGGCATGCGTTGGCCATCGCGGCGGCATGCGTTGGCACGGGGTAAAATGCGCGGCGGCCACACCGGCAGGCTGTGGTGCCGGTGTGGCCGCCCGGGGCTTTCGCCCAATGGCCAATGAAATGTTCGGGGGAAAAGACCGTGCCCGCGTCATCCGCCCGCCTGCGGACGGGCTCACGGGGCACAGCAGCGTGCCCGCGTCAGAACTGGCGCAACTTGACCAGCACCACCGAGAGCAGGATGTACCACACGATGATGGCGGCAAAGGCGCTGTAGCCCAGCGGGGCAAACAGCAGGCAACCCACCAGGAAGAGCACCTTCCAGCGGCATGCCTGCCAGGTGAGCTCCTTGAACTTGAGGGCCATCATGGGCACCTCGCACACCAGCAGGTAGCACGAGAGCAGCGTGAGGGCCACGAGCCACACGATGTTGAAGCGCAGGGAGGTGAGGAAAGCGTGCTGGCCCAGCACCAGGGAGCCCCAGAAGAGGGCGTTGGCGGGCGTGGGCAGACCGATGAACTGGGTGCTCTGGCGCACGTCGAGGTTGAACTTGGCCAGCCTCAGGGCCGAGAAGGCGGCCAGGAGGAAGGCCGTATAGGGCAGGACACCCCTGAGAGGCATGAGCGCCTCGGGGCAATGCACCTCGTGCATCACCCAGAAGACGATGGCACTGGGGGCCACGCCGAAGGTGACGCAGTCGGCCAGCGAGTCGAGTTCCTTGCCTATGGGCGACGACACCCCCAGGGCGCGCGCGGTGAGCCCGTCGAAGAAGTCGAACACGGCCCCGCATATAATCATGATTACTGCCCAGTGCAGGTGGCCGTAGAAGGCCGCCCCGGTGGCTGCGCATCCGCACAGCAGGTTGCAGCAGGTGACTGCATTGGGCAAGTGGCGTGTAAAGGCATTAGGCATCTGTTATATCCTATTATTTAAGCAGTTGTTCTATCTTGTGGTGGCGCCCCGCCCTGTGACGGCCGCCCCGCCGCAGGCTCAGCCCTGGGCGGCAGGCCCGGGCTTCAGGCGGGCGATGACGGTCTCGTTGCCCACCGTCTTCTGGCCCAGCGACACCAGCACCTCGCTTCCGGGGGGCAGGTAGAGGTCTACGCGGGAGCCCAGCTTGATGAAGCCCAGGTGCTCGTCGATGTAGCAGTCGTCGCCCTCGCGGGCGTAGGTGACAATGCGCCTGGCCATGGCCCCGGCTATCTGCCGCACCAGGATGTCGGTGCCGTCGGGGGTGGTGATGACAATCATGCTGCGCTCATTCTCCTCGCTGGCCTTGGGCAGCCAGGCGCGGTGGAAATTGCCGTCCTGGTGCCTCACGACCCTCACGGTGCCGTCCACGGGGATCCAGTTGGCGTGCACGTTGAACAGGCTCATGAAGATGCTCACCATCACGCGGCGGTCGTGGAAGTACTCGTTCTCCTCCACCTCCTCCACGACCACCACCTTCCCGTCGGCCGGAGCCACCACCACCCCGTCGGTGTCGCCCGCGAAGATGCGTATGGGGCACTGGAAGAAGTTGAGCAGCACGGCATAGACCGCCACGCTGAGGCACAGCGTGGCCTTGAAGAAGAGGCCCGCCGCCAGGAGCAGATAGACCGCCCCGTTGAGGACAAGCAGGGAGCACAAGACCAGCACGAGCGTGTGTGTGCCCTCGTGGTGCAGCCTTATTTTCTTGAGTTTTCTCAGTCGTTTTCCCATGCTCGCATGCTTTCCTACCTCATGGCAAAGTTATATGATTTTTCACTTCCAGCCAAGGTTTGCTTCCGTTTTTGTGCCGCCACGGCCCTTTGGGGAACATTTTGCCAGGCGGGGCCTGCCGTGTTTGGCACAAATGTGCTACCTTTACCTCCTGTAAGAAAACACTGGTTATGGAAGACTTCGTTCACCTTCACGTACACTCGCAATACTCCCTGCTCGACGGGCAGGCCTCCATCAGCCGCATGGTGGACAAGGCCCTGCGGGACGGCATGCGCGGCATGGCGCTCACCGACCACGGCAACATGTTCGGCATCAAGGACTTCTTTGACTACTGCGCCAAGGTGAACAAGGGCAGGAAGCGTGAGGGGCTGGAGCCCTTCAAGCCCATCTTCGGCTGCGAGGTGTATGTGGCGCGGAGGTGCAAGGAGGCCAAGACCGACAAGAAGGTGGACCTGGGCGGGCACCACCTCATCCTGCTGGCCAAGAACTTCCACGGCTACCAGAACCTCATACAGCTGGTGTCGCGCGCCTGGGTGGACGGCTTCTACGGCAAGCCGCGCACCGACCACGCCGACATCGAGCGCTACCACGAGGGGCTCATCTGCTGCTCGGCCTGCATCGCGGGCGAGGTGCCCTCGCGCATCCTGGGCGGCGACACCGAGGGCGCCAGGAGGAGCGTGGAGTGGTACAGGAGGGTCTTCGGCGACGACTACTACCTGGAGCTGCAGCGGCACGAGGTGAAAGACCCTCGCCAGAGGGCCAACCGCGAGACCTTCCCCCTGCAGCAGGAGGCCAACAAGGCGCTCATCGAGCTGGCGCACGAGTACGGCGTCAAGCTGGTGTGCACCAACGACAGCCACTTCGTGGACGAGGACGACGCCGAGGCGCACGACCACTTGCTGTGCCTGGCCACGGGCAAGGACCTGGACGACCCCACGCGCATGCTCTACAGCAAGCAGGAGTGGTTCAAGACCAGGGAGGAGATGAACGAGGTGTTCCACGACATCCCCGAGGCCCTGGCCAATACCTGCGAGGTGCTCGACAAGGTGGAGACCTACAGCATCGAGAGCCCCCCCATCATGCCCTGCTTCCCCATCCCCCGGGACTTCGGCACCGAGGAGGAGTGGCGGGGGAAGTTCTCCGAGGAGGACCTGCGCCGCGAGTTCACCAGCGACGAGAACGGCGAGAACCCGCTCCCGCCCGAGGAGGCCGACCGGAAGATAGAGAAGCTGGGCGGGTATGACAAGATGTACCGTATCAAGCTGGAGGCCGACTACCTGCGCAAACTGGCCTACGAGGGCGCGGCGCGCCTGTACGGCGACCCGCTGGACAAGGAAGTGGACGACCGCATACGCTTCGAGCTGCACATCATGAAGACGATGGGCTTCCCCGGATACTTCCTCATCGTGCAGGACTTCATCAACTCGGCACGCAATGAGCTGGGCGTGTGGGTGGGCCCGGGGCGCGGCTCGGCCGCCGGCTCGGTGGTGGCCTACTGCCTGGGCATCACCAGGCTGGACCCCATGAAGTACGACCTGCTCTTTGAGCGTTTCCTGAATCCCGACCGCATCTCGCTGCCCGATATCGACACCGACTTCGACGACGACGGGCGCGGCAAGGTGCTGCAGTGGGTGATGGACAAGTACGGGCACGAGAACTGCGCCCACATCATCACCTATGCCACCATGGCCACCAAGAACAGCATCAGGGACGTGGCGCGCGTGGAGAAACTGCCGCTCGAGCGCAGCAACGCCCTGTGCAAGGCCATCCCCGACCGCCTGCCCGACGGGCTCAAGATGAACCTCAAGAACGCCATCACCTGCACCCCCGAACTGCAGGCGGCCGAGGCGAGCCAGGACCCGCGCGAGGCCAACACCATCAAGTACGCGCGCAAACTGGAGGGCACCATACGCGGCACGGGCATACACGCCTGCGGGTTCATCATCTGCCGCGACCCCATCAGCGCCCACGTGCCCGTGTCCACCGCCGACGACCCCGACTTCCCGGGGATGAAGACCGCCGTGACACAGTACGACGGGCATGTGATTGAGAGCACGGGGCTCATCAAGATGGACTTCCTGGGGCTGAAGACCCTCTCGGAGATGAAGGAGGCGTGCCGGGTGATCAAGGAGGCCCACGGGGTGGACATCGACCTGGACCGCCTGCCCATCGACGACGCGAAGACCTACGAGCTGTACCAGAAGGGGCGCACGGTGGGCACCTTCCAGTTCGAGTCGGCGGGCATGCAGAAGTACCTGAAGGAGCTGCACCCCACCGTCTTCGAGGACCTCATAGCCATGAATGCGCTCTACCGCCCGGGGCCCATGGACTACATCCCGTCCTTCATTGCCCGCAAGAACGGCCGCGAGGAGATCAAGTACGACATCCCCATCATGGAGAAGTACCTGAAGGACACCTACGGCATCACCGTGTACCAGGAGCAGGTCATGCTGCTGAGCCGCCTGCTGGCCAACTTCACGCGCGGCGAGAGCGACGCCCTGCGCAAGGCCATGGGCAAGAAGAAGAAGGACATCGTGGACGCGATGAAGCCCAAGTTTATCGAGGGGGGCGTGAAGAACGGGCACGACCCCAAGGTGCTGGAGAAGATATGGGGCGACTGGGAGAAGTTCGCGTCCTATGCCTTCAACAAGTCCCACGCGGCGTGCTACTCGTGGGTGGCCTACCAGACAGCCTACCTGAAGGCCCACTACCCCCCGGAGTTCATGGCAGCCCTGCTCACCAGGCGCAAGGACGACATCAAGGAGACGGCCAAGCTGCTGGACGAGTGCCACCAGATGGGCATCGAGGTGCTGGGTCCCGATGTGAACGAGTCGCACCCCGACTTCGGCGTGAACGCCAAGGGACAGATACGCTACGGGCTCACGGCCATCAAGGGGCTGGGCGAGGCCGCCGCCGTGGCCATCGTGCGGGAGCGCGAGAAGGGCGGGGCCTACCGCGACGTGTTTGACTTCGTGCAGCGCGTGTCGCTGCCGGCCGTCAAGAAGAGCGGCCTGGAGTGCCTGGCGCTGAGCGGGGCCTTTGACACCCTGGGCGGCGTGACGCGCGAGCAGTTCTTCGCCCCCACCTTCAAGGACGGCCTCTTCGTGGAGGCCCTGCTCAAGTTTGGCACGCAGTACCAGCAGAGCAAGGCCGAGGCGGCGTGCTCGCTCTTCGGCTTCGACGAGGTGGAGGTCACCACGCCCGCCGTGCCCGCAGCCGAGCCCTGGGGCGCGCTGGAGAGGCTCAACAAGGAGAAGCAACTCATAGGCATCTACCTCTCGGCACACCCGCTGGACGAATACATGGTGATACTCAAGAAGGTGTGCAACCTGCAAGTGGCACAACTGGAGAACCTCACGCCGCTGGCCGGACACGAGGTGAGGCTGGGAGGCATCGTGACCGCGCTGCGCAAGGGCGTGACCAAGAAGGGCAAGCCCTACGGCATCGTGACCCTGGAGGACTACTCGGGGGCGGGCGAGATCCCGCTCTTCGGGGAGAACTGGGCACGCTTCGGGAGCTACATGGAGACCCCCGGCACCACGGTGTATGTCACGGGCAGGGTGCAGGGCAAGCGGTTCGCGCCCGACGAGATGGAGCTGAGCATCGGCAACGTGCAGTTTCTCGACAGCGTGAAGGACAGCCTGGTGGAGAACATCACCATACACCTGCCCGAGGCGGCCGTGAGCGAGGACCTGGCCGTGCAGATGGGCGAGGCCGTCAGCAAGCACCCGGGCAGGACAGACCTGCTGGTCAACATCATCGACGCGGAGAACGGCATACCCGTGTGCCTGCACAGGAGGCGGGGCGGCATCACCGTCACCAAGCAACTCCTGGAGATACTGGACAACAACAATATCCCCTATACCATCAACCAATAAAAGAAGCAAGACAATGGCACAAACCATCAACAGCAGCAACTTCGACGCGCTGGCACAGGGCGGCAAGCCCCTCGTGCTGGACTTCTGGGCCCCATGGTGCGGCCCCTGCAAGAGACTCGCCCCCATCATCGACGCACTGGCCGAGGCATACGCCGGGCAGGCCGTCGTGGGCAAGTGTGACGTGGAGGAAAGCGAGGAACTGAGCCTGCGCTTCGGCGTGCGCAACATCCCCACCGTGCTCTTCATCAAGGACGGAGAGGTCAAGGACAAGGTGGTGGGGCTGGTGACCAGGCAAGCACTGGAGGACAGGCTGAAGGCCCTGCTGTAGGCGGGGAAAACACGAAAACGCGCAACCGCAAGCCCGCGCGGGCGCACAACCGCAAACCAAACCATAAAGACCAGAAGAAATGAGCACATTCGAAGAAGACCTCATCGCGGACGCCGAGGACGACAGGCTGGCCGTGGAGTACATCCGGAACTACCTGCCCCAGGAGGTGAAGGAACGCCTGAGCGAGGATGACCTGTACTACTTCCTGGACGTCATCGACGAGTATTACACCACGCTGCTCGAGAAAGCCAACCGGGCAGGCGTGAGGGACGACGAGGACATCAGCATCGACATCGACGAGGCCGCGGCCCACCTGGCACGGCAGGCACGGAAGGACAAGATGGGCGACTTTGACCCCGAGGACCTGCGATGGGTCGTGGAGGGCGAACTGGAATACGGCGAGCAGGCCGGCGGGGAGGAGTGAGGCTGCGGCCGTGGCCGGACACGGCGCGGGTGACGCGTCCGGCCCCGGCCTGTGTGCCTCATCCCCGCTCCCGCTCCCACAGCATGAAGGCGCGGGCTATGGTGGGCGCCATGTCATAGTAGCGGTACTCGGCCAGGCGGCCCGCGAAGATGACCCCGCGCTCCCGGGCAGCCAGGCGCCGGTAGGAGGCAAGCAGGGCAGAGTTGGGCGCGTCATTGACGGGATAGTACGGCTCCATCCCCGGCTTCCACTCGGTGCTGTACTCGCGGCTCACCACCGTGCGGGGACTGGACTCCACCTGCGGCCCGAAGCACTCGAAGTGCTTGTGCTCAATCACGCGGGTGTAGGGCACACGGGCGTCGGTATAGTTCATCACGGCCACGCCCTGGTGGTTGCAGGTGTCGAGCACCTCGGTCTCGAAGCGCACGGTGCGGTACTCGAGGTGCCCCAGGCAATAGCCGAACCAGGCGTCCAGGGCGCCCGTGTAGAGCACCTTTCCCGCCAGGGGAAGCAACTCGTCACGGCACTCCAGGAAATCCACCCCCGTGCGCACCTCCGAACCCGCGAGCAAGGCATCGGCCAGGCGGTTGTACCCTCCTACGGGGATGCCCTGCCAGGGGTCGTCGAAATAGTTGTTGTCAAAGGTGAAACGCAGGGGCAGGCGGCGTATGATGAAGGCGGGGAGCTCGGCACAGGGCCTCCCCCACTGCTTCTCGGTGTAGCCCTTGACGAGACGCTCGAAGATGTCGCGGCCCACCAGCAGCAGCGCCTGCTCCTCCAGGTTGCGCGGCTCACGGCCCCGCAGCCGCTCGCGCACCCCGGCACGCTGCTCCTCGATGCGCGCGCGAGCCTCAGCGGGCGTGGTCACACCCCACATCTGGTGGAAGGTGTTCATGTTGAAGGGGAGATTGTAGAGCCGCCCGTGCCAGTTGGCCACCGGGCTGTTGGTATAGCGGTTGCAGGGCGCGAGGCCGTTGACAAACCGCCACACGCGCTCGTCCCCCGTGTGTAGGATGTGCGCCCCGTACTGGTGCACATGGATGCCGGCCAACTGCGCGCAGTGGATGTTGCCGCCCGTGTGCTCCCTGCGCTCCACCACCAGGCACCGCCTGCCCGCCCGGGTGGCCAGGTGGGCAAAGGTGGCCCCCATCAGCCCGGAGCCCACTATCAGATAGTCATATCGCCGCTTCATCCCTACAAGAGTGCTGGAGAGAGGCCCTGTGGCGGGCCTCGCAGGACAAAGTTAGGCATTTTGCCGCACCCGCGCGACCTCCATGTGGGAATTTCTGAGTAACTTCGTGCTGTAAACCACAAAACCATATTCCATGCGCTACAGACTCCTCGCCGCCCTGGCCGGCACGCTGGCCGCAGTCCCGCTGCAGGCACAGCAACCAAAGTACACCAATCCCGTCTTTGACGAGAACACCCCCGACCCCACCGTGGTGCGGGCTCCCGACGGCACCTTCTATGCCTACGGCACGGGGGGGACCTGCCGCAGCAGCCGCGACCTGGTACACTGGGCCGATGAGGGCGTGGCGCTGGAACGCCCCACCTGGAACGACTCCATACGGGAAGGGAAAGACGGCAAGCAGCACCCCATGCGCTTCAACATATGGGCCATGGACGTGAGCCGCACAAGGGGGAACAAGTATCTGGCGTACTACGCATCAGCCCTGTGGGGCGACGAGACACGCACGGGACTGGGCGTGGCAGAGGGCACGTCGCCCACCCGACTCACCGACTGCGGGCGCATGTTCCGCAGCACGGAGATTGGCGTGCAGAACAGCATCGACCCCTGCTATGTGGAGGACGGAAGGCGCAAGTACCTTGTGTGGGGAAGCTTCAGGGGACTCTACATGGGCGAGCTCACCAAGGACGGCAAGCGGCTGAAGCACCCGCGCGACCTCACACGGGTGGCGGGCACGGCCTTCGAGGGCGCCATGATATACAAGCGCGGGGGCTACTACTACCTGTTTGCCAGCGTGGGCACATGCTGCGAGGGCGCGCGCAGCACCTACCGCACCGTGGTGGGACGCTCCAGGAAACTGGCAGGGCCCTATGTGGACAGGCAGGGCGGACGCATGCTGGACAACCACTACGAGACCATCCTGAGCGGAAACGACCGCTGGCGCGGCCCAGGACACAACAGCGAGGTGGTGACTGACGACGCGGGAGAGACGTGGCTGCTCTACCACGCCTATGACGCGCAAGACCCCGCCAAGGGGCGCGTGCTCCTGCTGGACAAGCTGCTCTGGGACCGGGACGGATGGCCGTCGGTACAGGGCGGGACCCCCAGCACGACCCCACAGGACGCGCCCGTGTGGAGAAGGTGAGGCTCACCCGTGGCCTGCCCACGCCACCCCACCACCATGCCCCACACACCATGCGCGCGGGAGCGGGAACGCCTCCCAGGGGCAAAGAGGAAACACCATGGTCAAGCGCAACAGGCCAGGAGAGTCGCGCCATGTGCACTTTTTAACCGAAACATTGCACACGATGTGATTATTTTTGCTAAATTTGCGGTGTTGATAACTTAACATAGACCCTAAATAACATAAGAGTATGTCCACAAGAAGAGATTTCCTCAAGGGTGTAGGACTGGCCACAGCCGGCCTGACCCTCACTCCCGGCAATGTGTTTGCCATGACAAGCAAGGAGACAAAGCGCGCCAAGAGCGAAAAAGTGAAGATTGCCTACATAGGCATCGGCAACCGTGGAGAGCAGAACATCAACGAGTTTGCCAAGACCGGCATGGTGGAGGTGGTGGCCCTGTGCGATGTTGACCTGCAGGGCAAGCAGTGCCAGAAGGTGCTCTCGATGTACCCAAACGCCAAGCGTTACACCGACTTCCGCAAACTCTTTGAGGAGTATGCCGACCACTTCGACGCCGTGGCGGCCAGCGTGCCCGACCACACACACTTCTTCGTGGCCATGATGGCCATGAAGTACGGCAAGCACATCTACTGCGAGAAGCCCCTCACACGTACCTTCCAGGAGGGCGAACTGCTCATCGAGATGGCCAAGCGACACCCCGAGCTGGCCACACAGGTGGGCAACCAGGGGCACTCCGAGGCCAACTACTTCCAGTTCAAGGCATGGATGGAGGCCGGCATCATCAAGGACGTGACCTCGGTGGTGGCACACATGAACAACGACCGGCGCTGGCACAAGTATGACTGGAACATGATCAAGATGCCCGAGGGCGACCCCATCCCCCAGGGCATGGACTGGAACACATGGCACGGCGGCGTGCGCTACCACGACTTCAGCAAACTGTACCACCAGGGTGACTGGCGCAGCTGGTACGACTTCGGCATGGGTGCCCTGGGCGACTGGGGCGCGCACCTGCTCGACACGGCGCACGAGTTCCTGCAGCTGGGGCTCCCCTACGAGATAAACATGCTCTACGCCAAGCACCACAACGAGTTCTTCTACCCCTACAGCAGCACCATCCTGTTCCGCTTCGGGGCGCGGGGCAACATGCCCCCATGCGACGTGACGTGGTACGACGGAGTCGACAATCTGCCTCCCCTGCCCGAGGGCTACGGCGAGAGCGAACTGGCCGAGGGCATCCCCGCCAGCGGACAGGGCGAGTACACCAAGCAGAAGCTCAACCCCGGGAAGATCATCTACAGCCGCGACCTCATCTTCAAGGGCGCGAGCCACGGCAGCACCCTGAGCATCATCCCCAAGGAGAAGGCCGAGGCCATGAAGGACAAGCTCCCGCAGGTGCCCAAGAGCCCCAGCAACCACTACGTCAACTTCCTGCGCGCCTGCCAGGGCACAGAGAAGACACGCTCGCCCTTCCAGATAGCGGGAGTGCTGTGCCAGGTGTTCTGCCTGGGCGTGATAGCGCAGCGGCTCAACACACAGCTCTTCTTCGACCCGCGTACCAAGCAGTTCACCAACAACGAGTTTGCCAACGCCATGCTCTCGGGCATGCCCCCGCGCTGCGGCTGGGAGGACTTCTACAAACTCGACTGAAGCCCGCGCACGGGCTGCCTGCACGGGCATGCGGCCGCCTGGCCACGCGGGACCGGAAGGCACACACGCGCCACGCTCCGCCCCGCGCGGACAAGCGGCCGCGTCACCACAGAACCGCACATCCGCAACACTCCTGCGCCCGGACAGCGGCACGGGAGCGGGAGCGGGACTACGAACAACCGTAAAACAGAACATAATGAAAAAGATCGTATTTGTCATGATGCTGCTCGCGTTGACACCCGCAGCAGCCAGGAAGAAAGTGGCCACGAGCGCACCAGTGGCACAGCAGCAGCCCGACAACACGCTCACCGGGCAGGAGCAGCGCGAGGGCTGGAAACTCCTGTGGGACGGCAAGACCACCCAGGGATGGCGCGGAGCCAAACTCACGACCTTCCCCCAAAAGGGATGGAGCATCGAGGACGGCATCCTGAAGGTGGAGGCCGCCAGCGGAGCCGAGAGCGGCAACGGCGGCGACATAGTGACCGACAAGGTGTACCACAACTTCATCCTCAAGGTTGACTTCAAAATCACAGAGGGTGCCAACAGCGGCATCAAGTACTTCGTGGACCCCGACATGAACCGTGGCGAGGGCAGCGCGATAGGCTGCGAGTTCCAGATCCTGGACGACCTGCGCCATCCCGATGCCAAACTGGGCGTGAAGGGAAACCGCAAGCTGGGCTCGCTCTATGACCTCATTCCCGCCCCTGCGGAAAAGCCCTTTGACATCACGGCCTGGAACACGGCCACCATCATCGTCAAGGACAACCATGTGGAGCACTGGCTCAACGGGGTGAAGATGCTGGAGTACGAGCGGGGCACACAGGAATGGAACGCCCTGGTGGCCTACAGCAAGTACAAGAACTGGCCTGACTTCGGCAACCGCGACGGCCGCATCCTGCTCCAGGACCACGGCAATGAGGTGTGGTTCAAGAACATCAAGATAAAGGAACTGTAACCAAGAGCCACTGCCCGGCACGCCTCCCGCCATGGAGGCATGCCGGGCATTTTGCTCCCCGGCGCGGGCATGTGCCAGGGCACTTGCCCGCATGACTCACCGCATAAAGAACGCATAAAGCCGACAGCCTACAAGATGAAAAGAATTATCCTTATCCTTGCCTGTGTGTGCGGGGCCACACACGCCCGTGCCCAGTACACTTACACAGACTCCATCCAGTGGCAGACCTACGAGGACTTCAACAAGATATTCCTGGACGCCAAGAAGAACATCTACCGCGACCACTCTGCCCGCACGAACGCCGTGGACCGCTGGAACGGCGCGGCCGCCATCTGGTGCCAAGCCATCTTCTACGACATGGTGCAGAACGCTTACCGGCGCGCGGTGGCCGAGAAGGACGAGGCCAGGCAGAGCAAGTACAGCACGCTGCACCGCAAGATATACCTGGGCGAGAAGGCACAGTATGTGAACTTCAACTTTGATGACTGCAACACGAACACCGGATGGTTTGTCTATGACGACATCATGTGGTGGACCGCGGCCCTGGCCCGCGCCTACGAGACCTTCCAGAGGCGTGAGTACCTCATCTATGCCGAACGCAGTTTCTGCCGCGTGTGGTATGGGTCGGCCAAGGTGGGCGACGACGGAAGCTACGCCGACCCCGCGCGGGGACTGGGCGGCGGCATGTTCTGGGAATGGCAGCCCATCGACAAGCCCAAGCCACACCAGCCCGGCGACTTCCGGTCGGCCTGCATCAACTTCCCCACGGTAATAGCCGCCTGCACCCTCCACAACATCGTGCCCGAAGGACGCAAGTCACCCACAGCCGCACGCCCCACACAGCAGACACGGGAGTGGTATCTGGAGAAAGCCAAAGAGGTGTATGCCTGGGCCGACGGCACCCTGGTCAAAAACGGGCGCGTGGCCGACGGCATCCATGGAGGGGGCCCCGAATTCAATGACCACCTCTACAACCAGGCCACCTACATCGGAGCCAGCTGCCTGCTCTACCAGATTACGGGCCAGGACAATTATCTCCTCAAGGCCAAGAAGGCCGCAAACTACGTCTTCACCTCGATGTGCAGCGGCGGCATCCTGCCCTGGGAGTCGGGCGTGGAGCAGGGCGTGTACGCCGCCATCTTCGCGCAGTACATGCACATGCTGGTGTATGACTGCGGCCAGACACAGTACATGACCTACATCAAGCGCAACCTGCAGCGCGGCTGGGACAAGCGTGACAAGACACGCGGAATATCCAACGGAAACTTCCGGAAGGACACCGCCGAGGGCAGCCAGATAGACAGCTACAGCGCCAGCGCGCTGCCCGCGCTCATGCTGATGTTCCCCGCCGGCGACAGCGCAAGCCCCGTGCGGAGTGTGACTGCCGCCAGCCATGACACCAGGCACGACGGCATCTACACGATTGACGGCAAGCGCGTGGCAAGCGGCGGCGAGCCCGGACAACGGGAACACCTGGCCAGCGGCATGTACATCTGCGGCCAGCGCAAGATGCTGGTGCGCTGAGGTACAACGCCCCCGGGCACAAGGGAAGATCCCGGGCCTGAACCGGGGCGGCCACCAAGGAGCGGGGGAAAAATCCGGGCAAGCGAAAGAGGCAGGCAAAATGGCAAGGCCACAATGGGCACGGACTTTTTCGGCCGCTTGCCCTCAACGTAAAGGAAACGCGCTCCACAACAGCAAAACAGGCCAGGAACGGGGGAAAGCACGTCCCGTCCTGGCCTGCTGGTGTGTGTACCCCGGACTATAGCGCCAAAGGGCCTGGTGTCCTGGAATGCCCCGGGAACGCCTGCCGTCCGAGAAACAACCCGGCTCTCGGAAGACAAGAACAGAGGCTGCACCGCAAAACTTAATACGGCACAGCCTCTTGTTCATGTTTCCCGCAAAAGCTTAGCAGGCGGTGACGGTCGCCAGCGTATAGCGGCAAGGCGCCTGTTGATGGCCAGAGAGACCCATGTTCTCCCCCACCCTTTCCTGCAGGAAAGAGCCGGGGTCACTTCCAGTCGCTCAGGTCCTGGGGATTCTCTATCACGCTTGGAATCTTCTCGAAGATGGCTTTCAGACGAGCCGCGTCGAACTTCGGGCGGCGGTCATAGTAATAGAGTCCATTCTTCTCCTGCTCCACATCGGTTATCTGTGTGTAGCAGAAGCCCACCACGTGCTTGCATGCCTTCAGGGCGTCAATCTCCTTCTCAAGGATGTTGTAGAAGTCCTCGATGGTCTCGATGTTGGCCCCGTATCCCCATGAGCTGGCGCGCTCTTCCTTTGGAATCCAAGGCAGACCGCCAAACTCGTCCACCATGTATGGCTGGCCAGCATACCGGGCCAGATAGTCCTTGCCCTTCATGTTCCGGTAAGGTTCCACTCCTGGCTTGAAGGTGTGGTTCTGCACCAGGCGGTCGTACTCACGCGTGTAGTCGTGCACGCTCCAGATGTCGGTCTTCACATGGCTGTCCCCGCTGGCATCGTTGACTGGACGGGTGGGGTCGATGGCCTTTGTGAGATTGTACAGGTCGTTGACGAAGCGCACATACACCCCGGCTTGCGCGTTCCACGTCTCGTTGAGGGGAGTCCAAGTGACCAGGCTGGGGTGGTTCCGGTCACGCACCACGATGTCGGCCCATTCGGTGAGGAAGTTGCGCACAGCCTCGTTGTTGTTCACGTCGAGTCCCCAACTGGCTTCCTCGCCCCAGGTGAGGTAGCCCAGACGGTCAGCCCAGTAATAGTACCGCTCCTCGAACACCTTCTGGTGCAGGCGCGCCCCATTGAAGCCCACCGCCTTGCTCATGGCGATATCCTGCTTGAGGGCCTCGTCGCTGGGAGCCGTCCAGATACCGTCGGGGTAATAGCCCTGGTCAAGCACCAGGCGCTGGAAGTAGGGCTTGTTGTTGAGGTAGAAGTAACCGCCCGAGATGTGTACCTTACGCATGCCCACATAACTGCTCACCTGGTCGATGACGGCTCCCTGGGCATTCCTGACCGTGTATTTCACATCATACAGGTACGGGGACTCGGGACTCCAAAGGCGAGCGTTCTTCATGGGAAGGATAATGGTGCTCTGGTTGCAGGCCTTGGCTGTGCGCTTGGCGATGGTCTTCTTCCCGTCCAGCACCTCCACCGTAAGGGTGTTTCCATTGCCCTCCCCGTAGAATTCGGGGTGAACGGCCAGTTGCTGCTGGTCGATGTCGGGAATGGCAAACACATTCTTGAGTGCCTGGTCGCTCACGGCCTCCATCCACACAGTCTGCCAGATACCTGTCACGCGGGTGTAGTTGCATCCCGCCGAGAAGAGGGCTGTGCTCTGCTTGCCGCCTGGCTGCTTACCGCCGCGCAGGTCGTCGTCCACACGCACCACAAGGTTGGCCTGCTGCCCTGCCTTGACGTAGGGAGTGAGGTCGATGGCGAATGAGGAGCCCGTGCCATAGTGCTCCCCTGCCAGGTGGCCGTCCACATACACGTGTGTCTCATAATCGACCGCGCCAAACTGAAGCAGGATGCGCTTGCCTTCCCATCCTGCGGGGATGCTGATGGTGCGCTGGTACCACACGCAAGGGATGAAGTCGGTGTAACCGATCCCCGACAGTGAGCTTTCCGGGCAGAAGGGCACGGTAATCTTGCGGGACAGAGCCTTGGAGTTCTTCCATCCACGCTGGTCTCCTGTCTTGCCGAAATCCAGTTCGCAAGTCCACTGCCCGTTGAGGTTCACCCATTCCGCGCGCTCAAACTGTGGGCGCGGGTACTCTGGCCTGGGAATGTCGGCTCCCTTTGTCTGTGTGCTCGCCGTCACGGTGATGGCCGCGAGGAGCATCAGTCTCTGAAAGAATTTTCTCATGTCTTCTCTTATAGTTTATAGTGGTTAATTGGTGTCGTAATCCTGTTTGTACAGCCGCTTAACATTGCTGCCATCGGCATATTGCACGAGGCTGGCGCCAGCCTGTGGTGTGGCCGGAACGTGCCCGCCACCGGCGCAACTGCGGCTGGCCTGGCTGCCGGATACCTGTGTGTCCTTGACGGAACTGCCGATGCTCCCCCGGATGTGGCGCAGGGAGGAATTGAGCGACTGGGCGAGATTGGCAAAGCCACCGGTCTTCATTTCCTCGGCGAGTGGTGTGTAGAGCTCCAGGCTCGACTTCATGCACGAGCCCTGATGGTGAGCGGAGAGTTCCTCCATGGTCATGCCGCTGCGCCAGAAACTGAGTTCCGAGTATTCACGGGCAAGATCCCGCCGGTCATCGCCCACGGTGAAGAGCGTGGGGGACATGCGCTCTTTCACCTCGCCCACCAGTTGGTTATCGACATATACCAGCGTGCGCTGTTGCGCATAATAGTGAGTGACGGCTATGTCATAGGCGGTTTGGCTGTTGGCCAGCAGGGCTTTTGCGGAGCACAAGGTGTCGCCTGAGGTGGACACGTACTGGATGCGCGCGCCGTGGACAACCCTCAGTTCGGCCCCGCCCCGCTCTGTCTGTATATGCAGAAGGCGGCCTGCCTCACTTCCCTTGACACGCAGAGCCACGGTAAACGGGTGCACAGTTCCCTCGCCGGCAAACTGCAGGGTGGAGCCGGCCCGCAGGGTCATGCTCTTCTTCGTGTCCCTGACAGGGTAAGGCTTGCCTTGCCTCAGCGCGTCGAACAATGACGGGGGAATGGCGTACATGAATTCGCGATGCCCCTCGGTGTCCTGGTGGTAGGTGTCACGCATGTAGCCGTCGGCCCACTTGCCCTCACCATTGTCGATGGCACCCAACACATTCACGCTGGGCACTTCCCAGCGATGGATGTCCAGGTTCATCTGCTTGACGTAGGAATAGTCATCCCTGTTGTAGTCACCCCGCGTGTAGTTGTTCATCACCACGGGTATCTTTCCGTCCTTGCGGCACTTGCTGATGAGTGTGAGCATGTTGGTGCGGAACTGGTTGAATATCGCCGCTTGGTTGGCGGCGCCGTGTATGCCCTCGTTGCCCAGACTCAGGCCGATGATGACATAGCGGCCGAAGTCGTGCAGCATCTCGTCATACCGCGCGAGCAGGTTCAGTGTGCTGTTGCCGCCAATCGACACGCCACTCACATAGAAGGGCGTGGGGCTGTCACCATTGCTGTAGCGGGCGGCCAATTGCTGGCCATACATATAGGCATACCCTTTGTGGCCGGCGGCACCCTCGCCATTGCACACAGACGAGCCGAATGCCGAGATGCGGTTCTCGTCGATGGGAGCATCGATGTCCCAAGTGTGCCTGGCCATGTCCAGGGTGACGGTATAGGTGCCCCGGTTGACGCGTATGTTCTCGGTACTGAAGCCTTCCGAGGGCATTGCCATGCTGGTGCGGCTCCCCGCCACCCGCCTGACAGCCAGCGCATCGTCATTGTTGAACGCGAAGTAGAAGTACTTGTCGCTGAACAGGAACACGTCCCCGTGGTTCATCTCTACCCGCGACTTCCACACACCATGTCCATCATACTGCACCTGTGTGCCTGGCTTCACGATGTTGCCTTTCAGATAGAGGCTGACGGGCAGGATGCTGATGCTGTCCTGGCCTGTGTCCAGCCGCACCCTCACCACTTGCTCCTGCGTGATGACGAAGGGCAGTCCGTCCTTCCTTGTCTCGGCCTGCGTGGCCCCTCGCCCCAGGGACAGCACGGAGTCGCCACCAGCCAGCGTGCCCTGTATGGTGAGTTCCCCGGGCCTGGCCTTCATGTATGCCTCGTACACCCCTGTGCTTTGCCCGTTGGGCCGTAACTCGCTCATAGGCACGGGCTGCCCGTCCTCGGTGGCACTCCCCGACAGGAACACTTGACCGAAGTGTGCTGTGTGTGTGTCCTGGCCGTGCAACTCATATCCTGACAGAACAGCCAGTGCCAGTGCGGCCAATCGTATTTGTCTCCCGTGTATCATCATTGTGAGTCTTTGCCTGTAAGTTTGCCCGTTACCTCTCGCTTTGCCCGTTACCTCTCGCTTTCAAAAGTGTAGGAGCCCGATCCCACCTCGATGATGGTGTATCCCTGCTCCTCACGCACCTTGCGGACACCCTTTCCTGTACAGGGAAACACGCGAAACCGGCTGGGGATGCTGATTTGAGCTTCGGTGTTGGCCGGTATTTCCACATGCCAGTCCAGGCGGTTGCCCTCGCGGTGCCATTCGCTCTTGATTAGTCCCGACACGCTGTGGTAACTGGCTTTCACATGGTGGAGGCTGTCGGGGAAGCATGGTTTCATGTCCAGGTGCCTGTATCCCTGCGTGCCGTCCATCTGCCTGATGCCTGCCAGGTCTTCGTAGTACCAGAGCAGCAGGTCGCCCAGCAGCATCACATGGTTGCCGCTGTTCATGGCAGGACTGGCAGTATTGCCGTTCCACAGTTCCCAGATGGTGGTGGCCCCGTGCTCTATCATGTACCCATAACTGGGGAAGGTGCGTTGCGTCACGATCTTCATGGCCAGGTCGGCGTGCCCGTGCCTGGTGAGTCCGCGCATCAGATGCTGCATGCCCAGCACACCGCAACTCACATGCCCGTCAAACTTGTTCTCGGTCACATCGACGATATTCTGCATGACTCGCTCCTCGTATTCCTCGGGCACCAGTCCCACTTCCAGCGACAGGATGTTGGCTGTCACCGTGTTGTTGCTGTATTGTGCCGTCTCGGGATGGAAGAACCTGCGGTTATACGCCTCCTTGATGCCCTTCCTCAGCCGGGCGTAATAGGCGGCATCGGCATGCAGTCCCAGCCTCTCGCCCATTTCGGCCATCATGCGCAGGCAGTCGTAATAGACTGTGGTGCTCAGCACAGCCCCCTCGGTGATGCGTGAGGGGTCCTGGCTGTTGATGAGTTCCTTGCTCTCGGGCGGCATGCACCAGTCACCATAGTTGTCGCGCACCACCACTCCATCCTGCATCAGGTCACGTTCCACATACTGCATCCAGCGTCTGAGGGCAGGATAGTGCTCGGCCACAGCCTGCACATCGCCCTGGTGCGTATAGAGCATATAGGTGACGTACACGAAGGCCGCCTGCCAGGTCACGTTCTGGGTGTAGAGCTTGAGGTGTGGGGGGCAGATGTCACAGATGTGCCCGTCATCGAGCTGCGTGTCCTCGATGTCACGCAGCCACTTGTAGTAGAGAGCCCAGTTGTCCAGCAGCAGGTTCTCGCCGAAGCATCCCATCACCCGGTCGCCGGTCCATCCCAGCCGCTCATCGCGCTGGGGACAGTCCACGGGCATCCCCTGGTAGTTGCCCTTGATTCCCCACAGGGCATTGTGGATGATTTGGTTGAGCAGAGGGTTGTCGCAGGTGAATGTGCCTCGCTTCTCCATCTGGTCATATTGCACCAGCCCGGTGATGTCCTTGGGTGAGGGCTGTGCGGTCACCCCGCTTATCTCCACATATCGGAAACCCTGATAGACCAACTGGGGCTGGAAGGTGAAGGTGCCGTCAGAGGCAGGTATATAAGTATTGGTGCAGCGCGCGGTGCGCAGGTTGGCCGTGTAGATGCTGTCGGGGCAGTAGGGGTCCAGCATCTCGGCATGGCGGATGATGACAGGCTGCCCGGCCTTGCCACGCAGCCGTGTGCGCAGTTGCCCCACCATGTTCTGTCCCATATCTATCAGATAGCGTCCTTCGCCAGTCTTGCGTATGCTTTGAGGGGAGAGGGTCATCTGGGTGCGCCTGCCAGGGCATGGCTGTGGCTGCAGGCTTCCTTGCGGTGCCTGCATGCGTGCGGCATGCCCCCATGACGAGTCGTCAAATCCCGGTTCAGTCCATCCTGGCTGCTCCAGCCTTGCGTCATAGACTTCTCCTGTGTATAGGTTGTTGAACCGGATGGGGCCTTTTCCGGTTGCGCGCCATTGGTCGCTGGTGGATATTACCAGCGTGTCCCGGGCTGTCTCCACCACCAGTTGTGCCATGAGCCGTGGCAGGCCAAATGAGGTGTGCTCGCGCCTGAGCCCCAGTGCGTAGCCGTTGCCCAGTACCGTGCCTATGGCATTCCTGCCCTTGCGCAGGAGTGCGGTCACGTCATAAGTGTTGTAATAGACCGTCTTGTCGTAGCCGCTCAGCGTGGTGCCAAACACATCCTCGCTTGCCTGGTGGCCATTGAGGTAGGTGGTGCTCACGCCCATCCCGCTCACATAAAGCATGGCATGGCGCACCTTGCCTGTCACGGTAAACTCGTGGCGCAGATAGCGTGCGGACAAGTCCCTGCAGCCTCCCGTCTCGTTGACGACCTTGTCTTCGTCGCTGATGCCTATCCATTGTGCTTGCCAGTCGGCCAGTCTGAGCCCGGTCGTGAACTTCAGCACGGGACTCTTGACACGCTCCCCCGTGTTGAGCCACACAGTCACCTGCCAGTAGATGTCCTTTTTCCGGGGCAGTTTACGTCCCTGGTAGGGTACTTGCAGGGTCTCGTCACTCTCCACGCGCTCAGAGTCCCACAGCAGTCCTTTTCCCTGCTTGCCAAGTTCCTGCGGTGTGGTGGCCACCAGTATGCGGTAAGCCGTTTGCCGCACATCGTGCTTGCCGCTTTCTATTTGCCAGGAGAACTGCGCGGTACGCATTATGCCCGCAGCCTCTGCCATGCGGCATACGCGGAAATCCCTGAGCCTGGCCGCGCGCATGCCCAAGCCGGCTTCCAGAGCCAGGACAAGCATTACACACAGTATCTTCTCCATCCTTTGCGATATCGTGGTTCTGTGGATTTCCCCTGCCGCAGTACCGCGCGCCAGGGTTCTTGCCGGACAGGCAAATAACGGCATCCTATGTTTGCAAGGGGCAACGGGCATGCTCACGTCCTTCCTGCCTGTGCTATCATGTTGCGAAGCCGGGCGGCGAAGTCGTGGGCTGCAGCCAGGCACTCCAGGGTGAGGTGCATCCGATAGCGCCAATAGTGGTGAGGCTTGGCGGGTATGTTGATGCGCTCGGCCTCGGGGTTCGGGCCTGCCAGCGCTTCGCTGGTGGAGAGCCAGTCCTGCAGGCTCAGCAGGCACAGCATCGATGGCGAGGCCAGGTGTTGCTCCACCACCTGCGCGCATAGCCATGCGGGCATCTCCCTGGGAGCCTCCCCGTCGTGGTGCAGCACATGCCGCCAGTAGAGCCTTGCCCGTCCGGGCTCCTCCTCCCACCAGCCGCGCAGGGTGGGCATGTCATGGGTGGATATGGTACACACACTGCGGTAGGGGTTGTCGTCCAGGTTGGCAAAGAGTTGCCCGTAGGTCTTGGGCATCGTCTGTATCTCCAGTGTGAGGATGCGCAGCCTTTCAAGCACGGGCTGCACACAGGCGGGCACCATGCCCAGGTCCTCGGCACACGCCAGCATGTGGGTGGCACCAACCAGGGCGGGCAGCACTTTCATGGCGTGGCTCTCCCACAACTTGTTGTGCCGCTCATAGAAATAGTGGTTGTGAATGCGGCGGAAGGCATCCTGCTCCTGGGGATTCAGCGCGCGGAACACAGGCTCGCCCTCGGCTCCTATGCAGGGGTGGTAGCGGTCAGCCGACTCCTCGTCATGGACGAAGAGCACCTGGCCTGTGAGGCGCGTCAGGCCCAGGCGTATTTGCGCGTTGTGCTTGTCACCGGCATCCTTCTCTTCGGGAAAGCGCTGCTGTATCTTCCTCTGCGTGGACAGTTCCGCGCGCAGACGGTAACGCCCCTGCCCGCACGGCTCCACGCAATGTTCCCTTACCCATCCCGACAGCCCGGCAAAGAAGTTGTCCAGGACAGTGTCGGTGATGTACGGCTCGGCCATCGTCTCGGGATGGACACCGAGCCCGAAGCCCGCTATCTCCTCCCTGCTCATAGGCAGCGAGGGCGAGAAGTGCCCCAGCATTCCGTTTGTGCAGCACAGGGGAATCTGCCAGATGCGGAAGAAGCCCAGCACGTGGTCCATGCGGAAGGCGTCGAAGTAGCGCGACATCCAGGAGAGCCTATCACGCCACCACAGGTAGCCGTCCTGCGCCATGGCCTCCCAGTTGTAGGTGGGGAACCCCCAGTTCTGCCCTGTGGCGCTGAACGCGTCGGGCGGCGCGCCCGCCTGCCCGTCCATGTGGAACAGCCCTGGCGATGTCCATGCCTCCACGCTTGTGCGGCTCACGCCGATGGGTATGTCGCCCTTGAGCCACACTCCCAGGCTGCGGGCATGGTCTGCGGCACGCTTCAGCTGCTTGTCGAGGATGTATTGGACAAAGGCGTAATATCCTGCCTCCCGCCCCCTTTGCCTTACCATCATGCGCGCCTCGCCCGGCTTGTAGGCACTGTGCTCTGGCCATTGCGTGAAGTCGGCAGTCCCATACTGGTCACGCAGCAGGCAGAAAGCGCAATAGGGTATCAGCCAGTCCTCGGCCTCGGCCTGGAACCGCAGGAAGTCATCATCGTCCACGAGTGCGCTCCCCTCCTGGAGGTAGAGCGCGTGCAGATAGTCGCACTTCAGCTTGTTTGCCGCCTCGTAATCCAATTGGGGCATGGCGTTGAGCTCGGCCGCCCTTTCCCCGAAACGGCTCATGCTCTCCTGCGACTTCAGCCTGGGCAGTTGGCGCAGGTCGGCATACATGGGGTGCAGGGCATAGACGCTCATTCCGCTGTAGGGATAGCTGTCGCGCCAGGTGTGCGTCTGGGTGGTGTCATAGACGGGCAGTAACTGCACGGCGTGCATGCCCGCCTGCGCTGCCAGGTCTGCCATCGTGGCCAGGTCGCCAAAGTCGCCCACTCCCTGGCTGCCCTCGCTTCGAAGTGAGAACACAGGAACCACCACTCCTGCCACACGCCACCGATGCTCCGGAAGCCGTATCCCGTGGTCAAATACCGCCAGCACAGTCTGCGGCAAGATGGCCGAGGACGGGCTTCTGCGGTTCCCGCCCTGCTCCCACTCCAGCATGCTGCCGGTCTGTTCGTCCAGCATCACATACTTGTATTCAAAGGGCATCGACAGCCCCTCGGCATCGAGTGACAGCACCCACTCGCCCGGGGCATGAGGCTGCATGCGTATGGCCTGTGACACGTTCCAGCTCCCCAGGGAGGGCTGGTCACCGACCAGGGCAAGCACCTGCCCGGCACCCAGTTGCGGGGCCAGGACTCTGAAGACTATCGTGCGCGCGTAATATATAATAGGTGTGCGGGCAGGAGAAGGGGCGGCGGAACACATGGTGCTGTGTGTGTATGCCGATGTGTAGAGATGGTTGTCCTGGGGGATGTCGCGCCAGTAGTCGGGGAAGTTGAACGCGAGGAAGTCTCTTGCGGGGAATCTCCTGGGCACCGCATTCCATTCGCGCCGCACCACACGCTGTTCCTTGACCACCACATAGCGGTACTGGAACGCGCATATTCCCTGTGCGGGCAGTGTGAAGCGTCCCGTCCACGCCTGCCCGTCCGCCGTTCCCAGGGCAAGCACGGACTGTCCGCGCCCACCGCTTATCTTCTCCGTCTCTATCTCCACCGCGATGCTCTCGCCCCATTGGGTGCGGTATTCTATGCTGAATGTCAGTTCCATTTTGCCATTGGCGCTGTGTTCTATACGCAAATTTAGTGGAAAATGGAGAGAGACACAACCTTTTTGCCGAAAAACATTCCCCGTTTCCCTTGGACGGAATGCGGATTTGCCGTACCTTTGTCTCAGGAACATGATAGAGAGCGACAAGCCTACCGCACTGGTTCGACTGGGATACTCATCAATAATAAACGTGAAACCGAGAAAAGTTTCACTTGCCAATGGCGGGCCACGCTCCGCAAGGAGTTCCGAAGAGGACGGTGGATTACAAAGGCGGTGAACACTCAAAACCTATTCATTCGGAGTTTCATCACATCACCAGTGCGGTTCTTATAGGGCGGATGGGAATGCGGGGAGCATTCCCGTCCGCCCTCATTCTTCTGCCCGGACAGCATAACGGAGGGGGAGGTGATGCCCAACGAGGCCCACGCGGGCAGGCAAACCCTTCCAGTCCATCCCAAACCGTGGCATATTGAAAGAAATGTCAGCGGTTTACACACTCACGTAAACCGCTGACATTAGCGTGGACCAGCTAGGGCTTGAACCTAGGACCTCCAGATTATGAGTCTGTTGCTCTAACCAACTGAGCTACAAGTCCAGTGCGAGGCGACTGCCCGCTTGCGGGTGCAAAATTAGTTAAAAACGGCGAGACCGCCAAACGCCCGCCGCCAAAAATTTGGCCTGCCCAGGATTATTGGCTAATTTTGCAGCCCTAACCACAGCCTTGTCCTCGCCCGATGGCAGAGGCGCGCCGCCGCGCAGGAGCCGCTGCCGTGCCTCGCGGGAAAGGCTGATATGCGAGGGACAATGAAGAGATACGCCGCCACCATAGGTTTTTTTGACGGGGTTCACCGTGGGCACCAGTACCTTGTGGCCCAGTTGCGCGCGTGCGCCGCCTCGATGGGCTTGCCGTCGATGCTGATAACCTTTGACAGGCACCCGCGCCAGGTGCTTCATGCCGACTATGTGCCCAAATTGCTCTCCACGCTTGACGAGAAGGTGGAGCTGCTCTGGCAGACGGGCGTGGACGAGGTGCGGGTGCTGCACTTTACGCCCCGCATGGCAGGTATGGACGCACCCCGGTTCATGCGCGACGTGCTTGCCGGGGAGTTGCATGTGGCTGTGCTGATGATGGGGTACGACCACCGGTTCGGCCATGGGGGCGGCACTTTCCCCGAATATTGCGCCTGGGGCGCGGAGGCTGGCATCCGGGTGGTGCAGGCCACGGGCATGCCGGGCCCGAAGGTGAGCAGCAGTGTCATCAGGCGGCTGGTGTCCTCGGGCGACGTGGCGGGCGCGGCGCGGCTGTTGGGGCGTGACTACATGATTGCGGGGACGGTGGTGGGCGGCCACCATGTGGGGCGCGGGCTGGGCTTTCCCACGGCCAACATCGTCCTGCCGGCCGGGAAGATGACACCTGCCAGCGGCGTGTATGCCGTCAGCGTCCTGCTTCCCGGCGGGGAGCGGCGGGGCGGGATGCTCTGCATAGGCAACCGCCCCACCCTGCACAACGGCGAGGACGTGACGGTGGAGGTCAACATCTTTGACTTCCGGGGCGACTTGTACAACAAGGAGATAAGGGTGGAGTTCGTGGGGCGGCTGCGCGATGAGCGCGCCTTCCCCTCGGTGGACGCCCTGCGCAGGCAGCTGGCACAGGACGAGTTCCAGGCCCGCCTGCTGCTGGGGCAGGCATGAGCAGCCTGGGCGAAGCCACCTTGCCATCCAGGCACACAGCATGATGGACAATCGGGAATACATACTCAGGCATCGCGGTGAAGATGTGCGCGCGCTGGCTCTGCGCGGAGCGGAGGCGGGCGTGGATGTCCCCTACTGCCTGCGCCAGATAGAGGCGTGGCAGAAGGCGCGCGTCAAGTTGCCGCGCTGGGCCGCGACCGACGGCATTCTGTTCCCGCCACGTCTCAACATGGAGCAGTGCAGCAGCCAGTGGGCAGCCGAGTACAAGGCCCGGCAGGTGGAGCGGCTCCTGCCCCGGGGGCGCGCCTCGATGGCCGACCTCACAGGCGGCCTCGGTGTCGATTTCAGTTTCCTGGCCCCCCTGTTCCGCTCCGCCACGTATGTCGAGCGCGACCCCGGGCTCTGCGAGGCAGCGCTTCACAACCTGCCCCTGCTGGGCGCGGCGCATGCCCGTGTGGAGTGCGCGGCAGCAGAGGATTTCCTGAAAGCCACGGGATGCCATGACCTGATTTACCTGGACCCTTCCCGCCGCGACGGGACCGGGCGCAAGGTGGTGGCCCTGCACGACTGCTCGCCCGACGTGCAGGCACTCGCCGGCACACTCCGTGCCAGGGCTCGCCTGGTGATGGTCAAGCTCTCGCCGATGCTTGACATCAGCCACACCCTGGCCGCGCTGCCCGACGTGCGCGAAGTGCACGTGGTGAGCGTCGAGGGCGAGTGCCGCGAACTCCTGCTGGCGCTTGCCCCCGGCGAGGCATCCCCGGTGTACCGCTGCGCCAACCTGGGCCGCACTCCCCAGTACTTCTCCACCAGCGGGAGGCACGCCCGTCCGCGTGTCGCTCCCCGCCCCGCGCGGTTTCTCTATGAGCCCAATGCCTCCATACTGAAGGCGGGGGTGCAGGATGCCCTGTGCGCGCGTTGCGGCGTGGAGAAACTGCATCCCTTCAGCCACCTCTTCACCAGCGAAGTATTGTGCGGGGACTTTCCCGGACGACGCTTCCGTATAGAGGGAGTCTCGGCCTGCGGCAAGCGTGAGCTGAAGACGTTTCTGCGCGATGTGCGCCAGGCCAATCTGGCCGTGAGGAACTTCCCCTCCACCGTGGCCGCGCTGCGCAAGCAGTGGCGCCTGGCCGAGGGAGGGGACATCTATCTCTTTGCCACCACCCTGGCCGACGGAAGCCACGCGCTTGTGCGCTGCTCCAGGGTGTGACGGAACTTCCCGTCCCTGACGCGTCTGTTCCCCAGACGAGCCCTCCCCCCCCAGACCCTTTCGCCGCTCCCCGGCCGAGGCAGTCCACCGCCCCGCCCCCAGGCGGCATCCTCTGTCTTCCGTTCAGCCCAGGCTGGACGGTCATCGCAGCGCACCGCGTTGGCAGATGCAGTGCGCCGCGATAGCAGATGCAGTGCGCTGCATTGGCCGGTGCGGCGTAGTGCACCGGCCACACACACCCTGGTGCCCATTGTGCGGGGACTGGACAGCAGCCCGTGCAGGCAGCGGGCAGGCATGGGCCGCCGCGCGTAGGACGGGCGCATGCCAAAAGGCCGCGCCCACCGGGTGACCGTCGCGGGAGTGCGGGCACAAGAAGAACAGGGAGGGGGGGGGGGGCGGAAATGCCGGGCGCGCGGCTACCGCAGTTGCTCCAGGCGGTCGTAACTCATCTGCAGGATGGTCTCGGCCTTGTGCAGGCGGTCTTCGGAGTGCGCGGGCCGCTCGGTGATGGGCTTGCGGCTGGTGATGTCGTACACGCTCACGCCCGTGCTGTCGGCAAAAAGGATCCCGCTGGGGAAGGTGCTGTAGGCAAAGGGATAGGTGTAGTTGCGGCTCAGCACATTGCGGCTCCAGGGGAAGTCGCGGTGGCTGATGCCCATCTGGCTGAGCAGCGTGGCACACAGGTCACTCTGGTTCATCAGCACACGCATGCGCCTGGGCTCGCGTATGGCACCGCCCAGCCAGAGCATGGGAGCGTGGAAGAACTCGGGTGACTCATAGGTGAGGTCATAGAGGAAACCATGGTCGGGGATGAGGATGACGAGCAGGTTGTCCCACACGGGCAGGCGGCGCAGACTGTCGACAAGCGTCTCCACACAATGGTCGGTGAAGGCGAAGGCATTGAGCTTCTTGTCCCCGAGCCTGTGGTAGGGCACCTCGAAGGGCTCGTGGCTGGAGAGCGTCTGCAGGGTCATGTGCCAGGGTTCGGGCATGCTGCCGCTTGCTATCATCTCATAGGTGCGCCGCGCGGTCACGCTGTCGTTGGCCCCCCACTTGCTCTCGCTGGTGTCCTTGACGGGGAAGTCGGACGCGCTGGTCAACTGACGGTATCCGGTGGCCACCAGGTAGCCTTTCTTGTTCATGATGGTGATGTCCCCGCCGTACAGGTAACCCGTGTGGTAGCCCTCGCGACCCAGGCTGCGTGCCAGCGAGGGGAGATGGCCCAGGCGCTCGGGAAGGCGCATCAGGCTCACGGTGGGATAACTCACCCACCCGCTGAAGGCACTCACCGTGCCACGGTCGGTGCGGAAACTGTTGGAGTAAAACCGCTCCCAGAACACGCCCTGGGGTATCATGCGGCTCATGCCGGGCGCCACACCGGGCAGCCCGCCCAGTTCGCGCACGAACTTGCTGCCGAAACTCTCCATCAGCACAACCAGCACATTGGGCCTGCGCACGCGCAGGAGGGTGTCCTGGATGTCCTCTGTCTCACTGGGGTAAAGTCCCTCGAAGGAGCGGGACAGCGACTGCTCGTCCTGCCAGTCGAACTGCTCGCCGAAGGCTTTGGCCCTGCTCAGCGAGGAGAGGAGGCTGAAGGCAGGGTTCACGGCCGCGTGGTTGAGGAAGAGCGAGGGGCTGTAATAGGCCACCCCCACGTTCATCACGCCCTGCCTCACGCCACCGCGAATGCCCACGAAGAGCACGCCGCCGCACAGAACCAGGAGCAGCGTGTGGGCCACCCGGTGCCTGACTGCGGGGAAGCGGGCAGGCGTGTGGCGCATGAGCAGCCAGCCCGACAGCAGAGCCAGGAGCAGGATGCCGCCCACGCGTGTGAGCAGGAATCCGGCACTCACGCTGCTGGTCGCGCCCTCGGGGTTCTGCATGTAGGTAAAGATGGCCGCGTTGAGCTTGAACTTCCAGAACTCATAGAGCACGGCGTCACCGCCCACGATGACCGCCAGCAGCAGCGCCACCACTGCGAGGTAGGGCCACAGCACCCGGCGCAGAGGCAGCCCCCGCCACCACAGGGAGACGAGCGCGAGCAGCAGCGGAAGCACCAGCAGGTAGCCCGACGTGCTGATGTCCATGGTGAGTCCATGCCACCACACCTGCAGCACATCCATGAGCCTCCAGGGCGAGACATCGGCATTGTAGAGGAGAAACACCACCTTGCCCAGGGCAAAGAGGAGCAGCAGGCTGAGCAACAGGCGCAGCAGGTAGAGTAGGCGTGACATGGATGATTGTGGTTTGATGGTTGTGCGGTTATGCGGTCCCGGCGGGACGTGGTTATGGCTGTGCGCCAGCGCGGGGCTCGTGCTTCTGGATGGAGAGCCAGTCGTAACTGGTCTGCAGCACGGCCTGGGCCTTGCGCACGCGCTCCTCGCCACCCGCCCCACGGTCGGTGATGACACGGTCGGCCGTGATGTCATAGACGGTCACGCCCGTGTGGTCGCGCCACATGACGCCGGCGGGATAGTCGCAATAGACAAATGGGCAGGTATAGTTCCGGCTCAGCACATTGCGGCTCCAGGGGTAGTCGCGGTGGCTCACGCCCATCTGGCTGAGCAGTGTGGCACACAGGTCGCTCTGGTTCATCAGCACCTGCATGCGCCGTGGGTGGCGTATGGCGCCGCCCAGCCAGAGCATGGGCGAGTGGAAGAACTCGGGGTCCTCGTAACTCTGCCCATACAGATATCCGTGGTCGGGGATCATCACCACCAGCATGTTGTCCCACTGGGGGAGCGTCCTGAGACTGTCTATCAACTGGCCCAGGCAGTGGTCGGTGTAGGCGAAGGCGTTCAGTTTCTCGTCCTGCAGCCGGTGGTAGGGAACCTTCCACGGCTCGTGGCTCGACACGGTCTGGTAGGCCATGAGCCAGTGGCTGGCCGTGTCCATGCGCGCAATGCGGTGGAAAGCCTTCATGGCCGAGGTGCTGTCATCCGCGCCCCAGGCACTGTACAATTCATCGGGGGCAAAGGCGGTGTTGTCTATCAGTTCACGGAATCCCATGTGGAGCAGGTAGTCGCGCTTGCCCATGTTGGTCATCGCGCCAGGATAGAGGTAAGCGGTGTGGTATCCCTCACGGGCCAGGCTGCGCGCCAGCGAGGGCAGATGCGGATGCAGCCATGTCTCCTTCATGAGGCACACGTCGGGGTAGGCCAGCATGCCGCTATAGGCACTCACCGTGCCCCGGTCGGTGCGGAAGCTGCAACTGTAATAGTTGTCCCAGAAGATGCCCTGGGGGATGAGGCGGCTCCAGTTGGGTGCCACATCGGGCAGTCCGCCCAGTTCCTTGACAAAGCGCCCGCCGAAACTTTCTATCAGCACCACCAGCACATTGGGGCGGCGGGTGGTGAGCAGGGTGTCCTGCAAGTCCTCGGTGTCCTGGGGATAAAGTTCGTCAAAGGTGCGCGCGCGCTCCTCCTCGCCCAGGTAGTTGAAGCGACGGGCGGGCTCGGAAGTCCAGGGAAACGAGGAGACGAAGGCCCACACGGGGTTGGTGGCGGCATGGTTGCGGAAGAGGCTCCGCGACTCGTCATAACTGTCGCCCACATGCACGGTGGCCAGGCTGATGGCCGAGAATGCCCCTATGACAATCGCCATGTTGCGCATCCAGCCGCGCCACACGGGCGACTGGGGCACGCGGCGCGGCGTGAGCAGCACGCAGGGCAGCACAGTCCACAGGGTCAGGAGCACTGCGGCCAGCACGCGGCTGATGATGAACCAGTGGCTCACGCTGTTGGAGGCGCCCTCGGGGGATGCCGCATAACTGAGCACCACGGCACTGAGCTTGAACTGCCAGAACTCATACATGACCGCGTCGGCCACGATGATGGCGGCCACACAGAAGCCTGCCACTGCATAATAAGGGGCAAGCAGCGCGCGCAGGGGCAGGCCCGGATGCCGCGAGCCCGCAAACGCGAGCACCGCCGCAGGCAGCAGGAACAGGGCTGCCACAGCCATGTCTTGCGCGAGCAGGCCCGCATGGCAGGCCCCGAAGATGTCCGCCAGCGGGAGTGCCTCGATGTGCCTGTTGTAGATGATGAAGCCTACCCTGCCTGCCAGGAACACCAGCAGGAGGTGGCAGAAGAGGACTTCCAGGAAGTGAAGATGCTGTCTCATCAGATAGAATGTTCACGTTAAAAGAATTTTCGCTGCTGGGCGGGCGACAGGTATCCTGCCCTGCTGTCCGCGCGGGAGAAACTCCCGCAGGGCCTCACAACTGCTGCAGCTCGGTGAGGCGCCTGTAATAGCCGCCCTTGGCAAGCAGCTCCTCGTGGGTGCCGTGCTCCACGATACGCCCCTCGTGCAACACATAGATCTCGTCGGAATTGCGTATGGTGCTCAGCCGGTGCGCGATGCTGATGGTCGTGCGGTTCCTCATCAGGCGCTCCAGAGCCTCCTGTACCAGGTGCTCGCTCTCGGTGTCGAGGGCACTGGTGGCCTCGTCGAGGATGAGTATGGGGGGATTCTTGAGGATGGCGCGCGCGATGCTGATGCGCTGGCGCTGCCCTCCGCTCAGGCGGCAGCCACGGTCACCCACCATCGTCTGGTAGCCCTGCGCGGTGTGCATGATGAACTCATGGGCGTTGGCCACGCGCGCGGCGGCCTCCACCTGCTCTTGCGTGGCGTTGTCCATGCCGAAGGCGATGTTGTTGAAGATGGTGTCGTTGAAGAGGATGGCCTCCTGGTTGACGTTCCCGATAAGGGCGCGCAGGGAATGGATGGAGAGCGTGCGTATGTCCACACCGTCTATGGTGATGCTACCCTGCTGTATGTCGTGGTAGCGCGGGATGAGGTCTACCAGCGTGCTCTTGCCGCTGCCCGACTGTCCCACAAGGGCGATGCTGCGGCCCACGGGAATGGTGAGGTCGATGTGGGAGAGCACCTCGTGGCCGTCCTGGTAGCCGAACGAGACGTCGCGGAAGCGTATCTCGCGCTGCAGCCCGTCAATGTGCGCGGGGTGCTCCACCTCCTTGATGGGGTTCTCGGCATGCAGGATCTTCCCTATGCGTTCCATGCTGGCCATACCCTTCTGGATGGCATAGCCCGCCTTGCTCAAGTCCTTGACCGGCTGCAGGGTGGTGTACAGGATGACCAGGTAATATATGAAGAGGTTGGCGTCGATGCTGCTTGTGCCCGTGAAGATGAGCCATCCCCCGAACCACAGGACTATGGCTATCATCACCGTGCCCAGGAACTCGCTCACCGGATGGGCCGCACTCTGGCGTATGGCCACGCGGGTGGCTATGCGCCTGTAGTCGTCGTTGACTGCCACGAAACGCCGCATCATCTTGCCCTCGGCGGCAAACGCCTTGATGATGCGCATCCCTCCCAGCGTCTCCTCTATCTGGCTCATGCTGTCGCTCAGCCGCGACTGCATGAGCAGCGAGCGCGACTTGAGCTTTCGTCCCACGATGCCTATTCCCCATGCCAGCAGGGGCACGACAAGCAGCGTGAAGAGGGTGAGCTGCCAGCTGATGCAGATGAGCGTGCCCAGATACACGGCTATGAAGATGGGGTTCTTCACTACCATGTCGAGCGAGCTGCTTATACTGGCGTCCACCTCATTGACATCCGTTGACACGCGCGTCAGGATGTCACCCTTGCGCTCGTCGGAGAAGAAACTCAGCGGGAGCGAGATAATCTTGCGGTAGATGTCGGCTCTGATGTCGCGGATGATGCCTGTGCGCAGGGGCATGAGCATGGCCGTGCCGCCAAAGTAGGTGACCGTCTTGAGGAAGGTGAGCGCGCAGAGCAGCACGCCCAGGAGCAACAGGGTGGTGGAGGGCCCGTAACGCTCGATGAGTTGCTGCGAGTAGTAATAGCCGTTGTTCTTGGCCACGTCCACCAGCGCGCCCCAGCCTCCTGTGCCCCAGGGGACGAATGTGAAGTGCTCGTCGTTGACCTTGAAGAGTATCTGCAGGATGGGAAGCAGGACCGAGAACGAGAACACATTGAAGAGCGCGGCCAGCACGTTCATCAGGAACGTGCCCGCCATGTAGCGCTTGTATCGGGCAAGATAGCCGCCCATTGTGTGGAAGAATTCCCTCATAAAAAGGCTTTGTCGGTTACTTCCGACCGAAGTCGGCGGGGATTTCGCCCCACCGGGCAGTCTCCCACTTGATTACTTGTGCGTGCTGCGGATGCGTGCGCAGCCACTCCTCGGCCCTGGCAATGAGGGCATAGAGGGGCTCCGTGCGCGCGTCCCTTGCCAGCCTGGTCTTGCACTTCCCGCCCTTGACCCAGCTGATGGCATTGCGGCTGTCGCTGTAAATCTTCATGTCCCAACCCTTCTGGCTGATGAGCGCGAGCGCGTGGACAATGGCCAGGAACTCCCCTATGTTGTTGGTTCCGCGCACCGGGCCATAGTGGAAAATCCGCTGGCTGTTGCCCAGGTACACCCCCTGGTACTCCATGGGGCCGGGGTTTCCACTGCACGCGGCGTCCACGGCGATGGCATTGAGGTCGATGTCGCGCGGGGGTTCCTTGGGGGGCTGTGGAGTCCCGCGCCCCGTGGCGCGCGGCAGGAAGTCACCGGGCGAGGCATAGGCCCGCTCGGCCTCGTCAAGCGAGCCGAAGGACTTGTAGCGCGCCCCCTTGTAGCCCTTGACGTGCTGCAGGCACTCGTCCCATGAGGTATAGATGCCTGGGACGACACCCACCCACACGACATAAAACTTGCTCTTCCCTGCCATCCTGTGCCCGTGCTTGGAGAAATGGGGGAATCACATGCGCTCGGGCATCTCGATGCCCAGCAGCCCCATGCCGTTCCTCACCACCTGGCTCACGGCGGCCGAGAGTGCCAGGCGAACCACCTTCTTGTCCCGGTCGGGCTCGTGCAGCACGCTCAGGTCGTGGTAGAACTGGTTGTACTCCTTCACGAGGTCGTAGCAGTAGTTGGCTATCGCGCTGGGGTTATAGTCGCTGCCGGCCTGGCGCACGACTGCCGCAAAGCCCTGCAGGTGCTGTATGAGGCTTGTCTCCTTGGCTGTGAGCTCGGCTGTGTGCGGCAGGGAGGCGGGGATGGAAGTGCCCTCGGCCTCGGCCTTGCGCAGGATGCTGCGTATGCGTGCGTAGGTGTATTGGATGAAGGGGCCGGTGTTACCGTTGAAGTCAATGCTCTCCTCGGGGTTGAAGAGCATGTTCTTGCGCGCGTCCACCTTCAGTATGAAGTACTTGAGAGCGCCCAGACCCACGCGGCGCGCTATCTCGCGGGCCTCTTCGGGAGTGACATCCTCCAGGCGGTTCACCTTGTCGGCACTCATCTGCGCGGCGTTCTGTATCATGCTCTCGATGAGGTCGTCGGCATCCACTACCGTGCCCTCGCGGCTCTTCATCTTGCCGTTGGGGAGCTCCACCATGCCGTAGGAGAAGTGCACGAGGCCCTTCCCCCACTTGAATCCGAGCTTGTCCAGCAGGATGGAGAGCACCTGGAAGTGGTAGTTCTGCTCGTTCCCCACCACATATATCATCTTGTCGATGGGGTAATCCTGGAAGCGCAGCTTGGCCGTGCCGATGTCCTGGGTCATATACACGCTGGTGCCGTCGGAGCGCAGCAGGAGTTTCTCGTCGAGCCCCTCCTTGGTGAGGTCGGCCCACACAGACCCGTCGGGACGGCGGTAGAAGAGTCCCTTCCGGAGTCCCTCCTCCACCGTCTCCTTTCCCTCGAGATAGGTCTGGCTCTCGTAGTATATCTTGTCAAAGGACACGCCCAGCGCCTTGTAGGTCTCGTCGAAGCCGGCATACACCCACCCGTTCATCTTGCGCCACAGGGCACGCACCTCGGGGTCGCCCTGCTCCCACTTGACCAGCATCTCATGTGCCTCGCGCATGAGGGGCGACTCCTGCCTGGCGCGCTCCTCGGCCTGCTCTTCCGGAAGCCCCTGCGCCATGAGGCGCGCCTTGATTTCCCGGACTTCCTCGCGGTAATGCCTGTCAAATGCCACATAGCAGTCACCGACAAGGTGGTCGCCCTTCTTGCCGCTCGACTGGGGTGTCTCGCCGTTTCCCCAGCGCAGCCAGGCGAGCATGCTCTTGCAGATGTGTATGCCGCGGTCGTTGACGATGTTGGTCTTCACCACCCGGTTGCCGTTGGCCTCCATGATGTTGGCCAATGCCCAGCCCAGGAGGTTGTTCCTCACGTGGCCCAGGTGAAGGGGCTTGTTGGTGTTGGGGCTGCTGTACTCGATCATCACCAGGGGCGATGAACCCGTGGCGGCGGTGAACCCGTACTTGGTGTTCTGCCAGATGTCCTGCAGCAGGCTTATCCAGCAGGCGGGCTGGATGCTGAGGTTGAGGAACCCCTTCACCACGTTGAAGCCGCGCACCACGGCGGGCAGGTGGGCCGTCAGGTATCGTCCCAGGTCCTGTGCGGTGTCCTCCGGCTTCTTGCGGCTGAGTCGCAGGAAGGGGAACACCACCAGGGTGAGCTCACCCTCGAATCCCTCGCGCGTCTCCTGCAGCGTGACCGAGCCCTGGGGCGCGCTCTGCCCGTACAGGTCCTCTATGGCGGCCTCCACGGCCTTCACTATCTGGTCTGTCATCACAATCTTGAAGTTATATAAATAAAATGAGTGTTCGTTCCGCCTGCAAAATTACCGCTTTTCGGCGAAAGGGACAAACAAAGCATCCGGGGGTTGCGGACGCGCGCGTCAGTCGCCCTGGCTTTCCGCACGGCGCGCGCGCTCGTCCTCCAGCTGCTGGCGCTTGACAGCCTCATCGAGAAGCTCGTTGAACGTCTTGGCGCGGTCATACTGCTCCAGGGCCTTGCGCAGCTTCTTCTTCCTGCGCTCTGCCTTGCGCTGCCTGATGGCAAAGGGATGGGTGATCTTGTCGTTGAGACCCGGTGACAGCTTCTCGATAACGTCACCCAGCGACATCGACTTGGGGCCACCTCCCCGCCCGATGGTCTTCTCCAGCGCGCGCACGACGGGAAGCACCGAGTCGGCGCGCACCACCACCTCGCGCAGGGTGTCGGCGCGCGCCGTGTCGCGCACCGCGCTGTCCAGCCCGGCGCATGCCGCCGCGCGGGCCATCGCGGCGGCATGCGTGGGCGACTGCGGCGGCATGCGTGGGCCATCGCGGCGGGATGCGCCGGCCGCCACTGGCAGCAGGCCCCCCGCGAGGAGCGCGACGAGGTAAAGGAGTGTGTGCTTCATCGGCCACAAAATTACCGCTTCCTTTGCGGGGGACAAAAGAATTGGCGAACTTTGCAGGACATTCAAGTTGACTTTTACACATAATTAACATGAGACGCAGAATTCTGAGTTCCCTGGCCATGCTCCTCGCCCTGGCCGCACAAGCAACAGACTACACGCAATATGTGAACCCGCTCATAGGCACGCAGACCGACTCCACGGGTGCCCTGAGCGGCAGCACATTTCCGGGCCCCACCATGCCGCGCGGCATGGTGCAGCTGAGCCCTGAGACCGAGCAGATGGTGACCTGGGACCCCTGCAGCGGGTATGACTACAACAAGGACCGCATATTCGGCTTCACGCACACGCATCTGAGCGGGACGGGCTGCACCGACCTCATCGACATCAGTCTGATGCCGTGGACAGGCGAGGTGAGCACCGCCATGCTGGCCAAGGGGGAGTTCCCGCAGCATTTCTCGCACGAGGAGGAGGAGGCGCGGCCCGGATACTACTCGGTACGGCTGCGGGAGAGCGGGGTGAGGGCCGAGCTGTCGGCCACCATGCACGCGGGCATCCACCGGTACACCTTTCCCAGGGGAGCCAGGCGGCAGGTCATCCTCGACCTGAACCGGAGCACCTACCGGGGCGACGACGCCTACTACATAGGGAAGCGCGGCTACAACATCCTGCAGAGCCAGATGCGCGTGGTGGACAGCACGACCATCGAGGGCTACCGCGTCATGACGGGGTGGGCCAAGCTGAGGCATGTCTATTTCCGCGCCGAGTTCTCGCAGCCTGTCACGGGCAGGGTGATGATGGACGGCAAGAGGCTGCTCGACGATGTCGATGTGATGAACGGGCGCGCGCTGAAGGCCCTGCTGCAGTTTGACGGTGACAGCGCACAGCCGCTCATGGTGAAAGTGTCCATCTCGGCCGTGGACAGCAGGGGAGCCGGGCAGAACATGCGAGCCGAGGCGCAGTCGTGGGACTTCAACCACTATGTGGGTCTGGCGCATGACGCCTGGGAGCGTGAGCTGGGACGCGTTGACGTGAAGGGAAGCGACGAGCAGAAGACCATCTTCTACACCGGCCTGTACCATGTGCTGATGCAGCCAAACGTCATCAGCGACGTGGACGGGCGTTACCGAAACACGAACTACGAGGTGTGCCAGATGCCCCGGGGACAGCAGTACCACAGCACCTTCAGCCTGTGGGACACGTTCCGCGCCGCCCACCCGCTCTACACACTGCTCTACCCCGAAGTGGCCGCCCAGTTTGTGCGCGACATGGTGCTGCACCACCAGACCTACGGATACCTGCCCATCTGGGACTTGTGGGGGCAGGAGAACTACTGCATGATAGGCAACCACGCCATCCCCGTGCTCTCCGACGCCATCCTGGCCGGGCTGCCCGGCATCGACCGCGAGGCCGCCTACCGCGCCATGGTGGAGAGCAGCACGCGCCCGCACCCCAACAGCCCCTTCGGCCTGTGGGAGAAATATGGCTACATGCCGCAGAACCTGCAGGCGAACAGCGTGAGCATCACCCTGGAGCAGGCGTTTGACGACTGGTGTGTGGCGCAGGTGGCCAAGCGGCTGGGGCATGACGAGGACTATGAGAAATTCAGCCGCAGGGCCATGTTCTACAAGAACCTCTACGACCCGCACACGGGTTTCTTCCGTCCCAAGGACGACAAGGGGCAGTGGGTGGAGCCCTTCGACCCGCTCAGCTACGAGCAGCCATGCTTCATCGAGGGCAACGCCTGGCAGTACATGTGGTTTGTGCCACAGGACCCCCAGGGGCTTGTGGGCCTGATGGGCGGGCGCGAGGCTTTCCTCAGGAAACTGGACGAGAACTTCACGCTCACGGCAACGAGCGGCGAGCGCAACGGCAACGCCAGCGGCTTCATCGGGCAGTATGCCCACGGCAACGAGCCGAGCCACCACACCGTGTACCTATACACCATGGCCGGCAAGCCCTCACGCACCGAGGAACTGGTGGAGCAGGTGCGCACCTCCTTCTACAGGGCCACACCCTGCGGATACGCGGGCAACGACGACTGCGGGCAGATGTCGGCCTGGTACATCTTCTCCTCGCTGGGCTTTTATCCTTTCAACGCGGGGGCGGCCGAGTATGTCATAGGCACACCGCTCTTCACCGAGGCCACGCTGCACCTGGCGGGCGGGCGCGACTTCACCATCAAGGCACGCGGCAAGCGGGACGGTCACCCGCATGTCAAGAGCGTGCGCCTCAACGGAAAGAGGCTGCAGGGACACATCCTCACGCACCGGCAGATCATGGCGGGAGGCACGCTGGAGTTCACCATGCGCTGAGGCGCGCCCAAGAAAAGGCGGGGGCACGGGCGTCTGCCATGAGACCCGCCCGCAAAGGCTGAAGCGGATGGATGGCCAGGAATTGCCCCCACTGGGCAGAATGCCGTCGCCGCCGCCCAAGGGCCGGAAAGGCAAGGGTGGCCGGCAGGGTGCTGCCGAGTCCCGCCCGCCAGCCATTCCCACATGCACTTGCCATTCGCCGAACTCACGTCATTTTACCTTTGAACATTGGAACAGGACATCATAGACCGCGTCAACCGCTTGGCTGGCAAGAAGGAGCCTCTCCTTTTTGTCATCAACTACGCGGGGACGGACGCCTACATACAGACCTTGTCGGAAATAAGCCCCGACGAGTGCCTTTATGACTTTGAGGGGGTCACCAACGCGAAACAGAAGCCACACCCGGCATCTGCCAAACCGCCGGTGTGGAAAGTGCACAAGCCCGACTTTGGAGATTATGCCGGGCGTTTTGGAGCCGTCAAGAGCAACATCCTGCGCGGCAACAGCTATCTTGCCAACCTTACCTGCAAGGTGGCAGTGGACTGCGACCTGGCATTTGAGGACATCTTCTTGCGCTCTGAAAGCAAGTACAAGATTCTGCTGCGGGACAGGAATGACGGCGGCAGGCAGTTCGTGTGCTTCTCGCCGGAAACATTCGTGAGGATAAGGGACGGGATGATTCGCTCCTATCCGATGAAGGGCACCATTGACGCTTCCGTCCCGGATGCCCGCCAAGTGCTGATGGACGACGAGAAAGAAGCCGCCGAACACGCCACCATCGTGGACCTGGTCCGCAACGACCTCAGCCGCGTGGCAGAGCGGGTGAGGGTGGACAGGTACCGATACACAGACGTGCTGCACACCAACAAGGGGGACATCCTCCAGACCAGCTCCGAGATAAGCGGCAAGCTTCCGGCCGGCTACCAGAAGCACATCGGCGACATACTGGCCGCACTGCTGCCGGCCGGCTCCATCACTGGCGCGCCAAAGGACAAGACCATGGAGATAATCCATGAGGCGGAAGGCCATGACCGGGGTTTCTATACGGGAGTCATGGGCATATACGCTAATGGCGAACTCAACTCGGCTGTCATGATACGCTTCCTTGAGCAGGACGGGCAGGGAATGTGCTTCAAGGCGGGAGGGGGCATCACCTCGAAGAGTGACTGCAGGAAAGAATACGGGGAAGTGCTGCGGAAGGCGTATCTCCCGTTTGAATAGGGCAAGACTGATATGGCACAGCAGTTCGTGGAGACAATAAAGATTAAGGAAGGAGAGGCACTTGCCCTTGAATACCACCAGGTCAGAATGGAACGAACCATCAGTACATTCTTTCCCACGGCATGCCACGAGCCCGCGCCCGCGCTGGAGAAACTGGTGGCCCCGACGGCAAGCATGGGGCTCTACAAGGCGAGGGTGGTGTATGGAGAGCGGGGTGTGGAAACTGTAGAATATGCCCCATACGCCATGCGGAGGATTAAATCCCTGCAAGTGGTCGAGGACGCCACGATAACGTATGGCTACAAAAGTACCGACCGCAGCCGGCTCAACGCCCTGGCGGCACTGAAAGGAGACTGCGATGAAATCATCATCGCCAGGCGTGGGCTCTTGACGGACACCTCGTTCACCAACCTTGCCATATATGACGGAAAGCGCTGGCTGACTCCCAGGTGTCCATTATTGCCCGGAACGAAAAGAGCCGCGCTCCTGGACATGGGGGCCATCCAAGAGGCCGACATCACATTGGAAGATTTGCGGAATGCCGTCAAGATAAGCCTGTTCAACGCGATGATAGAGTTTGGCGAGATGGAAGTATCCACAAAGAACGGCATCCGCTTTTGAACCCGCCCCGCAATTCCCCGGGAACCCAACAGGGAAATGCCGTGCCGGGCACGCCCTGGAGAGACATCCGGCACAAGCGGGGGAGGCAGGCACCCGCGTCATGGGTGCCAGCCTCCCCCCATTTTCACCATCCAGTCACAAGTGGTCACCGCCACAGCGGAATGCCCCCGGCCACCCGCGCCACCCGGACTCAGCCCCTGCACCGTAAGGCCCGTGTGGCATTGGGCACGGCCAGCACCGTCACGCCCACATCGCCGAAGACCGCCAGCCCCATGCTCATGGCAGCATTCGTCTTTGCCGCCGCGAGCGCACAGCAGCCCGTCAAGGCCACCTATGTGATTGACGGCAAGAAGGTGGAGAACTTCGATGGCTCGCAACCCCGAGGCAAGACTATCGTAAACTACACGATAGAGCCCGAGCACAACATCCACGTCATCATCACCTCGGCATACGGCACGAAAGGCCAGGAAATCGCTAAGGTGCAAGTGACCAGCACGCAAGAGAGAGTGGAAGCAGGCGAAGGCAAGGCGGCCACCTCCACCTCCGAGGGCATCCATGTAGGCTCAAGCGAGGTCACGCTGTTTGTGCTCGATGGCAAGACGGTGCCCTATGCGAGCATCAAGGGACTGCCGTCGCCAAAGGTTGCTTCCATGAAAGTCATCAAGGACAAGCAGGACTCCGACTACATCAAGTACTCCAAGGATGCCAAGCAGGCTCCCAAGTGTATCGTGGTCATCACCACCAAGTAGCCGCAGGGAACTTGTTGCCTCCTGCCTGTCACCGGCGACCTTTGAGTCCACCGCGTCATAGCCCAGGGCAATCCCCTGGGCTATCTGTTTACCCGGGCTCTGCCCCACCACGCCTGCCAGGCAAGCAGGGGAATGGCACCTGACGGGTGAACGGGCAGGGGAGGCTGTGCGGGCGGACTGGGGGAAATGACTGGAAGCCACCCCCATGCCTTGTGTCTCCCTCCTGGGCATGCCGCCCCTAAAAGTCGGGGATTTCCTTTGAGCATTGGCCAAATCATCCTACATTTGCAAGGAGGCAGGCTGCTGGCTGGCAAGCCGGGCGCATGCCAGACCCTGCCCTCCCCATCAAGGACAACAAACAACAACTACAAAAAGATTCCGCTATGGCCAACCTTCTGGACGAGACCACTGGTCCCATCAACAACCAAGGACGTGACGTGCACGTCATCGACCGCCAGCTTCCAGTCACCATCACCTTCAGGTCCACCCTGTTTGAGATAGCGCTGTGGACCGTGATTCCCATCGCGGTGCTCGTGTATGTGGCACTCGCGTGGCAGTCCGTGCCCAACCCCGCGCTGGTGGCCATCGCCGGATGCGCGGCCGGGGTACTGCCAGGCGTGATATTCATCTTCATGAAAATCTCGGCACGCAACTATTTCCTCAAGCTCGAGCAGCGCATACAGGCCGAGGCTTCCAACATCGACAACTACCTGGAGCAGCGTGTGCAGATACTGCAGAACGTGGCGGGGCTGGTGGAGAAGGCCGTGAGCCTGGACAAGGAGGTGATGACTGCCGTGGCCGCCCTGCGCAGCGGGAAGATTGACGAGCAGAACCGCAGCGACGTGAACAGCCAGCTGAATGCGGCGTGCGGACGGCTCTTCCCACAGGTGGAAGCCTACCCCGAACTGAAGGCACACCAGACCATCGCCGACGCCATGCAGCAAAACAACTATCTGCAACGCGAGATCACCGCCGCCCGCTCCGTGTACAACAGCCGCGTGACACAGTGGAACACCGACCTGTCCTCCTGGCCCACCAAGATGATAGTGGCCGCCAGGCAGGGCTACACCACACGCATCCCCTTCACCGCGTCGGCCGAGACACGCGAGGCCGCAAGGGGCAAGTTCTTCTGAGCGCATCGGTATGGCAGAGGACATCTACGACCCGCTGGAGGAGTATGTGAGCGTGTTCCGCGACCGCTTCCAGCAGGTCGCAAGGGACACATTCGCCGCACTCGCGGCCGAGGCCAGGGTGGACGTGGAGGCCAACCACGTCACCTGCAAGTGCCTGTATGAGGCAGAGAAAGCCTTGCACTCGATAAAGTCAAGCATCGGCTGGGCCACCGCCCTGTGCGTGGTGCTGTGGCTGCTGGTGGCGGGCGGTGTCCTGTGTGCCCTGCTCATGTACGCCGAGCTGCCCACCGAAGCGGTCATCGCCATAGCGGGCGGAGTGCTGCTGGCACTGGCGCTGCTCTTCATCCTGGTGCATCCGCGCCTCAAGCGGCTGAAGGGCGAGCGCGACCGGCTACAGCAGAAAGCCGATGGCTACCGCGACGAAGCCTGGAAGCAGATGGCACCGCTCAACCGCCTTTACGACTGGGACGTGCTCACACGCATGATGAGCCAGACTGTGCCGCGCCTGGAGTTTGACCCCTACTTCACCACCCAGCGGCTGGCCGACCTGAAGGAGGTGTATGGATGGGACGAGTCGTTCAACAAGGAGCGGTCGGTCATCTACTCCCACTCGGGCCTCATCAACGGCAACCCGTTTGTCCTGTGCCGCACCCGCAAGATGGTGATGGGCACCAAGACGTATGTGGGACACAAGACCATCCACTGGACCACGCAGGAGCGAGGGTCGGACGGGAAGGTTCACACCGTGCACCACTCGCAGACGCTCACCGCCACCATCACGGCCCCCTACCCCGAGTATTACGAGAAGACACGCCTCATCTACGGCAACACCGCCGCCCCCGACCTGACATTCTACCGCAAGCAGAGCGGGCTGGCCAGCAAGGAGGGCTCGCTCTCCTTCCGCTGGAAGCGGCACTCGCTGAGGAGAAAGGCACGCGACCTGAGCGGCAGGGACTTCGCCATGATGACCAACGAGGAGTTTGAGGTGGCCTTCGACACCAGCAACCGCAACAGCAACCAGCAGTTTGCCCTGCTCTTCACACCCCTTGCCCAGAACAGCATGATGCGGCTCCTGCAGGACCAGGATGCCGGCTACGGCGATGACTTCGACTTCGACAAGAACCACATGGTCAACACCATCATCCCCGAGCATCTGCAGTCGATAGACCTCGACATGAACCCCGGGCGATACCTGCACTTCGACTACGATGTGGCCGAGAGGGAGTTCCTCACCACCAACGCCGCCTACTTCCGTGCCATCTACTTCAGTCTGGCACCCCTGCTGTGCGTGCCCATGTACCAGCAGATACGCCCACCGCAGGACATCTATGGCTGCGACATGCCTCGCCGCAGCGCATACTGGGAGCACGAGGCACTGGCCAACTTCTGGGGACAAGACCGCTTCAAGCACCCCCAGTGCGTGACCAACTGCATCCTCAAGACGGAGCAGCAGCGGCAGGAGGGTGACGAGTCGGTCATCACTGTGCATGCCCACGGCTTCCGCTCGGAGCAGAGAATATCCTACATAAGCAAGTTTGGCGGCGACGGCAGGATGCACCAGGTGCCCGTCATCTGGTATGAGTACCTCCCCGTCACCGGCTGCGGAAGCATGCGCATCAGGGAGGACAATGCGCAGGACAGCGACCAGGTCACCCAGCAGCAGCGCATGAGGCACATCAGCGACCTCCTGGACACCGCCCACCTGGACATCTACCGCAGGCACATCGCCTCCAAGGTGTGACCCGACCTGGCATCCCGCCACATGCCCCCATCCTGGCACTGCAGACTGAGGGCCGATGCGGGACAACCAGGCAAGCCGGTGCGGGGTAATATATAAGGAGTAGCAGCCCCCATCGGCCAACAGCAAAAACTATACAGAGCAAAATGATGGGTATTCTCTCATTTCGGCGTATTTTTGCAAGCGAAAAGACCTCTTTAAATATACGTTTGCCTATGAGAAGAATTACCTTTCGTGCCAGAATGGCATGGCTCCTGTGCTTCATCCTGCAATGCGTCGCAGGCGTGACAGCAGCCCATGCCCAGTCGGAAATCCGCATGCGCACCTCCGCCGCCATTGGCGAGCAACTGCGCATCCAGCTCAACTACACCAGTGACGCCACCATAAGCGGCGGCGTGAAGAAGGGTGTCTATTATGGGGAATACGAGGTGGTGGACCCCACACAGGACATCATCATCTCGGGAAAGAAACTGGAAGAGCTTGAGTGCTACGGATGCAAGCTCACAGCCCTGGACGTGACCAAGGCCACCGAACTGCAGATACTGCGCTGCTACAACAACAGCATTGCCACACTGGACCTGGCACACTGTGCCGAGCTCAACACACTGGACTGCCACGCCAACCAACTCACCACGCTGGATGTGAGTGCCAACAGCAAGCTGTGGCAGCTGAACTGCGCCGGCAACAAGCTCACAGCCCTCACCTTTGGGCAAGCCAACAGCGAACTCACCAAGGTGGACTGCGGCAGCAACAGCCTCACAGCCGTTGACCTCGCACAACTGCCCGCCCTCACCGACTTCTATGCCGGGTGCAACCAACTTGCCACGGTGGACTTCAGCCACAACCCCAAGCTCAACTGGGTAAAGGTGTACAGCAACAAGATTACCGATGGAATGACCGACCTCATTGCCTCGCTGCCCGATAACGAGAACGCTTCGCAAGGCATCATCTACATCGTGGACACACGCGACGAGAACGAGGGAAATGCCTGCTACATGAAGCACATGGCAGCGGCAGGACAGCGCAACTGGATCACATGCGACTGGGCAGGCGGCATCGACACGGGAAGCATGACGGGCACCTTCTACTACGGGCTCGACTACACCCCCGACTATGGCAACCGCACCATCACGCTCACCACCACACGCGAGGCAGGGCAGACCATCACACTGGACATCAGCGCGGGCGGACGCGACCTGGACCTTGAGGGCGTGGCCGAGAAGGCTCCCTATTCGGGCAAGCAGACCTTCACGCTCACCGGGCAAACCGTGGTCATACGCGGCGACGTGACCAAGCTCACCTGCAGCGGCAACGACCTCACCGCACTCACATTCGCAGGCGACAAGCCCCTGCTCACCGACCTGGACTGCTCCTGCAACCAGATAGAGACACTGGCCCTCGACAGCATCGAGAGCCTGCAGAACCTCAAGTGCCAGCAGAACAGGCTCACAGCCCTCACCGTGGCTGGCTGCACGTCCCTGCAGCGCATCGACTGCTACCGCAACTGCATCAGGGGGCTGTACATGTCGATATTCGTGAAGTCCCTGCCCAGCCTCACAAACAGCCCCTACCTGTTCATCATCGACTCGCAGGCACCTGCCGACACGCCCGAGGGCAACGAGTGCACTACCGACGACGCATCGGTGGCCAAGGGCAAGGGATGGAGCGTGAAGGACTATGTCAACGGTGGCTACTGGGGATTTGGCAAGTCCTTTGACGGCTCTGACGACCAGCTGCCCGAGCAGTACGTGGAGTTCACGCGCCAGGAGACGGGCTCGGTGTCCTTCAACGTGGAGATGTGCAACCCTGCCGAGGTGCCTGTGCTCAAGGGTGCCGAGATTGTCTCATGGAACGGCCAGGGACTCATCATCAAGCTGACTTCCCCCACGGCACGCATCTATGGGGACATCAAGAAGCTCACCGCCATCTACTCCTTCCTCACCGCCCTGGATGTGAGCCACCTGCCCAACCTCACCGAGCTCAACTGCGGGCTCAACTACATCAAGGAGCTCAACCTGGCACAGAACAGCAAACTGGAGTTGCTGAGCTGCGAGATCAACGAGCTCACCGCACTCGACCTCTCGTCCACATCGCTTGACTACCTCAACTGCTATGGCAACAGCATACAGGGCGCGCACATGACCGCGCTGGTCAACTCGCTGCCCTCACGCACCGCAACCTCTGCCGGCATGTTCATCGTGGTGGACAACACCTTCACCGGCAATGATGGACAGCTCCAGGAGCACAACGTGTGCACCACCAGCGATGTGGCTGCTGCCAAGGCCCGCAACTGGACTGCCTACGACCTCAATGGTGACCCAAGCACGATGAAGCCCTATGCAGGCTCCACACCCACAGGCATCCATGCGGCCGGGGCACAGGGCAGCGCAGGCCAGGACGCGCTCTACACCCTGGGCGGCCAGCGCGTCAGCACCCCCGCAGGTCACGGCATCTACATCCGCAACGGCAGGAAAGTGCTGCGCTGAGCACTCCCCCGACAGACCAACAACACAAGCAAAGGAGGCAGGCACCCGCATCATGGGTACCTGCCTCCTCTGTATTCATCGCCCCGCCACAGGCTGTCCCCGCCACAGCGGCATGCGCCTCGGCAGCCGCGCCAGCCCCTGGCTCATGCCTTGCCGCGCAAGGCCCGTGTGGCATTGAGCACGGCCAGCACCGTCACGCCCACATCACCGAAGACAGCCAGCCCCATGCTCCCAAGACCCACGGATGCCAGCAGCAGGACGGCCACCTTCACGCCGATGGCAAAGACGATGTTCTGACGGGCGATGCCCCGGGTGCGCCGTGCCAGGCGGATGGCCAGTGCCACCTTCTGCGGCTTGTCGTCCATGAGCACCACATCGGCGGCCTCGATGGCCGCGTCGCTGCCCTTCGCGCCCATGGCGATGCCCACATCCGCGCGCTTCAGCACAGGCGCGTCATTGATCCCGTCGCCCACAAAGGCCAGGGCCTCGCCCGCCTTCATGCTGCCGAGCAGCTGTTCCATGCACCTCACCTTGTCGGCCGGGAGCAACTCGGCATGGTACTCCACGATGCCCAGCCTGGATGCCACGTCGCCAGCCACGTCGCGGCGGTCGCCCGTAAGCATCACGACACGCGACACGCCCAGGGACTTCAGGCCGGCCACAGCCTGGGCACTGCCCTCCTTCACCTGGTCGCTGATGACGACATGCCCGGCATATTCCCCGTCAATGGCCACATGGATGATGGTACCCACAAGACGGCACGGATGCCACTGTATGCCCATCCGCTCCATCATCCTGACATTGCCCACACACACCCTGTGGCCTTCCACCACAGCCTGCACGCCCTCGCCGGCTACTTCCTGCACCTGGCTTATGTGACAGCCGTCAGTAGCCTCCTGGGGGAAAGCGTCACGCAGGGCCGACGCTATGGGATGGGTGCTGAAGTGCTCCACATGCGCCGCCATGTGCAGGAGCTGCCGCGCGCCGGTCTTGTCGGGGTGCACGGCCACCACCGAGAATTTCCCCTCGGTGAGCGTGCCGGTCTTGTCAAACACCACGACACTTATCCGCGCCAGCCCATCCACGGCTCCGCTGCCCTTGATGAGGATGCCGCAGCGCGAGGCGCCGCCTATGCCCCCAAAGAAGGTGAGGGGGATGCTGATGACCAGGGCGCACGGGCAGGACACCACCAGGAAGACGAGCGCGCGGTAGAGCCAGGTGGGGAAGGCCGACAGGTAGGGCACGTCCGCAAACAGGGGCGGAAGAACCGCAAGAGCCAAGGCTGCCAGCACCACCACAGGCGTGTAAACGCGGGCAAAGCGTGTGATGAACGCCTCACTGCGCGACTTGCGCCCGTCCTCGCCCTCCACCATGCGTATGATCTGGCTCACGGTGCTGTCGCCATAGGTGCGCGTGGTCTCTATCCTCAGCACTCCGCTCAGGTTCACACAGCCCGACACCACCTCGTCGCCCGCCCGCACATCGCGTGGCAGACTCTCCCCGGTAAGCGCCACCGTGTCGAGCGAGGAGACCCCGTCGATCACGACCCCATCCAGGGGAACCTTCTCGCCGGGCTGCACCAGGATGGTCTCGCCCACGGCCACTTCCTGGGGCGGCACCTCCAGGACTTTCCCGCCACGCGCCACGCGTGCCATATCGGGGCGCAGGTTCATCAGATGGCTGATGCTGCGGCGGCTCTGCCCCTCGGCATAGTGCTCGAAGAGTTCGCCCACCTGGAAGAAGAGCATGACAAACACGGCCTCGGTGAACTCCGTCTCGGCCCCGGGAAGGAACCCAATGGCAAGCGCGCCCAGCGTGGCGACGGTCATGAGCAGGTTCTCGTTGAACACGTCACCACGCATGATGCCCTCGCCTGCCTCGCGCAGCGTGCCATGCCCTATGGTCAGATAGGGCACCATATATATAATGAGCAGCTGCCAGGTGGACAGTGCGCAATGCAGTTCCACCCAGCGTGCCGCAATGAGCATGAGCACGGTGAGGGCGATGAGCAGCACCTGCCTGCGGGGGCTCTCCTCCTTTTCCTCCCCGTGATGCTGGTGATGCAGCGGGCACTGGTGGCAGTCACTGCCGGGCTCTTGCCCGTGGCGGCCGCGCTCTCGCGGCTCCGCCCCGTGACCGCAGCCGTCCTGTACAGAGTGCCCCCCGTGCCTCGTGTCCTGGGAAAATGTTTCGTGTGCCATATGGTAATTCCTCTCGTCTTTGTCTTGCTGGGCACAAAGTTAGCGCGGTCAGGCTGCAATCGGGTTGCAATGGAGGGGGGGGTGAGGGCGCGGGAGGTTAGAAGGGCGGGAGGTTGTAAGGGTCGAAGGTTATAAGCGCTTGGAAGGTGGGGGGATTAGTGGTTATGAGGTTTGAAGGTTTCGAGGTTATAAGGGGTGGGAGAGCCTGGAGGGGTGGGAGGTCATGAGGGTTTGAGAGGCTGAGGGCATACGCTCACACGCACGGAATCACGGCGGGGGCTGTACTGTGGTGATGCTCCTGGCATCTCCCGCAGTACAGCCCCCGCCTTGCCTTACGCCCTGGCGGCAGAAGTCACACTTCGGCCTCGTCGGTGCCCTCCTCGTCGCTCCTGTCGGGATAGATTTTCAGTGTCTTCCCGAAACCACCCGGCAGGACGGCGTTGAGGATGATGCCCACCAGGGCCGAGAGGGCGAGTCCTGAGATGTGCACGGCTCCCAGCGCCACATCGTCATTGGCCCCATACTTCACGCCGATGGCTATCACCAGGATGAGGGCGGCCACAAAGACATTGCGGGGCGAACTGAAATCCACGGCACTCTCCACCAGGTTGCGCACGCCCACCGCGCTGATCATGCCATAGAGGATAAGGCTCACCCCACCGATGGTGGCAGCGGGCATGAGGCCGATGAGACAGGCAAACTTGGGGCAGAAACTCAGCAGGATGGCCAGCACGGCGGCCAGGCGTATCACGCGCGGGTCGAAGACGCGGGTGAGGTTGAGCACCCCGGTGTTCTCGCCATAGGTGGTGTTGGCAGGCGCACCGAAGAGGGCAGCCAGCAGGGTGGCCAGCCCGTCGCCCGTGAGGGTGCGGTGCAGGCCGGGGTCCTTGATGAAGTTCTTGCCAACGGTGCTCTGTATGGCACACATGTCGCCTATGTGCTCCATGATGGTGGCAAAGGCGATGGGGAAGATGCCTATGACCGCCGTGAGCAGCAAGTGCCAGTCGGGGGCCTGGAACACGGCGAGCACCGTGCGCCCGGAATCTACAGGCCAGCCCACCCAGGCGGCATCGGACAACCTGGAGAAGTCAACCTCGCCCATCGCGGCCGCCAGCGCATAGGAGCCCAGCACGCCCAGCAGGATAGGTATGATGCGTATGATGCCACGCCCCCAGATGGCCGTGCAGATGACGATGGCGATGGCGGTGATGGCCAGAAGCCAGTTGCCCGTGCAGTTCTGGATGGCCGAGCCGGAGAGCGTGAGGCCGATGGCAATCACCATGGGGCCTGTGACCACGGGCGGGAAGAAGCGCATGACGCGGGCCGTGCCGAAACTCTTGAGCAACGCGGCCATGACAAAGTAGAGCAGCGCGGCCGCCCCCACGCCCACACAGGCATAATTAAGGGCCATCTCCTCGGACAGCCCTTGCGCCATGCCCAGACCCTTGACCGACATGTAACCGCCGATGAAGGCGAAGCTGGAGCCCAGGAAGGCGGGTACCTTGCACTTGGACACCAGGTGGAAAATGAGTGTGCCGACACCGGCGAAGAGCAGTGTGGCACTCACACTGAGACCCGTGATGATGGGGACAAGGACGGTGGCGCCAAACATGGCAAACAGGTGCTGCACGCCCAGCAGGGCAAACTTGGGCTTGCCCAAGCTCAGGGCATCAGTGACACCCAGGGGTTTAGTGTTCATGTTGATATGGATAAATTGTTGTACTCGGCTTGTTGGGTGGGGCGCGCGCCACGACCTGTCCGCCAGCTGCCATGCGGGCACGACACCAACCGCAAAGTTAACGCTTTTGCCGCAAACAGCCCCGTTGATACCGCGAGAAAAGACCTGCTCACACTTCACGGGACACCCGCCGTGTCCACACGAGGCGGATGACCCGTCAAACGCAGCGGCATGCGTTGGCTGATGCAGCGGCATGCGTTGGCCGATGCAGCGGCATGCGTTGGCCAACGCGGCGGCATGCGCGGAACGGCTGTCCAAATCCGCTGCGGCACAGGCAAGCGGCAGCATCTTACCGGCAAGGAGCCCAGCGGGCGATGTCGCGCATGAGCCCCTCGTACTTGGCACGCCTGACCGCCGAGTGGCGGAAGAGCGCGCGGTACTGTCCCGGCGTGAGCGCGCGCCAGTCCTCCTCGCCCATCCGCAGCAGGAGGGCTGACGGCTGGAAGGCCCGCTCGGCGGTGGGGCGTGACTCGCGAAACTCCGGGCAGGCACGCATGCAGCGGTCACAGCCATAGAAAGTATCCCCCAGACGGATGTGCGCAGGCAACTCGCCACGGTGCTCGATAGTCCAGTAGTTGAGGCAGAGGCGCGCGTCCAGTCCCTGGGGCGTGAGCGCGGGGCACAAGTCCTGCCAGCCCTTGCCGGGCGAGGGGGCAGGCTGCAGGGGAGTGTCGTGGCCGTCGGTCTCCTCCTCCAGGAACAGTTCGCCCAGGAACACGGTGGGCCCGTAGCCGGGCACCGACACCAGGCCGTTCCTGCACAGGGTGCCCACCCCGCCGCGCCAGGCCCAGTAGCGCTCCATCACGGGAGCCGTGTCCACGAAGCACCGCCCGTGCCCCCCGAGCCGCTCCATGAGTGCCGCGAGCCGCCCGCGCATCACCTGGTGGTAATCCTCGCCCTGGGCGTAGAGGCACAGGGCGGGCTGGCGGTGGGCAGGCATATAGTTGAGGGCCAGGCTCACAATGGTGCGCACGCCGGGATGGAGCAACGAGGGGTCGAGCCTCATCTCCACGTTGCGTGTCATATAGTCCATGCCCGCGAAGTGCCCCAGGGCTATGCGGCACAGGTAATGGCCGGCCACGGGCGCGGGCACGGGCGCGGCCGGGGCCACCCCGCATGCGACAAAGCCCAGGCTTGCGGCCTGGGCTTTTATCTCTTGCTTAGTCAAACACCTTGAACTCATATCCCTGCTGTGTGAGCCACTGGAGTGCCTCGGGGAGCGCGTGCTTGAGTTTGTCGATGCTCTTGAGCGAGTCGTGGAACGTGATGATGCTGCCCGGACGGGTGTAATGCTTCACATTGTAGAGCACGTCCTCGGCCGTGAGCCTGCGGCTGTAGTCGCGTGTGACCACATCCCACATCACCACGCGGAAGCCACAATGGCGCAGCACCCGGTACTGCATGACCTTCATCCAGCCATGGGGCGGGCGGAACAGGTCGGTCTTGAGCACCCTGTTGGCCTTCACCACATTGGCCAGGTAGAGCCAGCTCCACCAGCGGAAGCCGCCTATGTGGTTGTAGGTGTGGTTGCCTATGCGGTGCCCCCGCGCCTTCACCTCGGCCAGCAGGTGGGGATACTTCTCGGCATTCTCGCCCACCATGAAGAAGGTGGCCTTGGCCCCATACCTGTCCAGCACGTCCAGGATAAACGGGGTGGCCTCGGGGATGGGGCCGTCATCGAAGGTGAGATACACGACCCGCTCCCGCCTGTCCATCCGCCACAGGGCGTGCGGGTATATCCATCGGAGGAATACCGCCGGCTGCTCTATGATCATTTCCTGTCGCCCTCTGTGGCCTCGCCGGGAACGTTCACCGGCACGTTCCGCGCGCCATGCTCCACACTGGGGGTCATGCCGGACGCACCATAGAGACGCGCCTGCAGGATGCGGTTGTAGGAGTCGAGCCGCTTCGCCATCTCGCCGGCCTGTGGGCTGGAAGCCTCCTGCAGGGCCTCGGTGGCGCGGTGCAGCTGGTACAGGTAGTACATGCAGTCCTGCTCCTCGCGCGCCAGCATGTCATCGGGCATGCTCAGGTACCAGTTGACATACTCGCTGGCCGTCCGGGCCACAGGCAGCGCGATGGCCGCAGCCTGCTTCTTCTCGCCCAGCTGCGCCCACACGCGTGCCAGGTCGAGAGAGCCCCCGGCGAAGGTGTGTGGCAGCGTGGCGGGCGGCATCACCCGCTCGGCCTTCCTGACCAGGTTGCGCGCCTTGTCCTTCTTGCCCTCGGCCATCAGCGCGGTGGCCAGCTGGGCAAACATGCGGCGGTGTGTGTAGCACATGCGCGAGACGGTCTCGTCGAGGTAGAACTTGGGATTGTCGAGGCCACCGAAACGGAATCGGTTCATCAGGTTGTCATACATCTTCCCGGTATCCACCGTGCGCCCGCTCTGCTTGGTGTTGAACGGGGTGATGCGGTCAGCCAGCCCCTCGCGCACGAAGTAGTCGCCCAGGCTGCCGTAGTTGTCCTTTCCCACGGTGATGGCAACGTACAAGGGGCGTTCCCAGTTGCACTGGGCCAGCATCTCGTACATCATCATCTCGTTCTTATATACGGCTCTCTTTCCCTTGAGGCTGATGTGCATCACATCGGGGATGCTGTCGGCGGCCATCATCATGCCGCTTCTCCTCACGGCCTCCTTGTCGATGGTCACCACGATGGAGTCGGTGGGGATGATGCGCAGGTCGGGATTGGGGTTGAGCACCCAGTGGTCTATGATGTTCTTCAGCTCGTAGGGATTGTCGCCCACCATCTGCCTGAGTGTCTCGGGGTCGTCCTTGTAGTACTCCAGCACTTGCTCCAGAGTGCCGGGGCGCACGCTGGTGCCCTCGCGCGTGCCCGCCACATACTGGAGCCTGCTCCAGTGTATGGGCACGGCAGGGCTGTCATAGGCGGGGCGCTTCATCTGGTCGATGTACCAGTCGGTCTGCAGGTAGGAGAGGTTGCACACGCGCGCGTCGGTGCGTATGCCCTCGGTCTCCTGGCAGTACCACAGGGGGAAGGTGTCGTTGTCTCCGTTGGTGAAGACGATGGGGGCGTGAGTCTGGTCGAGCGAGTTGAGGTAGTTCATGCCGAAGTCACGGCAGGTGTACCGCCCGCTGCGGTCGTGGTCGTCCCACGTCTGGCTGGCCATCTGCACGGGCACCAGCAGGCACAGGCAGCTCACGATGGCGCATGCCACGTCGTGCCTGAGCACGCGCCTGAGCCACTCGGCCACAGCGGCCACGCCCATGCCCACCCAGATGGCGAAGGCATAGAAGGAGCCGGCGTAGGCATAGTCGCGCTCACGGGGCTGCATGGGGGTCTGGTTGAGGTAGATGACAATGGCGAGTCCTGTCATGAAGAAGAGGAGGAACACGATGCCGAACTGCTTCTCCCCCTCGCGCCCGTCCTGCCCGTCACTGCGGAAGAGCTGCCAGAGCATTCCCATCAGGCCCAGTATGAGGGGCAGGCAATAGAAGACGTTGTGCCCCTTGTTCTCGCGGAGCTCGGTGGGCAGCTTGCTCTGGTCGCCCAGGCGCAGGTTGTCCAGGAAGGGGATGCCCGAGATCCAGTTGCCGTGCTCCCACTCCCCGTTGCCCTGCAGGTCGTTCTGCCGGCCCGCGAAGTTCCACATGAAATAGCGCCAGTACATGAAGTTGACCTGGTAACTGAGGAAGAAGCGCAGGTTCTCGAGCATGGTTGGGGTCTTCACCTGCACCATGTCGCCACAGCGCTCATAGGTCTTCGTGGTGCCCTTCACTCCGCCCATCCAGCTCTCGTAGGCCTGGGTGTGCGCCTCGCTGTACATGCGCGGGAAAAGCATGTTCTGCTGGTAGACATACTTGATGTCGTGCCTCTGCACCTCATAACGGTCGGGCTCGCCGGCACTGGCCTTCTCCTTGCGCTGATATACGGGCGCACCCTGCTTGCTCACGGGCACGCAGTATTTGCCCTCCACACGCAACTGCACCTGGCTGGTGTAAGCCTGCCCGTAGAAGAGGGGACGGTCGCCATACTGCTCACGTCCCAGGTAGGTGCCCAGGGTGAAGATGTCCTCGGGCGAGTTCTGGTCCATGGGTGTGTTGGCCGAGCTGCGTATCACGATGACCGCATAGGAACTGTAGCCTATCATGATCATCAGCATGCAGAGCAGGCTGGTGTTCATCATCCTGGCCGTCACCATATAGGCGAGCTTCCTGCGCCACCGCAGCGCGAAGTAGCCTGCGGCCAGCACCAGCACGCCCACCACACCACTCGTCAAGCCGTAACCGTAGAAGGGGATGCCCAGCATGGCCACGCTCAGGAGGAACGAGAGGTTCATGCGCACGCGGCTCGTCTGGCGCGTGGTCTCATACAGAGCCCACAGCACCGTGGCCACCAGCACGAATATGTAGATAATCAAGCCTGTGTTGAACGGGCAGTTGAGGTGGTTGACAAAGAGCAGTTCAAACCACCCGCCTACCTTCACGATGCCCGGCACGATGCCGTAGAGCACGGCGGCCACCAGGACGAAACTGCCCAACAGGGCCAGCAACGCACCCTTCATGGTGGCGCGCTTGCACTTCCTGTAGTAGAACACCAGCACCAGGGCGGGCACGCAGAGCAGGTTGAGCAGGTGCACACCGATGCTCAGACCTGTGAGATAGGCGATGAGGATGAGCCAGCGGTCGCTGTGCGCCTCGTCGGCATGGCTCTCCCACTTGAGCATCAACCAGAAGACCACGGCGGTGAAGAGGCTGCTGTAGGCATACACCTCGCCCTCGACGGCACTGAACCAGAAGGTGTCAGAGAAAGTGTATACCAGCGCGCCGGTCATGGCGCTGGCCTCCACCGTGATGGCCTGGGCCAGCGTGCTCACTTGGCCGTCCTGCCCCACCAGCCTGCGCACCAGGTGGCTGATGCTCCAGAAGAGGAACATGATGCAGGCTGCGCTGAACAGCGCGCTCATGGTGTTCACCATGCGCGCCACCTGTGTGGGGTCACTCACCAACTGGGTGAAGAGGTTGGCCGTGAGCATGAAGAAGGGTGCCCCGGGGGGATGGCCTACCTCCAGTTTGTAGCCTGTAGTGATAAACTCGGGGCAGTCCCAGAAACTGGCAGTGGGCTCTATCGTGCTGCAGTAGGTGAATGCAGCGATGGCAAAGGCCACCCACCCCATTACGGTATCCACCGTCTTGAAATTCTTCATCATATGAACTGTTATCTTGTTTTCTTGTGGGTTATCTGGCAAAGTTACGACATTTTGCCGCTATGGCAGAGGGTTTCGGCCGCGAAATGCCCGGCGGCGGGCGGTTTCAGACCGCCAGGCTGACAAGCGCGAGCACCGCCAGCCATGCCGCCAGGCTGACAAAGAGCACCACCTGGCCCGTGCGGCCACCCGTCATTGCCCAGTAATGCGCCACAAGCGGGCTCACCGAGACCGCCTGCATGGCCAGCAACTCCTGCCTCTGGGCGGGCAGGAGCAGAAAGGCGACATGCAGGAATACGGACACATAGACATAGACATAGAGCAGCATGCGCGTGTGTATCTTGTCGTCATACCGCTTGCGCATATAATGGATGACTCCCACCAGGGTGAGGAAGCCAAGCAGACACCACACCGGAAGCAACCGCACACCCGGCACCGGGGAGAGGCCCTCCAGGCCGAATGTCCTGGCCCACAGCGCGAGCACATGGCCATAGACCCGCGTCACATCGCCCGCGCACGCCTCCCAGGCCACCCAGCACCAGTAGGGGGTGAGCACTCCCAGCACACCTGCCCAGAGGTTCTTCCACGAGAAAGCGCGCATGAGCGTGGCCAGGCACACATAGAAGAGCAAGCCCATGGGCAACATGACCGGGGCAAAGAGGCTACCGGCACCCAGGAAGAGAAAGCTGTGATAAACCAGCGGCATGGAGTCACGGTTCTGATAGCAGCACTGGAGCAGCCCCATGGCCGCAGCCAGGCAGAACGCGCACACGGCAGGAGCCTCCAGCCCGTACAGGAAAGGCATGGCCGAGGCCAGGAGCAGCCACAGGCTCTCGCCCAGGTGGGAGCGCACCCTCAAGATCTGCAGTCCGGCATTGCTCTCCATCATAACGGCGGCTGTGCCAAGGCACAGGGCAGCCGATGCGGCGGCGGAGAGGCTCACCTCCTGGCCTTGGAACAGGCGTGCGGCCACAAACAGGGCCACGCTGAGCGGGAGCGTCAGGCGGCTCTCCGCCAATCGGTTCTGAGCCCAGTGCCGTCCCGTCATAGGTCTGCGCCGATGTCCTTGCGGAAGTATTTCTTCTCAAACTGTATCTTGCCGGCCTCGGTGAAGCTCCTCTCGAGCGCCTCCCTGCGGTCACGGCCATAACTGCTCACGGCTATCACACGCCCGCCGTTGGTCACCACCTGTCCGTCCCTGAGCGCCGTGCCCGCATGGAACACCACGCTGTCCCGCACCTCGCTGATGCCCGTGATGGGGTAGCCCTTGTCATAATGTCCGGGATAGCCGCCGCTCACCAGCATCACGCACACGGCCGCACGGGGGTCGAGCTCCACCCGGCGCGTGGCCAGCGTCTGCGTGGCCACTCCCTGGAAGAGGTCCACGATGTCGCTCTTGAGCCTCAGCATCACGGTCTCAGTCTCGGGGTCGCCCATGCGCACGTTGTACTCGATGACCATCGGATTGCCCTGCACATTGATGAGACCAAAGAAGATGAAGCCCTTGTAGTCGATTCCCTCCTGGGCCAGCCCGCTCACCGTGGGGCGTATGATGCGCTCTTCCACCCGGGCCATCCATGCCTCGTCGGCAAAGGGAACCGGGCTCACGCTGCCCATGCCGCCGGTGTTGGGCCCGGTGTCGCCCTCTCCTATGCGCTTGTAGTCCTTGGCCTCGGGCAGAATCACATAGTCCCGTCCATCGGTGAGCACAAACACGCTGCACTCGATGCCGCTCAGGAACTCCTCTATCACCACCCTGCTGCTGGCCTTGCCAAACATCCCGCCCAGCATCTCGCGCAGTTCCTTCTGCGCCTCCTCCAGGGTGGGCAGGATGAGCACACCCTTGCCCGCGCACAGGCCGTCGGCCTTGAGCACATAGGGAGGCCGCAGGGTCTCCAGGAACCTCAGCCCCTCGCCGAGGCTGTCGCTGTCAAACGTGGCATAGGCTGCCGTGGGGATGTGGTGACGCTGCATGAACCCCTTGGCGAAATCCTTGCTTCCCTCGAGCATGGCTCCCTGCTTGCTGGGGCCTATCACGGGGATGGAGCAGAGCTGGCTGCTGCCCTTGAAGTAGTCGTAGATACCCTTCGCCAGCGGATCCTCGGGGCCTACCACCACCATGTCGATGTGGTGCTGCAGGCAGAATGTCCCTATGCCTTCGAAGTCGTCGGCCGCCAGGGGCACATTGGTGCCCACGCCAGCCGTGCCGGCATTGCCTGGCGCGATATAGAGTTGTGTACACTGCTTGCTCTGCGCAATCTTCCAAGCCAGGGCGTGCTCGCGCCCTCCACTTCCCAACAAGAGTATGTTCATTGGATATTACGATTATATGGTTGTATGGTTGTATGGTTGCGCGGTTTATGCGCGGGTGCGGTTTATACGGGGGTACAGTTGTACGGGGGTGCGGACACACGGGGCTGTGTGTGTGCCCCGTATCCATTCTTCACGATCTGGCACAAGACTGTTCCCGTTCAGTATCGGCAGCCTCACAAGACAGGCATACGCATTTGCCCAACTCCTTATAACCGCGAAACCGCACAACCATATGACCACAAGCCCCTATTTCAGCCAGTCCTCGAAATACTGCGTGATGCGCTCATGCAGATGCACGCTCTTGTGTCCGGCCATGTTGTGCCCCTCTCCGGGATAGGCGAAGAAGTCGGGCTGGGTGCCGGCCTCGGCACAGGCATTGAGGAACTGCAGGGCATGCTGCGGAACCACAGTGGGGTCGTTCATGCCGATGATAATCTGAAGCTTTCCCTTGAGGTTGCCTGCCTTGCCTATGAGACTGGTCTGCCCGTAGCCCTGGGGGTTGCTCTCGGGGGTGTCCATATAGCGCTCGCCATACATCACCTCGTACCACTTCCAGTCTATCACAGGGCCTCCGGCCACGCCCACCTTGAACACATCGGGGTAGTTGGTCATCAGCGACACGGTCATAAACCCGCCATAACTCCAGCCGTGCACGCCCAGGCGGCTGCTGTCCACATAGGGGAGCGACCGCAGGTAACGCACTCCGCACATCTGGTCTCTCATCTCCTCCTGCCCCAGATGCCGGAAGGTGACCTGCTCGAAGTCGCGTCCGCGGTTCTCGCTGCCACGGTTGTCCAGGATGAAGAGTATGTAGCCCTTCTGGGCCATGTAGGTCTCCCAGGAGCGTGAGCCCCAGTGCCAGGAAGCCTCCACATTGTGGGCATGGGGGCCGCCATACACATACACTACCGTGGGGTACTTCTTCGCCGGGTCGAAGTCCGCCGGCTTCACCATGCGCCAGTACAGGTCGGTCACGCCATCGGCGGCCTTCACCGTGCCTTGCTCAAAGATGGGCTTGTACCATCCGTCCCACGGGTCAGCGGCCGTGGCCAGCGCCACCCGCTTGCCCGTCTTGGTGTCGGTCACGGCACAGGCGCGCGGCACATCGGGCTCCTGCCATGTGTCCAGCACATAGCGCCCGCTGGCCGAGAGGCGGGCCTGGTGCACCCCGCGCCCGTTGTCGAGCAGCGTGCGCTTGCCCGAGGGGATGTCCAGCCGGTAGATGTTCTGCTGCAGGTCACCCGCTTCCTTGCTGGTGATGATGGCGCTGCGCGTGGCGGGGCAGAACCCCACCAGCCCGGTCACCACCCAGGTGCCCTTGGTGAGCTGGCCCAGATGGTTCCCTTCCACGTCCATCAGGTACAGGTGGGTGTATCCGTCGCGCCAGCTCCAGTAGACGAACTTGCTGCTGTCCCAGGGCAGGAAGGTGATGGGGTGCTGCGGTTCCACATACTTGTCGCTGTCCTCGGTGTAGAGCGTGCGCGACTTTTTGCCCGTCGCCGCGTCATAGGCATCGAGCGTGCAGTGGTTCTGGTCTCTGTTGAGTTCAAAGAGATAGATTGTCCGGCCGTCGGGAGCCCAGGCGATATTGGTGAAATACCGGTCTGTGGGGTCTCCTGTGTCCAGATACACGGTCTTGCGCGACCGCAGGTCATAGACGCCCACCCGCACCTGGTGCGAGGTCATGCCCGCCATGGGATACTTGTCGGGCTCGACTTGCGCCTCCCGCTTGAATGTGTTCACCTGCGGATAATCGGCCACCATGCTCTGGTCCATGCGGTAGAAGGCCAGCTTCTGGCCGTCCTCGCTCCAGAAAGTGCCCTTGGTGATTCCAAACTCCTCGCGGTGTACGCTCTTGCCGTACACTATCTCGCGCGAGCCGTCCTGGGTGAGTTGCACCTCCTGTCCGTCGGCATAGCGCACCCACAGGTTGTCCCCTCGCAGGAAGGCATCGGCGCGTGACACCCTGTTCCATTCCAGCGAGCCCTCGCAGCTCTGGCTCCACGTCACCTTCCAGTCGGTGAAGTCCACCAGGGCACGCTGCTTCCCGCTCTGGGTGAGCACGAGCGGCTGTCCCGCATAGGGCATGCCCATGCGGCGCACCCGATGCTCGCTGTCCCCCCCGTCCCAGCCGTAGGCCGAGTACACTCCGCTCTCGCTCACGGCATCCATCCTGGCGGGCTTGCCCGTGGCCGGATTGAGCACGCTGTAGTCGGCAGAGTTGGCGTCCACCAGGCGGTCGCCCCACCATATATAATAATAGTACTGGGGCTGTGACTGCCGGAAGTTGCGCCCGCCGAAGTTCAGTTCCTCCAGTGTGAAGAGTTTCTGTGCCATGACGCTGGTGACCTGCAGGACTGTCATAGCCACTGCCAGGCATATACCCTTAATCCTCGCCATTGTCCTGCGCGTTGCGGTCATACTTACGCCATCCCCCACGGCCGTCCCCGCGTCCGAAGGACTGGTGGCGGTCATCGCCTCCCCTGCGGAACCCGTCACGCTGGTGGCGGTCATCATGGCCAAAGAAGCGCTGCCCGCGTGCGCCGCGCTCGTCACCGCCATCGCGGTGGAACCCCTTTGAGGGGCGGCGGTCATCACGGCCGAAACTGCGGTCGTCACGGCCGAAACTGCGGTCGTCACGGCCAAAACTGCGGTCATCACGGCCAAAGCGGCGGTCATCGCGCCCGAAGCGGCGGTCTCCATCGCGGTCGAAGCGGCGAGGCTTGCGGTCAAAGCCATCCTCGCGGTCGTCACCCCGGAACCCTCGTGCTGGCCTGCGGTCGTCGCGGCCATAGGGGCGGTGGCCTGCATCGCGGCGGTCATCACGGCCATACGGGCGACGTTCCGGGCGGCGCATGCGCTCCTCGGGGTCATCCTCCAGGCGGTCGCGGGTATCGCGGTGCTGCTTGAAGCGGTGCTTCTGCGCCATCAGCCTGCGCTCCTCGTCGCTCTTGATGTCGCCTCCCTGTGCCCTCATCTCGTCAAACTTCCCGTTGAATATCTGGTATTTCCTCAGTTCGCACTCCAGAGAGCCATTGAAGAGGGGTATGCGCAGCGAGGGCTTCAGGCCAATCTGGTCAAAACACTCCTCGCGATAACTGAGCACCCAGGCGTCATTGCCCACGAACTGGTGCTTGAGCCGCTCGCCCAGGGTCTTGTACAAGCCCAGCAGGTCGGGGGCGGAGATGCGCTCGCCATAGGGCGGGTTGGTCACCATGATGCACTTCTCCTGGGGTTGCGTGAAGTCCTTGATGTCCCTCTGCTGCAGGGTGACATACTTCGAGAGCCCGGCCGCGCGCACATTCTCGGTGGCCAGGGCTATGATGTTGTGGTTGATGTCATAGCCATAGATGTGGTGCTCAAAGGACTTCTCGGCCGAGTCATCATCGTAGATGCGGTCGAAGAGTTCCCGGTCAAAGTCGGGCCACTTCTCGAAGGCATACTCGCGGCGATACACTCCGGGCGCAATGCCGCTGGCTATCATGGCCGCCTCGACGAGGATGGTGCCGCTGCCGCACATGGGGTCCACCAGGTCACACTCGCCCCTCCATCCCGTCTGCAGGATGATGCCGGCGGCCAGCACCTCGTTGATGGGGGCCTCCACGGTGGCCTGGCGCCACCCGCGCTTGTGCAGGCTCTCGCCCGACGAGTCCAGCGAGAGGGTGCAGTCGTACTCTGCCACATGGATGTGCAGCTGCATGTCGGGGTTGGTGACACGTATGTTGGGACGCTCGCCAGTCTTCTCGCGGAACTGGTCCACGATGGCGTCCTTCACCTTGTAAGCCACAAACTTGCTGTGCCGGAACTCGTTGCTGTATACCACGCTGTCCACCGCAAAGGTGGTGTCATTGGTCAGATACTGGCTCCAGTCTATCTGCCTCACGGCCTCATACACCTCGTCGGCGGTCTTGGCACGGAAGTGCTTGATGGGCTTCAGCACGCGCACGGCGGTACGCAGGGCGAAGTTGGCCCGGTAGAGCATCTCCTTGTCACCGGTAAACGACACCATGCGCCGCCCCGCCTGAATGTTGTTGGCGCCCAGCGCGGTCAACTCCTCAGCCAGTACTCCCTCCAGTCCCTGGAAGGTCTTGGCTATCATTTCAAATTCCATCTGTATGTGTTATATGCTTGCTGTATTCTGATGTCTCACAGGCCTCCATAGTCCTCGGGGCGCACCACGCACTCCTTGGCCGCATTCTTCCTGCGCTTTGCCTGCACGATGCGGTCGCCCGGCTTGGTGCTCTCGGTCACCCACAGGTTTCCCCCGATGATGGTCCCCTTGGCTATGGTGATGCGTCCCAGCACCGTGGCATTGCTGTAGACGATGACGTTGTCCTCCAGGATGGGATGGCGCGGGATGCCCTTGATGGGATTGCCGTGCTCGTCCAGGGGGAAGCTCTTGGCTCCCAGGGTCACGCCCTGGTACAGCTTGACATTGTTCCCTATGATGCATGTGGCCCCTATCACCACGCCCGTGCCGTGGTCAATGGTGAAGTGGTGGCCTATGGTGGCGGCCGGGTGGATGTCGATGCCCGTCTCGCTGTGGGCCATCTCGGTGATGATGCGGGGGATGAGGGGAACGCCCAGCACGAGCAGTTCGTGCGCCACCCGGTAGTTGGCGAGGGCGCGTATCACGGGATAGCAGCTTATGATCTCGCCATAGGAATCCGCCGCAGGGTCACCGTTGTAGGCGGCCTCCACATCGGTGGCCAGGATGTCCCTGAGGGCAGGCAGGCGCTGTATGAACTCCTCGGCAATCTGTTCGGCATGCGCACGCCGCGCGCACACTTGTTCGTTGTGGCGCGCGCTCCCGCGCTCACAGTCCTGCCCGCACTCATCCGGCGAGGCGGAGCACAGCCCCGCCAGTACCTGGTCGGTGAGCAGCGCGTGCAGCCTCTCCAGGCTCACCCCCAGGTGGTAAGCCTGCATGCGGGCACTGATGGCGGGCTGTCCGAAATAGCCTGGAAAGAATACCGAGCGGCACAAGTCCACAACCTCCGCCAGCGCCTGCTGGCAAGGCATGGGGTCGCCGTCCCTGTGCTCCAGTGAGAGGCCGTGCAGCGGGCTTTTCCCGCCAAGCCGGGAAATCGTCTGCTGAAGCAGGGTGCTCAGTCTTGTTGGACTCATCGCTGCGTGTATAATGTCAAAGGAATACGTGTTCGACATGCAAAAGTACTAAAACGCTTTCTCTTACACAAGACTTTTCCTGAAAAAGGAGAGTGCGGCCCCCTGGCAGTCCATCTGTCCCGGCCCCAGGGATTGCCGCATCCGTCCCTCGCGTGCTGATGCCATGTCTCGCTTGCCGGGCAGTCCCTGGGGCGTCTCGGCAAGCATCTTCAGGTTGCGGGCATTGGCATCCGGCAGGCGGCCCTTCCTGGCCGAAGAGGCGAAGTGCCCGCCCCCAGGACAGTGAACGCGGCCAGTCCGTGCTGGCGCATGTAGCCTCCCGGCTCATGCACGCGTCGTGTGATGTCCTGCTTGCTCATTTGTTGTCCTCGGTGTGG
>ERZ808259.20-NODE-20-length-137780-cov-5.415299_pt1 | contig 137780 bp, 183 predicted proteins | sample MGYA00521279_ERZ808259 | MGnify/ENA primary metagenome ERZ808259 (study PRJEB31516, sample SAMN03275586) | gut metagenome | biome: mammalia-associated habitat; material: feces | host: Papio cynocephalus | place: Kenya | collected 2012-07-27 ...
AATCAGCTTTTCGATTTTTAAGATAATTGTAATAAGCATTTGGGCAGATATTAAAATTTCGTGCAAAAAACTGGCAAGATATTAAACAATTTTTGATGAAAGGAGAGAATAAAACTATAGATGATGAGTCACGAGTTAGCGCAGCAGTTACTTAGATTGCCTAACGGATTTATTTATGCTACGCATGGTGATAATGAATTTACAATCAGTAGTTTCCAAGATGTGTGGAATGATAGTGATGATCCTACACGTTCTTGGAGATTGAATTTACGAAGATGTCCTAATGGACAAGAATGTATTAGATAAGGAGGAAATTATGTTGAAGATTGAATGTAAGTCAAATTATCATACTATATTCGCACAATTAAAAGCTGGTGATATTTTCAAATTATTGAACAATAAATATGACAACTATACATATATGAAAATTGGAGCAGTTTTTGGTGAAATAAATGTTGTAAGACTAGATGATGGTCAACCGTTTGCTTTTCAAGGTCAAACTGAGGTTGAACAATATAAAGCAACATTAACAATTGATAAAAAGAAAGGTTGATTTCTTTTGAAATCGAGAAAGGAGATAAAATTTGTACAATGTAATAAAAAAGGATGGTACTATAGAGCCTTATAACGAACAGAAGATTATTGATGCTTGTAATAAAGCTGCTAGACGTGCCATGTATGAGTTATCAAACGGTGATTATGCACAGATTTTGAACGATGTATTATTGAGAATAGACGAAAGTTATAATGAAGATACAGATATTGAAATTTATGATATGCATAACATTGTAGAATCTGTTTTAGAAGAAGACTTTCCAACTGTGGCAAAAATGTATAAGGAATATAGAAATTATAAAAAAGACTTTGTACATATGATGGACAAGGTATACGAACGTAGCCAGTCCATTAGATATATAGGAGACAAGAGCAATGCTAACACAGATTCAGCATTAGTAGCAACAAAAAGAAGTCTTATTTACAATGAATTAAGTGGAGAGTTATACAAAAAATTCTTTTTAACACATGATGAAAAACAAGCTGCAAAAAATGGATATATTTATATTCATGATAGAAGTGCAAGACTTGATACATTCAATTGTGATTTATTTAGAGTTGGTGATGTTATGCGTGGTGGTTTTGAGATGGGTAATATTTGGTATAATGAGCCAAATTATCTTGACACTGCGTTCGATGTAATGGGAGATATCATTCTTTCAACAGCCGCACAACAATATGGAGGATTTACAGTTCCAGAAGTAGATAAAATTCTTGAACCATATGCAGAAAAATCATATAAAAAATATTATCAGGAATATATGGGTATTGCAGATGATATAAAAGCGTTAGTGATACCACAAGAAAAAGCTTGTAAATATGCAATAAATAAGGTTCAGCGTGACTTTGAACAAGGATGGCAGGGCATTGAAATGAAGTTAAATTCTGTTGGATCAAGCCGAGGGGACTATCCTTTTGTTACGATGACAATTGGTTTAGCCACATCTGCTCTTGGTAAAATGGCTGCTATTTCTCTTCTTAAAGTTCATTCAGAAGGGCAGGGCAAGAAAGGATTCAAACGACCTGTATTATTCCCTAAGATTGTATTTTTATATGATAAAAATCTTCATGGTGATGGTTCAGATAAATATCCAAGTGCAGATGTATTTAACGCTGGTCTTGATTGTAGTAGTAAGACAATGTATCCAGATTGGTTATCATTAACAGGTGATGGATATGTTGCAGAGATGTATAAGAAATATGGTAGAGTGGTTAGTCCTATGGGTAAGTGCAAATCAGCCCATGTAAAACGGTATTTAACTGTTGCTTAACAGGTGTGGTTATTTAATAACTGCTAACAGATAGGTCTATAAGAGAAGAAATTCGGTTGTATTATAGATGAAGCTGTGCCTTAGAAATAAGGTTAATCGACTATCGGTGATGAGTGTAGCCGAGTAGAAATGGAGATAAGCGCCATTTCCAAAGATACCGCCCAATGACGAGAATTAGGACATCTTAACAGGGAAAAGCTAGTCAGTGCGTATGGCGACATACGATTAACATGTGTAGAGCATTTCTATCGCCTTGGTATGAAAAAGGTGGTATGCATCCAGTAGACGAAAACGATAAACCAATATTTGAAGGTCGTTTCAATCTTGGTGTTGTTTCTCTTCATCTTCCTATGATTCTTGCAAAGGCTCGTAGAGAGTCTAAAGATTTCTATGAAGTTCTTGACTATTATCTTGAGTTAATTCGTGGATTACACAAGAGAACATACGATTACATTGGTGAATTAAGGGCAAGTGTAAATCCAGTTGCTTTTTGCGAAGGTGGTTTATTAGGTGGTAATTTAAAACCAACAGATAAGATTAAATCAATTCTTCCACCAATGACAATGAGCTATGGTATTACTGCATTGAATGAATTACAGAGACTTTATAATGGTAAATCCATTCGTGAAGATGGACAATTTGCATTAGAAGTTATGCAGTATATCAACGATTATACAAATCGAATTAAAGAAGAAGATCATATTTTATATGCAATTTATGGAACACCAGCCGAATCGTTGTGCGGTCTTCAGATTGAACAGTTCCGTAAGATTTATGGAATTATTGAGAATGTATCAGACAAGCCTTATGTAAGTAATTCATTCCATTGTCATGTTTCAGAACAGATGTCACCTATTGAAAAGCAGGATAAGGAAGGTCGTTTCTGGGATTTATTTAACGGTGGAAAGATTCAGTATTGCAGATATAATCTCGGATATAATAAAGAAGCCATTAAAACACTTATTCTGAGAGCGATGGATAAAGGTTTTTATGAAGGTGTAAATCTTGCTATGTGTTATTGTGAAGATTGTGGATATCAGCAAGTAGAAATGGATATATGCCCTAAATGTGGTAGTAAGATGATTACCAAAATTGACAGGATGAACGGATATTTGGGATTCACAAGAGTGCATGGTGAGACAAGATATAACGAAGCTAAGAATGCAGAAATCGCAGATAGAGTGAGCATGTAGTATAAGGAGATGAAAAATAAATTATAGAAGTTATAACAAAAGAAATAAGTGGTTTCAAAAATTATACTATTGATACAGAGGGGAATGTCTATTCCCTTCTGAAAAAAAGGTACTTAAAGCCTTGGTTAGATTCAAAAGGATATTTACAAGTAGAACTTAGGGATGATTATGGGAAAAGAAAAATCAAAAAAGTTCATAGGTTGGTAGCAGAAACTTTTATACCGAATCCCGATAATTTGCCAGAAGTTAATCACAAAGATGAAAATAAGCAGAACCCTAGTGTAAATAATCTTGAATGGTGTACATCAAAATATAATTCAAATTATGGAACACGAAAAGAAAGAATTGGATTTTCAATTAGAAATAGCGAAGTTAAACGCAGAAAATCAATTATTCAATATGATCTAAATGAAAATTTTGTTAGAGAATATAACACTATCGAGAGAACTAAAGATTATGGATTTAGTCAACCTAATGTAATAGCTGTATTAAAAGGGAGAAGGAGTCAAACTGGTGGATATATTTTCAAATATAAGGAGGATGTATTAAATGAATTATCACACAATAACATATCCTGATCAAAATAATGGCACTGGTCTGAGAGTCGTTTTATGGCTCTCAGCCTGTTCACATCATTGTTATAATTGCCAAAATCCTCAAACATGGAGTCCTGATAGTGGTATTCCATTTGATGAATTGGCAAAACAAGAAATATTTACTGAACTATCTAAAGATTATATATCAGGACTGACTCTGACTGGTGGTGATCCACTTCACGAAAATAACCTCGATGAAGTCCTCAAATTAGTCCAAGAAATCCGTAATTCATATCATGAGAAATCTATTTGGTTATATACTGGATATCATGTGTTTATCAACTATCCAGAATCTCACAGACAACACAAAGTAATTTTATCAACAAGACCTAGACCTAATACATCAACCAATATTATATATGATAATGAATTATTTTCTAGGAAGAAAGAAGAAGATAGAAAACGCAGTGAGATTATTTCATTGTGTAATGTGCTCGTTGACGGAGAATATATAGATGAGTTAAGAGATATTACGCTTGCCTATCGTGGAAGTAAAAATCAACGTGTAATTGATATAAATCAAACATGCACTCAAAACAAAATTATACTTTATTGTGATTAAAATATAAAGAAAGTAGGTGATAACAACGTCATATCTTATTGATAAATTCAAAGGTAAGTATCGACTTCTCGTTGAATATAACCAAGACACAAATGATTTTAATCGCAAACTAAATGATACTTACGAAGATTGCGATATTTATATATTATGTCAACATGGTAATAAAGTGTTCTATTATGGAAATAGCATTTTAGAAGCATATATACCATCGTTACAGCGTGGAAATAATATTCTCAAAGCAATTCAACAAATCAATCCAGCAATTATTCTATATACTCAAAAAGGTGATTCAGAAGTAATATTCAGATTCAAATATTCAGATTCAAATCAAGTAATCCCATTATTGAAACCACGAACATCAGGAGCAGGTATCTCACCATTCAGCTCAAAGAATCTTCCCAAATCTAATTACACAATCCCAGAATCAGATCTTGCACAATATAAATCAATCATCGCAGATGTTCCAAAAGATAAGCTACTATCTATTTGTCACACGTCAAATAACTTTATCAAAACTTTAATAACAAAACAAAATCCAATGGAGAATATCAAAGCAGACATGAAGTTAAAAGGATTAAAGGGCAAAGAATATATTCATTCAATCGGGCAATGGGAGAATTATATTAATTATTTAAGAAAGGAATTATAAAAAATGAGAGAAATTACAAGAGAAATTACCAAAGAAAAATACGACTATTACAGATCGCAACAAAGTGTTAGTTTAGCAATCAAATCTGAAATGTCCGACGATGTTATCTGTGGTTACGGCTATTATGGTGGAAGTGTTTATGAAGATAATGGAAAATATTATATGAGATATTCCATTGGCAGTAGTTGTGATTAATATTATGAAAAGGAGAATAAAAATATATGAAGACAACAAAAATTAAAATTAAAAAACTAAGTGACTTAGCGATTATTCCAGAGCGAGGAAGCGAATATTCAGCAGGTATGGATTTACATGCTGCAATCTCAGAGCCTATTTACATTTCACCACATGAGACAATTAAGATTCCAACTGGACTTGCAATGGAGTTGCCCGAAGGAACATTTGGCGCAATCTTTGCTCGATCAGGATTGGCAACTAAGGAAGGTCTTAGACCTAGTAATTGTACTGGCGTATGTGATTCAGATTACCGTGGAGAATATATTGTTGCATTACATAATGACTCCAATATGTCTCGACTTATCAATCCAGGGGAGCGTATTGCTCAGTTAGTGGTATTGCCTTATATCCCAATTGAATTTAAGGAAGTGGAGAAGTTATCTGACACAGATAGAGGATTCGGTGGATTCGGTAGCACAGGGAAGTAGGTGATACACAATGCCACCAAGAAAGAAAAAAGAACAGCCGAAAAAGAATAGTAATTGCAAATATCAAACCATAGCTTCGACCGATACAAATTATTCTACATTCAAAGTTATGAAAGAATATGACGATTTAGACACCGCAAGAAATTCTTATTTTAACGACATGAAAGAATGGAAGAGTGATGAGAATCATAAGGAGTATCTACACTTCGGAATTAGAGAAATTAAATTAAATAAGTAAAATCGTAAAAAATAGGGTAGCCATAAATTAATATGACTACCCTAAAATAACAAAATGAGGTGAATTATATAAATAATATATCCAATAATGAACTATTGAACTATGCACTCTCTAAAGGTATAATTAACTTAGAGTCTGTGCAAGAGCAAATAGCTATGAGTAAAAGACAAGAATATCTTGATAAACATCCGTACAAAATTTATCAAGGCAACGATGGGAAATGGAGAACTTATTTACCAGATCTAAACAATGGAAGGAAGATGATCAAAAAAGCAAATAAACAAGATGTAGAAGATGTTGTTGTTTTATATTGGAAAGAGCAAGACGTTAATCCTACAATCAAAGAAGTATTTAAAGAGTGGAATGATCGTAGGCTTGAATTATCTCAGATATCAGATGCAACACACTTACGAAACACTCAAGTATTTAATCGACATTATAATGTATTCGGAGACAATCACATTAAAGATGTTGCCGTGGAACAATGGACTGATTTTTTGGAAGAACAAATTGGAAAATTTACGTTGACTACGAAAGCATTTGCTAATCTCAAAAGTATTACTAGAGGAATGCTAAAACGAGCTAAACGACGCAAATTGATTACTTTTTGTTCAGAAGATATATTTGATGATTTAGAAGTATCTGATAATGAATTTAAGCAAGTTATAAAAGAAGATTACCAATTGGTATTTAACGAGCAAGAGTCAGAAATAATGGTTAAATACTTAATTGATAATCTCGATACAATGAATATAGCAATACTTCTCATGTTTTTGACAGGAGCACGAATTGGAGAAATTGCCACCTTAAAGCATGAAGATTTTAACGAAGATAGTTTTAATATTCGTCGAACAGAAACTCGTTATAAAAAGAACGGTCATTATGTTTATGGTGTAAAAGAGTTCCCAAAAACGAAAGCTGGTGTACGAACGGTCGTTATACCAAATGAATATAAATGGTTATATGGAAAAATTAAAGCATTATTTCCATTTGAAGAATTTATCTTCATTAGCGACGTTACACACAAACGATTAACAGCTCAATCTATCCGTATGAGACTGTTGCGATTATGTAAAAAATTAAATATATATCATAAATCGCCCCACAAAATTAGAGCAACATACGGTTCTATTCTTCTTGATAATCACATTGATAACAAATTAATCATCGGTCAGATGGGACATACTAATATTGCTTGTACGGAGCAACATTACCATCGTAACCGTAGAACTATTGAAAAGAAAGCTGAGATAATCAGCCAGATCTCAGACTTTCAATTCAATATAGCACAATAGCTTGAATACCCTTTGCATACTTTTTGAATACTTTTATGATTTTTGTACTCAAAAATGGCTTATTTACTAGGGTTTTAGACAGCAGGTAACGGGAATCGAACCCGCCTATAATAGCTTCAAAATGGTGTATTTAAGCCAAAAACTAAGGATTTAATTTGAATACCTTTGCATACCTCTTGATATATTATTTATATAATTCAGAATGAAAGGAGAATCTTGCACAGACTCTTCTTTTTATATTTTAAACTCGAATATCTCTAAAAAGATTTCAATGCTTAAATATTGGGCTGAACATGCTGAACTTATTTTTAGCAAATATTGTTAGTCTACATGTACTTATTTCGATTGTGTTTATGTTTGTCACAACTGTCATATTCGAGTTTAACTATATGTATTTTTCAAAATAGGGTAGTACAAAAATTGTACCACCCTGAAATTTAATATATTAATGAATAAGTGACATCCAAGTATTATACCCAACAACACCATCAACCGTAAGCTGGTAATCAGTTTGATATCTTTTAACAACTGCTTCAAGATTTGCATCGAAGACACCAGGATTAGTAAGAACACAAGCATACCCCTTGAGCATTAATAGAATCTGTAATGCAGTAACCATATACTGTGTTTCGCCTTTGCGGACATAATGGCTTCCAAGAGCCGTTTTAGAAACTGAACCCCAGATCCCATCAACCGCAATTCCTTTCTTGTAATCCAAATTGATAGCTGTCTGTAATACTTTGATGCCCGCTTTTTTTGTTGCTTCACCACGAACACCATCGGCAATCAGTCCGGCATCAGCAAAGTTATTGGCGTGAACCTGACCTGCCTTAACAATCTCAACTTTACCAGCTACGTTTGGAACTGGCTGAAGCTGTGGCACATTTGGAACGCTTGTCTGACCATTCACAATAGCAGAGTAAGGATAGTTCTTGCCTGGACAGGCTGTAGAACCAACATCTCTATGTCTCTGAACAACTGAAATACTGTATTTAGACTTCAAGTAATTAACAAGTTCAATAATAGCGTTCTTCTGTGCATCCGACATTGTTTCGTTCTCAAAATTTCCTTCAGCACATATGCCAAGAGAGTTATAGTTTGATCCTGATGCATGAGCACCAATTGCCCATTCAGGACGACCACGATAGATTTTACCATTCTTACGCACATAGAAGTGATAGCCAATTCCTGCCCATCCCTTATTCTTATGAACACGATGGATGTCTTCAACTGATCCATTCATAGCTGCATGATGTAGAACGATACGATAAGTAGATGCTCTTTGAGACATCATTCCAAAAGATAAATTTGTTTCAATAATATTCATAATTTTTCCTCCTTAAAATAAAAATAAAACAATGACAAAAAGACCTGTTACATAAATAACAAGTCAAAATTTTATATAAATCCTTTATTAAAGGAATTGTATTCAACATGTAAATTAAATCAATATAGATATAACTAAACTCGAATATAGTTAGAATTCGTTGTTTGCTAACGTGATCTTTTAGTTCATAAGCCAAAGAATTACAATATTCATCTCTACATTGAGTGGACACAACCCACGAATTAACTCATCTCTTACGATTGTAATTGGAAACATATAACTTGCATCTCCCGATTTGAATGCATAAATGAATAATGGTCTTCCTTTGTCAAGCATTGTGCTTGCATTAGGCAAAAATGATAAACGTGTCATGATTCTATACATATTCTCCCAATCTGACACATATATAGAATCGGTCTGAGTATATGTGTCTGTAGTGGATTGCCATACCAATTTATTTGCTTTATTCGAGTTTAACTATACTTACCTCCAATTTAAAAATATTTAGTATACATATTTAATTATTAAGCCACCTTTTTGTGTTCTAATTTAATTAAATCATCATCAATAGTGCAGTATCGCATAGTAGTATCCAAACTCTGATGACCAAGAATCTTCTGCAAAGACTGTACCGCCATACCTTTGTTCAATACATTTGTAGCAAAAGTACGTCTGAATCTATGTGGGTGCGCATTATCCACACCTGCTTTCTTTGCGATAGATTTAACTATCTTTTCAATACTTTGTTTTGACCATCTCTCGCCAAAACGATTTGTAAATAAAATATCGCTTTCTTTACGACTCATAATATATTCCTCCAAATAATACATAGCCGCATCTGAAATATAAACCTTGCGTTCTTTGTTGCCTTTGCCATGCACAATACATTCCTGCTTCAAAAAATTGATATTTTTTAAATCAATACCAACAACTTCGCTTACACGACAACCTGTTGTTAGCAAAAATTCAATCAAAGCACGATCACGCATACGATCTCTACTTTGACTTGCAGCATTTCGTAATTGTTCAAGTTCCTGATTTGAGAATGGTGGCTTAATTTCAATCTCAGATTTTATTTTTTTGATTTTGAGCATAGGGTTTGTATCTGTATACTCTTCACGAACCATCCAGCTAAAGAATGAAGACAAATTGCGTCTACGATTATCAATAGTAACATTTTTGATGTTTCGTTCTTTCTGATATTTACCTAGATGATAACGGATATCATTCGTCTTCATCTCTGTCAAATTCTTATCAACATCTGCCAGTAGCATATCAATCGCAAGAGAGTATTGGTCTAACGTTTGTTCAGACTTTCCTTCTAATCGTAACGACGCAATGAACCGTTTCTTCAAATTTTCGTTAGTATTGTCATAAAATCCAACTTCGTAGCTTGTCTCTTCAACATGATACTGAGTAAACATCTTGGTAAGTACATTACTCAACATGAACATTTGGGTTTTACTCAAGTGTTCCTCCATTGTATTTAATAATTCCTCTCTAAATCTTTCGTCTTTATCCATTTTTTTCACAATCTCCTTTAAAAATAATTTTTTATATGGACGGTTATTTATTCTCCGTTTGAATTAAAAAAATATTAAATAATGGAAAATTATGATAAGATTTAGAGAGGAAAATAAAAAATGTCATGTAAACTAAACTCGAATAAAGTAACATATGATTACGTGAAGAATTATGTTAAAAATTCTATGTATCAAAGTTCATGGAATGTGGATAGTGGTAGCGGTTGGATCAAATCCAGTTCTGGTACAACATATTCTCCTGGCACGTATCTTACTATTTACCGTGGTTATAATCGTAAATCCAATCCAACAAGCGGTTGCATTGTTGGAAGTTCAACACAAGATGGAAGATATTCATATGCTCCAATGAATAGAACTGCGGTATTTGTTGATGTAGAACTTCTATCAGAAGCATCACCTATTTCATTTTATGTGTATAAAAACACAGATGATTTGATTACGTGTACATTTATCGCAATTAAATTAAACGACGATTAATTATTATTTATGTGTATATTCGTACCAAGTAAAAGTTCTAGCATCATTATTGACTTTACATGTGTATAAATGATCACCAAGACTATATATAATAATTGACTTTTTAGAATCTAAAGCTGGTAAATGTATACCAGATCCATATACTGCCGGAAAATGTGTTGAATCATTCCAATTAGTAAAGAACATGACTCGTTGTGATAAACACATCTCCCAAAAATCATAATTCTTTCCCATCGAATATTGCCCTAACAATTGACTCATGGTTGAGTAATTTATATTCGAGTTTAACGTACTTAGCGCACCTGTCACAGTGCCATCGCCAAGCGAAGAAATATCCGTTATTCCCATCTTTGATAGCAACCATCGAACGTTTTTGAAGATAGTAGACACTTTGCTAAAAATCGAAGCGTGTGTTTCTCCACTTTTCAGCAATGACGGTGCCGTAGAATCGCCTGTTGTTGAATCGTTAGATTTAAATTTTACTGTATTCTGGTAACTGTCGCTCCTAACATTCATAAGATCAACAGTCATTGCAGAACTTCCATCGTATTGTATAACTTCTGTAATAATCCCATCCGCGTTAATGGGAGATTCAGCGTTAATGGGAGATTCAATTGTCAGTTTGTTTGATACTTTACCTGATGTACTAGCACTTCCTGCACTTGTAGCATATTTAACACTTTTATTAGCATCAGCGGTGTTATTAACATTGCCAAGTCCAATATCTTCCTTTGAAATAGTAACTTGTCCTGTTTTATAATCTGATTCAGCACTGCCACGAACACCAATAACACCACCATTTTTGTTCCATTTTTCACGTTCGGAAGCGGTAATATGTATAGTATCATTCCCTGTATGGGTATCAAGTTCTGTTTGATTAGCTTTCGTTCCGATTGCTTTATTCAAAGCTTCTTCGGTTGATTTACTTGATGCAATAGCTTGTTCTACTTCTTTTAATGTGTCCATCGTCTCAGAAGCACCGCCAATTAAGTCAGCAATTTTTTGATCCGTATATTTATTCGAATTAGCATATGCATCATCAATTGCTTTGCGTTGTGCAGTTGAAACAGGTTTATCAGCGTCCGATGTGTTATTAACATTGCCCAGACCGATATTAGCAGGATTGATATTAACATCACCCTCTCTGTAATCTGTTTCAGATGAGCCTTTGACTTTTGTAAAGACAAATTCTTCACCCTTCAAATAAACTTTTTTTGCCATTGTCTTTTTCCTTTCTGAAAATAATATAAAAATAAGACGATTAAAAAATCGCCTTTATTTGGTAAAATATATCGTATTTGCATCGTATGAACTGCCTAGTTTTTTATAGTCACTTTCATTCATAACGACAGCCGTAACAGCACCAATTTCCTTTAGTGTATAACTTGGTTTTGTGCTGGCTTTAGCCCAAGAGTAAACATCACTTGCCTTACGTGCGTCAGTGAGTCTTGTGTCGTTCCCCATAACAACTTGTGTAGTAGAAGCGTCCCCACTTGATGCAACGTCTTTTGAACTTGCACTCCCAAGAGTAGGAAAATCTGTAATTTGTGCTTTAGTATGTGTATGAGATGATGCTGCTTTATCTTTAAGTTTTTCGTTAATCTCTGTTTCTGTGTAGTATCTATCATCATGTGTATGATTTTTTCTGGAAAATAAATTCAGGATGTTATCTATCACACGAGATAAACCATGATTATCTACAATGATCATCTACAAACCTCCTTATCCTTTGACGAAATACAATGTTCCGTTCATTTTTTGCTCATTTGATAATTTGTCATAATCTGCTTGTGAATTTTTGAGCTGAATCATGTTTGACCAACGTTCTTCTGTTGTTTTCACAAGATTATCCATATAATCTTTTAACGCTTTTACTTCTTTTACATCGTTTTTTACTTCCTCATATTCAGCATTGAATTGAAGTAAAATATCTGAAAATGTAGAGAAGTCACTAGAACTTTCGATGTCATCCATCTGTACTACAGACTTATCAACTTTGAGAATGCCAGTAGTAGTAGATATAATAATGTTTGTTGCAGCTTCAAATAGTTGAATCTGAAATGGAATTCTATTTCCACTCGCAACAGTTATTGTTCGATCAAGCTCTACGATAATTTGGTTATTAGAAATTTGACAATTTTTTAGAATTACTGTGCCATCAGGCTTTTTCATCTGGAAAGAAGCAGTAATACCTTCAAGAGATAAGTCCTTGCCATCTTTAGTAACTGTCACATAAACCTTACGTCCTTGGTCGTATTGTTTTGTATAAATAGGCTCAAAGACCTTATCATCCATAATATCTATGGATAATTTTTGAATATCTTCCATTTAGTCCTCCTTTCATTGCTTGTAGAGATAACAATAGAATCCATTGATTTGATTGTTTGTAATTCTGAGAATATATTTTTTGCCTATGTTGATGAAATAAATTTGATCAGAAAATTCAGAAGATAGATATCTTTGAACAAAAACGATATCTTTTGCTGTGATTGTTCCAGAGTGATTAAAATCATACAATAGAAGGTCAGTATTTGTTACTGGTTCAATTCCAACTATAATCTGTTGCATTCGAGTAATATCTGTTTCTGAATAAGGGTATTGATATAAAATACCCAAAGAAAATAGAAAAGAAAGAATATAACTCATTTAATTATCACCTACCATTCAAATTTAACCCAAGCAATTTTGATTGTTTGTCCTGAATTCAATGTACGATCTAAGTTTGCATATACAGTAGTCCCATTAATTTGAGAACCTTCGATATGAGCATATGATATAGAACTGTCTGCATTGGTTAAAAAGAAAGCACAATTACTACCACCAGTCACACCTGATAAAACAACAGATGTATTACCAGAACCATTACATGTTGCTGTTCCACACGTTATTTTAGATATTGAATTTTCGTCATTCGTTCCACCTACATATAGGTGAGATATTGCTTGCACTGTTGGACAAGAAATTCCTACAGGAGTTATATTATTCGTATAATTCCCTGTTTGATCTGCTAATCTTAACATGCCACCAACGGTCGAAAAATACGTTTTTGTTACACCATTATTTTTCCCCATAAGTCCCATCGGAAGTAACACGGTTTGATATTTATCATAATATAGATTAATTCTTGCGTCATCTTGCGAATCTCCGGCTATATTAATATTTCCACCGTTAATTGTTGCATTATTACTGATAATATCGCCCTCAAATTTTCCATTTTTGGCTATCATATTTCCCTCCTTATCAACGCTGAAGTTATTAGATTTAATACTAATGTTTTTACCAGACAGATTGATCTCACCACCAGATAAGAAGTTAATCGTCTCTTCAGCAGTTAAATTAATACTATCCGCACCAATCTTCACTACAGTGCCTTCATTTGCGTCCGTACCGAGTTTAACTGTAGCAAGTCTGCCATTATCATCGACCTTCAATACAATCTCGTCATTTAGCTGAGAAATTGCACTAGAAACGCCCGAAATTGCCTCGTTTGAGGTTATATCCAAGCCAGAACCATCTCCACGTAAATGAAGCCCACCTTTTGTGTCTACCCATAGTATTTTTCCGTTATTATTTGACAAAGAAAGCAGTGTTTCATCGTTTGGGTTTACAATAAACGAATTCACCCCATTGCTAATTGAAAGTCCGTTTTTGTCAAATTTCAACGAACCACCGTCATTATAAATACCGAGAGCTTCACCAAGTAAAAGTTTTCCAACAATCGTTTCGCCAATGACACCATAAGCAGATAACATATCTCCTGGATGTTCAGGATCTTCGTAATGAATTTTACCGATTGCAGTCTTAACCGTTTTCCAATTGTCATCGGTTATTGCAAGTGTATTATGAACAATCTGTAGCTGCTCATCTGCATATGTATCAGACACATCATCATATTGTCTACAACGCAATCCGTGATTGTCGTATGTAACCTCTTCATTGTCAGAATCTTTAATAGCAAGGGCGGTAGCATTTAATCCTTCGTTTATCCAATTATGCACGGTGTCTGTTGTCTTAGTTGCTTGTTTTGCTTGATGCTTCACCGACTCATAACTACCAGCCATAGATTTAGCACTATCTAAAACAGATTTAATATCAGATATACCATCAGAAACTTTTAAGACAGAAGAGAAGTCACAAGACATCTTTGAAAAATCAGAATCTTTGATTGTGTAATTCAGCAATCTTAATTTATAAATATCGTTATCACAGATCACACGAATCCAATTTCCACATTTCCATTGATCTAACACATCTTTGAATTCATCAATTGTCCATATATTACCCACATCGGTTGATAAATCTACTTGTAATCCACTTGCCTTGACAATTTCCTTTTGCGCAACTTCTAGTAATTCTTCAGCTTTAGAAAGTATCTCTGCATTAGATAATCCATCAGAAATATAATTATCATTTTGATATGTATCCTCTCGTCTATACAGACAATATTCACCATATAAATCTTTACCAAGATAATCTTCAAAATTTAATTCCGCTTGAATTTCGTCACGTTGTTTTTCGTATTCAGTTTCTTTATCTTCCTGTTCTTTGATTTGTGCTTCACGAACTTGGATTTCTTTATCTACTTCTAATTTTTTATTGTAATAAACAAGATAAATAGAAGAGTAGAATTCATGACTTGGATCTCCAACTCCTGAGTCAATTAACATATCAATACAACTCTGGTATGCGTCAGAAAATGAAGATAAACGATTCAATCCATATTTAGTCCAATCGTACTCTTCATCGGACATATCCTGTTTATCAAGAATCTTTTGAATCTTCTGTGTAATAAATGTTTCATAATCATCTGTGATTAGAAGAGTAATATCAGTATCATTAGTTGCAGTATCATCTTCATCGTCTACAGATGTAACTTTGAATCGACCGTTCCATACTTGATTATTATATGTAGAAGAAGCAATCTCAACTGTATATCCTGCTGACATATAGATATCTGCCATGCTCTTAACTGCATTATTCACAGTTGTAACACCAGCAACACGCAAATTCTGAACAGCAATCATACCAAAATTCTCAGCAGTCAATTTTGCTAATTCTTGATTAGCATCTGTATCATCTGTCTCAGGAGAAGGCATCATGCCAGAAGTAAGATATAAAATCTGATCAATCGTATCATATAAACCATTCATAATTTCCTTGTATGGTTTCTTTTTTGAGTCATATAATTCTTGGTACGCATTGATTTTATCAACCAATTCTTCGGACATATCTTCTGTCTGAAATGCAGCAAAGCGATTAATATATTCTGTTCCGTTTGGATTCACCGCACGAATAGCAGCATTGATAACATCGTCTCCACCTTGAATACGGAAGGTGTTTTTTACTTCATCACCTTTGGTTGTAACTGTAATGCTATCTGATAGATTATCATTAGATATAGGAACATTGAAATATTCACCATAACCTCTTGTCATAGTTGTGCCACATTCAGAACAAACAGTTTCGTTTTCAGCTCTATGACCACATTTAGGACAAGAATTCTCTAAATCGTATAGACTAATGCTACGATCATACGAATCTACCCAAACAAGACAGTTTAGCTCATCTGCTAAGTCGCCCGTTAAAAAATCATAAATTGATTTATCATTAATTGAAAAAGAACGTACTAATTTACACAAACTAGCATCTACATGTTTAATTTTATAATGCGGTGCTTTAGATAAAACACGACCGAGTAGAGAACTGGAAATGTCTTCTGGATCATAAATGTATGCCATCTTATAGGCATCTCTAGCAATATCATCCTCAGTGTTAATTTCGATATTGTAAAGTATGGTTTGCGACAATTCTGTAATACCGAGATTGCTACCAGTAATAGTTTTTACAGTCTCGTTAGTCTGAGTCTTATCAATTGATATCTGAAAATATTCATTATATTCAGGAATGTAAATAACTTTGAGGTCTTTGATTTTATCCCATAGCGGTGTTTCTACGCCATTGACCTCTTTATATACTTTAAAACTACACTCATTTTTATTATACATATCAGGTGTAATCGACCACTCTGATATAGGATAAATTGTGCCTATTTTATGTTTATTGCGGTGACATAGAACAATAGTGGGAGTTGCCACGTTATTATTCATATCAAGAATAGGATATACCATTAAATTCCCACCTTCCTTCTAAGTTCATATTTAATTTCAAGTTCGCATGGAATATTCACACGAAATGTATTTACAGTAGATTTGACTGAGGTATAGATTTTTGGAAAAGAATAATTGAAGTCTTCCATAACATCATGAGATGAGAGAGAAGAAGTAACAACTTGCATATTATTGATTGAGATAATTTCCCCATTGGAACAATTATTAATACGAGTAGTACGTTCTTTATCATTAAAAGAATAGGAGAGTGCTAAATCTCCAGATTGTTTGCATTTAATTATTACATCAATAGGAGATGAGCCTGTTTTAGATGATGTATCGTTGATGATGAATGACTCATCAGAAGATAATGTTTTGTTGATTTTTCGTTTTGTATATCCAATTTGTGAATCTGTTGTAACTGTAAATTCAAGTCCAATTACACGAGTTCCCAACTCGATCTTATTCATATCTATTTTTGCATTATATTCAACGGTATCATCAAGAGAGTTAATAAATGCAAATCTGTGATACCCATCCTCACGGCAGAACCAACAAGACACAGATTCAAGTAGATTGTCATCAAAGTCTTCCATTTGGCAATTTTCAAAATGTCCTACCTGAAAAGTAGTAGTAAGAACTTCGGAAGATGTGCTACCTGTAAAATAATTCTTATATGCATTAGATGGCTGAAAAGCAGAAAAATCTGTTTTAGAAATAGTAGAGCTATCCGTTGAACTATTCGAGGTAATGTCACATATCTTCAAATTAAAATCCGATCCATAACGACCGTCAAAAATAAAATCGTCTTTCATATCATATCCTTTCCAGGCTATGATAGAGATTTATTAAATTCTTTAATAGCCTTATTTGTTGCTTGTTTATATTTGCCTTTTTCCTTGGCATAAAATTTCTTTTGTTTACTAATTAATATTTCATAAAGAGAACATAGTTTTTTAGCTTTTTCAATTTGATCCTGTAATTCCTGTTCATATGACTGGAAATAAGCAATAGTCGCTTCATTGTGAAGATTACTCATCTCATTCACTTTTCCCTGTAACTCCGCATTTTCCTTCCGCATTGTTTCGTTTTCCGCACGTAATCTGTCCACTTCATCACTGAGTAGACGAATCTTTTTATCCTTTTTATCTTCCATTTATTTTTACCTCGTTTTTTCTGTAAATTAAAAAAGACACCGTAGTTGGTGTCTTAGTTGTTATTTAACATATGGATAATTCCATCTATGTCGGGTGTCTTGAATCTCACATGGCTAAAGCCACGTGATTCTTGGGAACTCTTTTCTACTGAAAAGATATTTACCAAGCTATCCCCATAGTTCCTAGGTTCTTATTTATAGTTACTAGGCTACTTCGAGTAACCTTAATCCTTCATTTAGAATATTTATTGCTGCGTTTACATCTCTGTCATGATGTGTACTGCAACAAGGACAATCCCATTCTCCAACTCCGAGATTTTTAGTTTCCTTATTAACATATCCGCACACATTACAGGTTTGAGAGCTTGCAAAGAATTTATCCACCTTAATAACCTGTTTACCGTACCAATTAGCTTTATATTCTAATTCTCTGACAAATTCAGACCATGATACATCTGCAATAGATCTTGCAAGTTTATGATTTTTAATCATGTTTGATACTTGAAGATCCTCTAAGCAGATTACATCATTATTTCTGATAATTTCAGTAGATAATTTCTGCAAGAAATCTTTTCTCTGATTTGCAATATGTTCTTGAAGTCTTGCTACCTTAATTCTTGCTTTATTGCGATTTGAACCACCTTTTGATTTTCGAGATAGTTCTCTTTGTAACTTAACAAGTTTATCTAAAGACTTTTTGAGATATTTAGGATTTGCAATCATTTCTCCATCAGATGTTATGCAAAATTCTTTAATTCCTAAATCAATACCAATTGAATTCCCAGTCTTTTCTAATGGTTTTATATCTACACTAGTGCAACAAAGTGATACAAAATATTTACCACTTGGTTCTTGTGATACGGTTGCATTAAGTATCCTGCCTTGTGGTATTAACTTATTTTTTGTCTTTACCATTCCAAGTTTAGGTAACTTAATATACTTATCACAATATTGAATATTTCCATTAGTACATTTTGATTTATAAGAATATCTATGAGTTTTCTTTGACTTGAACTTTGGATAACCAGAATGTTCTTTGAAAAACTTCTGATAAGCAGAATCCAAATCTCTAAGTGACGATTGAAGAGCAGTAGAATCAACTTCTTTAAGCCATTCCAATTCAGTTTTAAGATTTTTCATATCATTTGCACATTGTACATATGAAAAAGTCTCTTTACCCTTTTCGTATGTTTCAATTCTTTTTGCAAGATATGTGTTATATACAAATCTACAACAACCAAAAGTCTTTGCTATTATTTCTTTTTGCTTCTTATTTGGATAAATCCTGTACTTATAGGCTTTCTCCACTGTCCTCACCTCACTTTCTTTTCTGATTTTTGATATACTTTCTTATTTGTTCTTCTGTATTTTCGGACACAGTTGCGACAAAATATGATGGATTCCACAAATGTCCACCCCATAATTTTCTTTTTAATATTTCTCCAAATTCTTTCATAAGTATTCGAGAAGATACACCTTTGAGTTTTTGAATAATATCAGGAATATAATGTTGTGGTGAACAATTTATTAGAAGATGAATATGGTCTTTATCTGTATTCGCTTCTAATATTTGAAAATCTTCGCATTCCGCAACCATGTTTAATATTTCCAAAAGTCGTTTTTCTATCTTCGGTACAAGTATTTTATGTCTGTACTTAACACACCAAACTATATGATATTGAATTGAGTATACATATCCTCTACCATGAGTTACTTCTATGATTATCACCCCATATGTATATTCTCCGTTTTAGTGGCAATTCATCTCACCACTGAAGTGGCGAGTGTTCTTGCCTTAATAATAAAATGCCTATTTCCTGATTCACATTGTTCCAGATATGCCTGACAAGATTGTATAATATCCGATTCGTTGTCATCAATGATATTTTTTACCAATAAATCAAATGGTTCACTAATTAAATAAGTTTGTACATATTTATCATCAATTGGAAATAACTTAATATAATGTATTCCGTGTGAATGATGAGGTTTTGTTTTTGGATTGGGTGGTAAAGAAAAATATTGATCTTTTGGTGTTTTCGGAGATATATTTGAACGCAATGGTACAACAAACTTATGATACTGTTCTTTGTATCTTAATTTTACAATTAAAACACTTGGTCGACCATCTTCATTAAACATAAGTTCCTTATGTACATTGTGATTTCTACACTCATTAAAAAAATCATTAGATATTTTAACTAATCTCATCTTTTGCTCCTATAAAGAAAGAGCCATCTCTGGCTCCTTCTAACTTACAATTGGATAATATTCTAATTTTATATCCCGTCATTCACGGAGACATACATACAATTGAGTAATATTCTAACCGTTACTCACGATTGACTAGAACCTATAAGATTCTTTTATCTTTATTATACGCAATTATGGAGATTTGTAAACCCAGAACATTTGTTCTATTACATAATTTCTTTGATAGATTTTATCATACTGAATCGAAAATGTATATGGAAATATTTAACAATATAGGAGAGTGCCGAAACACTCCCCATAAAATTAAAATCGGTTTAGATCTTTGATACTTTTACCTGCGGCTAAATCAACGGTAGCTGCTTGTAGCAATTTTTGAACCTTTGGATAATCCTTAACCACACCGATAAGAGCCTGTGCAAACTGATCTGGATTCTGTACGCCATCAAGTTTAATGTCACCAATAGACACATTAACGTCTCCACCACGGTTAGTAGTAGCAAATGTGTTCATAGTTGGCATTGCATTCTGATAGAACTTCTCTGGGTTCTGCTTTGCAATGTTCCATAGATTATCAGTCATTTCACGAGTGAATACTGTTGTACCCCTTGTAATTGGAGTTAAGATGCTACCATCGGAACGTCTGATAATCTCAGCACCTTCCTCTTGTGTCCATGCTAAATGATCGTATGTAGCTTCCTTTAGACCATTCTTGTAACCAATCTGATTACCTTTAACCCAGCCATTACCACCAGCACGTTTACCCTTTATAAATGCCTGAATGTGGTATGGATAAGCCCGACCATTAGCGATTTTATCAATCTCAAAGTAGTCTGGTTTGAATCTATTGACGTTGCCTGTTGGAGCAGTGCCATAAGAATCATAATACCAATTACCTGTAGCATTGACTCTTGTTCCGACATTTGGTGATGCCTTTGGTGCTTGTGCAACAGAAGAGTTATTGCTTATATTTGCTTTCGGAGTTGCTTGCGGTTTAGATGCTGTTGAGCCATTAGATGTAGAACCACCTGCAACACCACTTGGATTATTTGCAGTCGCTATATTCTTATTCGCCTCTGCCTGAGCAATTTTAAGCATGTTATCAATTGTGACTTGAATGCTATTGATTGCTGATTGTACAGTTGTAGCGTAGGTATCGAATTTACCTGAGAAACCAGAAATAACTGTTCCTGCATCATTCCATATGGTTTTCATCTGATCAGATATTGTGTATCCTACATCAGAAGTAACTGTTGTAATTGTATCGCTGATAGAGGATTGATTTTCGTTGACTACACCAATTAACTCTTGAATGAGTATTTCGGTTTGTTCAAACTTCTCATCAATCTTATCTGAATACTCTTGGTAAAGATCATCAAGCATTTTCTCTTGATCTTCAATGTACTTGTCGTATTCGGCATCAGAAAGTTCCTGCCTTTTTGATTCAATATCAACTTTGATTTGTTGTACTTTCTTTAATGCTTCTTCCGAGTTATCATTTTCGTAAACACTTGCTTCTTTTTCAAGTGTAGCCAAATCTTTCGTTTTGCTGGCAATATCTTTTTGATATTCGTATAATTCCTTGGTCGAAGAAAGTGCTTCTTTTTTCTTATCTATGAGATCCTGTAAAACTTCCAAAACAGCATCATACCCGTCACGAGCAAGGTCAACCATTGATTTGCGTTCGTCGTTCGCTGAAAGTATAACATCTCTCTGCGCCTTAACGAGTTCTTCTTTACGGCTAATTAAATCTTGATTAGCTGGATCTTTTGCAATATCTGCTTCAATTTTCTTAATCTCATTGGCATATTTCTCTGCTTGTGACATGTAGATATTATACTTAGATGCATAATTACCAAGCTGTGCAATACCTTCATTGGTAAGTCCACGATTTAAGTGACCATCAGTTAGATTGTCTCTATCATCTAATAGGCTTTGCACAAACTCAATTTCATCTGCAATACCTGTGATTTTATCCTGTACAAGATCGAATAAATCCCAATCAGCCTGACGCATATTGTTATAGAACTCTTGAATTGATTTATTTGATTCTACGATAGAACCATTGACTTCGTTGATTTTTTGCTTGAGATCATTTAAGGCTTCTGAATCTTGCGAAACACTACCAGAATTGAGCATATTATTCAACTCAGCGACCATTTGATCTCTTTGCTGCACTAAGAGTTTATTATTTTCATTCTCATTTTTGAGCATTGCTTCATAGTATGATTTTGAGATAATACGTCCTTTTGTCTCTGCATAGTCCACTAACTTATCCAGAATATCATTGATATCTGTGAAGACCTTCTCCATATCCTCAAACTGCGTTACTATGTTGTCGAATTTCTTTTGTGCTAGTTCGGAGAGAGATATGTTGAGTTCTTGGATTTTGTCTTGTAGCTCTACAGCCTTTTCGTACCAATTCTGGTAGTCTTGAATTTTATTGTACAAATCCTCATCAGTGATATCCTCAATATTTATTTCTCCGTTACGAACCTTACGTTTGTAATCTTCAGACAACGAAACACTATCTGCCTGTTGTAAATATCTCTTATATCCCTGTGTAGCCCATTCGATTTCATCTGCTGTTTTAGCAATCTCATCATTTAGAGCAGTGGTACGAAGTGTCCATCCAGAGAATGAATTTTCCTCTGTTTTATTCAAGCGAGCAATAGCTTCTTCACAACGGTTGATTTTAACCTCAATCCAATCAAGTGTTTCTGAAAACTCATCCGCTTTATCCTGTGCGCTGGAACTATTTGAACTGTTTGAATTAGAACCTGATCCAGAACCGCTTGAATTATGTCTATTTGTCCAATCATTATTTGTGCCACCTATAATAGTAGTCTTTGAACCTGTTGATTTGCTATAGGCATGTGATAACAATGTACCATTAACAAATCCACCACCAATAAGTTTGCCACGAATACCACCAATACCGTTTAATAGTTTCTCGGTATCAATATGGTTGAATATTACGTCGCCCTTCTTTAGATTCATAAATTCAGCACCACGCTTACCAATAAGCTGTGCCTGTCCATTACGAACTAATAATTCAGGTGCAACCTCTCCAACAAGAGCCTGTTGATCGTATGCAATCTGTCCGTTGCGAACTCCATTATTATAAGCATTAGTACCGCTTGCTTTACCAAACATAACTGTTTTTCTTGTCTTGGTATTGCCACGAGAAGTTGTAGTGGTGCCAGATGCACTTGCATTAACTTTGACATTAAAACTCTGGCTATTTAAAATGCTTTGTAGATTTGCATGAAAGTTCTCTGACAGCTTTGCCTGTACCTTAATCTTTGCTGTCTGTTTACTTGCCTTAGATACTGCATTATTGAGTGCCTTATCATAAGCGGACATATCAGCATCGACCTTAATACTTGTATCCGAATCCTTTAAGAAACTATCAGGGTTAAGATTTGCTAACTGTTCCTTGAATTTATCCGTATCAATTTCAGCATCAATACCAATTTTCGTGAGTTCTCCTTGATCCTGTAAATTCTGCAACTGTGTTGTTACATTTGCAAGATGTGTTTCAGCATCGGTCGTATCAATGCCAAGTGTTTCTGCCTGTTCGAGCTGTTGTTTTGCAGATATATATGACTGTAATACCGCTAATACAGTTTGAGAACCTTCTTCAACTTGTGATGCATCAATACCCATAATTGCAGGCTGTTCAAGTTCCTGTTTCTGTTTGAGTAATTGTGCAATAACAGTCTGTGCATCTTTCCAACTATCAGAACCAATTTCAAGTCCATCACGATACGTTTGTAGACTACTAATCTGCTCATTCAGACTATCAACATCTAAATCTGCACTAAAATCAATTTTAATACTCTGATCTTTTTCAGAAATTCGTTTTGCAGCTTCTTCAGCTTCACTTTGCAAATCGGTTGTATCTGCCAAATGTGCATAAAATTCTATCTCTGGTTGAATTTCCCCGGCAACTGAATCATACTGTTTCCATAATTCAGTTGTATCAAATCCGGCTTTATCTAATTCTTCAATTGTCTTTTTGTAGTCGGCTAAATCTGTTCTTGCATCAACCGATTTCTGGACAATGGCATTTAACCCATCTACAATAGATTCCGACATGTTATCGAAATTAATGTCAATACCTTCTGCTTCCGTCATAGCCAAGAATAAATCTACGACAGCAGAACGAGACATGTCTACATCATTACAGAATTGCTCTAAGTTTTGTACATCTATTTTGAATGTACCATCAGAATTTTTAGTAATCTGATCTGATAGTTGACTAGCATCATCCAGAAATGTATATAGACCAGAAATATCTTCGGTAAAATACTTTTCGGCACGTGTAAGATATTTATCCCATAAGGCATCAGAGTATTCCAATTCATCATTTGCAGAACCGATATATTCCATGAATGTTTGGAAATCATCTGTTCCCGTCCAGCCATTTTCCCATGCTTTACGAGCTGAATCTAATTGTCCCTGAACATATTCGAAATTATCATTATTGTCTGGTGTCTCTAGCGCACGTTTGTAATTACTCAATGCAGACAAAGATGCCATAATACTTTGTTCAAGTGCATCATACTGATTAATTTCATCACCAAGCGCAGAAATATTATCTAAATGTGTAGATAAACTTTCAGACCATCCATCATTATCCTTTTTGAGATTACTAATTTCCTTACGAAGTGCATCAATGCCCTTATTCTTCGCAGATGTAAGTTTCTTACGGACATTTGTATCTTTTATCTCAGTCTTGATAATATCATTGATAGCCTTTGCTTCTTTTTGGTATTCCTGAACCGCAAACGCTTCTTTTAACTGTGTATTTACAAGTGCTGCTTTGCCTGCATTCTCGGTATATTCAGCCATATGTTCATTATTAAGAACTATACCAGAATCGGTGTACTGAATGACCTTAGATAAATCTCCATATGCAGATTTTAATGCTTCGATGGTTTCAGTAGATAAATAACCATTTTGTGACTGTTCTGATTGTGCGGATTTTGCCGCATCAAAAGCAGTGGCAGGATCAAATTCATATGTAGTATCATATACACTCTTTTGTGTAAGATACTTCTGCATAGCTTCTTCACGAGTTTCTGATTCACTCATGATTCTATTCCATGTTTGAATTTCTGCTTCGGTATTAATTGAATTTTCTTCGGCAAACTGTAATAGCTTGTCTTTGGATTCTTTCATGGCATCCATTGTCATCGGAATAGAGCCATCGGATTTTAATGTCTGGGCATACTTGTTGACACCATCCATCAACATCTCATAATTATCCAGATATTTTTGCATACCAAGATCGGATGCTGTCAAAGGTTTTCCAAGTGCATCACCTAATACATCATTGATTTCCTGGACGTATGCCTCAATACGATTCTTTGATTCTTCCAAACTGATATCATCATCACTGATTGTCAAAGCATCGGTAATAATCTGCTTGAATTGATCTCCCGTATCGGCATTCGCCATTGCTGATTGCAAAGGTACAAGAATATTAGTCTCGATTGCACTTTCTAATTCTTCACCACTTAGACCACTAAAATCGTCACCTTGAAGAATATCTCCCCAATTCAGACCACTCACAATGCTGCTAAGAGCTGACTGCATTTCATCATTACCTGTCATTGCAAGGTATGAACCAGAAGAGTTCTGCATCCACATATTGACATATGATGCAAATTCAGCGTTGCTTGTGGATAACTGCGATTCAGCAGAGCGCATTTCGGTATTGGCTGTACTAATTATTCCTGCATAATACTGTCTAATCTGTTCCTGTGTTTCCTTAGATAATTTTGCAAAATTGTACTCTGTTGCTGACGTACCATCTTGGCTAATAATAGCATCAGCAATATCAATATTCGCTTTTTCCATATCAGCAAGAAAATCTGCATAATATGTCTGTTTCTCTAACTCAGATTCAAAATTAGAAGCTGGCTTATTATTTGAAACACTTTCGTTGAAATTATCCAACGTTTTCTGGTACTTCTCGATCTTCTCTGTTTGAGTGTCGATAGTATCATTTTGTCCTTTTGCTTCCTTACCGAACACTTTAGATTGATTCTCAAAATATGTGTCGATATTTTTATTGATTTCCTGTTGAGCTAACTGTTGCTCAATTTCAAGGAGATCCTTTAATTTTCCTGTGATTCCATCTACATTACCTTGTAAATCAAGGATAGCATTACCATTATCATCATATCCCTTTGTAAGTTGTGGGAATACTTCGGCAAGCTGATTTGAAACGTCAAGAAATTCTTTGTATTCATCGTCGGATAAGCTGATATTTTTACCAGTAAGCTGATTTACTCCTTGTGCAAGTTCAGCATACTTTTTACCAGCTTCATCGACTGTATCTGCGTTTTGTTTGATTTCAGATTGAAGAGATTTGATATTACTTTGTGCGTCCTGCGCCTTTTCAGACATTTGTTCTAAGGCTTCAGCTTCATACTTATCTCGATTAATAACATATTTGTCTAGGGCTTTAAATCCTACTCCAACTAATTTTGTTACTTCTGTGATAAGCATCATCCATCCAACAGAAGATACAGCTTTCATTGCAAGAGATAATGCTTTAGTTTTCGTTGCTGCGAGAGCAGCGCTTCTACCAGATGATTGTAAAAATGACTCGTATCCCTTTAAGGCTTCAGCAGAAGTGTTATAGACCGTTCCTGATTCTGCGGTTGTTTGTAGGAATTTCTTAAATGATTCATCGGCTATACCTGAATTGTCTGCAAGTTCTAAAAATGATAACTGCATTGTATCGAAGGAACGCTCATCTTTAATTGCATCAAAGAAATCTGAAACATTCTGAGATAATTCAGGTATTTCTTTTTTGAAGTTTTCAAACCATTTTATTTTACCAGAATCTTGATCATAGCTTACCCATGCATTGTATAAGATTCAAAATTATGTTATAATTTACATATTCTTCTAAAATATATAATCAAATGGGAGGTTAAAATAAATGGCTTTAATCAATTGTCCTGAATGTGGAAAAGAGATATCTGATCGAGCTGAAAAGTGTATTAACTGTGGTTTTCCTTTGACACCTGTTGCAACTATTAATAATCAATCCTTCGAGATATCGTGGTTAAAATCCAACGAAGTTTCACAAATAGAAAAAATAAAAATTATACGAGAAAAAACAAATATTGGCTTAAAAGAAGCTATTGATTTTATTGATACATATAAACCTAATGATATAGTTAGTAAACAACAAATGCAAAAGCAAGCCAATATTCCTCATTGTCCTACCTGCGGTTCAACCAATATACAAAAAATCTCAGGAACTAAACGATGGTTGTCTACTGGATTATTCGGTTTAGCAAGTAGTGATATTGGAAAGAGTATGTGTTGTAAAAAGTGCGGATATAAATGGTAGAACTAATAGGAGAGATTGGATAAAAACTTATATTCCAATAATAATTTCATTTATTGCATTATTAAAATCATTTGATACTGAAATTATTTGGCTATGGAAGCAATTAATGAAATTATTGAAATAATAATAGGAGTCCAAAACGTTAATCTCGGATGTATAGTAGCAAATTGATTCATTGGAATGATTATTTTATCATATACAAAATCTATTTTAATCACGACCTTTCTATGGTTATGCTTGAAAACCGAATAATTGGTAAAATCTAAGAGTAATGAAGACTTATTAGGTGATGAATTTTTTATTTTGCTATACAAACAAAAATAATACAGAGCCATAATTTATGACTCTGTATTACCTCATGTGTTAAACTCATGTCAAAGACAATTGTTTAAGTTCCTCCTGATGTCACATATCTATCAGCTAATGGACACCCATTTCCTTGTTTGTATAAGGAAGTATACCAAATAATAAACTTACTGTCATATTTAAATAACAAAAATCGTTATTAATTCAGAAGTAGATAGTAGAATAGCCACGCACGTATGCAATTCATCCGTGTTGAGTAAATGCAATAATAAAAGACACCTTAATTGGTGTCTTTAAACTTTATATATTCACTTTCAAGTTTCTTAAAATCACAACATGTATAATTTAATCTATGATTTTTATTACATCCAATTTTATATACCGCTTGAGCCTTTTCATAGATGTTGGTTTTGTTATTCCTACAGTAATCATATTCTACTTTAAGTAAGTCTACATACTTTTCATCACGTTTTGAAATTTCAGAAAACTTTAATTCTGTTAATACTTCGTCATATGCTGGAATCATAAACGAAAATCTAATAGATGATATTGGAACAGATTCGTTATATATTAACAAACTTGTTTGATATTTCTTTGTAGTGTGAGATATTGGTGCATAATAATCAATTCCATTGATATTAAGCACAACTCCACATACAAATTTATTATTTGTACTATAATGAATATTTGGTACTTGATTATCTATTGTCTGTAAGTATCTTACATAATCCTCGTTTATATCATAGAATTTCAGCATATTTCTCCTTATGTATAATAAATGGGACGAAGATTCTGTCTCCGTCCCTGCATTAAATTTTCGCTCTTTCGGTGGCGAAACACCTAGCATTAAATCCTTCAGTTACGGTCGAAGCATACCTGGCATTAAATCCCAACTTACGGTGTTGGCAACCTTGCATTAAAGAAATCATTTCTGATTCATTATTTATATTATACACAATTATGAGAAAAATGGTAGTAGTAATATTGCACAAAGATTGCAAGCTATATACAAGCATTTTCAATAGTGATTACAAGATTATTCAATAGATTTACAAAGGTTAATACAAGATAGAAGAGTAGCCAACCGACTACTCTTCGTAAAATATATTTATAAATCTTTAATTAAATTCTTCCAATAATTATATCTTGCAGATACATTCTCTTGATTGGATGTGCCATTCTGAACGAATAATTTATATTCTTCGTTTTCGTCATAATGTTCAATGAAATCAATTACAATATCGACAAACCGACTAAACGATTTTTTATCTCTAGTAACTCTATATGCGGAATAAAGTACCATAGGAATAGAAGTTGCAGGCAAATCATCAATAGTTTCAAAAGCATTCTTCATTCTATTCAATGCTTCTTCTAAAGTATTCATTTTTTCTATATATTCATCTCCGTGTTCTGCAACAAAATTATTCATATCTTTCGATCTAAATGATGTAAAATCATTATCTGGATTCGTTGCAATTAACATCAGTGTTTGAATAATCCAATCACGAGTTGATCCATTTTTCTTTTGTGCCTTAGAAGAAATCATGTTAATGAATTCATTATTTGCTAACTGAGATACTTTTTCATTAAATTCGTTAGAGCCATAAACTACTCGTAATTGTTTTGGATTTAACGGCTTCCCTGAATTTTGTCTTCTGAACATCTCTCTAACATCTTCGTCAGTATAGTCAGAAATTTCATAAATTTGAATTTCAGCATCAAGTAATGCATCCTGAGTTGCTTCATCCAATTTAGTATATTTCTTTTTACTAACATCTTTCTCTTCGCCATTAATAATAACAGGTGAGAGATTGGCTGGTAAAGCAAATTTGTCATTAATAAAATCACGTAAAGTCGATAATCTCTGAACTCCATCAATAACAGCATATGTTCCATTATCTTCTACAGCGTAAGTTGGATTAACTGGATACTGACGTAAAATTGAATCAATTAGAAATCCTTTTTGCTGTGTGTTCCATTGACCTTCATCCCTTTGAAGTTTATGTGTTAATACAATTCCACCATTTTCTAATTTGCTTACAATTGACGAAATTGTTTTTGTACGACATGTTGATTTCATAAAATACCTCCTAATTTTTAAATTATATATGATATTTATTCATATCATATATAAAAACAAAAATCAAGAAATATTCTAATTTAGCATAAAATGTGCGAAAACACACTTTAACGAATATACGTTCTCTATATTTAGTTGTCAAAATATGATACAATGATACCAAGCTAATTGTATATGAGCCATCGTATCTCATATCATCGCACGACATGAAGCTTGGTATCATTTCTAATATGTACCATACGAAGTGATTGCGTAGAAACAATCACGATTTTGGAAATAAATATTTTCTGCCCTTTCTGGGCAAATACAAATTTCCCTAATGTTACGAAATTTCTACAGAAGGGAGGATAGGAGTGGAAGTATTAAATTTACTTCTCAAAGGTGGACTCATCTATGGAGTTTGCTATATCGCCAATATTATTGGAAAATGCTATGTCGCAACCATTAGCAGAAGTACAAGCGATAATAAAGCAAAGTCATTCTCCAAGATGATGTCCAAAGACATTAATATTAATTTGCATCAGTAGTTCTATCTTTTTGTATCAGCCATAATTTATTTCCTTTCCAATCCTGTGGGAGTCATCTTTACGATGGCTTCCACTTTATTATTCTCTGTTTTTTGTATGTTAAATTATTTTATTTTATTATCGTTTTTAGAAGTCGCCTAATAAAATGAGCATAATTACTCACTATTTTCTACACATCGCATAGCTACGATTGACTTTTTCTTATGACACTCAATCATAAGTTGCGGACTCTACATTGATGAATATTTTATCCACCCACTCTGGGAGTCTCTGGGAGTGACACTTGCTCAATAGAAGAGTAGTACGTCTCTCTGCTGATTGGGTTCTCATGCTAAATTACGAGTCACATGAGCCGTTCCAGTCCTTGTACGAACGTTCCCGTTTCGTAAACCACGGAGTCACCCACGGTTATATAAAGTGTTTTTCCAAAGCCCTCTTACTTGTAAATACAAGTTCGTTCCTGTTTTATCTATGGTTATTTAGCCATAGCAGTAGGACTTATCTGAACCGAGTAAGCATTTGTGTATAATGTAATCTTACGATTAATCCAGACTACCTTCACCTAATTTAGATATACCTAATGATGATATTGTACCTAAAATTGTAGGTAAAGTTCCAATAATATCAACAAAATTTGTTCCTAATTCAACAATATTGGTTAAGAAATCTATGCCAACCTTTAATGAATCTGAATTAATTGCAGTTGCCCAAAATTCTTGAACCCTATTTTGTAAATTTGCAATTTTTCCTTCGATACTATCTAAGTATTTATCTAACTCTTTTGTTGCTGATCCAGATGCCTCTTCTGATGATTTCTTTACAGCTTCAAGTTGTGTTGGATCTTGTAATATAGCTGAAGCAATTGAAGATCTATTTTTCCCAGCTAATTCTTCAATGATAGCGGTAGCATGGTTTGTACCAAGTTTTTTATCTTGTTCTTGGATTTCTTTATAGATTTTGGCAATACCTAATAATATTTCATAGGTATTTTTGTAATTTCCGTTACTATCAAGAATATCAAAACCCTTATAATCATTAGATGCAACAGCAGTATAATCTTTAATTATTTGTTGCTTTTTAGAATTAGTTGCTTTAACAAAAGCATCAACTTCTTCGTCCATTGCGGAAAGTTCTTCTTCCGCTTCTTCTGTACCAACCAGTCTAAGAGAGATTGTGCGCAAACCCGCTGAAACACTATCTGCGTCCTGAATCGTAGCATTCGCTGTAGTTACCATAGCAGCTGCTTCGTCGATTGTGTTCCCCATAAGCGAAAGAGTGGCTGCCGATCTTTGAAGTGCAGAAGCTAATTCATCAGTTGAGATTGAATAATTGTTACCCACTTCATTTAGTTTATCAACGATTGTAAGTTTGTCTAAATCTTTATATGCCTGTCCCATAGCAACAAGCGATTTAGTAGCATCTTCAATATTATCAAATTCAGATACATTAAAAAGAATATTAGCTGTTTTTGCGCTTTCAGCAGCCTCATCAAGCGACTCACCTAATCTCATGTAGTCTGCCGTGCTTGCTTGAATCTGTTTTGCAGTTGTTCCAACAGCATCCGCAGTATCAAAAGTTTCAGATTGATAATTCTTCAAACTTTGAATACTTTCTTCCGAAACTTTGCGCATTTCTGTAAACTGTGTATCTAAATCCTTAACAACATTAAAACCATACTTCCCAGCATTAATCGCATCATAAAAGCTAAACATACCAGCTACTTGAGCAACTATCTGGTGCAATCTACTTGTTTTAAATGTATCCCATAAACTTTTTCCAGCTCTACCTGCTCGTTCTTCAGCATTAACAATTTCAAGAATTTTACCGTGAATAACATCTAAACTTGCGGATGGATTACCAGATTCAATCTGATGATAATAATCTCTGATTTCAGCCTTTGCTTTTTCAGACATATTAGAATTTTTACGAAGAATTTGAGAAATTTTATTTAATTCTTTCTCACCAGCCAATTGATCATAACCCTTTTGAGCCGCAGTCATATTTGAAACAGTAGAGATTGCTTGTTTTAATTCAGATTCATATTTATCTAATAATGATATGTCTTCAGGTGTAACTAACTGTTTATCTCCAATATTAGTTAAAGTGTTTTGATATAATTTCAATGCTTCTGATACAGCATTAACATTCTTAATATACTCATCACTTGCCCAACCGCTATCTTGAAATCTTTTTAGTGTATCAGAGTATTTAGAAGATTTCCCTTTATATGTATCTAAGCGATTAGTGTATTTAGACAAATTGACATTGGCATTCTGTTCTTTAGCCTGTGTATTTTCCTTAACTTTCTGAGTATTCTGCTCTAATGCATTATTCTCTTCTTTGATGGAACTTGTAGCAGACTCTATGGAAGCAGAAACATCTTTGTCAGGAAATGCGTCTTTCATTGGATTTTGAGATGTGGCAGAAGATTGTATATCCTTTAATATACGTTCCATTTCCTCAGCATTTGTGATAGCTTTATCATCTATTGGAAGAATTTTTGCTGAAGCAATATGATCTTTTTCGTTTATTTGAATTTCATCTAAATGATATCCAATTTTTTGTAATTCTTGATCCACCGCTTTAAAATAATCTGTATCAATACCCTGCATCATATTACTAGGATCAATAAATTTACTAATCTGACGCATGATACCTTTTGAAGCATTTTCTTCTTCTGTTAATTGTCGTACAATTGTATCGTATGTAACATTAGATTTATTTGTTATATAACTATCTCTGTCAGAAGTTCCATATTTCTTCCAATAATCACGAATAGGTGAATTACTATTAGAAACAGAATTTACAGAATTTGCTGTTTGTTCAGCTTGTCTCTGTGTTTCCTTTAGTTCTTCTTGTAATTTATTTTGCTGTTCAATAGCAGGATTAGAACCCGATGAAATATTCGTTTTCTGTCCATTGACTTTTGCTTGTGCTTTAGCAACATCTTCAAGAGCAGAAGTAGCTTTCTTACTTACATCAGTTATATTCTCTACTTGTTTGACAGCACCACTCGTATTGCCACCCATATTACTCATGTTCTTATTAACATTGAGAATGTTCTGACTTAAATCAGAAAGTGATTTGTCAATATTCTGGATAGAAGAGAGCAGTGTCTTAGTACCAGAATCATCTACTTTTCCAAAAGCCTTACTTAGACTTTGTACTTCTGATACAATACTTGATAACTCTTTTGATAAATTCTCAAACTGTTTAAAATCACCAGTTCCCTTACTAAGTGAGTCAAGCATTTTATCAAGCTTCTGAATAGCACTTTCTAACGTTTTTGTATCAATATCAAGTTTGACTTTTCGATCTTCATTGGCAAACTTATCAATTTTTTCATCTGCATCAATGAGTTGTCTTTGTAAATCCTTTATATCTAATTCAATTTTGGCTTTCCAATTCGCCATTCCAGACATATATTAATTCCCTCCTATCTAAATAATTCTTTTGCTTTTCTATCAATAATTTTCTGTACACGACCTCCAAATCCACTTTGAAAATCTCTATTTACAACTTCAAATGGAGGCATACTTTGGTGCATCATCCAACGACCATGACCATGTTCGCCGTTCATAAACATGTAATCGAAAGCTGTCGCAATATTTAATGGTTGTCCTAACCAACCAGGATATGTATCCATTAAAAAGCAATCTGCTTGTAAATTTAAAATATTGCCATTTACAGTTGTTCTTGCTGACTGATACACATTCATAAAATTATTTGTTCTTTCATAACTTTTTGGAGAATAGTCTTTATACCAATCAATCAATGAATTGTGAACAGACTCCTTAAATAACTGATTAATCTCAGGAGTAACTTCTTTTGCCAACTGTTTTTCTTTTTTCTTAACATCTGTCATGATTATTGATGCTAAATCGCCTTTTGCCATTTTCATCACCTCCAAAAATTTCACTATTTTTACACTAAAATAGGAGAGCAGCATCACCCCTCTCCATAAGAAAAGCTCCATACGCTTTGACACGCATAAAGCCTAAATATTTCACAAGAAATTGAATTTACTTAGACTTCTTTGAAATTGCCTTTCTTAGCAAACTCAACAACTTTATCCAATTCTTCCTTTGGAATTTCATCAAGTTTCTTACTTACTGCATCCATAAGTGGTGAGAGAGTAATACTAGCTAAATCAGAGATTCTATCAATCTGCTTGCCAATAAATGCCTGTGCGGTTGTTTCGTTAAACTGCACATCTGACTGCTTCATTGTTAAAATTGTCTTAAACTCACTTAATTCACTCATAGGGATAAGTGGATCTCTCTGATCAGAACCAACCATTAAAATATCAAGCAAACCAGATGACTTTAGCGCATCATATTCTTTAATAAAACTTCCATCTTCAATTTCAAGGTCAGTATATAATTCGATCACAGCACAACAGAACTGTACATACTGGGCAACAGAATTTACGCTAATCTTGTCTGTCTTACGATATTTTGTTTTACCATTATCATCATAAGCTTCCTGCTCAAACATGGTTCTATTTACAATCAACTGTGCATATGCATCTTTCTTAATAATTGATACATAAGGTGTAATTTTGATTTCCTTTAATAAAGATTCTTTCAGTGTACTATTATTATGGCTATTATATTTTTCAACCAATTCTAAAATTTTCATATTTTTATACTCCTTTTATTCCTGATTTTTTTGCAAATAAAAAGAAGCCGACATGCATCGACTTCTTAATCAACTTTATGTACTGAACGGCAGTAACATCCACTTAGCGTTTTTATGCTTACCAATGTTCTTTTGAACATATTCGTGAACTTCTTCTAAGCATCCACAATTCACATCTTCAAGAGTTTGATACTCAAGTGGATCACTCTCATCAATACATACGAGTTTGTAAAACACTCTATTTTCCATATTCAATTGTTCCTCCCAAGAAAATTATTTCAGACAAAACAACTCATAAATATCTACCTGTAACGTTTTTGATAATATCATTGCATTTTTTAGACCTATATCTTTTGTTAAACCATTTTCCAGCCGATTTAATTCACCAGCGGAAATTCCAGTCAAATCTGCAAGATGCTTGAGTGTCCAATTACGTTGCTTTCGATAATACCAAATTTTATTTTCCATATATGTAGTGTGTACAAATCATTTTATCTTATACATATGATACTATAGGTAAAATTGTATGTGTGCAAAATATCAATGTGTAACTGTAAACATCCAACTATACCCATCATTTGTGACCATCGTTGTCTTTTGTGAGAAAGCATCATATTTGATGTATGATATTTGTGGCGATGAGTCACATATATGGTTGTACATATGGGAGTCAATGACATAATTATGAGAAGAGAGTAGTGAGTCTATTTCTTCTGAATACATTGTTTAACCTCAATTTCTGTTCTTGGATTATCTTTATCGACATAACATTCCATTGTTAAAGATGTAATATGTTTACTATCATCATCTATAATAAAACCACTCTCAGACAATCCATCTAAAATAAATTTAGGGCATCCATTGTCAATATCATGTCTACGATTTGTCTTATAATATGTAACAAATTTCATTTCACATTTCTCAATGTGTAGGTTAGAGTAACCTTGGTTATCAATAAACCACTGTATGAAATCCTTCCATTTTTGTTTAAGGGCGTTCATCATAGGTCTTTTCATTATCATCCATTGATTGATAGTAGGGTGATAAGGATTCTCTATTGGTTTCTTACTCGCCCTTGGATGCTTTTTGAAATAATATTTTTCGTATTCTTCAAGTGTTGAATTATCAATCACTAATTTTATATTTTCCGTTTGTTTCACTCCATTTCATAATAGAAGAGTGGCATCCGAAGAAACCACTCATCATATTAAAAACCTTTTTTCAAATTTTCTTTATATTTCTCCATTATTACTTCCATCGACACATCAACCTGACCGTTTGTACGACCAAGAGAAGATAATAATTCTTCATAGCGTTTATGGATATCAATCACATGGTCAAACTGTTCTTTACTATATTTTCTTCCACATCCAATTGCCGATGCTATATCAAGAATCTCATAACGCCAATCATTGATATTTTTATCTTGAATCATTAAGGTAAGTTTTTCCAAATCATCCTTAATTAACCTATCATGCCGTATAGACTGTTTCGTGTCTTCCTCTTGCTTTTGCTTTAACTCATTCAAACCATTTGCAGTCTGTACAAGCAACTCATGATCTTCATTTTTTTTACGAACCCAACTTACAGGTCGTTTGATAATTTCGGAAAACTTGCCTATTAAAGTTGCAGCAGTAACAACAACGGAAATAAATAGAAATATAAGAATCAATACACTGATAAAATTATACTGTGATAACTGTTGAAGTGCTTCTGTCATAGTAGCACCTCACTTACTTCTCTTTGAACTTTTCAATTAGATTCTTAAACGCTTCATAACATCCTGTAGATGCCAAACCAGAAATTAAACCACCAAGTAAAATTTCAGGTGTAAATTTTCCATTAATCCAAATGTTAAGTCCCACTCCAAGAACGCCCATAATAACAGGAATAAATGAATTGATTTTATCTGTCTTAATAACATTCTTGAGCATATAACCGATACACAAACAGATACCTACAATAATAGGAACTGCATATTGCTCTAAAAATCCTAAGTCCATATTAGTTTCCCTCCTTATTCATCCACACCCAATCTATGATTTGACCACATATAGGGCATGGAGATTGATAACAATTCAACTCCGTATAACAACGCTGACAGTACGGATATCCACCGTCTAATTCTATTTCTGGTTCAATAGGAGTTGAGATTGGTATATTTTTATATTTTTCGTTCATGTGAATTACCTATGAAAGCTCATAATTACACCACTTTTTATACACATCTGTCGTAGCGGACTTTAAAAATACCATTGCTAAAATCGCATTATCTTTATCATCAATACTTGCATAAATATCAATTGGATAAATATTATTCTTAATATACAATAATTGCTGTTTTGGATTGACAATTCTAACAACTTCATGTGGCAAGTAATTTCTCACTTCTTTTAAATTTGTTTCTACCATATTTTCCTTTTTGATCCTTTATTAATGTAAAAAATAGGGGAATATAACAACACTATTGAATAGTCAAGTTACATTCCCCTATTAGAATTTTCTAAAATCACTATTCAATAACACCATCATCTTTAACCTTTTTGACTCGTGGCTTCTTATAATACTTTGTTGAAACTTCTTCATTGTCAGAAATAACAGTTTCAATCTCTTTGAATACTTCATCAGTTTTTTCAACTGGTTTTGTTTCTTCGTTAATCTTCATAATTGCTTTTTGATAGCTCTCGCCAAAGTTTGCAATCTGAGACAGATCCAATTCATTAAGCTGTGCCTTTGCATCATCTGCTGAAATTTTTTTGTCTTCATAGTCAGAAGTTACAGTATAAATGTTCTTGCAATTCTCAGAACAATATGCAAAATACCATGTTGGTTTATTTCTATCTTCTGGTCGACATTGAGGACAGAAAAGATGTTCCTTCTTACACACACAGCAGGTTCTTAAACCTCTTTTATTCATTTATTCATCTCCTTAATATAATAAGAGGGCAGTACATAACCGCCCTCAATATTATTCTTCAGATTAGGCTTCCTCTTCCTCATCAATAAAGTAGATTTCAACCATTTCCTGACCTACAGAACAAGTATCTGTAAGGATTGCACCCTTGTAATCCATTGTCTGAGAATCTCCACCCTCAAGAGCAATAGATACTTCTGGACTAGGGATAAATGATGGAATATGAATAACAACTGCACGATAGCCACCATTCACATTACACTTGTCAACTGCAAGAGCCTTGAAGTAAAGTTCGTGAGCCTTTGGATACTTATCACCAGAGATAGTAACCTTTGCACCACTCTTAACTTTCTTTTTGAATTTAACAAGATACTGGACTTCATCTGGATCGGCTGGTGGTGTAAGAATATGTTCTCCTTCAAGATCAACCTTAAATTCAGTTGATGTAGCAGAAACACCTTTCTTATATGCTTTGCCAAGAGAACCATTTGTAGACAGAGCATTTACAACAAATGAATCTTCAACTGCATCTGTAATATCAAGTGTTTCACCAGCCTTCACAATCTTAAAGATTGGCATTTCAATCTCATGCTCATTTGAAGCTACTTCTGCATCAGTTGCAGATACAATTTCAGCAATTGCAAGGTTAAGGAAAGCGTTAGTAGCTGTGATTTCACCTGTCTTACCAGAATACTTTCTGTAAACGAGATTTCCATCCTTATCCTTTACATCTGTTGAATCTGCTGTAATATCAATGGTTGCATTCTGAAGCTGTGTCAGAGCATAAAGAGCCTTATCAGTTAAAGCACCGTATCCGAACTGAAGACGGTCAATAATTACGTCACCTAATTTAAATGCCATAATAAAAATCCTCCTTAAAAATATAAAAATTTGTATTAAAAAAGAGCGACCAATAAATCGCTCATAGTTCACTAATTATTCATGCAATTCACGCATGAAATTAAATTGTTCTTTTGGGATTTTACTTACATCACAGAATCCACTATACGATCCTGCCATAAGTGCACGACTTGATTCATAGACTTGTAATCTCTGTACAGAGTCCATAAATTCACAAATCCCCATTTGTCGTAACTCTTGCAATTTATACTTGAATCCTGGATGATTTACACAAGCAGACACCAATGGAAGAAGAGTAGAACTATCTTTATCGGTACGTTGTGCTGCATTCATCCTATCTTCATCTACCATCCATTCCTTTGTGATTTTTCCTTTTGCCATTTCAATCTTTGGATGAATATTAAGCATAGATCTTACATATTCTGCAATTTGATTGTATTCAGATTCCTTTAGTATAAAGTCTTTATCTTTATCATATAGACATAATTCGGAAGTGTCTGAATCAGGTGATTTTATATTCATCAACTGCATTTTTTCGATTTTATAATCTGGAAAAATTAAACGCATTGCAGAAAAATCAAACGATGGAATTTTATTTAAAATATCAAAGACTTCAATATCATGTATTTTACACCAATCTATTTTTGCATCCCAAAGCATAACACGAATAGAAGTGGAATTATATAGAATAGGAGATAAGCCAGAATAAAACTTTGATTCTCCCATGTCTAAAATATCATAAATCTTAGGTTGCACAATTTTGATTCCAGCAACATAAAAATCTTCACCGAAATACATTGCAAGTGGATCAAATTCATACTCTTTTTTATTTTCTGCTTGTTTCTTTTGTGCATCCGCCAATACAGCAGCTTGAAGTCCATCCAACATATCAGTGTTTTGCTGTGCCATTATATCACCGCCTTAACTGATAGTTCATCATCTGCGATTGTCCACCATAAGGTGTTTGAACCGAACTGTTTAGATCTGTAAGCTGGAATACGAGAGTACGTACAAGATAATTATTATCCGTTGTGGACTCACGATTAGATATAAGATGTGTTTGCATTCCAAAGATATTAGACCAAGCAAATTTTTCTCTGAGAATAGAAGCAATTAAATCGTGCCTTGGAATACCAGTTAATTTATCCATTCTATCATTACCATGCACAAAAATAGTAAATGTAACTAACGTATCTTTTAATCCAGGTTGATATTTTACTGTATCTTGAAAACTAACTTGATAACATATATAATGTTTAACCTCTGTCTGAGTATCTGGAATAAATAAAAAAGGACGAATATTTGAATCACTGCCAAAATATCTATCCCATTCGCCAAGTGGTTCGTATTCTTTCTTTTCCTCGTTCCATTCCCAATTGATATTTCCGTCATCATTAAACAATTCAGATTCGAGTTCTTTTTCGTTTAATGCGTATAAAAGACACGGATTTGACAGCAAAGCTTGTTTAATTTTCTTTTTATACTGAATATTTTCATCATCAGGAGTAGTTCTATATGCACGAAGTTTATTTAACAAATCATTCTTTGTAACTAATTTTTCTGCCATAAAACACCTCCTATTCGACTAATTCTAACGGCAAAATTTCAGATTCAATCGGCAAGTCATCCTTAACAATTTCACACTTAACAGACAATATTTTGCCGATAGTAGAAGTGTCATTAGGAAACTTTACTTTCTTTTGGTTATACTCTGTACCATCTCGCCATGTAACTTTATCTGTCCAATCTTCATTATCAATAGAGCAAGTCCATGTAAAGGTTGCATCAGCATATTCAGTTGTAATGTCTTCGTTGGAATCATTGAATAGATTTACTGTAAGATTTTTATAAGAACCGCCAACCTTGATTGTTGAAGTGGATGCTGAAATTCTTGCTGTAATAGAAGATGGGGTAGGAGTTGGAGTGTCTGGATCTGATGGGGCGATTTCTGAATCGAAATAATTCGCATACATTTCGCCTGTTTCAAGATTGACATAATCGGTATGTTCGTTAAAGAAACCACTATAAATAGTTAATTTTTGTATCCCGAATGGTTGAACGTTTTCACATTTTGTCACTGTCCATGCCGAAGGGTGATCAGATAATGTACTAACCAACAATCTCATATTTTTTGAATCTTCATCTGTATACCAAAATTTACTTGTAATATCATTCATAGGTAGCCAGATTTTATCCTGATTGTCAACATGTGTGAACCTTAAATCTGTGTAAGTTCCAATCGTATCAATATGTTACTTTATTGGTTCGTTAGTCCAATAAAGATAAAATTATAAAATTATGCTGCGGTATATTCGATGTATCTATCATATTTTCTTTGAAGATACAAATCTGCATCTTTATACATCCAATTCATAAGTTTAATGGCAGAAGTACCAGTAATACTTGCAACTTTTGTTATTCCATTATGACAAGATGCATCATATATTCCGCAATAAATACCAAGTTCTTTTTCGACTATATCTTTTATTTTTTTACAAAAATTTTCTGTAGAAGTAATTGTTAATGTAATACGTTTATTATTTTCGTTTTTTATATAACGATAAACACTTCCGTCACCATCATAATACCCACGCAGGAAGTGAGAATATAATTCTTCTGGTATATTGGGAAATTCTAAAACAAGACTTTTATTTCTTACAGCTCCCAACTTTTCTAAAGAACTACATAAATGTCTACTATTCATGTTTAATGTACACATATTGTTATATGAATAGTTCTTTTCGCTTTTTCGATTAGATTGATCTATTACTTTCAAGGGATTGTCGCTTTCAATTTCTTTACTAATATCTTCTAATAATTTCTTATCACTTTCTTGCAAAGAAATACAAGCCGTTCCTTTTGGTGGGAAATTACATCCATCTGCGAAGAACAAACCTAATACATATGCTTTGTTTGGTGTATCAATATTATCAAAATACTTTTCATTTAAATGATATTTTCTTTGACCGTTATTCACACGTTTAATTCCAAATTCATCTAATATATGACAAATCTTATTATAGTTACATCCCATAATTTTACCTATTTTAGTAGTTGATAATTTTTCTTCTACATATAATCTAACAATTTCTTCTTTTTGTTGTTTTGTAAAAATTATTTCATTATAATTTGGTATTCCGTTTTTCATTGCTTATTCCTCCTAAAAAATTGCAATATAAAAAGACGGTAATCTACTTATTAGGAGTAAGTAGAAGTGGTTTGCAACCCACTGTCCCGTCTAATTAACTATTCTCTGTTTATAATTTTATTTTCTCTATGTCTCCATAGAAGTTCAGAGCACATCAACACCATATCTATAATAGACTTAGGCGGTTTCCATTAACCCACTTGGGTACATGCTCGTTGAGCGTTATCCTATTCGGATTTTCGCTGCTGATTATTACTTATTAACGACACTTAGCACATCAATATGATGCTTTTATTTCAGCATATGTCATCTAATTACTTTTTTCCGTCTTTCAACCACATTCACGCTTAATCTTATTTCATATTTACGTTGTAGTGTAATTAGCCTTGTAAACTTCCAGCATAAGGAAACTTTCGACACACTGTTTCCAGTATGAAGCGCATAATCTACGATGATTGCATTCTTAACACAGACCACATACGTCTTTTAATTCTTTGAGTTCCGTTTTTCTCAACCCACATTAATTCATAATTTGCAGGCAAGACGAGATACTTTGGAAACTGATTCGCATTTTCTTTTCTACAAATTAGCCATTTATGATATACCCCTCTATCGTCAGGAATATCGCACCACATGCCAATCGGAAATTCGCTATTATACCTTGTATGAATTTTTTCAAAATAGAACAGTTCGTCTCCATCCTCAAACGATAATTTTTGGCTTGGCTTAAACTGTATATAATGCTCAACCTCATCCTTATCCATTGATTGATAAGATTTGATAATGAACTTTATATCAATTGGTGTTTTATTTGTATTTTCATAAGTCATTCCGTCTTTTAATGAACGAGTAATTCCATATTCATCAGTAAAGAAATCATCATGAAAATGGTCATAAATATAAGCGACTTTACTCTGAGGATCATTCCAAAATGTTTCCTCCATCGCCCAATCAGACTGCTCTTTATAAATCTGACCAATCGTTTTAGCTCCGTTGTTCTTGGCGTTTGCGACACGCCTAGCTGTTTGTAGACTCGGCATCGCAATCCACCTCCTCAAACATTGCTTTTATATATCCGTGAGAATCTAAGATTGCTCTACGGAATTTTTTATAACTAAAATGGTCACTCTTAGCATTATCTAATGCTGCTTGTAATTCAGACATAAGTGTAACCATAAGTCCGTTATCATTAAATAAGGTTTTTGTGCCACCTAATTTAAACATAACATTTTCAAAGAAGACGAGAAATGCTTCATCATCTTCAAATATTTTCTCTTCAATTGTATTGTCTTTATAGAGCAGTAGTTTGTGAATGTCATTATGCATTGCACGAACTGCTTCATTGATTTGCTTGTCTGTGAAGTCGCCGTATATGTATTGCATAGGCTAGGACTCCGAGTTGATATAAGAATTGTACATATATCCGTAATCACGAATACGCTTATTCAATTCAGTTTTCATGGAATCAAGACGAGATATCATATTTTTGTGGTTGTTTAGCAGGGATTTTTCTTCCTTACCGTTGTATAAATTTTATTAATATAAAATTCAAACTCGTATATTGTCACCTTTATACTTACTTCTTCATAACATTCGATTTTGCCGTAGCTACTTTCGTTTATAATAATGCTCCAAAGTCTTAAATTCCCGTACAACGAACGGTACATATTAAATTGTTTCGATTTAGTGAAACTAATTTAATGAATATTTTGATAAATTTATTGCCGCATTCAAATCTCTATCAATTACATTCCCACATTCACATTTGTAAATACGGTCTGACAGTTTAAGTTTATTATTCTTTTTCCCACAAACACAACAAAGTTTTGAACTTGGATACCATTTATTTGCTTTTACTAATTCAATTCCATATTTATCACATTTATATGCAATTTGATTTATAAATTCAAATAAATTTTGTGATTTTATTTGTTTAGCCAAGTATTTGTTCTTTGTCATTTCAGTTATTATTAAATCTTCTATAACAATCCTTTTTGGCAACTTTTTAACCAAGTCAGATGTTAGATGATGAATATAATTAAACCTAATATTTGTCAATTTCCTGTTTAATAGTTTGATTTCTTTATTTAGCTTCAATATATTTTTTGTATCAACATATTTATTTAAAGCAAGTTTGTTGGCTTCGTATTTTCTTGCAAGCTGCTTTTGCTTTCTTTTGATTCTTTTATTTATCTTTTTTACTTTTTGCGTCTTATTAATGCTATGATAAACAGAACCGTCTGAAACAACAGCCAACTCTTTAACACCAACGTCTACACCGATACTCTCATTTGAATGTTCAAATTCTTGATTCTCGATTTCATATCCAAATGATAAATACCAATATTTTCCATCAAAAGAACATACTGGATTAATATATGTATTGAGCTTTGGTATTTTTCTATCCGAATGATAAACTACTTCACCAATTTTGCACATTTGAACCTTACCATTTTTGAAATAAAGTCTATCATACCGAACATAAAAACTCTGTTTGCTATGCTTTTTTGATTTGAATTTTGGGAATTTTGTAATCTTATTAAAATAATTATTAATCGCAATATCTAAATTCGTAAAAGCCATAGCGGTAACATCACTCGAAACTTCCTTTATCCAGTCGAACTGTTTTTTATATTGATTAAATTCCTTTTTTAAACGATACTTATTATAAGTCTCATTATCTTTTTTAATCTGAATAAAACGTTCCAAACCCCAATTATACGCAAATCGTTTTGCACCACAAGATTTAATAAAAAGTTCTTCTTGTTCTTTTGTGGGTTTCAATCTAATTTTCATATGTTGTATCAAAATATTTTCCTCCTTTCTCAAAAAAGATTTCTAAATACTTATTCTCTTTTTGATAAGGAAGTTTTATGAATTTTATATTATTTATACGATTTCACATTGTTCGTTACACAATGCAGTTCTCATTATATGAACTTCTTTATGTTTCCATAAAGTGAAGACTATATCATCATCCATTTGGATGTCCCCCATTTCCACTTAACATTTAAAGTGTACGATAATAAGTATCTAGTCGTTGAACTTTACCTTTCGGTCTTAGCTGCTGATTGTCCGTTATAATGCGTTTAGGATTTAACCATGCGCTATCTATTCAATTTTTTCTACTTTCGTAACATTCACGTTTATACCATTTAAGATATTGCGTTGTAGTTTGAATAGTTTTGGGAGTTTCCAGCAATTAAAGGGATTTTCCATGCTTATTACTAAACATGGGTGGCAGTCAATTGTTTTCTAGCAAATGCTATTTGTAACAATTCGTCACCACCTATCATTACTGATGTGTGAAGAATAGAATCAACCTGTGGCTGTAACCACTCAATCGTCATTCCAAGTACAAGAATTCCTGCGACAAAATCCATATCAGAGGTTTCGTCTACTGAATTGTTCAGTTCAAAATTTATCTGTTGAATTTCATCATCGAGTGTGAGAGAAGAGAATAGTCTACGCACTCTTGGATTGGAGATTACGTTGTGTAATCGCTCTGTATATATTTCAAGCAAATCTGACTCATCAAGAGAGAGTTCTTTCATGTCTGAAATTCGTCCTCTTGTTCGTGAAAAAATTGTTTCGTATGGAAGCGTCATTGTTTGATGCCTCCTTTACTATAAAATAGAAGATAAGTCTGTACCGCAAACCTCGTCAATTACTTTGATTTTCTGCAATGAATCAAAAGTTCCTGCTTCCATCTCTGTAGCAACTTCTGCACTAACGGCTCTCTGTAAACCATTTGGAAGAGTAGGGAATACACGCTTGAAATCGTTAAGATTCATATCAATAAGCGTTTCTACATCTTCTGAATAAATCTTTTCGTAAAGTGCCTTTACATCTTTCCACTTAGAATCTTCTAATAATTCTTCATCTTCGATTACAAATAATGTCTCGAAAATAAATGGAGACTTCTTAGCTCTTAATCCAAGTAAATCCTGATATTCAACCTCTGTAATATCACCATAATCTTCCCATGTATAAACTTCTCCACTTTTCTTTCCGACATAAATAAGTTCTCCCTTGGTCATGGAACGACATGGAATTAAGTCATCAGATTTGTATTCCTTTACTTTTATTGGTTCAACAGTTTTTGTCGTTGCTTTTTCAGTAGCAGCCTTTACAGTCTTTTCCTCTGTATTAGTCTTTTTTGTATATGCCATTTCCTTTAATCTCCTTACATTAAAATAGGAGAGTGCATAATACACTCTCCGTAAAATCTACACAGAATACTAGGCAATGTTCTTGTAGAAACCGAACTTTCTCTGAAGTACAGTTGCTACACCCATCTTCTGCTGGTACTCGTATTCGATTGTCTTATCCATATTTGTATTACCATCAGATACTTCCTTAACCTGTGCCTCGCCCTCATCATAAATCTTGATGAATTTGTTGTCTGCAACAGGCATAACAAGAAGAACATCGTTTGCAACTAACTTCTTAGAAGTATCATTTGGAGCAAAGCTCTGAGGAATCTCTACCAGACGAATTCCTTCCCAAATACCAAGACGACCAGTTGTGTGTCTTTCCTCTTTCATAGAATCTGAAATCCACTGTGTATCAGCAAGGGCATTAAGCTTAGAAAGTGCAGTCTTAGTACCCATAATTACAGCCTCAACACCATTTGCTGTCTGTACGTCTTCAACAAGAGTGATAAGAGTATCCTTGTTTAATGTACCTGTCTTTGTGAACTGATTTGTAGGAAGAACTTTGTCGCCAGCAGCCATAACAGCGGCATAAACCATATCATTTACTTTCTTGTCGAAAGCTTCATAAATCTTATTGATGAATCCAGCCCAGTCTACCTTACCTGCCATAAACAGCTCGTACTCTGCATAAATTTTCACGCCATAGTAGCTTGTCTTAACAGAGAATGTGCTACCAGCACCAAGTCTCTGACGGAAGAGATTGTGGTGGTTTCCACTTAACTCAGATACAGTTAATACAGTCTCATCAGGAACATAGAACTCATTTGTATCACCTGTGTTCATAGACTTAATTTCTACAAACTCGTTGAAGAATGGATTATCTCCCCAACCAGAAACAAGTAAATTCTCAACTGTCTCTTCAATAACCTCGAAGACATCTACCTTATGTCTACGAATTGCCTTATGTAAATCCTTGCGAGAGCATCCCTCGTCTACACCAAGAATCTCGAACATAACTTCACGAATCTTGGCGTCTGCATCTTCCTTAGATACATCTTTCTGCTTTCCGCAAGCAGTATCAATCATTAACTGAGAAAACTCAGCATAATCCTTATCAGCAAACACTTCTCTAGTATCAGCGTTACTAAATGTTAATTTCTTCATTATTCTTTATCCTCCTTTCGATTACTCGCCAACTTTTACTTTCTTGTCAGCTACAGAAACTGTCTTGTCTACCTCTGGTGTTCCATCGAAACCTTCAGCAGAAAGTGTAAATACATCCCCTACGTAAAGCTCGTACACTCTGAGAACATCTCCTTTAGCATTGAAGAAATTAGACTCTTCCTGCATTTTTGTTGTGTACTCCTCATAAATAAGAGGTACGGAAAGAACTAATCCTTCACCGTCACCAATAGCAGTAACTTCTACTCTGAATCCACCATTGGCTGCTTTTTCAATAATCTTTCCTGCGAAAGTAACAGCGGTATCTTCCTCGTAAACCTCTGGTCTGAGGTACGCCCCTTTTTTAACAATAGTTCCGTTATCAATATCTGCTTTTGCTTCGATATTCCAGATATTTCCAATCTGAGTAGCCTTGAGCTTTGTAGACTCGCAAACTGCATGTTTTGTACTAAAATTCAAAAAACTTGTAGCCATTTTAATTTCCTCCTTAATATTTTTTGCAATAAAAAAGAACGTCTTATGACGCTCTTGAAAGTGTGTTTATATTCTGTTTTTACTTAAATAATGTTGAGTAAGCCTTTGTCTTACCTGTGTCTTTCTTCATACTAAATCTAATCTTTGAAGTAGATTTCTTATTAGAATCATTCATAGAAAATGTTCCAACAGAAGATACATAGTCAGCGAAAATAACCTTTGCCTCTTTTTCAAGATCAGCAAGAGAATAGTCATCCATATTTTTCTTTAACTCAGCAAAAGCCTCATTTTCTGCTAATACAGAGTATTTTTCATCAGATAACATAGTCTCACGTTCTGCATGAATTTTCTCAAACTCAACATCGTCATGATATTTCTGTAACTCGTTAAATTCCTCATTTGTGTGAGAATGTGAATTTTTATACTCTTCGTACTCAGCTTTTAAAGAATCAAGTTCTGACATCTCTACAGTCTCTTCAACGGTTTCTTCTACGGAAGCTTCAACAACTGTCTCGTCCTCCTGGACTTCTTCATTTTCAGATTCAGTATTTGTGTCTTCATTTACTTCTGCGTCAGGAGTTTCCTCAGTTGTATTCTCAACAACTTCCTCTGTGGACTCTTCATTTACTTCCTCAACAGTTTCAATTACTTCTTCTTTTTCGTTTTCCACAACTTCGTCCTCCTTTCCATCAGTGTTGTCTTTATTAAAATAAAAGGCTAATTCATTTTTGAGTTCACCCATTACTTTTGAAAATTCTTCCTTTTCAAGTGAATACTGAACAGGAATTACTTTTGACTCTACAAAACATGGTTCTGTATGCTCTGGACTTGTTTTGTCATCTGCCTTGCCTAAAAGACAAAGAGCAGAATATGTAAAATCTGTTAATTCTGTATAATTGCTATCTTCCTCATAAGGACGAAATTCTGACACATTGATTTCCATGCTCTGATTAAAATAAAAATCATCAGAATAAATAGCTTCCATTAACTCAGGATATCTACCAGTCCAAAGAACAACTTCGGCAGTAAGATACTCTGTTTCGATTTCATCTTCATATTCCTTTACAGTTTCAAAGTCAAACGAATCTGCTTTTACAACGCCATAAGGGACACAAGCACTTTTTAGATTCCAGTCATCATCAATATAGTAATCATGACCACCCATGTACTTTTCACCAGTTGGATTTCCGTCTTCATCTAATTTGTCGATTAAATGACCAACAACAGGTGCGTATGATAGGGTAGGTAAACATCTCTGAATATTTTCTTTACTCATATAAGAAAAATTTCTATTCTTCCCAATACCCTGCACATAACACTTACATAAGGTAAATTCATCATTGATTTTTTCGATAGGCGTAACTTTTGCCTTAAATTTTAGCGAAGTATGCTTTTTATCCATGTTTCCTCCTTTCTGAATTTTTGCAAAAATAAAAGTTGCCCCAAAGAGGACAACTAGAATGTAAGCATATTGCTATACTTGATTTTGTTTATATCAACACCTTCTGAAAATTTTAATGTTGTATTATTCAGAAATGTGTAGATGTTTTTATTACCTGTTTTCATTTCCTTGAAACCAGATTTGCGTAAAGCAGAAGCGGTGTCTTCGTCTGTTGTACAAATTAACTTTTTATCATTCATCCTTTTGCTCCTTATCCGTTACTCTGATCTCTCTTATCCTGCGAAGCCTCTCCATCATCTGTAATAGAATCAGCTCCTCCAATATCCTTAGTTTGACCGCCACCTTGATTGTCAGAAGACGACTGGGTATGACTCGACTGAAGTGGAACGAAAGAAGAAGTAATATCCAATGTATCATGCAATAAGAAATTCATACTCAATGTTTCCAATTCATTGAATCCATTTAAGTTGTTAATAACCAATGCATTTGGGATACCATACTGTGCTTCTTCAAGCAGTTCTTTCTTCAATGTACTCTTTGTGTATGGGGATGTTTCTAACATTTTAACCTTTGCTGGATTAGAAACTTGATAAGATAAAAATCTATTTAGATAAGCTTGTGTCTGAGGAAGAAGAGAAGATGTCGCATATTTCTCATCGAATTTAATCGCTCCTTGCCAAGCCGTAGTTCCTGAAATAGAACTTGAGTTGAGTAGCTGTGCGCCACCAGAGGTGTTAAATACTGTCTTTGTAGCATTTTCAATTTTATTAACATCTGTTGCTTGGTCATCACCGAATGTAAGTACATCTAATGGAATAGGTGTAATAGCAGCAGCTATATAATCAGGTAATGAATCAACGAATTTGTTATAATATTCTATAGCGGTATCTGGATCTACTAAAAATTGGTCTACGCCATCTTGGTCATTCGATAATGGGATAGTAGCAGTAACCAATTTATATATATTCGCTTCATCTGCGACAGCTTGAATATCTTCAAGGTCTGCAAGGTTAATAAGAGAATTAAATAAATTCATATATGGTGGAAGTGGAATTTCATAATCGTCTATGTTTACCTTGAAACATACACAGTATTCGTCTGGCATCTGTTGCCAACGATTTTCTGTTGAATTACTTTGATATTGACGATACATAGAGGTGAGTGGTTCACCAATCCATTCAACCATATCTTCATGTCTTGAATAATACGACATATCCATAACATAAGATAAGTCACCTGTCATATAAGCACCATTTACTTTTGCATAGTCTGGATCAACAGGTAATATAAAATATCCTGTATCGTCATAGAAAGCCATTCCAAAGAATACATCTTCTCGCCATGCGATTATATAGGCTTTGAGAAATTCAAGTGCTAAATTCATATTATTTAATACAGAGAGTGTATCATAATAACTTTTAAGCACCTTTGATTTATCTCCACCTTTGTTAATGTCGATGATTGGTATTACTGCACGAGCGTTTGTATCAATCATAGTGGCATTAAACCAAACCAACCTTCTGTAAACACTACTTCTATAATAAAGATACCTGCTCAGATTTCGTAAGTTTTTATACTGAGCTGGTGGATTCTTCATATATGTACGAAGTTTTGTTTTATCAAAAGTTGAATAAGTTCTTGTTGTAGATTTTGTTGGATCTACCAACTGCTTTAAGGCATTCTGTGCCTTTGCAAAATTCGATATGTTTTTTTCGTTTTTCTCATACCACTCTTTAATTTCTGCGGCAGTACGAGTAGGTGTGCTTGACACCTTATTTTTTGTTTGCGCCATATTTGATAGCACACCTCCTTTTTAATTGTATAGGCTAAATCGTTTTGATTGACGGATTGGAAGTTTGTTGATGAGATTGTTTGTATTTGTTGGTCGTTTCTTCTTGTAAGATAATTGCTGACAGATATGGTACGAGTAGAGAAGGGATGACACCCTGTCCTTTCGCATACCAGGTCTTTCCTTAACCTTGATATTTCCATTTTTGTTTTCGTGTTCAAGTTTTGCTAATTCTTCAATTAACATAGAAGTTTGCAGATATGGAAGTCTATACATTGCTTGTTCTTGAGCTGGCATTTTATTAAAACCTTTGATATGCTTCTTAATGAATTCCTCTGCATTATTTTCATTGATAAGTAAATTTATGTTTCCATTCATAAATGCTGAACGTAATGCTAAATACATATCGTTATTTGTACTAGCATTCGCTTTAATAACCCATAGAGCTTTTTGTGCATTTCTAACTTTACATCTAGCTTCAATATCAGAATTATTACAACATGAAATTGCAGGATAAGTTTGATTATACATAGGATCAAATCTATCAGTTAAACAATAATCCACGATAGCTTGTCCAACACCTGCACCATCTATACAAAGTTGAGTACACTTATATTGATAGAAAAATCTCATAACCAATAATCCTAAATCATCAACAGTTAATCCTTCTTTTGTTTCCAAATATGGAACATTACATATAAAATCTCCATTATCAGTAGGTAAGCAAGATAAAATAGTGAGAGCAGAAGCATCATTTGCATGTCTTCTTGAAGCCATAAGAGCAACGTCCACACCCAAAATTCTTTCTTCGCCTTTTGCTAAATCTGGAACTTTTATATTTTTATTTCGATATTCTTCTAATGGATAAAATGATTCATTTAATCTACGTCTTGCAGTTAAAGCACTATAACTAAACAATGCGTCATCTCCACAACCATAGAATAAACATTCCATTTCCATCATCCAACTTATATCACTAAAAGTACTTTCACTTACTTCGTCCATTACTTGTTCTTTTGAAAGTAGACCTTCTTTGATTGAAACTTCATAGGGCAATCCCACTATCCAATATTTTTTTGTATCATCTAAGAAAGCAGCGGTATAGGCTTGTGCTTGCTCGTATAATTCCGAATCTTGAAAGAAACAAGAAGTCATATATATTTCCTTATTTCTTTCAGCAGGATAATCTTTATATTCTGGTTTATCCATAAACTTCGGATGTCTTGGGGCTGTTAAAAACTTACGAAGTACAGTTTGTATAATACTTCTTTCAACCATTCTTGATTCATCAACAATCAGAACATTTGCTCTAGCACCTCTTCCAGAGTCTGATGCTGTTACGACTCGAATCCATGAATGGTTTTTAAAATAAATTGCTGCTTCATTTTGTCCTATATTACATCTTTCTATTTCTGTCGCAAGAATAGGATAGTTTTTCATAAAGTCATCTTGGATCTTAAGAAGGACTTCATTGCCCTGTTTTCTGGTATAACTACAAACGACTATCTTGCTATTCGGATAGCAGACTGCACGAAAACAGCAGTAGAGTGCAGTAAGCCAGCTCTTTCCTTGACCTCTTGCTGCACAATATAAAGCAAAATTATAATAATTAAACGCAAACATCAAAATTTTTTGAAATAGCTTTAAATTTACTCCAAGATATTCTTTTGCCCACCTATGGGGATTGGAGCGGAAGTAGGCAGCTTTTTTGGCAATCATCTTCATAAATTTTTGTTGTTTGTCTTCTTTAATTTGATTGTCTGTTTTTTTGGTCGAAGGCATTTTATTCAACCTCCTTACCAAAAAGGGCATCATATATATCTGAAGATTCACTATCTTCATCATATGTTGGCTTTGTTACTGTGTATTGAGCCATATAATCATCGTATTCTTTTGAATATGCATTTTTTAATCCCATCATTTTTGCTAAATGACCTTTAAAAAACACATTGATATATTTTTTGATTCCATCAACATCTTCAAATTCAGGATCTGGTTCAATACTATCCTCAGTTTCCCATTTCTCAATTAATTGACCAAACGTAAGCATGTCGGAAGATGAGTTTGAAACATTTTGGCGTGGTTGCAAGTTTGATGCTGCCATAGCGTCATTGAGTGACCTAACTAATTTATCCGTGTCTTTTCCAGCCATACGAGCCTTATAAATATCTAGTAATATCAAACAAATTTGTACTAAATATGTTTCCTGTGGTTTTGTATCAATTTGAACCCTTGACTTCCAATCATCATATTGGTCTTGTAAGTATAACAAATCTTCATTTGGCATATTTCCAAAAAGTCGAACAATTTCTTTTCGTGGTTTTTTATTTGTAGAAACAGTTTCTCCAGTTTCTTCGTCCAAAAATACAGAATCAGCAAACTTTAAATTTTTCCAATTTGGTAATGACTTGTACATTACAATAAATTGTTGAACAGCAGTGCTTCGGATCTTTTCACCTGTTTGTTCAGATAAAGATTGCATTTGATCTGTATAGACCTTTTCATCAAAATACCAATTTAACCTTCTAAACGTTTCAATTGTTTTACTTTTATTATCTGTACGAATACCAGTTTTTTTGTCAAAATCAGAACATTCATTTAATATGCATTCCTTGCAAGCATAATGTTCAATACCATCTGGACTTGTTGATGATGCGTAGAATGTTGCTGCGCTTTTCCATTGTCCACAATGACTACAATATATTAGCTCATTGTTCATAATACGCTGATAGAAACTTGCAAGCTTTTTGTATTCATTACGCAAATTCACAACTGTAATTTTCTTCAATTCAGCATCTGAAATTGGCTCTAAAACCTTAGCCATTGTTTCACCTTCTTTCCTTTTATTCCAACAAAAAAGAGAAGTCACTAAGCAGTTTTAGTAACTTCTCCTAAATTATTTTCATTATATTTCCAAATATAGCCTTTATATGTATCACATTTATATTCATTTCTACAAACCTTATTGATTGAGTAAATATTATTTCCATCATCTTGTAATTCTTTAGCAGACCATGTTTTAATAAAATTCATATCTTTATCGAATTGGTCTATATAATATAAACCACAACACTTTCTACAATGATGTAAATATTCACTTGTAAGATTGAATTCTTTATCATATTTATAAATCCATATATAATTACCATATATATTTCTTTCGTGCCTGCAACATCTTTTTATTCCTAAAATATTTTCATCACTATTTCTCAATTCTTCTTGTGACCATTCTTTTATTAAATTTCCAAACAAATCATATTGTAGAATTGGTATATCAAAATATCTATTATGTTCAAACATATATTGTTCTACGTCAAAATTTTCTATATTGTCATATTCATCTTTATAAAACCAGATATAACCACCTGCTTGATAACATACATGTCTACAACACTGTAAGATTGTTCTCGCACGAATATTATCAAATGTTCTCTGAACATGAGTAGCACTTCTCCATATTTTTATAAGATTTCCATTAAAATCAATTTGTACAACTTTATCTGGATTCTTTACTTTGGACATATAATCTTTTTGCTCTTGCGTTAGTGATATGCCACGACTTGAGCAATCACCACCAGTAGAAAGATTATAACCATTCTTAGGATTGGTTGAATCATATTTATCTATCCAATAAATCTCTCTATCGTTTAATTCATCTTGTGTGCATTCTTCCAATACAGAAAAATCGAAATTATCTTCTCCATATTTGTTCCATGCACCCTGTAAATGTCTGTTATAATGGTTATCTCTGTTTAATTCGCAACGGTGATTCCACCATCTGGTGCGAATGTCAATGCTTTGTCCAATATACACCTTATTGTTTATTTTGTTTGTGATAATATAAATACCACTTACACCTTCTGGTAATCCAGTTTCTTTTTTATTCTGTAAAGTTCCCATTTCATCATTTCTCCAATCCCTCCATATCAACAACAATAGAAGAGAAGAGTGACTGGATATGGAGTACAGTCATTCACGAAGATGATCAGTCCTCGTTATTCTTCTCTTAATTCCAACCACCTGCAATCGAAACAGTAACAATCCTCTCATAGTTAGCTATATATTTATTCTCTTTTTAAATTTCATCACAACACAAAAAGAAGCCATCTCTTGCGAAATGACTTCTCAAATTTCCAATATTAAATTTCCAATGAAAGTGCAATTTATTTAGAACGCCGTGTTAGGGATTTGAACCCCAAAGACTTTTACATCCAGACTGTTTTCAAGACAGCACCCTCGACCAATCGGACACACGGCATGAGCGTAGTATATAGGACTTGAACCTATGCACCGAATAAACGATGACCTCTGATTAGCAATCAGGTGCAATACCAACTCTGCCAATACTACATAACAAAAGAGCCACCTCACATGAAATGACTCTTTCTTCCCTTTTCCCACAACAAAAGCCACCTTACACTTTCACATGAGATGACTTCTCATATTAAATATCAATCAGTTGTCTTTGTGTATTCAACAAAGATATATCCATTCGTATCTGTTCTATCATTCAGCGTCATCACTGTGACTTTTGTTGCATTTGCAAAAATACTAATACTCACATCTTCTGTAGACGATTTCCATAAATAAGGTAATGGTAGAAAGTCACCACTTGCCTTCTTTGCAACACCACTAATATTTGTAATAAATTCAATATTGCTAATACCGTGAGGAATATCTTTTATGCTCGTATTGGGAAGAGTACCTAAATTTACAACTTTTCTATAAACAGGTTTACCATCAATCCAAACTTTATCCGTTACAACTTCATCCGTACTGTAAATATCTTTGGGTGTATCTGCATACTTATCACTAACTTTTAAAGCCTTGATAATATAATTTACACCTAACTGTTTACCGTGAGTACATCCACTACCACCTGTTCCAACTAAGAAACTTGGTTCGTTCCCAGAGGCTTCTGTTGATATAATCATTCCCACATGTTTTTCACGACTCGCACTGTTTGTTTTGATTATCAGTGGGAAATTTTTATTATTATCTGCATATACTAAAGTATTTACATTATCATCTTTAAACTGACCTAATGTATGTACATCATGATTTGTAATACTCTGCGTTGTGTTTTGCCCAATGCCGACTGGAACAGTTTCTCTTAAATCTGGTAACTTAAACTTGCTTGTATCAGCAGTTGTACCATAAGTATCACCAATCACTCCATATAAATCCGCATAAAGAGTCTTTGATACCTCTGAACCATCACACACTAAGAAACCAACAGGAGGGGTAGTAGAAGCATAAGATAAGATTGTACCAACGGGTACTGAATATACTGAATTATCTACGTCACACGCATAGGCTAATTTTTTAGTTCCTTGATATATTGCCATCTATTTCTCACTCCTTCCTTAAATTGTTCCCTGTATCATAAAGTGCATTTCATTCTGGACATCACTACCGTAGTTTTGGTCATAAGCCCATTGTGTTACAGTATTCTTTGTTGTCTTTTCAGTGCCAGCAGGAGTACCATATGTGATTTTAATAGTTGGTAATTCCTTAAATGGAAGAGGGTAGTTAATTGCTATAGTTTTTCCATCTGTACTTGCACGTTGAATTGCAAAAATAGTCATAGTATTACCATAGATTGTAAAATACATTGTACAATGCTTTTCGCCTTCCGATTCTTCAATATAAGTTTTTCCTTCATCAGAAACATACATTGCTTTATTATCTATATACTCACTTATTTTCTTAGCAGACCATGTTTTATTCGTAGCATCTGTCGCACTATCATCAATCAAAGCGCCTGCAATAGTATCTTCCTCATCAGTCACAACATAGGTAGTATCTACATCTTTCTCAGCCAGAGCATCATATTCTGCTTTAGTACCATGCCATAAATTACCGCTTGCAATCTGTTCACCATTATAAAGAACAGTGCCATCATCTGACTCTGTAAACTTATCAATTACAGCCTTATTGGTATGACTATGCTTGTCTGCAACAGCTTCGTCCCAATCGGTAACTTTCTCAGTGGTAATACCGTCAAGAACAGTCTTATTTGTAAAAATAGGAATTTCTGTATCTTCTGGTAAAGCACCAACTTCCGCTGCTGTGTAACTTGGCTTTGTGCTTGCTTTAGCCCAAGCAGGAACAGTCGGATCAGTCTCTGTATATTCTGTCAAATAATTTGCATCATTCGTAAAGGCACTGATTAAAGTTGGAACTGTTGGCAGTTCTGTCTTATCTGCTTTATCAGCCAACTTTGCATTTACTTCTGTTTTCTTATAGTAATCGGATAAATCTACCTGAGTAGAACCTAATTCAGCAAAAGCACCATTGATATACATATACTGCATATAGGCAGAAGTGTCGTCTTGCTTAATCAGATAGATTACACTTGTATCAATATCTTCTGTTGGAAGTTCATCGACAATCTGTGAAGTAAGTTTCTGAATACTTGAGATAAGACCATTTACTTCGGTCTTTGTATATGTATCAGCCTTGTTGTAATAATGAACAAGGTTATCTACTGTATTCTTAATATAATTCTCATCATTATTTAATTCAGAGACATTGACAGGAACAGTAGGAATAGCGTCTGCATTTGCTTTTGCAATAAGTGCAGTATCTACTTCGTCCTTTGTGTAGTAATTTTCTACATCAAGAGCAGAGCCGTCTTTTACTACGAAAGATTTTACACCGTCTTTATCTGTAAAAGATACCGTATGTCTTCCTGTAGCTTCGGTAATTGTAACAGTAGGAGAGAAGCCGTCTGTTCCTTTTAGATTTTCAAGCTGTTCCTCGGTGAAATCATCGTAAGTAAATGCTTCTCCATCCATTACATTGAATGAATTTGAACCGTTCTCATTTGTGACGGTTACTTTGTGACCACCTGTAATGTCGGTGATTGAGATAGTGGGAGAGTAGCCGTCATCGCCTTTTTCGCCATCAAAATAATCAACTCCCTTAACAGGTGTCTTACCTGCTACACCTGGCGTACCTTGTTTACCGTCAACGCCATTCATAACATCAAGAGTAGAAGTCTGTTTTGTGCCACTTGTGCCAGTCCATTCAAATATAACTCTATGACCACCATCAATCTCAGTGATTGATTTGATAGCAGCAGGAGCACCCTTGACTGCTCCAAGAGAATCGGCAGTTTCTCCAACATAATTCTTGGCAGCGGCTAATGTAATAAGATCCATGTTTTACACCTCCCACCACTTTTGATTTTCTTCGTCATAAATATATGATTTCTTACTATCCATTTCGTAATATGTTGAAGCGTTTCCAACGAAAACATCTTCAAATTTACCAATAGGCTTTTCATCTGTTGAAAGTCCATATAATTCAAGCCATACACGATTTGGTTTATCTGCATACTTGTTAATTGTAATCATTTTTTCATTCCTCCTTAATATTTTTATAGTCGCCCACATGAGCTAACACGCAGACGACCTTATATAAAAGGAAGTCTGTCTTAATTTTTTGCATAAAAATAAGACCTACGATTATGCGGTCTTTTCTAATAATTCATTAGTTCTAAATTTTACTTGATGCATTTTAGTCAACATATTCTTTCGTTCTGTAAATCCCATATCCATCAAAAGTAACACTTGATTCTGTTCTTCTAAGAACAGCAATTCTTCATTATGTTCTTTCTTCAAATAATCACGAATTAGGTCATTAGCTGCAACTCCATATTCAGATTTTAATTGCTGAGAAGTTTTACCAGAAACAATAACATTTAACATGTCTGCTTCAACTGCATATTCTGAACGACTTGCATGATGTCCCCATATGCGGTAACACCAAGCGTCAACTTCCGATGACATTTTCTTGTATTCAACTTTCTCAGGATCACGAGTAGCAAGCCATTCTTTATTTTTAATAACAATATCTTTTAAAATTCTAAAATATCTTCTGTACATACGAGATATTTCCTTTGTTACTTTGTTCGTTCTTGGCAAAGCACCAATATACATCGCAATATCTTCCGCTGTGTCTAATTTTAACATGCAAGATTTGGATATTCCCTTTGCTGATAACTGCGATTGGTTTAAACCAACTGCTTCATTTTCAGCAAATTTTTCGTAATCAATTAAATGAGTACGAGGGTTATTTTCCCATTTCTTTACAGTACAATAGAATATTTGGTAAGAATCTTCGCTTACATTTTCGGAATTGAAAATATTAGACCTTATCCAATTTGAGAATTTGTCTTTTGAACCAATCTGATTCCATAAATCAATTGCATTCACACTATATTCAGCAATATTATCATTATCAAATAATACAGGTAATTCTTTTTGACATTTTAATATTAACTGTATGTCCTCCTCTTTACATTCTAGTCTTTCCAATTCTTTTCTACTAAATTTTTGAACCATTTTTCAGTTCCTCCTTATTTTATTTTTTGTTTTTGCGCAACAAAAAAGTTATGCGCTTATTGCTAGATTCCTATCTTTTTGCCTTGACAATTAGTGGGGTATAAGGAGCTACCTCATACCCACTCATTGCTTTTGTATGCGCAAAAAGGTGGTTAGGATTCCACCAATAAGGACATAACTTTCGTCCTAATTTGTATTCAATTGTTAATATATTATTCTCTCAAAACCCAATGAAAGCCAAAATTCATGAGTCATTGATAAAAGCGAGAGAGTGGTGATGAGCCACCCACATCTTATACTCACGTGCACACAAATATAAAACTTTAGCCATCAGGGTTTCTCGCATAGTAGGGTGGAAGAGTACCACCCATTATATTAAGGGGTCACAGAAGCGAATAATGCGTCAATCTCATCATTAGTAATTGCAGTAAATGTATCCGACTCTAAAGCATCAACACGGGTTTTTAAACTATCAACACCTGCTTGTGCGTCTGTACCAGCCTTTTTTGCGTCTGCAATAGCCTTGGTAGTTGCACCACCAGTACCAAGAGAAGCTTTATTAGCAGCCACATCAGTCTTTAAATCTGTTAAATCTGATTCCTGAATTGCAGTATCGGCTTTACCTAAAGAAGTCTGAACTTCTTTAGAAAGTTTAGTCTTTGTAACATTACCGTCCGCAATTTTAGCAGTTACAACCGCATTAGCAGCTAATTCTGTGGCGGTTACAGAACCAGCAACAATAGTAGCAGAAATTTCTCTTGTAGAAGAATCAATTGCAAGCTGAATCTGTGTAGCACTAGCCTTTGCTGTATAAATATCTACCAGTGTACCAATATTAATATACACCTTATCATTTGTTGCATTAGCAAGTGTTAATACTAAATAAGTACCTTTAGATTGACCAGCAGGATCTTTTTCAACCGTACCACTAGATACAACCATATCTTTTGGAATATCAATTACACCAAGTCTTGCATTACCCTGTGTGAATGTGTAAGATTTTGCATATCCTTCGGTAGTAGTCTCTGTAGAAATCTTAACAACAGAGCCTGTACCACCTGCTTCGATAGATGCCGCAACTTCATTTAAAGCAACAACTAAATTTTCTTTATTGGTTGTTGGTAAATCGTCAAGTGTGCCAATTTTACTTTCTACAGATTCTTTTGCTTCCTGAATTGCTTCCTTTGCACTGGCAAGGGTAGCAGCATCGTCAGTAACGATTTTAGCTTTAATTTGTTTGTCGTATTCTTTTAATCCAGTAAGATCTAAATATGTAGCTTTTGCCATTTTTTTATTTCCTTTCTTTTTATGTGAATAAATTGTTTATTTCTTCAATGGGTATAGTTGGCATAGATTCCTTATTTATTTCTTCTATTTTTGTATTTACCTCTTCAAATCTATCATCTACACTACCATTAATTTCTGTAATTTTTGTTTCAATTGACTCGTTTAATTCTTTTTTTATATCGTTATCATTCTGAATTAACTCATCTTTAATTTTTTTGTCATTTTTAAGAAGCATTACGGTAAGCTCAGATACCTTGTCGTCTGTTACAATTTTCATCAGCCACCGTCCTTTCCAAACACATCATTGTAAGCTTTTTCGTAAATATTTATAATATCTTCTGATGTGGTTATCTGATATTGTGAATCTTTATCAACTTTAACTGTTACATCATATGTAATGTCAACCACAACACGTAAATTTTCGTGACCAACCTTTTTATCCAATTCTTCCATTACTTTATTTAGTTCTTCTACATCTGTTGTTGAAAACTCCACCTCTTGAGAGGGGTCATCAGTGACTTTGTAAAATTCATAAAAAACTTTTTTGAATGTAGAAGTATATTTAATGAGAATTTTATATTTCAACTCCACATGTCCTCCCTTCTTATATTTTTATTTTCCTTTTACTCATTTGTTGAAATTGCGGAAGAAGGATTCGAACCTCCGATTTTCAGCTCATGAGGCTGATGAGATGACCAGACTTCTCTATTCCGCTATGATAATAGGAGAGTAATAACCTCTCCTTATTATGTAGAATGATAAGATCTACTGCCGGGCGATTATCAGCCGACCGACAAAAGAGAATGTTGAAAATTCTCTGAAATGTAATATTATCCAGTAGCTACGCCACATCGGAATCGAACCGAAATCTTCTCCTATATGAGACGCATGTTCCAATCATGCTGATGACCTGGATAATGTGTTATTCTCTCATTCCTAACTCGTGTGTCTTACACGTCAAATGCATGATATGTATATGAGAGTAACCGTTCCCTAATTCACTCCCATCTCTAAAAATCAGTAACGATGATATTAGGAGAAACATCGAAACTTGCAGAACTCAATGGGAAGTTCTCAATCTTTCCCTCAGAAAAAATAGGTCTTATAATGCTACATGAATAGCAAATGCCAAGATGTGTGTTTGATTGATTTTCTCATATTTCAATTGAAACCGTGACGCTGTATCAATCCAATAACGGTTCACTATATTGTGATTCTTATTGACTAACAGGATTACTTTACGTTTGCTGCAATCAGACGTATATATTTAATTAAGTACTTCAATCCATAGGCTTCGCAAGTTTCTATGGGGAACAGTATACTCTTTCATATCTCGCAAGATATTACTTACTGGTCGACACGTCTGTTGACAATTATATATTCTCTGTTTAAGAATGATTTGGTTAATCTCTTAGAATACTCTCTTTAACGTATCATCCACGAGATCAATACTTGCGACAATCTACTTTACCAAAAAGCTGATTATCTTCGCAGAGTTCCGATACCTTCTTATAAGCTCCTGGTATCACAAGGCATCAGATATGCAACTAAAACTCACTTCTGAATACATATCCTCTCCAACTTATTTCATACTCAAGGTTGATGCCCTATTTTGTGCTATCTCCCATATAGAACGGTAGGCTTGGGTCTCCTTGTATTTTATTCTCTGTTCGAGAATGTTTTCTGTAAAACTCTACCAACGAATTGATAGAGCACCCCTACTCTTGTAAAAGTGTAGGCAGCTTATATTCTGAATTGTCCAATTAAGGATTCGTTCTATATATTTATTCTCTGTTTTGGAATATTTTGACATGAATTGTCGTGATATGATATAATGGCAATAAGGCACTACTAAGTACGGTAGGCGGTTGTCCTCTCATGGGAGTACAAGCCCATTTCTACATAGAAACCTTTCGAGGAATCTTGCGAAAGGAGGACATTCTTTATGGTAAGTTTTTCAGATTTATTTACTTATACACTAGTTATAATTGCCATTATTACTCTTGTTAGTAATAGAAAAGAAAAATAGCCGCCCCGTCCTAGGAAAACGAGCGACTAGATTTCTTTAGTCTTTTTAGTATTTCGGACAACCGTTGCTGTTATACGGTAGTGTCTTTTTATCTTTAATTCCTTTGTATTGTAACACATATTGAGAGAGGGTGCAAGTGGGAATTAGGTTGGTGTTAGACGAAGGCTTCATCGGCATCTTCAGTGTCCTCACGAATGACATACATCTGAGTGGTTTCGGAAGATTATTTGCTCTCAGATTCATTTTTCTCTTTTAAAGCATTAATTTTTTCCATAACTTCTGCCTTAGTTTTAGGCTTGCAATAAAAGGAACGAGTTGTTTCTGTCGATTTGTGATTGGCAAGCTCGGCTGCTAATGCTAAATCGCCAGTTTCTTCATAAACCAAATTTAGACGGGATTTTCGTTGGCAATGCGGACGATAATCAGAAATTTGAATGATTTCACCATATTTTCTCATTCTGTCTCTGATAGCACTATCACCCATAGGTTTATATTTCCCTTTATATTTTGTAATCAACAACGAATCACATTCTAAATGGTCATAATCATTCTTACGCATCTCAAGCCACTCTTGGATGAGTTCTTTTGCAACACTCCCAAAAACAACCTGCGTATGGTAACCCTCTTTTTCCCTTATGTCAACGAACATATTATGTTCCAAGTCAAGCTTAGATAATTGTAGTTTTAACAACGCACCAATTCTATTTGCGGAGTCAAAACTTACTTCAAATAAAATCTGGTCTTGAATTGAATACTTATCATTTTCAGATAACTCTCTGCGGATTGTTTGAACTTGTTCTTCTGTAAGAAAATAAGAATTCAAAATATGTTCCTCATTAGCTTTCTTCATTCTATCAAGTTTCCCATCAAAAGGATGGTATTTAACAAAACCACGTTTCATAGACCAAATATAGAATGAACTAACAGCAGAGATTTTCATGTTGATAATCTTTTTATGATTCAGAAGTGTTTCCTGACAGAACATAATATAGTTCTCCATAATATCAACGGCATTCTCCATAAACTCATCTGAATACAAATCTAAATCTCCATAATTTTCACCTAACCACATAAGAAAATGACGAAATAATCCTTCATATCTTTTATATGTAGTATCTTTAACGTCCTGATTTTTAATAATATTTGATTGGAGATATTTTTTATATTTTTTCAAGTTATCAGGATTTATAAATTTTTCCTTATCTTTAGTAAAATATTTTACCCTTGTTACATGTGCCACTAAATCACTTCCTTTCATAACAAAAAGAAGTAGAATAGTGATAACTAAGCTACTTCTTTGATAAAATCTAATAAAATTGTTTCGGTATTTTTAAATTCCCAATATGGAATTTCTAATAATGGTATGTTATTATTTTTACAATATGTACGTTTAGTATTGTCACTAAGCTGATTCCTTTTAAATAGGTTATTAGCCCATTCAATGCCCTTACCTGCAAAGTCAATTGGTTCATAGTGCTGTATTCCTTGATATTCACACAAACCAATGAGATTATTATTGTTAAATATTGCAAAGTCAAACGGTAATGGTAATTGCATCCTACAATCATCAAAACAATATTGCGTTTGATATTGAATATTATTTTTGTCTAAAATATTTTCAATATATTTTTCACCTTTTGAAGCAGAACAATGAGGACAACAGTTTCCATTTTTATGTTATTAAAATTGGATTCCCATGATTTACCACAAATATCACACTTAAATAGGCTCAATTCTCTTATATTTCCACAATATTCAATACATTGAAATGTCTTATCGTTTTCTCTCAACCAATTATTTACTTCTTCTATATCTGAGATTTTCTTAACTCCTGCACATACTGGACATCCTTTTCCTGATTTAATATTACTTACTTTTCCATTCCATTCAAATCCGTCAATCATACATCTAAATCTGGAATTACTACTTGCCGATTTACCATCGTAATAAATACATTTAATTTTACGATTATGTTTACTAAGCCAATTATTAACTTCATCAATCCCGCTTATTTTAGTAGACCTACCACACATAGGACATCCAATTGACTTAGAATGAGTAAGTGCATCCAATGTTGATTCCCATTCATATTTATCTTTATTACAACGAAAAATGCTTTTTGCTTTAAAATTTCCACCATATTTAACACAAATTAAACCGTTAAGGTTCATTTGTTTTAAATATTCTGTACATTCTTCTGCATTTTTAAATCTGTTATTTCTATTGTTTCCCATAATTTTTACCTTTACCCTTTCACCTTACCCAATACCAATAAAAATAGAATGGGAGAGAGGGGTAAGGTAATAAACTCTACTCAAATCGGTTTGCAACTCCGATTTGTCCCATTCCATAAATCCCACAACCAGCTATGACACCAATCATGAGCGCATATATTTATTCTCTGTTTCCAATACAGAAACAGCAAAAATGGACAACCGAGGAATCGAACCCCGACTAAGAACCATCTCGCCCCATACAAAAAGAGTGTGCAGTTCACACCACACACTCTTACAAGACATATTTTTCTTTTTAACCCTTAAATTGACCTTAAAACGCCAAATATGTCACCAATAACATAAAATTAAATTATTAACATAAAATATGTTACAATTAACAAATTATGTTAATATCTCCAAAGATCTACCAATAAAGGATGCAGATATCTATTTGTGTTATATGTAAAACGAGGCTTTACAACATCTGGAAAACTAAATAAATATTCCCAATAATTATCATCATTAAAATGTTCATTCCAATCTTCATCAAACTTTTTTACAGCTCGATCATACTCATCCTTAGATACCTTTTTACCATTAATTTTGTAAGTCACTTTAGTATCTTCAATAGACTCGTCTTCATCGTAGTCATCACATTCATCCGTAACATCTTCAGAATCATCTAACTCAGCAATATTAAACTCGTTCATAATACAACTAGAATCTTTATTCTGCTTAATAAAAGCTGAATCCACATCACCGTGCACAAACACAATATCTGTATCATCTACATAAATATACTTACCATCATCGAATTTAGCTGCTTGTACCCATATGCTCATATCAGAATCAATAGTAAGCACAAAAGCATCGTTATAACCATCCCAGTAAGGATGATTTAGGTCATTACAAGACACTAACTTATAATTTGTATTTTTAAGAAGAGAATTAAGAATCTCAATCATCGCATCATATTTAGCAACAACTAAAATCTTTGAATAATCCTTTTCTTTTTCGTAAATAAACAATTTTTCGTAAGTGTCATCTAAATACTCAATAAAATCATAAGTATCCTCAAAATTGAAAGTCTTCAATATTTGTCACCACCTTAATTTAAGCAAGTGTCTTTACCGACTTACTAATAGAGAACTTGATTTCGTCATGTTCAGGTACATACCAAGCCTTACCACCTGCGAGTGCAGCAACACCAGACTTCTCTGCTACATGTTTTGCTGAAAAACTACCAACGCCAGGAAGAGGAATCTTTTCCGTCTTATTATCTGTAAGATTATCAAATACACACTCTGCAAAAGCTCTAAGGATCGCTTCTGTTTCCTTCTTCGTAATCTTATACTTTGCTTCCTCCAAATCAGCGTTCATAATGTCTGTAGCTCTCTCTGAAACTTCCTTAATCATAAAATCCTTTGTCATTTTTTTAAACTCCTTTTCTTTCCTTAATATTTTTATACTATACCTTTTGGCAATATTTTATATTTTTGCCGAAATATAATAGAAGAGGGTAGCGGCTACGATGAGTCCATTCCCTCATATGTGGCTTCGTCAGCCAAATTAACCATAGGTTGTTTCCATTTATTTAACGCCAGTCGGATTCTGGTCTGTTAATTTAAAATAAATTTATAAGTCTCTATATGTCCATACTTTTTATCATATCCGTATATACAACAAGAAGGTTTTGCACCTTTCATAAGTTTTTCACTATATGGACAACTACCAATAAAACTTGGACATATAATTACTTCACAATCTGTATCCGACATTTCACCTACTGTGCCAATTTTGGCTGCATGGTAATGTGCTAAAAATACAGTAGTATAAAATGTTTTTTTATGATATGTAAGATCCTTTAATGCATTATCAATATTGTTGATCGTATGACCATGCATTGCAATTGTCTTAAAATCAAAAATAGGGATTTCAATATATTCATATCCAAAGTTCATATGCGGAGTAATTCGAGGATTATTTGCCAATACATCTTTAATATAGTTGCAAATAATATATTCAACATCCTCAGATGCAATTTCACTTGCTTTTGTTCCAAGTGGACGTATCTGAGAATGATTAGATGTAGGGCAGTGATAATAGTCAATAAAACAATATTCAGATAAGTCATTCAAAAATCTTGCAATAGTTTTTGCAACAAATACAGTAGCTTCTACAACAGAAGATTCATTTAACTGTAAATCACTTAATCTGAGGATTCCTTGGATATCATCACCCATACATAGAATTTTTAAATTAGAGATGTTTTTATCTAAAACAAAATGCACAACATCATCGTAAAGTTTTTCAAATCTCTTTGTGACTTCTTCAAGAGAATACTTATTCGTTTCAGTTGTAAAATTTGCACCTGCATGAATATCTGCAATAGATAAAATATATTCATTTTTCTGATTTAAAGTATCAACATATCTAAATTTTGGAACTTCATATAAAGATACTTCATTTGCCACATTCTCATAGAATAATTCAAATCTACTCTGTTGTCTTACTTGACGTGAATACTCTGTTTTTGTGGCATATAATTTATTTCGTTCTTTCTGTAGTTCTCTTTTTTGAAACTGCAACTCTTTAAAATATGAATCGTCTTTATTATCAAAATTATCCAGACTATTTTTCCACTTATAATATTCTGACACAAAAGCAGAACCTATAAGTGGCGGTTGTGAACCTTTACGAATAGTATCAGGATTAAACTCAAGTCCATATCTAGTACAAATTTCTGACCAATCATCATCCGAAATATGTTGCACCTTATTAGAACAATCCTGTAAAAGTTGTTCATATTTCTCCTGATCTAATCCGTATTTTGCTAATTCTTCTTCAAAATTAAACAATCAGTCACCAACTCTCTACTCTATTTCTGTAGGCTCATCAAGTTCTTCCTCGTCCTTAACCTTCACATTTATTTCGATAGGCGCACCATTAAAACCTGATAGGAGAGTAGATAACTTTTTCTCTTCTCCGTCTACATCAATCGTTAAATTGTCGCTATCTAAAATTCCTGCGACCTTCATTGCAGTCGTAACCGTCTTTTTATACGCAAAATTTGCCAATTCCTTTTCCTCCATAACATTAAAAATTCCTACCAGACTTATATCTACTAGGATTACAATAATTGTCTTTTTTACCTTTTTTGTTTTCGAGTATCCAATATTTCCTGAATTTTATTACGATACCTCTTATCATCACTTAATCTATACATGCTAATGAGAGTATAATTACGTGAATTTAATGGAATTTTATCATTACACACATTATGAATTACTGTTTTTGCTAATTGTTTACTCTTCATATGCGTATGATAATCGCCATCAATATCAGTACGTGTCACTCGAAATGTTCCATCTTGAATTCTTTCAATTTTGAAATCTTGTTCATTCATAGGCAGAACCTACTTATAATAACTTTTCAATTTCATTCTTAGAAATTTGTTTGATAATTTTCACATCCTTTGCCTTATTTCCTGCTGAACAGCAGAAGAGTAGCTGGCTAGATAGGACTTGAACCTACAACCTTTTCCTTAACGGGGAATTGCTCTACCATTGAGCTACTAACCAAAATTAGAAAAATCCGATGATCATACAATCAGAAAGAAAGCACAACCATCGGCACATAGAAAGAGAGGTATTGAAATAATCGAAATAATGAATATATAATTATAGCAACTGCACCCCTTCGGGCTACTTCTAATAGACGCACTAATATTCAGTCAATACAAACACAAGTCTGAGCATACACACCGTCGTATATATACTTCTTGTGCTATGGGAAACACCCAACATAGTGCATACGGAATTGGTTATCCGCAAGCCTCGTCCATCATTCAGAATCGTTAATATCTTGTAATTTTATATGTACTTAGAATATACATCCTATTATGACTACCTTGGACTACTACTTCCTGCAACTCATCTTATTGTGCGAATTTCTTCACACTCACGGCAGAACTGACTTATTTGGTATTCCCTTACTTACCTCCTATAAGTTACCAGCTCATAGGCATCAGGGTTCAGCATTACAGTGCAACTCTCTATTACGTCAGCGATGAGAACAGAACCTTTTATTACGTTTATTATCAGTACACATGCTTGTCTTTAGTGGTTTCCACAGTATTCTAATATATCTCACGACATTTCGAAGCACACCATTATAAAGTATCCCATATAATAATATACCGACATCCACATGCTCTCAGCACGGTGATTAAACCGATCTTCACTGAGTTCCAATAACTATAATTATGTATTCATTATTCAATTGTATTTTTTGAAACATAGCCACATACAAAGCCTGTGGCTAGGCTATAAAAATATGTCAAAACATGTTCCCATATTTATATTCCGCATTGGATACAAGCGGCATAGGTACTTGCGAAAATTCACTTCCCCTATCATTTATGGACTTAACTAACGATTAAAAAAACACGTATTTAAGCCATTTTTTGAACCTAAATTTTAATCAGGGGGGGTCGAAAAATTATCTTTGAAGCAATTTAAGAAAGATTTTTTACTGACTTGATACAAGATTTTCATCAATAATGGTCTATTTTTTGATGTTTTTGATTTAATTCTTGTTGTATTTTCAACTAATTTTGGCGTAATCTTAAAAGCACGATTTATAATCCACGACATTAATCCTGAATAATTTTTCGAAATATATGTCTTGCCAATATCATTAATTAAATCTTCAAAATCACTTCTTAACAATAAATGGTGAGAATAATCATAGATATTATCATTAGATTGCGCTTCGCACATACATAGTGAATAATTACTAATTAATTCTTCAACTTTTTTACATTGTTTTTTGTCTTTTTCAAGTGGATGGGAAATGAAAAATTCTGACATTGGAAGTGTAGAAGTCTTATCTCGATATTTAGAAATATTTAAACTGTAAAGGTAATTCATTGGACATGTAAGCCTAGCATTTATATTGCTTTTGTTTGTATTTTTCTTTAAGAGTTTCCAAAAAACAGGATATTTATTTTTTGCTATATTCATATTGTCCTTAATATTTTTTATCTCAACCGTAACATCTGTGTCAAATCTACGCTTACTACTATCTATAGCAACTTGTGCAAGTACAGATAAAATAGATACATAATCATCATATTTTGTCTCTTCTGGAAAAGAACTAGCATATGTCTGGGCAATCTGGGCAAGATTACTTGATTCTCCGATATCTGTCTGACTTTTCGAAAGAAGATTATCAACTAAAGCATAAGCATCCATAGTATTGTTATAATGATTCGATTCTTTTGGAATATTATTAACTATAGTCGGATAATTAATATAACATTGTCTTGCGTGTTCAACTATATCAATTTGGTTCGTTGTATAGCCAAAATCTGAGTCCATATCCATACCATTAGCTCTATCTTGAGCATCTGTTCCAATCATATTTATTGCAATTATGTTATTGCTAAAATTAAAATATCTTTCCAATTTATCATCATAATGATTATGTAAATACAGCAAGTTGTTCTTACTGTTAAATGGACTTCTAAAGAACGCAAGATATTCATTATCATCAAATCTACTTGTATAACATTGGATTGTTCCGTCTTCGTGATAAAATGTGGTATCATCATCTACTGACTTATCATCACCAGTTGCAGCATATAATAACATTGCATAAGGAGATCCAACAACAGTCAAATTATCTGCATTCTGAATTATTTTTCCTGATTTCAAATTTAATACATAAGTTTCAATGATTTTCTTTTTTCTCTCTCGAAAATATGAACTTCGATAAAATTCTTTATTATGTTCACACAATGCAATCAATACTTCAAAATCATTAGAAAAATTTGAATTCTTCTTTAAGTATTCAAGAAAGAAATCGTTATCTGTTTTTAATCTCTCTACATATTCAACGCTTTCTTTTACAACATTTTTCATTATTTCTTCATCAAGAGAATTAACCATTTGGTAACTCATTTTTTGTACATTGCCTAGTTTGCTTTCATGAGCTGTTTTTACTATGCCAAACTGACAATCATTTGCTTCTACCCAATCACACCAATATTCATAAGGGATTGAAAATTTATTCCATTTTATTGCATTATCAGTTGTAATAAGTTCAATGTCTTTTACATAATGTTCATTTCCCCACATATCTTTAACAACAACAGAAGAGTAGTTGTCTCCAAAGTAATCTTTGAAAAACTGTTGTATATTTGTGTTGAAAGCAGCCATTTTTGTAAAATGGTGTCTTAATAATATATATCCATTACCCCATTCAGGAAAGATACTGCTATCAATCAATGCTTGTCCATCAAATAACGTGTTTTTTAATTGATAATTATTAATATGTTTTGCAATACAATGTTTGTCTTTGTCTGTTTCGATACTAATAATATTTGTCTTAAAAAATCTATCTACATCCTTCAATACTAAAATATTACGTGGGTTTATTCTAACTTTTCCAACAATACCACTCGATATAAGTGGAGCATAGGCACTAAGTTCTACGATTGGTGCATTCTGTTCAGGAATTTTAATACCCATGTGAAGAAAATTAATTGCTTTATCATACAGTTTATCAATAACGAACATACATGATCCTTTTTTTGCCTTGCCTGTGCTTCGGTAAAGCATTTTGTAATGTAATATTTCTCTTTTTTTTATTTCACCATTATGTTTTCTAAAAATGTACTCGACATTAACGCCCTCGTTATAAAATTTTGTGCGCAATTCTTCTTTAGTTAATCCACGATATTTAAGTTTATTCTTTTTTGCTATTTCTAATAGTTCAGATATTTTATTGCATTTATTTCTAGCTCTTTGAACTGCATAAGAGTCTCTTTTTGACAATGCTATTATATATTCTTTTCTTGCACCTAAAGCAACTTTGTATAAATGATCAAGTTCCTGTCTATATGTGCGAGATCCATAATTAAATTCTAAGCAAATTATATCTCTTGTAGATTTATCTTTCCATGTAGATAATCCATTATTTTCTAAGTAGTCTTTAAATAAACTATTGACAAACATAGCATCTTTATATTCATAATGATCTCTAACACCAATATTATATTCAAATAATGTACTTGCTTCTATATTCTTAATTTTTAAACCATAATTACCTATTGCAATCACCTCTATTCTCTCGTAAGTAATTCATATAAATCTTCAGTAGTTTGAAGCACTATTTCGTTATGATTTTCATCAAAAATAGTTCCTTCCTTCCATTTTTTACCAAAATCAAGTTCAAAACAGAAATAACTAATCCATTCGTTCTTGTCTTTTTCACCCATAAATGTATGTAATAAGTCAATCACAGTAGCAGTACAATCTGGTTGAAAAATATATCCATCAACACCACTTTTCCTAAAATAATTATTTAAACCTTCTTGATATCTCCATGTGTTACACACGGATTCAATTGCATTAACAAAACTTTCCTTACTAATCATTCAATAACTCCTTTATAATTTTATTACGAAACTTCCCTTCGTATATTTTCATATGCGAACCCATCATTCGTCGTGTAATAAATATGTCTTATTCCGAGATCCTTAATTGCAGCCATACAACTAGGGCATGGGCGAGACATTCCATATTCCTGATCACAACGGCTTCTATATACATATAATTTGACCTTGGAAAAATTTATATCCAGATGTCGGATAGAATTAAGACAATTAATTTCCGCATGAAGTTTTGCAACGAAGCATCCTATATTATTATTCTCTCTGTATTGATTATAATATTGCTGAATTGGATGCGTTTTGTTAGTGTTATAACCAACCGCAATTACATGACCTTGATATACTGCAATGCATCCAATATGAGTCTTGTGAAAATCAGAGCAAGTTGATACATTCTTTGCTTTTGCAAAGTAATATTCATCAGTTCTCGTCATAGTATTCCACCATTGCACGATTGCTTTCGACAGCATCATTGCCCATATCAAAACAATCATAAGTATACTGATAAAGATTCATATATTTATCTAATCGTCCATTGTTATACAGTTTTTCAACCATCTTACAAACATCAGTCTTAATAGTCTTCTTTGTACTCTCAATATACTGTGTTCCGATTTCCTGCATATCAATCTTAAATCTGTCATCGATCGTATCCCAATGCAACCACATTGATACCTTATATTGATCTAATTCCTGTTCATGAATATATGTACATACAACATCATATTTGCTATTTGGTAGTGGAATAGTAATAGTGTAACCTTCATTCTTATAATTAAGCATTCTTCATTCTCCTTTCTCTTGCCTCTGTATTTTCTTTACATCTTGCGTCAAATTTCCAATCTGAGATAACATTTTCAACAATGTGACCGTTTGCGTGATCTGTGTCTAAATCGTATTCGGTAATATATCCTCCATATGTGTTATGGTTTGTTTTTGTAATATTCTGCATAATATAATTCATGTAATTGTTCATATAGTAATTTTTGTTCTCCTTTTTGTTTGTTAAAATTTTTATTCATAATTTTCAGCTCCTTTGAGTGCTGCGTTGATGGATACATATGTATATTCTCTTTTTTTCTATGATTTATTACCATTTTTTATTTCTCCAAATGAGTTAACATTATAGACTTCTAGCATCTTAGCTATAGCCCATTCAATTTCTTGTTCATAGCCTTCTTTATTAAGAACATATATATTTGGAACATTTTGTGGTGGCTTTTTTGGATCTGGCTGAACGCTGCCAACCTCTTTCTTAATTAAAAGTGGTTCTTTATCACCAATAGAAGAGGTGAGATACTGAATATGTTAAAAATTTGAAAATTGTCTAAAACACTCCCCTTTGTTTTTATACACATATGTCAAATAACCATTATTTTGTAATTCTGTAACACGTTTTCTGAATTCTTCAATATTTATAATTCCATGTTTATTCTGAGAATGAAATTGATAAAAATGCTCCATATTAATTTTTTCTCCAATCTGCAAATAATATTTTTGTGGTTCTTTCCAATATTCTTCAACTGGAATATATTTTGGGCTTATAAATATTTGCTCAACATCAAATGTTTCTGTACCAACTCGATTTACTGAATATTTTGGAGATTGTTTTGGAAGTGTAAAGGATGGTTTGTCTAAACAACGACAGTCAGAATTGTATTTTGGATCATATTGTGCAATATAATATAATTCATATATATTTGTATCAGCTTGTGTTTTCATCGGATATAACTCTATTTTTGAAAAGTTACCATTTGTTCTTTCTCTCGCAGACTCACAAGCACGATCAAGAAGATGAAGATTACTTTTACCAATATAAACGAGCTGACCATTATCATCATAGATAAAATAACATCCAAAATTTTCTTCTTTAGAAATTGTTGGTTTATCATAAAATGTAATATTCCATCTTGCCATTTTATAAGTACCTTCCAATATCTTAAAATGATGTGGATAATAAATATCATCTTGTTTAGGCTTTTGAAGTAAATACTGCGAATTATATGATATACTCAATCCAAATGATTCAAACACCTCATCAAAAGAAATAATTGATGGATTATTTGTAAATTTTGCAATATTTTCATTGCCTTTATTAGAGATAGAAGATAAATCTTGATATTTCCCATTTTGTGATAATGTAATCCAATTATAATAATTGTTTGATAAATCAAGAATATTTTTTGTATCTTTTGGAAGATTCTCTATGTATGTAAATATTTTTGATAAGTCTTTAATACTATCAATACAATCTTCAGAAATATCAATATTATTATTCTTAAATATTTTTAATAGATAATTGGCTAAATGCCTTCCACTTGTAAAATGCATTTTATTCTCCTTTCATTTTTGTTAGATATCTTATTTCGCCAGGTACATCCTTCTTGTTATATATTCTCTTTCCATATATTCTTTCTAACTCGATTAGAACAGCATCACCTTCTAATTCACTTGGATCAAGAGCATATACATTTCTCGTGGGAACAAATATACCTTCTTCTTTCTTATTCTCCACAAACATATCTCTTCTTATATAAATCAATTTACAAGATTCTAATATAGATAAACCATTTTCCACAGTTGGAATAGAAGTATCTAATCCTTTTGCAATTTGTGATTTGGATGGAAATGAGATTTTAGCAGGCGCAATATCTCCTGGGTAGTCCATAATATATTGCTTTATATAGAGATAAATCCCAAAAAGAATTGATTTATTAATCTTAGATGATATAGAACAGATTTTTTCATATTCAGAAATGGTTATCTGTACAAAATTATCTTCTGTAAAAAAGATATTATTTTCATTAGATAGCTGTAAGTAAAATAAATCATTTGGCTTAACTACAAATATATCTACATTACAACTTGCATATCCTTTATTAATAATTTCTGTTTTAATGATTTCTCGAAAATCAGAATATATGGATTTATTATTTGTTTTTATAGAATATCCAATTTCCTGTAACAAATCATTAAGTGTGAGAGTAACTTGTCCAAAAGTTTGTACATGCTTTCTTAGATACAATATGATGAGATAGTATTTTAAACCTGAAATGCCTTTGTGATTTTTGATTTCTTTTTTTGAAAATCCAACTGATGTTATTTTTTTATCTTTTTCGGATAGATAAATATAGTTGTCGATTTTTAATCGCTCCTTTCATAAAAAATTATTCCCAAAACTTTATTCTCTGTTGTATATTAATTGTTTTCTTGTTTGTAATTCTTTTTATAGTATTATCATTGCTATGAAGAGCTTCTGGTGAATAACCTGTAGTATAAAGTCTAATGTTTTTACCAAGTGAATAGAAAATAGATTCGTTATTTTTATATTCAATTCGTGTGCCAATAACCTTTTTATCTTTTGAATTAGTGGTATAAGAAATTTCACCTTTTAATTCAGGGAAAAATTGTTTTAAAAATAATAGATACTCTAATAATGGAGTAATTCCATTTGTAAGTGTTGTGCCAATAATTCCACTTTTAATATCTTTTAACAAAGTATCATTAAATACAATATAATTTGATTGCTGTAAAATTTCTTCAATTCTGTTTACGCTTATATTAAGTCCATATGTATTTTCTTTTTCGAGTTTTGATGGTGTCATATTATATCCACACCCGTAAGCGTGAAATTTTTTAATATAAAAATCTTCAACAATCAGTAGCAAGTTTAAATCATTTATTGTTTCCAATATCTCAAACGAAAAATTTTCTTTTCCATATCTATTAAAATCTTCTTGCAAATACTGTGAGTGATGGATGTTCTTTTCTAAATCTGAAAAATGTTTCTTTATTCGGGCTTCAATATTACGACTTTGACCAATATAACATTTATCATTGATTAAATTTGTTATTTTATAAATTCCTTGTGTTTTCTGCATTGTATTCTCCTTTATTATTTTACTAAAAAATTCTATGTGAAAATTTTCCCATTAATTTAACCTGCCCCCATTAAGTTTGTGTGAAAATTTTCCCAAAGGGATACTTAATTCTGTGTGAAAATTTTCCCAAAAAGTTGGTATATAGTATAAAAGCATAATTAATAATATAAAAAAGCATAAATATATAAAAAAGAATAAAAACTTCGTAAATGGTCTAGCGACCATTTACTCCGTAAAAAATCTTATTAACATTTATTGGTTGGATTTAGGTACATGATGCTCTGATTTGAATTTGAATTTGAGTACATGTGAGATATACCTATTTTATTATTCTCCATCTGAATTATCATTCTCTTCCAAATTAATATATTTCCCAAACATATCCTTTACAAAGAATACCGGCATCTTATCATTGTATTTTTCATATAATTCTGTTCCAGTCATAACAGAATAGAGTATTCTTCTACTATATAACTCTGATCTTACATAGTCTTTTACAATACTATCTTTTAATTTCTCACCTATCTTTCCACAAATAGTACAATAACTGCATAAATGTGTTTGAATACGATTCTTACCTGCAAATGATATAGGATATTGAATTAAACATTCTTTATACTGATGTTTGTGTTTTGCTTTACGGTTACTTTTCGAAATGTTGCTTTCTGTTGATTTTTTATATTTTGGAATTTCTTGCTCATTCATATATTAATTCTCCTTTTTATTTCTGATATGGTCTGTATACAGTTTTTTCATACCCCTATCTTTCGGTTAAATTTGAGTTTTGGAGAGTAAATTTTAATTGTAATGCATAATGTGATAATTTATATGCCTGTGATATTAAAGTGGCTAATTTTTCTCTCAGCGTTAATTTAAATTAAAAGATGAGATATACTATGATGCTTCATCAAATATTGTTGATATTTTAATATTGGTACTGTATGTATCTGACAAATTGTATTTATTGAGTAAATTATTTACTACAGATTCGAAAAGTTTGCGTAGTGTGAGATTATGTTCTATTACATCTAATGTATAAGCGGATTCAAGTTTATTATTATAACAGTAGTCATCTATTTCCTGATTGAGGTCTATATCAGGATATGTATTTTGTAATTCTCTGTATAAATTCTTATATAATTCTGTGTTAGATATTTGAAAATAGTCTGTTAATAATTGATATTTTGGATACATTTTGGTTGACCAATAAGACCATTTCTTTTTAGGAAGTTTTGATTGAACTGATTGAACATCTTTTAATGAATTTTCCAGTCTATCTAATCGCTCATTTGTAGATTTTTGAATTTCAAGCATAGTATCAGAGATAGTTTTCATAGTAAATATTAGAGAATTTATTGTATTTCCTTCCTCTAATTCGTGGAATCTTGTAACATATCTTGCTGTAAATTCTGTGCCTTTAATACCTGTAAGTTTGTTTGCTATAAATTCGCATCCTTTGTGAGTAACATTGTAACAAGGTCTGATTTCACCTTTACTGTCTATATAAGTGCTATCAATAAAGAAATCAACGGGTGCAATTTTGCACTGGTTAGATTTTTCGTTATTAATCTTATCAATCTGATTAAGATATCTGCGAATGTCTCTTAAAAGAAATCTGTGTTCTTTATTTATCATTTGAGCGACTTCCATAGATGTAATTGTTTCTGTGTTTGTTGTAATAATTGTGTTGTTCATTTGTAAATCCTCCTTAAGTTATTTTTATAAGTTTCTGGTTATATATTCTCTGTTTGATTTTATTTTTGACATAAAAATAAGACAGTGTGATTACTGCCTTGCTGATTTTATGTGTAGTTTTATGGTAGCCCCTATATTAGGGTTATATTCACTCTGAGAGAGAAATAAGAGAGTTTTATGTTTAGGCAAGGAATTTTATCATTGGATGTATTTTGAGGTGAATTTGGGTCGATTTCGTGAGATTTAAGCTAGAGATTGGGGTATGAGATAGGCTGTGTGGAGAGATTAGTATGGATAACATAATTTGTAATTTTTGCTGGAAAAATGCTTATCGGTAAAAGTGCCTATAAATAAGGATAATTTTGGGATTATGAGTGGGTTTTTGGTGAGATTGGAGTTTGGTTTTTGGGCTGTGAAGTGGGTGAAATGCTTGATTTTAGTGGGTTTTGACGATATGGGGTACGATATGAGATTTAGACGGTGAAATTTGGAATTTTGCTTGATTTTAGTGGGATTTCTGATGATTAGAAGAGGTAGAATTTTAGAGTTGGTGTATAGATGAAGCTGCTATAGCCGGAATTAAAAAATAGAATATTCGTTCTGGTTTTTGCAGCCCCCTATATTTAGAAAACCACGGTATTTCTACATTTTTCCGTAGGATTTCAGATAGAACAAACGTTCGATAAAATCAAATCTGGACTATCAGAGCAGAACACACTCGAACGTATGTTTGTATTCTATCTGATATGATCCGTTATCGTATTTTTTAAAAAATATTAAAACAACTACTTGACAACTATTAAAAAGTAGTTATAATGTAGCTATAAACAAAAACAAGTAACCACATAAGGAGGTAGCAGCGCACACAAAAAACAATAAAATAAATAATTTTCAAAAAAATAAAATAAGTAGTTGACAACTACTAAAAACTATGCTAACATATGAACCATAGAAACAACCAAACAAAAACAACCAATCAGGAGGACAAAACAATGTTAAAAAATTCAAAATTAGAAAACCTTTTCAAATTATCATCAAAAATAACCGTCATAGTACCAGCTACAAAAAATATCAATGAGGAGATCGACAACACTCCATATGTTGACCGTGTAGCATCCCTTTTATCTGATCTTTTCGGAGGTGCAACCGCAACAACAACACTCGGTTACCGCAACAACAACACTCGGTTACTGGAAAAGCCCTACAATGGGATTAATCAAAGAAAAAAGTACAACAGTATTCGTATATTGCAACCAATCCGATCTGGAAGCTGGAGTTGATCAAGTAATTGATTTATGTACACAGCTTAAAGAAGAACTCACACAGGACGCTATAGCATTAGAGATCAACGGCGAAATGTATTTTATCTAATAAAAAATATCTGGACTGATACGGCAGCGGGTAGGGTTCAACGCCCTACACCAGATTTTCTAAACTATAAAAAGTTTAGTAAAAACTATTGACACACTACATAAAAAGTAGTAACATGATAGTATCATTTAAGGAAGGAGTGATCAATATAGCAGACAAAAAACAACTAAATACACCTATAACAGCGGACTTGCTGGATCAGTTTAGGGATGCTTGTAATGATTACAACCTTAAAATGAATGCTGTAATTGAGGCTCTTTTATCTGATTTTGTCAATGGTGATTATGATATTATTATCAACCGTAAGGATGGTATAAAGATCACCAGAAAATAATTACTATTAAAAACTATAAAAAAATAGTAAAAACTATTGACAAGTAATAGCAGCTATGTTATAGTATCATTACAGGGTAACAAAAAACCCTGTACACCTTAAAAGATAATACAGGGTTAGAAAGATATACAATGTATACCTATCCTCAACAAATAGATTATACATCATCTTTCTATAAGCTGTCAAGTCTGGCAGTAAAAAATCCCTTATTATATAAAGTTTTACACAGTCTTTGAGGGCTACCCGTTTATTAGGCATTAAGTGAATATACCAGCTTAGATCTTTTAAGTTGTGAGGGCTACCTAATAAAAAGGTTATAAGTGAATAAACAAGACTATAGCGGATCAAGGCTCTAAACCGCTGAATAATTAAAAATGAGATATCCACCTGAACCTTGACAAACAAATATAAGTAGTAAGTAAGAAGTATTCTTTGAGGGCTACCGGCTACAATTTTGAGGGCTACCAGTTTACCCATCACAGGGTATAGGGTTATAAGTTGCATAACAAATTGTTAGGGTAATAAGTGATCTAACAGGAAGAAAATGAACACAAAAGTATTTCATACAGACAGGCTTCCAAATAGGAAGTACAGTTATAAGCATAAAATAACTTTATCAAAATAATGCTTGCGGATGTACACGCAACCCAGCTTTCACGGCTAACAGAACCGCTGGTTTCCTGTTTTAAGGATGTAAAAAAGTAATGTACATTGCACTATGATAGATAGCTCTATAGAGTAGGTGCATAGTAAAAAATAACTCTTACATAAAAGACGGAATAACAAAAGTATATTTCAGGAGGTGGCAGCCATGCCATACAACGAAATAAAAGAATCTGAAAACGGTTTCGGTTTTTACTTTGACGAGTGCGAAATCGAATTTGTTTCAGATTCTGAATACTTTGAATCCCTTGAGGATTAAACAATTATAACATAGGTAATAAATAAAAGCAAGGACAGAACGCAATCAATAATAGATCTGGCTTGCTTATTTTATTGCTTATAAGATGCCTATAATTTGTAGGCTCTATGAATTGTAGGCATAAATAAGCAATAAAAAGAGAATAAAAAGAAAGAAGGTTGATGACATGAAAAAGGTAATAATCAAGTTAAACGGAGTTTACATCGGATCTACAGAGATGACAAAAGACGAGATCAGATCCGCTGAATATGCTGGATTTATAATTTTAGCATAAGCAAAGGAGGCAGCAAAAATGGCATATAACAGTTATAACAATTCAAGCAACGCAACGATTGAATTATATACCCTTGAGGATGCAAGGGAGATCTTAAAAAAAGAAGCAAGACAGAAACGACTTGCAAAGCAGAGAAGAGAAGCAAGGATCAAAGCTAAACGCAAAGCAAAATTTCTTTACTATCTCAAACAAAAAGCGTTAGGAGCTGGATTGATCGGGTTATCAATTTTAACCCCGATTATTTTAGACGGAGATGCAACCGCAAGTTTGTTTCTATTTCCTTTAGGAGTTTATACTCTTTTTACAAGAGAGAAGGTGTTATATTGATTTTAATAGCAGAATTGCACAACAGGAAAAGGCTAATACTTACATATAACGCAGAAAAAGAAGCAGATCAAGCTGGAATGTCGGTTGATGAATTTATCAAAGAGATTTTGAAAATCAATCCGCAATTTTCCAGAGTGTATGCAAAATAACAATAAATTCGCACTTCCTTGGATTGGAGGCAAGAGAAAAATGAGTAAAAGCAATTATGAAAAATATGCTGAAATAAAACAGCAGGAATTATTACATAAAGAAAGGAGTCTGCAACAGGCAATTAGTTGTCTACGGGATAGACGAAAGTTCGCATCATTACAATGTATTGACAGTGCAATAGATTTTGTTGCCGACTTATACGATTTATCTATTGATGAAGTGAAACGAGCAATGGATGGAGAAGAATATTGGTGTATATAAAACTAAGATTTCTTGGGAAGAATGGAGGTTGATTTAATGTTAAATGCAAAGGACTCACAGATTAAACTTGAAAAATATTATGCAGATTGTGTAAAATTTTGGATAAGACAAAACGGAATTAATGAAAGAGAGGTTGATTAGTATGATGAAATACGAAATAGAAGAACCAAAAGGATTTGGTAGTACATGGGTAAATGTAATAGGCAAAAATGCAAAACAGGAAACAATGGTAATTGAAATTGTGCATTGCGAAAATCCAGGTGGAAACAATTCACTCCCTTATCTGTGGCACAAAAAAGGCTGGACAGATAAGGTAATGGAAACTTATATTGGTTGTCATACTTATGTACATGATTCAGAAAATGGCTGTTATGGTGGATACAATGTAACAGAAAAATTTGATGGAAAGCGAAATGTGATTAACTTTGATTGGCTACTTGAGGACACAGAGGAAAACAGAAAGAAAATTATTGAAGAATGTATTAGATTATTTGAATCTGCTACAAGTAAAAGTGCAACAGAAAAGAAACTTGAACATGTAATGGAAGTGGCAAAGGAGAGAGGTCTTGAAGTTGTATTTGAATTGCCTGAAGGTTGGAAAAAGAATCCGCTTATGACAGATCCTTGGGGAGCTGTAACCATTGACAATGGAAAGCCAGTTTTCATTAAAGTTGGAGATAGGCATAAGAAAAATCCAGAGTATAAGAGAATGTTATTAATTTAGGAAGGAGCGTGATGAATATGTTGCCACAGATTCAGTATGACAAAGCATTACTTGGCAAAATGAAAAGCAATTACTTTAATGCAAAGGCATTATATGAAACCATTAAGGCAAATGCAGAAGAGATTCAGAGAAAAGTTCTTGCAGAGAATGAGTTCTACGAGACAGAAGATGTTGCGGAGATGATGGAAAAGAGAGGTGGAACTGGTAAGCCAGAACGGATTCTTGATCCTGATTTAACATATATGATGGATTTAGATAATGAGTTGCCACGATTCATTGATTTGTGCTATCCAGAATATGTGAAAGCAGGTATTGCAGATCCAAGAGGTAAAGATTATATACCAGAAGCAAATGCAAAAGATTTGATGTATGAAGCAGAAAAGCAGCTTGTAGAGTATGGAATTGATATTATTCCTGACGAATTTGGAGAAAAGGAAACTCTTAGAAAGGCAGTACAGATGATTAAGTACAGAGATAAAGTGCTTGATTTGGTATTGAGATTAGAAAGTACGGAGGTTGAAAATTATGCAGATTATTAGAAAAGGAACTACACCAAACGGAACAGATATTCAAATTGAAGATTGGAGCGAAGACTATTCTTGTTATAACAAAAATGCAACTATTGGATTTTATCCAATGGCATTAGAAAGTATTTATAGAGAAGATCATCCAGATTAGACACCATATCCAAAGAGAGGTGAAACATTCAGAGCTTCATTCGATTTTGAGACAGAAGCGGATGCATTAGAAGCATTTGTATTATTAGAAAATGGTTGTAAATGTTTTATGGACTACATAGACCATTTTGCAACCAACGTTATACCAAAAGTAAATTTTATAAAAGCAATTGGCAATTGAAATTGTAATTTATAGTGAAATTTTAGAAAGGTAATGGTGAATAGTATGAAAAAAATTATTAACGGAAAGATGTATAACACAGAAACAGCAAAGGAAATTGCTACATGGAGTAATTCATATAATTATGGTGATTTTAACTATTGCGAAGAAACACTTTACAAAAAGAAAACGGGTGAATATTTCCTGTATGGTGAAGGTGGAGCATTAAGTAAATATGCAAGATCGTGTGGAAGTAACGGAAGTTGTGGCGGCACTGAATTTATTCCATTCAGCGAAAATGAAGCAAAGGAATGGATGGAAAACAATGCAGATGCAGATGATTATATTGCAGAATTCGGAGAAGTTGAAGAATAATACAGAGAATAATAAGGCAGACGCAAACAAATGTGTCTGTCTTATTTATTAGAAGGAGAATGCGAAATGAGAGAGTGCATATATGTATAGGAAGGATAGATATTATGAAAAGAAAAACATATAACAATGTATTAAAAGCTGCAAAGCTGATTCAAAAGAAAGGATATGAACAGAAAGAAGCGTTGGAAATTGCAGTACAGAAATTTGATGAGTTAGAACAAATGCACAATGGAATGTCCGTTGAGTGGCTGATTAGTAAGATGTCTGTAAAAAAATAAAACCAAAGGAAAGAACTGTTTCAACGGAGAATATTATAACGGATAGAAAAGCAGAGATTATATATCCCTGCTTTTTCTATAAATACATAGTAGGAGGTGTCAGTATGATTAGACCATATCCGAAGTATGGTTACTGGTATATTCCTGGATGCAATATTCAGTTTGAATCTGATGATGCAGCAATGGAATATATTAGGGAATACTACTAACAACAAGGGATATCAGTGCTAGCTGGTATCCCAAACTCCTATATGGATTATAACACAAAAGTAAGGAAAGAGGTCAATAAAATGGCAAAATTTAATGTTAGATATTATGAGTGTTATGAAGGATATTATGAAGTGGAGGCAAATAGTAGAGAAGAAGCAGAAAAAATAATAATTGAAGATATTTGCGAAGGTAGAGAAAACGCACCAGATCAGTGTTATGATAGTGGTGTAGAAGCTACGGAAATGGAGTGATAAATTATGTACAAAACATATTATAGAGTTGAAATGGTAAATGGAAGCGGTAGTTTCCCAGATAAATACAATACATACGAAGCAGCATATGATGCAATGTGCAAGAATTATGTAAGAGAAATTAATGAAGGATACAAACCAACATTATATAAAATTGTAAGATATAGCCATTCAGAATTTGATGGTCGTAAAAATACAATGATTCAGCCGTGTTGGAGTTAGGAGAGTGATTATATGGTAACAGAAAACGGAATGGTTATGATGACATTAGGCGAATATCATAGCTTAAATGTAACAAAGAATAAGGTAAAAGAGATTGAAAAGTCAAACGAGATGTTACGCAAGGCAATGATACAGTTGACTGGTAAAGGCAATACAACAGATATTAAAGTTTCTCGTTCAGATTTTGTTAAAATGCACGACATGGCAGTAAACGAAATGTTTGAAACTAATAGCAATGAGAATGATGTTTATGGACATGATATTACAGTACATTGGCATGGAATGTATTGTAGTTGTTCAGATGGAGCGACACCGAATAATTACATAATTCCTGCAATAATGGATTGTGATGAAGAATTAGATTGGGAGGAGGAATAATGCAAATGAGAGAATTTATAGTCAGATGGACAGCAGATGGATATTGCGTAGACTTTTACCATATGGTAGTTGCTGAGTCTTTAGATAAGGCAAAAGAATTATGGAATGAATATGTAAATACACATAAAGATATTCAGTATTCTTGGAAGAAGGTAAGCAATGCAGTTAAATATCATCATGGTGGATATATTACATGGAAAGATAATGGAGAAAGTAACAAGGCTGAAGGTTGTTACGAAATGGAAAATGTGAATACCTATGAAGGTAGCGATCATTTAAGAGATTAAAGGTAGTCCAAAATCGAAAGAGATTGGATAGAGGTTGAGGTTCACAGCCAGTTACTTGTGGTAGCGAATGGAAATAAAAAGCCAATGAATCGATGATTTACTGTGGAAAGGAGTAATAGAAATGCATGAAGATTTTGAACCATTAGACGAATATAATGGCAATATTATTAGAATTGACCGTCTTATTGAATTTCTTCCAACTGAACATTGGTCATGGGATGATACTAGGGAAATAAATTTAGATGATATTTCAGTTGCTATTCATAAAGCAATTTCAGAAGTGTCTGAGCCATATGGAGATACATGGAAACATCCTGTACTAGAACAGAAATCAAGAGATTGGCATATAGGAAGAATTATTTATTTTATCAATCATCCAAAGGAGATTAGAGATATTGAGATTGATAATGAATGCGACAATGGGTTTATTCTTCCACAGCCTTTCATTGTAGATGGCTGGCACAGATACGCAGCGGCAAGATGGTTATATGACCAAGGTAAACTGACAGAAATTCATTGTAGATATGGTGGCAGAATGGACATACTTGAATATTTACAGGGAAAGACAGATAGTTTTGACAGTGAACCTGTATGACATAATATAAAGAAACGGAAAATTCAAAGAAATATTCGCAAAAGTCAACTTTGCGAATATTTCTTTGAAATAATATTACACGTGTCAAGAGAATAAATAAGAGGTTGATTAATTCGATCTCTTATTTTGATGGAAAGGAGATTGATAAAAATGCGATATGTAATAAGGAATAGACATGCTGGGAATTTCATTGATGAATATGATGATAAAAATAAGGCAATTTATACGTTGGATTTATTTGAAGCACAGGATTTAATTGATGGAATTTATGAACCACACTTTTATGAAGTATATGACACTGTAAATGAAGAATCAATTTACGAAGGGAGATATCCTAATGCCAATATTTGATTTGTCCGGTTGGAATGTGAAAACATGGAAATATAATTCACGGAATGTTGAAGAACAGCTACATAAAAAGAATGCTTGGATTGCAAAGAATTACAAACGGTATCAAATTGAGGAAATATATGTAGATGGAGCATGGGCAATACAGTACAGAAGGAGGGAAAAAAATGGAATATGTGAGTTGTGTTGTGGATGAACTTGGAACACCAATGTATCGAGTGTCGTACTTGGAACAACGAGGATGTTTAGATGAAGTATTAGATAACCATCCTGAATGGAGAGTTATATGTTTGCTGTTTGGAGAGGAGTGATTGTATGTATATAGCTCAAATGCCAAAAGTTATAACAAAGAAATAGTAGAGAATATATAAATATGGTATAATTAAACTGAAGGAGGTTGATTTAGATGGGAGTTTTAATTTTAATAATTATTGTAATTGTTCTTATAAGTTTAATTTTGAGTGATCCAGGAACAAGTAGTTCAACAACTACAACAAAATATACACCACAACGTAAGTTCGGTGATGGAGCAAGTATGTATGATTTTAAGGATTATGTAAATACAAAAGCAGACAAACACTTGAAAGAAATGGAAGCGAAGAGAGAAAATAAATTTAGATAGAATAGAAAGTGAGGTCGATGATTATGTTAGGAGCATTATTATATGGAGCAATGTCAGCAGTGTGTGGACTTGGTAGAGCTGTTGATAACGAAAAAACTAAAATAAATACTACACATGTGAACGAAAAGGGACAAACAGTGTATTATGATAGAAACTGTTGTTGCTATATAAATAACGAAAAGGTGTACAACTGGACAGAAATTGATAAATATGGTCGTACACATCGACTAACAATCGGTATGAATAGTGGTCGTGTTTATAATGATACGTGGGATAAAATAACCACAGAAGATGATTGTAAAACAAAAGAGTCATACGAGGATGCAGTTAGAAGAGGTTGGTTAGCTTATACAGATTATAGCGACTACAGATTTGCTTGCAATTCTGGTGTAACAAAAGAAATTAGTACAGGAAAAGTGATAAATTGTCTCGATGAAGTGTATAATCTTACAACAAGAAAAAAAGAGTATAGAAAATGGTATGTTACAGAAGCTGCATTAAAGGAACATGGGAAATATGCATATAAGAATACTGCAAAAGGTGATTACGGAATTGTAATTACGAAAGAAGAATATTGGAAACTTGGGGGTAAATGTGCATTTAATATGGCTCATACTCCAACAGATCGGATTGTATGGGAAAAATTATATGGAATAGGAGGCACACATGAATAAAGAACGCAGACGTAGTATTAATAACATCAAGGCAAACATAGCAAGATTAAAGAAGGAATTGCAGATTTATCATCAGAATTATCTATTGTATTAGACCAGGAGCAGGACACATTTGATAATATGCCAGAAGGATTACAAAGCAGCTACAGAGGAATGTGTTCTGAAGATGCTATTGATTCTATGGAAGAGGCAAGCGAAAAACTTGACGAAGTGATTGAGTTGTTAAATGATATTGTGTAGAATGGAAACATAAGAAGTAATAGTTTCTTTGGAAGATTCAATCAATATATTGTGGTTGTGAGATGCATAAAACACAATATATAGTATAAGGCAAACGCAAACCGCTAGTAGTAAAACACTGGCGGTTATTTTTTAACTAATAAGTGTTGAAAATGTGTTGACATATTCAATAATAAGTGATACGATATAGGAAATCAAAGGAGGTGCATTTGGTTGAGAACAAAATTTAACACTTCCATTGATTCAGAGATCCTACAGAAATTCAAAAACAAATGCAAAGAAGATAAATTGCCAGTAAGTGTTGTACTTGAGCGATTTATGAAAGGTTATATTGAAGACAAATTTGTTCTTGGAATGATGTGGTCTGATAATAATGGAAAATAAAAAGAGCAGGTTCTCCACCGTCCAAAGCGAAAACCTACTCTTAGAACAACTTGAACCTAAGTCCTAGTCATTACATATTATATCGTATTTTCTGGACTTATTCAAGTCACATTTTCCAAACAAAAATTGCGTACCTTGAAAACTGAATAACAGATTGGCTATCTGTAAAAGCCGTCGTGATGGAGTTGGAATACTCTCGATAGTCTGCGAGCAAAATGGAGAATAAACATTAGAAGGCTATCAACAAATTTATATAAGAAAGGAAGATACGATATGAAAGAAGTATTAGAAACAAGAAATGAGATTGAAATTTTTAACAATGAGAATTTCGGACAGATTAGAACTATTGTAATTGATGGAAATCCTTGGTTCGTAGCAAAAGATGTTTGCGACATTCTTGGAACAACAAATCCAACAATGGCAATGGATGGGTTAGAGGATTTTGAACGGGCTAAGTTTAACTTAGGTCGTCAGGGTGAAGCAAATATCATAAGTGAAAGTGGATTTTATACACTTGTACTTAGAAGTAGAAAGCCAATTGCAAAGCCATTTAGAATTTGGGTAACGTCAGAGGTTCTTCCATCAATCAGAAAGACGGGCAGTTATGTTGCAACTCAATCTAATAAAGTAGAAACAATGCTTGAAGATATGGGCTGCAATATGAAAGTTGTGTATGCTCAGATTAACAATATGGAAAATATGTTGGGCGAGCAGACAGAAAAATTAAATCAGGTAGTAGATAATATGACTCTTACTACAAGACAGCAACAGAGAATTTACAAAGCAGCGAAAGATAGAATCAATCAGTTGCTTGGTGGTGCTCATTCAAAAGAATACAAGGCAAATTCAAAAAGCTATTTTATAAATCTTTGGAATGGATTGAAGAGTGAGTTCGGGTGTGGCAGTTCTTATAAGGATCTGAATCCTATTTACTTTGATGACGCAATGAATTTCATTCAGAATTGGATTTACATAGAAGATTAAAATATAGAAAGGATTAATAAATGGATTATATAGATATAAACAAACTTACAGAAGAAGAAAAAGTGAAGGCATTAAGAAATTTTTCGGAGCTAATGACACAATATGAAACAATGAGAAAGAATATTTCGGATATTGTATATGAATTAAAAAATAGATATGAGACTGAAGGAGAAACTGAAAAATTATGTACAGACATTCTTAGTCAATATATTAAAAATTATGGGAAGAAACATAACTATGTGTACTTCTTTAGGAATAAATACAATAATTTAGTAAAAATAGGCTGTACGACAGATATTGTAAAACGCTATGGAGATATTAAATCAATATGTAAAAATTATATTGGAATGGAAGATGCATTGCGAATAGAAGGAGCAATAGATACTTCTTTTATCAAGCCGGAAAAGGTGGAAAAATATTTACATGAAAAATATAAGAAGTATCGTAAATTTGGTGAATGGTTTGAGTTTCCAGATGATGTATGGAAAGAACTTTACTATCTTTTTATAGAAGGTGATAATTTTGCAGAAATGATAAATGATAAAGATGTCGAGAAATTGGATATCCCAAATAAAATACATAACATTATGTATGTTGGCTCTCCTGCGGACAATGAATTTATCAAGCTATTATCAAATAATACAAAGACAAAAGAAATTGAAAGAGAATTAGTGGAAATGTATATTGATAAACTTACTAATATGTTATCTGGAATTCATTTCAAGGTAAAATTCTTTAATGAGGATGAGCCATTTTATAGATTATTGTACATGGATTTTATGGATAAATTCGTAGAAGAAAAATTTGATTTGTCAATTTATACGTTTGAGCATATGAAAAATTATTATATGAATCAAACTGAATAAATAATAATCTGAGTGCTGATATGAAGCATTCGACTTGTTCTATACTTCTCAAGTCAAAAGAAGTAGTGTATAATAATAAAGGTAATCCAAAATCGAAAGAGATTGGATAGAGGTTGGGGGTTTACAGCCAGTTACTTATGGTAGCAAATGGAAAATAATTTCCAATGAATCCAAGTTTTCTTATTAAAGCAGAGAAAATATAGAAATAAGTATTAGAAGCAGAAATCAACTGCTTCTTTTTTATTACAGAAAATGAGGTGATGAATATGTGCAGATATAAAAATGGAAATCCAAAAAGAACTTCTCAGTTTTTGTGCTTACATTGTATGAAAATAAACCAATTATCAGGAATACAGAGAGGAGGACACCAAAGGGAGAAATATCATATAAAAGATCTTTTATGTATTAATAAGGAATGCAAGAATCTTCCTTATACAAAAAATTTAGAGATCAGATGGTGTGATACATACGAAGAAGTGTATGAAAAGGCAATACAAATAAGAAGGCATTATTATTCAGACAAAATAGAGAATAATACAAATAGAAAGGTGTGTTGATAGATATGGAATATGAAATAACTAATATTGGAAGCTCAGAAATTAAAGATATTCACCATATTGGAATTAATTATGATGGCAACTATTACAGTGTAATTTTTGGCAAATATATTAATGGTGGATTCTTTAGTATTCCAAACTGGAATTGTGGTGGTGAACTGGCGAACTTTAGCGATGTGTTTTGGAATACCGAATCTATTTATAGAGCGTTAAAGAGAAAGAAAACAGCAAGAGTAATAGCACAAGCTATAGCTGACTATATGAAGGAGTGTGATTGATATGGCACAGACAAGAGACTACGCAACAAAGAAAAAGGGTAAAACTAAGGGTTATCCATTTTGGAATATGGAAGATATTAAGGGAATGATTGATTATTTTCGGAACAATCAATTATGGAATGATTATTTGAAATTTATGTTGTTATTTTTATTTGGGAGAAGAGTAGGAGACACATTAGATATGGTGTGGTCTGATATTTTTTATCCAAATGGAACAATAAAGGATGAGATTAGAACAATTGAGGAACAAAAGACTGGGAAATACAATATCATATATATTTCACCATATGCAAAGCAGGTTATTAAAGAATATCTACAGATAACAGGCATCAATCCATTATATGATTTAAATGACTATATTTTTCCATATGAGTTGAAGTATGAATGGAGAAAAATGGAGAACGATGATTTTTTTCATGAAACAGAATCTACAAATTATTCTGATAATGAAGCATTAGAAATGATTAACAGGTTTGTAGAGTTATACAACAAAGATTATAGCGAAGATAGAATTAAAAAGATTTTAAATGAGTGGAGAAAGCATCAAAAAGAATTTAAAACTTTAGGAGAATATATATATAAAGAAGTAATTTTTAAAGATATTTCAAAATGGCAAATTGGAGCATTTGATAAAATTTTTAAAAAAGCAGTGGAATTTAACAAAATTCAATACAAGGTGACGATTCACAGTATAAGGCGTTCCTTTGGATATTATAGTAAAGTAATTCATCCACATGATATGTTATGTTTGGAAACTTTACAGAATATTTTTGGACACAGTGACACACAAACAACTATGCATTATATTGGTTTATCTGAAGAAAGAGAAAGAATGTATTATACCGATATTGGAGATTTTTTAAATGGTGTATCAAATGGGAATTATGATCTAAAGAAGAATAGCCCCGTAATAACAATAAAAGAACAAGACTTAAGAAAGATTTTATTAAAAGCCATTAAACTAAACTCTAATGATGCAGCGATATCTTTAAATCAAATATTAGACGAAATTGATGAGGTGAAATTAGAATGAAACAAATGAGATGAGAGTAATATAAATATGTAAGGACGACACAGATTATTTCGTGTCGTCCTTGGTATCAAAAATGAGTATATCATTAGGGGTGCAATTTAAAACATGACATAGACTTTCTAGGGTGTCAAAATAAATTCGTTCAACATTGCCCGTATATAAATTACAAGCTGCTTGATAACCGATTTTTAATTCCTTCGACAATTGATTTCGATTCATACCTTTTGAATCAACCAAAGGTTTGATATTTAATTTCATGCGTATACCTCCTTAACAATATGTAGTTTAGCATATAATCTTAACAAAATAAATATGTTTTCAACATTATATGCTTGACAATATAATGTTAATAGTGTATAGTATGAAATATCAAAGGTAATCCACGAGTACATAAATACAAAAGAGAGGAGGAACGTACATATGGATTTACAGAGATACGATGTTATAAAAGCAAAAATCAAATATCAAGGCGAAGGATCAGTCCAGACTAAAGAACGTCCATATGTTATTGTGTCAAATCCGATAGGAATTAAACATGCAACTATAATCACAGTGATGCCTTTGACTTCTAAAATAAAGAAAATGAATATGCCTGTTCATGGTTGCATTAATGCAGACGATGATAATGGTTTAACAGAGTATTCTATGGTGCTCGGAGAACAAATTATAACAATATCCAAGGACGAAGTTATTGAAAGACTTGGAAATGTTACTGATCGCAATGAACGAAAACTTATAGATAAGGTTTGTTTCAATGGTTTGTTTTTTGGAACTGAATATAGATTAGAGGGGGCGAGAGTGTAATGTATGTGAGTAAAGAAAAGGCGAAACAAATAATTGATGAAACTCCTGGTATGATATGGGTTGATTCTTTTAATGGAATAACTTTTATTCATACAAGACCAAGACAAATAACTGTTGATGAGGGAAAGAGAATAATTAATAAGGCAAGCACAGTTGATTATTTCGATAATGATTTTTTTGGCTTGCTTTCATTAGAGGGAGTACAGGAATATATGATTCATAACATAAAGTTCCCTCACCATATGTCCGAATAATTGGACATATGGTGAGGTATAATAAAAGAAACTAGCAAAACAGAACGGGTGTTCGGTGTTTCTGTTGACAAATACAACCATATGTTCTATTATAATTATTGTCAGCAACAAAATAGAGCCAAGCGATTCAAACGCTGCGCCAACAGCTTTCTACTTGACTCTACTAAAACCAAACAATACAACGAATAATCGTTGTAAAGAAGCAGAAAATCCGCTTGGTACTATTTTACATAGATTTTCTTTAAAAGTCAAGTTTCTGAGCATTTCTGCTATTAAGTCCATTTTTGCAATTAAATATGGAGAATAAAGTATTGGGCATTTGCCAAGTGGTAAGGCGCTGAATTTTGATTTCAGTATTCGTAGGTTCGAATCCTACATGCTCAGTTTGTTTTGGCAAAACTTCATAAGGTGGAATCTTATGAATGAGCAATAAGGAGATGTAAAACAACTTTTATGAATATTCCCATCGCCTTATTTCATTGATAATTGCGCGCAAATCAATGACAGAACATAATTTGTGATAGGTATCTTTAGCATAAGACTTAAAAGCGGAGTGTAACAGCACACAAATAAACAAAACAGGGAGTCGCGCCATCACATTTTTTACATTTTACATTTTACTTTTACGTCTTCGAGGCTTACTCGGAGACCCGGATCATTAGTTCAGTTGGTTAGAACGCTCGGCTCATAACCGAGAAGTCACAGGTTCGAGTCCTGTATGATCCATTACAAAACAATAAGGAAGGAGATGTTTTTATTGGCAGAGTATGTCATAACAGACGGAACTCGTTGGATTATGAGAGATCGGAACAAGAAATATGTTCCAACTTCTTGTGAAGCATTAGCTGATAAGTTTTCAAATAAATCAGCAAATAGTGTTTACAACAATCAATTACCAAAGGCATTGAAATCGGTCTTTCATATCGAGAAAGTAGATGACACACCAGATGGTATAAAGCAGATCACACAGAAGGGAGTGGAAGAGAATACAGAAAAAGTTATGATTTCTGAGAATATTCAGAAATGGCTTAATAAAATTTCTGATCTGAATGGATTGGTAGCAGATGCCCTACATAGAAAGAGTGAGCTTACAAATCAGCTTAGTTCGGTGGACAAAGAGATATGCGATATCTTGCATTATATTGAGTTCTGCAATTTAAATGCAGCACAAGGATATAAAGCGTACAAAATGTTAAAGGAGAGGAGAATAAAAAGAAGAAGCATTAAAAATGAATTACAGGTTTTGGACATTATCTTAAGCAAAAAGATTTCCGAAACGGTGACAGATGAGATCCAAAAAGCTATTGCTGGAATGGATCGACGTACATATGAACCACGAGTTTTGAATGAGTTATTCGATTTTTAATGGAGGTATTTGAATTATGGTGTTATGCAATAATTGTCGTATTGTTATGATTCCTATAATGTCATTTTCACAAGATGGAAATAAGAAATATTGTAGATGTCCTCGTTGTTATGCTGAGACAAAGAAGCAGCGTTTGGATAAGAATGAATTATCTTTCGGAGAATATTTACATAAGGCAGTTAAACGCAAATAAAAGATGAGGCAGGTGTATTGAATGAAAAAAGAGATATTACGTGAAAAATTGCAAAATCTTTCATCTGAGCAATTAGGATTGATCAATACATATTGTGAAAACGATATGTCAAAGTTAAAAAAGATCAGTTATAACGCATTTTTTAGGTACGGCATTCCATCATATGAACATGATGAACTGTACGATGATGCGATGAACGTTTTGATGGAGAGTGTCGTGACATTTGATTCATCTCAAGGTGCAAATTTTAATACCTATCTGACTAACAATATTAAAAAGTCAACTATAGATTGGTATAGGGACAATTATCAACGAGGTAAAAGAAGAAATTTATTAACTGATAAAAAGGGAAGAATATTAAAATTTGATGATGACGGAAATATAACAGATGAAAAAAATGGAAAACCAGTTATTATTCCAAATAGCTCATTTGATGCACCTGCTGACGATGATAATAGTTTGGCTGACAAACTTGCGTCAGATTTTGACATTGAACACGAAAGTGAATTTGATTTTGAAATAGATCAAAAAGTGGAAGACTTTTTGAATACATTACCTAAAGTACAAAAAAATATTTTACTTTTATTAATGCAGCATGAAAGTAAAACAGATATTAAACGGCAGTTAGGTATCTCTGATAGAGAATATAATAGTGCGATTAAGTCAATTAATATGAATAAAGGACTTTCCGCATTCTCAAAGAACAAAAATGATGGAAATTATGAAGTGGAGGTAAAGGATATGGCAGACAGAATTATTGAAATTGGTGAATCAGAAAACTACAGAATGGACAAGTATAGCATGTATGCATTATTACAGGATAAGAAAAACGGAGATATGAACTGTAATTACATTTTGCAGCGTGAACCTTTTCAGTGGAGCACAGAAGAGGCTAATAGATATTTTTGCCGTATTCTTAGTAATCTTCCAATTCCTGAGATTATCATTTGTGAGCAGAAGAAGAAAGGATTGACAATTTCTCATTTGATTGATGGATTACAAAGACTTTCCTATGCTGAAGCTTTCAAAGAAAATCGTATCAAAATTGGTTCAGCAGGAGCAGAAAGACATTTAATCCAGTATAGAGATTATGTTTTAGACGAAAATGGTAATCGTATATTGGATGAAGACGGACTTCCTGAATATGAAATGAAAGTGTTCGATGTGATTGGAAAGTATTATAAGGATTTACCAGATGAACTGAAAAAGAGATTCAATAATTTTAATATTAATGTAACCAAGTTCTTTGATTGTACAGACGAACAGATTGCAGATCATATTCGTGATTATAATAATCACGCAAGTATGAATAAGGAACAGAGTGGCTTGCTTAATGTATCTGCTGACATTGCCGTACAGATTAAGAAGATTTCACAGAAAAATTCTTTCTTCAAGAATTGTGGTAAGTTTACAGGTAATAATTCAATCAAGGGAAAATGTGAAAGAGTTGTTGTTGAATCACTTATGTTGTTGTTTTTCCGTGAATCATGGAGAGCAAACCTGGATTCAATTTATAAGTTTGTTAATGAGAATGCATCAGAACAGCAGTTTATGAAGCTTAATTCACAGTTCAACAGACTGGAATTAGCATTAGGCGATAATAATAAAAAATTATCAGAGGTATTATTTACTCCAACTACGATGCCAATGTGGATTACAGTGTTTGATAAATTTACTACATATAATATGGAAGATTCTCGTTTTGTTGACTTTTTAAATGCTTACAATACAGAACTCAAGGATAAAGATATCAATGGTGTATCAATGGCAGACTTTAAAGATCAGCAAACAAAGAAAAAGACAACTATTACAGGTAAGATTGATTTACTTGTACAACTTATGAACGAATTTTTACATATCGAACAGACAACGGAGAATAAGGAAGTAGAAGATAGCACCACAGTAGCTTCTGAAAAGGATTTCGTACATAGTGTAATTGAGGCAGATATCACAGACGAAGATATGGAGGATTATAAGGATTATATTGAAGATACAGTAAGAATGTCGTCACCATTATATCATCAGGCATATCCAGCTTTGTTAGCAATGGCTGCATATGTGTATAGCTGTGATAAAGATGATGAATTTAATCAGTTTATTGATGGATATGCTAATAATACATATGAGTTTACAACAGATCAGAATGTTAATTACAATCAGATGAAACATGCCTTTCAGGAGTGGCTCGACAAAAATAAATCAAAGGAGGTAGCTGCATAATGCCGGATATCAGCATGTGCTTTGGCAAGGATTGTGACAGAAGGGAGCATTGTTATCGATACAAGGCGAAACCCAATCAGGTTCAAACATATAGTGATTTGGAACAGGATTGTAAGATGCACCATTATCGTAACCAATGATTGAAGAAAATCGAGTCCATGTAGATAATATAAGTAATATGTTGGCGAGGTGTTGAACATAGATGACAAGATTAATTCCATATCAAGGTTATGTTGTTCCACAGGAATTCGTCATGACATGTAATAAGTGTTACGAACGTAATATATATCTAGTTCAAGATACAATTATGGATACAGAAACAAGCAAAAGATATATAAAATGTAACAATTGCAATTCTAAGATATATGTAAATTTACGAAGTATATGTATTTGTTAATAAAAATAACAGGAATTATATTTCGTGAAATTATCTATCTTCTATACATAGTCAGTTCTGACATTCTAATATCTTGTATCTTATAACTCGATATATAATTCCTGATTATATAGATAGCGTATAAATGAAAGGCGGTGAGAATATGGGTATTGGATGTAGACCAATTGGTAAGTTTAAAAGTGAGATGGTCAAGATCGAAAATCAGATTTCCAAGGAAAAGGCAGCACATGTTGTAAAGAAGAACAATAAGAATAAGAAGGGAGAATAATATTTATGGAGAAGAAAACAGTTACATATCAGTTGCACACAAGAAAGTTGGATCGTGAGGTCGCACATAACAAGATGAAGAAGGCTGGTGTGATTCAGCTAAATAAGGACAAAGGAAAGGGTAGTTTCTTCGCTAATCATTGGCGTGAGTATGTGTAAGAATTGTGATGAACTTATTGTATTGTAAGTTCATCTGTAATGGGCTATCGCCAAGCGGTAAGGCACAGGACTTTGACTCCTGCATTCGTTGGTTCGAATCCAACTAGCCCAGTTATGTGCCATTAGCTCAGTTGGTAGAGCACTCGACTTTTAATCGAGTTGTCACGAGTTCGAGTCTCGTATGGCACATTAAAAAATTAAAAAGGAGTATAAAGCTATGAGAACAATAGACAACAAATTTGAAATTGGAGAAGAATGTTATACCTATGCAAGAGAGAATTTAGCCATTATTTGTCCTGTATGTAAAGGAACTAAGAAGATTCTCTACAACAGATACGAAATTCCATGCAAACAGTGTAATGTATCTGGAAAGATTATAGGTAAACAGACTGTAGTTGCACCACATAAGGTTAAGATTAGAAGAATTATTGCTAGTATTTGGAACGATGTGACGACAATTAAATACAAAGTTGATTCTGTTGGAGAATATATCAATGTGAGAAACAGAGGAGAAACTTCTTTATTTAAGACATTAGAAGAGTGTGAACAAAAATGTAAAGAAATTAATCAGGGCGAGAGTAGTGCTGCATTTTAGTAGGAAAATTCTCTTTCTTTAGATTGTGAGGTGAAAATATGACACAAGAAGAATTAGTAAATAGATTGAGAAAAGTTGGTATAAACGGACAATGGGTTAATCCAGACAAATATGGTTTCAGTAGAACTTATGAGTTTGTAATAAATGAGCAAATCATTCAAATTGAATGGTACACTAATTATTCTACTATTATGATTGGCAATGCACATTTTTGGTTCGATAGTATAGTATTACATAGTGGTTATCCTATGCAGGGAGAATGGATTGAATTTTCTTTTAGAGGGGAACATCCATTACATATAAAAGTTAAGTAACAAGAATGTTCGATTTCTTGGGAAAATGAAAGGAGAAAATTATGAGACACGCAAACGATGCGGAAGTAATGAAAATTGATGACAAGTTGGTTGGGTTCGATTTAGGTGCAGATTACTGTGCAGAACACGAATGGGGAATTAATGGTATCATAAGAGAATTCCAAGTGAACACAGATAAAATTGGAATTGAAAAAAGAATGGTTACAGTTGTCCCTAAGTTATTGATATATAAGGATATTACATACAGAAAGATGAAATGTCATCTACTTGCTTTAGTACCATGTTGGTATTTTGATGAAGATATTAAAATTACGAAAGATAACTTAGATAGTTGGGAGCTTTATGATTATTATCTCGAAAAAAATGGAATTACAACTGCGTGGGATGAAAAAAGTTTTGCCATTCTTGTAACTGACAAATACGAAAATGAATTAAAAGAATTGTATAATGCATTCTTAAATCTCGATGTTGCTGTTGGAATTGCACCATCAGAAGTATTCAAGAATGGTGGATTAAAATTCTATATCAAATCAAGACTTCCAAAAGAAACAATTGAAAAAATAAAAGCCGATGACTTAGACTATATTGCATTACAGAAAGCAGCAGAGAAAACCAAAATTAAGAAAATTTTAGAGAAAGCTGGGAAGAAATATTTTGCACTATCTCCTCGTTGGAAAGACGAAAATAAAAAAGAAGTAATCTTTTGGCTAAATCCTTATTATCAGGCTATTGATAATTGTGGTTGGTTTACAGTTGATGATTTGAAAGACTGGGCAAAAGGCAAGGGTAAAATACCGATGAAAAAGTAGCAAGATTATGATATCACATTAAAGAAAGATGAGCTGCTGTTTTTGGACATGATAACGAATGGAGAATAACTATGTATAAAACAGGAGATATTTACAGAATTATTCAAGATGCATTAGATGCAAATCAGATATATTGCGCAGATTCTAAACTTGGTGATGGATCTGAAGACACTTATGAGACAGATACGGAATTTGTTTCTGGCAATGATGCTCATTTGATTGCAACCGTTCATCACCAACATTTTGATTATAACCGTCCTTGTCGAGAAAATGAATATATAGAAACAACAAAATTTAGAATTAAAGTTGAAATGATAGAGTGAGGTGAAACTATGTACGAAAAATTAAGAGAATATATAGAAGAGTCAAACAATATTGTATTCTTCGGTGGAGCAGGTGTGTCAACTGAAAGTGGTATTCCTGATTTTCGTTCCAAGGATGGATTGTATAATCAGCACGATGTTCAGTTTGATAAATATAAGCCTGAATATCTTTTGAGTAGAGAATGTTTATACAATAACCCGAAAGTATTCTATGAGTTCTATCGTCAGAAGATGGATACAAGAAATATTGAACCAAATATTACTCATAAGGTGCTTGCTAAAATGGAAGAAATGGGTAAGCTGAAGGCTATCGTCACACAAAATATTGATGGACTTCATCAGAAAGCTGGCAGTAAGAATGTGTTTGAAATTCACGGAACTACCCAGAGGAATTATTGTAGTAAATGCAAAATGGAATATCATTCAGATTTCTTATTTAACACTAAAGATGCAATTCCAAAGTGTAAATGTGGTGGACTGATTAGACCTGATGTGACTTTATATGGAGAAAATCTTCCTAATGATGCAGTGAATGGTGCTGTTGAAGCGATCAGTAATGCTGATATGTTGATTATTGGCGGTACTTCGTTACAGGTTTATCCAGCAGCGAATTATATTTCATATTTTAGTGGTAGGCATTTGGTTGTTATCAACAGAGAGAAAATTCAAGTGTTGATGAATGAAGATACGGATATGATGATTGTTGATTCGTTGGGTAATGTGTTTAGTGAAATTGATAAGTGGATGTGAGGTGAAAAAGTGAAAATATTTTTAGCAATTTTGATCCTAATTTCAGCATTGAATATAAATCTGACTTTAGAAAAGTTAAATGGTACAAAAAAGAGATATGATTTGCATTGTATCGTGTCATTATTAGCATTTATTTTGTTTTTAATTTTCTTTTAAGTAGAGAATAATCTAATATAGAAGTATTTCTATTCAAGGCTGATCAGCCAAATTTTCCAAAAAAGTAACAAGAAATATTTTTTTCATTCGATTAGGCAGACGTGTTTATTTTCGAGTGATTTTATAACAAAAATTATTAAAATGAAAGGATTAAACAGTAACTCCTAGGTAAAAATGATTGCGCAATCTCTGTAGATTAAAGGATTTTGACAGAGAATAAAGAAAAAAATAATTATTGTGAGCTTAATGGAAGACCATTACGTTTACTAATAGGTGGTTCACCTTGTACATATTGGTCGATTGCTCAGAAGAACAATAGAGAAACAGAAGCAGAAGGGTTAGGATGGGAGCTATTTAAAAACTATTTAATAGCAAAGGATAAATTCAAACCTGATTTATTTCTATATGAGAATAATAAATCAGCTTCATCGGCTATAAAAGAACAGATTGTACATGAGCTTGGATATCCATTACAAATTATTGACAGTGCATTAGTATCAGCTCAAAAGAGATTAAGATTCTATGTAAAGAACTGGACGTGTCCATTGCCAGAAGATAGAGAAATTTTATTGAAAGATATTCTTGAATTATCGGAAAGTGTAGTTGAAAGAGAAAAGGCTTATTGTTTATGTACAGATCACGTTGGAACAACGAGAGATTATTTTAAGAAACATCAGAGTCAGATTGTATTTGAACCAGTAAGAATCGGAGATATTGGAAGTAATTCACAAGCTCATAGAGTTTATAGTTGTTATGGGAAGTCTGTTAATTTAGTTGCTAATGGCGGTGGTCAAGGTGCAAAAACTGGCTTATATTTTGTACCACTTCCAGAAGAATTAGAGAAATTAGTGTGTGATAAGGGGAAAATTTATAAGGTTACAAATAAAACTATCCCTACAAAATTTGGTGAATTCCAAGTAAATTTACCAGATGGATTATACATAATTAGAAAACTCACTGTGACAGAAGCAGCAAGATTACAAACTATGCCAGATAATTATATGAAGTCTGTATCTGCACAACAAGGATATAAAGGGCTTGGGAATGGTTGGACAGCAGAAGTAATTATTCATCAGTTAAAATATGGACTCAAAGATATCCCTAAAGATTATCCAATTGAAGTTTTATCTATGTACGATGGAATTGGAACTGGAAGATATTGTTTGGATAAAATGGGATTTACAAATATTACATATAAAGCATATGAGATTGATAAGTATGCTATGACAGTTGCCAATGATAATTATCCAGATATTATTCAGTGTGGTGACGCATTCCAAGTCAGAAACGATGATTGGGAATATTAAACAGAGAATAATACAATAGGCAATTAAAAATAAAGCGACATATACAATATATAGTATCTGATAATTACAACAAATACTATATATTGTATAAAAATCAAGTCCGAAGGAAAGCGGAATTTCTTGTGGCGAAAGGAGAGAATATGTATCCAGAATACGATGATTTTTATGAGCCAAGTGAAGGCGAAATGTTTTTTGATGAAATGAAAGAAAAGTTCAGAGAGATTTTACGTGAAGATGTAAACTCTGAAATCAGCAAATTAACAAAAGAAAATGCAGAATTAAGACAGAAAGTTAAAGAGTACAATGATAAAAATTGGGATCTGTCTCGTAGAGAAAGAGATTTACAGTATAAGATGGACAATTACAAACGAGAAGTAGAGAACGATTTTTACAATAAAACAATGGAAGAAGTTTTTGAGAATCTTTTAGAGGATTCAGAAGTTTGGTACGCAGAACATGTTCCTCATGAGAAACCAAAATGTAATTTATGTAATGAAGAAAGAAAACTTGTTGCAGTATATCCAGATGGTGAAACTGTAACCAAAGAGTGCAAATGTTCTCGTCCAACATATATTTACGAGCCAGTAATTTCATTGAATAAAGAGGTTAACTTCCATAAGACGTATAAGCCAAGATACAGTGATAAAAAGAAAGTCTATTTTACTAAAAATCACAAGCCAAACAAGGATTATGCAGATGCATATGATTATTATAGTGAATTCAGAATAGAAAATATCTTTGATGATTTTAATGATGATGTAATCGCATATCACAATGATAAAAGATATGGAGAAAAAATTGCATTTAGGAATAAAGAAGCTTGTCAGAAATATTGTGATTGGCTTAATAAGGAGAATAAGTAAATGACAATAGGCGTAAAAATTTGCGAAGCAAAGGATACAGTTAAGAAATATGAAGACCTTGGATATAGATTTGTTGGTGAAGAAAATATAGGTGAAGGATATCTAAAACTTATATTCAGAGATCCAGTTGTTTCAGAAGAAAATTTGATTAAAATACCGAATGTTCCATCTACTGTTACAGGTACAATTCCAAGAGTGTTTCTTTTTAAAACTGATTTATCATTTGATGATGCTGAAAATATAAGTGACTGGATTTATAAAAACATTAAGAAGGGTGTGCTTGTTATCCCAGAATGTGTTGAATTCATAGGTGTAGAAGATTTGTTTAAGACAGAAAGGGTGAAATAAATGAATAAAGAAAAACAAATTGAGGTATTAGAAGATCTGAAATCTTATGTAAATGAGGAATGGGATGCTTATGAATATGCAGACGATATAAAGGATGCTAATACAGCATTAGATGCAGCAATTGCTTTGATCAAATCATCTAATGTTGCAGGTACATTAACTATAAATGATGAAAGTTATATAGTCCTCAAAGCACAAGAATCATAGATTTCTTCCGCTTTAACGGAGAATATATAAATGAGGTAAAACTAACTGAAAGCCTGAGATGGTGAAAAGGTAAAGGTGAAGGCTGGAAGTAACAAATCAGTCAACCGATGAGCGTATAGGCTGAAATTCATTAGAGAATATAACGCCTTGGAACAAACCTCAGTCATGGCATGTAATGATGAGGGATAAGGATGCTCTCATAGAGTACAGAAATGAATGTACTCTTAATTTAAACAAGGAGGTAAACAACATGGAATATAAAGAGATTGATTTTCTTTGCGGTTGGACTATTGAACGAGCTGTAAGGGAATTACACGAAAGAGCAAAGGATGGTAGTAAATATTGTGGTGAATTCAATGGAAATAAACTGACATCTGATATGTCGCTAGATGAAGCTTATATGCTTTGCATCGGAAAAACTTTTGAACAATTTAACAAGGAACAGGAAGAAAGTCGTCAAAGACTGATTCATGAAGAGGAAGAACATAAAAAGAAAATTCCAGAATTATCAAAATATTGGATAGAAGAAGGTCATAAGGTTTTATCTAAAGATAAATGGGAAATGTGGGATAAATGCGTTCCTATTCGACTTGGAGATCTATACAGAGGGATGGAACTTGGTCAGTGTTTAGATATTATCAAAACTGTTAAAGAAAAATCTATCCAAGATGGAATTGAGGTTATGAAGAATCAGGGACATTCTGGTATGTCATGGGGATTAATGAAGTCTATGGTTAGAGAATTTTGTGATTGTGGAAATGAGTTTTTGGAGCAGTTAGGAGAATAAATCATATGAAGAAGAAAATTTTAGCAGTTGTATTAGGATTAACATTATGTTTTGGAATGACTGGATGTGCATCATGGGACAGAATGGTAACAGACGTAAAAAGTGATGTAAGCGGCGGTATGCAGAGAACAATTACTGTATACACGGCAGACGGTAAAGAGCTTGCAACATACGAAGGCAAGATTGATATTGAAACAAATGATGGTAGATATGTCAAGTTTGACTACAACGGCAAGAGATATATTTATTACAACTGCTTTGTAGAAAGCATTGCAGACATTGATTAAAAATTTCATTATTGTAGGGCTGTTCAATTCAGATTGACAACGGCATAAACGTGGATACTAGTTGGTGATTTATGTGTCAGTGGGGCTGTACTAGGTTCGAACCCTTTATATGGTGTAAGTGGGCATAACAATAATGAATTAAGTTGAAAATTTTGATAATTGAAAATAAAAGGTAGTCCTAAAGGTCATTGACAATAGGATAGAGGTTACGGTTCTTAACCATCTGGCTTAAAAATAAGGCAGTAAACGGTTTTATAAAAGCCGAAGAATCCGAAGTTTCCTTCGGAATTTTCAAGAGCAAGTCGCTCAAAAATTATAATAAATAAGAGAATATCTAAAAGAAAGGATAATTAGTAGCTGGCTTTAAAGGTTGCAACCGCTTTGGTACTAATTATTGAAATTACAAAATGACAAGTATTACACACCAATAGAATTAGCAAACTACTGTTGGGATAAGGTTTTTGAAGTTGTTGGTGAAGAGAACATATCGGAGATTATTGAGCCTAGTGTGGGGAATGGCAGTTTTCTTCATCATACAGAGCAACTACCACATTTTGCGTATGATATTGAACCTGAGTGTGAATCTAATTTTACTCATATCTTTAAGCAGGATTATTTAAGTGCTGACATGAAGTATCTTTGGGGAAGGCTGATAATAGGAAATCCACCATACGGAAGATGTTTAAGCATGGCACAGAAATTTTTCAAAAAGTCTGTTGCAATTGCAGATACAATCGCTTTTATTCTCCCTATAAGTCAATTAAATAATACAAGGTCAATGTATGAGTTTGACTTAGTATATAGTGAGGATTTAGGCATTCAACATTACACAGATAGAGATTTACATTGCTGTTTTAATATTTATCGCAGACCTGATAGTGGAGAATTGAATAGTAAACCAGTTACAAAATTAAAGGATATTGCTATCTATCGTCAGGATAGCAAGGGATATGACGAGAAAGATTTTGATATTCGTATGTGTTATTGGGGAGATGGAACTGCTGGAAAAATATTGAAGGATGGTGAACATTATTCAGCAGAATATAAAATTAAGATAAATAATGAAGAATTAAGAAAAGATATTATTGAAGTACTTACTACATTTGATTGGAAAGAATATCTAAATTGTATTGCAATGCGAAAAATACAGCAATTTCATATTATAGAGATACTTAAACAGAATGTAAAAGGAATTAAGTAAGAGAATAATAAAATGAAAGGAGACGAGGTTCGTGTACACAAGAAGGAATTCCTTACTCCAAGTAATTTATGAAATATATGGGTTCAAAGTCTCGTATAGCAAAATATATATTACCAATTATTCAGGAAAGATTAAAAGATTATAATATTAAAACATATATCGAACCATTTTCAGGTGGAATGAATATGATTGATAAGGTTGAGTGCGAGAATAAAATTGCATCTGACAACAATAAATATCTTATGGAAATTTTTAATCATTTGAAAGAAATAGAAACAATGTTACCAGAAATGGTATCAAAGTCACATTATGATGAATGCCGAAAAATGTATTATTCAAATGATTTCTCAAAATATCCACAATGGTATATTGGAGCAATCGGCTTTTTGGCGAGCTATAATGGTAGATGTTATGAAGCTGGTTACGCAGGTATTGTGCATACAAAAGCTGGAACTGAGAGAAATTATTATGATGAAGCCAAGAGAAATTTGTTAGAGCAGATTCCAAAGTTGGAAGATATTCAGTTCCAATGCGGAGATTATGAAGAGTTATATTCTGATAAAATCGACTGCTTATTTTATTGTGACATTCCGTATAAAGGCACAAAACAGTATGGATCAAGTAAGAATTTTGATTATGACAGATTCTGGAATTGGGCTGAGAAGATGAGTGAGAAAAATATTGTCTTAGTCAGTGAACATGAAGCTCCTTCAGAATGGGAATGTATTTGGCAACAGGAAGTCAAGAGAACGATTGACAATACAAAGCGAGTTAAAGCAGTAGAAAAATTATTTGAAATAAGAGAATAAATACATAGAAAATAGAAAGAGAGGTACTGAAAATGCCAAGAGCATTAGCACATATTGAAGAAATTAATTCTATTGTCCCAATTGAGGGTAAGGATAGAATTGTATTAGCAACAGTATTAGGTTGGACAGTAATTGTTCAGAAGGACTTTAAAGTAGGAGATAAGGTTGTATTTGCAGAAATTGATTCTGTATTTCCTGAAAAGCCTGAGTTTGAATTTTTAAGAAGTAAGAAGTTCCGCATTAAGACAATGAAGATGGCTGGTGTGATCAGTCAGGGTATTGTATTTCCATTATCCATTCTTCCAGAAGGAGAATATAACATTGGTGATGATGTAACAGATATTCTTGGTATCACACAGTATGAGCCAACAATGGACAAGGAAGAAGCCGATATAGAAAATACAAAAACATCTGTAAAGAAATATCCTGAATTTTTAATGAGAATGGCGTGGTTTAGAAAACTTGTGTTGCCAAAGAAACAGGCTAAAGGTTTCCCAAGTTTTATTAGTAAGACTGACGAAAGCAGGGTGCAGAATTGTCCTTTTTATCTCAATATGGATTGTAAGTGGATTGCAACCGAAAAGGTTGATGGACAAAGTGGTTCGTTTACATTACAGCGAGTAAAGGGTAAACATTTTTGGAATAAAGATACATATGACTTTGCAGTTTGTTCAAGAAATCTCAGAAAGTGGAAGAAGGATACATCTTCATTTTGGAGTGTTGCTGAAAAATACAACATCGAAGATGTTCTTCATAAACTGATTGGAGATAATGAGTGGGTAGCAATTCAGGGAGAATGTGTCGCATCTAATGTACAAGGTAATAAATATCATGTTACAAAACCCGATTTATATGTTTTCAATTTGATTTATCCAAGTGGAAGAGTCGGATCTATAGAAGCAAAGAAGATTGTAAATGATTTAGGATTAAAGTTTGTTCCTATTTTATCTGAAGATGCACAGATTAAGGGTATGACAGTACCAGAAGTTCTTGAATATGCAACAGGTAAGAGTCAGTTATATGATACTCTCAGAGAAGGAATTGTATTCAGAAGTGAAGATGGAAAGCAATCATTTAAGGCAGTTAGTCCCGATTTCTTATTGAAGAATAATGAGTAGGTGAATTTATGAATTATTACATCAGCGATTTGCATTTGAATTGCAAGAATAAATACGAAGGCAGAACATTAGAGCACGATAAAATTTTAAAAGAAAATTGGAATAAAACAGTTACAAATGGCGACACAGTGTATATTCTTGGCGATATCGGCAGAGAGGGTGGAAATAAAGAGATGGAATATCTCTGTGAAATTATTTCTACTCTTAAAGGTAAGAAAGTATTGGTGCAAGGAAATCATGAGAAATTAAAGGATATAAGAGTTAAGCAGTTATTCGTAGAGATAATACCATATAAAGAGATTAGTGATAATTTTAATGGTATAAATCAAAATGTAGTTTTGTGTCATTATCCAATATTATTTTGGAATGGGCAACATAAAAACTGGATTCATTTATATGGGCATTTGCATAATACTAACGAAGAAGCTTTATATAGGAACTGTCTTAAAGAAGTCAATAAGTATTTTGCTATTCAAGGCACAAAAGGTCATACAGATTGTCCACCTGCTAGAGCATATAATGTTGGTGCAATGATGCCATATATGAACTATACACCAAGAACACTGGAAGAATCATTAAGAGTGGAGAATAAAGATATGAAGATAGAACTAATCAAATTGAAATTCAATGACACTTGTTCATATAAATACAAACCATTTAAGCATTGCTGTGAAGCAATTCAGAATGACAAAGCTATTGTTTTTACAGACGAAGATATAAATGATATCGGTGGAGAATATAAAGATGACGGTATTTCTACTCCACAGTTTTGCACTTCACATACAGAAGTTATCACTTCTTATGAAGATGAGTGGGAACAGACAGACAATTATCCGATTCGATTCTGCCCTCATTGTGGAGAAGAGATTGAGATTTCAGTTGTAGAAGAAATTGATGTATCTGATAAATACAATGAACTATCTAAGCAGCGTAATGAAGTGTGGAAGAAGTGTCAGAGAACGGATAGCAAGAAGAAGGAATCTGAGCTGAGAGAACAGGTTAGCAAGTTGGATAAACAGATTGATAGCTTTTACTGGTTGGATGAGTGGAAGGAGAATAATTATGTATAAGCAGATTATTATTGCCAGAAAAGATTTGGGGATGAGTTCTGGGAAGCTCGCAGCCCAAGTCAGTCACGGCTCTATGGCGTTTTTAACATGGATGATTAGAAATAATGCAACAGCAATTATTAATGAAAAAAGTGGTAGAGCATGGGAATATCCAGATAAACCACAATACTATAGGCATCCAGATTTAAATGAATTTGCAGAAATTACAAGGCAAAATGGTAAAAGGTTATTTTACTATAAGCCTTCGAATCCAAATAATCCATATGGAACACAAGTGATGTGCGACCATCCAACTATCAAAGAATATTCTACAAAATTCACTATTGACAAGGATTTATATGAACAGTGGATTAATGGTGAATTTACAAAGTGTGTTCTTCAAGCAAAGAATAAGAATCAGTTATTAAAAGCTAAGACTATGGCAGAAGAGTTAGGAATGGTTGAAGGTAAAGATTTCTGGCTAATAAAGGATAATTGTCACACCGAATTAGAACCTGAAGAAGATGGTAGAACACTTACTGTAATCGGCTTTAGACCAATGGATAGTGAGATTATTGACCAGATTGGAAGAAAATATCATTTATATATGTAGAAATGGAGAATATTAAAATGGCAAATAGATTATTACTTGAGAGTGAAGTGATTAAAGTAGTAGATAAGAATACAAATGATGAGAGTCAGTTAGATAATGATATTAGCTGCATTCTTGAAGAGGTAAATCCTGTTGTATTAGTTGGTTCAAAAGAAGCGTTGGATAGTTTAAAAGTAGAGTGTAAACCAGCACAGAAACAAAAGCGAATTGAGTTATTCGAGAATGAAGATGTTGTATTAGAACAGCGTGGCAACAGATATTACTTGTCTCTATATGATAAGGAAGGAAAGTTCCAGAGGGAAGTTACTATTGATGTCAAGGATGATTACAAGGTTGGACTTGGAAATTGTAAGTAGGAATAGCTTATGAGATCAGAGATAAAAAGACGACAGTTTTCTGAAAATCATCAATCTTGGTTCTCCCATGATTATGCTTGCTGGGCAAATAATCACAATGGTTGGAGAAAGATGAAAAAGAAGAATCGTAGATTATTTAAAAAGAAGTATCGAAGAGAAGTTGAGAAGGATATTAATAATGAATTGAATGATATGCAATAATAGTAAATTCAGGATTCATTGGCTTTAAGAAAGGAGAACATATGAGAGAAGATAGGCTTAATTATATTGAGAAAGAGATTAGTAAAACACCACTTTATTCGCTGCTTGGCGCAGATGGTATTAGTGAATTGAAGAGTAGAATTATTGACATTATCTGTAATCAAGTACAGAAAGATTTGAGAGAAAGTCCGTATTATCTTATTAGTCCAGATGATGTAAATGAGACTCTAGGAGAGAATATTGTTAAGGAAGCAATTGATGAATTAAAAGAAGAGTGGAAGGACAAGCTCAAAGAATATATGTCTCAGAAACTTGAAGCAATGATGAAGTAACTTCACAGGAAAGCAACATATCTTTGGATTTTGAGAGAATAATACATTGGAGGTGAAAACGTGAAGTTAATTGGTGACGAAGCATTTGAAGAATATCAGAAATTAAAAGATAAGAATACTCCAAAGAAAGTAAAAACGCAAAAATATGAACTATTAGTTAAATCAGGATGGGAGTATGCATGTCCTGCTTGTGGATGTGCTGTTGGTGCAAATAAATATGACACAGAATATACTGACGAATATCCATATTGTGACAATTGCGGTCAGGCATTAGATTGGAAAAAATAACAAGAATCCAATCTTTCAAGCGAATTTTCAATCTTTACTCGATAGAATTTATGTTCATTTCCTTGCTTATCAAATCCCTTAATAATGGATTTATCCAGCCAAAAGTAGCCCTCTTTCAGATCTTCTAATGGCTGTTTGGTTGTATCTCTCAAGAATGTAAGATACTCATTGTAAATTGGGTTCACTCATATACCTGAGTGTTATGTACATAACCTTTTACCTAGGATTATCCTTACCTTTCTTTGATTTTATGGCATTTGCAACTACCATTTATGTTGTTATTTGTTCAAAAATTTTCCAATGAAAGATTGGATTGCACCAAATTGAAATCCTATGACAATATATCAGATGTAGATTTAGCAAGTTGGCAAGACTTAATCGAATTACAGAAAGAACATCTAACGCAGCTTGAAGCTGATTCATTAGAACTAATCAAAGAAAAGACAGAGAAGTTTAATACATATACTTCAATAATTCCTGTCTCTATGGGTAAGGATTCAATGCTTACCTGTCATCTAGTCAGAAAATTATATCCAGAAACCAAAGCAATATTTAATAACACATCGCTTGACTGTGCTGATACATACAAAATGGTTAAGACTTTTCCTAACTGTGAGATTATGAATCCTAAGAAGGGATTTTACCAGTATGTAGAATCAGATCACATGATCCCTACGAGATTTGCAAGATTTTGCTGTAGGATTTTCAAGGTTGGTGTTATGGTATCCCAGCTTGACCACGACCATCCGTATCTTATGTGGATGGGAATGCGAAACGAAGAGTCAAATACTCGTAGTGGTTATCAGGATGAATGGGTGAATGAGCAGGAATGGGGCAAGACCCGTTGGCAAGGTATTCTTCCTATTAGAAAATGGTCAGAGATGGATGTATGGCTTTATACAATTTGGAAGAATATTGAGATAAATTCCAAGTATAAGAAGGGTTATTCTCGTTGTGGGTGGACTTTGTTACGCCCCTTTATATAGAAATATATATCGAAAATGCAGTGAACACGTTTATCAGCGTGGTGTCAGATTAACGATGTTAGGAATTGTAGGAAATGACAATTAGTAATCTGGCTAACAGGGAAGCCTAAATCAAAGATGATATGGTAATCCTGTGCTAAGTCTTTTGGTTGAGACGAAAGGAAAGATAAAAATAAGTAGATTAGGAACAATTTATATTATAAGAAATAAATGTAATGATAAAGTTTATATTGGACAGACAACACAATCTGTTGAGGAAAGATTTAAACAACATCTAAAACCATCTGCACATAAAAAATTTGGTAATTATAAAATTTATAGAGCAATGAATAAATATGGTTCTGATAACTTCTATTGTGAAGTATTAGAAGAGAATATACCATATGAAAAACTCGATGAAAAAGAAGTATATTACATAGAAAAATTTGATGGTTTTCATAATGGATATAATTCTACTCCTGGTGGTGACGAAAAAACTATTTATAAAATTGATGATGTAAATGATATTATCAATAGATTACAGACTGGTGAAATGATAAAAAACATTGCAAATGATTATGATGTTTGTCCTCATACAATAAGAAGAACTTTGCAAGCATATGGAATTAATACTCCAAGTGATATACAAGGCAAACATATTCGAGAAGATTTACGAACAATTCCAAGAGAAGAAATAAGGGAATTATACACAAAAGGACTATCGCATTCAGAAATTGCAAAGGAACTTGGTATAGATCAGAGAAGTGTTTCGAGAGTGGTAAAAGAACTTGGGATAGGGAAAAGAAACGTAATTGATTATAATTCGTTAGATTTAGACGCAATTTTGATTGATTTTGAAAAAGCCGAATCTGGCGAATTAAAGAAAAAAGATGTTTTGAAAAAATATGGCTTAAATCAACATTCATTAAAAGTAATTAAGAAATTAAAAAATATATCATAAACGACCAAAAGAAAAGTCAATCGACTATTATGTAGGGCTGAGATTGATACAGCTCGAAGTGCTGCACACGAGTAATTATAGATTATTCTGAGTGATGTTCTGTCACAAACCTAACGTTAAACGAGGGTGATGATATAGTCAGTACTATATGAAAATATAGAATTATATGGTAATATTGCGTGTCCGTTTTATACGAAGTCAACATGGATTTTGGACAAGTATTGGTATCCACAGGCTTATGAGAGATGGAGAAACATTTTAAAACAAGACTTCATCGCAAATAAGAAATGGATAATCATGAACTGTACTATTGACGAATATCTTACACAGGCTTGGAATGGTGGAACATTCAGAGATGAACCAACTGATGAAGTCATTAAAGAATTTGCTGAGTATAACGGATTGAATGTTGGCGACACAAAAGTAGCAAGGCAGTATTTTAATAAATATTGTGATGAGTGCGAAAAGAGAATAAAAGACAAGACAACGCTGGCTATGAACATGAAGTTCCACGGAAGAGATGTATCGAAGTTTTTGTGTAAGAAATGTTTTAAGAAATTGTACGAGATGGATGATGATAAGTGGAATAAGTATGTTGAATCGTTTAAAAGAGATGGTTGTGCGTTGTTTTAATAGAGAATAAGTAATTAGAGGTCACGAAAGCCTTGAAAAACAAGGCTTTTAGAATCTCAAAAGTCGAAGGAAATTTTTCTTTCTTGTGAAGATTGGAGGTGTGTTATGAGAACAGAGAATATAAAAGTGACATTTAAAATTCCAATTCCAGTTGATAAGCCTGACTTAAATGGTCATATATATTCAAAAGAAGCAATCAGAAATGCTTATAAAAATGTAAAGAATATTCCGATTGAGATGCCAAACAATGACGGTCAATTCTTTCCTATTGGAGTAGCACAGGAAGTTGAATTGATTGAAGATGACAATGGTGTGTATGTCACAGGAGTTGGTCTTGTCTGGCATGGTGGCACAGAAGAAAGTGTTGAGATGGTTGATGGCAAAGTAACGAGCTTTCATGTACGTGGCGTTGGGATCTCTAAAGATTAGGAGAATAATATTATGAAGTTGATTAACAAATATGCGAACACAAAATACTCAAAAATGAGTGAATATTATTGTGAAATCACATCAGAGTTGGACAAACTTGTTGGACTTGATCTTAATGGACATTGGAAACATTATGTGCTTTGTGATTATGAAGATGGATGTTTTCCTATTAGAATTCCAGGTGGAACACTTGGAAGTATAGAGTACGATGAAAATAAAGTGATTACGAAAATTCATGTTTGTACTGATTATGTTGTGAAAACTTATCCTAATAATGTAAACGAACAGCTTCAGAAATTCATTGGTCAGAAGATAGAGATAGGAGAATAACCATATGGCAGATAGACAGACCAAAACTATACAGTGGACAATAAATCTACCCATGAATTTTCCTTCAGATTGGGATAATGACATGATAGAATTCCATCTAAACGAATCAAGTTGGTGTTGTAGCAATCTCATTAGTGAACTTGAAAAATATGATGAGGAAAATGGTTGTATTTGTGGTATATGCGAAGCAAAAGTGACTGATAAGATAGAGAACTTAATAAGTAAAGAAAGAAATAAAACACTTGATGAAGTTCTAAAAGCTTGTGACATTGAATGTGGATTATATAGTGGCGATGTTAAGAATCTTACAAGACATGTTTTGATGAGAGTACTTGATGGATTGAGAGAATAAATATCTGTGAGGTGGTGAAATAGATGAATGAAATAAAAAATGGTACAAGATTATATATAAACCTGACTAACAAATGTAATACAAACTGTCCATTTTGTTGTATGTATAGTGGAGTTGACAAAGATAGGTTTCTTACATTTGAACAATTTGAGGACATAATTGATAATTGTACAACGGATTTTGAGCTTCAGTTAGAAGGTGGTGAACCACTTTTACATAAAGATATTTTTCTCTTTATAGAATACGCAATTCACACTAATAAATGTACTAAGGTAATCGTATTGACTAACGGAATTTTACTTCCAGCTTATATGAATAGATTTATAGGCATTGCTAACTGGTACAATACTAAATTTGAATTTAAGATAAGTATTAATTACTTCTTGCTAAATCAAGCAAAGAAATCAGGCATAGATCAGTTAAAAGTATTTAGCAATATTGCATTTGCGACAGATTATATTCCAAATATAGATGTTATATTCAATGTAAGAAAAAGGCATAGTATTGATGAGTGGATCGAAAATGAGTTAGAAAAATATGATTTAAAGAAAAAATCTAATATTTTTTATTTACAATCATATGGAAAACTTACAGATAGCGATGAATATGATAAGCCAATAATAGTTCAAAATATAGACGATTGGAAAATTTATGCCAGCGATGGAACATGTTTTGGACAAGATTTAATTGCCAGAAGCGAATATGAAAAATAGGAGCGAAATAGAATGAACACAATTAAGTTTAGCAAAAGAGAGAATAAAACTACGGAGCAGCATAATTTGCAAATTACAAATATTGTAGATTCTAATATATTTGGTTCTCATCTAAAAATGTACACACCTTGTAATTTAAATATTTTTGTCACAGAGTCGTGTCAAAATAAATGTTTTTTCTGTATCAATGATAAGACGAATAAAAATATACACATGCGTCCCTTATCAGATGAAGAATATATTATTGGGCTTAAAAAATTATTGAACGAACTTAATTGTGAGAATTTTGAAACAACCATTACTGGTGGAGAACCTACTTTAGACATTCATAGGTTTGTAGAAACTATGCGAATTTGTCATGAACATAATTTAAAGTGCAGGACAGTAAGCACAACAGGATTAAATCTCATGAGTTTGTATGATGGGAAACCACTGTGCCAGCATATGATTGAAAACAATTTTGTACATAACATCAACATAAGTAGAATGCATTATGATGAATCAAAAAATAACGAAATCTCTGGTGGAAGAAATATAACAGATAAGGATATCGAAAGATTGGCATTATTCTTCAAATTAAATAATGCCGAAATGAGAGTAAGTTGTAATCTGATAAAAGGTTATATTGATAATCCTGATGACATTTTAAAATTTATAAAACATTATATGAATCTTGGTGTTGAAACGGTTATGTTCAGAGAATTAGAAATGTGTGAGAATGTTAGATTAAATAATATTGTAGAAAGTATACTTGGATTATTTGAATATATAGAAACTTTACATGGAATGGTTTATGACGTAGACGTATATAGTTACAAAGATTTAATCGTGAAACATTACAAAACTTTGGAGAATATAAATAAAGAGATAACATATTCACTTTCTTATAAAAATGGTATTGTGAAAGATGGTTTTATAGGAAATAAACTAAATGTCAAATTGACATAGGAGGTTAAGATGATAAAGGTAGGTTCTGAACGAGAAATCAAATTTGATAAAGAATTAAGAAACAAAAGACATATGGCTAAAACATGTGGAACAAAAGATTACAATATTAATAATTACGATTTAAAAGAGTTTGAGTTTGCAACTGGCAATAAAAAAGTATATGGGAATGTAAATTTCAATATTTTCATTGATGATTATTGCAACGCTGACTGTAAATTTTGTGTGGCTCAGTTAAGATATGAACATAAAAATGCTATGTATAACAAAGGTCATATAAAAGATGTAGATAAATATTTGAGTAGGCTTGATGAAGTTTTAAGAATCGCAAAAGCTTTAGATACATCGGTTAGTATTACAGGTGGAGAACCAACAATGAGTCCAATCTTAACAGAAGTATTAAAAATGGTTGATTCATATGGTTTTAGAAAACGAACCATTACAACTAATGGAAGTGGTTTATTTCAAATCCAAGACAATGATACGATTCTGAATAATCTCATTAAATACAATTGGGATTATTTGAATATTAGTAGAGCAAGTTATGATGATGAACTTAATCGTAAAATTATGAGATATGTATCAGATAAAGAATATTGTACTATGGATATGTTAAATGAAATTCTAAATATTTCTAATAAAACTAATCTAAAACATCGTATCAGTTGTCTCTTACTCAAAGAGAGTGTAAATTCCGTTGAAGAAATGAAAAAGTATATTGATTTTTATAGTAAACTCGGTGTTAATAATTTCATTTTTAGAGAATTAATGGATTACGATAAAAGTGCGGTCAACACAGAAAAAATGAAATACTGCGATGAGAATAAGATTAAGTTATATGATATTTGGAATGATTTTGATAAATATCCTGAGTTTGAACCATACTTAAATATTCTTGGATATTACTATTATGTGGAGATTTATAAATATTTAGGAATGACAGTAGCAAGTGAAACAGCAGACTTGAATATCCAGAATCGTGAGGTTGCAGCACATGATGATGTTGTTTATGAGATGGTATTTCATAATAATGGTAACTTATGTGCAAGTTGGATTGATAACGAAAGAATTTTAGACAAGTACATAGACTAGAAAAGATTCGTTTCTTGTGAAAATTTGAAAGGAGATAAAAAGAATAATGAAAGCGTTTGACAAAATTTTTGATGCAATTAACAGTCTTAATAGCAATATTACACATTTAATTGATTGTTATAAAAGAGAACATGATGATGTGATTAGAACCTATAACCACTATAGGGATATTATTCAGGAACAGGATAGAATTATTCAGTCATTGTTGAAATCACAAACAAACAACAAAGATATGGAGTGTATGGTATTTGTTCCATATAGAGGCAAGCCAGTCGTGATTAAAAATGGTGAGGTGGTCAGTACAGATAGCATGACTTCATTTGATGTTGATTGGTCTTATGATAGACGAATTGATGTGACCGTGAGAGGAGAATAAATATATGACGGTCAAGGAGTTAAAAGAATTATTAGAAAACTTACCAGAAGATATACTTGTCTGCTGCAATGGCATAGGTGGCAAATACCTTATAACAAACAATGGTATTGTTAGTGTTGATTCAGAAGATGAAGACTTCTTTGTAAGTGATGATGTTCTTGTGTTGTATACGGAAGGACAGCAATAAATATCGGTTTCCTTGGGAGGTGAAAATAATATGATAACACCACCAGTAATACAAAGCTTAACAAACGAAAACACAATGTTGGCAAGTGCTTCTATAGAAGATTTAGAAGAGTATAAGAAAAATGCTTGTAAAATTCTTAGAAGTCAAACGCAGTGTGCTACTGCAAAAATCGTAGAAGAATTGATTGATCAGGAAATTATGAATAGGAAGATTATTGAAGAGTGGAATAAATTGTATGAGCAATTTCCTGAATACGTAGGAGTGTGAATTATGGCGGTAAAACATGTTAAAACGATAGATGCAATTGAGATAGAGGAAATTCTTACAAAATATCTTCATGTTTTTGATTGTGCATTAAAAATCATAGATACCAAAGATGGACAATCTGTTGTAGCAGAGGTTTATGAACGAGTAGAGAATAGTCTACCAGGAGGTGATACCAATAGAATTAGAGAATAATCCAAAACAGATTGAAGAAAATCTTAAAACTGTACTCACATTAGAATATATGGGAATTCATATTGAAGACACAAAAGAACAAGGGTTTAAACAGTTGTATTATTTCTCAGTACCAGAAAAAACAACACTAAAAGTTGAATCTGCAAAAGAACAGGCTGAGACGGCAGAAGACTTAATTGATGTTGCAAAAGCTGTTTTAACAGAAATGATTCTTGATTCGTGTAAATCTGAATTTAATGATGGAGAGGAAGACGAAGAATTTTACAAAGATGTAGAGAATAATATTTCAGACTACGCTTTATTCTTTGCAAAAGTCAGAAAAGGGGAAGTGTGGAATAAGGAAATGGGTAAAGCTGCTGTTAATAAGGCGGTTGAGCAGTTTAAAAATCCATCATACAAGCAGGTTTAGAAGGAGAATAACTATATGGACATTAAATATATAGGTGGAGCATATCAAATTGTAATATCAGACTTGCAGTATACAATTGGTTGCGACAATGTAATGAAATGTAAACAGAGATTTTTAGATATGATGTCAAAAGAATTTGATAAAGTCGTGAATGAAAAACTTGGCGATTATGGTTTCTATAAGGAGAATAAATGAGTTGTAAATATCCAGTAGATAGTAGAAGTTATAAATTTTGTATAGGATGTAGCGATGTAGATTGTTGCGAAGATGCAGTTACTTCTAACATACCTATGCCAGAAGTTCAGTCACCAAAGAATGTTATTCCGTCTGCATCAGAAGCAAATAAGATGACAAATCATGTGATTTTTGGTGATCAATTAGAAGATATAGGTGAGGAAATTAGAAAAACTATTAAAGAAGGTAAATTTTTTATTAGCAACATTGGTTATCTTGAATCTGAAACACGAAAGAAGTTGAATGAGCTTGGTTATAAGGTTGAGACTGGAAGCAAGTACAATGAATCGTATTATATTATCAGTTGGGAAGAAACAGAGTAAATTTCTTTTGGAGAATAAACATAAGGAGGATTGATACATACGAATTTAGTACAAGCATTAGAAAAACAGATTAAATTCTGTGAAGCAAATGAAAATTATAAATGTGGTGTATTTGTAAGGACACAAGCTCAACGAGAGATTGCAACAAAATGTATTTCCAATCTATTATCATCTTCTGTACAAGTTCAACATAGGGCTAGTAATCACGAGACAAGATTTTGGTGGAAAAATGGAAGCATTATTACAGTTCTTCAGGTTAATGACTATATACGAGGTCATAAATTTAATGGTGCAATAATTGAAAATGAGATTGATAGAGATGTTGTTATTACTTTAATTATGCCATTTTTAATGGCAAGGATTGATTCTACAGGTCATAGAATGGAAGAATTTGGCAGTGTAACAAGTAGGGTATTTACGGTAGATATTAATAATAATGATGTTATTGAAAGTCAAAATCATCCAATTTATATTTCAACCGAATGGCAGAGAAATTTAATAAATAATTTAGTACCTTGGCAAAGAAACATGTTAAGCAGAGGACTAAGAAATTCAAATATATTTATTGATGATTTATGTGAAGAAAGTTTTAAGAAGGAGTATATGTGTATGTTTAATAATCACACAGCAGCTTATAGAGTTGCACAGGTAGGAACAGATAAGATTTATATTTACAATGCGACTGGTATTCCAAAAGAGAATATTAAATATGAGACAGAGTTCGTCAATAGAAATAAGGAAACTTATCTGAATATTAATGGCGAATATAAAAATGAGGATATTGGATTTGAGAATGAAATTGATGTTCATTTACTTATTGATACTGATGTCTATGACAAATATGAAGTTGAGTTCCATGATGGTCTTGTTCTTGTAGTCTTACATGAAATTATCAATAAGAAGCCTGTTTTAGAGGACGTTTCAAAGAATAATTAAAAGGAGAATAATATAATAAAAGAGAGGTACATATATGCCAGTACATGATGATTTAGGCTGCCGTATGAAAACATTTTATGAGCAGATTCCAAAGACAAAATTAATGAAAAGGTGTCCAGTTGCTATCCGCATTGATGGAAAAGCGTTCCATACATTCACAAGAGGATTCCATAAGCCATTTGATAAAGTGCTAATTAAGTCAATGCAGGAAACAATGAAATATTTATGTGAGAATATTCAGGGCTGTGTTCTTGGTTATACACAGTCAGATGAGATTACATTGATCCTCGTTGATTATAAGAAACTTACATCTTCAGCATGGTTTGATTATGAAGTACAGAAGCTTTGTAGTATTGCTGCAAGTATGGCAACAATGGCATTTAATAGAGCTTTTGTAAAAGAAGTTAAAAAATATTCTTTTGAACTTAGTATGGGAATTCATACAGATGAAGAAAGAAGATTATTAGATATTTATGATAAAGCAATGGACAAGGGTGCAATGTTCGATGCTCGTTGTTTCAATATTCCAAAGGAAGAAGTAACTAATCTCGTATATTGGAGACAATTAGACGCTTCTCGCAATTCAATTCAGATGATTGGTCAAGCCAATTTCTCACACAAGGAATTACAGAATAAGTCATGCAATGACATTCAGGATATGCTTATGATTCAGAGAGGCATTAACTGGAATGATTTACCGACTTATCAGAAGAGAGGAAGCTGTTGTGTAAGAAATAAGATTGTTATTGAATCTGATGGTGTTACAGCAACTGCACAGTTAAGAGACACTTCTAAATCAGAAAATGAGTGGATTATTGATACAGAAATTCCTATTTTCAAGGGTGAAGGCAGAGAATATATTGATAAGCTGGTATTTATCGGTGAAGAATAAATAATATACTATATATAGTGATTACAAAATACTATAAGCACTATATATAGTATGAAAATTAAGACCGAAGGAAACTGACATTTCTTGGTGCGATTTTAAAGGAGAATTGTAGAATGAGTGATATTTGTAAAGACAGAGAAGCTTTAAGACCTAAATATGAACAGTTTATTCAGACTGAGAGAGGTAAAGAGTGGAAACATTTTTGGCAGAGTCAAACAGGTTCAGAGAGAAGTGGAGATTTTGGAGATTATCTTTATGACTTTTATCCAGAAATGTTGCAGTAAGGAGAAAAAATAAATGGCGAAAAAGAAAGGCTTTGGTGTAAGTCCAATAACAAATACAATCTATTATGGAACACAGGATACAGGGAAACATATGTGGGTTGGACAGAAAACGGATGTTACAGATGAGGTAATAGCTGCTGTATATGAATGGTTTATGGGCAATATGGAAGATTCAGAAGGCAAGAAGGAGGAATACCAGATTACATATCCTAATACAGAGTTTGAATTAGTGATGAGAAGAAAGAAAACAGAGAATATATAGTTGGAGGTGATAATTATAGAATACAATTTTGAAGGAAAAGAAAATGCTATCACGGCAGAACATTTAAGAAATGGTGAAACTTGTAAAGTGGTTGGATTTGGTCAGTCTATGACACCAATACTTAAATCTGGTCAGCCAGTAATTTGTAAACCTGTAACAGAAGATACAGAGTTAAAGAAGAATGATATTGTACTCTGCAAGGTTAAGGGTAATTATTATTTACATAAAATTTCAGCAATTAAAAATGGTGTGAGTTACCAGATTTCAAACAATCATGGTCATGTCAATGGCACTATTACAAGAAGTAATATCTTTGGTATTGTTGTTGAAATTCTTTAAGATTCATTCGAGTCACAATTTCCAATAAAAATGAAAATCGAATAGAGAATAAGTAAATGAAAGGAAAAATTATATGAAATTATTTAAAACAGTAGACGACAAATTAGCAGAAATTGGATTTATTAATGTTAGAGAAGACAAGTATGGTGTAGTATACGAAAGAAAAGATAACGAACACAATTTTACGCAATCTGTAACTATTTTACATAAAGCTTCTGGCAGACACCTTCTACAGTCTTATGATGCTGAACTGACAGATCAGAAAATGATTGGCAATACTTGTGTTGGACTTACAGGATACGAGATGAAATTATTTCTTAAAAAGATGAAACAGATTGGTCTGTACAGTAAATAGTGAGTGAGGAATTCACTGTTTCATGCGAAATTCGTAAATCTAATCTTGAACAATTCGTTCAAAAATCCCTAACAAATAAGAGAATAAATAAATGGTGGAAGAACAGCATACCATTGAGCTTGTGCGCTCATAAACCACTGTTGAAGATAGATTTTTACATAAATTTATTTTCTGTGTTCCAGTCGCAAGACTGTTCAAATATAGTTATCAAAAAATTTTACATATTATAAGGAGGACATTTTTTAAATGGCAGAGACAAAGAAAAAAGGAAGATTATTTGATTTACCTGAGACAAAGGGTGCGTTCCAGTTAAAGGGAGTTGTATCTGGTATGGAGAAGGATACAGCATTTAAGGAGATTAAGACCAAGAGTGGCAAGCCTATGAGAATGCTTAATTTTGGTACAAGTTATCTTGATGGTGAGACATTATATGTCAATCTTCAGGGAATGGAACAGGAGAATGTTTATTTCTCTAAGAGAGCTGAGAAGAAAGGCGAAAAGGCAGAAACTGTAAAAGTTCCTTGGGCTGACAGATTCTCTTATAATCGTGAAGGCTTCCGTATGATTGGTAAGAACATTGGAGTAAAAAAGAAGGTTGATTCTGAGGGTAAGACAGTTAATGACAAGAAGATTCTTACAGACTTTGATGCTTGTAAGGAAGTTAAGGAGAATCTAAAAGATGGTGCAAGCGTATTTATTCGTGGAAACCTTGATTATAGCAGTTTTACAGATGACAAGGGCAATAAGAGAACATCCACAAAACTTGTTCCAAATCAGATTTCACTTTGTTCAGAAGTGGATTTCAATGATGAGAAGTTTGAGAAGCAGAACGATTTCAACCAGGTAATTATTTTCATGGGCATCGAACAGGAAAAGGATGATAATGACAAACCAACAGGCAGATTCATTGTCCTTGCAAAGATTATTACATACAGCAATATTGAGGACGTTCAGTTTATCATTGAGGATAAGGCTCTCGCTAATAAGTTTAAGAAGTCGCTTAATCCTTACAACGCAATTAAGGTAAGTGGACATATGGTTTCTTCTACTCAGACAGAGACAGTTACAACAGATGATGATGACAATTGGGGCGAAGAGGACAGCATGGAGAAAGTGTCTGCACCTACAAAGAGAGAATTCATCATTACAGGAGCAAAGGGTTCTTCAATCGACAAGGAGCTTTACACAGAAGAGAATGTGACAGAAGCTATTGCAAAGATTAAGAATGCAAATAAGGCAGAGGAGAGTTTCGGTTCTGACTCCAATGATGATTGGGGAAGTGCTGATGGTCTTGATGGATCAGACGAGGACGAGGCTTGGGATTAATCCTTTAGCAACTAGAGAATAACTAAGTGGAACGTCAGAAATGGCGTTCCAATAAATCAGATATTAGGAGGAATTAAATTTGAAGACAAGAGCAGCAAACAAAATTCAGACAAAATTGGTTACATTATTATACGGTGCAACATTTAGTGGAAAAACAACACTTGGTTTACAGCTTGCAGATTTTAAGAGAAATGATGGAAAGCCATTTAGAGTTGCAGTTGTAGATGCAGAGGGTGGCGGCGTAGATGATGCAGTAGATGAGTTAGAAGATAGAGGTATTGATACAAGAAATATTCATATCTTCTATACACAGAGTCTTCAGGAACTTACTACAATTCTTGATAAAATTAAGAATCACGACACATTCTATGAGTTCGATGAGGATGGAAATGAGACAGATGAACCTATTGTAGATGCTGATGGAGAAGAGTTCTTCCCAGATGCAATTCTTATTGATGGTACAACAATTTTCCGTTTAACAAGTGAACAGGGATTATTAGAGTTATCTAAAAAGAGAAATACAATCAAGGCAGATAAGGATGGTTTAGTTGGTGCTGAGAGATTTGTAAAGATTCAGGGTGCAGACCTTGAGTTTAAGGATTATAAGAAACTGAATTATTCTGGACAGAATCTTGTACTTGATTTAATGGCTATTGGTATTAATGTAGTTCTTACTGCAAGAGAGAAAGATGAAACAGTACAGAAGATGGACAAGAATGGTCAGCAGGTATCGGTTTCTACAGGAAGAAAGGTACATGATAGTTTCAAAGGACTTGATTATAATGTAAAGACTATTCTTCACATGTATCAAGATTCAGAGACAGGTCAGATTTGTGCAGAAGTTGTAAAGGATAGAACTAGAGTACATAAAGCTGGTGATATTCTTGAAGATCCAACTCTTCTCGATTGGCAGACAGTTATTGATAAGAATGTTGATAAGAAGGAGTTTGTATTAAAGAATGACTTAGATAAGGCTGTGGAAACAGAGCAGGAAATGTATGAGAAGGAAGCAATGGAACTTCATAAGTCATTAAAGGATGGTTCAACAACTACAAGTGAAACTACTTCAGACGATACAGACATTGAAGCAATCAAGAAAGAGATTATTGCCAAGAGAAATGCACTTCCACCTACAGAGAAGAAAGCTATGAAGGAAAAACTTGAAGCAGCAGGACTTCCTACAGCATACAAGAATGTAACTGATGTTGAGATTCTTAATAAAGTATTAGCAATGTTTGAGTAAATTCTAGTTATGTAAAGGTAGGATTATGGCAAGATACACAAGTAATAACAAAAATGGTGTTAAAAGAAAATGTGGTTGTTGCGGAGAAAACCTTTATATAAACAAGAATAATATTGACGATGCAATCTACTATGATAAAAAAACATATCATAGTAGTTGCTTTATCAATATATGTCGGAAGCGTATTGCTAACAAAAGGGCAGACGTATCAGCAAAATGGACTTGGGTATATGACCACATTGATTCTATAAAAAAAGATACATATTCGCATCTCGCAGTAGCAATAGAGCAAGATGAGATATTTGAGTTTATTAAAGAAGCATATGATTTGACGATTATCCCTACTACTGTGTGGCAAAAGTTAGGTAACATTTACAATGGAACTTTTAAGGGAATGTCAGTAGGTATTCCACCTTCAGACTTACTTGATATGTGGCAAAGAAAAATAGATATGCTTAATGGTATTGCGAAAAAGAATGAAGTCAAAGGTATTCATATGCAGCCAGAACAACGACTTTCGTATGATTTATCCATTCTGGTTAATAAATACGACAGTTATTTAAGGTGGAAAGAAAAACAAAAAATACTTGAAGCTGAGAAAGAAATAGAAAAATCACAGAATATTGTCAGTCAATCAATTGGTTATACAAGTGTGTCCAAAGATAATAAGGCTGATACAGATGATATTTCAGACTTGGTGGATGATATTTTTGGATAGGAGATAATATTGGATAATTACACAGTTTACAAACATATAAGCCCATCTGGAAAACAATATATTGGAATTACAAAACAAGATGTGAAAAAAAGATGGGCAAATGGCGAAGGATATAGGAATTGTACATATTTTTATAATGCCATTCAAAAATATGGATGGGATAATTTTGAACATATTATCTTATATACTCAATTATCCCGTGAGAGAGCTTGTGAAATTGAGAAAAAGCTTATAGAAGAGTTAGATTTGTTAAATCCAGAAAAAGGTTATAATTTGAAAACTGGTGGCAGATATGGAATTTTAACAGAGAAAAGTAAGAATAAAATTAGCCAATCATTAATTGGCAATAGTCGTAGGGCAGGAATTCCGCACACACAAGAAACTATTGAACATTTCAAAGCAATAAGAACTGGTAAAAAAACTCATGATTGGACAGATGAATCAAGAGAAAAAATGAGACAAAATAGGCTTGGAAAGAAAGCCTCAAAAGAAACAAAAAATTTATTGAGCGAAATGCGAAAGGGTGAAAGCAATTCATTTTATGGAAAGCATCACACCGATGAGAATAAGAAAAAATTTAGAGAAAATGGTATTAAAGATAAAGTTGTTCAATTAACAATGGATCATGAATTTGTAAAAGAGTGGGATTGTGCAATTGACGCACAAAGAGAATTACATATTTACAATATAGGTAATGTATGCAATGGAAAACAAAAATCAGCAGGACATTTTTTATGGATGTATAAGGGGGATTACGATGGAAGAAGAGCGTAGAATATCAGATACCAATGTGTCCGCAGAAATATGTTTTGTGGGAGCACTCGTGAAACAGCCTGATTTGATTGTTAATTATAGCAACTTTATGAGAAGTAAATATGACTTCTCTGATCCTGCAACAAAGTTCTTCTATGATAGTTTTGAAACATATTACTTAACATTTTCTCAAACAGTAGATGAAACAAAAATGAATGTGTTTATGAGTCAGAATGAAGAACGACTCAAGCTATATAAACAATATAAGGGTTGGAAAACACTTCAAAGATATATGACCTTGGCAGATGAAAATGATGTGAAAAATTATTTTGATACTGTTAAGAAGTATTCATTAGTTAGAGAGTATGGAAGAAATGGATTTCCAGTTGAGAGAATATTATCTCATAGGAACTTTGATAAAATGTCACCGAATGACATTTATAGGATTATTCGTACAAAAGCGGATAAGATAAACACAGTAATTAATGCTGGTGAAGAAGCAGTTGAGCTTACTGATAAAAACTCATCTCAAATCGACAAATATCTTGAAAAGCCAAATTTCGGCTTACCTTTCCCCTGGTATATGTATAACGAATTTTTTCTTGGTCTTAGAGAGACAAAGGTTCTCTTTGAAGGATTCCTTTCTAATGAGGGCAAAACAAGAAAACTTGTACTTTTAGCAGCTTATGTAGCACTTGTGCAAAATGAGAATTTTTTTCTTATGAGTAATGAGATGGATGAAGAAGACCTTCGTAGCTGTCTTATTACAACTGTTATTAATAATAAAGAGTTTCAAGAGTTGCATGGCGTACATATTACAAAGCCTGAGAAAGAGATTGTATTAGGTGTTTACCATGATAAAAATGGTGACATTATCAGAAGAAAAATTGATGATAATGGTGTTTATCTTGAAAGTAATGAAGATTACATAAAGAGAATAAAAGATACGTCAGAGGAATATTGGAACGTAAAAAAAGTTACAGATTGGATTGATAATAGTGATCGTAAGGGCAAAGTTATGTTCAAAGATGTTGGAGATGATTATAGCCCTGAAAGAATTGAATTTGAATTGCGTAAAGCAAAGATGGTTCAGAATATTAAATATTATGGTTATGACACGTTAAAAGGTTATAACACTGATGATTGGTCACAGATTAAACAGTTTGCAACTAAATTGAAAGAATTGACAAAAGAACTTCGTATGAGTGGATATGCAGTATTCCAGTTAAGTGATGATACGGTATTTACGGATATTTTTAGTTTGAGCAGTAATAACATTGCCAATGCAAAACAGATAAAGCATGTAGCCGATATCTTGAACATTGGTAAAAAGTTAAATAAGGAAGAATACCATAAATATCAAGTTGTTTTAGAATGTGATTCTTGGGGCGAGCCAGTGACGGAAGATTTGGATTTAAGTAAACAATATTTTTGTATTAAGCCAGATAAAAACAGAGCAGGTAGTAAGGACAAGATTATGTTATTTGAGATTGATTTGAACTTAAATATTTGGAGAAATATAGGTTATATCATTAAAAAACCAAAAAATAGTGACTAATTGGAGGGTGGCAGCTTGGATGTAAAAGAGTTGAAGAATTATATATATGAAAATAATTATTGTGAACAGATATTAGAATCCGTTGGTTGCCACCATATCAAATATCATTCAGTTGGATCATATTGGACTGCTGGTAATCCTGATGGAGATAATAAGGGAGCAATTATTCTATATAATAATGAGTCCCTTATCTGCTTAAATAAAACTCGACAAATGATAAAAGGAAATAGACAAACAGATATTATTGATCTTGTATGTTATGTCAAAGACCTTACATTTCCAGAAGGATTAAAAGAAATATGCTCAGAGATAGGAATGTCTTATTATCACGACTTTGAAGAGGATATTCCAGATAGTTTTAAAATACTGAAAATGTTAGAAGATATGGATTCTAATATATCAGAAGAAAAAGAAAAGCCATTACAACCTATTTCGGAGAAAATACTTTCGTATTACAAACCTTATGTAAATGATTTATTCTACGAAGACCATATAAATTATGAAACACAAAGAGAGTTTGAGATAGGTTTTGATGAAGAAACAAACCGATACACAATTCCTATTCGTTCTGAATTAGGAGATTTAGTCGGTGTAAAAGCAAGATATTTTGATAGAAAAGTACCTGATGGAATGAATAAATATATTTACTTAGAACCATGTGCAAAATCAAAAATCATATATGGATTGTATAAAACTCTTCCTTATATAAAGAGAACAGGAAGAATATATGTTGCAGAATCTGAAAAAGCAGTACAACAAGCATGGAATTATGGTTATCAAAATGTTGGTGGTACAGGTGGGAAGGAACTTTCACAATATCAAATTGATATGTTAGTTAGACTTGGTACAGATATAATCTTATGTTTAGACAAAGATGTAAAAAAAGAAGAATTAGAGGAACTAGCAGAAAGATTTCCTGATGGTGTTCCACTCTATTATATGTTTGACGAAGATAATATTCTTGATGAAAAAGAATCCCCAACAGACGATCCTATTAAATGGAAACACTTGGTAGAGAATAATATATATAGATTAAGATAGGAAGGTGTGTATTTGAAGTACAGATTATATGAAAATAGCGACAATAACACTTCCAATGTATTAGAGGAAGTTTTAAGAAATAGAGGAGTTGATGATTATGAAAAATATCTCAACTTAGATGAGAGTGTTTTGATTCCATACGAAAATTTGGATAACATACATGAAGCAGTAGAGTTATTTATGAAACACTTTAATAATAAGGATAAAATAGAAATATTAGTAGATTCTGATCCAGATGGTTTTTGTTCAGCAGCTATGATGTATTCTTATATTAAGAAAATGGATAGTGATTATCCAGTTAATTACATATTACATGCAAGAGCAAAAGCACATGGATTAGATGATGATATTGTAATATCTGATGATACAAAATTATTGGTTATTCCTGATGCTGGCACAAACGACACAGAACAGTGTGAGGAACTTTCGGGAAAGGGCATTGATATACTTATTCTTGATCACCATGAGTCAGAAGAAGAAAATCCATATGCACTAATTGTAAATAATCAAATGAGTGACAATTATCCTAACAAAGATTTCTGTGGTGCAGGTGTTGTGTATAAGTTTTTACAAGCGTTAGATACAGAAACATGGAATGAGTTTGCAGATGACTATTTAGATTTATGTGCATTAGCAAATATTAGTGATGTTATGGATATGCGTTCATTTGAGACAAGATATATTACAAACCTTGGATTACTCAATATTACAAATAAATGTTTTCAGGCTTTTATTAAAGCGCAAGATTATAGTATGAATGGTAAAGTTAATATACATAATATCCAATGGTATGTAACACCCGTGATTAATGCGTGTATCCGTATCGGCTCAAGTGATGAAAAGGAGTTATTATTCAGAGCTTTTATTGAAAAAGATGAGTTCTTTGAATATAAAAAAAGAGCCACAAAGGATAAACCAGCAGAAATAATTCAGGAAAGCATTTATGATAGAGCTGCTAGACTTTGTAAAAATGCAAAATCACGACAAGATAAAATGAAAGAAAAAGGTGTAAAAGCCATTTCAGAAGTCGTAGATGAACTTCCAATTGATGACAAGGTTATTATGGTTGATGTATCTGAATTACTTGATAGTGGATTAACTGGTGTTGTAGCGATTAAAATTGCAGAGCAATATAATAAACCTTGTATTCTGCTAAAGAAACACTTTGATAAAAAGACAAAAACAACTGTATTTGGCGGTAGTGCAAGAAATATTGATAATAGTCCAATTGATAGTTTTAAAGATATTGTTAATTCAACAGGATTTGTTAATGGTAAAGGTCATGCAAATGCCTTTGGTATTGTAGATTTACCAGTTGATAATAAAGAAAAAGCAATCAATATGATGAACAGTATTCTTAGAGATACTGAATATGATTCTACATATCGTGTGGATTTTATCTTAGACATTAATCATGTCACAATCCCTTTAATTATTAAGTTATCACAGTTTGAAGATATTATTTGTCAAGGAATTGATGAACCTATGCTTGCAATAGAGAATATATCATTGACAAGAGATTGCTTTGAAGTATTTGGAAAAAATGAAGATACTATCAGTTTTATGGTGAATGATATTAAATACATTCAGTTCAAATGTAAAGAAGGTAATCAATTATATGATTTTCTTCAAAACGCATGGGATGATAACGATAGTATTACATTTAATATTGTCGGAAAACCTTCAATAAACGAATATAACGGCATTAGAACACCACAGATTATTATCGAAGATGTAGCTGTTATCAGTACAAATAGTAACGATGAGGACGATGATTGGTAGGAGGTGATACTAATCGGCAGATTAATTGACCTAACTGGAAAACGATTTGGCAGACTTTTAGTATTGAGAAGAAATGGCACAGCAAAAGATGGAACACCATTATGGGAATGCCAATGTGAATGTGGAAATATAAGAGATATAAGAGGTACTTCATTACGAAGTGGTTCTACATTATCTTGTGGTTGTTTGCATAGTGAAATTATATCTAAAAGAGTTAAAAAATACAATGAGTATAATTTGTTAGGAGAATATGGTATTGGGTGGACTTCAAATACGAATAAAGAATTTTATTTTGATTTAGAAGATTATGATCAGATAAAAAATCATTGTTGGTTTGAAAATGATCAAGGTTATATTTGTACTCGACTATACGGTGAAGATAAAAGGGGTAAAAATATTAGATTACATCAACTGATTACGGGATTTAATTATGAACTTATCGACCATATAAATACTAATAAAAAAGATAATAGAAAATTTAATTTAAGACCAAGTGACAAACAGACAAATAATATTAATCGTGATGCTAACTGCAATAATAAGCTTGGTATTAAAGGAGTATTAAAAAAGAAAAACGGTTCATATATGGCTAGAATTGAACGCAATGGAAAAATATATTCTAAAACGAACAAGAGCCTAGATGTTGTTGTTAATTGGAGACATGAAAAAGAAAAAGAGTTATATGGAGAATTTGCATACAAATATTATAAGGAGGTTCGGTAATGGCATATTCCAGTTTACATAATCATGATTTCTATTCACTATTAGATGGTTATGGAAGTCCAAAAGAAATGTTGGATAGAGCTAAAGAAATAGGTTTAAAGGCGTATGCCACAACAAATCATGGAAATGCATATGCCCATATTTACTTTGATCTTATTAAAAAAGACTATCCAGATATTAAAATGATATATGGATGTGAGTTATATGAATGTGAAGATATTACTGTTAAGGACAAAGACAATAAATATTTCCATTTGATTTGTTTGGTAAGAAATGAACAGGGCAGAAAAGACTTAAATAAGGTTATTACAAAAAGTAATTTTGAAGGGTTTTATTTTAAGCCACGATGCACAGTGGAAGATATTAAGCCTTATGCTGAGAATTTTGTTATTTCTTCTGCTTGTTTAGCAAGTAAGTTAGCAAGAGAATCAGACTTTGAGAAGTGTATTGAATATATCAATGAGTATAAAGAAGCCTTTCCACATTTCTTTCTTGAGATGCAGTCACATTCTCATCAAGATCAGTGCTTATATAATCAGAAAATTTTAGAGCTTTCAAAAAGAACAAATACCCCATTTATCATTACTACAGATAGTCATGCACCTAAGAAAGAAGATTTATATTATCAGGACAAGCTTATTCAGATTGGTAGAAAAAGTAGCAACAACGACAAAAATGCTATCGAAAATAGTGAGGTGTACGAAGGTTGCTATATGCAATCTGAAGATGAAATTCATGAAATCATGGATAGCCAGATTGGATATGAAAATGTATGTCTTGGATTGGAGAATACTAATAAGGTAGCAGATTTAATTGAAAATGTAGATATGCCATTCCAAAAACCACAATTGCCTACATTTCCACTACCTGATGGATATAGAGATAATAACGAGTTTCTATGGCATTTAGTTAGACAAGGTTGGAAAGATAGAGGTTATGACAAGCTTAGCGAAGATGAACAGCAAGTAAGACGAACTAGGTTGAATTATGAGATGGGTATTATTCATTCAATGGGGTTTGATGGTTATTTCTTGTTTGTATGGGACTTTATCAAGGCTGCTGAGAAACTTGGAATTGAAGTTGGTAAAGGAAGAGGAAGTGCAGCAGGTTCTTTAGTTTGCTATTGTTGCCATATTACAGATATTGATCCGATTAAATATGGACTCATTTTTGAAAGATTCTTAAATCCTGAAAGAGTAGGACTTCCTGATATTGACACAGATGTTGGAAATAGAGATGCAATTATTGATTATCTGGTAGAGAAATATGGAGAAGAAAGAGTATGTCAGATTATTAACTACTCTTATATTACTCCAACAGTTGCGATCACTGATGTTGGTAAAATACTCGGATTCCCATATAACCAAATGCAAAAACTTTCACAGAAGTTCACATTTGATAAATGGGATGATTGTATGAAAGCAAACCCTAATCTACTTACAGACAATCCACAATATGCTGATTTATTTGATATTGCAAAGCATTTAAGCGGTCGTGTTAAAACAGTTTCTATTCATGCTGGTGGTGTTGGAATTGTTGATACAACAATTAATGATTATATGCCAATGAAAATAGGAACTAAGGGCGAGCATGTAATTCAGGTTGATAAACATTACGTAGAAGATATTGGAATTGTAAAATTTGACCTTCTTGGTGTGGCAACACTTAATCTTGTAAAAGAGATTAAAGATGATTTACATCTGAATCCTTGGGATTATGATATTAACAATCCAGCATTTGAGAATGATAGACCTACATATGAATTACTTGCAAGTGGCAAGACTAATGGTGTATTCCAGGTTGAATCAGCAGGTATGAAAGATTTACTTATTCGATTAAAACCAAAGCTTGAGCAACTGGATTTTGAGGTTATATCTGTTATTTTGGCATTGTATAGACCTGATAGTATGGGAGCACTTGATGAGTATGTAGAAATGGCAACAGGTGGAAGTAGACCACCATCAATTCATCCAGATATGGACGAAATCTTAAAAGATACAAATTACTGTATGATTTATCAGGAACAGCTTCTTGATATTGTTAAGAAGTTTGGTGGAAGAACATATGGACAAGCTGACCTGTTTCGTAAAGCCATAGGAAAAAAACTTCCAGAATTAGTAAAACAGGAATCGGAAAAACTTCGTGGAGAAATTTCAGCGAATGGATACTCTAAAGAACTTGCTGATAAAATTGCAAATGAACTTTCTTCTAAGGGCGGGTATTTGTTTAACAAATCGCATTCTTTTAGTTACGCAGTCCTTTGTTTCGAGACAGCTTGGTTCAAAGCTCATTATCCAACTTATTTTTTCAAAGCATTGTTCAATCAGAATAAGGATAAAGCAGGTGCGATTAATAAATATATTCTTGATGCAAGATATTTCAATGTGGATATTATGCCACCGAACATCAATCATTCTGGAATGAATTTCACAGTCGATAAGGATAAGGTTCTTTTTGGATTATCTGCTATTGGTGGAATTGGTGAATCACTTTCTAAGCAAATTATCGAAGAAAGAGAGAATAATGGTATATACAAATCGTTTGATGATTTGATTCAGAGACTTTCTTTAGGTAAGGCATCTGTTATTGCACTGATAAAATCTGGTGCAATTCCTTGTAAAAATAAGCGTGAAAAACTTATATCATATCTTAAATCAGAGTATCAACCATTAAAATTCTCAGAAGTTCAATCATTGCCTACCTATAAGAAACTCGAAGAAGATTGGAACATTGACTTAAAGAAGTACGTGATTCCTTCATCTGGAAAACGAATTGTATATGACAAAGAAGCATTACTTGCCGAATATAACAGGTTGAAAAAGATACAATTTGAAGAAAATCAGAGGGTAAGATTCCAAAAGTACATAAATGATAACAAAAAATATCTTGAAGATGAACAGTTTTGGGAATTCCAAACATTACAGGTATTTATTAACGATAATCCATTTGATGCAGCTTATACATTCTTGACACCATTTGAGGATGTGCCTGATGGTGAGAAGTGTACTTTAGTTGGAATTATAGCAAAGGTTCAAAAGAAGAAAGATAAGAATGGTAAGCAATTCGCATATATAAACATCTATTCAAGTTTTGGACTTGTTGAAGGAATTGTATGGCATAGTCAATTAAAGGAATATGAAGATTTAGTTAAAAAAGGGCAGCAAGTAGCAATTCTTTGTAAGAAAGATAGCGAAGAAAAAGTAATTGTAGAAAAATTAAAGCCATATAGCAAATGGCTTGAATATGTGAGAAAGAAAGGAGTGTCAGTCTAAATTGGATGAAGATGAGATTTATAAATTTACAGCAACTATAACCTTTGAACAATGGTACAACGAGGATTCAACGTGGGGCGTATTTGGATTTTCAACAAAAGATGATATTCCGTTCTTTACAAAACCTACAAAAACATTCGATCCGTTTGGCGATAATAATTCTGCAAATGATATTGATGATAAAAAGATGAGTAAGTTGGCAGGAAAGATGCAACATTTAGTTGTGGGTGGAGAATATGTAGTTAAGGCGAAATACAAAAAGGATAAAAAATATGGCGATCAATATGCACCGATTGCCATATACGCCATTATTCCACAAAGCAGAGAGACACAGTTATTATTTTTGAAGTCAATGATTCCTGAATGGATGGCTGATAATTTAATAAATGCATACCCAAATGTGGTAAATGATGTAGCGAATGGAACACTAAAAACTATTGATTACAGTCTTGTAAAGGGTGTTAGAGAAATTACTTGGAATAAAATCAAGGAAAAAATCATCAATAACTATCTCATTTCTGACATTATTATGATGTTAAAACCACTTGGTGTTACTTATGCGATGATTAAAAAACTTCTATCCGATGAACCAAATCCAGTTTTATTAAAACAAGAAATTGAAAAAAATCCCTGGGTTTTAACTCGTGTGGAAGGTTTGGGATTCAGACGTGTCGATGACCTTGCCTTAAAATTAAAACCTGAATTGATTGACTCTACACAAAGACTTGTGGCTTTTATCCAATACTATTTCAAAGACTTAGGAGAAAGTAAGGGTCATACATGGTGTTCTGAGAAGATTTTAAGGGCAGCAATAAGCAATAATATATACGAGTGTTGCAATAAGGTTGATTGGCTATTAGAAAATAATGACTTTCTTCATATTGATAATGGTCGAATTGGTCTGAAATATTATTACGATATTGAGATGCAGATTTATCATTTAATTCTGAATAAATCTAAAATTGAAACAACAATCAATATTTCTGATGAAGCGATTGATAAAGCAATTAAACATGCGGAAGAAGAACAAGGATTTGATTATGTGGTAGAACAGTTAGACACGATTCATAAGAGTTTACATAGAACTGTTAGTCTAATAACTGGAAAAGCAGGAACTGGTAAAACGTCAATAATGCGAGCAATTGTTAAGGCTTATATGGAGAATAATTATATGATGACAGCTTCAGCACTTTCAGCAATGGCAGCTCAAAGAATTACAGAAGCAACAGAATTTCCTGCAATGACTATTCATAGAACACTTGGATGCCAAGGATTAAACGATTTTACATACAACAAGGACAACCATCTAATTACAGATGTTGCATTTCTCGATGAGGGAAGTATGGTTAATGCCAGTTTGTTTTTACATTGGCTTGAAGCAATCGGAGATAATACAAGAATTATCATTTCAGGCGATCATAAGCAGTTACCACCTATCGGATTTGGTAATGTGTTCTCAGATTTGATTGAAATATTTGATGACTCAGTTGTGAGCAAGTTAGTAAAACCTATGAGACAAGCAGAAAAATCAGGAATTCTTGTTGATGCAAATAAGATTCGTGAGAATATAAATCCTATATCTGAAAAGTTACAGCCACGAATTATTCATGGTGAGTTACAAGATATGTATTATATGTTCCGCACAAATCGACAGTCGTTATTCAATATTGCTGTTAAGACATTTATTAAATCTGTTGAATCAGATGGAATCGACAATGTGGTTATTGCAGTACCTCGTAGAAAAGATTGTTTAAATAGCACCAATGAAATTAACAAGGTTATTCAGAATGAGTTACTTGGTGATGTTTTAGAAAGCATTGAAGGTTTTGATACCATTTTTAAACTTGGTGCGAAAGTCATGCAAACAGTTAATGATTATGACAAAAATGTATTTAATGGTGAGATTGGCTATGTGACAAAAATCAGTGAAAGATATGATGGTAAGAAAAAAGAAGAATATTGTGAAGTTACTTACACTGATATTTTTGGCAAAGACAAAATTATTGAATACACAAAGAAAGAATTAGCTGCTTTGGATCTTGCTTATGCCATGACGGTACATAAATTACAGGGTGCTGGTCGAAAGACTGTAATCGGCATTATTGACAATACACATCATCAGCTTCTTGATAACTGTATGCTTTATACATTACTTACGAGAGCAAAGAAGAGATGTTTGCTATTAGCTGAACCAGAAGCATTTTTACAGTGTATTAGGACAAGTCATAACAATAGAAACACTTGGATGATGTTAGAAACAGAGAATAATACAGTAGAAGAGTAATTTGGATTTCTGGAATGCCCATAAATAGGGTGTTTCAGAGACTTAAAAAGCCAATGAATGACGGATTTCATGCGGAGGATTTTATGAGTGAATTAAAAGAGATTATTAAAAATTCAGACAGATATAATAAATTTACATTATTAGACGAACCTATATCATTTGAAGAATTATTTAAAGATGAAAATTTTGATTGTGTACAACTACATTCAACACATATATTTTCCTATAAAAATGGAGTTCAAGATATTGTAGGATTTTGTGGAGTATTTAGTTGGATAAATAATGATATAAAATCATTAGATGGCGATTCTTATAGTGACAACTTTAAGGTCATTGGATATGAAAGATTTACAACGCAAGACAAGGATAAATGCATTGATATCCTTGTAGACGATGATTGGTAATAATTTGTCACAATTTCTATATAATATTCGAGACATTTCTTAGAGCAAATCGCTCATCATTTCACAAATAAAAAGAGAATAAATAATCAGGAGGTGATTCTTATAGAATGGTACGTTTATTATCATGATTTTAATTATAAGGAGGTAATTTATGGCTAAGATATCCATAGGAGATAAGTTTGGTATGTTGACAGTAGTTGAACAAGGCGAAGATTATATTAGTCCTAATGGATCGAAAGATAAAAGATGGTATTGTCTATGTGACTGTGGAAATCCAAATAAAAAGTTGGTGAGAGACACAAATTTAAAATATAATCGTGTTAAAAGTTGTGGATGTTTAAAAGGAAAATTTCTAAAAGAATATTATAAAAATAAAAACGAATATATATTTAATAAAGATTATTGCGAATGTGTTTTGTCAAATAACAAACATGTAAAGATTGATATAGAGGATTATGATTTATTAAAAAATTTTGGTTGGTATGATAATGGAATTGGTTATGTAAGAACTGGAATTACATTAAATGGCAATTTTAAAAGATTTTATATGCATGATTTTATCATGGGGTGTATAAATGAAAAATATGATTTTGTTAATGAAAAATATGTAGTAGATCATATAAATCATGATACATATGATAATAGAAAAAAGAATTTAAGAGTAATTACACAAAGTCAAAATATAATGAATTCTAAATTACAAAAGAATAATAAATCGGGAATATCTGGTGTTTATTTTGATGATGATTATAAAAGGTGGATGGCTCGTATTACAAAAAATAGAGAAGTTATCCTTTTAGGAAGTTTTGCGAATTATAATGATGCCGTTGAAGCCAGAAGAAGTGCTGAAGAAAAATATTTTGGTGAATATTCTTATGATAACAGTATGAAAATATCAAAAGATATGTAATCATTGCTTCTTGGGTAGGAGATGCTAAAGAAGTGAAGATTGATATTTATGACCAAATAATGATGAATTTTGACAAATTCGTTGATTATGTTTGGTCATTCAAGGAGGAAAATAATGAATAAATACATATTTGTAACAAACGGTATGGCTCGTTCAGGTAAAGATACATTTGCAGCCTTAATGAATGAGTTTATACCAACAAAAAAGTATTCATCTATTGATTACATTAAGGAAATTGCTAAGTTATGTGGTTGGGATGGTCAAAAGTTTGAAACAAAGAAGTAGAGGTTATCCGAGAAAATAGAGCATAACAAATAAACCATCCCAGGGGGTGGCTTGAAAAATTAAATATTAACGCAACACCTAATCAGGAAACTGCTAAAGGCTTATCCTTTATGATGTAGCCCCGTTGTTTCAAAAGATTAAGTGCCTGTGAAGTGGAAAGAACTTTTTCCTCTTTTACAGGACGGGATTCAAGAAAACCTTCTGGAGTATATGGCTTTAAATCTGAAAGT